>Ga0207774_100003_pt1 | contig 608564 bp, 559 predicted proteins | sample TtaePargueraPR_13_FD_187754 | JGI IMG/M metagenome (GOLD analysis project Ga0207774, IMG submission 187754) | Aerobic enrichment media microbial communities from Bioluminiscent Bay, La Parguera, Puerto Rico - Tt and M2 (2) (SPAdes) | ecosystem: Environmental > Aquatic > Marine > Unclassified ... | reverse complement strand
GCGTTATCTATTTAACCCACCGGTTATAATACACCCTGACGCGGGGTGGAGCAGCCCGGTAGCTCGTCAGGCTCATAACCTGAAGGTCGTAGGTTCAAATCCTGCCCCCGCAACCAACTTTAAAAAAAGCCTGCCCTCGTGGCGGGCTTTTTTTAATGGTCGTTTGCCGGGGGCTTATGGATTGGAACCCGCAACAGGCCAAGCCTGTTGCCAGGTTCTTTGCGCAGGCCAAAGGCCGGAGCTGAGCGAACGCAGGGAGCGCTAATCCTGCCCCCGCAACCAATAAAAAGACCCTGTCACCTTCGGCGACAGGGTTTTTTCTTGCCTGCTGGAACAGTCTTGGGCGTACGCCAGCAGCACATTTCGCGTATTTCGCGCATTTCGCTCCGCGCAGGCTGGGTGGGGGGGCCGCCCTCAGTGGCACGGGCGTGTGCATCAGACCTTTATGCCGAACAGTTTTTCTGCATTTCGGAACGCAATTTTTTCCTTGGCTTCACGGGGCAGATCGACTGCGCGAAACCAGTCGGTGCCCTGCTTCATGTCTGCAAACGGATAATCGGTTCCAAACATCACGCGGTCCACGCTGATGTATCTCAGCAAAAGATGAAGCAGTTCATCCTGGAAAAATGCGCTGGTCGTGTACCAGAAATTGTCATTGAAGTACTGGCCGATGGGCTTGTTGAGTGAGCGCTCGGTCGTATCACCCAAATCCCCGACGATACGCTCGTAGTAGAACGGAAGGCCTTCTCCCATGTGGCCGATGATCATCTGAAGCTTGGGGAATCTGTCGAACACCCCGGTCATGATCAGTCGAAGGCATTGCGTAAGCACCTCCTGATGCCAGCCATATCCTGAACCACTGAGAATGTAGTCCTGATATTCGTCATTATATCCCGGCTGCATGATGCGGTAGTAAATGTCGAAGACTTCCTTGGGCGGGAAACCCGGATGCAGGTATATCGGCACGCCAAGTGCCTCGGCACGTGCCAGAAGGGGCTCGAAATCGGGATGGTCGAGAAACTTTTTGCCAATGAAGCCGTTGGTCATGGCACCGACAAAGCCATCCTCGCGAACGGCGCGTTCCAGCTCGTCTGCTGATGCCGCCGGGTCCTGCAGCGGCAGGGTTGCATAGGCCCGGAACCGCCCCGGATAGGTGACCATCGGGCCCGTGGCAATCATCCTGTTGAGGCGATAGGCAAAATCGATGCCTTCCTGACCCGCGAGATCCTGCACGCCCGGCGTATGTGCCGAGAGGATCTGAACATTGATCCCCGCCTGATCCATGGCCCCGATGCGGCCAGGGCCGAGTTCGGCAAGACCGGTTTCCTTAAGGTATTCCACGTGATCATCGTTAATCGCGTTGAGCGCGATCAGTTCGTCGGTGGTATAGGTTTCTTCGGTGGCGATAAAGGGCAGGTCGTGGTCTCGCAACGCGATGATCGAAGACGTCTCTGTCGCGGCCGCGCGGGTGATAATGGCGGGGGCTGCCAATCCGGCACCAACACCAAGTGCCGCCGCGCCACCCAGAAAGCTGCGGCGTCCGATTGTGAGGCTATGTTGGGTTTTTTCGGTCGGTTTCATGTCAATTTCTAATCCGCTATTGTTGTGGTGTGCAGTTCGGGTATTGCTTTCGTCATCATGTTGGCGTGAAGGGGGATGCCCGTTCGCCTCCGCACCAGACATCGGATCAGCGGGCAAAAGAGATGCTCCTTCGGGGGATTGGCACAGACCGCAAGACCGCAAGGCGGGAGATACATGGCGGGATAAAAGACAGGACATCTATCCGCCGCTATCAACCGCGCAGTTGCTTCGGGCTAAACCGGGACACCCTGTTGAGGTTCCGCAACTAGGGCAGATAGATCAGCGGTGTCAGCCATCCCTCATCCTGCATCAGCTTGATGCCTTCAAATATCGGTCCGGCAACCAGAAACCACATCGCATCGCGTGTTGTGGATAAAAACAGTGCCGGTTTGCACAGCAGGTTTTCCTCATCCCGCCAGCGAAACCAAGTCGGGCGAAAGCGCGGGACGGTATTTTGATAGCGCCGGAATGCCTTGCCAAAACGTTCCGAGAGCAATGCCTCTTCGTGCGCGACAACATTGCGAAACACCATCCAGCACAGGCCGGCAAACAAACAGCCAAGCACGATACTGCCGGTCTGTGCCCCGACGCCGAAGGCTCCGATCATGTTGAAAACATAAAGCGGATTTCGGCAGCTGGAATAAGGCCCGGTGGTGACAAGCTCTGTTTTCTTGCGCCCGCCGATATAAAGGGAGCACCAGCCACGCCCGAAGATGCAGACGCCAATCGCAAACAGCCCGGTGGCTTCGATCATGTCGTGAAGCTCGCTCTGGCGCTCCGCCATCGCCCGGCTTACGGCCACAAGAACCAGAAGCACGACAACGCCAATGCGAAGAACACGTTTTCGCCGGCGCTGTATGGTGCGCAGAGCCGCGCCATCGGGAAGCACCCCCGGCGTCTGCTCTGATGGGTCTTTACGGGCGGAACGGAGTTCGGCCGAACGCGACATGAAATTCACTCCTGCAAGATCAAGCCACAGAAGTCATATCGTCGGGGGCCGGTTCTGGCGTCCGATACTGCATATCCGGTCGTTCGGATGGCCCTCCCGGACATATGGCCGCCGACCATATGCCTGGGCGGGGTGCCAAGCCCCCTTTGCGGCTGCATATAAAATTTCCTGAAAAAAGTTCTTGATTTGTTCTTCTATTTATGGCATAAAGGAAAAGTCAACGGGAGAAAACCGCCCGGACCGAAACCCGCGAGGCCTTGAGCCTCGCGGGTTTTTGCGTTTGGGGCCGGATCAAAGAGGTGATCAGGATGCAGCGGCAAAGATACGGACATAGACACGGGCAGGGCGGCGGGGTGCTCCGCAGGATATGGATCGGCGGATGGCGGAGCCATTACGGCGGCATTCTGCCCCAGGACTAAAGGGACTAAGGGGACTAACCCGATCATTTGTCATGATGGGAGAGGTGCGTCTTGTTGAGGAGGAAGCGTTGAATTTGCCGGGAGCGGCAGCGATGGCAGTAGCGGGCAGCAGTGAGCGTGGCCCGTCGATGGTGGACCAATGGGGGCCGTACGCCCGAAGTTTGTCCGGACCTCGGCGGTTAGGGGAAAGTGCCGTCATGGCCGGGGTTGGCCGGAGCGGGTAGTGAGCCGGGAGACCGTCCGTTGGCGAGGATGGCAGATGCCCGAGGTGTGTCTGGGCTTCATTGGTTTCCGGAGGTCCGGTTTTGGGTAGGGTATTCTGACGTTGCATCGGTCGTCGGCGGACAGAGCCCCGGATTTTGTGGTCATGGTTCTGGCGGGCAAAGATCATCGGTCACAGTGCAAGGCCGCAGCGTTGGTCCTCGGCTCGCGGTTGTTTCGCAAACAAGCTTTGATCATCGTGTATTCTGGTTGGTGCTCATTATTGATGGTTCTTAGGAGCCGCGGTGACCAGAGAAAGATCATAGGTCTCGGAAACTAGATACCATTTGGTGTGATCCCTGCGTAAAAATACCTAAGAACAAATTTATCAAATTGAGAGAGGGAAGAGATTTTGAGTGCTTCTTCTTCGCCCATTTCTTGGAAATATTGTATCGCGACGGGTAAAGTTAAGTCCGGTGAATTAAAATCAATGAATTTGGAAAGATGAAGTTTCCTGGATATCATTCTTGGTAGCCCATATTCCTCAAGTTCATATACAGCACTTGGTAGAAAGGCGTGGCGAACTTTCCATACGAACTTCGATATATCGGTTTCCGGATTTACTATTATCTTATGCAGTTCATTAGCGTCGCTGAGCAGAGAGGAAAGTTTAAACGTTACACTTCTTTCTAATTGGAAAAAGTCTTCTATATCAATTTCGTGAGGTTTTAATTTTTCAAGTATCTCGGGTATTGGAGATTGCCAATTTTTTGAGATAATCTTAGTAAAGTTAACCACTTTGCTCCATTTGGTATCCCACGCTCCGGGCTTCAGCTTTATTATTTTATAAAGCATGTTATCCCATTTGGATGGGCTGTCTGAGTTTAGGTAGGAAAATCCGTTCCATTCTTCCGGTGTGTTTTGCATGCTCAAGGCAAGGTTAAGCAGAAAATCAGAATCGCTGTCTTGTAGTAAGTTGGATTCACGGAGTCTCTTGAATTCCTCTTTTCCAATTATGCTTGTCATTTTTGACTTGTATTCAATTACTTTCTCTATTTGAGACTCGCTCAATGAGTCTCTATCAGTAATTTCGTCTAGTCCTCCGAGTATTTGATCTGGAAACTCTATATCTAGTTGTGTGTCTTCTTCGCGAGGAGGGGACTCCAGCAAATAAATTTTGCCAACAAAATGCTTAAACATGCGGCCACCACGGCCGATGATATTTTTATAAGTGAAGTCTTTTAAGTTGAAGTTCCCTAGTTTTGAACGCCAAATTATCACGTTCTCCGCAGATGTGTTAACGCCTTCGATTATTGAAGAAGTAGAAATTATTGTGTTAAACCCACGTGGGTATTCGAATAGTTTAATTTGTATTTGACTGAGGGACCTGTGAAGTCGGCCTGTATGAATGCCAACTGATCTTTCAGCTAAATCGGCAAGTTCCCAGTCTTGTGAGTAGTTTTCTCTAATCCATTTGGAAAAATGTTCGCTGTAAGGTGTTCGGGTTCTAGGTAGATTCGAGATTAATATGTCTGAGACATTTTTTATCTCAGATATACTTCCAGCATAAATGAGAGATTTTTCACTGTGTTTATTTATGATTTCTAGAAGGAATGGCGCTTTCTTTTCTTTAGAGGTTCCTGAGATGTTTTTATAGACATCAAATTTCTTCAAAAATACTGTATTAAAATCCAAGTATTCTAAGAATTCCATGTTCTTAGTAAAGGAATTTTCTGTTAATTTTTTAATGTTTGGGGCGAGGTAGTATCTTTGTTGCGAGATATGGCTAAGTTTTAGGATGGCTTTTACCAATGATGGTGATCTTTCTTTGTCATGTTTGAAGCTTGCTTTATAGAATTCATCTATGACAAGAAGGTCTATATGTTCTAATTTTGAGATATAGCTAAAGACACGCTCTTGGGGAAATATAAAAATGTTCTTCTCTGCAAGAGGGATGTCAGATGTTGTTATGATGTTGTATGTTCTGGAGAATTTTTTATAAAGACGCCTGCGAGTTTCATCCATGAGTGCAATTGTAGGGACAAGTATTACAACTGTTTTTGGATCTTTTATCGTAATGAACGCATCTATGATGAAGCTTTTTCCAAAGCTTGTTGGCGCGCTTACTGCGATATCTCTACCATCAAGTAATTTTGCTAGAACGGTAGACTGCTCGCGGTGAAGTGTTGCTTTTTCAGTACCGATGTTCACTGAGAAAGCGTTGTGGATGAACTGCTCCTGCCAAGATGCGGTTGAGGTGTCAATGTACGGATATAACCCCGCCTCGCGAATTAGTTTATTGAGATATTGTGGATAGCTACGACTTTCTTCTTTTATTTCATCGAGTAGCTGGATGAGTTGATTTCTTGCTTCGTGAGGTGAGCCATCACTGAGTAAATCATTTATCGATTGGCAGCTTTCAAATATATCCATCGTATATCTCTATGTCGCTTTATACATCGACGCCAAGCTAGTAAACCTTTGAACGATTTGACTTTTTTCCGGGACTGGAAATAAAATCAAATGAAATGAGACTTGCTCATATTTATGGACTTCTATTGCTTTTGAGAGCTGTTTTAAGAAATAGGACTGCCCTCTCTCTATGTGGTGGTCTCGAATTGATTTTTTGTATTCCTCTGAGAGATCGATAGCGCCACGAGTTGTGTCGCATTCATGAAGTATCATTATGGGTACATTTATGATGTGCTTTATATCGTCTATTGAGTTGCGTGGTTTTAGTGCCTCCTTGATTTTTGTCTTGATGTCATCAGGGATGCCGAGATGATCGAGGTCAGAGACATTTGTAATTATAGTGTTTTCTTTTTTTATTTTATCTGTCTTTAGTGAATTTAATACTGAAGAAATGATGCTTGGTAATCGTGAATTTTCAATGGAATTATAAAATTTCGCTTCTCCGAACCACAATGTGAAGTCATTTCCATTTACCACGATGTGAACGCTATCAGATCCCTTTGCATTGTCTTGACTATTTTGTTTGTAGAAAATCTTCGGGACGACTGGGAGAGCTCCAAAATGGTTTTTCATTACGCCATAGAGAAAAATCTCAGCAATTTCACTCCCTTCTCCAGTTACATCACTATCCGATAGCCTAAGATTTTTTGCCGATTCCACCAGAGACGTGTGACTTTGACTTATAAGAGCCTTCCGTTCGTTGGCAGATAAAGCAGTTTCTGCCACGTTATCCCACAAGAAATTTTGGAATTTGCCGAACCTCCATTTAGCATCTTCGAAGTCATTCACCATGCTTAACAACGATTTGTTAGCTACTGACTTGAACTCTTCAATAGTTGCGACGTTTGAAAGTGAATCATCTATCAGAACTTCAAATTCAATATTTGTCATCTGAGTTGTTATATCCGACACCAATACCCAATGATCTATTATTAGTTATTTTCTGGCGCATAGTACAACTGAAAATCATATTTTTCTACTTTAGTTAGAAGTTGGTTGGCTTGTCGCAGTTGTGCTTGCGCTTATAGGCAAAAAAACACCCCCAGCCTCACAGCCGGGGGTGTTCCTCGTTCAGAGCCAAAAAGCTCCAATCCAGATCATTTCAAAGGGGTCAAGCCCTTACGCGGCGAGATCAAACCGGTCTGCGTTCATCACCTTGGTCCAGGCCGCGACGAAGTCCTTGACGAACTTCTCGTGGTTGTCGTCCTGGGCGTAGACTTCGGCATAGGCGCGCAGGATGGCGTTTGAGCCGAATACGAGGTCAACGCGGGTTGCTGTCCATTTGGTCTGGCCGGTTTTGCGATCAACGATGTTGTAAAGGTTGTCGCCCGCCGGTTTCCAGCTATAGGCCATGTCGGTCAGATTGACGAAGAAGTCGGTCGTCAGTTTGCCGACACGGTCGGTAAAGACGCCGTGTTTGGTGCCGCCATGGTTGGTGCCAAGAACGCGCATGCCACCGACCAGTGCGGTCATTTCCGGTGCGGTCAGGCCCATGAGCTGGGTGCGGTCCAGCATCATTTCCTCGGGCGAGACCACATAATCGTCTTTCAGCCAGTTGCGATAGCCATCGGCCAGCGGTTCGAGCGGCTCGAAACTTGCGGCATCGGTCATTTCGGCCGTCGCATCGCCGCGGCCCGGTGCGAACGGGACGGTGATGTTGACGCCGGCATCCTTCGCGGCCTTTTCAACCGCCGCCGTACCACCCAGCACGATCAGATCGGCGAGGCTGACTTTCTTGGCAAGGCCCGCCTGAATGCCTTCAAGCGTTTTGAGAACCTTGGCAAGGCGTTCGGGCTCGTTCCCGGCCCAGTCCTTTTGCGGGGCCAGACGGATGCGCGCCCCATTGGCACCACCGCGCATGTCCGAACCGCGATAGGTCCGGGCAGAGTCCCAGGCGGTGTTGATCAGTTCGGCACTGGTCAGGCCAGATGACAACAGTTTGGACTTGAGATCGGCGATTTCGGCGTCCGAGAGGGTGTAATCAACAGACGGGATGGGGTCTTGCCAGATCAGGTCTTCCTTGGGCACGTCCGGGCCGACATAGCGGACCTTCGGGCCCATGTCGCGATGGGTCAGTTTGAACCATGCGCGGGCAAAGGTTTCGGAGAAATATTCCGGGTCCTTCATGAATTTCTGGCAGATGGCGTTATAGGTCGGGTCGACCTTCATCGCCATATCGGCATCGGTCATGATCGGCTTGCAGCGGATCGAGGGATCCTCGACATCGACCGGCATGTCTTCTTCCTTGATGTCGGTCGGTTCCCACTGCCATGCGCCAGCCGGGCTTTTCTTAAGCTCCCACTCGTGGCCGAACAGCATATCGAACCAGCCCATATCCCATTTGGTCGGGTTGGTGGTCCATGCACCTTCGATGCCCGAAACCATGGTATCGCGGCCAATGCCACGGCCATTGGTTTTCATCCAGCCGATGCCCTGATATTCGACGTCGGCGGCTTCTGGTTCGGGGCTGAGATCAGAGGGCGAGCCATTGCCGTGCGATTTGCCGATGGTGTGGCCGCCTGCGGTCAGGGCCGCTGTTTCCTCGTCATCCATCGCCATGCGGGCGAAGGTTTCGCGGACCTGGGCGGCGGTTTTCATCGGGTCTGGCTGCCCGTTCACCCCTTCCGGGTTTACATAGATCAGGCCCATCTGGACAGCCGCCAGCGGGTTTTGCATGGTGTCGGGACGGGTGATGTCCTCATAACGGCTGTCGCTTGGTGCCAGCCATTCCTTTTCCGCACCCCAATAGGTGTCCTTTTCCGGGTGCCAGACATCTTCGCGGCCAAAGGCGAAGCCATAGGTTTTAAGGCCCGCGACTTCATAGGCAATCGTGCCGGCCAGGATCATCAGATCGGCCCAGGAGATTTTGTTGCCATATTTGCGCTTGATCGGCCAGAGCAGACGGCGGCCCTTGTCGGTGTTGACGTTGTCAGGCCAGGAGTTGAGCGGCGCGAAACGCTGGTTGCCGGTGCCACCACCCCCACGGCCATCGGCCAGACGGTACGAACCGGCTGAATGCCATGCGACACGGGCGAACATGCCAACGTAGCTGCCCCAGTCGGCGGGCCACCATTCCTGGCTTTCATTCATCAGCGCGCGAAGGTCGTTTTTAAGGCCTTCGACGTCGAGCTTTTTGAGTTCTTCGCGGTAGTTGAAATCCTTGCCCAGCGGATTGGTTTTCATGTCGTGCTGATGCAGGATGTCGAAGTTAAGAGCGTTTGGCCACCAATCCATAACCGTGGTGCCCAGTGCGGTCATACCGCCATGCATGACCGGGCATTTCCCTGCTGTCTGTTTTCCGTCCATTTCTCTCTCCCGTAATGGCTGGCTGTTCCTGTTTTCCTGATCCGGTCAGGTTTTACCCAAAGCGATATTTGCGGATTGCGGCATGATGGGGCATCCCCAATTCGCGGTCTTGTATCGACTTCTGGTTTCTCTCTCCCGCCGGGTCGTGAGTCGGTCATATTGACCGCAGGAATATTTGAACATTCTGGTGAACATTTCGGCGTGATGCTTCCCTGTTCAAGGTAATGTCGAAACTTGTGATCGCAACAAGACGAGATTGTTAAATCATTGGGCGTCATGTCAGGCGATGCTGTCAAGCAGGCTAACGCGTTTTGAGTGTATAGGTTAAATAGTTATTTTTGAATTTTTTGATAGATTTTACCGATTTATGGTCGGGCCGATCCGGGGGATCGAGGTCACAAAACCGCCATGGCGCATTTGCATGCTTTTCAAGCGCGCGTGATTGGCGTTAGGCTTGCGCGTACAAACATCAAAACATCATTGGGGAAGTTGTGCGACATGGACGGGTCCGATCAGGCGATGCCCGATATCGCCTATAGCCCGATGCCCGACGAAGCAGGCATCCGTGACTTCATAGCCACATGCGACCGGTTTTATCCGCCCGATGCGGTTGCCGCCGATATTGCGCAGCAACGCAAATGGTATAGCGCCCTTTGTGATGCCTTTGCCTATCCCCATCCGCCGGGGCTTCTGACCTGTGATGATCATATTGCCGGGGTGGCGGTCAGGATTTATCGCCCGGCGAAAATCAGAACGATGCGGAAGTTGCTTTACCTGCATGGCGGCGGGTTTATCGTCGGGTCGCTGGATAGCCATGATGCGATCTGTGCCGAGATTGCCGAGGCGGCGGGTGCGGAAATGATTTCGGTCGATTACCGGCTGGCACCCGAACATATCTGGCCAGCGGCGCATCAGGATGCGTTTGCGGTTGCGCGCGATGTGCTGTCGCACGGTGCGGAGATCGTCCTGATTGGCGATAGTGCCGGGGCGACATTGGCAGGCGGGCTTGCGATCCGGGCGCGCGACGAGGGGCTTGGCGCGGGGGTTGTGGGGCAGGTCCTTATTTATCCGGCCCTTGGCGGTGATCTTGGCTGGCCATCCTATGGGCAGATGGCATCCGCCCCCGGTTTAAGCACCGATGATGTGATTTATTATCGCGATGTCCTGAAGGCGCCGATGGATGATCCGGTGGCCTATCCGTTATCGGCGGAGGACCTGCGCGGGTTGCCGCCGACCTATATCACCGCGGCCTATTTTGATCCGCTGCGCGATGACGGGCGGGAATATACCGCGCGCCTTGCCCGGGCCGGGATTGATGTGACGTACCGCGAGGAACCGCAGATGATCCATGGCTGGCTTCGGGCGCGGCATATGAGTGATGGTGCGGCGGACGGATTTAAATTCCTGTGTGATGCGATAAGGCGCATGGCGGCAGAATAATTCCACGGCATAATAATGTGCCGGATATCGCGGCGAATTTTTGCGCAGCATGAAATGATCCAGATTTAATGGGTCCGCTAAATCGCCGGAATTATTTGGCGGTTTCTTCTGGTTGATTGTCGCGGTCTGGTATCTGTATTCATCTGTTGCGGGAAATCCGCCGGTGATGAGTGTTTTGATAATTTCCTGTTCTGGTGATAGTCTTTGTCGCCTCATCTGTTTCGAAGGTGTGTTTCGCCCGGTAGGGCACCCGTAGAACGGAGGCAGGGAATGTATCGCAAGATCATGGTACCCGTGGATCTGACGCATATCGACAAGCTGGAAAAGGCGCTTTCGACGGCGGCGGATCTGGCAAAGCATTATGATGCCAAAATCTGCTTTTTCGGGGTTGGAACCAATACCCCATCCCCGATTGCGCATACGCCAGCAGAATATGATCGCAAAATGGCGGCCTTTGCCGAAGAGCAGGCCAAAAAGACCGGTATTGAATGTTCGGGCATGACCCGCATTTCACACGATCCGGCGATTGATCTGAGCGAAATCATTGTTGATGCGGCAACAGAGGCCAAGGCGGATGTGATCGTCATGGCGTCGCACGTGCCGGGTATTGCGGATCATATTTTTGCATCCCACGGCGGATATGTTGCGTCGCACTGGGATCATTCCGTGTTTCTGGTGCGTTAATAGCAGGCAAACCGGACAGATGCGGCCAGGGGTGGCCGCAAAATTGCTTTTCAAGGGAGATTTTCATGGGATCGAATGCCGAGACGGGCATTGAAAGCCCGGATGGTGCGGCCAATCCGATCGATACCGAATATGAAATCGGACAGGATAACATCACCACACAGATCGGGCCGTTTGGCCTTGATATTCATAACCCGGTCTTTCTGATTTCGGGGTTATCGATTGTTGCATTCGTGTTTTTCACACTGGCCTTTCAGGAAAGTGTCGGGCCGATGTTCAATGACCTTCGGGGCTGGCTGACATCGACCTTTGACTGGTTCTTCCTGTCGGTGGCGAATGTTTTTGTCTTGCTGTGTCTGTTTCTGATTGTATCGCCGCTGGGCAAGGTCCGGCTGGGCGGGCAGGATGCGACACCCGATTATTCCTATAGCGGCTGGTTTGCCATGCTGTTTGCGGCCGGGATGGGGATCGGCCTTATGTTTTATGGCGTGTCCGAGCCGATTTCGCACTTTACCACATCGATGGGCGGTGCGACGGTCGGTGATGGCGGGGCGCGCACGGACTGGGCACCGCTTGGCGGGGCGATGGGCAACGCGGATGCCGCCTTTGACCTTGGCATGGCGGCGACGATTTTCCACTGGGGGCTTCACCCGTGGGCGATTTATGCCACGGTTGCGCTGGCACTTGCGCTTTTCTCGTTTAACAAGGGTCTGCCGCTTACCATGCGGTCGGTGTTTTATCCGATCTTTGGCGAGCGTGTCTGGGGCTGGACCGGGCATGTGATTGATATTCTGGCGGTGTTTGCCACCCTGTTCGGGCTTGCAACCTCGCTTGGTTTTGGCGCGGAGCAGGCCAATGCCGGGCTTGAATTCCTGTTTGGCATTCCGGTTACGGACGGATCGAAGGTTGTCCTGATTATTGCGATTACTGCGGTTGCGCTGATTTCCGTCCTTGCGGGGCTTGATGCCGGGGTCAAACGGCTTTCGGAAATCAATATGGTTCTGGCGGCATTGCTTTTGCTGTTTGTCGTGCTGGTCGGGCCGACCATGGATATCATCAAGGGCTTTTTCACAAGTCTTGTCGCCTATGTCGAATATCTTCCGGCACTTTCGAACCCGGTCGGGCGTGAGGATACCAATTTCAGCCAGGGCTGGACCTCGTTTTACTGGGCGTGGTGGATTTCCTGGTCGCCGTTTGTCGGCATGTTCATTGCGCGCGTGTCGCGTGGCCGGACGGTGCGGGAATTTATTACCTGTGTCCTGATCATTCCGTCGCTGGTTTGCGTTTTGTGGATGACGGCGTTTGGCGGCACGGCGGTGCATATGGTCAATGAAGGTGTGCAGGCGATTGCCGATGCGGCGCTTCCGATCAAGCTGTTTAGCATGCTTGAAGCCCTGCCGTTGCATGCGATCACGTCCTTTATCGGCATTGTTCTGGTGATTGTCTTCTTTGTCACCTCGTCCGATTCCGGGTCGCTTGTGATCGATACCATCACCGCGGGCGGCAAGGTTGATGCGCCGGTGCCCCAGCGGGTTTTCTGGTGCACGTTCGAGGGGCTGGTTGCGATTGCGCTTCTGCTGGGCGGGGGGCTTGGCTCCCTGCAGGCGATGGCGGTTTCAACCGGGTTCCCGTTTGCCATCGTGCTTCTGCTGGCATGCTATTCCATCATTCAGGGATTGCGCAGCGAGCCGCGATAGGTTGCCGACAGACCAACGCAAAAGGGGCGCAGATCACTGCGCCCCTTTTTTACGGGTTCGTGTTACCCCGTCCCGCTTACGGCTGGATCGGTTCGAACGTCATGATGGATTTGGCGCTGCCATCCACCAGCATCAGGTCGCCATCCTGTACTTTCCAGCCCTTTACATCTGCCATGGCGGCTATAAAGGCGTCTTCGATCTCCATCGCGTCTTCCATGCACATCATTTTGGTGCTGCCGAGCGGGGAGACATCAAGGGCGGTGTCCTTGCGGGTGTAACTGCCGAAATAGCGGTTGCAGCCGGTCGACCCGGCAATTTTCCCGTCATTGGTAAAGTTGACGCTGGCAAGGATCGGGGTCATCGGGGTCAGGCTTTTGTCTTTCGCCTCAATTCGCATCAGCTGCCAGTCGCGACCGGCGATGGCCGACCAGTCGGCGGGTGATTTTTCCTCGGCCGGTTTGGTTGTGGCAGCACAACCGGCAAGCCACAGGCTGCTGGCGATGCCAAATGCCGCGAAGGTTAATGAGGTTACTTTGCGCATTCGAAATATCCTGTGTTTGGAATCTGTCCCGGTCTGACTGCCGCGTTTCGGGCAGCGTGAACCGTGGCGGGATACTCATACGACTTTGCGGCGAAATTTTAGCATATTCGAGCGCCGGTTTTATAGTGCTGTCGTAAGGGTTTGGCCGAATGGTTTTGCAGGGTTGCGGTGCACAAGACCTTTGCGTCGGGGCATTCGCGGGGCTAATGTATCCGGGCCCACCACCATTATCTTCCCGCCACGATCTTAAGGTCACCATCATGAAGCTTGCCCTGTCTGACGCACATGCGCTTGTGTGCAATACCCTGCTGCGCTGCAATGTTGATCCCGACAATGCCGGATCGGTTGCAACCGCCCTGGTCACGGCCGAGGCCGCAGGACAGGGCGGGCATGGTTTGCGCCGCGTTCCGGCCTATGCCGCGCAGGCGCGTGCGGGCAAGGTTGACGGGCATGCCAAGCCAGTGGCCGATCAGCCGTTTCCGGCCGTTTTGCGGATTGATGCGCAGTTCGGTTTTGCCTATCCGGCGCTTGATCTGATGATCGACAGATTGCCTGATATTGCGCGCAGTCAGGGGATTGCGGTTGCGGCAATCCATAAATCGCACCATGCCGGGGTGATGGGGCTTACGGTGGAAAAGCTGGCGGAGGCGGGACTGGCGGCGATGATGTTTGCCAATGCGCCAGCCGCAATGGCGCCGTGGGGTGGTCGCCGTCCGATGTTTGGCACCAACCCGATTGCCTTTGCCACCCCGATTGGCGATGGCGATCCGATCGTGATTGATCTGGCACTATCGAAGGTCGCGCGCGGCAAGATCATGGCGGCGAAGCAAAAGGGTGTTCCGATCCCCGATGACTGGGCGTTTGATGTTGACGGCAATCCGACGACGGATGCGGTCAGGGCGCTTGAGGGAACGATGGTTCCGGCGGGCGGGGTCAAGGGTGCAGCCCTTGCGATGATGGTTGAAATGCTGGCCGCCGGATTGACCGGTGCGCAATTCGGGCATCAGTCATCGTCGCTGTTTGATGACAAGGGGGCGCCACCGGCATTGGGCCAGATGGTGATTGCCATTGATCCGGTTGCGGTCGGCGGGGCGGGGATCATTGATCATTTGCGTTATATTGCAGATGAAATCGCGCTGGAGGAAACCGTGCGGTTGCCGGGACGGCGCGGGCAGAATGCGCGCCGGGATGCGGAAATTCAGGGGCTTGATATCGAAGATGATGTCATCGCCGCGATTGAGGCGATCAAGTAAATCGATCCGCGATCAGGCGCAATATAAGGCCCCGGCAGTTTCTTTCTGTCGGGGTTTTTCGTTTTTTGGCCCGTCCATATCCATATTTGTGAGCACGGTCACAAGTAATAATTGAATTATTACATTGTTATTTCTTGGCGGACCGGTTTTTTATTTGATGGATATCTTGATGTATAGACAAGTTTGATTGTTGTCGGTGAAATGAAGGCGTCGTAATCATCGAACTGTAACATCACCGTCACCATAGAGTCGCGGATTGTGCGTAGCTTCTTGACCAGCGAAACACAAGCAGGCGGACTTTAATGCTGGTCGTAGACATATCCGGACTGAACAAGAGCTTCTCGCGCGATAAGCGGGCATTGAACAATGTCAGTTTACAGGTTCGCGAGGGCGAGATGGTCGCGCTGATCGGTGCGTCCGGTTCGGGCAAATCCACCCTTATCCGTCATATTGCCGGTTTGCTGCGCGGGGATCGCGATGGCGGCAAGATCGAGGTATTCGGTGAAGTCATCCAGCAGAACGGTCGTATTGCAAGGGGTGCGCGCAAGGTGCGTGCCGATATCGGCGTTGTGTTTCAGCAATTCAATCTGGTCAGCCGCCTGACGGTTCTGACCAATGTTCTGACCGGGATGCTGGGCCGTGTGCCTGCGTGGCGCGGGTCGTTATGCCTGTTTACCAAGGCTGAGCGCATGCGGGCGATGACGGCGTTAAAGCGCGTCGGTATCGATAGCCATGCGACAAAGAAGGCCCGCAATCTTTCGGGCGGGCAGCAGCAGCGTGCGGCGATTGCACGCACGATTACGCAGGGTGCGCGTCTTATTCTGGCCGACGAGCCGATTGCATCCCTTGACCCGGCGTCATCGCGCAAGGTGATGAATACGCTGGATCGGGTGAACCGCGAAGACAATGTCACCGTGATCGTATCGCTGCATCAGGTCGATTATGCCCGTGATTATTGCGCACGCACCATTGCGATGCGCGATGGCGCGGTCGTGTTTGACGGGCCATCCACTGAACTGACGCCGGAGTTCCTGCGCGAACTTTACGGCGAATATTCTTCCGAGCTTTTCGCGTCTGCCCCGGATGACGTTCCGGCAAAGAGCAGGGTCGCGGAGAAGGATCTGGCTTTCGTTTCAAGCTAGATCAGGACGATTTCTCTCTGCCTTACATCTCTTTTTATTTCACCTCTACCAACCAACCTGACGGGGGACTTCCCATGATCCGTAAAACAATTGCATCCGCAGCCCTTGCTGCCAGCATGCTGGCTTCGGGCTTTGCCCATGCCGATGTCGAATTCAAGCCGCTTGAAAAAGACCCGGAAACCATCGTGTTCGGCTTTATCTCGACTGAATCCAGCTCGAACCTGAAAGCCCAGTGGCAGCCGTTGATCGAGGATATGGAAGAAGCCCTTGGCAAGGATGTCGAAGCGTTCTTTGCACCGGATTATGCCGGCATCATCGAAGGCATGCGTTTTGGCAAGGTTCACGTTGGCTGGTTCGGTAACAAGTCGGCCATGGAAGCCGTTGACCGTGCGGGCGGCGAAGTTTTCGTCCAGACGTCCAAAAGCGACGGCACGAACGGCTATTATTCCCACATCATCACCCAGGCCGATAACGACAAGCTCAACACGCTTGCCGACATGCTGAAATGCGATGGTTCGCTTAATTTCGGTATCGGTGATCCGAACTCGACCTCGGGCTTCCTGGTTCCGACCTATTACGTCTTTGCGCAGAACGGCGTTGATCCGAAAAACTGCTTCAAGACCGTTCGCAATGCCAACCACGAAACCAACCTGATGGCGACCGCCAATAATCAGGTTGATGTTGCTGCCAACAACTCCGAACAGCTTGCCCGCACCCAGATGGTCAAGCCGGAAATCACCGACAAGGTCAAGGTTATCTGGACCTCGCCGCTGATCCCGTCCGATCCGATGGTTTATCGCAAGGATATGTCGCGCGAACTGAAATCCGAAATCAAGGCGTTCTTCCTTGGTTACGGGCGTCTGGGCGATGTTGAAGAAGCCAACAAGGTTCTTGGCGGCATTCAGGATGGCATGGGCAAATTCATGGAAAGCAGCAATGCGCAGCTTTACCCGATCCGTCAGCTTGAACTGTATAAAGACAAGCTGAAAATCGAGAACACCGCCGAACTGTCTGCCGACGAGAAAGCAAAACGCGTTTCTGAAATCGACAAGCAGCTCGCAGAACTCGATATCCTGGTTTCTTACGAGTAACCGGCATCCGAACGGGGAGCCCGATATCAGGGCTCCCCGTTTGTTTTTATTTCCCGGGAAAAGAACATGAACAGCAGCCTTTCGACATCTGCCGTAACCGCCGCAGAACTTCCGCCGCGCGATCTGAAACGTTCAGGCGCGAGTTTCCTTCTTTGGGCGTTCATTCTGGCCATTCTGGCCCTGTCCTGGGAGGGGGCCGACATGCGGCCCATGGCCCTGATTGAAAACAGTGGCAACATGGTCGATTTCGCGGACGGGTTTTTCCCGCCGGATTTCCTGATGTGGAAAACCTATGTCAGCGAAATGTGGATCACCATCCAGATTGCGATCTGGGGTACGGCGCTTGCGATTGTCTGTTCGATCCCGTTTGGCATTCTGTGTTCTGAAAACATTGTTCCGTTCTGGGTTTACCAGCCGGTGCGCCGCCTGATGGATTCCTTCCGCGCGATCAATGAAATGGTTTTTGCCATGCTGTTTGTTGTTGCGGTTGGTCTTGGTCCGTTTGCCGGTGTGCTTGCCCTTTGGATCCATACCACCGGCGTTCTGGCAAAGCTGTTTTCAGAAGCCGTCGAGGCGATTGATCCCGAACCGGTCGAAGGTATCCGGGCCACCGGTGCCAACGGATTGCAGGAGGTCATCTTTGGGGTGATCCCGCAGGTTCTTCCGCTTTGGATTTCCTATTCGCTGTACCGGTTTGAAAGCAACGTGCGGTCGGCAACCGTTCTTGGCATTGTCGGTGCGGGTGGCATTGGCATGGTTTTGTGGGAATATATCCGCGCATTTTATTACGCGGAAACCGCCGCGGTCATGATCATCATCATCCTGTCGGTCAGCCTGCTTGATGTGATTTCGCAGCGTCTGCGCAAACTGGTGACCTGATCCATGACGTTCAAGATTACGCAGGCCAAACCGGCAATGAAACAATTGTCGGAGGCCCCGACGATTGACCCGAGTGCGGTTGTTGTTGATTGCGAGTTTGGTGTCTGGACCGAAGTTGGTGCGCGCACCAGTATTCGTGAAAGCGTGATGGGTGATTATTCCTATGTCGTCAATGACAGCGAGATCATCTATTCCGATATCGGCAAATTCGTAAATATCGCGGCCCACACAAGGATCAATCCGGGGCAGCATCCGATGGACCGGGCATCGATGCATCATTTCCAGTACCGGTCGAGTGCCTATGAGCTTGGCGATGATGATCCGGCGTTTTTTGACTGGCGCCGCGAAAAGCGTGTGAAGCTTGATCATGATGTCTGGATCGGGCATGGCGCGATTGTTCAGGGCGGGGTTACCATCGGGATCGGGTCGGTTGTCGGTTCGGGTGCGGTGGTGACCAAGGATGTGCCGCCCTATACGATTGTGACCGGTATTCCGGCCATCCCACTTCGCCCGCGATTTGATGCAGAAATTGTCGGTGCGCTGCTTCGTATTTGCTGGTGGGACTGGGATCATGCAACATTGGCAGAACGGCTTGACGATTTTCGGCGTCTGCCGGTACGGGATTTCTGTCTGAAATACGATCTGCGATAAATCGAAAGCCAGTTTCGAGGCCACATGACCGACTATCAGCGTTATGCTGTTTACTATGCACCGAAAGCCGACAGTGATCTGGCGGCTTTTGGCAATTCCTGGCTGGGGCGTGATCCCGAAACCGGACGGGAAATGGATCGCCCGGCTGCCATCGGCCTTGCCGATGGCGAGGTCGCGGGCATAACCGTTTCCCCGTCGCGATACGGGTTTCATGGCACCCTGAAACCGCCCTTCGCCTTAAAGGATGGCCAGACGCGCGATCAGCTTGAAAATGCGATTGCCGACTATTGTGCGGCAGCTTCTTCGGTGACGTGTGGCCCGCTTTTACTGAAATCGATTGGCAGTTTTATTGCCCTGATCCCGACTGCGCCGACCGATCAGCTTGGTGCGCTGGCGTCTGGTCTGGTGCAGGCGCTTGACGGTTTCCGGCAGCCCGAAGACGAAGCCGCAATGAATAAACGCCGTGCATCGGGGTTAAGTGATCGACAGGAAGACTATCTGGTCAGATGGGGTTATCCCTATGTGATGGAAGAATTCCGTTTTCACCTGACGCTGACAGACAAGCTTGACCCGGACCGGATGATGCGGGTGCGTGATGCGGTGGCCCCGATTGTTGCACCCTTGTGCGAGGCACCATTTACGATCAGCGATGTCTGTCTTTTTGGTGATCCGGGTGATGGAAAGCCGTTTGATTTGTTGCAGCGCTTTGCGCTTGGATGACAGGTGATTGCGCCGTGGGAATTAAAAAAATGCTGCAGTGTTTTGCTGCAGCATTTTTTGTTCAGACTACCCGGTTTCCGGGTGCTTGGTCCGTGTGTGCCGGGCGGTGGAAAATGGCATCAATGAAGCGGCCAATACCGGTTTCAAGGTCATTGTCATTTTCAACGGCGATCACGTTGGGACCATCGACCTGATAGGCCGATGCGCGCCGCAGGCGTTGTTCGATATCGTCAGAACTTTCGCGGCCACGGGCCACAAGGCGTTGGCGAAGGGCATCTTCGTGCGCCCGGATGCTGATGACCCGGACGTGATCGGAACCCAGAAGATCGCGGGCATCGTCAATCACGCTGCGTGATGCGTTGACGACAACGATTTTGCCGTTGGCGACGTCGTTCTGGACATGATTGGGAATCCCGTAACAAAGATTGTGCGCCCGCCAGCTCAGCAGGAAGGCACCCTGCTTTGCCATGGATGCAAAATCCTCGGCGCGGACCGGAATATGGATTTCGCCAACCGATCCGGCCGGGCGGGTAATGCAGCGACGGGGAAACAGGATGGTTTCATCGTCATGCAAACGCGCCCGTGCCGCATCCAATAGGGTATCCTTGCCAACCCCGCTGGGGCCGACGACAAGAATCAGTAATCCATTTTCCGATGCGCCATGATGGATGTCATGGCGCGCGGTCATGACACGCGGCTTCCCAGACGCCACACACCGCGCACAATCGGATGATGCGGTGAATGATGGACCCGGATCAGATCGCCGCGTTTGCCAACCGCAATCTCGCCCCGGTCATCAAGGCCGACCTGTTTTGCCGGGGTCAGGGTCGCGGTGCGCACCGCACGCGGAAGATCATAGGCGTCGAAATCATCAAACAGCTTCATGACACCGTGCAGCAGGCTGTGGGGTACATAGTCGCTTGAAATAATGTCGAGATAGCCGTGTTTCGCCAGATCGCCCGCCGCGACATTGCCGCTGTGCGAGCCGCCGCGCACAAGGTTTGGCCCGCCCATCATCACGCCAAGACCGCCTTCGTGCGATGCCTTGGCAGCCGCCAGTGTCGTCGGGAATTCGGCCACGGTCATTTTATCGGCGACGGCTTCGGCGACATGTTCCTCGGTCGCGTCATCGTGGCTTGCCAGCGCCAGATTTTTTTGGTGGGCAAGTTCGACGACGTGACGGCGATGTTTGACGGAATAAAGTTCGGAATCACGTTTGCGGCTGGCGACGAATTTGCGCATTTCCTCGTCCGAGAGGCCGTATTTGCCCTGATAATAGGTGTAATAGGCATCCAGGCTGACGAATTGGCGTTGGCCCGGCGTGTGATCCATCACCGAGAGCATCTTGACCAGAGGCAGATCAACCAGATTATCGAGTGCCTCGACCAGCCCGCCATAGGACGTTTCACAGCGCAGATGCAGTTTGTGATCTGCGCGCAAAAGGTTGTTCTCGAGCGCATGCTGAAGGGCGGTCACCGATTCAACCAGTCGTTCGATTCGTTCTGATCCGTCCGAGACGTCGCCGACAGAGATGGCATCAAAGACCGTCGTGATGCCGGCACTGGCCACCTGATTGTCGTGCGCAATCACGGCGGCGGTGGCGGGCCAGCGGGTTTTGGGACGCGGGGTCAGGTGTTTTTCGAGATTGTCGGTATGCAGTTCGACCAGTCCGGGCATCAGGTAATCGCCGCCCATGTCTTCGGCACCGGGCAGGTTGGACGGGCGGTCCGAGATATCGGTGATCAGTCCGTCCCTGATCTGAACGGCACCCTCGATGACATCATTGGCGAGGACAATTTTGGCATTGGTAAAAATCTGTTCAGTCATTGGCCCCAACTTTAAACGAAGTCACATCAAATGATCCCGTGCAGACCGCATCGCGGGTTTCGTGATCATGGAAAATACCGGCAATGGCAGCGCCGCGTGCCTTGGCTTCTTCAATCAATGCCAGAACCGTGGCACGATTTTGGGTGTCAAGCGATGCGGTCGGTTCATCAAGCAGCATGATCGGATAATCGGCGATAAAACCGCGCGCGATATTCACGCGCTGTTGCTCGCCCCCGGAAAAGGTCAGGGGTGAAAGTTGCCACAGACGTTCGGGGATGCGCAAGCGGGTCAAAAGGTCGCGGGCCTTTTCCATCGCCGTTTCACGCGCCGTGCCCAGCGCGATCAGCGGTTCGGCAACAATTTCCAGTGTCGGTACACGCGGAATGACGCGCAGGAACTGGCTGACATAGCCCATGGTGCGTTTGCGCATATCAAGGATCGCATGCGGGCTTGCGGTGGTGATATCAAGCCAGTCGCCATCGTGAAGCACGCTGATCGAGCCGCTTGAACAGGTGTAATTGGCATAAAGCATGCGCATGAAGGTACTTTTTCCCGATCCGGATTCACCGGTCAGCGCAATGCATTCACCGGCATCGAGGCGGAATTCGACCCCTTCGAATACCGGGATCGTGACGCTGCCCTGAGTATGGAGGGTAAAGCCCTTGGCGACGTTTTTGGCGTGAAGCATTTCAGACATTTCAATCGCCCTAGTTTTGCAGGATGGAAGAAACAAGCAGCTGGGTATAGGCGTGCTGCGGATCGTCCAGCACCTGATCGGTCAGGCCGCTTTCGATCACTTCGCCGCGCTGCATGACCATCAGGCGATGCGATAACAGGCGGGCGACCGCCAGATCGTGGGTGACGATGATCACCGCCAGATTAAGGTCGTGAACCAGCCCGCGCAGCAGATCGAGCAGGCGGGCCTGAACCGAGACGTCCAGACCACCCGTGGGTTCGTCCATGAAAACGAGACGCGGGCTGGTTACGAGGTTGCGGGCAATCTGCAGGCGTTGCTGCATACCACCCGAAAAGGTTGAGGGCAGATCATCAAGGCGTTCGGCGGCAATTTCGACCTTGCCAAGCCAGTTTTCCGCGGCATTCCGGATGTTGCCGTAATGACGGTCACCGACCGCCATCAGACGTTCGCCGATATTGGCCCCGGCACTGACATTCATGCGCAATCCATCGCGGGCATTCTGGTGGACAAACGCCCAGTCGGTGCGCATCAGCAATCGACGTTGCGCTTCGGACATCTGATAGACATCGCGGATGCCGTCAATGCGGGTATGGTATTCGACTGTGCCCTTTGTCGGTTCCTGCTGGGCGGAAATGCTGCGCAGCAAAGTTGATTTTCCGGACCCGGATTCACCAACGATGCCAAGCACTTCGCCGGGGCGGAGCTCGAAGCTGACATTGCGGCAGCCGACCCGGTCGCCATACATCATGGTCAGGTCGGTAACGCGCAGAAGCGGTTCATTTGAACGGGTCATTATTCTGCGGCCTTTCCGTTGCTGTGGCTGGTGCCAAGGGGTTGATCATGATGTTGCGGGCCGCGATGGCCGGCGTCCTGCCGTTCGCTGCAATAATCGGTGTCCGAGCAGACAAACATCCGATTGCCCCTGTCATCGAGGATGACTTCGTCAAGGTAGCTGTCGGTTGCACCGCACATGCCGCATTCGTCCTTCCAGCTTTGCACCTCGAAGGGGTGATCTTCGAAATCGAGGCTTTTGACCTTGGTGTAAGGTGGCAGGGCATAGATGCGCTTTTCACGGCCGGCGCCGAAAAGTTGCAGGGCGGCCATCATGTCCATTTTCGGATTGTCGAATTTCGGTGTCGGCGACGGATCCATGACATAGCGATCATCAACCATCACCGGATAGGCATAGGTGGTGGCGATATGGCCGTGGCGCGAAATGTCCTCATAAAGCTTCACATGCATCAGCCCGTATTCCTCAAGCGCGTGCATCTTGCGCGTTTCGGTTTCGCGGGGTTCCAAGAAGCGAAGCGGTTCGGGGATCGGCACCTGATAGACAAGAATCTGGTCTTCGCGCAGTTCCTTTTCGGGAATGCGGTGGCGGGTCTGGATGATTGATGCCTCGGCGGTTTTTTCCGTGGTCGCCACATTGGCGGTCTTGGCAAAGAACTGCCGGATCGACACGGCATTGGTGGTGTCGTCCGCGCCCTGATCGATGACCTTAAGCGTATCGTCCGGGCCGATAACGGCGGCCGTGACCTGCACCCCGCCGGTACCCCAGCCATAGGGCATCGGCATTTCGCGACCGGCAAACGGCACCTGATATCCGGGGATGGCAACGGCCTTTAGCAGCGCACGCCGGATCATGCGTTTGGTTTGTTCGTCAAGATAGGCAAAATTATAGGCCGAAGATGCTTCTGGCGGATTATTTACGGTCTGTTCCATATTGGTTACTCCGCGGCTTCGGGTTGTGATCTGGCGTTTTTGGCATCGGCTGCATCCGCCTTTGCCAGACGTTCCAGCACTTCGGCACGCATGCGCCGGACAAGTTCAAGTTCGCCCTGGAAATCGACATAGTGGGGCAGCTTGATATGTTCGACAAAGCCGGTTGCCTGCACATTGTCGCTATGTTCCATGACGAATTCCTCGTCCTGGGCCGGGCCCATGACCTGTTCGCCCATTTCACGCGCACGCATGGCGCGATCCACCAGTGCCATCGAAATCGACTTGCGTTCGTTCTGGCCAAAAACAAGCCCATAACCGCGGGTGAATTGCGGCAGCTTGGTTTTGGAGCCCTTGAACTTGTTGACGGTTTCGCATTCGGTCAGTTCGATATCGCCGATATCGATGGCAAAGCCGAGTTCTTCGGGTTCGATTTCGACCGCGACGCTGCCATAGCGGATTTCACCGACAAAGGCGTGGCTGTTGGCGTAGCCGCGCTGGGTGGAATAACCGAGTGCCAGAACAAAGCCCTCGTCCCCGCGGGCGAGGTTTTGCAGGCGCAGATCACGATCCGCCGGGAATTTGACGGCTTCGCGCGTCAGATCGGCGACCGGGGCGTCATCATTGGTCGGGTTGGGTTCATCCTGTATCAGGCCCTCGTAATTCAGAAGGTCATCCAGAACGCGCGGCATGGTTTCATCCACCGGATGATCAGCGGTGTGGGCGGTTGCCGGTTCCTCGCCATTGGCCATCAGGGTGAAATCAAGCAGGCGGTGAGTGTAATCAAATGTCGGGCCGAGAATCTGCCCGCCCGGCAAATCCTTGAAGGTTGCCGAAATGCGGCGTGCGATATCCATTTCGGCGGTTTTGACCGGCTTGGAAAAGGCAAAGCGCGGCAATGTGGTGCGATAGGCCCGCATCAGAAAGATCGCCTCGATCAGGTCGCCACGGCCCTGCTTGATGGCAAGGGCGGCCAGATCACGATCATAAAGCGATCCTTCGGCCATGACGCGGGTGACCGAAAGCGACAATTGCTGTTCGATCTGGCTGGTTTCGATTTCGGCAACGTCCCGGTCGCCACGGCGTTTTTCGGCCAGAAGCCGGTGGGCATTGTTGATGGCGCGTTCGCCACCTTTGACGGCTACATACATGTTATCTGACCTCGATCCGGGTGGTGCGCGGAAGCGCGGCGATTTTGCGATCCGCGGCAAAGACGACATCGACACCGCAGGGGAACAGATGATGGTTTTCCGCGCGCCATGCGTGGAAGGCAGACGGCAGGCCGGGGACCGAGAGGTTCTGGCTATCCTTGATGCCGGGGCCTTGCAGGGTCATGTCGGCCTTGTTCGATATGTCTTCGACCATCAGGATCAGGGTTGCCGACTGATCGGGATATTCGGCATTGCCGATAGGCAGTTCCTTGATGAAGGCGAGATCGCCATCAAGGCGGGCGACGGCAAAATCGGCAGCGGACGGTGTGCCGGTGATCGGGCTGCCGCAATGGAATTTCAGATGGGCATTGGCCCCGTCCGATGCGCAATCAGGTGACAGCCAGATTGTCGTATCCATATCGGCCATGGCCAGCAGGAACGCGGTTGCGGATTTGTTCAGTCCGGCCGGTGCGGGGAGATCAAGCGGCAGATCGTAAATGCGGCCGGGATGCGCCATGGCATCCAGAAGTGTGCGGAAAACGGCATTGGAATCAAAGGCGGCATTTTCAAAACCGCGCAGCAGGTCGGCTGTCCGGGGTTGCGGGATCATTCGTCTTCTCCTCGGACCAGGGTAAAGAAATCGACCTTGGTGGCGGCGACCTTGCGGGCGGCTTCGCGTTTTGCTTCGGCCTGCTGGTGGGCCAGCATGTCTATGAAATCGGATGCGGCGTTGTCGCGTTGCATGATGGCATCAAACAGGGCGGCATATTGCGCCTGTATCCGGTCCCGTCCCTTGACATAGGCATGACCGACCGTGCCATCGGACAGGGTGACTGCGCATCGGGTGACCGTCATTTCGCCAAGGTTGAAGCGTTGCCCGGCGCCACCGGCGCGGCCACGTACCATGACCATGCCGATTTGCGGTTCGCGCAGGTGGCTCCATTGCACATCGGCAAAATGATCGTGCCATTCCTGTTCAAGAATTGCGCGGTCTGTGCGTGCCAGTACCGCCATCCAGCGTTGGCGGGCCTGTGTGGCGGGATCGATGTTTGATCCCTGGTCTGATCCGGATTGCGGGGCGGGTTGCGCCGTCATCTGTATGATCCTTCTATGCGGGTATCGACAAATTCAAAATTTGTCTAGACGTCTATACATATTCACGTTATAAGACGATTACGCGCGCTTGGCAAAGGTCTTGCGGTGAAAGTTTTGTGAATGGGGATTTCGATGGATTGGGAAGCCGGGCTATCTATCTGGAAGCAAATCGAAAAACAGCTTCTTGCCGATATTGCCAGCGGGGTCTTTGCCCCCGGTGACAAAATGCCGACCGAGATGGAACTGGTCCGCCGATTCGGTGTTAACCGACATACGGTGCGACGCGCGATGTCAGCCCTTGTCGATGCCAATGTCGTGCGTGTCGAACAGGGGCGGGGGGCGTTTGTGCAGGAACAGATCCTTGATTATCCGCTTGGCAGCAAAACGCGTTTTTCCCAGATCGTATCGGGCCGTCATCGTTTGCCCGACAAACGGCTGATTTCATCTGAAATCCTGAAAGCCAGTGCGACCATCGCCCAGTTTCTGGATGTCAAACCGGGCACACGCGTTGTCGAACTGTTTTCCGTATCCGAGGCGGATGGCATTCCGCTGGCGGTGGCGACAAGCTACCTTCCGGTTGCCCGGTTCGAGGGGATTGTCGAGATATTCACCCAGACAAAATCCCTGACCGAAGCTTTCAAGCATTTCGGGATTGATGATTACAGCCGCAAAACCACCCGCATCAGCGCCCAACTGCCATCATCACGCGTTGCCAGCCTGCTGAAACAGGCCAAGAACCGGCCGGTGATATCCACGGAAAGTGTTGACGTGGATGCGGCGGGTGTGCCCATCGAATACGGGATCACCGCCTTTTCAAGCGACCGGGTGCAGCTGATTGTCGAGTAGCAGACAGGTTCAGTATTCTCGCCCCGGGCGGGCCTTGTAAACCGGGAAGCTCAGTTTGAAGCGTATGGCGCTGGCGCGCAGGGCGAAGGAACACAGGAACGCGATCAGGGCGACTGGGGCACGCGGAAGCGACAGGATATCGGTGCCGATCACATAGATTGATGCGCCGAGAAGTGCGCAGGTGATGTAGATTTCCGGGCGCAGGATCAGCGGGATTTCGTTACACACCACATCGCGGACCATGCCGCCAAATGTTGCGGTGATGGTACCAAGGATGATCGCGACCAGCGGCGATACGCCAAGGTTAAGGCCGATAGCCGCCCCCGTCACGCCAAACATCGCAAGCCCGAGCGCATCAAGCCAGATCAGTGCAACATAGCGCCGTTCGACCAGATGGGCGGTGAAATAGGTGAAGACCGCACTGCCGATACAGGTAATGACCCAGGCCGGATCCCTGATCCAGAAAACCGGTGTCGCGCCGGTGATCACGTCGCGTACCGTCCCGCCGCCGATGCCGGTAAAAGTCGCGATCAGCACGAAGCCGACAATATCCATCTGTCGGCGGGATGCTTCCAGCGCGCCGGTCACGGCAAAAACCGCAACCCCGGTCAGTTCAAGCCAGTAGATGATTTGCGTAATGGTCATAATGTCGTTTCATCACTGTTTCGATTGCGGATCAAGTCTGGTGTAACCTTTGCGTGCCCGGCTTAAAAGAGTTTTGGAACTGCCGATTTTTCAATATGTTGGAAATAACCCGGCCAAACGGAAGAACATCCTGAAAAATGTTTTCATGGTCGGGCTTAAAATGGTCTGTGCGATATCTTATATTTTGCGCAAGACAAGATAAGCCGCATTCCAAAAAACAGCGGCATACAAACAGGGCAACCAACAAACGTGCTGCCCTATGGGAAGTGTGAGGATTGACTGTGAAAAGTCTTTCGCGGGTGGGTATTCGTATCCAGATCGCGCTGGCCACGGCGGTGCTTGTCGCTGCTTTGGCAGGCGTTATGAGTTATGTTGTCGGCAAAAGATCGGCAGAAGATCTGACGAGGCAGATCGGTACCGGTGTTTCCGATCTTGCTCTGCAAATGGCCGACGAACTCGACCGGACGATGTGGACCCATCGCGGTGAAGTTGCGGTTCTGAGCACCCTTCGCGCCCTTCGCAATCTTGACGACATCGAACAGGCCAGCGCGCTGATCAACCGGTTGCAACATGAATTGCCGATTTTCACCTGGATCGGGGTTCTTGACGCGGGCGGTACCGTGGTTGCGGCAACCGGGGATATTCTGGTCGGCAAGGATATTTCCGCGCGTCCCGTCTATGAATTTGGCAGCAAGGGGATGTTCATCGGGGATGTTCATGATGCCAAGCTGCTGGCCGAAAAATTTCCAAGCCCCACGGGCGAGCCAATCCAGTTTGTCGATATCGCTGTTCCCTTGATGAACGATGCCGGAAATCTCAATGGTGTTCTGGCTACACATCTGAGCTGGGAATGGGCGGACACGGTGCGGCGTAATCTGTTTGCCGGGCAGGGCCTGCATCGCAATGTCGATATTTTTGTCATCGGTGCGAACGGGACGATCCTGCTGGCGCCAGATTTCGCGATGACCGGGCAGAAGCTTGAACTTCAACTGGAGAAAGGATCGCACAGGTCAGACATTGGATGGGAAATCGCGAAATGGCCGGATGGCCATGATTATCTGACCGGTTTTGCCCCGGCAGACGGGCATTTCGACTATCCGGGGCTTGGCTGGTCGGTGCTGGTCCGTCAGCCGATAGAAGCCGCCCTGATAACCGTTCACGATTTGCAGTCCGATATTCTGGCCCTTGGCCTTAGTCTTGCCGTGCTGTTTAGTGTTTTTGCCTGGTGGGGGGCCGGTTTCATCGTCGGTCCGCTGGTCACGATCGCGAATGCCGCAGGAGAGCTTAAACGTGGCGAGATCGAAAGCCTGCCGCAGGTTTCCGGTGCGCGTGAAATCAACACGCTGTCAAACAGCCTGAACAGTCTGGTCGCCAAGCTGACCGAGAAGGATAGGGCGCTGGGCAAGATGAAGCATATTGCGCATCACGATCCCCTGACCGGGCTTGGCAACCGTCTGGCACTGGACGTTTATTTCGAACATGCCCTCGCACAGGCAAAGCGCCAGCACAGTCAGCTTGGCGTTCTTGCCCTTGATCTCGATGATTTCAAACCGGTCAATGACCGGCTGGGACATGCGGCGGGGGATGAGGTCCTGTGCGAAGTGGCCCGTCGGTTGCGGCGCTGTGTGCGGGGTGGGGATCTGGTTGCCCGCACGGGCGGGGACGAGATGGTCATTGTTTCGCATCTTGGTGAGAACGGTGTGTCCGAAGCCCGCGCATTGGCCGAAAGAATCCTTAATGACATTCTGATGCCGTTCATCACCGGCGGAAAACGGATATCGATCAATATCAGTATCGGTATTGCCGTTTATCCCGATCATGACACCCGCCCGGAGAAACTTCTGGAGCAGGCTGATCAGGCGCTTTATGTGGCCAAAAGCAAGGGCAAGCATCGTTACGTCATTTATGGTGAGGAAAACCACCAGCAGAATTCCGGATCGCGCGCCTGAAATCGGGTCAGATATGACCATCCAATGGCTTGACTTGGTGGTGATTGCTAAGCATTAAGCAATCCATGACCATTTCATCAGAAACCGAACTTGAACATCTGCGCCGTATCGGACGCATCTGTGCGCGTGCGCGCGACGTGATGGGGGCCGCAGCCGTTGCCGGCATGACCACCGCCGAACTTGATGCCATTGGCCGCAAGGTTCTTGAGGATGCCGGGGCGGTTTCCGCACCCGAAAGCGAATATGATTTTCCCGGTGCGACCTGCATCAGTGTGAATGAAGAAGTCGCACATGGCATTCCGGGGGACCGGGTTCTGGCGGATGGTGATCTTGTGAATATCGATGTTTCCGCGTCGCTGGATGGCTATTTTTCCGATACCGGTGCCAGCTTTATCGTCGGGACCCCGCGCCCGGAAATCGAAAAGCTGTGTGCGGATGGCAAAAAAGCAATGTGGGCCGGGATCAAGGTCGTGCGTGACAAGGCACCGATCCGCGAAATCGGCCTTCGGATCGAAAATTTTGCCCGAAAGGGCGGTTACAGCCTGATTAAAAATCTGGCCAGTCACGGGATCGGCAAATCGTTGCACGAGGCACCGCAAACCATCCCGACATGGGATGACCCGCGCGAACGCCGGACCCTTAAAAAGGGTCAGGTCATTACCATCGAGCCGTTCCTGTCGCGGGGGGCGAACTGGGCCCTTGACGGGGATGATGGCTGGACGCTCTATGCCGATACTGGTGCACCGACCGTGCAGTATGAACATACGCTGGTGGTGACCCAGAACGGCTATGAAATCATGACATTGGGCGGATAGACTCCGCCGATTTATATTGCGCAGCATGATGGATATGAAAAAGGCCGCCCGATATGTTTCGGGCGGCCTTTTTAGTGCAGTATGGCGGCTTTAGGCGCCATATTTTGCCTTGGCTTCGCGGCGACGTGCATGCAGGACCGGCTCGGTATAGCCATTGGGCTGTTCGCGGCCCTTGAACACCAGATCACAGGCGGCGGCAAAGGCAACACTGTCATCAAAGTTCGGTGCCATGTTGCGATATTCGGGATCGCCTTCGTTCTGTTTGTCAACGACGGCGGCCATGCGTTTCATGGTTTCCATCACCTGATCCCTGGTGCAAAGCCCGTGATGGAGCCAGTTGGCGATATGCTGGCTGGAAATGCGCAATGTGGCGCGGTCTTCCATCAGGCCGACATCATTGATGTCGGGCACTTTGGAGCAGCCAACCCCGGCATCGATCCAGCGGACAACATAGCCAAGAATGCCTTGGGCGTTGTTATCAAGTTCTTCCTGGATTTCGCTTGGCATCGGGTTGATATCGCCAAGGCGCGGGATCGAGAGGATGTCATCAAGGCTGGCGCGTTCGCGTTTGCCAACCTCGTCCTGAACGGCACGGACATCGATCTGATGATAATGCATGGCATGCAGGGTCGCGGCGGTGGGGGATGGGACCCATGCGCAGTTTGCCCCGGCCTTCGGATGGCCGATTTTTGCGGTCATCATTTCCGCCATGCGATCAGGTTTGGCCCACATGCCCTTGCCGATCTGGGCAATGCCCTTCATGCCGCATTCAAGGCCGACATCGACATTCCAGTTTTCATAGGCCGAAATCCAGTACTGGTCTTTCATCGCTTCCTTGCGAACGACCGGGCCTGCTTCCATGCTGGTGTGGATTTCATCGCCGGTGCGGTCAAGGAAGCCGGTATTGATGAAAACAACACGATCCTGCGCGGCACGGATGCATTCCTTGAGGTTCACTGTCGTGCGGCGTTCCTCGTCCATGATGCCGACCTTGAGGGTGTTCTCCGGCAGGCCGATTTCGCGTTCGACGAAGGCAAACAGATCACTGGTCAGGGCCACTTCTTCGGGGCCGTGCATTTTCGGCTTTACGATATAGACACTGCCATGGCGCGAGTTTGAGACGCTGCTGTTACCATCAATATCGTGCTTGGCGATCAGGCTGGTAAACATCGCATCAAGGAAGCCTTCGGGGACTTCGTTGCCATTGGCATCAAGGACCGCGTCGCTGGTCATCAGATGGCCGACATTGCGCACCAGCATCAGGCTGCGACCGGGCAGAACAACGTCATTGCCATCAAAGCCCTGATAGGAACGGTCCGGGTTGAGGCGGCGGGTAACGGTTTTGCCACCCTTTTCAAAGCTTTCTTCAAGCGTGCCTTTCATCAGGCCAAGCCAGTTGCGATAGACAACGACCTTGTCTTCGGCGTCGACGGCGGCAACTGAATCCTCGCAATCCTGAATGGTGGTCAGGGCGGATTCCATGATCACATCGCACACGCCCGCGGCATGGGTTTTGCCAATCGGGTGCGTGGGATCAATCCGGATTTCCAGATGCAGACCATGATTGCGCAAAAGGACTTCGGAAAGCGCGCCGTCTTTTTCGTTGTAGCCGATGAACTGTGATGGCTGTGCCAGCGACGTTTCGCTGCCGTCTGACAGGGTTATTGCCAAAGTCCACCATCCAGAACCGTCTTCGCGGACTTCGTATTTGGTGGCGTCGGCATGTTTGCCATTGGCCAGCGGGACGGCCTGATCAAGGAATTTTGCGGCATAGGCAACAACCGCGGCCCCGCGCTTGGCATTGAAGCCCTTGGTCTTTTCCTTGCCATCGGCGTCGTCAATGACATCGGTGCCATAGAGCGCGTCATAGAGGCTGCCCCAGCGGGCATTGGCCGCGTTGAGCGCGTAGCGCGCATTCATCACCGGCACGACAAGCTGCGGACCGGCGACGCGCGCGATTTCCGGATCGACATTGGTGGTCGAGATATAGAAATCGTCGCCTTCGGGCAGAAGATAGCCGATTTCCTTGAGGAATTCCTTGTAGGCCAGCGGATCGCGGGCCTGATCCTGACGGGACAGGTGCCATTCGTCGATTTTGGCCTGCAATTCATCGCGCTTGGCCAGAAGCGAACGGTTCCGGGGGCCAAGCTCGTTCACGAGCTTTTCGAACGATGCCCAGAACTGATCGGAGGAGACACCGGTGCCCGGGGTGATTTCGTTGGCAACCAGATCATGCAGAACGGTTGCAATCTTAAGGCCGCCTTTGGTGATACGTTGGGTCATGTTTCCTCTCGACAGGCTTGAAGTCTTGCGCAAGGCCGGATGTGACCGATGCATATGTTTGTCACAACATATGGGCTGTATGCGGGCAGGGTCCACAGCCGGTTTCACTTTCGTGGGATGTTTTCCGTATTGTGGAAACGATACCGAAAGTTGCGAAACAATACCTGTGCGGGCGACTTTGCGGCAAAGCCGCGGGTTTACTGTCTGCCGGTATTCTGATCGGCTTCCGGTGCCGTTTCCGCAGCTGTTTCTTCTGTGCTGCGAGGGGCGACATCCTCGCCCCTGTCTGCGGCGTGTGAACCGCTTCCGTCTTCTTCCTCGACGATGTCATCGGTGATCGGGGAAAGTTCAAGTGCCATGGGCGTGGTGCGCGGTACCGCAACAAACTGGCCCTGTTCCTCGATCGAGATACGGCGACCGAAACCGGCACGATAGATGGCAAAGCTTGCGACCAGTATGCCGACAATCGCAAACAGAACCGGCATGCCCCAGGGACCAAAATGCCCGATGGCAAGCGATCCGATGATTGGCCCGGTTGCAGCAGACCCGCCATAAATGATCAAAAGGCCACCGGATGCCGAAACGATCTGATCGGGTTGCAGATAGTCATTCACATAGGCGACCGACAGGCCATAAACCGGCATGATGAAGATGCCGATGATAGCACCCCAGACAGTCAGATTCCCGCGGACAAGTTCGGGCGCGACCAGCGGGAACAATCCGCAGATTGCAAGCCCGATCAGCACGGCGATCATGACATACTGGCGGGGAACCATGTCCGACAGACGGCCAATCGGCCACTGCATGATCATCCCGCCCAGAATGACAAAGGCCATGAAGTTCGCGACGTCATTGGTTGCAAGGCCCAGATTGGACGCAAAGATCGGACCGACACCGTAAATCGCACCGGAAAGAACGCCACTGCCGGCTGCGGCGACAAAACCCAGCGGCGAAATGGCGTATAGTTCGCGGAATTTCATGCGCGCGCCACTGACCGCAGCGGGCGGGGGTTGCCGGGTCAGGGCAATCGGCACCAGAGAAAGCGACAGCAGGACCGATGCCACCGTGAACAGTTCGAAGCTGCCAATCGGTGACACGTTCAGCAACAACTGCCCGATGGCAAGACCCGCGAGAGATACGGTCATGTAGGACGCGATCATGCCGCCGCGCGATGTGTTGTCGACCTGTTCGTTCAGCCAGCTTTCAATCACCAGATACAGGGCCGAAATGCACAGGCCCGTCATGGCGCGGAACAGCGACCAGGTAATCGGGTCAACAAACACGGCATGCAAAAGCGTAATCGCTGATCCGGTCGATGCCAGTGCGGCAAAGGTCCGGATATGCCCCACACGGTTGACAAGCCCGGCCCCCCAGATGATCCCGCCGATAAACCCGGCATAATAGGATGCCATGATGATACCGGTATAGATCGGTGCAAAGCCCTCGGACGAGGCGCGCAAAGCCAGCAACGAGGATTGCAGCGAAGCCCCGGTATTGAGCGTGAAGGCTGCAAACAATGTCGCAGACAATGCGATGATCAGTGCGACCGGCGAACGCGGCATCGGATCCTCTGGTGGTAATGGCGCTTGCAGGTGTTACCCTGCGCGATGGTCGGGAACCCTGTCAATCTTTACAAGGCGCTGATCTGAAAGGTCTTGTCGATCCTGTCGGGTGTGTGATGGATCGAACGTTACGGCACATACGATGTTCCGCAGAATTTCACGGATTGCATTAAAGCCGAAGCCCTGCCGCGAACAGTACCGGTTTTGCGCAACTGCCATGTGAAAATGGGGTAAACTTGCACCGGTGAAGGTTACCTTTGATGAATAACCGGCTTGACCTTCGCCCCTTTGATGCGCTCTATGACTTGCAATTGGATACAATTTGCCAAAATCGGCCCGCTTCGGGGCGGGTTTTTGCGTTGATCGCCACTATTGGCCCGATCCGTACCCAAGTTCGGTATTTGCAAACCGACCGGTGCCCGGGTTCTGCAAGGGGAGGAAACCTTGAACATTCTTCGTACAATCGGCGCAATCGCGACCGGTATTGTTGCCCTGTCGGCGGTAAGTGCCGCCCAGGCAGAAACCCGCGTTACGTTCAAATCGGCCAAGGCCGCGTCGTCTTATTATCAGATGGCCGCCCAGTTTGCCGAAGCAATCAAGACCGGTACGGACGGCGAGATCATCGTTACGGTCGAGGAAAGCCAGGGATCGGTTCAGAACGTGATGGAAGCATCGGTTCGCCCGGGCAATTACGTTTTCACAAGCCCGCCGGCACTTGTTGGCCTTGCACAGGCTGGCAAGGGTGCCTTTGAAGGACGTCCGACCGAAAAGTTCAACGAGGTCCGGGCCCTGTTCCCGATTCCGTCGCTGACCATGCATTTCGTGATGCGTGCAGATGTCGGTGTGACCGACTTCGCCGGGCTTGAAGGCAAGACCATCCTTCTGGGTAAAGGATCGTTCGGGGCGACCGAGGGTGAAAAGTACCTTGAGCTGTTTGGCCTGACCGACAAGGTCAAATTGTCCGAAGCGGAACTTTCGAACGCCGTGGCCGCCCTTAAAAACGGTCAGATTGACGGCTTTGTCACGGCCGGTTCCTGGCCCGCGCCGAACGTGATCGAGGCGGCGGCAGGCACGGATGTCAATATCCTGTCGCTTTCAGATGAGCAGCTTGCGATGACCAAGCGCGATCTGACGGTGATCCCGGCCGGGACCTATAACGGGCAGAAGGATGATATCCGCACCTCTTCGCTGTCGGTGGTTGCCTATGCCACGACCCAGATGGATGACGAAACCGCCTATCAGCTGACCAAGACCTATTGGGATCAGAAATCCGCCATGAGCTCGAACGCGTCATGGTGGAAGGGTGTGACCCAGGAGATGCTTGCCAATATCAAGGGTAAAATCCACCCCGGCGCGCTTCGTTATTACGCCGAAGCCGGTTTCCCGGTGCGCGACGATCAGAATTGATTGCCGCATTGAAATAATGTGATGACAGGCCCGGCCGCCACAGCCGGGCCGTTCTTTATCGGACGTATCAGGATTACGATGTCTGCTGTTTCCCGCCCTTTCTGGATTGCGCTTGGCGCGGTATCCATCTTTTTTCATCTTTGGCTGATTTTTTCGGGGCTTGTCCCCAATCTGGTCAGTCGGCCGTTGCATATGGCTTTGGCGCTGCCCTGGGCGTTGGTGTTTGTTGCCAAAACGCCGTGGCAGAAAATCAGCGGGTTGATCCTGACCGTGGTGGGGCTTGCAGCGTGTTTGTGGGTGGCGTTCAATCACAGCATGCTGGGCGATCAATACGGGTTCCTGGTCGGGAATTTGCAGATCGCGATATCCTTTGCCCTGCTGGGTATCGTTCTTGAAATGGCACGTCGGGCGATTGGCTGGCCGTTGCCGAGTGTGGCGGCGATTGCGCTGCTTTATGGGTTCTTTGGCGAATATATCCCCGGTGAATTCGGCCATGGTGGCCTTCCGATTGAAAGCATGCTGGGCACGCTGACCATTGCCGAGGGCGGCCTTTGGGGCAGCCTGACCGGGGTTTCGGTCAGCATCGTTGCGATCTTTGTGATTTTTGGCGCGATTCTGAATGGCGGCGAAGCCGGGCAGGGCTTTATGAATGTTGCCGGTGCGGCAGCCGGGCGGCTGCGCGGTGGGGCGGCCAAGGTTTCGGTGATTTCGTCGGCGTTGTTTGGATCGATTTCGGGGTCCGCGTCGGCCAATGTGGCATCGACGGGGGCGATCACGCTTCCGGCCATGACCAAGCTTGGCTATCCCAAAGGACTGGCAGCCGCGGTCGAGGCGGTGGCATCGTCCGGCGGGCAGATCATGCCGCCATTGATGGGGGCCGGGGCCTTTGTCATGGTCGAGCTGACCGGGCGGCCCTATGTCGAGATCATGGTGGCCGCCATTTTGCCGGCGATCCTTTATTTTCTGGCGGTCTGGGTCGGGATCAATGCCTTTGCGCTGCGCTATGATTTGCCCGGCGTGCCGGAAAAAGACCGGCCTGATACGCGGGCGGTGATTGTGACCTCCGCCTTTTTCCTTGTGCCGTTTGCGATCCTGCTTTGGGGCATGTTTGGCGGTGGCTATACGCCGCAATATGCCGCCTGCCTTGCGATGATTGCCGGTGCGGCGTTGCTGTTTTTGGATGGCAATCTGAAATTCAGCCTGGCCCGGACGGGCGAGAGATTTACCGAGGTGTGCCTGAGTGCCGGGCGACAGGTATCGATGATTGCCGCGATCATTTTGTGCGCGTCGATTGTGATTGGCGTTCTTGGATTGACCGGGCTTGGCGTGAAGATCACGTCGCTTCTGCTGTCGGGGTCCGGCGGGATGCTTTGGCCTGCCTTGCTTCTGACGGCGATTGCGTGTCTGATCCTTGGCATGGAAGTGCCGACCACGGCGGCTTATGTGATCTGCGTTTCGGTGGCGGGGCCTGCCCTGACCGAGCTTGGGCTTGATCCGTTGCAGGCGCATCTGTTCGTGTTCTGGTTTGCCCTGCTGTCGACGATTACGCCGCCGGTTTGCGGGGCGGTGTTCATCGCCGCGGGCATGGTCGAGGAAAACTGGCTTAAGGTTGCCGGAACGGCCATGGCGCTGGGGATTGGGCTTTATATCGTACCGCTTGCGATGATCGCGAACGGGTCACTGATTGATCTTGCGGCCAATCCGGTTTGGGCGATTGCGGCGGCACTTAAGGTTGCGATTGGCCTGACGGCAATTTCATATGGTATTATTTCGCCGCGACATATTGCGGTTCGCGCAGGGCTTGTCGCGGTTGGATTGCTTGCGATTTTTGTTGTCGGCATATGACGAAAAACGGGCCGACACAAAATGTCGGCCCGTAAAAATTCAAATATCAGGATACGTTTTTAAACCCGGCCACTGCGTGGTCCGGCAAAGAACCATATGATCAGGCCAATAACCGGCAGGACGAGAATCAGGATCGTCCAGATGATTTTCGAGCCGGTGCTGGCACCGCTGCCCATGACATTGATGATGGCCCAGATATCGGCAATCAGAATGATCAGTCCGAGAATTCCACCATATTCCATAACCCAACCTCATTTTTCTGTGTCAGCAGACAGGAAGGCTGTCGGCTGTTCTTGAAAATCAAACGATTGGCAAGGGAAGTTGTTCCCGCGGACTATTTTACGACCAAACGGGGAAATTACCTAGACGACTTGTCCAGCCGACCAGCCCGATGACCAAGCCCACTGGAAATTGAAGCCGCCAAGATGGCCGGTAACATCGACGACTTCGCCGATGAAATAAAGACCGGGGACATCGCGACATTCCATGGTTTTTGATGACAGGGCGTTGGTATCGACCCCGCCCAATGTGACCTCGGCGGTGCGGTATCCTTCTGATCCTTGCGGCATGACCGACCATTGATTGACATCGGTTGCAAGCAGACGAAGCGCCTTGTCCCCGGTTTCGCCGATCGGGCGATCCAGCCCGTGGCGGGCGGTGATCATCTGGGCCAGACGGTTTGGCAGAATGCGCGACAGCACATTGTGCACGGCCTGTTTCGGGCTTTCGGCCTTGGCCGATTTCAGAAGATCAAAGGCGTCTTCTTCGGGGTTCAGGTTGACCGTGATGGCGTCCCCCTCGTCCCAATAGGATGAAATCTGCAGGATGGACGGGCCGCTTAGCCCGCGGTGGGTAAACAGCAATCCTTCGCGGAACTGTTTCTTGTTGCACTGGACGATTGCGTCGACCGAAATGCCGGAAAGCTGACCCATATCGGCCCGCATATCCGGATCAAAGGTCAGGGGCACAAGGGCGGCCCTGGTCGGAACGATGTCGATGCCAAACTGACGGGCAATCTGATAGCCAAAGCCGGTTGCGCCGATTTTGGGAATGGACAGACCACCACAGGCGACGACAAGCGACTGGCAGGTCCATTGCGCACCAGTGCGCGTGGTGACATCGAACCCGGCATCATCGCGGCGGATGATGTTGCTGATTTCGGTGTTCAGGCGCAGCTCGACATTGGCGGCATCACATTCATCGAGCAGCATGTCGATGATCTGGAACGAGGATTCATCGCAGAAAAGCTGACCCAGCGTCTTTTCGTGCCAGGCAATGTCATAACGATTGACCAGATCGATGAAGTCAAACTGCGTATAGCGTTTAAGCGCCGAAACACAGAAACGCTTGTTTTGCGAAATGAAGTTTTCCGGGCTGGCATGCAGATTGGTGAAGTTGCAACGGCCGCCCCCCGAAATCCGGATTTTTTCGGCCGGTTTTGCCGAATGATCGACAATTACAACCGAACGGCCGCGTTTCCCGGCTTCGATTGCACACATAAGGCCGGCGGCACCGGCACCAATCACAAGGACATCAATCTTCTTCACGTCGCAGGCCAATCTATCGAAACAAACGACCTGCCTTATACGGGGAAATTGGCACCCTGTCAGTGCCCGTCAGGCGCAACGCTGCTTTTTGGGTTCGGGCGCGGTGATATCCAGCGTCCGGATTACCTTGTTCCCGTCGGTGATCTGGCGTTCGGTCGCGACCCGGTTGCGGCCCTTGGCCTTGGCCAGATAAAGCGCCTGATCTGCCCGTTCGATGAAACGGGCAAGCGGTTCGCCAAATTCAAACGTGCTGACGCCGATTGATACCGTGACCTTGCCCAGTTCCTGATGGCGGGTGCGGCTGATGATGGTGCGGGTTTCGACATTGTGGCGGATATGTTCGGCCAGCTGGCGCGCGCAGCCAAGACCGGTCATCGGCAGGATGACGGCAAATTCCTCGCCACCATAGCGCGCGGCGGTGTCGCGGCCCTTGACGTTCTGCTGAAGGGTCTGGGCCATCAGGCGAATGACCTGATCACCGGCCTGATGGCCGTGGGTATCGTTGAATGTCTTGAAATAATCGATATCGATCAGAAGCAGGCTAAGCGGTTTACCGGTTTCCATCGACTGCATGGCGCAATCGCGCAGTTGCAGATCAAACGCCTTGCGGTTGGCAATGCCGGTCAGACAATCTGTCATGGCCTCCCGCTTCATGTCTTCGAGGTCGCGGCGCAGTTTGGAAATTTCGGTCGATGTATTATCCAGCCGGGTTTCGAGAATGCGATTTACGCCTTCGATCTCGCGTGTGGCGCCCAGAAGCGTTTTCAGCGCCTGTTCCAGATTGGTGAAATCCTTGTCACCGATATATTCGCAGAAATGATCAAGGGCCTCGCCATAGGCGCGGGTATCAATCCCGGCATTGCGGACGGTTTCGAGAACCGACGTCAACTGATTGCGCAAATCATCGGTAATGCGGGAGACGATTTCGCGTTCCCGTACGGTGTCAAAAAACCGGGTGAAAAGATCGCGGCATTGCAATTCATCGAATTCGCGATGATTGCTGCGCAGGATATTGATCGTCTGTTTGAGATCGGGCTCTTCACCGGACAGGTAATTGAAAAAGATCGTATAATTGTTCGGATGCGCGGCAACACCCAGTTCTGCCATCATGGCAAGGGCTGCGTTTGACAATTGCTGTGCCCGATCCGGGTCGGTGTCGTATTCAATCATCGATACCTGCGCGATTTTCCAAAAAATGTATGTTTTGGCAAGGGCAATATACCGTTACAGTCCAAGCATAACGTTGATTTGGATCATGGTCGTAGCCGGGTTACAAAGGCGCATGGACAAAACCGATCCATTAAAAAAGAAACAGGGAAGCAGCAGGAAATGACGTTAAGGTTTGAACGGATTGTCGCGGGTATCCTCATGACGATGGTGGTGTTTGCCACGTCGCCGGTCCCGGCGCAGGAAGGCATGGGGGCGACCCCTGCCACATCTGAAACCTCGTCTGGCGAGACTCTGCCGCCTGTTGATTTCCGTCCGCTTGAAGCGGGTGAGCGCACCAATATGCCGCCGCTGATGGAGCGCTATGTGCTGGACGAGTTGAAGGCATTGCGGACCGAAATGCAGGGGATGCGTGCCGAATTGTTGCGCGAGGTCGTCAACCGCCAGCTTGAAGCCATCGACAAGGCGATTTCCTATTCTTCGAACACGGTGACCTATTTCTTCTATTTCGTAGCCGCGGTCGGTGCGCTTCTGACCATGCTGGGCTGGCAGTCGCTGCGTGAGCTTAAATCAAGTGTGCGCAACCTTGCCGATACGGAATTGCGCCGCCTGTCGGAGGAATTTGAAACACGCCTGAGCGCGCTTGAAGAAGAACTGCGTCAGAAAAGCATGGTGATCAACGATCATCAGGAAGAAATCGAACGCACCCAGACCATTCATGCCTTCTGGCTGCAGGCCAACAAGGTGACCAATCCGCGTTCCAAGATCGAGATTTACGACAAGATCCTTGAACTGTCGCCGGGTGATCCGGAAGTCATGGCCTATAAGGCCGATGCCGCCCTTCAGCTTGGTGATCGTGACTGGGCGCTTAGCCTGTGCAACCGACTTCTGGCCGAGGCACCGGATAATGCCAATGGCTATTATCAGCGGGCATGTGCCAATGCCGGGCTGGGGTACAAGGAAGCTGCCCTTGCCGATCTGCAGCGTGCGGTGGCGTTATCGGATGCCATGCGCCAACCGGCCTGGACCGAGGTTGAGTTCGAGCCGCTTCGCGATCTGCCGGAATTCACCGAAATCCTTGGGAATCCCGAGCAATCTTCCCCGGCGGAGTAGGAAGCTTTCCATCATCTCCCGGAGCTGTGCTCTGGGACTATCCCTTGTCGCTTTTCCCTGAGGCTGCCCCTTGGGGCTGTCTGTCTGCGATTTTAAAGTTGACGAGACGTCTCGTCTCGTTCAAGGTTGGTGTTCATCAGCGGGAAGGGGCTCCATGCGGCGTTCAGCGACAAAACATCGGGCGATCCTTGATGCAGCGGGTAGGCTTGTTGTTGCGCAGGGCTACCATTCGACCAGCATCGATGCGGTTGCCGCCGAAGCGGGCAGCGGCAAACAGACCATCTATCGTTGGTGGCCATCCAAGGCTGATCTGTTTGTCGAGGTCTATGACGATCTGGTCGACCGCGATGTTTTGGCAAAAGCGTTCCATCGTCATGAAGCATCACTTGAAGCCGGTTTGACGGCACTTCTTGAACAGCTTTTCCGTTTTTACGAGACGACACCGGCCGGTCGAATTCTGTCAGGCCTGATTGGTGAAGCCGCACAGAATGAACCGATCCGGAATGCGCTTCGCACGGGACTTGTGATCGGCCGGGCACCAATTGTGGTCGATCTGGTGAGCGCATTCATAGCTGCCAATACCGGGCAGGGAGCTGTTTCGGCGGTGGTTGTGAATGAGATGATTGTTGCACTGGTTTGGAAGCGGCTGGTGATGCACGAAGTGCTGGACAGTGATGCTGCGCACGAGATCGCATGCCTTGCCGTTGCCGCCGGTCGGGATGGAGGAGGTCGTGAAAGGTGACATCGTTTTTGACGGTTATCGACCGGGTGTGATCGGCCAGATCATTGGCCTGCATATGCAATATTATACGCCGCACTGGAATTTCGGGTTGCAGTTCGAAGCTGGCCTTGCCCGTGATATGGGCGCGTTTTTTCCCCGGTTTGATGCAAAACGTGATTTCTTTGTCGCTGCATATGACAGCACGGGCAATCTTGCCGGTGCCATCGCGCTTGACGGTATTGATCTTGCGACATCGGGTGCGCATTTGCGGTGGTTCATCACCTCGGACGCCATGCGGGGCCGGGGGCTAGGCCGTGAGCTTATGAAACAGGCCGACACTTTTTTAAGTGAGAACCGGTATGACAAGGTCTGGCTTACGACTTTTGCCGGACTGGATGCTGCCCGCAAGCTTTATGAGGATTTCGGCTTCAGGCTAACCGACGAGGAGATGTCCGATCCCTGGTCCGGTACGGTCGGTCTGCAACGGTTCGAACGCGGCTGATAAAAGAAAAATCCCCGGCAGTCGCACTGCCGGGGGTTTGCATATCCGTTGATTTGTGACCTTAACCGGCCAGTTCATTCCAAAGCGGATGGATCGGCGCGACATCATTTTCGATTTCGCTGAACCGGGCGTCGCAGTCAAAGAAGTAGTTGTCGGCAAGGTCATCATTGACCTGTGATACTTCGCCGACGATCACCGGGCCTTTGCCTTCTTCGCCATAGAAGCGATGCACAAGCGTGCGTGGCAGGGTGACGCTTTGACCGGGTTCGAGAATAACCTTGCCACCGGCCGGAAGAATGTTGAGTTTGCCATCGGTGCGGACATGCACGTCATTGACCATGTCCATTTTGCCATCTTCGGTCAGGTTGGTCAGTTCGATCACCAGATTGCCGCCGCCGCGTACAATGATGTCTTCCATTTTGACCTTGTGGTAATGCCACGGGCATTCCTGATTTTCGCCGACAATCATGATTTTTTCGGCATAGGGGACTTCGCCCGGCTGGCGCAGGATGCCATTGCGCAGGCAGAACAGGATCAGGCCGCGACGGGCAAAATCGCCTTCGCCGTAATCGGTTACGTCCCAGCCCATCTGATGGGCACGGCACCATTTCGCCAGATCAGGCTCGGCATCCCACTGCGCCGGGGAATAATGCCCCCAGAAGGGCAGCTTGAAGGAAATGGATTCGAACAGTTCCTTGGCATGCGTGATATGAGCATTGATATCGGAACGGCGCATGGACGACCTCGTAAAGCTTTTGCATGTTTGAATGGTTGGCCGCGCGAAGCGCAGGCGTTGCTGGCTTTTAGCATGTTCGGATACGGATTGCGACCCAATTTGAATGCATTCAAATGTCAGGTGTCTGATTTCGCAATGCTGCAAAATGACTGCCCTGATTTTGTCGATTTTGTTCCGTCTGATAAGGTCTTTGAAGCAAAATTTATGCGTCCAGCGGAACAACAATAATCAAGGAAACACGGGCATGTCTTCTTCTTCGGGATTTGCAAAATTCGTTGCCGCAATCGTGGTCAGTGCCGGTATTGCCGGTGCCGGCTGGCTGGTTGGCAAGGGGCTGTCGGACATGCGGTCGCTTGACCGGTTTGTCACCGTCAAGGGACTGGCAGAACGCGATGTCGTGGCGGATCGTGCCGTGTGGCCGATTACCTATGTTGCGACCGATGATGTTTTGCAAAACGCGCAGGCAAAAATCGAAAGCGATACGACAGCACTTCTGGCGTTTCTTGAAACGCATGGCATCACCAAGGACATGACCGAGTTGCAAAGCCTTCAGGTTACCGATCAGCTTGCGCAATCCTATCGTTCCGGTCCGATTGAAAGCCGTTATATCGTCAGTCAGACCATTCAGGTTCGGACCGACAATGTCGATGCCGTCGTGGGGGCAACGCAGGATATCGGCAAGCTGCTTCAGGGCGGGATTGTTCTGGGCGGGCAGGGTTATAACCCCGGCCCGAGTTTCATGTTCACCAAGCTTAACGACATCAAACCGGAAATGATTGCCGCCGCAACCGCCAATGCCCGGGATGCAGCACAGCAGTTTGCAACCGATTCCGGTGGTCGTCTGGGCGGTATTCGCCGCGCAACGCAGGGATTGTTCCAAATCCTTCCGGCCGATGGTGCGCCAAACAGCACGGAAAGCCAGCAGATCAACAAAACCGTGCGCGTTGTCACCACCATGGAATACCTGATCGAGGATTGATCCTATTTGGCCGGGCCTGTTGACCGGGCAGGTCGACTTGTCCGGTTGACTTGCCCAGTTGACTTGTCTGGCAAAAATGGTTCTATGCGGCGCATGGCGCAGCTGATCCTTTTTAACAAGCCGTATGGCGTTTTGACCCAGTTTACCGACCGTGAAAACGGTCGGGCGACGTTGGCTGATTATATCGATCTGCCCGGTGTCTATGCCGCCGGGCGGCTGGATCGCGATAGCGAAGGGTTGCTGCTGCTGACCGATAACGGGCCATTGAATGCCCAGATCGCCCATCCGAAATTCAAAAAACCGAAAACCTATTGGGTTCAGGTCGAGGGCGAGCCGACCGAGGAAGCCCTTGCCGCGCTTCGTAACGGGGTCGAGTTGAAAGACGGCATGACCCGCCCGGCGCGTGCGCGCCTGATGGGGGAGCCCGAAAATCTTTGGCCGCGTGATCCGCCCGTGCGGTTTCGCAAATCGGTGCCGACAAGCTGGATCGAGCTTAGTATCACCGAAGGCCGCAACCGGCAGGTCCGCCGCATGACGGCGGCTGTCGGGTTTCCGACCCTGCGTCTGATCCGCTATGCGATTGGTGACTGGACGCTGGATGATCTTGCGCCCGGTGACTGGCAGGCCATTGAGGTTAATGCGCCCGAACCGGGTCCGGTTCAGGTCAAGCCCCTGCCCGGGAACATGCAGGCCAACCGTCGGCCCCGCACCGAGGGTGACGGCAAAAGCACATTCCGGCCCGCACGACCGCAAAAGTCGCGCAACCATAAACAGTCACGCGGCGGCAAGCCGCGCGCACCCAAAGGATAAAGGCAATGCTCAGCTATCTGCACGGCTTTCACGCGGGCAACTTTGCCGATATTCACAAGCATGCCGCGATGCGGATGATCCTGGATTATCTGTGCAAAAAGGAAAAACCGTTTTGCGTGATTGATACCCATGCCGGGTCAGGCTGGTACGATCTTGGCAGTGCCCAGTCGGCGAAAACCGGTGAATGGAAAAACGGCATTGCCGCCGCACAGCAAAAAGGAAATGCCCCCAAACAGATGCAGCCCTTCCTTGATCAGATCGCGGCATTTGATCCGATTGCCAAGGGGCGCGATTACGGCGTGTTTGAAGATGATGACCTTAAGGGGCCGTTTTATCCGGGATCGCCGTTTATCATGCGCGAATTGCTGCGCGATCATGATGAAATGATCCTGATGGAATTGCATCCACGCGAATATGATCTGCTGGAATACAGCGTTGAACGCGATCCGCGTATTCACCTGCACAAGCGCGATGGGTATGAGGGACTGGTTGGCATGATGCCACCGACCATTCGGCGCGGTCTGGTTCTGATGGATCCCAGTTACGACGTGAAACAGGATTATCAGAAGGCGGCGAGTTCGATCAAACGTGCCTGGGAACGGTGGGAAAATGGTATTTTCATGCTGTGGTATCCGATCCTTGAGGCCGGATTTGATGCCGAACTGCGTGAAAACTTTGCCCGGATCAAAGCCAAGGGTGGCGTGCTGTGTGCGGAGCTTTCGACCAATCAGGGCGGGGCAAAGGGGCGCATGCGCGGCACCGGACTTATGATCATCAACCCGCCTTATGGTTTTGATCAGCAGTTTGATGAAATCGGCCAGTGGCTTTGTGATGCGGTCAAATTGCCCGGTCCGGCAACGCACCGAACCCATTGGCTGGTGCCGTCGCAATAGGCCCGTGGGCGAGACGGCGCAGGATTCAAATTAAAAGGCCGCGGACATCGGTATGTCCGCGGCCTTTCTGCGTTGGGACGCAGTTTGACTTATATGCCGATGAAGGGCTGCAACAGTTTGGGCAGCAGACGATTGAACTTCATCGGGGCATCAGTGGCAATCAGACAGATGCATTCCTCGGCGGTGTCGGCAATCGGCTGATGATCGACATCGTTGCCAAGATCGGCGACGTCACCGGCACGGAACCGGCCGATTTCATCGATATAGGATCCTTTAAGCAGCAGGGTCATTTCATGACCGTGATGCCCGTGATCAGGGATCGAGACGCCCGGTGCGATTTTCATCAAACGCACGGTGCCTTTGCTTTCGATAGATTTAAGCTGGTAATGCTTCACACCCGGTGCCAGCGACTTCCACGGAATGTCTTCGAGGGAAAGAACATTATCAGGCAAAAGATCGGCCAACGGGCGCGGGACGGACGGAATGGCTGATCCGGTGATGCTTTCCCCGACGGCAACGCGCCGGGTGGACGACATTTCGCGGAAGACGACATTTTCGTTGGCGGTTTCGCGTTCGATCATGGCCATGACATGGTCAAGCGCATGGGCATCCATCGACATGACATTTGCCGTTTCAAGCGCCGCACCACCAAGGGCCTCGAATTCCGCGACCTTTTCACGGCATTTCGGGCACAGTGTCATATGCGTTGCCACGAGCAGTTCCATCGCCTGCGACAGCTTGCCACTGGCGTAATCCATCAATGTCTGGTCTGTCGGGTGGTGTTTGATATTCATGCTACACCCTCCAATCCACCACGAAGTTTGGTTAAGGCCAATCGCAACCGCGATTTGACGGTGCCCAGCGGAATATCGAGCTGTTCGGCAATTTCGCTGTGCGAGAGATCTTCAAAAAACGACAATTCAACAACCACTTTCTGATCGGCGGGTAATTCTTCCATCGCGGATTTGACGAGAACGGCATGTTCATCCCGGTCGACGATTTCGTCGGCAAGCGGGCTATCATCAATAATCAGCGTCGGATCGGAATCATCCACCTCGATATGTTTGCGTTGCCGGAAACGATCAATGCGAAGGTTTCGGGCAATCGTAAAAATCCATGTACTGGCGGCGGCCTTTTGCGGATCAAACAGATGCGCCTTGCGCCAGACCTGCATCATGGCTTCCTGTGCAAGTTCTTCGGCATTTTCGGAATTGCCGCCAAACCGGAACATGTAGGCTTTGACGCGGGGGGCAAAATGGGCAAACAGCTGTGCAAATGCCTCACGGTCCTGCGTCGCCGCAACCGCAACAATCCAGCTGGCACATCGCTTGGCCTCGGCGGGGTCAGCCGGTCCGGGCCTTGTTCTTGTCGTGCCGCTCATTTTCGTTTCTGGTCCCCTTCGGGGCCGCGTCATGATGGTGTTCATGGATCATCATACGTCGGCCGGAAAATTTTGGATCAAACGAATTTGTACGTTTTCTGCCAATTACTTACAATTATCAGCATTCGTTGTTATGCAGTGATCCGCAACTTGCTGTCATGCGTAAACATATGTAGTTCAAACAATAACACTGCAAGCAGGCGCGGCACATATGACGCTTCGATCATCGGGGAAACTCAATATAGCTGTTGTTGGTTCGGGTATTTCCGGCCTGTCGGCGGCCTGGTTGCTCAGCCAGTCCCACACTGTCACGCTTTATGAAAAGGACGACCGCCCCGGCGGGCATTCCAATACCGTGGATGCGGGGCAAACACCGGTTGATACCGGTTTCATTGTCTATAATACCCGTTGTTATCCCAATCTTTGCGCCCTGTTTGATCATCTTGGTGTGCAAACGGCTGCAACCGATATGTCCTTTGCCGCGTCGATGGACAGGGGTGGGCTGGAATATGGCGGATCTGATCTGGCATCATTGATCGCGCAGAAACGCAATATTTTCCGTCCGCGCTTCTGGCGGATGGTGCGTGATATTCTGCGGTTTTATCGTGAAGCGCCGCTTGCGCTTGAAACCGGGCAGGCGGAAACGCAAAGTCTTGGCGATTATCTGACGGCCAATCGTTATTCGAAATCCTTTATCAATGATCATCTGTTGCCGATGGGGGCCGCGATCTGGTCCACCCCCGTTGATACGATGATGGAGTATCCGTTGGCGGCGTTTGTCCGGTTCTGTCAGAACCACGGACTTTTGCAGATCAAGGATCGGCCGCAATGGCGCACCGTTGTTGGCGGATCGCGCCAGTATGTCGGCAGGATGATCAAGGATATTTCCGGTGGCGTGATCCTTGATAGCGCCATTGCCCAGGTCGGACCGAATGGCAAGGGGGGCGTATTCATCGAAAACCGTTACGGCGAGCGGACGGACTACGATCATGTTGTTCTGGCCTGTCATGGTGATCAGGCGCTTGCGCTTCAGGCCAATCCGGCGCCAGCGGTGCGCGATCTTTTGTCGGCGTTTCAGTATGAACGCAACCTGGCGATCCTGCATGATGATGACAGCCTGATGCCGCAAACGCGCAAGGTCTGGTCAAGCTGGAATTACCTTGCCGAAGAGCATGACGGCGAACAGAAAGTCTGTGTGACTTACTGGATGAACCGGTTGCAGCATCTTGACGAAGGCCAGCCGCTTTTTGTGACCCTGAACCCGGCACGCCCGCCGCGCGAGGGCAGTGTTATTCGATCCTTCCTGTATGACCACCCGGTTTTTGATGCCGCGGCGATGGATGCCCAGAAACGGCTTTGGTCGATCCAGGGGCAGGATAACATCTGGTATTGCGGCAGTTATTTTGGATATGGCTTCCACGAAGACGGCATTCAGTCGGGCCTTGCGGTGGCAGAAGCACTGGGCAATGTCCGGCGGCCATGGAACGTTGAAAATGAAAGCGGTCGTATTCATCTGGGGCCTATCAATATCGCGCAAAAAGAAGCTGCCGAATGACAGGTACATGGACATCCGCCCTGTTTGAAGGATCGGTGATGCATCATCGCCTTCGCCCGCGCGATCACAAATTGCGCTATCGGGTGTTTTCCTTTTTGTTCGATCTTGATGAAATCGATGGCTTGGCCGGATCGCTGAAACTGTTTAGCCGCAACCGGTTCAACCTGTTTTCATTCCACGACCGCGACCATGCGGACCGCGATCATGGCGATATCCGCACACGCATCGAAGATATCCTGAATAAGCACGATCTGGGCGATTGTGCGCACAGGATCGAATTACTGTGTTATCCGCGGATTCTGGGCTTCGTTTTCAATCCGCTGTCGGTTTATTTCTGCCATCGTGCCGATGGGTCGGTGGGGGCGGTCCTGTATGAGGTGTCCAATACATTCGGGGATCGGCACAGTTATCTGATCCCGGTCCGCCCGGATGCCATTGATGAAAAAGGCGTGCTGCGCCAGAGCTGCGCCAAGGGATTTTACGTTTCGCCCTTCATCGATATGCAGGCCGACTATCATTTCCGCATTTGCATGCCAGACGAAAAGGTCGCGGTGGCCATCCGTGAAACTGACAGGGACGGTGCATTTCTGAATGCGGCCTTTGTCGGTGATCGAACCGCGCTTTCTGATCGTAATCTGTTTATGGCTTTTGTTCGCTATCCGCTGATGACGATTAAGGTGGTGGCGGGCATTCATTACGAGGCGCTGCATCTGTGGCGCAAAGGCATGAAGTTCCATAAACGCCCAAAGCCGCCAGCACATGATGTGACTTACGTGTTGGCAGCCAATAGCCAGACGGCCGAAGCCGCAAAAAGGTAATCAGGAAATGCCGGAACGCAATCGATCCTCTTCGACCATTGTTCGCCCGTTTCGTGACCGGTTCCTGCCCGTTATTGGTGGCATGACCGGAAGTCGCAACGTGCTGAAAATCATGCTGAAACGCATTCTGGCGCATTTGCATTATGGCCGGCTGACGATTGTTTTGCCCGATGGGGATACGTTGCAGTTTACCGGCGAGGAACAGACCGAAATCCGGGCCGTTTTGCATATTCATGACTGGAAGGCGATCCGCAGGCTTGCCACGGGTGGAGATGTTGCCTTTGCCGAGGCCTATATGGATGGCGCCTGGAGCAGCCCGGACCTGACCAAGGTGATGCGGGTGGCGATGCTGAACGAAAATATCGTTCGCGCCCGGCTGGCAGGTGGCATGATTTCGCGCGTGATTGCCCGGATCGGGCATCTTCGGAATGCCAATACGGTCGAAGGATCAAAGCGCAATATTGCCTATCACTATGACCTTGGAAACCGGTTCTATCAGGAATGGCTTGATCCGGGGATGACCTATTCATCGGGTCTTTATCGCCGCAAAGACATGACACTTGAAGCCGCACAGGATGCGAAATACCGCCGGATTTGCGACCTTGCAACGCTGCAACCAGGCGAACGGGTTCTGGAAGTCGGGTGTGGCTGGGGCGGTTTTGCCGAAATGGCGGCAGGGCAGCATCGTTGCCATGTTACGGGGTTGACGCTTTCGCGTGAGCAGCATGCCTTTGCGCGCAATCGCCTGCTGACACTTGGCCTTTCGGATCGCACCCAGATCGAGCTTCGCGATTATCGTCATCAGGACGGGCAGTTCGACAAGATCGTTTCGATCGAGATGTTCGAGGCGGTTGGCGAGGAACACTGGCCGATCTATTTCGATATGATCCGCAAGCGTTTAAAACCGGGCGGCAAGGCCGTGTTGCAAATCATCACCATCGATCATGACCGGTTCGAGGATTACCGCAAGGGTGCCGATTTTATCCAGCGCTATATCTTTCCGGGTGGTTTGCTGCCCTCGCCGGAGGCGCTTGGCAAGGCCATCGACAAGGCTGATCTTTCGCTGCGGCATTCCGAATTTTTCGGCAAATCCTATGCCCGCACACTGGCCGAATGGCAGCGCCGTTTCCAGCATGGCTGGGACAGCATTGCCGAGCAGGGATTTGATATCCGTTTCAAACGGATGTGGGAATATTACCTGTCCTATTGCGAAACCGGGTTTGACGAAGGGTCGATCAATGTCGGGTTCTTTGTGATCGAACATCCCGAAAATGCCGCAACCTGATCGCGCCCGCAAAACCGCCATTTACTATGCGCTGCCAGCGATGGCAGCCGCGGTGCCGACGATTCCGGCCTATGTCCTTTTGCCCAGTTATTATGGCGATGACCTTGGCCTTGGGCTTGCCCTTACGGGGGTGATCCTTCTGGCGGTGCGGATTATCGACATGCTGACCGATCCGCTTGCCGGGTGGCTTTCGGATTATACCGGGCGTCGCAAAATCTGGGTCGGGTTCGGAGCGGTGATTGCCGGGATCGGGATCTGGCTGCTTTTTGTGCCACCCGATCAGCCGGGTGGCGGGCATCTTTTCATGTCGGCAAGCATCCTTTTCCTTGGCTGGACGCTGTTTCAGGTGCCCTATCTGGCGTGGGGGGCGGACCTTTCGGGGGATTACCGGGAACGGACATTGATCACGTCCCTTCGTGAAGGGGCGGGGCTGATTGGTATTGTCATTGCCGGGGCGATCCCGGTTGTGATGATGAATGCATCCCGGGCCGATGAAATCCGAACTTTGGCGATCATGACCATCATTGCCGGGGCGGTTTTCGTTACCCTTATGATCATCAAGGTCCCCGATACTGCGACCCGTAACGGGCGGCGCGACATCGCCAACCAAACAGGGATTTCCCTTCGCATCCGGTTTGGCCAGTCACTGCGCAGCCTGCGTCAGAATCGGCTGTTTGTTAGGCTTCTGGCGGCATGGATGATCAATGGCCTTGCCGGTGGATTGCCCGCCGTCTGTTTCCCGCTTTTTGTGCGCTATTATCTTAAGCTTGATACCGATGCCGAAAACGCGCTGATCCTTTTGTATTTTGTTGCAGCCATCGCCGCCATTCCGCTTTGGGTGTTGCTGGCCGGTAAAATCAGCAAACACCGCGTCTGGTGCATGGCGATGATCATGGCGGTGTCAGCATTCGCGTTCGTGCCGTTTCTGTCAACCGGCGACTGGATCGGGTTTGCGGTGATCTGTGTGGTTACCGGTGCGGCATTGGGGGCGGACTTGGCGCTGCCACCGGCGATTCAGGCCGATGTCGATGACTGGGACCGGTGCCGGTTTCATGCCAGCCGGACCGGGGTTCTGTTTGCGCTTTGGAACATGACCAACAAGCTTGCGATGGCGTTGGCGGCGGGCATTGCCCTGCCGATTTTGGGGGCTTTTGGCCTTACCGATGGGGGCACTGAAAATTCCGCGGCTTTGATCGCACTTGTCATGATCTATGCGGTGCTGCCCATCGTACTGAAAGCAGGAGCAATCGGGATGATGTGGCGTTTTCCGCTGGATCGCGTGCATCAGGTTGCCATTCGTCGGCGTCTGGCTCGCCGCACCTTCTGATCCTTGTATCCTTTGCGGGAGAAAGCTGATGCTGCGATCTATTACGGCGCTTGTGATGGTTTTGATACTTACCGGGTGTGGGTCAATGAAACCGCAGGATTTTGCGCAAAAAGAGCCCCGCTTCGATGTGTTTGAATACTTCGAAGGCAATAGTCGGGCCTGGGGAATTTTCGAGGACCGGTTCGGAAAGCTGCGTCGTCAGTTCACGGTCGATATCACCGGAACCATCGATGATGGCGTTTTGACACTGGAAGAAGATTTTCTGTATGACGATGGTGAACAGGACCGCCGTGTATGGACAATCCGAAAAACCGGCGAACACAGCCTGAGCGGAGAGGCCGATGATATCATCGGCACGGCCGCGGGCGTGCAGTATGGCAATGCGCTGAACTGGAGCTATGAAATGGACCTGAAGGTCGGTGACGGTAGCTGGCGGGTCAGTTTCGATGACTGGATGTTTTTGCAGGGCGACGGGGTTCTTGTGAACCGGGCACGTGTGCGCAAATGGGGGTTCGAGATCGGCGAGGTCACCCTGTTCTTTACGAAACAGCCATCCGTGCTGCGAGCCGCCGAATAAACCAGCCCAACACCGGAATGCGCGCATAAAATGCCATGCCGGAATCCCAGTGATCGACGTGGGACGAAATGCGCGTGCCGTCATCGGAAAACGTTACCGCCGACATGCCGGTGACATCCCAGTTCCCCAGAACCGAAATCCTGGCCGTAAAGCGCCAGCGCAGAAAACCGAGATCGTTATCAAGCGCGTGATGGGTGACGATGAATTGCGGATTTTCGGTATCGCGAAACATCTTGTCGAGATAGGCACAGACCCGATCCGGGCCGTTGATGGTGTTGAACGGGTCGGTAAAACTGTAATCGGGCGTGACGTGATGATGCAGGTGTTCAACCGTTTCCGGACCCAGATTGGCAAAGTAATCGCCATAGGCTTTCAGCGTTTCAAGTTTGGCTGATTGCACATCATCCATCGGATTTTCCCATCACTTTGCGGATCAGTTTGAAATAAAGCCCATAGGGCAGAATGCGGGCAAGCTTTAGCTGCCGGACAAAGGGCGGCGGAAAGGCGATTTCAAATCCGTTGCCGCGCGTCAGGCCGCGATAAACAAAGCCCGCGGCCTGTTCCGGGGTTTGCAGATAGGGCATGTCGAAATCGTTTTTGTCGGTCAGCCGGGTTTTGACAAAGCCCGGATTGATCACCCGAAGGCAGACACCGGTTTCCCCCAGTTCGGCGCGCAGGGTTTCGCACAGATTGATCAGGGCGGCCTTGGTCGGGCCATAGGCCCCGGCCTTTGGCAGGCCGCGATAACCGGCGACCGAGGCGACAACCGCGATTTCGCCCGAACCGCGTTTGCGCATTTTCGGGATCAGGATTTCAAGACAGTTGACCGTGCCAAAATAATTGACGTCGAAATGATCGCGGATGGTTTTGGCAGAAAATTCATCGACCGGCATCGGAGAATAGATCCCGGCAGCCAGAACCACCAGATCAGGCAGGCCAAACCGGTCTTCGATCAGGGCAATCGCATCGCGAACCGCATCGGGTTTGGTCACATCAAGCGGCACGGCATGGATGTTTTTAGACGATGCCGCCAGATCGGACAGCGCATCGGCAGAACGGGCCGATGCGATAATCGTCGTGTTTCCATCCGCGTCGGATTTGGCGAATTTTGCAACAAGTGCCGCTCCGATCCCGGCGGATGCGCCGACGATCCAGACCGTTTTGAAATGTTTGGTCATCCGCGGTGGTCCTTTTGGGCATTGTCGGTCTGGCAGCTGGTGCAGCGATAGGTGATTTCCGAGCCATCCCGCGCCTTGAAGCGCAGGCCGACCCAGCGGCCATCGGCATCGTACCATGCATTGGTTTGAAGCTCGCCGTCATAGGTGAAGTGGGTGGCGTTGATCATGCCGTTGCCAACAGCCAGACGTTCGCCCCCCGTCCGGGATATGGTGACCGCGTTGGGATTGCCGGTCAGCGTATTAAGGACCTGATCGGTTTGCAAAACACCGCAATGCCAGTGATCGGTGGGGAAAATGCCGGGCGGCAGGGACTTCTGCCCGTCGGGGCCATCAACAACAAGCTGATCGTTTTCGCGCCGTGCCGAAATGCTGGTCTGATCGCCGTCGTCATCGACCTTGACCGACAGGGTGGATAATTGGCCGTCCTGCCAGATGCTTTCGGAGCGGTAGCGGAAGCTATAGGCGTTAAAGCCCAGAAACGAGATATCGATATTGCTTTGAGCGACGACCTGAAGGCCGTCCTGGCCGCGATTGAAACGCACGATATGCTGCCCGACCGGGGCATCGTTGCGGCGGATCTGAAACACCAGTTCATTGCCGTAACGCGCAATCGGATCGAAGTTTCGGCAGGCCGCACTGCGGTCAAGGCCATCGGATTGTGCGGGGGTAAGGGCCGATAATTCGCCGTTCTGCGCGAAGGCCGAACCGGCATTCTGGGCGGCCAGAATGGCAAGGGTGGCAAGCAGATATTTAAAAGGTTTCGGGCGTGGCATGTGATGGCGTACCCTGCTTTTGGCCCCGGCGAACAAAGCGCGTCAAAGCCGGATTGCGAAGAATGAATTCTGTTTTTCCTTACGCAGATGATTGCCGTCTGGATCAGGTTTGGGGGCGGGGCCGGTTGCTGCGTGATTGCAGCATGTGTGGCTTTGCGGTAAAGCAGGGCCAACAATGAAAGGCCGACCATGCCCCATCCGATAGCCGAAGATCTGATCGCAAGCGTTCTGCATCGCGATTCAAATGTCATCGTTCTGAACAAGCCGCCGGGATTGGCGTCGCATGGCGGGCCGAAAACCTATTTTCATGTCGATGCGTATCTGCCCGACCTTAAATTTGGCATTCAGCCCGAACCGACCCTGGCGCACCGGCTTGATCGCGATACGGCCGGGTGCCTGTTGCTGTGTCGGCATCCGAAATCATCGAAAAAGATCACCCGCCTGTTTACCGAAAAGCTGATCGGCAAAACCTATTGGGCCGTGGTGCGCGGTGCGGTTGCCGATGATCACGGATTTATCGATGCGCCGATTGGCAAGACCAATGATGAAAGCGGCTGGCGGATGCTGGTTCATGAAGACGGGCAGCCATCCAAGACCGAATATCAGGTGCTGGGGCGCGGCAAGGACGAAGCGGGCAATGATATCACCTGGCTTGCCTTGACACCCCATACGGGCCGCACGCACCAGCTTCGTGTGCATCTGGACCATATCGGTCATCCGGTTCTGGGCGATCCGTTTTATGGCCGGGGGGATGAACCGCCCCTGTTCGGGCAGCCGCCGACCCTGATGCTGCTGTCGCGCCAGATTGTTGTGCCGTTCCATGCCGACCGGGAGCCGGTGGTGGTAGATGCGCCGCCGCCGGAGTTGATGCGGCCGGGGCTTTCGGCATGCGGTTACGTGGGCGATTATGCCCCGCATGCGGCGTCAGTTGATGCTCAGTATGGCGGCGATGGCAGCGATGCTGAAGGCGGACAGGAGAGTTTCGAGGGTGATGATTGAGGCCATGGCTTCCGGATCGCCATTAAGCTGCCGGGCGAGGATATAGGCGTTGCCCGCACACGGCATCCCGGCATAAAGCACCCCCATGGCGAGCACTATGCCCTCCACTCCGGCAAGATGAAGCGCAATGCCGGTGATGACCGGCAGGATCGCAAGCTTGATCGTTGTTGAAAGCGCGATGGCACCCAATGCCTGTTTGCTGAGGATAAAGCGCAATCCGGCCCCGACCGACAGCAGGCTTAGCGGCAGGGCGGCGGTTTTGAAAAGGGCTGCGGTATTTTCAATCGGCAGCGGCACGTGAATGTTGCTGATATTCAGAACCGCACCGGCCCCGGCGGCGATGATGATCGGGTTTTGCGCAAGCCCGATCATGATGCGTTTAAAGCTGCCTTTCCCACCCGCAAAGGCATTCAGGACCACAACGCCCAGCATGTTGGTCGCAATCACCATCACCGCGACAAAGACAATCGCCAGCGCCAGACCTTCGCTGCCATAAAGCGCATCGGCAACGGCGAGCAGTACATAGCTGTTATAGCGCACCGATCCCTGAAAGATCGAGGTAAAGAGCGGTGTGTTGCTGGTGATCAGCGGCCGCAACAGCAGGAGTGCCGCCGCAAGGGCAAGGGTCGCGCCGAGTGTCACCATGACGGCGGTACCGGCATGCCCTGAACTGAAATCGGCACGGTAAATTTCCACCATCAGAAGCGATGGCAACAGCAGGTAATAGGTCAGCCGGTCAATCCCGGCCCAGATGTCAGAACCGGTGATCAGATACCGTTTGAGTGCCGCCCCGACCAGAATGGCGGCGAAGATCGGAAAGATGGCGGCGATCAGGTCATAGGCGAGTTGCATGGGGCGGTCGCATCAGTTTGATGTGGGGTGGGCCAAGCCGGGTGGCAGAGCGGGCCGGGGGATGTCTCAAACCTTGCGGTTCTGGTATTCGGCAAAAACCTGTTCGGGGGAATGGCCGCGATATTGTTCGCAGATTTCCTCGAATTTCGGGTTGCTGATCAGAAGGTCGGCGGTGCTGCGGTTACATGCAATCGGCACTTCATACATGTTGGCCAGCCGGATCAGGGCCCGGACATCAACATCGTGGGGTTGTGGCGTCATCGGGTCGGTGAAGAAAAACATCGCCTGCAATTCGCCATGCGCAATCATCGAGCCAAGCTGCTGATCCCCGCCGAACGGGCCGCTTTTGAGGGCCACGATATCAAGGTCGGGAAAGCGTTCCTGAAGCACGCGACCGGTGGTGCCGGTGGCGAAAATCCGGGTGCCGGAAAACTGTGATTTGTGGGTTTCCAGCCAATCGGCCATTTCGCGTTTGCGACGGTCATGGGCGACAAGTCCGATCGAAAGCGTCATGGGTGGTTTCTCCTGCGTCTTGATCCGGGCAATCCCGGCGGATGATCTTAGCGGACCGGTCCTTCATACCGCAATATGATGGCATAATTTATTGAGAATAAACGAGAATTTTTGCCGGAAACGGAGATCGAAGATTTTTGAAAAATGTTCTTGATTTGTTCTTTTGTTTGTGGCATAAAGATAAAGTCAACAGGACAAATGGGTCCGGAGACAGAACCCGCCAAGCGTGATGCGCTTTGGCGGGTTTTTGCGTTTCCGGGGTCGGATTGTCCGTTAAAGCCAAGGGGATGACGCGATGAAAAAGCGACGATGTTGAGTGGTTAAGTAGCAGGCGATCACCGCCAAGCACGGAAGATCCGTGTGGGGCAAAGTCATTACGGTGGGAGTGCGTCCGGGCGTTGAAGCGGCCCGGAAACGGACGGCGTAAAGTTTGACGAAACGAAAAGGCAGAACGGGAGAGGTGCGCCTGCAGGGAAGGGCGCGGGCCAGATTTGGGCCGATGCGGGGCCGGATGCGGATCGAGCCGACGATTGGGCAGATCAGCAGCGGAGCAGGGGTGGTTGGGGCAAGATGTCATTACGCCTGTGCCGGGATCGGAGCGTGGGTCAACACGGGACCGTTCCGTTCTGGCCGACCATCTGGCGGGAGTGGCAGCAAGAACGGTCGGCGGAGTCCCGTCGCCATCGGTGGGGAAGGTGAGCATCAGCATTCGCACGGGTCCGGTTGGTGTCAGCGGCACCGGCGGCGAGAGCGAAGCTATCGGGCTCCGTCCGACGTGGAATTCGGCTTGGACCTTGGGGCGTGTTGCGCCTTGTGGGCAAGGCAGGCTTCGGTTTGGTGTCGGGCTGGAGCGTTGCCGTTGGCGGGTCGTTTTCGATCCGGGCTTTGGTCCGGTGTCCGGTGCAGGAGCCTGTCCGATGTCACCGTTGGGGCTGTTTTGCATGCAGGAGGCAGCGGGCAGTGTCGGAGCACGGCAGGGCCGAATGGGGCAGCGACGAAACGAGGCATGGCAGACCCGAGGCGGGGCAAGGCCAAGACCGGCTGGGTCAGTCGGTCAGAGGATCGCAAGCCAAACCAGGGCGAGAGCCTGTTGGGCGGGGCAGCAGAACCCATTTTTCGTCACACCCGCGAAGGCGGGTGTCCATGTTTCGGCGGGTTGGGTGTTCCGGGATCGGATAGGGGCGCGTCTCCCGGTGGTCGGTGCTGCCGGCGGCTGTCTGGATTCCCGCCTTTGTGGGAATGACGGTGGGAAGGGCACGACACGGCACAAAAAAACGGCCGCCCCATTGGAGCGGCCGTTTGCGTGATCGGGTTGCCCCGGATCTTGTTACATGTGGATTGCGCGTTTGTCGGCGTCCAGGGCGGCTTCCTTGACGGATTCGCCAAGGGCCGGATGGGCGTGGCAGGTGCGGGCGATGTCTTCGGCAGAGGCGCCGTATTCCATCGCAAGCACAACCTCGGCAATCAGATCGCCCGCAGCCGGGCCGACAATATGCGCGCCGACGACACGGTGCGTTTTATTGTCTTCGATGATCTTCACAAAGCCCTCGGTGCTTTCCATTGCCTTGGCGCGACCGTTGGCGGTGAAGGGGAATTTGCCGACCTTGTAGTCTGCGCCTTCTTCCTTCAGCTGTTCTTCGGTCTTGCCGACAGCGGCAACTTCCGGCCAGGTGTAAACAACACCCGGGACCTTGCCGTAATCGACATGGCCTTCTTCGCCGGCGAGCATTTCAGCAAGGGCGACACCGTCTTCCTCGGCCTTGTGGGCGAGCATCGGACCGGCAATCGCATCGCCAATCGCAAAGATGCCCTGCACGTTGGTCTGGAAGTGTTCGTCGGTTTTAACGCGACCGCGTTCGTCAAGTTCGACGCCGGCTTTATCAAGGCCAAGGCCTTTGACAAACGGACGGCGGCCAATGGCGACCAGAACGACGTCAGCCTTGATTTCCTCGGCATCGCCGCCCTTGGACGGTTCAACCGTGAGGGTCACGCCAGACTTGCCCGATTTCGCACCGGTAACCTTGTGGCCCAGTTTGAAGTCGAGGCCCTGTTTGGCGAAGATGCGCTGGGTCTGTTTGACCAGTTCACCATCCATGCCCGGCAGGATACGGTCGAGATATTCGATCACGGTGACTTCGGAACCAAGCCGACGCCAGACCGAACCGAGTTCGAGACCGATCACGCCTGCGCCAATGACGACCATCTTTTTCGGCACTTTCGGAAGAACCAGTGCGCCGGTCGAGGAGACGATGTTTTTTTCGTCAATTTCGACACCCGGCAGCGGGGTGACTTCCGAACCCGTGGCGATCACGATGTTCTTGGCGTTGATGGTTTCTTCGCCGCCATCCAGAAGGGCAACCTTGACCGTGGTCGGCGAGGTGATTTCGCCGGCACCCTTGACGTAGGTGACCTTGTTCTTCTTGAACAGGAATTCAATGCCCTTGACGTTGCTGTCAACGACCTTGTCCTTGCGGGCCATCATCTTTTCGAGATTGACCTTCGGCTTGGAGACTTCGATGCCGTGGGTATCGAAATGCTCGGTCGCCTCTTCGAAGAGGTGGGACGAATGAAGCAGGGCCTTGGACGGGATGCAGCCTACATTGAGGCAGGTACCGCCAAGGGTGCCGCGTTTTTCAACGCAGGCAACCTTGAGACCAAGCTGTGCGGCGCGGATGGCGCAAACGTAACCGCCAGGACCGCCACCGATCACGACAACGTCGTAGTTCTCACTCATGAGTTCTTTGATCCTTTTGTCTGATCAGATGTCGAGCAGGATGCGTTCCGGGTTCTCGATGCATTCCTTGACGCGTACCAGGAAGGAAACGGCTTCGCGGCCGTCAATGATACGGTGGTCATAGGACAGTGCCAGATACATCATCGGACGGATTTCGACCTTGCCGTCGATCGCGACCGGGCGCATCTGGGTTTTGTGCATGCCGAGGATACCGGACTGCGGCGCATTCAGGATCGGGGAGGACAGAAGGGAGCCAAACACGCCACCATTCGAAATGGTGAACGAGCCGCCGGTCATTTCATCCATGCCCAGTTTGCCGTCACGTGCACGTTTGCCGAAATCGACAATGGTGCTTTCGAGGTCGGCAAAGGTTTTCTTTTCAGCCGAACGGATGACCGGAACAACCAGACCCTGCGGGGTGCCAACGGCAACGCCGATATCGCAGTAGTTCTTGTAGATGAAGCTGTTGCCATCAATCTCGGCATTGACCGCCGGCCATTCATTAAGCGCCGTGGTGCAGGCCTTGATGAAGAAGGACATGAAGCCGAGCTTCACGCCGTGTTTCTTTTCAAAGCCGTCCTTGTACTGGTTACGGCAGGCCAGAAGGTTGGTCATGTCCACTTCGTTATAAGTGGTCAGCATGGCCGCGGTGTTCTGGGCTTCTTTCAGGCGACGCGCGATGGTCTGGCGCAGCTTGGACATCTTGACGCGTTCTTCGCCTTCGCGCAGTTCGCGTTCCGGCTTCGGAGCAGCAGGTGCTGCCGGTGCAGCAGCCGCCGCGCGCGGAGCCGATCCGCCACCTTCGAGGAAGTTCAGAACGTCGCCCTTGGTCAGGCGGCCGTCTTTGCCGGTTGCCGGAATTTTCGACGGATCGAGGTTCTTGTCTTCGACCAGTTTGCGAACGGCAGGCGGCAGCGGATGATCGGTATTGGCCGAGGTCGAAGCCGCCGGTGCGCTTGCTGCCGGGGCAGCAGCCGGTTTGGCTTCTTCTTTTTTCGGCTCTTCTTTCTTTGGTTCTTCCTTGGCTTCGGCTTTTTCTTCCTTGGCCAGAGCAGCGCCTTCGGCACCTTCCTTGATCATGGCGATCAGGGCGCCGACTTCGACTTCGTCACCTTCGCCGGCAACCAGTTCGACAATCGCACCAGCGACCGGTGCGTTGACTTCGACGGTGACCTTGTCGGTTTCAAGTTCGACAATCGGTTCATCGGCTGCAACCGCATCACCGACTTTTTTGTACCATTTCGCAATTGTTGCTTCGGTAACAGACTCGCCCAGCGTGGGAACTTTAACTTCAGTCGCCATTTTTTCCTCGACCGTTTTTTCTATCAGACAGTTTGGGCCTGCCCGAATACGAATGAATTCTGAATGTGCGGGTCGGACGGGCGGTTTCCCGCCCGTCCGGTAAAGTTATTTTACGCTCAGCGCGGCATCGACCAGTTCGGCCTGTTCGCGCAGGTGAGCCTTGAGCAAGCCCGTTGCCGGGGACGCGGCAGCCTTGCGACCGACATAGATCGGGCGACCGGCCTTGTGTTTGATCTCGGACAGCACGCCTTCGATACGACGATCGACGAAGTACCACGAACCCATGTTTTCGGGTTCTTCCTGACACCAGACCACGTCGGCATTCGGATATTTGGCAAGTTCTTCTGCCAGTTCCTTGGCCGGCCACGGATAAAGCTGTTCGACGCGCACCAGGGCAACATTGTCGATCCCGCGGTTTTCACGTTCTGCCAGCAGATCGTAATAGACCTTACCCGCAGACAGGACGACGCGTTTGACCTTTTTGGCATCGGTCAGTTTGGCGGTTTCGCTGATCACCGACTTGAAGGTGGTACCCGGTCCGAATTCGGACAGGCTGGATACCGCCTGCTTGTGGCGCAGAAGCGATTTCGGCGTCATCAGAACCAGCGGCTTACGGAACGAGCGGCGGATCTGGCGGCGCAGGATGTGGTAATAGTTTGCAGGGGTCGTGACGTTGGCCACCTGCATGTTGTTTTCACCACAAAGCTGCAGATACCGTTCCAGACGGGCGGAGCTGTGTTCCGGACCCTGACCTTCGTAACCGTGCGGCAGCAGCATCACCAGACCCGACATGCGCAGCCATTTGGCTTCGCCCGAGCTGATGAACTGGTCGATGATGACCTGTGCACCGTTGGCAAAATCACCGAACTGGGCTTCCCACAGAACCAGCGAATGCGGTTCGGCAAGAGTGATGCCGTATTCGAAGCCCAGAACACCGGCTTCGGACAGGGGCGAGTTGAGGACTTCAAGCTCGGCCTGGCCGGTACGGATGTTGTTGAGCGGGGTGTATTTTGCCTCGGTGGTCTGATCGACCAGTTTTGCGTGACGCTGCGAGAAGGTGCCGCGCTGGCAATCCTGACCGGACAGACGCACCGGCGTGCCTTCGCACATCAGGGTGCCGAATGCGAGGGCTTCGCCGGTTGCCCAGTCAATGCCTTCGCCGGTTTCGAACATCTTGGCCTTGGCCTTGAGCTGGCGCAGGATTTTCTTGTTGATGTCATAGTCGCTGGGCGGGGTCGAAAGAGCCCGGCCAACTTCCTGCAACAAGTCATCATCCACACCGGTCTGACCGGTCCAGTCCGCATCTTCGCCGTGCGAGGATGCAAGGCCCGACCATTTGCCTTCGAGCCAGTCTGCCTTGTTCGGGCGGTAGGCTTCGGACGCCTTGAATTCGTCGTCAAGGTAGCTCTGGAATTTCTGATCCAGTTCCTTGACGCGTTCTTCGGTCAGAAGACCTTCCTTGACCAGTTTCTGCGCATAGATGTCCTTGGTGGTCGGGTGTTTGCCGATCACGTCATACATCTTTGGCTGGGTGAAGGCCGGTTCGTCGCTTTCATTGTGACCAAAGCGGCGATAGCAGAACATGTCGATCACGACGTCCTGTTTGAATTCCTGACGGAATTCGGTCGCGATGCGTGCGGCGTGAACCACGGCTTCGGGGTCGTCACCATTGACATGGATGATCGGCGCCTGAACGACCTTGGCAATATCCGAGCAATAGGGCGAGGAACGGCTATCGGACGGTTTGGTGGTGAAACCGATCTGGTTGTTGACGACAAAGTGAATCGTACCGCCGGTACGATAGCCTTTGAGGTGCGACAGATCGAAGGTTTCCGCAACAAGACCCTGACCGGCAAAGGCCGCATCCCCGTGAAGGAGGATACCCATGACCTGTTCGCGGTTGGTGTCCTTGCGCTGTGCCTGTTTGGCGCGGACCTTACCCAGAACGACGGTGTTTACCGCTTCGAGGTGGGACGGGTTCGCGGTCAGCGACAGGTGAACAACGTTGCCGTCAAATTCGCGGTCGGCGGATGTTCCAAGGTGATATTTAACGTCACCCGAGCCCATCACGTCGTCCGGCTTGGACGGGTTGCCCATGAATTCCGAGAAGATCGCCTGGAACGGTTTGTTCAGGACGTTGGCCAGAACGTTCAGACGGCCACGGTGCGGCATGCCGAACACGACCTCGCGGATGCCAAGCTGGCTGCCGCGTTTGAGGATCTGTTCGAGAGCCGGCATCAGGGCTTCGCCACCATCAATACCGAAACGCTTGGTGCCGACATATTTGGTGTGCAGGTAGTTTTCGAAACCTTCGGCTTCGACCAGGCGCTCAAGGATGGCTTCCTTGCCGCGCGCAGTGAACTGCGTCTGGTTGCCGATGCTTTCGATACGCTGCTGAATCCATGACTTCTGTTCAGGTTCCTGAATATGCATGAATTCGATACCGATCGAGCCGCAATAGGTTTTGCGGGCCAGCGATACGATCTGACGAATGGTAGCAGTTTCAAGGCCAAGAACGTTGGCGATATGGATCGGGCGATCCATGTCGGCCTCGGTGAAGCCATAGGTTTTCGGATCAAGTTCCGGATGCGGATCGCGCGGGGCAAGGCCCAGCGGATCAAGGTTCGCTTCGAGATGGCCACGCACGCGATAGGAGCGGATCAGCATCAGGGCGCGAATGGAATCATGTGCCGCGGCACGGATGGCGTCGGAACTGACCGGCGCACCCTGTGGTGTCGCATGAGCCGCCGGTGCGTAACCGCCATTGGCGGGACGTTCGGCGTGACCCTGGGAGACGTCGTAACCTTCCATACCGCCAACAACCTTGGTTTCCCGCGGCTGCCAGCTGGGTCCCTGCATTTCGGCAAGGAGATCGGAAGCGTCGTCCTGCAACCCGTCAAAAAACTCAGCCCAGCTCTGATCAACCGCAGACGGGTTGTTCTGATACCGGGCATAAAGTTCAGCGATATAAGTTGCGTTCGACTCGTTCAGAATCGTGTCGATATCTTGAGGTTTCATTTGTGGTCTTGGAAGGCATGGTCCCGAAAGAGACCACGCCTCCCCCTGCCTTTCCTCTGACTACCCTGATTACCCTTTCAAAGCCTTGAGCATGGTCGAGCCAAGGCTTGCCGGGGAATCGGCAACAAGAATACCAGCGCTGCGCATTGCTTCCATTTTCGCATCCGCAGTGCCCTTACCGCCGGAGATGATCGCACCGGCATGGCCCATGCGTTTACCCGGAGGCGCGGTTACACCAGCAATAAAGCCGGCAACCGGTTTTTTGACTTTGGAAGCCTGCAGGAATTCACATGCTTCTTCTTCGGCAGAACCACCGATCTCACCGATCATGATGATGCCTTCGGTTTCCGGATCCTTCAGGAACAGGTCGAGGCAATCGATGAAGTTGGTGCCGTTGACCGGGTCACCACCGATACCGATACAGGTCGACTGACCCAGCCCTGCGGCGGTGGTCTGTGCGACTGCTTCGTAGGTCAGCGTGCCGGAACGGGAAACGATGCCGATCTTGCCGCGACGGTGAATGTGGCCCGGCATGATGCCGATCTTGCATTCGTCAGGCGTGATGACACCCGGGCAGTTCGGACCGATCAGACGGGTTTTCGAACCCGAAAGGGCGCGCTTGACGCGAACCATGTCGGCAACCGGAATGCCTTCGGTGATGCAGACAGCCAGTTCGACCTTGGCATCGATGGCTTCAAGGATCGCATCAGCCGCGAAGGGCGGCGGAACATAGATGACCGACGCATTGGCACCGGTAACATGGACCGCTTCGTCAACGGTGTTGAAGACCGGCAGGTCAAGGTGCTTGGTGCCGCCTTTACCCGGGGTTACGCCGCCAACCATTTTGGTGCCATAGGCAATTGCCTGTTCGCTGTGGAAGGTACCCTGCGAACCGGTGAAACCCTGGCAGATAACTTTGGTGTTTTTATCGACGAGAACAGCCATAGTTACGCGGCCTCCTTCACAGCTTTGACCACCTTTTCGGCGGCATCGGCAAGGTTGTCGGCCGAAACAATCGGCAGACCCGATTCTTCGAGGATTTTCTTGCCAAGTTCGACATTGGTGCCTTCGAGGCGAACGACCAGCGGAACGTTCAGGCTGACTTCGCGGGCTGCTGCCACAACGCCGTCTGCGATCACGTCACAACGCATGATGCCGCCAAAGATGTTGACCAGGATGCCTTCGACATTCGGGTCAGACAGGATCAGCTTGAACGCGGTCGTAACGCGTTCCTTGGTGGCCCCGCCGCCAACGTCGAGGAAGTTTGCCGGTGCGCCGCCATAAAGCTTGATGATGTCCATGGTTGCCATGGCAAGGCCAGCGCCGTTGACCATGCAGCCGATGGTGCCATCAAGCTTGATGTAGTTGAGGCTGTGTTTTGCAGCTTCGAGTTCGGCCGGGTTTTCTTCGTCTTCGTCGCGCAGTTCTTCGATGTCCGGATGACGGAACAGCGCGTTGTCGTCGAAGTTCATTTTGCAATCGAGCGCGATGATGTCGCCATCACCGGTGACGACCAGCGGGTTGATTTCAACCATCGCCGCATCGGTTTCGAGGAAGCAGTTATACATGGCGGTCATGAATTTGACGGCCTTGGAAACCTGTTTGCCTTCGAGACCCAGCGCGAATGCCAGTTTGCGACCATGGAAGCCCGAGAAGCCGGCAGCCGGATCAATGTCAACGGTGACGATCTTTTCCGGGGTTGCTTCGGCAACTTCTTCGATGTCCATGCCGCCTTCGGTGGAGGCCATGAAGATCACGCGCGAAGTGGCACGGTCAACAAGCAGCGAAAGGTAAAGTTCGCGTGCGATGTCGCAGCCTTCTTCGATATAGACGCGTTTGACTTCCTTGCCATCCGGGCCGGTCTGGTGGGTGACCAGAGTGGCGCCGAGCATCTGACCGGCATTGGTGCCGACTTCCTCGACGCTTTTGACGACGCGAACGCCGCCTTTATCGCCAGCGGTTGCTTCCTTGAAGGTGCCTTTGCCGCGGCCGCCTGCATGGATCTGGGATTTCACCACGTAAACCGGACCAGCCAAGGACTGGGCAGCTTCGGTGGCTTCCTGAGCGGTGTAGGCAACCTTGCCGTTCGGCACGGTCACACCGTATTTGCGAAGAATTTCTTTCGCCTGGTACTCATGAATATTCATGTTCGGTCGCTTTCTTGCCTTCCGTACGATTTCCTGTGGGTCAGAAATCGTGGTTTCAATGTCCCTGTCAAAAAGGGGACGTTGTTGCGAGGCCCGCGTTCATTGACGTTATAATAACGACAATGAATGAAAAACGGGCCGGTCACTGACCAGCCCGCTTCGCGATCTTAGAGCATGCCCTTGGCAGCTTCGACGAGGCCGCGAACAGCGTTCACGGAATTGTCGAAGTTTGCCTTTTCGGACTCGTCGAGATTAATCTCGACGATGCGTTCAACACCGCCTGCGCCCAGAACAACCGGGACGCCGACATAAAGGCCGTCAACGCCGTATTCGCCGCTAAGATAGGCGGCAACCGGCATGACGCGTTTCTGGTCTTTCAGGTAGCTTTCCGCCATCGCGATTGCCGAAGCAGCCGGGGCGTAGAAAGCGGAACCGGTTTTCAGAAGAGCGACGATTTCAGCACCACCGTCACGGGTGCGCTGAACGATCTGGTCGATCTTTTCCTGAGTGGTCCAGCCCATTTTGATCAGGTCGGGAACCGGGATGCCGGCAACGGTCGAATAACGGATCGACGGGACCATGGTATCGCCGTGACCGCCAAGAACGAAGGCGGTGACATCCTTGACCGATACATTGAATTCTTCGGCGAGGAAGTAACGGAAGCGGGCAGAGTCCAGAACGCCAGCCATGCCGACAACTTTCTTCGGATCGAAGCCGGTTGCCTGCTGCATCACCCAGACCATCGCATCAAGCGGGTTGGTGATGACGATGACGAATGCGTCCGGGGCATGTTCCTTGATGCCCTGACCAACCTGGGTCATGACCTTGGTATTGATGCCGATGAGGTCATCACGGCTCATACCCGGTTTGCGGGCCACACCGGCAGTCACGATAACGACATCAGCGCCTGCGATGTCCTTATAGTCACTGGTGCCCTTGAGGTCGGCATCAAACATGTCGACGGGGGAGGATTCAGCAATGTCGAGAGACTTGCCCTGTGGCATGCCATCAACGATGTCGAAAAGGACGACGTCGCCAAGCTCTTTCAGGCCGACGAGGTGGGCCAGAGTACCACCAATATTGCCGGCACCGACGAGCGCGATCTTGTTGCGGGCCATTCCGTTACCTTCTTCCCTATTGCGCTTCCGAGGCGTCGAAACTCAACTTGGGAGCGCGATTGAAAATTTAAACCTGCGAACGCGAAAGAATCGTTCGTAAACACCGAGTGTCGTAAACTGATTCGGCCGCTTTTACAAGGGGAAACGCCGCTGTTTTCACGAGGAAAACCGCCGGTTCCCGGTTTGTTGCAACTATTGTCTAAACGCTTAAAAACCGATCATGTTGCAGATGCGAATAAATGCAAATCGGCAGCAAAACCAAAGCCTGTTTGCGCCTTGGCGCTGCCTAAAGGAAAGGCACAACACGCTTTTGCCGCGAATTGATGCGCATGATCTTATCTTCTGGCGTCCAGCCTTGCAGGAAACGGCCATCTGCCATGCGGCAGGCGGGGCATGGGGAAAAGCCCGTTGAAGCAGATTCTGCATTTTCGCAAAGCCAATTGCACGCCAGACGCAAGAATCGGCATGCCAACCATCACCTGATGGTGATTTTTTGTGCCGAAATTAAACCTGTGTGGGTGGAGTCGTTTTTGAGGCGTTCAAATTCGCCCGAAGCGTGCCCCGTTCGGGTGTTACGTCAGATGCGGCATGTCGAGATATTCCTGACTGCGCATTTCGGTCAGGCGCGACACGGTGCGCTGGAATTCAAATGAATAATCGCCGTCGGTATAGATTTCCGACGGATCGCATTCAATCGCGCAGATCAGCTTGGTTTTATGTTCATACATCGCATCGACCAGGGTTCCGAACCGTTTGGCCCAATCACGGCGCGAGTCCGGCAGTTTCGGGATCAGGTCAATGACGATGGTGTGGAAATGGGTGGCAATCGCGATGTAATCGCCCGGCCCCAGCGGCTTGGTGCACAGTTCATCAAAGGTGAAGCGCGCCACACCGGCCCCGGCGGCGGAAATTTCGATCTTGCGGCCCTTGTTGGTCAGGCTGTCGGGGGCGACGCGGGCGCCTTCGGTGACGGTTGCGAACATCTCGTCAATTTTCGCTTTCGCATCGGGGCCTGCCGGGAACAGGAATACGTCGGCGGCCGTCAGATTGCGCATGCGGTAATCGGTCGGGCTTGCCAGTTCGAGCACATCAAGTTTCTGTTTGATCATGTCGATGAAGGGCAGGAAGTTCTGACGTTGCAGGCCGTCCTTGTAAAGATCATCGGGCATGCGGTTGGATGTGGTGACAATCACCACGCCATGATCAAAAAGCTGTTCGAACAGGCGACCCAGAATCATCGCATCGGTGATGTCGGTGACCTGCATTTCATCAAAACACAGAAGCCACGCATCCTTGGCCAGATCCCTGGCAATCGGGGGGATCGGGTCGGCGTCGTCCTTTGACTTGGTTTTGCGGAAACGGTGCATGCGATCATGCACATCCTGCATGAAATCGTGGAAATGCACCCGGCGTTTGCGATCGACCGCGACGGTTTCGTAAAACAGATCCATCAGCATGGATTTGCCGCGCCCGACTTCGCCGTAAATATACAGGCCCTGCGGTGGTTCGGGTTCTTCGCGACGGCGCGTCAGGCCAAACCGTTCGCGCCAGCCGCCCGAACCGGTGTGCGGTTCGTAATGGTTCAGCGCCTTGAACAGGCTTTGCAGTTTTTCCGCACAGAGTTCCTGCATCGGATCATGGGACAGTTCGCCCGCTGTGATTTTCGCGCGGTAACGTGAAAGCGGGCCGTCGGTCATCAAGGATCTCGTCATGCAGTGGAGGTGAATAAGGGCGGATGGTCAAAGTCATAGCGCCAAGCCGCTTTGCAATGCAACAAGGCTGTGTCGCATGGCTTGATTGCATCATGTGCAAAAGACCGGGTGGCTCAGCGGGTTCATCAGCGGGTTCAGACCAGACGCATCTTTTTGAACAGCCAGATTTCAAAGACGACAATGACGGCGAGAATGATGGAAACGCCGATAAAGCCAAACGGGTTTTCAGCCGCCGGAACCCCGCCGACATTGATGCCGAGAAGCCCGGTCACGAAACTGATCGGCAGGAACAGACCGGCAATCACCGTCAGCCAGTACATGGTGCGGTTCATGCGTTCGGTTTCCAGCGCCATCATGTTTTCATTGACGATCTGGATGCGTTCGCGAAGGGAATCAAATTCTTCGACCAGACGGATGGTTTTGTCGGTCAGCGTTCGCGCACGCCGTTTGTAGCGTTTATCAAGCCATGCGGTTTTCTGTTCGACATATTGTCCCAGCGCGTCGCGTTGCGGCGACAGATGACGGCGCAGGCGCGAAAGCTGATTACGGACATCTGAACAGCGGCGGCGCAATGACAGGGTTTTGTTTTCCGGGGTGTCTTCCTGATCGTCTTCGATGGTGTCGACGTTTTCTTCAAGCCCGCGCACGACATTATCGACCCGGAAAACCAGCCGTTCGGCAACGGTCAGGACAAAATCATCGGGATTGCGCGGTGCGTTATCTTGCGCAATGGCGCTTCGGATATCGTCAAACGCCTTTAGCGGCTGATTGCGCAGCGTGATGACCATGTTGCCCGATACCCAGAAGCGCACCGAAATCATGTCGGCGGGATCATTTTCGGCATTCAGGTTTACCCCGCGCAAATTCATCGAATAGCCATGATCGTAAAAGAAGACGGATGGCCGGGTGCCGCGAGTGGACAGGCCATCGGCGATGGTGGGATCGAGCCCGACAATATCGATCAGCCAGCGCCGGACACCTTCCGCCATCCAGTCGAGATGCACCCATAGAAACTGGTTTTCGCCTGTCTGGGGAAGGGATTTGACGATGTCCTGCCATTCAAGGGAGGTTCCCTTGCCGTCACTATCGAGGATGAAAGCATTGATCAGGGCGGATGAGGACATCGGGCGGGCTCCGTCTGGTGCGCTACTTTGCGGGCCGGAAAGGCCGGGACAGGCATGGTACCGGTTCGGGAACGAAACGGTACGTGATTCGTTATCGCGGACAGTGTAACCTGTTTGCAAATCAGGAAAAACGGGTTTCGGTCACCGGCCCGACAGGGATCAGCATGGAATATCTATCATGACGACAGTTCGTCCTATTTTGTTTTGGATTATGGCGACAATAATGTCGGCCTTCCTGATCGGCGGCAGCGCGAGTGCGCAGGATGTCCCGCAGGAAAAAACCCAGAAAATCGAACTGGAAAAAAGCCAGAAACTGATATCGGGCTGGAACGACCGTCTGGACGAAGTCGATACGGCGCTGAATTCCGACGAGATTACCGGCCGGTTGTTGAATGAAAGCCGGTCGACGGTTGAAGAAGTGACCGAGGGGGCCGCGACCCTGCAATCGAGTGCGGCGGACCGCTTGAACCGGTTGAATACCGCCCTTGGCAAACTGGGCGAACCCCCGGCCGAGGGCAAAACCGAAGCCCCCGCCGTTGCCGAGGAACGCGAACGGTTGAACAAGGATATCGCCGAGATCAGCGGCGTGATCAAACAGGGTGAACTGGTTGATTTCCGTGCGACCGAAATTTCCGACCGGCTGGCGCAGATTTCACGCGAAAGATTTACCCGCCGCATTCTGGGCCGGGTTGATGTGCCGTGGGACGCGGAAAGCTGGGGCCAGGTGTGGTCTGGCGCCATCGAACTACCTGACATGGTGCGCAGCCGGTATGCCGACCTTGATCTTGAAGGGCCGATTGGAGACCAGTTGAGCGAAATCGCGCCGGGTCTTGTGTTGCTGACCTTTGTGGTGATGGCGGCCCTGATCGGGGGCGAGGTTGTTGTCCTGCGCTGGCTGCCGGAACGATGGCGCAATGCGCCCAAGGAAGACCGGGTGTCGCTGATATCGGGAACGCGGTTCGTGTTTACCGCACTGGTGCCCGGGGTGGCGTTGCTGGTGGCCTATCAGATGGTGGACCGGCAGCCGGACCTTCTGGTCGGCAGTATGGGCGATTTTGTCTATCAGTGTTTTGCAGCCCTTTTGTTCCTGCTGTTTGTCGGGGCGGCGATCCGCAGCATCTATTCCCCGTTTTCACCGGGCATGCGGCGCGCCGGAACGACGGAAACCGGATCGCGGGTTATCGGGATACTGTCGTTGTTTGCGGCGGTGATTTACGCATCCGATCTGGTGTTGCTGCAAGGCGCAACCACGCTTGGCACGTCGCTTGAAATCGCGCTGGTGCAAAGCGTTTCGAACGTCTTCCTGATTTCGATCATCCTGTTTGTCAGTTCGCTTGGTGTGTTCTGGGAACATGGCGGGCCGGACCGGCATGAATTATGGGCCAAGGTTGAAAGACGTTTGCGCCGCGGATTGCGGAGCATTTCGATCCTGCTGCCGGTGCTTAGTGTTCTGGGTTATGTCGCGCTGGCGCGATTTATCCTTGAAAACCTGATGATGGCGATGGCGTTCGTCACCAGTTACTGGCTGTTGCGTGGCTATGCGCGCGCGCTTGTTCATACCTATCTGGTGCGGCCGTCGTCCCCTGATGATGACGGGACCAGCGATGCGGTGCATGGCACGCTTTATTTCTGGTTGCGCGTGACGATTGATGTCGTGATGTTCACGATTGCCGTGCCTTTGGCGGTTCTGATCTTTACCGATATCGCGTGGGCGGACCTGCTTGATGCTGCCGAAAAGGCATTTATCGGGATACAGGTGGGCGGGATCAATTTCTCGCTCCGCGCCATTCTGATCGCGATTTTGCTGTTCCTTGCGGTTCTGGGCGTGATGCGGTTTTTCCAGCGCATGCTCAACACAAGGGTTCTGCCCAATACCAAGCTTGATCAGGGCTTGCAGCATTCGGTTTCGGCGATTTTCGGCTATGTCGGGATCTGCCTTGCTGTGTTGCTGGCGATTTCGGCGGCGGGCATGGATTTGTCCAACCTTGCGATCATTGCCGGTGCGATTTCGGTCGGTATCGGTTTTGGCATGCAAAGTATCGTCAGCAACTTTGTGTCGGGCCTGATCCTTCTGATCGAACGGCCGATCAAGGTGGGTGACTGGATCGTGGTCGGGGCCGATCAGGGTCTGGTCAAGGATATCCGGGTCCGCGCAACCGAGATCGAAACCTTTGACCGGTCATCGGTTGTGATCCCGAATTCCGAACTGATTTCTAACCGGGTGATGAACTGGACATTGAAGGACCGCAGCGGACGCGGGATTATCCGGATCGGGGTTTCGTATGGATCGGATGCCAACAAGGTGCGGGAAATCCTGCTTGAGATCGCGGACAAGCGCCGCGAGATTCTCAGCTATCCGGCGCCGCAAGTGGTGTTTATCGATTTCGGGGCCAGTTCGCTTGATTTCGAATTGCGCTATTTCCTGCGCGATATCGGTGATGTTCTGGCGGTGGGCAGCGCGGTACGGTTCGAAATTCTTGAACGGTTCCGGGCCGAGGGTGTTGAAATCCCGTTCCCGCAGCAGGATGTGCATTTCCGCGATATCGAGAAACTGGCGGCCGCCATCCGCGATGCCGGGCATGGCAACCCCAAGCCGGTGATCGAGGCGAAGGATGATATCCCGGAAGCCGGTGAAGGTGCGGGTGCAGGCGACGGTGCGGCAACAGACCCGGCCACACCGCCATCCGTGGCCAAGGACGAAAACCGCGACAGGGATGCGGCTGCGCGCAGTATCCCTGATGCCGGGGGTGACGCGGACGGGGACGGGCCGCGCTGACGCGCGCGGGGTTGTGAATTGACATCCCGCAGCATTGCATGTATGTTACATGTAACGTTAAGGAGGGCTGTTATGCCAACCTCTGTAAATGAGCGCGTTCAGAAAAGACGCGATGCGATGCGGGCTGCTGGTCTGCGGCCCATTCAGATTTGGGTTCCAGATACCCGCAAGCCTGACTTTGCCGCCGAGTGCCGGCGACAATCGCGGATCGCCGCCCAATCCGACCTGCATGATCTGGAGCTACAAGGCTTTATGGATGCTGCCCTGATGGATCTGGATGACGAGGGTGGTGCATGAAGCGTGGCGATCTTGTGACCGTTGCCGTGCCGGGCGATTTCGGGAAACCGCGCCCGGCGCTTGTCGTTCAGTCGGATCATTTTCAGGAAATGGCAACTGCGACAGTTCTGCTTGTCACAAGCACGCTTATTGACGCCCCGCTTATCCGTCTGACGATCGAGCCGACCCCGGAAAATGGACTTCGCAGCCGGTCGCAGATCATGGTCGACAAGATCATGACCGTGCGGCGTGACAAGCTGGGCGAGCCGTTTGGCCATGTCGATGAGGATACGACAATCGCGGTTAACCGCGCGATGGCGCTGTTTCTGGGCTTTGCCTGAGCCATTCCGGTCCCCCCGCAGGATTGCATTTGCGCGATATCGGCAAACGGGCCGATTTCATTCGCGATGCCGGGTTGATCCGTTGAATATGCGTCAGAGAATGGCGACATCCAGCCCGATATCGACCGCCGGGGCCGATTGGGTGATGCGCCCGACCGAGACATAATCAACACCCGTCGCGGCAATCGCCCGGATGGTCTGAAGGTTCACACCACCCGATGCCTCTGTCTTGCAGCGACCCGCGACAATCGCGACGGCCTGGCGGAGCATATCGGGGCCCATGTTATCGAGCAGGATGATATCGGCACCGGCTTCTGTGGCTTCCTTCACCTGATCAAGCGTGTCGCATTCGACTTCAATCTTGGGAAGGTTGGCCGCGCGTGCGGATTTCACGCATTCAGTGATCGAGCCGACAACGCCGATATGGTTATCCTTGATCATCACACCGTCATAAAGGCCCATGCGGTGGTTCTGAGCCCCCCCCATGCGGGTGGCGTATTTTTCCATCTTGCGCCAGCCCGGAAGGGTTTTGCGGGTGTCAAGCAATCTGGCGTTTGTATCGCCCATCGCCGCGACATAGCTGCGCGTGGTGGTGGCGATGCCCGATAGATGTTGCAGGGTATTAAGGGCGGTGCGTTCGGCTGTCAGGATGCCGCGCGCATTGCCTTCGACCACGGCGAGAATATCCTTGGCTTTGATTGCATCACCGTCCTCGCAATGCTTGGTGATTTTGGCATCGGGGACCAGTTTGCGGAAACAATCCAGCGCGATATCCAGACCGGCGACCACGATATCCTCGCGCGTTTCAAGGGCGACGCGAAGGCGCGCACCGGCGGGAATGACATTGTCCGATGTGATGTCGCCGGTGCCGATATCCTCGGCAAAGGCCCGGTCGATGAATTCCGAAATTTCAGCCTGGGTCAGGACGGTCATGGTGGGGCCGCATCTTTTTGGGGTGGGGATGGAAAACAGCCCCGCAAAACGAACTTTCTGCGGGGCTGCTGATTTCGGCGGGATTAAGCCGCGTGATCCTTTTTAAGCGGAATGCCTTTTGACATTTCCAGCATCCGTTCAAGCGGCTTGACGGCGGCAACACGCAAATCTTCGGGCATGATGATCTGCGGGCCGTTATTGACCAGACACAGATACAGCTTTTCGAGCGTGTTCAGTTCCATGAACGGGCAATTGTTGCACGCACAGGACCCATCGGCACCCGGCACGGGAATGAATTCCTTGTGCGGGGCGGCTTTTTCCATCTGGTGGATGATGTGGGGTTCGGTCGCGATCAGGTATTTCTGATCCGGGCCGTTGATCACATATTCCAGAATGGCGCGGGTCGAGCCGATGTGATCGGCATGTTTCAGAATGCCGTCATGGCATTCCGGGTGGGCGGCGATTTTCGCATCCGGGTTCTGGGTTTTAAGGCGGATCAGTTCGCGTTCGGAAAACTGTTCATGCACGATGCACGAGCCGTTCCACAGCGTCATGTCACGGCCGGTTTTCTTCGCCAGATAGCTGCCAAGATGGCGGTCCGGTGCCCACAGGATCGGTTTATCAAGCGGGATCTGATCGATGATTTCAGCCGCATTCGACGAGGTCACGATGATATCGGATGCGGCCTTTACCTCGGCCGAGCAGTTGATATAGGTGACCGATACGTGGTCGGGATGCTGTTCGCGGAATTTGCGGAACGGTTCGGGCTGGCACGAATCTTCGAGCGAGCAGCCGGCCTTGGAATCGGGCAGCAGGACGGTTTTGTTCGGGCTGAGGATTTTGGCGACCTCGGCCATAAAGCGGACACCGCAGAAGACGATGACATCGGCATCGGTTTCGGCGGCCTTGCGCGAAAGATCAAGGCTGTCGCCGACAAAGTCGGCCAGGTCCTGAATTTCGCCGTCCTGATAATAATGGGCCAGAATGATCGCGTTTTTCTCTTTCTTCAGGCGGGCAATTTCCGCCTCAAGATCAAGGGTGGGATCAATCTGCATCTCGGACATTGCGCCGGGCTTCGCCTCGGCGATGGTGGCAATCTGGTTCATGGCGTCGTCTCATCTCGCCTGTTGCAAGCCGGAGATAAGCAGCGGGTCCCGGCATTGCAAGTTAATGACAGTTTGAAACCTGAATATCGCCATTGGGCCGGTATGGCAAGGAATTGGGCGGCAATGAAGGGCAGCCATGCGTTTGCGACGGTTATGGTATTCTTGTTGCGGGACAATTTGCCACAGATCGCCAGAGAGGGGGCCGGGCATGAAATCGTACCGGGGATATGGGGTTTGGCTGCTGCTGTGTGTTTTGCTTTCGGTTGCGGGCAAGGCCGCCAGTGCCGCGGAATTGCAGGTGACGACGCCCACGGGCGCGGTTTCGGTTTATCAGACCGGTGAATTGTTAAGCCACGCGGCGGCGCGCGAGATTACGGTTGCCGATGACGCGGCATATGGCTGCGATATGACCTATCGCGCGGTGCCGGTTGCGTCCCTGATCGGGGATGCGGGTGCGGTTGACGGCGAGACGGGGCTTGAGGTCATCGCCCTTGACGGGTTTGTTGCCAATATTCCCCTGCCGCTTGTGTTGCTTGAGGGCGATGAAACTGCGCAGGCGTGGATCGCCATTGAGCCCGAAGATGCGCCCTGGCCGAACCTGCCGGGCAAGGAGGTTTCAGCCGGGCCGTTTTCCTTGGTGTGGGTTGATGCGGCGGTATCGCATATCCGGTCGGAACAGTGGCCCTATCAGGTGGCGAAAATCGGTTATGCCGCCTTTCCGGCAGCACGGTGGCCGCAGTTGGCACTTGGTGACGATGCAGCGGAAGATGCCAAACGTGGCCAGGCGGTTTTCATTGATCAGTGTTTTGCCTGCCACCGGATGAACGGGGCGGGGGTTACCGAACTGGGGCCGGATCTTAACCTGCCGATGAACCCGGTGGATTATTTCAAGCCCGATGCGCTTGTGATGCTGATCCGTGATCCGGCATCGGTGCGCCATTGGCCCGATATGCAGATGCATGGATTTACAACCGATCAGCTTTCGGATGCGGAAATCCGCGATGTGATTGCCTATTTGCAGGCAATGGCGGGCAGGAAGGCCGAATAGGGTTCAGGCGCGCCAAACCAGCCGGGACGGATGGTACATATCAGCGTTGCAGAACGCGAAGTGTGCATTTGCGCAGGATGCGGCCATAACCCACTGATCTGATGCACTAGGAAGTCTTTGATATGGATTGGGTTCCGTTCGTTTTTGGTACGATCAAGGTTGTCGCGTTGGGCACGGGCATGTTCTTTGCCATCAAGTGGCATTACGATCAGGGCAAGAAGATCGGCATGCGGGCTGTCCTTCGCGCCAGCGCCAAGATGGTCGCGATTTTCGTGCTGGCGGTTGTTATCCTTGGGGCGGTGACCTTCGGGCTTGGCAGTATGCTTGGGCTTGATCTGAGCTACTGATCATCGCCCGATAAAGAACCGGATAAATAAATCGCAAAATAAAATCGGATTGCCGCGCGCCGGATCATTTTTGGTGTGGTGGTTTTCTGTGTCTATTCAAGGCGATATAAAAATAAAAAATATGTTCGTTGTATAAAATTAAAAAATATTCATATGATCAGACTTGGATATTTATTTCCAAATTTCATGGTCATTTCAATTTTTGTTTGAAATCAAACGTGGCAATGCGGGTTCGATCAGGAATTCGCAAGCGTCGCGCGTGAGGAAAACAAAAGCTGAAAAGCTGGCCACGGGAATGATCCCGTTGATTTTCCCGGATCAACGCGCCCTTGCGCGGTAGGAGCACTTTTTTGACAAACCGTACCACATCGAAAATCCTGAATTTTGCGCGGCCGTTCAGCCTGCGCGGGCTTGCGGAAGTTCTGCCGGCCGGGGCCTATAAGGTGATTACCGAAGAGATGCTTCCGGAAAACGTGACCTATCCGACCTATCAGTGGGTTTCGACCAAGATGCATCTGCATGCCAATGCGGACCGTGCGGGCGACATCCGCATGATGAATGTCGATCCCCGTGATCTTGAAGTTGCGCATCTGCGCGATCAGAAAATGATGGATTCCCGCCCGCGGGTGGCGTTTTCAGCGCACAAATCCAACAACCGCGCCAAGCGCGTCTTCTGATTCTGGTCCCCGGTCAGGAAAGCCTGACCGGCACACCGGCCCCATCAATCAGACCGAAAACCCGTAATACTCCCATTCCGCCGCACTGACCTTGAGCGCCATATGTTCGTATTCTGCCTGCTTTATGCGGGTAAAGGCGGTGTGGAAGCGTTCGCCAAGCGTGCGTTTGTTGAAATCGGACGCGCCGAAGCGGTCAATGGCATCCAGCCAGTGGCGCGGCAGGTCGTTCGGGCCTTTGTCATGGCCGATTTCATCGGTGCTTGGCTGGCCGGGATCGGTTTTGTTTTCGATGCCGTCAAGGGCCGCCCCCAGTGTCACGGCGGCGACGAGATAGGGGTTGGCATCAACGCCCGCGATGCGGTGTTCGAAATGCCGTGTCTTGCCCGGTGTGCCCGGCACGCGAAGCGCCACGGTGCGGTTTTCAACACCCCAATCATCGGATGCCGGGGAATACATGGCGGATGCAAAGCGGCGCCATGAATTCATGAAGGGGGCGAGGATCAGCATGGTTTCGCCGATGGTGCCGCGAATGCCGCCGATGGCGTTGAGCATAAGGGGGCTTAGGGCCCCGTCGGCCTGATCGGCAAACAGGTTATTGCCGTTTTCGTCCGCCAATGAGAGATGCAGATGCATGCCAGAACCGGCTTCGTTGCCGAACGGTTTGGGCATGAAGACGGCTTCCATCCCGAAACGGCGGGCCGCGGTGCGGATCAGGCGTTTGGCGATGATGACATCATCGGCAGCCCGCATCAGATCGCGATAGCGGATGGTCATTTCATACTGGCCCGGACCATATTCGGAAATCAGGGTTTCAAGCGTCAGATCAAGATGTTTGGCACCCTCGTACACCGCATCAAAAAGCGGCGACATTTCATCGATTTCATCGACCGACATGGTGTTGCGAAGCGATGACCGGCGTTTGGTCATCGCGTAGGATGCCGGGTGATAAAGCCCGCCCGCGTCGGCTTCGCGATCCACCAGATAGAATTCCAGTTCGAACGCGCCCATCGGTGCAAAGCCAAGCGCGTTGGCGCGGTTGACCTGAGTGAGGAACACATTGCGTGGATCGACATCGTGCGGGGTTGCGTCCTCGTTATACATGCTGATCAGGAGCTGCCCGCGTCCCGTGTGCGGCAGATATCCCAATGTTCCCGGCACGGGCCAGCAGCGGCCGTCCCCGCCGCCGCCGGTCTGGACCAGCCCGCAATCATCAACATCCTCGCCCGTGACGTCCTGCCCGAAGATCGAGGTCGGCAAACCGCGCCCGGATTTATAGATCGAGGCCAGTTCATGACGGCGGATCATCTTGCCGCGTCCGATGCCGTGAAAATCGGTCAGGATGATGTCGATGGCCTCGACATCGGGGTATTTGGCAAGGAATGCCTCGGCCTCGGAAAGGGTTGAACCACTGGGGGACGAGGCGGCCGGGGTGGGTGCATTGGACACGGACGGGATTCCTGATGAGGGGCGGTTTCTGGTTTTAGCCCTGATAACGGCGGAAGAAATAGCGATCCTGCGGGACGCCTTCGGGAAGCGGTTCGGCGATGGTGCCGGGCACGTCGATTTTCTGATCGGAGGCGACAATCGCGCCCTTGATCAGGGCCGCAGGCAGGGTTTTTCCGATGAAGGATGCGATTTTGGCATTAAGTTCCTCGTCCCCGGTGCCGACATCGGAATGGACGAGGGCGACCTTGCCGGCAAAGCGTTCAACCGCCATTGGCAGGGTTTCGAAAATGTCGCCCAGAAACAGGTGATCATCATCGGGGATGCATTTGGGATGGGCGGCGATTTGGCGGTCAAAGACGAAGATTTCGCGATCGGGCATGATTTCACGCAAATGATCGAAGGTGCGACCATTGCCAAGCCCGATTTCAAGAACAATACCGTCATGGTCCTTGATCATTTCGGCGGCGGCATTCAGGCAGTCGCGCTGGGCCTGCAGGCGGCGGATGACGCTGTTAAGGCGGGACATTTATTCTTGTTCTCCGGGCGGTGAATGTGAAATCGCGATGTAATCCGAAAGCGGCCCGGTGCAAGCAGGATTAAGCCGCACCGGGGCGTAAGTCCTATCAGCCCTTGAAAATCGTGGCATCAAAGGCCGGAACGCGCGCACGGAAGGCATCAAGCCATGTGACCAGTGCGCCGTAAGTTTCGCGCCATCTGCCATCAAAACGCAGATCAAGATAACCCAGTGCACAGGCAAGGGCGACATGGCCGATGGTCAGATCACCGGCCAGTGACGGCGGGTTGGCTTCAAGGTGATCCATGGCGCGTTTGACCTTGTCGGACTGATAGGAAAGCCAGTCGGATGAACGTTTTTCTTCGGGGCGCATGCGGTGTTCGTAGACCTGCAGGATCGAGGCATCGATGATGCCATCGCCAAGTGCCTGAAGGGTCAATGCCTCCCACCGGGCGTCGCTTTCGGTCGGGTGCAGGGTGACGCCATCGACCTGCGCGTCGAGATATTCGCAGATCACGCGGCTATCGAAAATCTTGCGGTCATCATCAAGGATCAGGATCGGGATTTTGCCCAGCGGGTTCTGTTTGCGCAGGGTGTCTTCCGGATCGTTGGTATTGGACATTTCGATGGTGAGCTGATCGTAAATGCCAAGAATTTTGGCGACGATTTTGACCTTGCGGCCGAAGGGTGACGGGTCGCTGGAGCGCAGGATCATGGGGTTCCTCCGATGAATTTCAACAAGTTGCCCGCAGTGTAAGGGGGAAATGCCGTTTCGAAGAACCCCAAATTTCGCGATTCTGGAAATCCTGTCGGGAAAGGGAGATCAGCCCCGGCGGTAATCAGGGGAATTGCCGGGCTCCATGACGGCCTCGCCCAGCCGGGCAAGATGCAGTTCACGGGCAAGCCGGATGGTAGGCCGCAGGGCAAAACACACCGACCCGATGATGAAAAGCCAGGTTCCGGCCTTCATCAGGTCGTCATAGAGGAACATGATGCTGCCGATGGTGAACAGCACCGCGGCCAGCCAGTCGACCGAGGTATAGGCGATTTCATAGGCGCTATAGACCTGGCGGTGGCGTGAGGATGCGTCAAAGCGGCGGCTTCGGAAAAGCTTCATGGCGGACTCCCGTTTATGATGGGTTGCTTTGTCCGTAACGCATGAAGGCGGCAAACGTTCTTGAAGGATGTGGTGGCAGATCAACGCCGCGCACGGGGATGGGTCCCCTGATAGACGGCCATCAGGCGTTCGGTATCGACCGAGGTATAGCGTTGGGTGGTCGAGAGCGAGGCGTGACCGAGCAGATCCTGAATGGTGCGCAGATCACCGCCACCGGCCAGAAGGTGGGTGGCAAAGGAATGGCGCATGGCGTGCGGGGTGGCGGTATCGGGCAGGTTCAGAAGGCCGCGGATTTTGCGCATTTCGCGTTGGGCGACCTGTGCGACCAGCCGCCCGCCACGTGCGCCGACAAAGAGCGGTTCGTTGCCGTTCGGCGCATAGGGGCAGGTGCGGACATAATCCTCGATCGCGTCGCGCACGATCGGCAAAACCGGGACAAGACGCTGTTTGTTGCCTTTACCGGTGATGACCATCGAATCGCCCGTCGGGCGTTGATTGGCGTTAAGGTCCAGTGCCTCGGAAATGCGTAACCCGCAGCCATACAGCAGGGTGAAAAGGGCGAGGTTGCGTTTGGCAAGCCAGGGTTCATCCTGCCACGCGCCGGCATTGTCAAGGACGGCAATAGCATCCTGCGGGCTAAGCGGTTTGGGGACCGATTGCGGCAGTTTCGGATTGCGGATCGAATTGACCGCAGCATTTTGCCCGCGCCCGGTGCGATCCAGGAAGCGATAGAAATTGCGCAGTGAGGATAGGGCGCGCGCGGTCGAGCTTTTGGCCATGCCATCCATGCTGCGCCGCGCCAGCCAGCTTCGGAAGTCGCGCGGGTTAAGTGCCAGAAGATCGGCAATATCGGGTGTATCACCACGATGTTCCCGGACAAAACCAAGGAAGGCATACAGATCGGCAAGATAATTTTCGGTGGTGTGGTCCGAAGCGCGGCGTTCGGCAGACAGCCATTGCCGCCAGTCGGCAATGGCATCGCGCACGTCATCAGGCAGGGTCAGGGCTGCAAGCCCCTTATTCATTGCGGCGCTGTCAGCCATCGGCGGGCACCAAATTCGATCACGGAGGCCAGGAACATGATCAGGTCATGGGCCTGTGCCGGGCTGAAATAATCGGGTTCGGCCACACCGAATGCGACAAGCCCGACCGGGTCGCCATAAAACGGTGCGAGACGGACAATGGCAGCGGATCGGATATTATCGGCCTGCGGGCCAAAAATCGCCTCGTCCCCGGCATTGTCGGGCAGAAGCCAGACGTCGTTTTCCTCGCCCAGAACCTGATCAACCGCACCAGTTGTCAGGCGACGAACACGGCCGCCGCAACGCGGCACCGGGGCATCTTCGCTTTCTTCAAAGCACAATGCGATGGCATCAAGGTCAAGCAGTTCGGGCACAAGGTCCTGCAGGGCTTCGACGAAGACCTCGAACCCGCGGGCATTGAGAAGGGCCAGAACCGCGCGATGGATGCGGCTTTGGGTTTCGAGGTTGGATTTGGAAATATTGATCAGCTCGCTTGTGGCGCCGCGCAGCTTTTCGCGTTCATCGCGCAGACGGGCGACGACATATTGCTGCATGTCGGCAACCCCGGAACCCAGTTCGCGCACCGGCATGTCCAGACTGTCGAGAAGGTCCGGCCGGTTGGCAAAAAAGTCGGGATGTTCGGCGAGGTAGGCCGCGACGTCGTCGGCGCGCAATGCTGTCTTTTCCATCTGATCCGGTAATTTGCAGTGAAATGAAAAACCCGGCAGCCACAATGCGGGCTGCCGGGTTAAATGCGTGTTAAGGACCGGTGATAAAACCGATCAAAAGCCGGGTTTTCGACCTTAGAGGATCGACTGGCCGGTTTTCGCCCAATCGGCGACAAAGGTTTCAAGACCCTTGTCGGTCAGCGGGTGTTTGAAGAGCTGGCCAAGAACCTGCGGCGGGATGGTGACGACGTCGGCACCGAGACGGGCCGAATCGACAACATGCTGCGGGCCGCGTGCGGACGCGACGAGGATTTCGGTCTGCCAGTTCGGATAGTTGTTATAAACTTCGGCGATGTCGGCAATCAGCTGCATGCCATCGGACGAGATATCGTCAAGGCGGCCAACGAACGGCGACACATAGGTCGCACCGGCCTTGGCGGCCAGAATGGCCTGACCGACCGAGAAGCAAAGGGTCACGTTGGTCTGGATGCCTTCGTCGGTGAAGGTGCGGCAGGCTTTGAGCCCATCCGGGGTCAACGGCAGTTTGACGACGACATTGTCGGCGATTTTCGCAAGTTTGCGGCCTTCGGCAACCATGGTTTCATAGTCGGTCGCAGCAACTTCGGCGCTGACCGGGCCGTCAACCACGTCACAGATTTCCTTGATCAGATCGAGGAACGAACGGCCGGTTTTGGCAACCAGCGACGGGTTGGTGGTCACGCCATCAACGAGGCCGGATTTGGCGATTTCGCGGATTGCGTCGATGTCGGCGGTGTCGATGAAAAACTTCATTGGATTTCCTGCTCAGGAGCTTTTGAAGATCGTTGTTCGATGATGCGGTTAGCTGATAGGGTCCGGTTCCATTCAAATGACGGTACCAGACGCCCTGTGCTGTGGGACCGTTTTCTTTTGTGCCACAAGCCGGTTATGCATAATCATGCGACCAACCCAGAGGCATCCTGACGGGGTTTATAATATATGAGCGCCGCAAAGGCCATATCGGGAAATCTGTTTGATGATGATCCAGCCTTTCAGGTAACGGGTGAAACGATCAGCGTTCTACCGCCGCTGCCATTGGCGGGCCCGTATGATTATCTTGTCCCCGAAGGCCTGAACGTTCAGCCCGGCGACTTTGTCGAAATTCCACTGGGCCGTCAGACCCAGCGCGGCGTCGTTTGGGGTAAGGCCAGGGGCGACGTCGATCCGGCCAAGCTGCGCGAAATTTATGGCGTTTTGCAGGCACCGCCGATGGCCGATGTGACGCGAAAGTTCGTCGATTGGGTGTCGGCCTATACCATGGCGCCGCAGGGTGCGGTGCTGCGCATGGCGATGAGCGTTTCTGATGCCCTTGAACCGCCCAAGCCGATTTTCAGATTTACCCTTGCCGATCCGGCAGAAGGCGATGGGGATGCCAGCGTTCGCATGACGCCGCCGCGCAAGCGGGTGATGGCGTTTCTGCGCGACCATCCGCCGATGGAACAGGCCGATATCATGCGCGAAACCGGTGCCGGGGCCAGTGTGATCAAGGGGCTGGTCGAGGCGGGCGTGGTGCGGCGTTTGATGGTGACACCGCCATCGCCGTTTGAAGCCCCCGACCTTGATATTGCGCGCCCGCATCTGTCGGATGCACAGGAACGTGCGGCCGATATGCTGTGTGCCAAGGTGGCCGAAGACGGATTTTCGGTCACGTTGCTGGATGGCGTGACCGGATCGGGCAAGACCGAGGTTTATTTCGAAGCGATCCGCACCGCGTTGGAAAGCGGGAAACAGGTGGTGGTCCTGTTGCCGGAAATCGCGCTTTCGGCGCAGTGGTTGCAGCGGTTCCGCGACCGATTCGGCGTTGAGCCGGCGCTTTGGCATTCCGAAGTCGGGCAGGCGCGGCGGCGTGACACATGGCGGGCGGTGGCCGATGGATCGGCAAAGCTTGTGGTCGGGGCACGGTCCGCACTGTTTCTGCCCTATGCCAATCTCGGCCTGATCGTGGTCGATGAAGAACACGAACACGCGTTTAAGCAGGAAGATGGCGTGATTTATCATGCGCGCGACATGGCGGTGGCACGCGCGCATCTGGGCGGGATACCGGCCATTCTGGCATCCGCCACCCCGTCGCTGGAGACCTTGGCGAATGTGGAAGCCGGACGGTATGAGCGGGTCGAGCTTTCGGAGCGGCACGGCATGGCGGTTTTGCCAAGTGTCGAGATTGTCGATATCCGGCAGGACAAGCCGGAACGGCAACGCTGGATCACGCCGACCTTAAAAAAGCGGCTGGCGGAGACATTTGCCGCCGGGGAACAGGCGATGCTGTTCCTGAACCGGCGGGGTTATGCGCCGCTGACCCTTTGCCGGGCCTGCGGGCATCGGTTCCAGTGCCCGAATTGTACGGCGTGGCTGGTCGAGCATCGGGCATGGGGCAAATTGCAATGTCATCATTGCGGTTATCAGGCAAAGGCCCCTGATAGTTGCCCGGCCTGCGGGGCGGAGGAAAAGCTTGCGGCATGCGGGCCGGGGGTGGAACGGCTTTATGAGGAAGCGGTCGAAACATTCCCGCAAATCCGGATCGAGGTCGCAACATCGGACAATATCGCCGGGCCGAAGGCCGCGGCCGAGCTGGTCAACCGGGTGCATAATCACGAGGTTGACCTTCTGATCGGCACGCAGATTCTGGCGAAGGGCTATCATTTTCCGATGCTGACCCTGGTGGGGGTTGTTGATGCCGATCTTGGCCTTGCGGGCGGGGATTTGCGCGCGGCTGAACGCAGTTATCAGTTGATGACGCAGGTGGCGGGGCGTGCAGGGCGTGGTGAACGACCGGGCACGGTTTTGCTGCAAACAGCGGACCCGTCAAACCGGGTGATCAAGGCGATTGCAGCGGGGGACCGCGATGCGTTTAACGAGGTTGAATTATCGCAGCGCATGACACATGGCATGCCGCCGCATGGCAGGTTGGCCGCCCTGATCATTTCGGGGAAAAAGGAAAACGAGGTCGATGAAGCCGCATGGCGGATCGGGCGGGCAGCGCCGCGGGGGGATGGCATTGTCGTGCTGGGACCGGCACCGGCACCGTTATCGTTGCTGCGCGGGCGGTATCGCAGACGATTCCTGATCCGCACCGATAAGCAGGTCCGGTTGCAGGCGATGATCCATGACTGGTTATCAAAGGTGAAAACACCGGGCAGTGTCCGGGTGCAGATCGATATCGATCCTTACAGCTTCATGTAGGATCAATTCTAATTCAGTTCTGATATTGGGATTGCCACCAGTCCAGACCATCGGGGCCAAGGTAATCCTGAAAGATGGAGGCAAGGCGGCCGTCATTGCGCATGGTGCTGATGATCTGGTCATAGCGTTTGAGAAACGCGTCCTTGTCCGGATAGTCGGATGCCTTTGAGAACACGTTATAATAGGGCGCACGGCGAAGTGGCGGATAGATGAAGGCGATTTTTTCGCGCTGCCCGTTGCGCAGGGTTTCGTAAAGCGTGCTGAGATAATTGACCGGCACGACATCAAAGCGGTTTTCCAGCAGCATCGGGATCAGAAGATCGTTCTTGGCGACGACTTCGATATCAAGCCCGGATTGCCAGAAGGTATCGGTGTAGGAATATTCCGCCGCTGCGCCGACGCGGTGACGGGCGAGATCGGAAAAATCATTAAAGGTGATCCGGTCGCGGTCCTCGGCCCGGACGGCAAAGCGCCAATCAAGCAGAAGATGGGCTTCTTCGGGGTAGTTCAGATACTGGCTGCGTTCGCTGTTTTGCGACAGGGTCAGGACGATATCACTGTTGCCGGTCTGGGCATTATGCAGAAGACGACGGCCATTATCGACAAGCTGAAAGCGGTAATCGGTGATGCCCATGTCGTTCAGGACTTCGGTCATGATGTCGATATCAATCCCGCGCGGGTCGCCATCGACCATCCATTTCAGCGGGGCTTCGGACAGGCCTTCGATGATCAGGGTTCTGGCATGTGCGACGGTGGAAAAGGTGACTGCGCATAGTGCAACAATCAGCGTAAAATATGCAGCCATGCAGGATTTGAATGATCCGGCGGTCTGCACGAACTCCCACTGTCGTGCCATATGTTGTCTCCCGTCGTGATTGCGGGTTATGGATATCCCGAGTTTTGCCGGAATTACGGATAAGATTTGATGACGAATGTTAAAAATTCAACAAACATGAGCGAAAGCCAGCAAAGCATATGTGACTGGGCCGAGGGAATTTTTGGCCCGGTTGCCGATCCGCGGGCGCTTGTTGCGCGTGCGATGCTGGAAATGAAAGAGCTTGATGAGGCCGTGGCGGACCGGGATATTTCGGAAATCGGTCGTGAGGCGGCAGACGTTTTGATTTTGCTGTATCGTCTGGCCGATCAGTTCGGGCTCGACCTTGATGGCGAAGTGCAGGGGAAAATGGCGATCAACCGGGCACGCAAATGGTCGGCCAAGGGCGATGGCACCGGATCGCATGTCTGATGATGTCTCTCATCTCGGGCAGGCGGACGGATCGGGCCACCGGTAGGGTGACCCGATGCGATGATATCAGTTGGCGCTGTAGACCCTGCTGGACTTGCTGGTAAGCCAGGCCGGGATGGATTGCTTGTTCGGGCCGACGGTGGCGCTGCTGAAATTGTCGGCTTCGAGATAGGCATGCGTCGGGTTGATGCCCTCGGCACTCATCCAGCTATCGGATGGCACGTCTTCGGCCGGGATTTCAGACAGCGGGGCGGTGACCGCGTCGCAGGCGATTTTGTAAACCGTGGTCTTGCCGCCAAAAACATTGCGGCGGCTGTCGGCCATGGCTTTGAAGTCAGCCGATGTCAGATCGACAAAAACGGAAATGGCGGTGCCGGGTTCATCCTGATCGTCGTAATAGGCGCGCGAGGCCGATGGCACGAAGGGGCTTGCGGTGCCGGTTTCGACAAAACGGAAATAGCCGCTGCTGCATGCAAAGGCGTTGATCGGTGCCAGCAGGGTGGCACCAGCGACCAGCAGGCTGATCATTCGGGGCAGTTTCATTTAAATCTCCTGAGCGATGACATGAAGGCTCGTGATCGACGTCTGAAGGGCCCGAATGTGATGTCGATTACACTTTTTGATGGCAAAAGAAGGTTATCGACCCGCGGTTGCACGGCAGCGTTTGAAGAAAAAAGCGGGGATTCGTCCGTTAAAGTCGATTTCACCAAAGCGAAATCCGCCTGTGGCGGGAAAACCGGTATTATTAAATAGTTGTAAAAAGCCTCGAAAAGTAAGCAATCCGGCCCGGTTTTGCCCCAACTTTAGGCAAGAATGAAAAAGACTGCCGAAATGGCGTTGCGCGGGGGTTGCCCCTGTCATGGACATATGATACCAAACGCTCGCTTCTCGGCGGGAACACCTTCCGAGAGACCATTTTTTTATACGTATCCGAGTCGTTCTCATAACCAGAATTGAGGGCTTTCACCGGTGTCCCAAAATACTGCCGCGACCGGGCTTCAAGGGCGTTACGCCACAGCATTATTCGAATTGGCCCAATCGGCCGATGCGCTTGATGCTGTCAAAAGCGATCTTGAATTGCTCGACCAGGCCATCGTCGAAAGCGATGACCTGCGGAATGTGCTCCGTAGTCCCGTGATTTCCCGGGATGTGCAGGCCAAGGCAATGGCGGCCCTTCTGGACAAGCTTGGCGTTTCCGAGTTGACCAAGAAGACCGTCGGCGTTCTGTGTCAGAAGCGCCGCCTGTTCGTTCTGCCGGATGTTATCAGTTCCTACCTTTCCATGCTCTCAGCTTTCAAAGGCGAAGTGACCGCACAGGTGACCTCGGCTTCCGAGCTGAAAAAAGAGCAAATCGAAGCCGTTACCGGCGCTCTTAAAGAAGTTGTTGGCGCCACTGTCAAAGTGGACCTGAATGTCGATCCGGCGGTTCTTGGCGGCCTTGTCGTCAAGGTCGGTTCCCGGGTTTTTGATGCCTCGCTTCGTACCAAATTGCAGAAGCTCGAGCTCGCTATGAAAGGGGTTGCGTGATGGAAATCCGCGCCGCGGAAATCTCCGCTATTCTTAAGGATCAGATTGCCAATTTTGGCGCTGAAGCCGAAGTTGCCGAAGTCGGTCAGGTTCTTTCTGTCGGTGACGGTATCGCCCGTGTTCATGGTCTTGACAATGTTCAGGCCGGTGAACTGGTCGACTTCCCGGGTGGCATCAAGGGCATGGCCCTGAACCTTGAGGAAGACAATGTCGGTATCGTTATTTTCGGTTCTGACCGTAACATCAAAGAAGGCGACCAGGTCAAGCGTACCGGTGCCATCGTTGACGTGCCGGTTGGCAAGGAGCTGCTGGGCCGCGTTGTTGACGCGCTTGGCAACCCGATCGACGGTAAAGGTGAACTGGGTGCCAAAGAACGTCGCCTTGCCGACGTCAAGGCGCCGGGCATCATCCCGCGTAAATCGGTTCACGAGCCGGTACAGACCGGTATCAAGTCGATTGACTCGCTGATCCCGATTGGCCGTGGCCAGCGCGAGCTGATCATTGGTGACCGTCAGACCGGTAAAACCGCGATCATCATCGACACCATTCTGAACCAGAAGCCGGTGAACGATGCAGCGAAATCCGACAGCGACAAGATGTTCTGCATCTATGTTGCGGTTGGTCAGAAACGTTCGACCGTTGCACAGGTTGTGAAGGTCCTTGAGGAACGTGGCGCGATGGAAAACACCATCGTTGTTGCCGCGACCGCGTCCGACCCGGCGCCGATGCAGTTCCTGGCGCCGTTCGTTGCCTGCGCAATGGGTGAATATTTCCGCGACAATGGCATGCATGCCACCATCTTCTATGATGATCTGTCGAAACAGGCTGTTGCCTATCGCCAGATGTCGCTGCTTCTTCGCCGCCCGCCGGGACGTGAAGCTTTCCCGGGTGACGTTTTCTATCTGCACTCCCGTCTGCTGGAACGTGCTGCGAAAATGAATGACGAAAACGGCGCTGGCTCGCTGACCGCTCTGCCGGTTATCGAAACCCAGGGTAACGACGTTTCGGCGTTTATTCCGACCAACGTGATTTCGATCACCGACGGTCAGATCTTCCTTGAAACCGACCTGTTCTATAAGGGTGTTCGCCCGGCCGTGAACGTTGGTCTGTCGGTTTCGCGTGTGGGTTCGTCCGCTCAGATCAAGGCAATGAAACAGGTTGCCGGTTCGATCAAGCTGGAACTTGCCCAGTATCGTGAAATGGAAGCCTTCGCACAGTTCGCATCGGATCTTGATCCGGCAACCCAGAAACTGCTGGCACGTGGTGCACGTCTGACGGAACTGCTCAAGCAGCCGCAGTATTCGCCGCTGAAAGTGGAAGAGCAGGTTGTTGTGATCTATGCCGGTGTTAAGGGTTACCTTGACGGTGTGGCAGTCGGCAAAATTCGTGCTTTCGAAGAACAGTTCCTGAGCGACATCCGTTCGTCGGGTGCCGACATTCTTGATGCGATCCGCACCGAGAAGGTTCTTTCGGAAGCCACCGAAACGAAGCTCAAAGCGTTCCTCGACAAGTTCGCGAAAACCTTCGCGTAAGTCTGAACTTTAGGCGAAGGAGGAAACGCAATGGCAAGTTTGAAGGATCTGCGCTCGCGCATTGCCAGCGTCAAGTCGACGAAGAAAATTACTTCGGCGATGAAGATGGTGGCAGCCTCCAAGCTCCGCCGTTCGCAGGATGCAGCGGAAGCAGCCCGTCCCTATGCAGATCGCATGGGGACGATGCTGGGCCGGCTTGCAGCCGCGGTTGGTGGATCACAGGGGGCACCGAAGCTTCTGGCAGGTACCGGCAAGGATGATGTGCATCTGCTCGTCGTCTTTACCGCGGACCGTGGCCTTTGCGGCGGTTTCAACGCATCGATCATCAAAGCGACCCGTATCAAGATCCGCGCCCTTCGCGCGGCTGGTAAAACGGTGAAGCTGATCTGTGTTGGCCGCAAGGGTGCCGATGCGCTCAAGCGTGAATTTGGTGACGCGATTGTCGCCCGGTATACCGGCGTCGAAGGCAAGAAGGGGATTGATTTCTCTTCTGCTACCGACGTTGCCGACAAAATTCTGGCGCTGTATGACGAAGGCGAATTTGACGTCTGCTCGATCTTCTATAACAAGTTCGTGTCAGCAATTTCGCAGGTCGTCACCGAACAGCAGCTGGTGCCGTTCGCGGTGCCGGAAGCCGACGGGCAGGAAGAAGCTACCGGTTCTTCTGCGGTTTATGAATATGAACCGTCTGAAGAAGCCATTCTGGCTGATCTGCTGCCGCGTAACGTCGGGGTCCAGATTTTCGGTGCGATGCTGGAAAGCAGTGCATCCGAACACGGTGCGCGTATGTCCGCGATGGATAACGCAACCCGCAATGCCGGCGATATGATCGACCGACTGAGCATCCAGTACAACCGCTCACGTCAGGCCCAGATCACCAACGAACTGATTGAAATCATTTCCGGCGCCGAGGCTTTGTAAGCGGGTCGCAGGAACTAACGGATAGTTTTGTCCGAGCAGGAGACAATACCTATGGCGAACAAGAAGGCGGGGAAAATTTCCCAGGTTATGGGCGCCGTCGTCGACGTTAAATTCGACGGCGATCTGCCTCCCATTCTGAACGCGCTGCATGTTGACAACAACGGTCAGCGTCTGGTTCTCGAAGTTGCACAGCACCTTGGTGAGAATGCCGTCCGTACCATCGCGATGGACACCACCGAAGGTCTGCGTCGTGGTCAGGAAGTCATCGATACCGGTGACGCGATCTCGGTTCCGGTTGGTCCGGAAACCCTTGGTCGTATCCTGAACGTCATCGGCGAGCCGGTTGACGAACGTGGTCCGGTCAACGCGAAAATGACCTCCCCGATCCACCGTGAAGCTCCGTCGTTTACCGATCAGGCAACCGACACCGAAATCCTGGTTACCGGCATCAAGGTCATCGACCTGATCGCGCCGTACACCAAGGGTGGTAAAATCGGTCTGTTCGGCGGTGCGGGCGTGGGTAAAACCGTTCTCATCATGGAACTGATCAACAACGTGGCAAAAGGCCACGGTGGTTATTCGGTTTTCGCAGGTGTTGGTGAACGTACCCGTGAAGGTAACGACCTCTATCACGAGATGATGGAATCGGGCGTTATCAATCCGGAAGGTGCATCCAAAGCCGCACTGGTTTATGGCCAGATGAACGAACCCCCGGGAGCACGTGCACGTGTTGCTCTGACCGGTCTGACGATTGCGGAATATTTCCGTGATGAAGAAGGCCAGGACGTTCTGTTCTTCGTCGATAACATCTTCCGCTTCACCCAGGCTGGTTCGGAAGTGTCGGCACTTCTCGGTCGTATCCCGTCTGCTGTGGGTTATCAGCCGACGCTGGCAACCGACATGGGTGCGCTTCAGGAACGTATTACCTCGACCAAAAAAGGTTCCATTACCTCGGTTCAGGCCATTTACGTCCCTGCCGATGACTTGACCGACCCGGCGCCGGCAACCTCGTTTGCCCACCTTGACGCGACCACGACGCTCAACCGTCAGATTGCCGAGCTTGGCATCTATCCGGCTGTTGACCCGCTCGACAGTACCTCGCGTGCGCTTGATCCGGGCGTTATCGGCAAGGAACACTACGAGACTGCCCGTGAAGTGCAGCGTGTTCTTCAGACCTACAAGGGTCTTCAGGACATCATCGCGATTCTCGGCATGGACGAGCTTTCGGAAGAAGACAAACTGGTCGTGGCCCGTGCCCGTAAGATCCAGCGTTTCCTTTCGCAGCCGTTCCACGTTGCAGAAGTCTTTACCGGTACTCCGGGCGTGTTCGTTCAGCTCGAAGACACCATCAAGGCGTTCAAGGCAATCTGCGCTGGTGAATATGACCATATGCCCGAACAGGCATTCTACATGGTCGGCACCATCGAAGAAGCCATCGAGAAAGCCAAGAAGATGGCCGAAGCTGCCTAAGGCAGCTTCGGACCCCCTTCCCATACGGGAGAGAGGACTGTCATGACTGATACGACTGTACTGGAACTTGTTTCGCCGTCTGCCCTGCTCAAATCCGAGCCGGTCGAGATGGTCGTTGTTCCGGGCACGGACGGGAATTTTGGCGTGCTGCCGAAGCATGCGCCGATGATCTCGACCATTCGTCCGGGTGTCATCGACATCTATGCAGGTGGCAAGGTTTCCGAACGTATCTTCGTCGCTGGTGGCGTCGCCGAGGTTAACCCCGAGCGTTGCACCATTCTGGCCGAAGAAGCCGTTCCGGTTGCCGATATCAAGGCCGATGAAGCCCAGGCACGTCTTGAGACCGCCGAGGCGGATCTGAAGGCGGCAACGACAGCACATGACAAGGCGAATGCCGAACGTGCGCTTGAAATTGCCCGTGCGCAGATTGCTGCACTGTCCAACTGATCATCGATCTTTGATCTTCGATTTTTGAAAAGGCCGCTGTTTGATACAGCGGCCTTTTTTCTTGCCGGTGTGCCAGACGGGATGATCGGGGCAGCGTGGCGTACATCATTCAGATATCGCGTAAGGCGACGGAGTGTGGGCGCCAGTCCCCAGTCCCCAGTCCCCAGTCCCGGGGTTGGTGTGCCGGGTTCAGGTCGCTGGGAACAATGTGTTGGAGCCATGGGAACCGACAGGGGATTGCCGACTGTCAGGGGCAAGGGCCGGGCAGCATGATCCGCGCGTTGCGATCAGGGGGACGGGGTCAGGGCGAGGCCCAGCCAGAATGATTCGATCATTTTCATCAGATCGATAAATTCCGTCACATCGACCGGCTTGCGCAGATAGCAATTGGCCCCGGCGGCATAGCACAGATCGACATCATGTTCGGCACCCGATGTGGTCAGAACGATCACCGGGATCGAGGCGGATGACGGGTCATTGCGGATTTCGCGCAGCATTTCCCGGCCATCCTTGCGCGGCATGTTGAGGTCAAGCAGGATCAGGCGCGGTTTGGGCGCGTTGCGATAGGGACCGTCCTGTTGCAGGAACTGGCGCGCGGTCATCGCGTCCTTGACGTGATGCAACTGAACCGGGTGGGTGAATTCGCGCAGGGCTTCCTGAACCAATCTGGCGTCGCCCGGATTGTCTTCTATCAGCAGCAAATTGCTTACGGTCCCGTTGGCACCGGCGATCATGCGATGTCCTTATTCTTTTGGGTGGGGGATTTTGCCATGCTCCCCTTTTGATGGGTAAGAACTATAATCAATCTTTGTCACGAAATGAAGAAAAAGAGAGAATAATTTCAATATTATAGATGAAATTGTTGTTTTTCTGAACCTTGTTCATTTTTTGCCAGAGGGAATTTTTAGCAAACAGAATGACAAATCAATAGGATGCAGGCGAAAGTTTTAGCAGAAATACTATTCTTGCGTATGGTTCGTTGCGGGTGCGTTCCATCCGGATACAGAAAAACGCACCGTGATTTTTCACGGTGCGTTCGACTCTGGCAGGGGATGGCGACCATAACCGTGAGGGTCGGTGCCTAATCCCCGGGAATACCAAGTTCGTCCGCGAGACCGGCAAAGCGGGTCAGAAGCGCGGTATCGCCCGCAAATTCCTGGCGGGCGGTATCGTAGGCCTGCTTTGCCTGATCAGGTTGACCGATCACCATATAGGCGCGCATCAGACGTGCCCAGCCTTCGGGGTTTTGGGGATTTTCCGCCAGTTTGTCGGCCAGTTGCGACACCATGCCAAGGATCATTTCCTGGCGTTCTTCGGGGGTCATTTCGGCGGCGGCTTCCATATCCTCGCGGGATGGTCCGCCGGGGGCATTTGATGCCATGGGCGGGGTAACCGTGATCCGGCCGGTAATATCGATGCCCTGTGCAAGAGCGGCTTCTTCGATACGGGCCAGCACCATCGGCAGCCAGCCGGCATCAGACGGCGCGCCATTGACCAAGGCGATCCAGCGGTCGACAGCGGCGGCGACATTGCCGTTCTGCGCATCGGCAAGGCCCAGGAAATACTGGATACGCGGGTCCGTGCTGCCGGATTTTGCGGCTTCTTCCAGCGCGCCGCGCGCGATTGTGTTGACCTGCCCATTGTTGGTGCGGATGACGCTTTCGGCATACATCGCGAGGTAATCACCATCACGACCGGATTGCTTGACCGCTTCGAGATAGGCGGTCTGGGCTTCTTCGGGGCGACCAAGGGCCATCAGGCTGGCGCCGAGAAGTTCCCAGCCCTTGAGATCATCGGGATTTTCAAGCAGGCGGTTTGACAGGTCCTGTACCGCGCGGTTAAGGGCCGCGTTGCGGTTGGCGTCATTGTCGCTGGCCTGACGGGCGGCCATGATTTCATCCGTACGGCTGGCGATGGGTCGGTCGCGAAGGTCGGGATGGCCAAGGTCAAGATAAAGGCCGACGCCGCCAGCAAACAGAAGCAGGGTAAAGATCGCAACCGCGGGGCGCAGGCGCGACACGCGGTTTGCCGCCTCGCCGGATTGGTGGCGTTTGGCGATCCGCTGATCGGTGGCAAGGATGCGGCGCTGGACCTCGGTGCGGGCGGCGTCAGCCTGGCCTTCGGTCAGGACGCCACGTTCGATATCGCGGCCGATTTCGGCAAGCTGGTCACGGTAAACCGCAAGATCGCGTTGCAGTTCGTCTTCGTCCATGTCGGCAAGGCGATCTTCGTTCGTATCCGCATCAGCCGAACGCGCATTTCGCAGGATCGGCCAGAGGACATAACCCGCCACCAGAGCCGTCAAGGCGCCAAGAACAATCCAGATGGTCATTGATAATCCTATTCGGCGGGTACGGTCTGAGCCGTTTTGGTGGAGCGGGTGGGAGCACCCACGCGATAGCGACGGTCAGACAGGGACATAAGCCCCCCGAGCACCATGACGATGCCGCCAGCCCACATCCACGGGATCATGGGTTTGACATAGAAACGCGTCACCCATTTGCCGCTGGCGTCCTCGTCACCAATCACCGCATAGATATCACCGGTGAAACCGGACCGGATTCCGGCCTCGGTCGTGGGCATGCCTTCAACCGTGTAAACCCGCTTTTCCGGGGTCAGGGTGATGGTGCGTTCGCCCGGGGTTGCGATGGTGATGGTGGCCTCGCGGGCAAAGAAGTTCGGCCCCTGATATTCGCGAAGGCCGCTGAGTGTAAAGGTGTGGCCCGAAACAACCGTGCTTTCGCCGATGGCAAGGGACTGAACCGATTCCTCGGTCCAGGCCTGTGATCCGGTGATGCCGGCGACAACAATCGCCATCCCGGCATGGGCCAGCATGGTGCCGTGGGCAGAGCGCGGCAGATTGCGCATGCGGCGGAAGCTATTGGTCAAGGGTTCGCGGAAAAGCTTGATCCGTCCGGCCCATTCCAGCATCGTTCCAACAAACAGCCAGATCGCCAGCCCCATGCCAAACAGGGCAAAGGCCGGGCCACCGGCCAGCCAGTAGGTGACGATCAGAACCATGATCACGGCGGCAATCGCGATTTTGAGCTTGCCCAGAACCGCAAACAGATCGGCGCGTTTCCATGGCATCAGCGGACCAAAAGCCATGGCAATGATCAGGGGCGTCATGATTGGCACGAAGGTGGAATTAAAGAACGGTGCGCCAACCGAGATTTTTTCGCCGGTCACGGTTTCGAGCAGCAGGGGATAAAGGGTACCCAGCAGCACCATGGCCGCCGCAATTGAGAGCAGCACATTGTTGAAAACCAGTGCGCCTTCGCGCGAGATCGGCTGAAACAGCCCGCCGCCCTTCAATGTCGGGGCGCGCCAGGCATAAAGGGCCAGCGATCCGCCCACCGTCAGGCACAGCAGGAGCAGGATGAACACCCCGCGGGTCGGGTCGGTGGCAAAGGCATGAACCGATGTCAGCGCGCCAGACCGCACCAGGAAGGTGCCGAGCAGCGAGAAGGAGAAAGCCAGGATCGAGAGGAAGATCGTCCAGCTTTTGAGCGCGTCGCGTTTTTCGACAACAATCGCCGAATGCAAAAGGGCGGTTCCGGCCAGCCACGGCATGAAGGATGCGTTTTCCACTGGGTCCCAGAACCACCAGCCACCCCAGCCGAGTTCGTAATAGGCCCACCAGGAGCCAAGTCCGATCCCGGCGGTCAGGAACATCCATGCGGCCAGGGTCCATGGTCGGACCCAGCGCGCCCATGCCGGGTCAACCCGGCCTTCGATCAGGGCGGCGACGGCAAAGGCAAAGGCCACGGAAAAGCCGACATAGCCGAGATAGAGGAACGGCGGATGAATGGCGATGCCGGGATCCTGAAGCAGCGGGTTCATGCCCTCGCCGTTCAGCGGCGGGTTAATCACGCGCTCGAACGGGTTCGACGTCAGCAGGATGAACAGAAGGAAGCCGAGCGCAATCAGCCCCATCACCCCGACAACACGCGCCAGCAGGCTTGGTGGCAGGTTCTGGCCAAAGGCGGCGACGGCGGCCGAAAACAGGGTCAGGATCATGACCCAGAGCAGCATCGAGCCTTCGTGGTTGGCCCAGACGCCGGTGATTTTATAGATCAGCGGTTTGGATGTGTGGCTGTTGGCAAGCACATTCAGGACCGAGAAATCGGATGTGACATAGGCATATGTCAGGGCGGCGAAGCTTGTACCGACCAGCGCAAAGCAGGCAATGGACAGGCGCGGCGCAATTTTCAGAAGGGCGACATCACGCCGGGATGCGGCCATGAACGGGATGGTCGACTGTGCCAATGCCACCACGAGTGACAGCACCAGGGCATAATGTCCGATTTCAACAATCATAAGTGGGCCTGTTGTTTGCTCTTATCCGCCTGCGGGGCTGATATAGTCGCTTCGATCAGGTTTGAAAACCTTGCGGAATATCAAATATGCGCTATTTGCTGCACAGGCGACGGTCAAAATATGGCAATAGTCATTACATATTACGCCAATTCACGATATAAAACCGCAATCAGCGAGCGGAAATTGAAGACCAAAGGTCTGTAGAACATGAGTCAATGTCCTGTCATTGACATCGCGCAAAGGGAAATGTGGGCACGTCGGGCAACGACGGCCTCTATTGTCATTGCTGCGACGCTGATTGCGATCAAGGCGGTCGGGTGGTTCCTGACCGATTCGGTCAGTCTGTTATCCTCGATGGTTGACAGTATGCTTGATGTCGGTACCGCTGTCGTCAACTTCATGGCGGTCCGCAGTGCATGGCGTCCGGCAGACCATGACCACCGGTTTGGTCATGGCAAGGCCGAACCGCTGGCGGGGCTTTTCCAGTGTGCCTTCATGATCGGTGCCGCGATATTCGTGGTGGCCGAGGCCGCATCACGCGTGTTCGAGCCGCAACCGCTTCGTTTCGCGACGGAGGGTGTGTGGCTGATGGTCGTGTCGCTGGTGATGACATTTGGGCTGGTGCTGCTGCAACGAAAGGCGGCGCGCATGTCGGGTTCCGTCGCGGTCGAGGCCGATTCCCTGCAATATACCAGCGATATCCTTGCCAATGTTGCCGTCATCGTCGCATTGATGATGGGGATGTCGGGCTTCCTGTGGGCTGACCCGGTGATTGGCGGGATTGTTGCGATCTTCCTTGTGGCGTCCGCGGTCAAGGTCGGGCGGCAGTCGGTTACGGTTCTTATGGATGCCGAATTGCCGGAATCGGACAGCCAGAGGATCATCGAACTGACGATGAAAAACGCATCGGTGATCGGCATTCACCGTCTGCGCACCCGATCATCAGGCGTGCATCGCTTTGCCGAGATCGAGCTGATCATGGATGGCGGGATGCTGATGCGGGAATCGCACACCATCTGCCATCAGGTGATGGACAGCATCCGGTCGGAATATCCTGATCTTGATATCACCATCCATCCCGAACCGCCCGAAGACATCCATCTTGATGAATTCAGCGGTTATACCGAAGATCCGGAATTCTGGCATACGGGCCGCGCGCGCAAGGCCGGACAGGAAGGCATTCCGGTTTCCAATGGCGAGCTTGCAACGGGCCGCTGATCTTTTGGTGCGTCGGGCCATGCCCGCTGATTGACATCCCCCGCATAACTTGTAACCCTGCAATCGATCACCTGGGGAGCCCCGACAAGGGGCTGAGAAACTGCTGGCTTTGCAGCGCAGTGACCCTTTGAACCTGATCCAGTTCATACTGGCGTAGGGATGGTGCGGATGCCGGCATATTTACCTGTTTTGACATATGGGGTGCGCCCTTTTTGTCATGGCGGTCTACTCATTACCGGTCGGCATTTTTCATCAGCAGCCTCTCGCAGAACTGGGTCTCCATTGCCTTGATTGCAAAGGGGCCTTTTATGTCTGTTCCATCTACCAAAACCGATGTCACCAGCGATGTCACAACCGGGCCGTTGCCCGCATCGCGCAAAATCCACATTGCCGGATCGCACTTTCCCGATATTCGCGTGCCGATGCGCGAAATTGCGGTTCATCCCACGGCGGGCGAACCACCGATCAAGGTTTATGACCCGTCGGGGCCTTATACCGACCCGGATGTCACGATTGATATTGCCAAGGGTCTGCCACGACTGCGCCGAAGCTGGATCGCGGCGCGTTCCGATACCGAACGATATGCCGGGCGCGATATCAAACCCGAAGATAACGGTTTTGTCGGAAATGAAAGTCATGCGGTTCCGGCATTTCCGCAACGTCATGCACCGTTGCGCGCGATTGGCGGGCGGGCGGTGACACAGCTGGCCTATGCCCGGGCCGGGATCATTACCGCGGAAATGGAATATGTCGCGATCCGTGAAAATCTGGGCCGGGCGGAAATTAGGGCCAATGCCGAACGCGACGGCGAGTCATTCGGAGCGGTGATCCCCGACAATGTAACCCCCGAATTTGTGCGTGAAGAAATTGCACGGGGGCGCGCGATCATCCCGGCCAATATCAACCATCCCGAAGCCGAACCGATGATCATCGGGCGGAATTTCCTGGTCAAGATCAATGCCAATATCGGCAATTCGGCGGTGACATCATCGATGGCCGAAGAGGTTGAAAAGATGGTCTGGGCGACGCGGTGGGGGGCAGATACGGTCATGGACCTGTCGACCGGGCGCAATATCCACAATATTCGCGACTGGATCATCCGCAATTCCCCCGTGCCCATCGGGACAGTCCCGATCTATCAGGCGCTGGAAAAGGTTGGCGGTATTGCCGAGGACCTGACATGGGAAATATTCCGCGACACATTGATCGAGCAGGCCGAACAGGGGGTGGATTATTTCACCATCCATGCCGGATTGCGGTTACATCACATCCCGTTAACCGTGGATCGGGTGACCGGCATCGTTTCGCGCGGTGGGTCGATCATGGCGAAATGGTGCCTGCATCATCATCGGGAAAGTTTCCTGTATGAGAATTTCGCCGAGATTTGCGATATCTGCCGGGCCTATGACGTTTCCTTTTCGCTGGGCGATGGATTGCGACCGGGATCGATTGCCGATGCCAATGATGCCGCCCAGTTTGCAGAACTCGAAACGCTTGGTGAATTGACCCGCATCGCGTGGGGTCACGATTGCCAGGTTATGATCGAGGGGCCGGGCCATGTGCCGATGCATAAAATCCGCGAAAACATGGACAAGCAATTGTCGATTTGCGGCGAAGCACCGTTTTATACGCTTGGGCCGCTAACCACCGATATTGCACCGGGTTATGATCACATTACATCGGGGATCGGAGCGGCGATGATCGGCTGGTTCGGGACCGCGATGCTGTGCTACGTGACGCCGAAGGAACATCTGGGCCTGCCGGACCGGGATGATGTGAAGACCGGGGTGATTACCTATAAGATCGCGGCCCACGCCGCTGATCTTGCCAAGGGGCACCCGGCGGCGAAGGCACGCGATGATGCGCTTTCGCGTGCGCGGTTCGAATTCCGCTGGGAAGATCAGTTCAACCTGTCGCTGGACCCGGAAACGGCGCGGTCCTTCCACGATGAAACCCTGCCAAAAGAGGCGCACAAGGTCGCGCATTTCTGTTCGATGTGCGGGCCGAAATTCTGTTCGATGCGGATATCGCATGAAATCCGGGCCGATGTGTAGAAGGAAGGCATGGCGGCGATGGCGGAGAAATACCGTGATGGCGGTGATCTTTACATGACGCTTGATCAAGGCGACTAAACCACGAAAATGGCGGGTCCGGTGACGGACCCGCCTTCTTCTTTTAGTTTGCCGTGCCGAAAGGTTAAAGGACGGTCAGCATGCTGGCGACCAGCGGATGACGGACGATGTCCTTGTCCGCGAGTTTGACGCAGGCGATGTCTTCTACATTTTCAAGACGGTCCGACATTTCAGACAGACCGGACATTTCCGGCAGAAGGTCGGTCTGATCCGGGTCGCCGGTCAGGATCATGGTGGAATTCCAGCCAAGGCGGGTGACCAGCATCTTGAGCTGCCCATAGGTGCAGTTCTGGGCCTCGTCGATCACGACGAAGGCATTGTTGAGCGTGCGGCCACGCATATAGCCGATTGGTGCGATTTCAATCGTGCCGTCCGACAGATACTGCCGCAGGCGTTTGGCGCCGAGGCGGTCATTGAGCGCGTCATAAAGCGGGCGAAGGTAGGGGGCCATTTTGGCTTCGACGTCGCCGGGCAGGAAGCCGATATTTTCCCCGGCCTCGACCGCGGGACGGGCCAGAACGATGCGGCCGATTTCGCCGTTATCAAGGGCTTCGACGGCTTTGGAAACTGCGATAAAGGTTTTCCCGGTTCCAGCCGGGCCGAGTGCAAGGATGAGGTTGAAGGCGTCGATTGCTTCCATCAGGGCCGCCTGGTTTTCGCTTTTGGGGCGAATGTGGCGGCGGAAGCTTTGATCGCGTTGGCCGTTCTGGGGGGCGTCACCCTGACCGTTCAGGGGATGCCAGTTTGACTTGTCACCGTCAAACAGCTCGTGAACGTTGGTATCTGCCTGCTGCGGACGGCTACGACGGCGTGCTGCGCGCTTACCCATAAGTCACCTCATCAATTGTGCCAATAAAGCAAAACGCGCCATTCCATCATGGAAAGGCGCGCATTCAATTTTCATCTTGCGATGGAAGTGGCGGGTGGGTTCTCCGCCGTTCGCAGCAGCATGTTGCATCTGCGATCCGGGGGGCGAAAAATTCCGTTTTACAACGTGCTCTCGCGTCACTCGGGAACCCCTCCTTCGGTCCAGTTCTTGACCGTACTTTGGAATCGTACCCCTACATCCTGTGTTTTGTCACTGTTTTTTATCGGATTAAATTTAAGTGAAATCGGAAACTGAGTCTTTTCAGCGATTTATCCCGCATCTGCGAGATAACTTTTTTCTAATGCAGCCGCCAAGACGTTGCCAATTGGTGTTTTGGCAGGCCAAAACTGATCATCCAGCCGATCAGAAGGAACGCCGCCGAGACCACCAGACAGCCGACCAGACCCCCATACATATAGGCCAGTCCCGACAGGATGGTGCCGGTCAGTCGCCCGACGGCATTGGACATATAATAGAACCCGACATTCATCGCGACCCTGTCCCCATCGGCATAGGCAAGGATCAGATAGGAATGCAGCGATGAATTGACCGCAAAGACCAGTCCGAAGATCATCAACCCGCCCAGAACGGTGATTTCGGGCGAGATATCAAACTGCACGGCAGCCGCAATGCCCGCCGTCACGATGATCAGGGCGAAAATCCACAGGCGCGCACTTTGACCATCGGGGTTGCCATTGGGGGTGCGTGTGCCTGCGCGCAGAATTTTCGGCGCAATCGTCTGGATGAAACCATAACCGATCACCCAAAGCGCCATATAGGTGCCGACCTCGATATGGCCCCATCCAAGATGCGTCGCCAGAAACACCGGAAGCCCGACGACGAACCAGATATCGCGCGACCCGAACAGGAACATGCGGGCGGCCGAGAGCACATTGATCTTGCGATCCTTGGAAAAGACCTCGCGGAATTTGGGTTTTACCTTGTTGGCGGGGGCGGCCATTTCGGGACCGATGGACAGGGCCACCGCAATCAGGATGATGGTCAGTCCGGTTGCCATGGCAAGCAGCGCCCCACCAAAGCCAAACCACGCCAGAAGTGCTCCGCCCATGAAAAATCCGGCCCCTTTAAGCGCGTTTTTCGATCCGGTCAGAAGGGCGACCCAGCGAAACAGTGCGCCGTTTGCATTTTCGGGCACCAGAACCCTGATCGCCGACTTGCTCGACATTTTGGTCAGGTCCTTGGCGACACCCGATGCCGCCTGCAGGCCCATGACATAGGCAACCGATATCCATGGAAGCCAGTTTTCATTGGTCAGGGACAGGGCGGAAAGGGCTGCGATCTGGGTGATCAGACCGGCAAACAGGGTAAAGCGCAATCCGCGTGCCTGTGCCAGCCAGCCACCGACCAGATTGGTGACGATCCCGGCACATTCATAAAGGACAAACAGAAGGGCGATTTCAAAGGCGGAATATCCAAGGTCATTGAAATGCAGCAGAACCAGCATACGCAAAGCCCCGTCCGTCAGGGTAAAACCCCAATAGGCGGATGTGACAAGGGCATAGTTGCGAATGGCGGATGACATGAAAAAGAACCCTACAGGCTTTGCGCGACCTTGGCCGCCAGATCAACCATCCGGCAGACATAGCCCCATTCATTGTCATACCAGGCGAGGATTTTGACCTGCCGTTTGTCGATCACCATGGTTGATCCGGCATCAATGATCGAAGATCTGGGATCGTTCAGATAATCGCAACTGACCAGCGGGCGATCCTCGTATCCGAGTATCCCGGCAAGATAGGTTTCCGATGCGGTGCGCAGCAGGTCATTGACGGTTTCGACATCGGTATCGCGGGCGACCTCGAACACGCAATCGGTCAGCGATGCGTTGAGCAACGGCACGCGCACGGCAATCCCGTTCAGCTTTCCGGCCAGCTCCGGATAGATCATGGTGATGGCGGTGGCCGAGCCGGTGCTGGTGGGGATCAGCGATTGCAGGCTGGACCGGGCGCGACGCAGATCCTTGTGCGGCAGGTCAACCACGGTTTGCGTGTTGGTTACATCATGGATGGTGGTGATCGACCCATGGACGATGCCGAGTTTTTCGTGGATGACCCTGACCACCGGGGCAAGGCAGTTTGTCGTGCAGCTTGCCGCGGTCAGCAGGTGATGGACTGCCGGATCATAAAGATCGTCATTCACGCCATAAACGATGTTAAGCGCGCCTTCCTTGACCGGGGCGGCGACGATGACCTTTTTTACACCCTGATCAAAATAGGGCTGAAGCGTTTCCAGGGTTTTGAATTTGCCGGTGCATTCCAGAACGATGTCGCAGCCCAGCCCGACCCAGTCGGTATCGCCCGGTGTGGCATTTTCGGAAAAGGTCAGGGTGGTTTGGCCATCAATGACGACCACATCATCAATACAGGTCACCGGATGATCCCAGCGCCCATGCACGGAATCGAATTCCAGCAGGTGGGCAGCGGTTTTGGCCCCGCCGCTGATTTCGTTGATATGGACAAATTCAAGGTCGGGATGGCCCCAGCCCGCGCGCAGGGCAAGGCGGCCCATGCGGCCAAAGCCGTTGATGCCGATACGGATTTTGCGGCTCATTTCGAGGTCTCCGGGATGCGGGTGATATCAGGGGCCGGAAACCAGTGACGCGACCGGTTGGCAATCGCCACCAGTGAGAGCATGACAGGGACTTCGACCAGAACGCCGACAACGGTGGCAAGGGCCGCACCCGATGAAAAACCAAACAGGCCAATCGCGGTGGCGACCGCCAGTTCAAAGAAATTCGATGCCCCGATCATCGCCGACGGGGCAGCAATGCGATGTTCAACGCCCAGAAACTTGTTCGCACCATAGGCAATGGCGGCAATGAAATAGGTTTGCAGAATGATCGGCACAGCCAGCATGGCAATGATCAGCGGCTGGGCGATGATCTGTTTGCCCTGAAAGGCAAACAGCAGCACGAGTGTCGCCAGAAGGGCCGCCATGGAAACCGGGGCGAGTTTGGCCTCGAACCGTTTCAGGTGATCAGCACCACCCTGTAAAATGCGATTGCGGATCGCCTGACCAGCGATAAGCGGAATGACAATAAAGGCAATGACCGAAATCGTCAGGGTTTCCCACGGCACGGTAATTGCGGAAATGCCCAGCAACAATGCGACAATCGGCGCAAAGGCGAAAATCATCACCGTGTCGTTAAGGGCGACCTGGCTTAGCGTGAAATTCGCATCGCCGCGTGTCAGATGTGACCAGACAAAGACCATCGCGGTGCAGGGGGCCGCCCCCAGCAGGATCAGCCCGGCGATATAGCTTTCGATCTCGGTTTCGGGCAGGAATGGGCGAAACACGATGCCGATAAACAGCCAGCCAAGGGCCGCCATGGTAAATGGCTTGATCAGCCAGTTGACGCCGAGCGTCACACCGATGCCGCGCCATTGGCGGCCGACTTCGTGCAGGGCATGAAAATCGACCTTCATCAGCATCGGCACGATCATAAGCCAGATCAGAACCGTGACCGGCAGATTGATTTCATAGGCCGTCAGGCCGCCGATCATCTCAAAGATATCGGGGAACAGTTCACCAAGACCGATGCCGACGATGATGCTGGCGGCAACCCAGATCGTCAGATAGCGTTCAAAAATTCCCATCGGGGCGGTGCCGGTTTCGGTCGTCATCTTCAGGCACTTTCGCTTTCGGGCAGTCCCGTTTTGCCGATATCGTCGAGTTTGCGTTGCAGCGACATCCGGTCAAGGGACGCAAAAGGCAGGCTTGTGAAAATCGAAATCCGGTTGCGCAGCATGCGATAGGCATCGGCAAAGGCGAGGCGGATTTCGGCCTCGGTACCGGTGGCGCCTGCCGGGTCGGGCACGCCCCAATGGGCGGTCATCGGCGAGCCGGGAAAAATCGGGCAGCTTTCCTTTGCCGTCTGGTCGCAGACCGTGAAGACGAAATCAAATTTGATCGTGTCCTGCCCGGAATAGACTTCCATCGGTTTGGATGAAAAGACCGACGGATCATGGCCGAGGCTTTTCAGAAGGTCGATCGTATAGGGATGCAGATGGCCGCGCGGATGTGCCCCGGCGCTAAAGCCATGGAAATGGTCCGCGCCTTCGCGGTTCAGGATGGCCTCGGCCATGATGGAACGCGCCGAATTTCCCTGACACAGGAAGAGGATATTATAGGTACCGCCAGCCATAATGATGTCTCCGTCCGGTTATGCCGGTTTGGCGTTTCAGCAACAGGTCGAGGTCGATGTTTTGCCGGGAACCGTAATTCCGCACAGTTCCGGGCGGCCCTGACAGCAATCATCGGCAAGAAACCCCAGAAGATCGCGCATAACGTCGGGGACGATCCGGTAGATGATCGACCGGCCATTGCGTTGCGACGTGATCAGTCCGGCCTGGCTTAGAACCGACAGATGGGTCGACATGGTGTTGTGCGGGACCGCAAGGCTGCGCGCGAGATCACCTGCTGCCATGCCGTCCTCGCCCACGCGCACCAGAAGCCTGAATGCTGCCAGACGATGTTCCTGTGCCAGTGCGCCAAGGGCGCTGATTGCTGTATTTATTTCCATATGTCGGGAAATATCGACATATTGTGTCGAAGTCAAATGACAAGTTTGCGACATCCGTTTTACCGATCCGGAATTCAGAAAAAAGATGACAAAACTAGTTTTATAGTTATATCATTTTCCCCATGAGAGACACCGACAACATTGCAACGGCGTTTGCCGCCCTTGGTCATTCTGCCCGACTGCGGATTTTCCGCCTGCTGGTGCGGGCTGGTGCGACGGGCCTGAACATTGGCGAGATTGGCCGACATACCGGGTTGCCGGCATCGACATTGGCACATCATCTTGGTGCGCTGGTGCAGGCCGGTCTGGTCTGGCAGGAACGCCACGGGCGCGAAACGGTCAATCATGCGGATGTCGTGGCGATTCGCGACGTGCTTGATGCGCTGGTTGCGGAATGTTGCATTGGTGTGGGTGCCGAAGAAAAAGAGGACGCGGTCTAGTCGCCTCTTTTTTTGAGTCAACATAACTATTATTCTAGGGATATAGATATGACGGAAATTGCACTGACACTGCGCCGTGTCGCCAGATCGGGCAAAACCCTTGACCGTGTCTGGATCAGCGTTGGCGCGATCCTGCTGGTGATTGGCATTTTTGTGCCTCATCAGCTTGGGCCGAGTATCGGGTTTACCATTGATCAGCTTCTGTCGGTTGCGCCGTTCCTGATGGCGTCGGTTGTGATTGCGGCATGGGCCGGTGCGACCGGGGCGGATAGCCTGATTGCGCGCGCCTTTACCGGGCAACCGGTTGTGATGGTGTTGATGGCGTCCGCGTTTGGTGCGCTGTCGCCGTTTTGTTCCTGCGGGGTCATTCCGCTGATTGCGGCCTTGCTGTCGATGGGGGTGCCGTTGGCACCGGTCATGGCGTTCTGGCTGGCATCGCCGGTGATTGATCCGGGGATGTTTGCATTGACCGCAGGCACCATCGGGATGGATTTTGCCATCGGCAAGACCATTGCTGCAATCGCGATCGGCCTTATGGGCGGGTTTGCAACATTGTGGTTGTCGCGGATGGGATTCCTGACCGATCCGTTACGCGATGGTGTGGGCAATGGCGGTTGCGGCGGGGCCAAAATGCGGGCGCCCAAATCGCCGGTATGGGCTTTCTGGCGCGAAAGCGACCGTGTGACGAAATTTCGCCGCGACGGGGTTAAAACCGCGATGTTTCTTGGCAAATGGCTGGTTCTGGCCTTTTTGCTTGAAAGCCTGATGCTGATTTATGTTCCGGCTGAAACGGTGTCGGCTGCGGTCGGTGGGGATGGCATCCTGCCGATCCTGATTGCGACATTTGTCGGGGTTCCTGCCTATTTGAACGGTTATGCCGCCCTGCCGCTGGTCGGGGGATTGATCGGGCAGGGGATGCAACCCGGTGCTGGCATGGCCTTTCTGGTGGCGGGCGGTGTGTCATCGCTGCCTGCGGCGATTGCGGTTTTTGCGCTGGTCAAGAAACCGGTTTTTGCCCTGTATCTTGCCTATGCCCTGATCGGATCGTTTGCTGCGGGGCTGGTGTTCCAGCTTGTGATATGAAATCGGACGTTCCTGTCCGTTCATGTCCGATATGACGATTTCGGGATGGCGCGCGCTGTAAAAATCAGTACAGTGCGCGCCAACCCGAAATCATGATCAATGGATGAACCATGCCGACGATCGACGAGCAGGTATCGCGCCGCCGTACCTTTGCCATCATTGCCCACCCGGATGCGGGTAAAACGACGCTGACCGAAAAGCTGCTGCTTTTCGGGGGTGCCATTCAGATGGCCGGTGCGGTGAAGGCGAAAAAGGAACAGCGTGGCGCGCGTTCGGACTTCATGAAGATCGAACAGGATCGCGGTATTTCGGTTTCGTCGGCCGTCATGACGTTCGAGTTCGAAAAAAACATCTTCAACCTGCTTGATACGCCGGGCCACGAAGACTTTTCCGAAGATACCTACCGCGTTCTGACCGCAGTTGATTCCGCCGTCATGGTGATTGACGGTGCGAAGGGGATCGAGGCCCAGACGCGCAAGCTGTTTGAGGTCTGCCGCCTGCGTGACGTGCCGATCACGACCTTTGTTAACAAGCTTGACCGTGAGGCACGTGATTCGTTCGAACTGATTGATCAGATCGAACAGGATCTTGCCCTTGATGTATCGCCGGTGACATGGCCGATCGGGTCGGGCCGTGATTTCCATGGCTGTTACGATCTGGTCAATGATCAGCTTCTGTTCATGGAAAAAGGCGGCAACGTCGCCAAGGAAGCCATTCCGATCAAGGGGCTTGATGATCCGAAGCTTGATGAGCTGATCCCGGATTATCTTCTGGAAAAACTTCGTGAAGAAGTCGAAATGGTGCGCGAAATCTGCCCGCCATTTGATTTGCAAAGCTATCGCGAGGGACATCTGACGCCGGTTTTCTTTGGATCGGCGGTCAATAACTTTGGCGTGCGTGAATTGCTGCGCGGTATTGGCGATATCGCGCCGACCCCGCGCCCGCAGGAAGCGGCAACGCGGCTGGTCGAGGCAGCCGAGCCAAAGGTTTCGGGCTTTGTGTTCAAGGTGCAGGCCAATATCGACCCCAACCATCGCGACCGCATTGCCTTCATCCGCCTGTGTTCCGGCCATTTCAAACGTGGCATGAAATTGAAGCATGTGCGTGCGGGCAAACAGATGGCGGTGCATAACCCGATGCTGTTCTTTGCCAATGAACGCGACATTGCTGAAGAAGCATGGCCGGGCGATATCATCGGCATTCCGAACCACGGCACATTGCGCATCGGTGATACCCTGACCGAGGGTGAAGACCTTCGTTTCCGGGGTGTTCCGGCCTTTGCCCCGGAATTGCTGCAGAAGGTACGCCTTGATGATCCGCTGAAAGGCAAACATCTTCAGCGCGCGCTGGAGCAGCTTGCCGAAGAAGGCGCATCACAGGTGTTCAAGCCGATGATGGGCGCAGACTGGATCGTTGGTGTGGTCGGACAGCTTCAGTTCGAGGTTCTGAAAGAACGCATTTCTGCCGAATACGGCATCAAGGTGCATTTCGAACCGACCCCGGCCTATGCCGCGCGCTGGGTGATTGGCAACGATCCGCTGGAAATCAAGAAATTCCGCGATGCCAACCAGTCAGCCCTGTTCGAGGATCACGACGAAACGCTGGTCTTTATCGCGCGCAATGCCTGGCATCTTGAAACCACGCAACGCGATTGGCCGAACCTGAAATTCGAAGCGACGCGTGAACAGAATATGATTGCAGCTTAAAGCTACCCGCAATCAGGATTTAAAAAGGCCGCCCTGAAAATTCCGGGCGGCCTTTTTGTTTGTGTGTCGAGATGGGCACGCTCAGCCGAGGAAATAGCGTCCCGCCGCGACAAGAAGCATACCGGCGACCATCGCGGCAAACAGGTTGCGCACAAAGATCATGGTGATGACGGTGGCGGCGGCACCGGCGATGCCAATCGCACCGGCGGACAGTGCACTTGGTACCCAGACGGAAATCAGAACTGCGCCCGGCAGGCGTTCAAGCACATGCGCCCAGCGGCCCTGTTGCGGCAGGCGGTCGGCCATCAGAAGGCCGCCAAGGCGCATGCCATAGGTGACAATCGCCATGCCAAGAATGGTCAGGACCGAGGCGGTGCTGAAAGTGGTCAGATCGGGGAAACTCATCATTTGCCGGCCTCCGTCGAATAGGTGCCTTCGGGCGCGCCAAAGGTATCTGCTGCTATTTCAGGTTCGGGTGCGGTGTCGTCCATGTCTTCGCGCCATGTCAGGGCGGCAACCACAACCCCGGCCCCGGCACCGGCAAGGATCGACCATGTGCCGGGCAAGGTGTAATGCCCGATCAGCGATCCGATGGCGGCTGCCAGCCACGGCAGAAGATCAACCCGACCCTTCCACATGCCGACCGTGAGTGCGGCAAAGACGGCGGTAAAGGCGAAATCAAGCGCATAGACATTCGGGTCGGGTATGCCCCCGCCCAGTAAATAGCCGATGGTGTTGCCCGTCGCCCAGACAATGCCAAGGAAAATCCCGCCACCGAGCAGGAAGCCCGGATTGGCAAGGTTTTCCTGTGTCATGGTGACGGCCCAGTTTTCATCGGCCACCATATGCATGCCGCAGATTTTGACCCAGAGCGGACGGCCACGAAACACCGGGCGCAGGGATGCGCCGATCAAGACATAGCGCAGATTGATCACCGCCGTTGCGACAATGATGGTTGCAGCAGGGATGGTTTCGCGCCACAGATCGACGGACACAAACTGTGCCGATCCGGCAAAGACCGTGAGGCTCATGAACAGAAGTTCACCCAGCGACAGGCCGCGCTGGGTGGCGAGCACGCCAAGCACTGCGCCAAAGATCATGGTGCTGGGTAAGAGGGGCAGACAGGCGATGGCACCGCGTCTTATGGTGTCGGCATCAAAATGCCGGGTCGGGGCGGATTGGGGGCGAGACATCTTGTGCGTTTCCGTTTCAGTCTTTTCATTTTGATCGCTGGTGGCGACGGGCGGCGACTGGTGGTGGGCGAGGAGCCTGCCCGTAATTTAAGACAGTTCCAAACAGGAATATTGGACGATATTGCTATTTCGCAATCGTGGCTGGGGCGGTTCCCGGGTGAAGCAGGGCCTAGCGGGATTTTTTGGCCGCCGGGGCAAGGCCTGCGATGAAGGCACCGGGGCTGACACCCCACATGGTTTTGAAATGCCGGTTCAGGTGGCTTTGATCGGCATAGCCGGTGGCAGCCGCGACATCGGCAATGCCAAAGCCGTCAAACAGCATGCGTTTTGCCCGGCGCAGGCGCATGTGATTGAAATAGGTGTGCGGTGGCAATCCGGTGGCATGGCGGAAAACACGCAGCAGGTGAAAGCGGCTTAGCCCGGTCAGGCTTGCCAGTTCATCAAGCGATATATTGGCATCAAGATGGTCGGCCATATAGTCGATGACGGCGCGCACACGTTTGTCTTCGGAGCCCGGTTGATAGGAAAAGGGCGGTGCGTCGGCATGGCGGAGCGCAAGCCGCGCGGCACTGTATAAAAGCTGGCTGTCGCGTTCGAGCTGGCCGGTCGTCTGGTGAAGATCGGGTCGGAACATGCGGTGCAGGGATTGCAGTTGCAGATGCAGTTCCGGATCATCGACCACATGATTGCCAAAAAACGGCAGGCCGGTGCTGTTGGGGGACAGTTCAGCCACCAGATCGCCAAAGATTTCGGGCGCGATGAACATGATCTGATACTGGTAGCCGTCATCACAGGCCGGGCCGCCGTCATGGACCTGCATCGGGTTCATCATCAGCAACTGACCCCGCCGGGCGACATAGTTGGTGCCGCCGGTCATGAATTGTTCGGCCCCGTTCAGGATGGTGCCGAACGCATAATAATCATGGCTGTGTTTGGGAAAGGAAAAGCGTTTGTAGTCGGCTTCGAACAAATCAATACCGTCCGCCGCGCGCCAGTGGCGGGCGATTTCCCGATGGCGGTCGGATACCGGTGCGCGGCGCGCAGGATTATGTCGAACTGCATTGGCCATGGGGCAAGTATAATCACTCGGTTGCCGTTCGGCTTGCATATTCTTGCTGTTTAATCGGGTGGTTTTCGGGACTGCGTTCCTTGCCTGCGAATCGATAAACAGGTCACGGATTCTGCCGTTTTTGGCCTCTGACATACGCATAGGGACGACTTGTGCAATGGTATAAGGCGGGTTCGGTTGGCTTATTTTGCAACGCAGCAAATGTTCGAATGAACATTCGAACGTCCTCATCTGTGCGAATTCGAATGGACAAATGGGGATTTCATCTAACTGTTACAAAAACGACGCGAAAGCCGGGTTATTGATCGCGGAAATGTCCCACATTCCGGATCATTGGAGATCCCATGTTTCTCGACCGTATTCGCATTGGCTATCGCATTTTTGCGGGCTTTCTTGTGCTTGTCGTCATGCTGCTAGGGTTAAGCGCCCTGTCATCCTGGTATCTGCTGGGCTTTGGCGGGCATGCCGATCGTATTGCAAAAAGCACCCAGCTTGTCGGGCTTGCAAACGAATATGCATTGAAGCTTGAACGTCTGTCGAACCAGGTTCTTCTGTTTGCGCAGACGGTTGACCCGATGGATCGCGAGGGTATTTCGACCATCCGCGAAAGTGCCGAAGCCAGTGGTGCGGCGCTGATCAATCAGCTTCGTGCCGAGGGTGACAGCGAAAAGGCCGACGCGCTTGAGAGCCTGAATGCGGAATATATCGCAACGCTTGAGCCGCTTGTCCTGCGGGCGGAAAACCTGACGGCGGCGTCCGACACCATGCTTCTTGGAGCCCATCAGCTTGGCAAATCGGCGGGCGAACTGGTTGATTTCATCACCAAACGCGATCCGGCACTTGCCGAAAAATATGCCGACAAGCTTGGTTCGGCGAACCTCAGTGCCATCGTCAACAGCCTGCAATATGCGATCCTGCGCACCCCGGAATCACTTGATGCGGCACGCACGGAAACCTCGACCCTGACCGACCTTCAGGAAGAAATCAAAAATTCGGTCGATGGGTTGAAACGCGCGGACAAGAAGCTGTTTTCCTATGCGGTGCGCGACAATGACCTGTTGAAGCAGGGGGCGAACCAGCTTGAGGGGTCGATCGGTGGCTTCCGCCAATCAATGGATGATTTCAAGTCAGCCGTCCGCGAAGTGCAGGCGATCACCCAGAATATCCGCGAGGAAGCCGTGGCGGGCCAGAACATGCTGGTTGAGGCAGCACATGGTGAATCCGAAAACAAGGCGATCACCAATATGGTGGTGGCGGGGATCGGTGCGCTGATCGCGTTTGGTCTGGCGATTACGATTGCGCTTAGCATCCTGCGTCCGTTGCGCCGGGTGAATGGTGATATGACACGGTTAAGCGAAAACAACACCGATATCGATCTGGTCGATTTCAATCGCGGCGATGAATTTGGTGCGATGTCGCGAACCGTGGCGATCTTCCGCGAAAATGCGCTTAAGATCGAACAGATGGCCGAGGAACGCATTGCCCTTCAGCGTGAGGAAGAAGAAAAACGCCGCGCATCCCTGGGGGCGATGGCCGAGACCATCGAAGGCGAAACCGCAGGTCTTGTGCAATCCGTCACCCATCAGGTGACCCGGATGCGCGAAGCGGTGGGCGAGGTTGCCGCCGCCGCCGAACGTGTGACCGGCCAGACCGAAATGGCGACCAATGCGGCCGAACAAAGCCAGTCGCACGCCCACTCGATCAGTGAGGCGGCAACGCGGCTTTCCGATGCCATCGGGTCGATTGCCAACCGGGTTGACCGGCAGCGCGCCATTGCCCAGAACGCGGTGGGATCGACCCAGCAATCCGCCGAGGCGGTCGATGACCTTCGCGAAGTGGCGACCAGTATCGAGCAGATTGTCGATCTGATCCGCGGGATTGCGGGGCAGACCAACCTTCTGGCGCTTAACGCGACCATCGAGGCGGCACGCGCAGGCGAAGCGGGCAAAGGCTTTGCCGTGGTCGCAGCCGAGGTCAAGAACCTTGCAGGTCAAACCGCGCAGGCAACCGAGCAGATCACAGCCCATGTCAGTGCGATGGGCAATGTGACGGATCGTTGTGTTCGGTCGATGGAAGATGTCGGTGTGACCGTGCGCGACATGATGTCGATTTCCGAAGAAGTGGCAGGTGATGTTGAACATCAGCGCCGCGAGACCGAGGAAATCAGCCTTGCGATTGCATCGGCCAGTGATGCGGCGCTTCATGTCAGCAATGCCATCCACGAGGTATCGCGCGATATCGAGGTGACGCGGAAACTGAGCATCGATCTGACACGTCGGGCGGACGAGGTTGATCGTAATGTGACCGAGCTTTCCGGGTCGCTTGACCGGGCGGTGGAATCCGCCGCGAGTGATGAAAGTCGTGCTGATGGGGATGATGGCGAGATGGACGAGGCGTCCAATCTTGTTGATTTCCCGGCGCAATATATTCGCGGGGCTGCCTGATCCGGCTTTTTCGCTGATTTTGGTCATTTAACCAGCCAAAAGCCTGTGCAGCATTGCACGGGCTTTTGTGCTTTTGGGGCTGTGCGGGTGATCCGGATCGGCGGATTGAACCTATTACCTGATGAGTACAAGTTGCGACATTTCTGATACAATTTTCCGGTCGCTGCCTTCGGGGAACTAACGTAAGGTCTATGATACTGACTTTAAGACATTTTCAGCGATGTCTTTGCATGATTCCAGAACACACGAGAACGGGCATTCGATGTCACGCACAGGTAGGCTAGTCGTATTTCTGTTGGTTATTGCCGCGGCCGGTGGCGGCTGGTTTGCCTATGACAAAGGGATGTTGCCTTTTGTTGGGGCAGGAAGCGTTGCCGGGGGCGATGGCGCAAGCCGTTCGGGCAACCCGGCCCTGCCGGTAATTGCCGAATATGCCAGCATCATGGAAGAAAAGACGGTTGTCGAGGCGGTCGGAACCGGTCGGTCGACACTGGGCGTTTCGATTTATCCGGCAGTTTCGGGCGAAGTCAGTGATGTTCTTTTTCATGCCGGTGAAACGGTTTCACGCGGGCAGGTTCTTTTGATCCTTGATTCCGATCGGGAACGGCTGGCGCGTGATCTGGCATCGGTGCAGGTCAAGGATGCAAGCCAGCTTCTGGACCGGTACGAGCAGGCCCGTCCGCTTGGCGCGGTATCGGCAAGCGAGGTGGATGCGGCACGCACCGCCCTTGCCGAGGCGCGCATAAGGCTGGATCAGGCCGAGGTCGATCTGGCCGACCGCACCATTCTGGCCCCGTTCAATGGCACGGTTGGCATTCCGCAGGTGGAGCCGGGCGACCGTGTGGACAGTTCCACATTGATTGCGACACTTGATAATGTCGAAAGCGTTCTGGTCGATTTTGAAGTTTCCGAAACCCGGTTTGACAATGTGAAAATCGGGCAGTCGCTTCGGGTGGAAACCTGGAGCCTGCCGGGGGAGTGGTTTGAGGGGACGGTTGATTCAATCGCCAGCCGTATTGATCCCGAAAGCCGCACATTCAATGTGCGCGCGCGTATTCCCAACCCGACCGGACGACTTCTTTCGGGGATGTCCTTTGCGGTTTATGTCGATATCGAAGGCCAGACTTATCCGTCGGTTCCGGAAATTTCGGTTTTGTGGGGCGATGGTGGCACCTATGTCTGGCGGATCAAGGATGACAAGGTCGAACGGGTTCCGGTCCGTGTCGTAAAGCGGACACAGGGGCGCATCCTGCTTGACGGGCCGATTGCCAAGGGTGATCTGGTGGTGGTCGAAGGCGTGCTGCGCCTGCGGCCGGGCCGAGATGTGGCGGCGACCATCCGCAGCGGCGATGAAACCGGTGTTGCCCAGCGCAACGGTACCGGCGAAGGGTCGTAACATGCAGGACGGGAATCAGAACGAAAACCAGAATGATCTGGCGTCACTCAGCATCCGTCGCCCTGTTCTTATTTCCGTGGTGTCGCTTTTGATCATTCTGGCGGGTCTTGCCGCCATGCTGGGTGTTGAAATCCGCGAGCTGCCCAACGTTGATCAGCCGACGGTCACGGTTTATGCGACCTATGACGGGGCATCGCCCGAAACGGTTGATGCCGAGGTCACAAGCCTTCTTGAAGGGGCAGCGTCGCGCGTCAGTGGTGTCAAACGCATCAGTTCAAACAGCGAAGAAGGCACGTCGCGGGTTCGCGTCGAATTTTATCCTGACATTGAAATCAATGATGCGGCCAATGACATTCGCGAGGCGGTCAGCCGCGCGTCAAGAACCCTTCCCGACGAGGTTGAGGATGTCCGCGTGGTCAAGGCCGATGCGGATGCCAGCGCGATCATGCGCCTGGCGGTGGTCAGCAACCGGCTGACCGAGGAAGAGCTTGCCAATATCGTTGATGACCAGATCAGCCCGGCGCTGCTTTCCGTGCCCGGTGTAGCCGAAATCACGATCAATGGCGAACGCGAAAAGGTTCTGCATGTCCGGGTCGATCCGTTGCGACTGGCCAGTTACGGCTTTTCGGTTCAGGACGTTGCCGATGTTCTGAGAACCGCCAAGTTCGACATTCCCGCCGGCAGTTTTGATTCCAGTGATCAGAAGCTTTTTGTCCGGGCGGATGCGTCGGTCTGGGAGGTCGAGGACGTCAAACAGATGTTCATCCGCAATCAGGTGCGGCTGGGCGATGTGGCGGATGTCTATTACGGGCCCGATGATGCGACATCCTATGTGCGCCTTGATGGCCGGACCGTGATCGGGCTTGGCGTTGTCAGGCAGGCGCAGTCAAACACGATTGCGATATCGGATGGCATTCGCGAGGTGGCCGAACGGCTGAACAGTCAGTACGACGATATCGACGTTTTCGTGAACTCGGACGATGCGGTGTTTATCGAAGGCGCGCTTTGGGAAGTTCTGAACAGTCTGGCGCTGGCGATCATTATCGTGATCGGGGTGCTTTATCTGTTCCTGCGGTCCTTTACCGCGACGCTGATCCCGACAGTGACCATTCCGATTGCGCTTGTCGGTACGGTGGCCGCGATCTGGATGATGGGCTTTTCGATCAATATCCTGACGTTGCTGGCGCTTGTTCTGGCGACGGGGATGATTGTTGATGATGCGATTGTGGTGCTGGAAAACATCCAGCGCCGCCGTCATCAGGGATTGGGATCGATGGCGGCCGCGGTTCTGGGGACGCGGCAGGTGTTTTTTGCGGTGATTGCCACCACACTGACGCTGGTATCGGTGTTTGTGCCGATTTCGTTTTTGCCAAGCACGGCAGGCCGCCTTTTCCGGGAATTTGGGTTCGTTCTGGCATTTTCGGTTGCGGTGTCGTCGTTTGTGGCGCTTTCGCTGTGTCCGATGCTGGCATCGCGGTTAAAGCATATCGACCCGCATGACGGGCAAAAGGATGCCAAGCCCAACTTCCTTGAACGGATCGGCCTCTATTGTTCGGGTGTTTACAAATACATTCTGGAATGGGTTTTGCGGTTCCCGCTGATTACCCTGATCGTGTCGATCTTTGCCGGGGTGCTGGCATTTGGGGTCTATAACACGGTCACACAGGAACTTCTGCCCGACGAGGATCGCGGGCGTATTCTTGTATCGCTGCGCGGGCCGGACGGGGTTGGCATCGATTACATGGACCGGCAGGTCGAAACGGTTGAAAACATCCTGCGTCCGATTGTCGAGGCCGGTGATGCCTATAACATCTATACCATTGTCGGGCTTTGGGATCCGAACCGTGCGCTTGTGATTGCACCACTGGTGCCGTGGAACGAGCGCAGCCGCAGCCAGCAGGATATCAGTAATTCGATCCGCGGAAGTCTTGAGGCATTGCCCGGTGTTCAGGCCTTTGTCTATCAGCCCAACAGCCTTGGTTTGCGTGGTGGTACCGGCGAGGGATTTGAATTTGCCCTGACGGGGACGAATTACCGCACGCTGGCGGCGAATGCGCGCGCCATGCAGCAGGAGCTTGAGGCGAATTATCCCCAGTTTGTCGGGCTTCGGGTTTCCTATCAGACGACCCAGCCGCAATTGCTGGTGAATATTGACCGGCAGCGGGCCTTTGACCTTGGCATTCCGATTGAAAGTCTTGATACGACCCTTCGCACGATGATCGAGGGATATGAAGTTACCGAGATCACGGTGGATGATGAAAACATCCCGGTGAAGCTGCGCAGCAGTGCGGGCAGCATCAATGACCCATCCGATCTTGAGAACCTGTTTGTCAGCAATGGCGAGGGGCGTATTTTGCCGCTGTCATCGGTCATCAGTCTGACCGAAGAAGCGGTTGCATCCGAACTTGAACGCGAAGGGCAGCAGCGTGCGGTCAAGATTTCGGGCAATCTTGCGCCGGGTTATACCCTGCAGCAGGCGGTTGTCGATATTGACGAGGTTGCAGACAGGGTGCTGCCACCGGGCATGAGCGTCCTGTTCCTTGGCGATGCGGCGACACTTGGCGAAACATCGCATGATGTGCAGATCACGTTCCTGATTGCGGTGCTTGTCGTGTTGCTGGTGCTTGCCGCGCAGTTCGAAAGCTTCATGTCGGCCCTTGTGGTTGTCCTGACCGTTCCGTTCGGGTTGGCTGCGGCAATTTATGCGCTGGGCCTTAGCGGCACATCGATCAATATCTATAGCCAGATCGGGTTGGTGATGCTGGTCGGGCTTATGGCCAAGAACGGCATTCTGGTGGTGGAATTTGCCGATCAGTTGCGCGATGCCGGGAAATCCGTGCGCGAAGCCGTTCATGATGCGGCGATGATCCGCCTGCGGCCGATCATGATGACGATGATTTCGACCGTGCTTGGCGGGTTGCCGCTTGTGCTTGGCACCGGAGCCGGGGCCGAGGCGCGTGCGGCGATTGGCTGGGTGGTGTTTGGCGGGCTTGGTTTTGCGACGGTCTTTACCCTGTTTCTGACACCGGTTCTTTACCTTCTGCTGGCGCCGCTGGTTTCGGCCCGTGCCGATGGGGGCAAGAAACTGCAAAGCCAGTTGCGATCTGCGGAAAGCATTCCCGACAAGGGCGAGATTGAAGGAAGTACCAGCTAGAATGTCTGTAAAACGTCTTTCAATCTGTTGTGCCCTGCCGCTTCTGATCGGACTTTCGGCCTGCCAGACGGTCGGGCCGGATTATGTTGCGCCGAAATTTGATCTTGTCGGGGCCTATACCCCGCCGGTGCCGGTAATTGCAGCCAATCAGGCCGACCATGGCCGTTGGTGGGAAAGCACCAGTGATCCGGTTTTGCGCGATCTGATCGCGCTTGGTCTTGCCAATAACCTTGATTTGCGGATCGCGGCCAGCCGGATCGAGGAAGCCCGTGCGGTGGCGCGCGGGGTATCGGGGGCAAATGGCATCGAGGTCGGTGCCAGTGTTAACGGCGATGCCGAACGCGGCACATCATCGCGCGAACGCGGCGATCAGACGACGGATCTCGGATTTGGGGCCGGCATCGATTTTTCATGGACGGCGGATGTCTGGGGCGGGCAGCAGCGTGAAGACGAAGTGGCGCTTGCAGATTATCTGGAACAGGTTTACCTGCGCGAGGACGTTTATCTGACGGTGATTGCCGATATCGTGCGCAACTATATCGAGCTGCGCGGTACGCAGAAGCGTCAGGAATTGCTGCGCAGTTCGCTTGATCTGCAACGCCAGACCAGCAATATCGTGCAGGTCCGGATGCAGACGGGGCTGGCGTCCGAGCTTGATCTTTCACGTGCCCGTGCCGAGGTTTCCGATATCGAGGCGACATTGCCGACATTGCAGACCGATATTGACCGGTCGATCAATGCGATTGCCATCCTTCTGGGCGCGCAGCCGGGAACCTATCGCGACCGTCTGGTGGATGTGCAGCCGCTGCCGGAATTTGACAGTGCGCCGCCGATTGGTATTCCGGCCGATCTTTTGCGCCGTCGCCCCGATGTCCGCGCGGCCGAGCTTTCATTGATTTCCGCGACGTCTGAAATTGGGGTTCAGACGGCTGATCTTTATCCCGAATTGACGCTGGACGGGTCACTCGCGCTTGGAGCGACGGGATATGGCTCGGGGCCGATTGTCCGTACCGCGATGGCCGCCATCGGGGCGGTGATTGATGCGACGCTGTATGATGGCGGGGCACGGCAGGCCGATATAGATGTTGCCGAACAACAGGCGCAGCAGGCATTTTACAGCTATCAGCAGACGCTTCTGGTCGCCATTCAGGATGTTGAAAGTGCGATTTACGGCTATGTCGGGGCGGTTCAGCAACGCGATTCCCTGATTTCGTCGGTGCGCTATCATCGTCAGGCGTTTGAACAGTCCCGTGTCCGGTACGTTCAGGGGCTTTCAAACTTCCTTGATGTGCTTGATTCGCAGCGCACCCTGACGCAGTCGCAGCAGGACCTTGCGGATGCAGAAACCGATCTGGAACTGGAAACCATCAATCTTTATTCCGCCGTCGGGCTGAGCGTTGAAGATGTTGAACGTTATGCCGACAAGGCCGGGATTGACATGAATAATGGTTAGCAGGTCCTTCCGGCAGAGACCTTCATTACACAAGCGTCTGTATTAACGCCGATTTCCATAAGCTGTTGCTTGTTTTCATCGACGGTTCGTCCTAGGTCTTGGATATCTTGAACCGGGGATAAAAATGACGGGCGATCTGTTTGCCAATGAACCACCACACAATCTGCTGCCCTTTGACGGGGAGGCATTGCTGCTGCGTGAGGTCATGGCGGCAAGTGATGCGGATCGCGCGTTTGAACGGCTGTTAAGCGGCATTGTCTGGCAGCAGGAAATTGCCAAGCTGATGGGGCGCGAGATTGCCGTGCCGCGATTGACGGCATGGTATGGCGATGTGGCCTATCGTTATAGCGGTGTCTATCACCCGGCATCGCCTTTTCCGAAAATCGTCGCCCCACTTCGCGATCTGGCGGAAGAAAAATCCGGTGCGTCGTTTAACACGGTTCTTCTGAACCATTATCGTGACGGGCGCGACAGTGTTTCGTGGCATGCCGATGACGAGGATGTGCTGGGCGAAAATCCGGTGATTGCCAGCCTGTCATTTGGCGAGGAACGGCGGTTCCATTTCCGGCACAAGAAAACCGGGGATCGGGTCAGTGTCGATCTGCCGCATAATTCGTTGCTGATCATGCGGGGCGCGACACAGCATCACTGGTTGCATCAGATCCCCAAAACCGCGCGCCAGATCGGACCGCGGATTAATCTGACATTCCGTCATACCGCGCCGGAAAACAAGGTACGCGGTCGATGAGTTCGGGGGGCTCTGAAAAAAGCCGCCCCGGTCAGGGCGGCTTGAAGTCAGCAATTCGAGATTGCCGGGAAAACCGTCAACACCAGGGTGCAAACGGACAAACGCATAGGCTGTTGTGTAATCGGTGCGTGCAAGAATGAATCGATTCAATGAATGCAGTGTGGCGGTTCAGAAGGGGTTCTGTCAATATCGGGATGAACCGATTCAAAAAAATGTCACGGGATGACCGGTTGATCCAAAAGCCGGGGTGAATAAAGGGGAGACATCGCAAGGATGGCAAAACGGGTACGTCTTCTGGATGTGGCCAAGGCGGCCGGGGTATCGCAGGGCACGGCATCAAATGCCTTTGGCAAGCCGGATCTGGTACGCAAGGAAGTCCGGGAGCGCATTCTGGAAGTTGCCAGGGAGCTTGGCTATCGCGGGCCGCATGTGATGGCGCGCATGTTGCGGACCGGCAAGGCCGGGGCGCTTGGCGTGGTGTTTCCCGATAACCTTGAATATGCCTTCAGCGATCCGGTGGCGATTGAGCTTCTGCGCGGTGTCGGGCGGGAATGTGCCCGGCAGGCGGTCAATATGATGATCATTTCCGCCGAAAATCCCGAACAGGCGATTACCGCGATCAACAATGCCGCCGTTGATGCGTTTCTGGTGCATTGCTATTCCGATGACAATGACATCATTTCCGCCATTCAGCGCCGCAACCAGCCGCTGGTATGCATTGATACCGATATCGCCGGGGCGGCGGGCACCGTGGTGCTTGATGATTTTGCCGGGGCGCAAATGGCGGCCCAGCATTTGATTGATTGCGGAGCGCGCAGGTTTGCCATCCTGTCCCTGCAGGCCAATAAGGCGGAAAATTTCGGCCCGATGAATGCCAAACGCCGCGGTGCAGTCAGCCACCGTGTGGTGCGCGAACGACTTGGCGGATATCACGCAGCCCTTAAAAAGGCCGGGATCGCGATTGAGGATATCGTCCATATCGAATGCGAAAACATGTTATCGCACAGTGCCGAAATGGTCGAAACCATGTTGCGCGATCACCCGGAAATCGACGGTATTCTGGCGATGTCCGATGTGATTGCCATTGGTGCGCTTGATGGCGCGCGCGCAAGTGGCCGCAAAATCCCCGATGATCTTAAGGTCATCGGCTTTGATGGTATTGCGGAGGGCGAACGCACCGACCCGCCATTATCGAGCATCCGACAGGATTCCGTTGAAAAGGGGCGGCTGGCGGCCGAAATGGCGCTTGGCGAGGCGGAAAGCGACAACCGCGTTCTTGAAACCAGCCTGCTTGTCCGTGGATCGACGGCCTAAGCCGATTTACCCGAAAGGGCCGCGTAGCAGTGGCAATCGGTGGTGTGGTCCATTACAAGGCCGGTGGCCTGCATGAAGGAATACATGATTGTCGTGCCGACAAACTTCATGCCGCGTTTTTTGAGGTCCTTGGACAGGGCATCGCTAAGTGCGGTGGATACGGGCACGTCAGACATGGCTTTCCAGCGGTTGATGACCGGTTTGCCGCCGATGAAATCCCAGATATAGGCATCAAAACTGCCAAATTCCTTCTGGATTTCGATGAAGGCGTTGGCATTAAGGATGCTTGCCGCGACCTTGGCCCGGTTGCGGATGATGCCCGGATCGGCCAAAAGCGATTGTTGTTTGGCTTCATCATATTTCGCGATCTTCTGGACATCGAAATTATCGTAAGCCGCGCGATAGGTGTCGCGTCGTGCCAGAATGGTCAGCCAGCTTAAACCCGCCTGCGCACCTTCGAGGATCAGCATTTCGAAGAAGTGCCGGTCATCATGGACCGGAACGCCCCATTCCTGATCGTGGTAGTCGACGTAAAACGGCTTGTCGAGATGGGTTTCGGCCCATTTACAACGGGGAAGCGTACTCGTCGACATGATCGGTCCTTCTTTGTCGTTTGATGGCTGCGCATTTTTGGATGGGATCGGCGGGGCTGGCAAGCCTGATGACTTTATCCTGACATTTCTCCTGACAGAAACTGTCGGAAGGCGGCTTTGCCCGATCATTTTCGCGAAATGATGGAGCCAAAACTGCGCGATGTCTGGTGAAGCAAGTCACATCATGTGGAAAACTTGATTAAAGCTTCGCAAATTAGGCGCTCTGTGCTTGCGCCCGGGGCCAAGGCCGACTAGGTTTTGCAGCGTGTTAACACAATTCCGATCAGATCGGCCCGATCTGGACCGACTGCAAGAAGGAGCGGCGATGCTGGCGATTTTTTGGCTTATTGACACCGTTATTGGTATCTACATTTTCATGCTGATTGCTTCGGCAATCCTTTCATGGCTTGTGGCATTTGACGTGATCAATTCCAGCAACCGGTTCGTTTATATGGTTGGCGATTTCCTGTACCGGATTACCGAACCGGCATTGCGACCGATCCGCCGGATCATACCGAATCTGGGTGGGATCGATATTTCGCCGATCATCCTGATCCTGATCCTGCAATTCGCCAACATGCTGATTCAGACAGACGTGCGCGCAGCCGTGATGGGTTACTAAACCGGCGAGATGGAAAAACCGTTCTGCGAGGCGCTGGCGGATGGATCGGGTATCCGGCTGTTTTTACGCCTGACACCAAAGGCTTCGCGAAATGCGATTGCCGGGGTGGGCGTTAATGGCAACGGGCAGCAGCAGATCAGGGCAGTGGTTACAGCCGTGCCCGAAAACGGCAAGGCGAACATCGCCCTGATAAAGCTTTTGGCAAAAGCGGCCAAATGGCCTAAATCGTCAGTCGAAATTGTTGCCGGGCATACGGACCGCAACAAGGTTCTGGAAATTTCAGGCGATCCGGACGCACTCATCGCGCAACTTCATGAACTGACGGGCGGACAAGACATATGAGCAACGCAAAAATCATCGACGGCAAAGCATTCGCGGCCAAATTGCGCGGCGACATCGCAGCAGAAGTGGCCAAGCTTAAAGATGCGCACGGCGTCACGCCGGGCCTTGCGGTTATTCTGGTCGGTGAAGACCCGGCAAGCCAGGTCTATGTCCGCAACAAGGGCAAGCAGACCATCGAATGCGGCATGAATTCGTATGAGCACAAGCTTTCGGCCGATACGTCGCAGGAAGAGCTTCTGGCGCTGATCGCAAAGCTGAATGCCGATCCCAAGGTTCATGGCATCCTGTGCCAGTTGCCGGTGCCCAAACATATCGACGATCAGGCGATCCTTGCGGCCATCGATCCGGCCAAGGATGTTGACGGTTTTCATGTCGTCAATGCCGGTGCACTGGCAACCGGGGGCGAGGGATTTGCGCCCTGCACGCCTTATGGCTGCCTGATGCTTTTGAAAGATACCCTTGGTGATCTTTCCGGGCTGCGGGCTGTGGTTGTTGGCCGGTCCAACATTGTGGGCAAGCCGATGGCGCAGTTGCTTTTGAAGGAAAGCTGCACGGTGACCATCGCGCATTCGCGCACCCGTGACCTGCCCGAAGAAGTCCGCCGTGCCGATATCGTCGTTGCTGCGGTGGGCCGCCCGAATATGATCAAGGGAGACTGGATCGCGCCGGGTGCCACCGTGATTGATGTTGGCATCAACCGCGTTGAAGGTGCCGAGGGCAAAATGAAGCTGGTCGGCGATGTCGAGTTTGAAACCGCATCGAAAGTCGCCGGTGCGATTACCCCGGTTCCGGGCGGTGTCGGCCCGATGACGATTGCGTGTTTGTTGAACAACACCCTGATTTCGGCATGTCGTGCCAATGGCCTTGCGGTGCCGAACCTTGGTTTTGACAGCTAAGCTGTCACGCAATTGAATTAAAAAAGGGCAGCTTTGGGCTGACCTTTTTTGTTACAGAGGCCAAACCCATAGAAGCATCGGTACCCCAACAGCGACGACAATGATTTCAATCGGCAGGCCGAGCCGCCAGTAATCGCCAAAGCGGAAGCCGCCGGGGCCGAGGATCAGCGTGTTGTTCTGGTGGCCGATGGGTGTCAGGAAAGCGCAGGAGGCGCCGATGGCGACCGCCATCAGGAAGGCGTCGGGATTGACGTCCAGATGGCCGGCACTGCCAATCGCAATCGGGCACATGACGGCCGCCGTGGCGGCATTGTTCATGAAATCCGAGAGCGTCATGGTGATGATCAGGATCAGGCCAAGTGCTATGATGGCATTCCCCTGTGCGACCCAGTTTAACAGGAAGCGGGCGAGAAGGTCGGCCGTACCGGTGGTTTCCATGGCGGTTGCTACCGGGATCAGGGCAGCGAGCAGGACAATCACCGGCCAGTCAACCGCGTCATAGATATTACGGGGGGCGACGACGCGGGTCACCATGGCGAGCAGAACCCCAATGGCAAAGGCAACCGCGGCCGGCATGACACCGAATGCCGCAGCCCCGATGGCAGCGGCCATGATGGCCGATGCCTTGAGCGCCTGAGCATTATCCGGGATGCGTAGCGAACGTTGGGCAAGCGGCACACAGCCAAGACGTGATGCGAAATCCTGAATGGCGGCGGGTGGTCCCTGCATCAGAAGGACGTCACCAGCCTTCATCGACATGGTGCGAAGGCGCGCCATGGAGCGTTGGCCCTGTCGCGATACGGCCAGCAGGTTCACGCCATAACGGGTGCGCAGATTGATGTCGGTTGCCGATCTGCCGATAAAGCCGGAGTTCGGCAAAATCGCCAGTTCCATGAGCGCGATATCATCGGACTGGATCGCGGCACGGCGGCTGTTATCCGGGTTTTTCGCATCAATTTCGGGTGTTTTGGCATGTTTTTCGGTCTTTGAAGACACTGTGGCTGCAGATTTTGCGTTAGAATCGGCTTTTCCATCCGATTTTTCGGCTTTTTCGAGTTGTTTAGCTTCTTTTTCCTGCGCTTCGAGGTCGCGCAATTCTTCTTCGAGTTTCAGATCAAGGGCGGAAAGAGCTACGGCAAGTGCTTCGGGGTCGGCTTCGATGATCAGGATGTCGTTTTCATGCAGTTCGCGATACGGGTTGGGGGCGGGGATGCGTTTTTCATTGCGGATCAGCCCGATGACCTGCGCGTCGCCCTTTTCAAGTTCGCGGTTTACATCGCGCAGCATCATGCCAATCGCCTTGCTGCCCGCGGCAATGCGCGCCTCGGTCAGGTAGGAGCCGGTTTCAAAGCCCTCCGCCCCGGCGCGTTCGCGGGTGGGAACAAGCCAGCGGCCAAACACCATGACGAAAATCAGACCGGCGGCGGCAACAACAATCCCGACCGGGGTGTAGTCAAACATCGTAAAGCCGCCTTCGCCCGCCTCGGCGCGGAAACCGGCGACGATCAGGTTGGGCGGGGTCCCGATCAGGGTAGTCATGCCACCCAAGATCGATCCGAAGGCCAGAGGCATAAGGATTTTGCCCGGTGGCAGGTTCTGTTTGGTTGCGATCTGAAGGGCGACGGGCATCAGAAGGGCCAGTGCGCCGACATTGTTCATGAAGGCCGACAGGATGGCCGCCAGCAGGCTGAGGGCGGCCATGGTGACGACTGGCCCGGCGGATTGCGGTAGAACCATGCGGGTAAGGTTATCGACCGCGCCTGATTGCTGAAGTGCCGATGACAGGATCAGGATACAGGCAACCGTGATCACCGCCGGATGACCGAAACCCTGAAAGGCCGCATCAACCGGCACCAACCCTGCGACCACGCAACATAGCAGGGATGCCATCGCAACCATGTCATGACGCCAGCGGCCCCACAGGAACATCACGACCGTTCCGACAAGAATGGCAAGGATCAGAATTTGTTCGAGTTCCATGGATGCCTGTCTGGTTGCTTCATCGGGTTGAAAACATGGTCAGGATCAAAGATGGCAGAAACATAGATGCCACAGGGAATAGAAACCGCAGGGAATAGAAACCGGCCATAGGAAACGATCCAACCCACCGAAATGTTCCTGCAACCTCCTGACATAATTGTCAGGAGGTTATGATACCATCACACTGTTTTTCTTTGCGATTTTTCAAAGGCCACCATGATTAACGACAAAGCCGCGATTTCCGTGTCCGCCCGACAGGCGCGCAATCTGGCCCTTGCCGCGCAGGGGTTTGATCAGGACGATAGCCGCCCGGTGACCAAACGCCGGATCATGAAAGCCATTCGCCAGACCGGCATGTTACAGGTCGACAGTGTCAATGTTCTGACGCGCGCGCATTACATGCCGGTTTTTTCGCGGCTTGGCGTTTATGACCCGGTGGACCTTGATCAACTGAGCTGGGGCAACGCCCGGCAGCGGCGGTTGTTTGAATATTGGGGCCACGAGGCATCGATGATCCCGGTCGAGGATTACGGGCTTTATCGCTGGCGCATGGCGGATGCCGCCGAGGGCAAAGGCACCTGGGGGCAGATCGCCAAAATGATCCGTGATCATCCTGAATTTGTGCGCAGCATTCTGGACCAGATCGAAAGGGAAGGGGCACTTGCCGCCAGTGATCTGGAACAGGAAGGCGCCTCAAGTTCGAAATGGTGGGGATGGTCGAAAACCAAAACCGCGATGGAATTCCTGTTCTGGAGCGGGCAGGTGATGGCGCGCAAACGGCGCACCAGTTTCGAGCGGGTTTATGATCTGCCCGAACGGATCATCGGGCCGGAGGCGCTTGAGCCGCCAATGCCGCGCGCAGAGGCCCAGCGTGCTCTGATCCGCAACGGGATTGCTGCGATGGGCATCGCGACCGAAGCTGATCTTCGAAAATATTTCCGCCTGCCGACAGAGGATGCCAAGGCACGGGTTGCCGAAATGGTCGAAGACGGCACGTTGTTGAAAGCGGATGTCGAGGGCTGGAAACAGCCTGGATATTTGTGCCCGCATGTCAACCCGCGGTGCCGTGCCAAACCGACCGCCTTGATGGTACCGTTTGATCCGATCATGTGGGAACGCGACCGGGTGGAACGGATTTTCGGTTTCAATTACCGGATCGAAATCTATGTTCCGGCGGAAAAACGGCAATATGGCTATTACGTTCTGCCGTTCATGCAGAACGGCGAATTTGTTGCCCGTGTTGATTTGAAGGCAGATCGGCAGGAAGGGGTTCTTCGGGTGCAGAGCGCACATCTGGAAGACGGGTGTGATGCGGTAACTGTTGCGGGTGATCTGATGATGCATCTGTCACGTCTGGCGCGGTTTCTGGGGCTTTCGGGTGTTGTCGTTGTCCCGTACAATCCGTTTTCTGTGTATCTTGCCGGTCAGCATCAAGACTAAAAAGGTGAACGGGGCGTAGGTCCCACAACCACGCCCCGTTCCACCACGGTCCTGACCTGATCGCAGAAGCTTCAGGACAATGCGATCAACAGTTTTACCTGTGCCTTACCAGCAGGTATAACCCCCATCAGCCAGGACAATGGAGCCGGTCATCAGGCTGGACGCGTCGGATGCCAGGAACAGCACAACCGATCCGATTTCCTCGGTCAGGCCAAGGCGGGCCATCGGGGTGCCATTGATCCAGGCGTCATACATGTCCGGCTTGGATTTCACGAATTCATTTAGCGGGGTTGCGATATAGGTCGGTGCAACCGCATTGACGCGCACGCCACGCCCGCCCCACTCGGCGGCAAGAGACTTGGTCAGGTGATGCACGGCGGCCTTGGATGCGTTGTAATAGGCCTGTTCCTGCGGTTTGTTGACGATGAAGCCCGACATGGAGCCGACATTGACGATCACGCCGTTTTTCTTGGCCAGCATCTGTTTGCCAAATTCGCGGCAGCACCAGAATGTACCGTTCAGGTTGACGTCAATGACGTTAAGCCAATGTTCATCGGTGACGGTTTCGGCCGGGGTTTCGGAACGTGCGATACCGGCATTGTTGACCAGAATGTCAACGCCGCCTTCACGGCCCATTTTTTCGGCACTGGTGCGGACCTGATCGGTGTTGGTGACGTCCATGATGTCGATATCGGCGGTGTAGCCCTTCGACTTCAGGTAATCACGGCCTTCTTCGGCCACACCTTCGCTGATGTCACCGATAATGACATGCGCGCCTGCTTCTGCCAGTGCCTCGCAGCATGACAGGCCAATTGCGCGACCGCCCCCGGTGACATAGGCGCGGCGTCCGGTAAGATCGAACTTCTTAAGGTACATTTTGGTCTCACATTCTTGTGGTGGTCAGGCGGGGCCGCATGGCGTGTGGGGCAATGCGGCCCGGTTGTTTGGAAATCTTAAAGCTTGCCCAGTGCGATGCCGTTCGCGTCAAAGCGGTGGATGCGGTCCTGTTCCGGGGTCAGCCAGATCTTGTCATGTTCGCCCAGCGGGACTTCGCCGGTTGCGCGCACTGTCATCGGGCCAAAGCCCTCTGCATTGACGTGCAGATAGGTTTCGGCACCAAGATGTTCGGCAATCTTGACGGTTGCGGGAAGGTCGCCGCTTTCGGTGCTGACCGCGACATGTTCGGGACGAATGCCGATTTCGTGGCAGTCGTGCTTTTTGGCGTAATCGCCACCGATGAAGTTCATTTTCGGCGATCCGATGAAGCCCGCGACAAACTTGTTGGCCGGATTGTTATAAAGGTCCATCGGCTTGCCGACCTGTTCCACACGGCCTGCTTGCAACACGACGATCTTGTCGGCCATGGTCATGGCTTCGACCTGATCGTGAGTCACATAGATCATCGTGGTTTTCAGTTCCTGATGAAGGCCGGTGATTTCAAGTCGCATATTGACGCGAAGGGCCGCATCAAGGTTCGAGAGCGGTTCATCAAACAGGAAGGCAGCCGGGTTGCGCACAATCGCCCGCCCGATTGCGACACGCTGGCGCTGACCACCGGAAAGCGCGCCGGGGCGGCGTTCCAGATAATCGGTCAGGTTCAGGATTTTGGCCGCGTTCTGGACCTTTTCATCGATGACCGCCTTGCTTTCACCAGCCATTTTCAGGCCAAAGGCGATGTTGTTATAGACCGTCATATGCGGGTAAAGCGCATAGGACTGAAACACCATCGAAAGGCCGCGTTTTGCCGGTGCCTCGTTCGCGACATCGACCCCGTTGATCAGGATCTTGCCGTCGGTGACGTCTTCAAGGCCGGCGATCAGGCGAAGAAGGGTGGATTTGCCGCAGCCCGACGGGCCGACAAAGACGACGAATTCACCATCATTAATGTCAAGGTCCACACCCGGAATAACATCCAGTGTCCCGAAGGTTTTCTTGACTTTTTCCAGTCGGATAGCACCCATTTCGGTGTTCCTTCTTGTTGAATTTCAATCAGGCAGCGGTTATTTGACCGCGCCAAATGTCAGGCCACGAACAAGCTGTTTCTGCGAGAACCAGCCGATGATAAGGATCGGAGCAACCGCCAGCGTCGAGGCCGCCGAAAGCTTGGACCAGAACAACCCTTCCGGACTGGAATAGGATGCAATGAAAGCGGTCAGCGGTGCGGCATCAGCGGTGGTCAGGTTCAGGGTCCAGAAAGCTTCGTTCCAGGCCAGGATGATGTTGAGCAGCATGGTCGATGCAATGCCCGGCACCGCCATTGGCAACAGCACAAAGATGATTTCCTTGGGCAGGGTTGCGCCATCCATGCGGGCGGCTTCAAGGATGTCGCTCGGGATTTCCTTGAAATAGGTGTAAAGCATCCAGACCATGATCGGCAGGTTCATCAGGAACAGAACCATGATCAGACCGAACCGGGTATCAAGCAGGCCCCAGTCGCGGAACACCAGATAGATCGGTACCAGCACGCCGACCGGTGGCATCATCTTGGTCGACAGCATCCAGAGAAGGGCGTCTTTGGTTCGTTTGGTCGGGTTGAAAGCCATCGCCCATGCGCAGGGCACGGCAAAAAGCAGACCCACCAGAGTTGAGCCGACCGACAGGATGACCGAATTCATGGCAAACCGGAAATAATCGGATCGTGCCTGAACCTCGGCATAGTTTTCCAGCGTCCAGTCAAACGAAATGAAACTTGGCGGTATCGATACGGCTTCAAGTTCGGTCTTGAAGCTGGTCAGGACCATCCAGAAAATCGGGAAGAAGATAAGAAGGCCAACAATCCAGGCAAAGATCGAGAAACCGATATGGCCAAGGGGTGTTTGTTTGTTTTCCATCTCGTGTCCCTTACCTGTCCAGGTTCTTGCCAATGAGGCGGATCAGGAAGATCGCCACGATATTTGCCAGAACGACAGCAACAATGCCGCCCGCCGATGCGCCGCCAACGTCGTATTGCAGCAAAGCCTGCGTATAGACAAGGAAGGCAATGTTCGTCGTTGCCAGACCCGGGCCACCACCGGTGGTCACGAAAATTTCGGCAAAAACGGTCAGCAGGAAGATCGTCTCGATCAGCACGACGACCGTGATCGCACGGCTGAGATGGGGCAGCGTGATATAGAAGAAAATCGAAACCGGACCGGCGCCATCCATCTGGGCGGCTTCCTTCTGATCGCGGTCAAGCGACTGAAGGGCGGTCAGCAGGATCAGAACGGCAAAGGGCAGCCATTGCCATGACACCATGATGATGATGGCCGTTAGCGGGGCTTCGGAAAACCAGTCGATGGACTGGAAGCCAAGCGAGTTCGCGATCCAGGCAAACATGCCCGATACCGGATGCATCAGGAGGTTTTTCCAAACCAGCGCATTCACGGTCGGCATGATAAAGAAGGGGGCAATCACCAGCAGACGCAGGATGCCGCGACCAAAAATCGGCTGATCCAGCATCAGGCCCAGCAAAACGCCGCCGACCACCGTGATCACAAGAACCGATCCGACCAGCAGCAGCGTATTGGCAAGCGACGCAAAGAATGCCGGGTCGGTCAGGAAGAATTCATAGTTCAGCGTGCCGACCCATTCTTCCATGCCGGGAGAGAGCAGGTTGTAACGCAGGAACGAAAAATAAATTGTCATGCCCAACGGCACGATCATCCACAAGAACAGCGCGATGATCGACGGTGCAGACATAATGCGCCCGGTCAGGGTAGAGGACCGTGTCGACATGATGTGCTCCCTGTTTGAAGTCCCTGTTGCCTCGATCCGGATGGAAAGAGGGTGGCGGTCAGAAGTGCCGCCACCCCAAGTTCATCAGGTCAAGGAGGCACAGGCCAGAACTCATTGCACGGAGCGGAGCACTGGCCTGTCATGCATCAGTAGTAACCAGCTTTGCGCATGGTGCGGTCGGTGCCTGACTGAGCGGCTGCAAGCGCATCTTCAACAGTCGAGGAACCGGCCAGTGCGGCAGAGAACTGCTGGCCTACTGTGGTGCCGATACCCTGGAATTCAGGGATAGCGGCAAACTGAACACCGACATAAGGTTTCGGCTTCATGGTCGAATTGATCGGATCGGCACTGTCTATGGCGAGAAGGGTCTCGTCAGCAAACGGTGCGGCTTCCAGATATTTCGGGTTTTCGTACAGGGACATACGGGTACCCGGCGGAACGTTGGCCCAGCCTTCCTTGGAGGCTACGAGTTCCAGATAGTCTTTCGAGGTTGCCCAAGCGATGAATTTCTGGGCGGCTTCGACTTTCTGGGAGCCGGTCGGGATGCCAAGGTTCCATGCCCAGAGCCAGTTGGCACCAGTGCAGGTTTCGGCACATGGGGCTTCGGTGAAGCCAACCTTGTCGGCAACGGTCGATTCTTTCGGGTTGCTGACAAAGGATGCTGCAACGGTTGCATCAATCCACATGCCGCATTTGCCCGAGTTGAACAGCGAAAGGTTTTCGTTAAAGCCGTTCGAGGTTGCGCCCGGAGGACCATATTTGCCGAGAATTTCGACATACATGTCGAGTGCGTTTTTCCATTCGGCGCTGTCGAAGGTCGGGTTCCAGTTCTCGTCAAACAGGCGCGCGCCATAGGCATTGCCCATGGTGGTGATCAGCGCCATGTTTTCGCCCCAGCCGGCCTTGCCGCGCAGGCAGATGCCATAAACACCGTTATCTGGGTCATGAAGCTTTTTGGCAATGTCGAGCGTCTGGTCCCAGGTCAGGCGACCATTGATGGTGATGCCTGCTTTTTCAAACAGGTCGGTGCGGTACATCATCATCGAGCTTTCGGCATAGAAAGGTGCCGCATAAAGCTTGCCATCGTTGCTTACGGCGGAACGGATGGCGGGCATGATGTCATCGGTATCGTAATCGGCACCAAGGTTATCGAGCGGTGCCAGCCAGCCCTTTTCGGCCCAGATCGGAACCTCGTAGGTGCCGATCGTCATGATGTCATACTGACCGCCCTTGGTGGCGATGTCGGTGGTGACACGTTGACGCAGGGTGTTTTCTTCGAGCGTAACCCATTCAAGGGAAATGTCGGGGTTTTTGGAGGTGAAGTCATCCGTCAGCTTCTGCATGCGGATCATGTCACCGTTGTTCACGGTAGCAATGGTAAGTTTTGTTTCGGCATTGGCGGAGAATGCGACACCGCCTGCCAACAGCGCGCAAAGCGCTGCTCCCGTTACGCGTTTCATAGTTCCTCCCAAAGGACTGTGTACCCGATGGGCAAATTATCTTGCCCGTTTGATCATTTGTTCAGGTAATGAGCATTCACTCAATTTGAGGGTGGTTTGTCAAACGAAATCGTTTTTGCGCTGCAACAAGAAAACCCCGCCAAAACTTTTGACGGGGTTGTTCTTTATCTTGATTCAAAAGGCGTTTTGTGGCGGTTACGCGCGCAGCAAAGCTTCGGCAGTGGCTTCGTCCGTGATCAGTGTGGTAATCAGTTTGCCGCGCATCGCCCCGCGAATCGCGGCGACTTTTTTCGCACCCTTGGCGACAGCAATCGTATTTTGCGCCGGAATATGGATCGGTGCACTGGTGACGCGGTGATTGACATCATGGTCAAGGATCACGCCATTTTCATCGAATGACCAACTGACGACCTCGCCGATGCCGCCGTTCTTTTGAAGCGACCGCAATTCATCCTTGCTGATGAAGCCATCGATATAAAGCGGCGCGTCGGAGCCAAGATCACCAACCCCGACAAAGCGCACATCGGCCTTGGCTGCCAGATGCATGATGTTATCCATGGGTGGCTGTTGCTGCATCTGGGCGCGCACATTGGCACTTTCGACAATCACCGGGATCGGAAGCGGATAATGCGGCGCGCGGGTCCGGTCGGCCAGATCGGTGACCGCATCATAAAAACTTGCCGCACCGTCATGGGCAATCGTCCCGACCAGCGATACGATCTTGTGATGGCGGGCATCGACGCGTTGAACTTCGTCGACCATGCCACGCATGGCGCGCCCCGTGCCCACCGCGATGATCTTGGGATCAGGGGATTGCAGAACGCGTTCAAGATAGGTCGCAGCCGTCTGCGTCATGCCAAACATGGCATCGGGGGCGGCGGGATCGGTCGGCACCACATCACAATTGGCAAGGCCGTATTCCTTGCAAAGCGAAGCGGCCAGTTCCATGCAGCGCGCAATCGGATGGTCAAGGCGAACCTTGACCAGCCCTTCGCTAATGGCCGCAGACACCAGACGCTGCGCGGTTGGTCGTGAAACGCCAAGTTTGGTGGCGATTTCGTCCTGCGTGTTGCCAGCACAGTAATACAGCCAGCCCGCGCGGGCGGCTTCGTCAAGCCTTGCAGCTTCTTTGCGTGTTCGTTTAACCATCCCTGTCCTCGATTTATTTTTCTTTATGGATCGCAACACTGATGGCGCGTGCGTTGATCAGTCTATCCTAAATTCCCTATCGTTTTTTTGCGGCTCTGACCAGCGGGAATGATCCGGGCAAAAAGAAACCCGCCAGGATCGGCGGGTTTCGAAGACGTTCATTGCTGTTGCAATTATTTCTTTGGCAGATATTCCGCGACCAGCATTTCGGCGATCTGAACCGCGTTAAGGGCAGCCCCTTTGCGCAGGTTGTCGCCAACACACCACAGCGAAAGACCGTTTTCGACCGTCGGGTCCTTGCGCACACGTGAGACAAAAACATTGTCCTCGCCCTGGACTTCCTGAGGGGTGACATATCCCTCGTCCTGGCGGTAATCGACAACGGAGACGCCGGGGAAATCCTTCATTGCCTTACGGGCTTCTTCGACGGTGACCGGCTGTTCGAATTCGATATTCACCGCTTCGGCATGACCGACAAAAACCGGGACGCGAACGCAGGTCGCATGAACCGCGATATCCGGATCAAGGATTTTGCGGGTCTCGGCAGTCATTTTCCATTCTTCGCGGGTCGAACCGTCATCCATGAATTCGTCGATATGCGGGATGACGTTAAAGGCGATCTGTTTGGTGAACTGTTCCTTGACCGGCAGATCGTTGACGTAAATGCCCTTGGTCTGGTTGAACAGCTCATCCATCGCCAACCGACCGGCACCGGAAACCGACTGATAGGTTGAAACCACAACACGTTTGATCGGTTGCAGGTCATGCAGGGGTTTAAGCGCCATGACCATCTGAATGGTCGAGCAGTTCGGGTTGGCGATGATGTTTTTCTTGGCGTAGCCAGCCAGTGCGGCACCATTTACTTCGGGCACGACAAGCGGTACGCCCGGTTCCATGCGCCAGTAGCTGGAATTGTCGATGACAACGCAGCCTGCGGCAGCAGCCTTGGGCGCAAGCGTTTTGGCCGTTGTACCACCAGCCGAGAACAGCGCGATATCGACCTTGGAAAAGTCGAAGGTTGCGGCATCCAGGACCTTGAGTTCCTTGTCACCGTAATCCAGTTCGCGGCCGACCGAACGTGAGGAGGCGAGTGCGAAAATTTCGTCAGCCGGGAATGCGCGTTCTTCAAGGGTGTTGAGCATCTCGCGCCCGACATTTCCGGTCGCGCCGACAACGGCGATTTTATAGCCCATCAGGAGCCTCTTTCAGTCATTCTGGCAGTGCCCATACACTTTGCCCTTCTTTGGTAGAGGACAGTCGCGTTTTGCATATGCCTGTGGATAATCGTCTGTACAGTATGACGCGAGATGTAAGGTTTTATCGAGGTGCACGCAAGGAGATCATTGGCTATTACCTCTTGAGATTGCAAAAAAATCTGGCAGAATTATCCATGGGGTTCGAGTACCGAACCCTAAATCAGAATCGTTCGGCCCCGGCTTTGAGTTTTCTGTTTTCACTGTCTGCGGGTGCGCGGCCTGTCGACTAGCCGTTTCCGCATTTCCTTTTCGAACGATTGACCAGACGATCCTGATTTAGGGTCCGGTACTTATGTGAAATCCGGCAACGGGTTTTACGTGGGGCGATGGCATTTCCGGCTTAAAAAGGACGGCAGATGACGTACCCGATGACACTGGACTGGACACAAAAAAAGGTTCTCGATTTTTTCCGGGAACATGTCACGCGTGGAACACTGGTATTCCGGGCGGACGATAGACACGAGATTGTTCTGGGGGATGGCAGCGATCCCAGGGCAACAATGACTGTACCGAACTGGAGCGACACATTGAAAATGGCGCTAAGTCCTGATCCGGGATTTGGCGAATCCTATATGCGTGGCGGTTTCGATGTTGTTTCCGGCGAGATGGAAGACCTGATCAGGGTCTTGCGGCTTAATTTCGAAGGCGGCCATTCGGCAAACGGATTTGGCCTTTTTATCGAAAAGCTGCAGGCGCTTAAATTCCAGATCGCGCAATTTACCTCGGTCAAGGCCGCTTCACGGCGCGTGCGCCATCATTATGATATCGGCAATGACCTTTATACCCGGTTTCTTGATCCGGAAATGCAGTATTCCTGCGCCTTCTGGGATGATGGTGCCCAGACGCTGGAAGAAGCGCAAAACCGCAAGATGAGCCTGACGACCCAGCGTCTGAGGATCGATCAGCCCGATCTTCGGGTGGTTGATATTGGCTGTGGCTGGGGCGGGCTTAGCCGCTTTATCCGGCGCACGACGGGGGCGGAGGTGCACGGTATTACGCTTTCGACCGAGCAATATAACTGGGCGCTGGAACGCAAAGAGGAACTGCCTGATAACTTCCACGAAGGTCTTGGCTATCATCTTCTGGATTACCGGCTGTTTGCCGATGCGAATGAAGGCAAGTACGACCGGGTTGTTTCGGTTGGCATGTTTGAACATGTCGGGCGGCCGCAGTTCAAAACCTATTTCGAGAAGGTCGGCAAATTGCTGAAAGCCGGGGGACGGGCGGTGATCCATACGATCATCAAGCCGCGTCCGGATTTTACGTCGCCCTGGATTGATCGATACATCTTCCCGGGAGGATATATTCCGGCGGTGCACGAAGTTATCGAAGCTGCCGAGAATGCCGACCTTAAAGTCGAAGCATCGCATTTTCACGCGGGACTGAACTATGCCCGAACCCTGATCGCATGGCGCGACCGGTTCCGCGAGATTGCCGATCAGCTTGACCCGGAAAAATACGACACCGAGTTTAAACGGATGTGGGAATTTTATCTGGCGGGCTGCATCAATGCCTTTGACGAGCGCGAAGGCGGCGGTGGCATGCGGGTCGGGCAGTTTGTTTTCACCAAACCCGGTTATCGTTTTACGTAAAAACGCATCGGTCGGGCTGTCGTTTTGCGATGGCCCGACCCATATATACCCAATGTTCAAACGGGCCGCAGAGTCCGAACTTTGATAATGCGTGTCGTGGGTCAACCGGCACGGCGCGCGGTGTTCATACCCGGTTGTTCCTTCGGGAGGAAACAACATGCTGAACATGACACACCGGGATAACCCGGTTACACGTGCATATTCCACCCAGATCACCCACCGTACCGGACCGCATATCGGCCGCGTTGATGATTATGTCCGTGCGCTTAAATCCATTGAGATATCCAGTTGCGAACGCGATATGCTTCGGGCCCATGCCAAGGCACCGGGGCGGGAAATTACGGGCAATCAACTGGCAAATACGATTGGTCATTTCGGGTCCCGGATCGGAAACAAGAAATATGGCAAACTGGCCCGCAAGATTGCGGCAGCGGCCGAATTGCCGACCTGCAAATCCGATGTCAGCGATTATCTGGCAGCGGTTTTCACATTGGCCGATGGTGCGCAGCAAAACAGCGAAGACTGGCATTGGGTCATGCATGAAGAAGTTGTCGAAGCCCTGAAAAAGACCCGCATCGTGTAGAATTTCGGGCGTTATAAAGTTTTTTGGTCGGATATGTAACGTGGGCCAAAGCTGTTTCGTCCTGATTGCAGAGGGGATTTCCCCCGGTTTGCAATCACGGAGAAACATGATGAGCCGTTTTGACGTTCCGAAATCGAGCCCGAAAATTTTTGAAGCGATGCTGGGTCTTGCCAGCAGCCTTGAAGATAACCCTCAGATCCCGCGTGTCCTGCGCGATCTGGTGGAATGCAGGGTGTCGCAAATCAATGGATGTTCGCATTGCCTGCGCATGCATTCCAAAAGTCATGCCGATCACGGCGGTGATGCGATCAAGGTGACCATGCTGGCGGTCTGGCGTGCGGCCAAAGGGTATGACGAAGCAGAACGGGCAGCACTTGATTGGGCGGAATGCCTGACAGAGGCCGTTGATCAGGACCGTATTTCGCAAAGCTATCGCAACCTTGTCGATCATTTCGAAAAAGACGCCATTTCCGAGCTGACCTGCATCATTTCAACGATGAATGCCTGGAACCGTCTTGGTATTGCGCAGCATGAGTTTGCCTGATCGCAATCCCCGATCCGATAGGGTCTTTGCTTCGTCAGACCTATCGGGCAGGATGACCACCAAATCGGCGATACGGGCTTGCCCCGTATCGCTTCATGTGTTTGACGGGGATCGCATGGCAGATCAGGTTTTCGAAACCCATCGCGGGCGGCTGCATGCCTTGGCCTATCGCATGCTGGGCAGTCATGCCGATGCCGAAGACGCCGTGCAGGATGTCTGGTTGCGCTGGCGGGCGACAGCAAAGGATGACATCCGCGATGCCACGGCGTGGCTGGTGCGGGTATGCAGCAATATCTGCCTTGATGTTCTGAAATCGGCCCGTCGTCAGCGTGAAAATTATGTAGGGCAGTGGTTGCCCGAACCCTGGGCGCCTGTGGTTGAGGCGGAAGCCGAAAACAACCTGATTGAACGGGATGGTCTGGGGCAGGCCTATGTGATGATGCTTGAACGCTTGGGACCGGTCGAACGGGTTGCCCTTGTCCTGCATGATGTTTTTGACTGGTCACACGAGGAAATTGCCCCAGTGATCGAGCGGACCGAAAACAATACCCGCCAGATCCTGTTTCGCGCGCGCCGCAAGGTGAACCGCGAACATGACCGCGACCCGACACCGGTTCCCGATAGTGAAGCCGCCGATAAGGGGCAGGTTGCCGCCTTTGTCGATGCCCTGATCGGCGGGGATTTGCAAGCCCTGATCGGGCAGTTGGCACCCAATGTGATCATGCATTCCGATAGTGGCGGCAAGGCCCCGGCGGCGGCAAATCCGATTTATGGTGCGGAAAAGGTTGCGCGCTTCTTTACCGGTGTCTGGCGCAAAAAGGCCGAGAACGCGGTGGAAAGCATCGCGTTTGACGGAACAGATTACTGGCTGCTGCTGCATGAAGGCGACAGCCTTGTCTCCGCGGTTGGATTTGCACAGAAAGACGGTGCGGTGGTGGATATTTTTGTTCACCGGAACCCGGACAAGCTGGTTTTCCTGCAACATCTGGGACGGGCATAGAAAAAGGCCGGATCAATGATCCGGCCTTTGTTCTTTGAGGCGTGATCAGAAAGATCAGGCGATTTTGTCGAGTTCGTTGATCAGCGATTCACCCATGACGGTGGTCGAAACCTTTGCCATGCCCGGCTGCATGATATCAGCGGTGCGCAGTCCGCCTTTCAGAACGTTCTGAACCGCGGTTTCGATCAGGGTGGCATCATCGCCCATGTCGAACGAGTAACGCAGCATCATGGCGAATGAGAGGATGGTTGCCAGCGGGTTGGCGATATCCTGGCCGGCGATGTCCGGGGCGGAGCCGTGTACCGGCTCGTAAAGCGCCTTGCGCGCACCGTTTTCATCGGCAGCACCCAGCGATGCGGACGGCAGCATACCGAGCGACCCGGTCAGCATTGCGGCACAATCGGAAAGGATGTCGCCAAACATGTTGGTGGTGACCATCACGTCAAACTGTTTCGGATTACGGACCAACTGCATGGAGGCGTTATCAACATACATGTGGCTGACTTCGACTTCTGGGAAGTCCTTGGCAACGCGTTCAACAACTTCGCGCCACAGGACGGTCGATTCCAGAACGTTGGCCTTGTCAACCGAACACAGGCGTTTGTTGCGCTTCATGGCCATGTCAAAGGCGACACGGGCGATACGTTCAACTTCCGGCTCGGAATAAACCAGCGTGTTGAAGCCAAAACGTACACCATCGCGTTCTTCGATGCCGCGCGGCTGACCGAAATAGATGCCACCGGTCAGTTCGCGCAGGATCATGATATCCAGACCCTTGACGATGTCTTCCTTCAGCGTTGAGGCACCGACAAGCGCATCAAACACAAGTGCCGGACGCAGGTTGGCAAACAGGCCCATTTCCTTGCGGATTTTCAGAAGGCCGCGTTCCGGTTTGATTTCAAACGGAAGGTTATCCCATTTCGGACCACCAACAGCACCGAGCAGAACCGCATCGGCCGCCATGGCATCGGCAAGCGTTTTATCGGTCAGCGGATTGTTGTGCGCATCAATCGACGCGCCACCGATCAGACCTTCGGTGATTTCGAAATTGACGTTACGCTTCTTGGCCATCCAGTCCATGACGCGCTGAACCTGACGCATGACTTCGGGGCCAATGCCGTCGCCGGGCAGCATCAGAACTTTTTTGGTGGTGCTCATCAAACAATCCTTCCCAGATATTATCGGGGCCGCTCACCCCGTATCGACAAAAAGGGCGGCAAACCCGAACGGTCTGCCGCCTCTTTGAATTACAGCGACAGCCAGGGCTGCGACGCAGCGCGCTTGGCTTCAAAATCGTTGATCGCATCGCCCTTCTGAAGGGTCAGACCGATGTCATCAAGGCCGTTCAACAGGCAATGTTTGCGGAACGGTTCGACATCAAACTTGATGCAGCCGCCATCCGGACCATGGATTTCCTGTTTTTCAAGATCGATGGTGATGGTGGCGTTTTCGCCGCGTTCGGCGTCATCCATCAGCTTGTCGACATCTTCCTGCGGCAGACGGATCGGCAGGATGCCGTTTTTAAAGCAGTTGTTATAGAAAATGTCGGCAAAGCTTGGTGCGATGATGCAGCGAATGCCGAAATCAAGCAGCGACCAGGGCGCATGTTCGCGCGACGAACCACAGCCAAAGTTGTCACCCGATACGATGATCTTGGCATTGCGATAGGCCGGTTTGTTCAGGACGAAATCCGGGATTTCGTTGCCCTTGTCGTCGTAACGCATTTCATCAAAAAGGTTCTTGCCAAGGCCCGAACGCTTGATGGTTTTGAGGAACTGTTTCGGGATGATCATGTCGGTATCGACATTGATCATCGGCAGCGGTGCTGCCACACCGGTGAGGGTCGTGAACTTATCCATTAATCTTATCCCTTGCTTCCAGTTTCCCAGGCAAGACCGAGTGCCTCGATCAGTTCCTCGGTTGCGTCGATATCCTTCGCAACGAATTCGGGCAGGTTGATCCCGGTCAGCTGCGGAAGCAGCTGTTCAAGGATCGGAGCCCTACCACAGCGCGCCGCGCCGTCACGGAAACTGATGAATGACTGTTCTGCCATGGGTTTCTGCCTTAACCGAGTTTGCGGACGTCAGTCAGATGACCGGTGACTGCTGCGGCCACGGCCATCGCCGGGCTGAGCAGGTGGGTTCGGCCACCACGGCCCTGACGGCCTTCGAAGTTACGGTTCGAGGTCGATGCGCAACGTTCGCCCGGTTCCAATCGGTCCGGGTTCATCGCAAGGCACATCGAGCAGCCCGGTTCACGCCATTCAAAACCGGCTTCGAGGAATATCTCGTGCAGGCCTTCGGCTTCTGCCTGTTCCTTGACCAGACCGGAACCCGGAACGACCATGGCACTGACATGATCGGCAACCTTGCGACCCTTGGCGATAACCGCTGCGGCGCGCAGGTCTTCGATGCGGCCATTGGTGCAGGAACCGATAAAGACGCGATCAATCCTGATGTCTTCGATATTGGTGCCGGCGGTCAGGCCCATATATTCGAGCGAACGGGCGATGGCTTTCTGTTTGCCGGGGTCTTTGGCGTCGGACGGTGCCGGCACTTTGCCGTTAACCGGTACGACGTCTTCCGGGCTGGTGCCCCAGGTGACCTGCGGGATGATGTCGGCAGCATCGATTTCGACGATCTTGTCGTAATGCGCGCCTTCGTCAGACGGAAGGGTCTTCCAGTATTCGACAGCCTGTTCGAATGCGGCCCCTTTGGGTGCCATCGGGCGGCCCTTGATATATTCAAAGGTTTTTTCGTCCGGTGCGATCAGGCCCGCGCGTGCGCCGCCTTCGATCGACATGTTGCAGACGGTCATGCGGCCTTCCATCGACAGCGACCGAATGGCCGAACCGGCATATTCGATCACATAGCCGGTACCACCGGCCGTGCCGATGCGCCCGATGATGGCAAGGGTCACGTCCTTGGCGGTAACGCCCGGATGCAGATCGCCTTCTACCTTGACCAGCATGTTTTTTGCCGGTTTCTGAACCAGCGTCTGGGTGGCCAGAACATGTTCGACTTCGGACGTGCCGATACCGAATGCCAGGGTGCCGAATGCGCCGTGGGTCGAGGTGTGCGAGTCGCCGCAGACCATGGTAATACCCGGCAGGGTGAAACCTTCTTCGGGGCCGACAATGTGAACGATGCCCTGACGCAGGTCATTCATCGGAAAGTAATGGATACCGGTATCCTTGGCGTTCTGGTCAAGGGTGTTGACCTGGATACGGCTATCTTCTTCCTTGATGCCTTCGGAACGGTCCGTGGTCGGAACGTTATGATCCGGAACGGCAAGGGTGAGTTCCGGGTGGCGCACTTTGCGGCCAGAATTGCGAAGGCCTTCGAAAGCCTGCGGGCTGGTCACTTCATGAACGAGATGGCGGTCAATATAAATCAGGCAGGTACCATCATCCTGCGTATCGACCACGTGACTTTCCCAAATCTTGTCAAAAAGGGTTTTAGGCGCACCCATCTCGACCTCCTCTTAAAATCGATCTTGTATGCAGCTACGACCAGACAGTTGTGCCGATAATGGACGTTAAACCGGGGATGTTTTTTTACGACGGCAATCCCTGGATTGCGATGTCATGTGGCGCACTGTGTCGCCTGTTCCTCCGGGCATCCGGGTTTGTCCCGGTATGCGAAATTTTATTATCCAGAACCGCACGGACTTGATCGTTTTTGCCGCGGGAGTGCCTTTATACACTCAAGCTTCCAAATCGCAAGCAACCGGGCGCGTGTTTTTTTACGCAATTACATCCCAAAGTAGATTCAGGGAAAATTGAGCATCCTGTAGTAGCCAAAACAACCAGATTCCGGGGGGATGCGGCCAAAGCAGGGATAGCTGATATAAAATAAAGTTATATGTTATTCGCAAGGTTTCCGCGCGTTACATCAATCGGGCGCGAAAACCGGCGATTCGATATGATGCACGTATAAAGTGTATTTTGGGGTTCTTTGTCGCCCGAAACACAGGCAAAAGAAATAACCCAAAAGAAACGGGCCCACCCGAAGGTGAGCCCGTAAATCATTCCGACAATACGGAACGCAGATTATTTCTTGCGTTCTGCTGCGGTCAGTTTGCCTTTGTGACCGGTGGTCTGTTCGGCGATACGCGCCGATTTACCGGTACGGCCACGCAGGTAGTAAAGTTTTGCGCGACGAACGTCACCACGACGGACGACTTCGATTTTGTCGATCGCCGGGGAGTAGTTCTGGAAGATACGCTCGACACCTTCGCCCGATGCGATTTTACGCAGGGTGAAGGACGAGTTCAGGCCGCGGTTTTTCTTGGCGATGCAGACGCCTTCGAACTGCTGGATACGCTCGCGGGTGCCTTCAACGACTTTCAGGTGAACACGGACGGTGTCGCCTGCGTCGAATTCCGGAACTTCGCGTTTTGCAGCGATTTTATCGAGCTGATCTTTTTCGATCTGCTGGATGATTGCGTTGGTCATGGTTTAACCCTCTTTGATGTGCCCGCGTGCGACATACTGATCCCAAAGGTCAGGACGCCGAGCACGGGTAATTTCTTCTGCCTGAGCATGCCGCCAGGCTTGTACCTTGGCATGATGTCCGGAAAGCAAGATCTCCGGCACGTCACGCCCGTTCCAATTGGCCGGGCGCGTGTAATGCGGATATTCAAGCAACCCGGTTTCAAAGCTTTCCTCGTCGACGGATTCGGTCTTGTTGACCACTCCTTCGATAAGGCGAATGCACGATTCAATCAGGACCATGGCCGGCAGTTCGCCGCCCATGAGGATGTAATCGCCAATGCTGATTTCCTCGACCGCGTGTTCATCAAGTACGCGCTGGTCGATACCTTCGTAACGACCGCACAACAGGATGGCACCCGGTCCGGCTGCCAGTTCGCGGCAACGTTTCTGGTTCAGCATTTTCCCGCGCGGGCTGAGATAAATCAGCGGCAATTGCGGAGCTTCCGCACGCAATTCACGCAGGGTGGCGTCGACAATATCCGGGCGCATGACCATACCGGCCCCACCCCCGAAAGGATTGTCGTCAACAGTGCGGTGACGGTCGGTTGCATGATCACGGATGTCTTTGACATCCAGCGACCAGATCCCGTTTTCCAGTGCCCGTCCGGCCAGAGACTGGCCGAGCGCGCCCGGGAACATTTCCGGGAACAGGGTTGCAACCTTGGCCTGCCACACAGACATCGATCAGGCCTCCTTTCCGCTGCCGGTCGCAGTTTCTGCGCCTACTGCATCGGCAGTGACGGCATCAGAATCGCGGTCGGCCTGAGAGTCCTTGCGGGAGTTGCCCGGACGACGGGTACGATTGCCCGGTCCTTCTTCTTCCTGCAAAAGCCCCTCGGGCGGATTTACCACCAGCTTGCGTTCCGAAAGCACCACATCGGGCACGACTTCCTTGGTAAACGGCAGAACGACGACTTTGCCACGGACTTCTTCCAGCGCGATTTCGATCACATCGCCCGCGCCAAAATCAGCCACACCCCGTACGGTCCCGAACAGCGAACCATCAACATGATGGGCTTTCAGGCCGACAAGATCGGCAAGATAAAATTCGTCTTCGTCTTCCGTTTCCGGCAGGGCCGTCCGCGGTACATAAAGCTTGGTACCCCGCAGCCGTTCGGCCGCGTCCCGGTCGTTCACACCATCGATCTTGGCGATCAGCTGGTCGCGAACATGTCCGACAGGAGACAGTTTGAATTTCGCCTGTCCCTTGGCATCGAACAACGGGCCGTAACCGACAAGGTTATCCGGATCGACGGTATAGCTTTTGACGCGCACGGCACCACGCACCCCGTGCGGGGCGGTGATCATGCCGACGCAGACAAATGCATCGTCGGTTTTGGATTTGCGGGTATCAGCCATTTCGGTTCACAAATTTCCGGTATCTGATCAAAGCGTGCGAAAAGCTTATTCTTCGCTGGCAGCTTCTTCAGCAGGAGCCGCAGCAGCTTCGGCAGCTGCAGCAGCAGCGGCTTCGGCTTTTTCAGCTTTTTCGCGAAGACGTTCCTGGGCTTTCGCCTTCGGAGCAGACTTCTGCGGCTGTTCGGTCGGTTTGAACGCTTCGGCCAGGCCAGCTTTGCCCAGGAAACGTGCAACACGATCGGTCGGCTGTGCGCCAACGCCCAGCCAGTATTTGATGCGCTCTTCTTTGAAGGTTACGCGGTTTTCAGCATCCTTCGGGAGCATCGGATCATAGGTACCGACTTTCTCGATGAAGCTGCCGTCACGCGGGGCACGGGCATCTGCAACTACGATACGGTAGTACGGACGCTTTTTGGCACCGCCACGGGAAAGACGAATCTTGACAGCCATTCGGATAAGTTCCTTTCAGCTTGGGTTTGTAGTCTTCAAGTTACGATCCCGAGGGATCAATTCATTCCGGTTCAGTGAACCGGGGTGTTTTGGTTCTTTCGAAAAATCTTGAGAACCGGGGGCTTGGCTATTTCTTTTTACCGAACCCCGGAAATCCCGGCGGCAAACCACCGCCGCCCAATCCCGGAAGCCCGGGCGGCAAGCCGCCCCCGGCACCGGGAAATCCTTTTGGTAACTTGCTCATATCGGGCATGTCCCCCCCCTCGAACATCGAGGGATCCATTTTCGGCATGCCGCCGAACAGACCTTTTTTGCCCATTTTGCCCATTTTCTTGATCATGGTGGCCATGGTCTGATGCTGTTTGAGCAGCTTGTTCACATCCTGAACCGAAAGACCGCAGCCTGCGGCAATACGCTTTTTGCGCGATGCCTTGATCAGGGCCGGGTTTTCACGTTCCTTGGGCGTCATCGACAGGATGATCGCTTCCTGATGCGTCAGAAGTTTGGGATCAAGCTTGGTCTGCGACATCTGTTTTTTCAGCGCGCCCATGCCCGGCAGCATCCCCATGATACCGGAAAGATCACCCATTTTCTGAAGCTGCTTGAGCTGGGAAAGAAGATCGTTCAGGTCAAACTGACCCTTTGCGAGCTTCTTCGCCATTTTCTCGGCGTCTTCCTGTTTGATCGTCTCGGCAGCCTTTTCAACAAGGCTGACGACATCGCCCATACCGAGGATACGGTTGGCGATACGATCCGGATGGAAGGCTTCCATCTCGTCGATTTTTTCACCGGTACCGAGCATCTTGATCGGGCAGCCGGTGATCTGGCGCATCGAAAGAGCCGCACCACCGCGTGCATCGCCGTCGATACGGGTCAGAACGATACCGGTGATGCCGACCTTTTCGGCAAATTCCTTGGCCACATTGACCGAGTCCTGACCGGTCATCGCATCGGTGACCAGAAGGGTTTCGGCCGGGTTGACCGCGTCACGGACCTGGGCGACCTCGCTCATCAGTTCCATATCGATATGCAGGCGACCTGCGGTATCGAGGATGACGGCGTCGTAGCCTTCCTTGCGACCGGTATCCATCGCACGTTTTGCGATCGAGACCGGCTTTTCGCCCATGACGATCGGCAGAACGTTCAGGCCGTTGCTATCGGCCAGAATTTTAAGCTGCTGCTGTGCGGCGGGACGATAGATATCAAGCGACGCCAGAAGCACCTTCTTGTTGCGCTTTTTGGTCAGATGCAGCGCGATCTTGGCGGAGCTCGTGGTTTTACCCGAACCCTGCAGACCGACCATCAGGATCGGAACCGGCGGGGTGGCAGCAAGGTTGATATCCTCGCCCTCGCCCAGCATGTTTTTCAGTTCGTCATGGACGATCTTGACGACCATCTGTCCCGGCGTCACTGAACGCAGGACATCCTGACCAACCGCACGTTCGGTTGCATTGGTGATAAAGGATTTAACAACCGGCAGCGCCACGTCAGCCTCAAGCAGGGCGACGCGTACTTCGCGCATGGCTTCCTTGACGTCGGATTCTTTCAGCGCGCCACGTTTGCGCAGCTTGTCAAGAACACCGCCAAGGCGATCGCTTAGTCCTTCAAACATTCCAAATCCCGTCTGTGTTTCCGGTGTTTCCACCATGTACGCACAAAAAACTAAAACCCAGTGCTCGACAACTCGAGGACTGGGGGAGTCACCCCTTGGGCGACCTTTATTGCGCAGGGTTTATGCGATAGGGGGTGGAGAGTCAAGCGCAATCAGGCGCAAAAGCGCGATGTTCTGCGCTTTTGATACCGATTTCATCGCAATCGGCGATTCGTCCCGGCCAGCCCGTTGTTTAACCCGCGATATTGGCCGGTTCGATGGCGTGATTGTCAATCAGGCGGGCCTTGCCAAGATGGGCGGCGACAAAGACGCGGCTGGGACTTGTGACGTGTTTGGTGACCAGTTCAAGCGTATTGGCATCGCGGATTTCAAGATAATCGATCGGGCTGAACCCCGCGCGCAGGATGTCTTCGCGTCCCCTGGCCAGAAGCGGGCCGATTTCAGCACCGGATGCCGCGGCTTTAACGATTTCGCTTAGAACCCGGTTAAGGGTCGGAGCAACAGCGCGTTCATCTGGGGTGAGGTAACGGTTGCGCGATGACATTGCCAGTCCGTCTTCCTCACGCAGGATCGGTGCACCGATGATTTCGACCGGTATGTTCAGGTCGGTGCTGAAACGCCGGATGACCATCAGCTGCTGATAGTCTTTCTGGCCGAATATCGCGCTATCGGGCAGGGTCTGCAGCAAAAGTTTGGTGACGATCTGGGCGACGCCGTCAAAATGGCCGGGCCGGGCGGCACCGCACAGCACGTTGGTCAGAGATCCGTCAACGCTGACGCGGGTGGCAAAGCCTTCTGGGTACATTTCCTCGACCGAGGGAGCAAAGCACAACTCCACCCCGGCAGCATCAAGCATCTTCTGGTCATCGGGCAAGGTGCGCGGATAGGCACCGAAATCCTCGTTGGGGCCAAACTGCGTCGGATTGACGAAAATGCTGACAACAACACGATCAGCGTGATTGCGGATATGCTCCGTCAGGCTGATATGCCCGGCATGAAGGGCCCCCATTGTGGGAACCAGTCCGACGCGCAAACCTTCTGCGCGCCATTGGGCAATAACCGCGCGCAGTTCTGCAACGCTGTGAACGGTTTTAAGCGTCATTGTCGTGTTGTCGATCGTCTGTTGGGCGTATGCGGTGCTGCTATTTTACAGCGCGCAATTTGCCGGGTTTGGTCACGCCAAAGCAATGATCATCGGTCGGAAACTGACGTGTCCGGACTTCGGTGGCGTAGCTTTCAACCGCCTTGGAAATCTGATCGCCGAGATTGGCATAGCGTTTGACAAATTTCGGGGTGAAATCGGAAAACATTCCGAGGATATCTTCGGTCACCAATACCTGTCCGTCGCAGGCGACAGATGCGCCAATGCCGATGGTCGGAATATCGATTTCCGTGGTGATGCGTCGTGCCACGGCTTCGACCGTGCCTTCGACGACAACCGAAAATGCACCGGCTTGGGCAACGGCTTTTGCATCGGCAAGCACCTTGGCAGCAGCGTCGTCACCACGGCCCTGACTTTTGAAGCCGCCCATGGTGTTGACCTGCTGGGGCATCAGGCCGATATGGGCCATGACGGGAATACCGCGCTGGCTCAGAAACGCGATGGTGTCGGCCAGCTCGGCGCCACCTTCAAGTTTCACACCTGCGCAACCGGTTTCGGCCAGAATGCGTGATGCGGTGCGGAACGCCTGTTCCTTGGATTCCTGATAGCTTCCGAATGGCAGATCAACGATCACACAGGCGTTCGAGCTGCCGCGCATGACGGCCTTGCCGTGGTTGATCATCATGTCGACGGTGACGGCAAGGGTGCTTTCCATGCCGTAAACAACCATGCCCAATGAATCACCGACCAGAAGAAGGTCGCAGTGTTCATCCAGGCGTTGTGCCATCGGCGTGGTATAGGCCGTAAGGCAGACAACCGGTTCTGCACCCTTGCGGGCACGAATTTCAGGAACCGTGATGCGGCCCTGTTTTCTTGTGGTGGCACTCATGACGTTTCTCCCCCGGTATAACCGGATTTGGCTGCCCGATCTGTGTCAGGCGTGCCGTCATGTTTACAATATGATGACCATTTGCGGGAACTGTTTTTTCGCAATCGCGAAACAGGCTTTTGGTCGAATAGCCTTTAACAGGACGGGCCCCCGTTATTGCAGTCGCAGGATATTCAGTCCATTTCGCGATTTGTTGTGCATTTGCACAACGCAATCACAAACCTTCGGCAAGGTCTTCGAGCATATCAATGCCGACCGCTTCGATATGACGGTTATCCCTTAGCGTAATCGTCGCTTCCTTGCGCAACTGCGTCAGGGTTCGTGACACCGTTTCAATGGTCAGGCCAAGATAATCAGCGATGTCGGAACGGCTCATCGGGACCTGGATCGTGTCACTTTCCTCGCCGCGATGTTCCTGACGGCGGGCCAGCATCAGAAGGAAGGATGCGACTTTTTCCTTGGCGGTCTTGCGACCGAGCAGCAGCATCTGGTCCTGTGCGGCGGCCAGTTCGTCAACCGCCATGCCCAGCATGCGTTTTTCAAGACGCGGGAATTCGTCAAACAGCTTTTCAAGCTTCTCACGCGGGAAGCGGCAGGCGGTTACCGGCTCGATTGCTTCGGCGGTGTAGCTGTATGTGGTGTTCAGCGCCAGACCAAGAAAATCACCGGGGAAAAGGAAACCGGTGATCTGTCGGCGGCCATCACCCAGAAGTTTGTAAAGCTTTACCGAACCCGATGTGACGTTGAAAACGTAATCGGCATCTTCGGCTTCATGGAAAATCGTGCTGTGCGGATCAAACTGAACATGAGTCAGCATCTGGCGCAGACGGTCATGCTCCGTACCCTGCAAAGAAGAGCAGAAGGTCAAGTCCTTGATTCCGCAGGCCTCACAAAGCTGGGAACGCACAGACATGGCAAACTCCGGAGCTACATTTATTAAGGTGTTGAATTGGAATTAATCTATTCGATCAGATAGGGGCAGTTCAAGCGATACTAACGTTTCATTCAGTTGTTTTTCGTATGGCTGTCCTGCGGTTCCTGATCGTCGTCATCAAAAAGGATGCGATTGGCGGCCCCTTCCATATCATCGAACTGCCCGGATTTAAGCGACCACAGAAATGCCGCCAGCCCGAGAAGTCCCAGAAATAGGGCGATTGGTATCAGAAGTAATAGGTTGCTCATACTGACGGAGCTCCTGCCTCTTGGGCACGTACGGGGAGGGGCGCGCGATCTTCAATTATCGGTTTGTCACTTCCTGATCGCAGGCGCAATGCGTTGGCGATCACAATCAAAGATGATGAAGACATCGCAATGGCGGCCACCAGTGGGGTGACCATGCCCGAAACCGCCAATGGAATCGTAATCAGGTTATAGCCAAATGAAAGCATGAAATTCTGCCGCACAAGCCGGTCGGATTTTTTGGCAACATCGATGGCCTCTATCACGGCCGAAAGACGATCCCCCTGAAACACGATATCGGCGACATTCTGGCTGATCTCGGCGGCACTGGCTGGTGACATGGATGCGTGGGCCGCGGCAAGTGCCGGTGCATCATTAATGCCGTCACCGACCATAAGGTCGCATTTTCCGTCTTCTGCGCGACGGGCGATTTCGTTTGCCTTGTCCGCCGGAGATAGTTGTGCCTTCCAGTCGCGGATGCCAAGCGTTTCGGCAAGCTGCGATACCGTCACCGGCCGATCTCCCGACAGAAGGGAAATATCAAATCCGCGTGCAGACAGCGTTTCGATAACCTGTTCGGCATCATGACGGGGGGCATCGCGGAAAACAAACCGAACGGCTGCCCGTCCCGGTTCCTGCAACCATATTTCGGGGCCCGCAACGTGGCTGGACAGGTCGGCATTTTCAGCAATGCCGCAAAATGCACGACTTCCTAGCCGAACCATGCCACCGGGCAGTTCCGCAGACAATCCCTGCCCTGGATGTTCGGAGACGTTGGCGATTGGCGTTACATTTCCGGCGGCCCGAACCAGGGCACGGGATAGTGGATGGCTGCTATTGGCAGCGATGGAAGCCGCAAGCTCAAGCGACCCTTCATTTTCGGTATTGCTTATCAATTCGGGCTTGCCGGTGGTTAATGTACCGGTTTTATCAAAAATGACACCGCGAATGCTGGTCAGTCTTTCCAGTGCGGTGGCCGATTTGACAAGAATACCCGCACGCAACAGCCGCCCGGTTGCAATCACCTGAACGACCGGCACGGCGAGTGCCAGCGCGCAGGGGCAAGTGATGATCAGAACGGCAATCGCATTCATCAGGGCATCCTGCCAGCCAATCCCGCCAATCAGCCACCAACCCAGAAATGTCGTGCCTGAAAGAATATGGACTACGGGGGCATAGGATTTTGCCACCCTGTCGGCAAGGGCCACATATTTGGCACGTCCCTGTTCGGCATTTTCCATCAACCGGACAATTTCCGCCAAAAGCGTGGTTTGACCGGTTGCGGTAACACGTATGCGCAAGGGGGCTGAAATATTGGTTGTTCCGGCGAAAACGCTTGTGCCCGGTTTGGCGGTGTTCGGGATGCTTTCACCCGTGATCAGGCTGGTGTCGATATCCGACTGCCCGTCGAGGATTTCACCATCAATGCCGATCCGTTCGCCTGCGGCCACTATAACAATCATGCCCGGCTTTGCCTTGTCAGGAGCGATCAGTCGGCGGGTGCCATCGTCATCGAGGACCGTGACCGACCGGGCATTTAGCGACAGCAGATGTTCGGCCGCCGATCGGGCCTGACCGCGAGCACGGCTGTCAAGATAACGACCGACCAGCAGGAAGAACAGAAGTGTTATCGCCGAATCAAAATAGGCATGAGGGCCGCCGCGCATGGTTTCGGCCAAGCTCATGCCAAGGGCAAGAATAACGCCGAGGCTGATCGGGACATCCATATTGACCCGGCGATTGCGGATCGCACCCCATGCGGATCGGTAAAACGGGATGCCGGCATAGGCCGCCGCCGGAAGGGCAATCAGGGCCGATATCCAGTGGAAAAGATCGCGGGTTGCCCCGCCCATGCCCTGAAAATACCCGGCCCAGACGGACACCGAAAGCAGCATGACATTGCCTGCGGCAAATCCGGCGACTGCCAGACAGCGGAGCAATTCGCTGTTGCGGGCCTTTGTCGCCTGTTCGAGCACTGCGGGATCAAACGGAATCAGCCGGTATCCCATTTGCAGAACCGGTTTAACCAGCTCATCGACATCTGCAATGCCGCCGTTCCATGCCATCCTTAGACGGCGGGTGGTCATGTTAACGCGCGCATGCAGGACGGACGGATTTTTTTGCAAAAGGGTTTCGATCAGCCAGACACAGGCAGCACAATGAATGCCGTCTACCATCAGGTTCAGATGATGAATGCCTTTGTCGTCGGTACTGACAAGGTCGGTGAAATTAATCGCTGCGATTTCATCCGTATCGGGGCGCAAAGGTCTGGTTTTTGGATCAATGCTTCGACGGCTGTAATAAGATTTCAGCCCAAGATCACCCAGAAGCGCGAACGCACCTGCACAGCCCCGACAGCAGAAATCGGGCCCCGCCGGTGACATGGATGTCACCGGATCTCCACAATGGTGACAGGTGTTCGGGGTTGTCATGGTTTTACAAGAACGGTCTCGACGGTTTGGTAATCATCACCAAGAGCGCGTGCAACGGTCCGGATTTCCCAGCGTCCATAAACCGGGAAGGCGGCACTGGCACGATATTCCCCCGGGGCGATTTCGGCTAGCCGGACAGTCTGGTCAAGGTCATCACGATCCGAACGGCGCAGAACGATTTCCATTTCTGCACCGCTGATCGGTTGGGAATCTCGATCCCGGAACAGGACAGTAACCGTCGCGGACTGATTGATCAGGCCATCAACGGACAGTTTGCTGCGCCATCCCAGTTCTGCCTGGCGTTGCGCGCCTGACATTGCGGCGTTGTAATTATTGCCTTCTTCAAAGGCGTGTTTGGTGACAAGGCCATTCCAGCTGGTCATTGAAAACGTGATCAGAGAGATATTGGCAATCAGCATGATCGCGAAACCACCGACGAAATACCACGGGATCAGACGATCCGATTTGCGCGGGCCGGTACCAGAAGCCTGTGATGTTGTGGTCTGGATCGTCATAATCTTTATCTCCTGCCCGGTGGCACGTGATCGGCGGCCGGATCATCAGGCCGGTCCGGTTATTTCGGACCAGCGAATATCGTATCATAAGTTTCGCGAACATTATCCTCCGGATCTGTCACGCTGAACTCGAAGGGTGTTGATTCACTGCTTAATGTTTCCGGATTTGCCGCAACAAAGACGCGGAAACTGCCGACACGATCAGGTGCGACATCCAGACTGAATGTGCCGTCCTGGTTCGGTGTCAGACCGATCACCTGAAAATCGCTGGCATCAAGGCCTTCGATCTGAAGGGTATAGGTTTTCTCAGCCTGTTCCTTGTTCAGGACTTTCAGCGTATAGCCGTTTCTGACGTCGCCATCTGACAACGTGACAAAGATCGGGTTACGGTCACGCAGGACGTTGACCTCAAGCGTTGTGCGGTTCAGAAGCCCAAAAGCCATTACCGAGGCAACAAGCACGAGAATGACCGAATAGAAAATCGTGCGCGGGCGGACGATGCGGATTTTGGTTGCCTTGCCATGGGCGCGAAGCTGGCTGTTTTGCACGGAATCGAACCGCACCAGATCGCGCGGGAAGCCGACTTTGTCCATCATCTCGTTGCAGGCATCAATGCACAGGCCACAGCCGATACATTCCATCTGCAATCCGTCACGGATATCGATCCCCGTCGGGCACACGTTAAAGCAGGCATAGCAATCAATGCAGTGACCGACTTCCGGAACTTCGCCGCGGACAAGGTTCTTGCGTTTGATCGGGCCGCGGGGCTCGCCGCGCCAGCCTTCATAGGTGACGATCATCGACTCGTCATCAAGCATCGCCGACTGGAAACGCGGCCACGGGCACATATAGGTGCAAACCTGTTCGCGCGCCCACCCGGCCAGCAGATAGGTCGAAAAAGTCAGGAACGCGATGGTGACATAAACGCCCAGTGACGCTTCGCCGGTAAAGATATCAACCATTACCGTGGGGGCATCGTTGAAATACAGCACGAAGGCACCACCGGTTGCGGCGGCAATCACCAGCCATGAAAGATGGGTTGCGCCAATTTTCCAGATTTTTTCGAATGTCCAGGGCGATTTGTCCAGACGCATGCGGGCATTGCGATCCCCCTGAATATGGCGTTCGACAAGCATGAAAAGATCGGTCCACACCGTTTGCGGGCAGCCATAACCGCACCAGATGCGACCAAACAGGGATGTCGCCAGAAAAAGACCGATTGCCGCCAGGATCAGAAGGCCGGTGATGTAATAGACTTCCTGCGGCCAGATTTCGATAAAGAAGAAATAGGCGCGTCCCATATCCATATCGATCAGAACCGCCTGATCCGGCGCCGGTGCGCCACGATCCCAGCGCAGCCAAGGCACGATCCAGTAAATCGCAAGCAGGGTAATCAGGGCGAACCATTTCAGGTTACGGAAATACCCCGACACCCGTTTGGGATAGACCTTGTCGCGGGTTTTATATAAGGGCTGGTCACGATCATCTTCCGGCAGCGTGTCATTTTGCGGGACGGGATGTGCGGGATCGGGCTGTTGCAAATGGGGCATGGCCATTGTCGCTACCTGACTGTTGTGCCGCATCGCCGATAACTGCTCTCTTGTGGTTTTGGGCCACCAGTCACCGGCACATCACGCGACATTGGCATGCGGCATGCCAAGCCGGATTAGGATTATTCAAATTGCAGTGCCAACATACGAAAAACCCGCCGCACCTCACCATGATACAAATCAATTTTTGATCAGATCACAGTGCAGAAAGGTGCGGCGGGCAGAAGATTTTAAAGGTTACTGACCGCCACCAAGCGAGTGGACGTAAACCGTCAGCATTTTGATGGTTTCTTCGTCAAGACGACCACCCCAAGCCGGCATCACGCCACCGCGTGAATTGTTTACGGTTTCGGTGATGTTGGCAGCATCGCCGCCATACAGCCAGATTGCATCGGTCAGGTTGGGCGCGCCCAGTTCCTGAACACCCTTGGCGTCTTCGCCGTGGCAGGAAGCGCAGTTATCGGCGAACACTTCGGCCCCGCGATTGGCCGCTGCCTTGTCGGTCTCGCGACCGGTAAAGGCCAGGACATACTGAACGACATCATTGATGTCTTCGCGTTCAAGTATCTCGTCACGACCAAAGGCGGGCATATCGTTGAAACGGGTGTCTTCATTTGCATCCCAGCGGACACCGACATGCAGCGTTTCATTGATGGTTTCAAGCGAACCACCCCACAGCCAGTCATCGTCCTGCAAGGACGGGAAGCCCGGATTGCCCGAACCGCCAGTGCCGTGACACGGTGCGCAGTTCTCGGCAAATACCGCCTTGCCGCCTGCCATCGAGAAATTCAGCAATTCGCTGTCATTGACGATTTCATCCAGATCCAGTGCTGCCAGACGCTCCATATAGGGGGCGCGTTCGGCGGCAACATTGGCCATGGTTTCGTGCAGCTGTGTACGGTTGGTGGTTTCAAACATACCGGTGAGGTAGCTTGTTGCGGTTGGCCAGGACGGATAAACCACCCAATAGCCGACCGACCAGATGATTGTGGCCCAGAAGACATACACCCACCAGGAAGGCAGCGGTGTGTTCAGCTCCTTGATGCCATCCCATTCATGACCGGTGGTTTCGTGGCCAGAAACCTGGTCTTTTTCGACATGTGTCGACATAGCTCGGTTCTCCCCCTAATCCTGATCCCGAAGCGGAATCCGGGCATGCGCATCCATATCTTCGCGGCGTTTCTTGCTGGGCCACATGACCCACGCAATGATCGATCCGAAAAGCAGCATCAGCCACAGACCCCACAAGGGGCGGAAAAAGTCAGCGAGTTGCGTAAAGAATTCCATGACGTTCCCCTTCGCCTTAGCGCAGGTTCAGCTGCGGGTTGTAACTGGTGAAATCAACCATCCGGCCCAGGACCTGCAGATACGCGACAAGCGCATCCATTTCGGTCAGTTTTGCCGGATTGCCATCAAAGTCACCGGTTGCCGCATTCGGATAGCGTGCAAGGAGTTCTTCGTAATCCTCGTCCGCCATTGCCTGCAGATACAGGTCAGCCTTGGCATTCTCGATCTGCTCGTCGGTGTAAGGAACACCGACCATTTTCAGCGTTTCAAGGTGTGCCTGGGCGTCATCGAACTTCAATTCGCGTTCCGCCAGGAACGGGTAGCCCGGCATGATCGATTCCGGCACGACCGCGCGCGGATCAATCAGGTGGGCAACATGCCAGTCGTTGGAATATTTGCCACCAACACGGGCAAGATCCGGACCGGTACGTTTCGATCCCCACTGGAACGGATGGTCGTACATCGATTCCGCGGCAAGGCTGTAATGGCCATAACGTTCGACCTCGTCACGGAACGGACGGATCTGCTGAGAATGGCAGTTATAGCAGCCTTCGCGGAGATAGATGTTACGTCCCGCCTGTTCGAGCGGTGAATAGGGACGTACTCCTTCGACCTTCTCGATGGTCTGTTCCATCGTGAACAAGGGGACGATTTCAACAATACCACCGATGATGATGGTCAGGAAAATTCCGAGGACGAGAACAAAGACGTTCTTTTCAACAATATGGTGTTTTTTCAGAAGCATTTTCCCATCCCCCTTATTCGGCGGCCACGGTGGCAGGTGTGCCGATCGGTGCTTCGCGACGCAGATCACCCCTGATCGTCTTGTAGACGTTCCAGACCATGATCAGCGACCCCAGCACGAAGAGCAGACCGCCCGTTGCACGAATGATGTAGTAGGGGTGCATGGCTTCAACGGTTTCGATGAAGGAATACTGCAGGAAGCCCAGATCGTCATAGGCACGCCACATCAGACCTTGCATGATCCCCGATACCCACATCGACGTGATGTAAAGAACGATACCGATGGTGCCGAGCCAGAAGTGATGGGCAACCAGACGCATTGAATACAGGCGTTCACGGTGCCACAGGACCGGGATCAGGTGATAGATCGCGCCAAACGACACGAATGCCACCCAGCCAAGTGCGCCGGAATGAACGTGACCAATGGTCCAGTCGGTATAGTGCGACAGGCCGTTGACTGCCTTGATCGACATGACCGGACCTTCGAAGGTCGACATGCCATAGAAACCGACAGCCGCCACCATGAAACGCAGGACCGGGTCGGTGCGCAGTTTGTCCCATGCACCCGAAAGCGTCATCAGGCCGTTAATCATCCCCCCCCAGGACGGCATCCACAGCATGATCGAGAAAGTCATGCCAAGTGTCTGCGCCCAATCCGGAAGTGCGGTATAGTGCAGGTGGTGCGGACCGGCCCAGATATACAGGAAGATCAGCGCCCAGAAGTGGATGATCGACAGGCGATAAGAATAGACCGGACGTTCAGCACGCTTCGGAATGAAATAGTACATCATGCCGAGAAAGCCTGCCGTCAGGAAGAAGCCAACCGCGTTGTGGCCATACCACCACTGCGTCAGCGCATCCTGAACACCCGAGAACATCGAGTAGGATTTGGCACCCATGAACGAAACCGGAATCGCCAGGTTGTTGCCCAGATGCAGCATCGCAATCGTGACAATGAAGGCCAGATAGAACCAGTTCGCCACATAGATATGCGGTTCCGTACGTTTAAGCAGCGTACCGACGAAAACGGCAAGATACGCAACCCAGACCACGGTCAGCCAGATATCGACGAACCATTCCGGTTCAGCATATTCACGGCCCTGGGTAACCCCCGTGACATAGCCGATTGCGGCCATCACGATGAACAATTGGTAGCCCCAGAAAACAAACGACGGAAGCGCCTTGCCACCATAAAGTGACGTTCGGCAGGTTCGTTGCACCACATAGAACGACGTCGCCAGAAGGGCGTTGCCGCCAAAGGCAAAAATCACTGCCGATGTATGCAGCGGGCGCAGACGTCCGAAGTTCAGGAATTCGTTATCAAAGTTAAGCGCCGGAAACGCGAGCTGCCAGGCAATTAAATCGCCCGCCAGAAATCCGACGACGCCCCAAAATACAGTCGCCAGTGCGCCCCAGCGCACAACGTCCATATTGTAATCAACAGCAACTGGCGTTGATGCTGTCTGTGCCATGCTCCCCTGGCTCATGCTTGACTCCCGTTCAAGGTGTTCGGGTGAGTTGTCCCCAATCCGATCGGTCAACTCCATCAGTCCCGGCGGTGACCGGGTGCGACACATGCCATCCCCTTGCCACCTGCACCAAAAGCCCCACCGCTGCCGTGATGCGCTATTTGCGGCATCACATGCAAAACGGACGAGGCTTTTGAATGTCTGATGATTATGCGGGCAGGAGCCGCCGGCGCCATTGATCCACGTCAATATCGGCGTGTAAAAGCCCCGTGTCTTTCAATCTTCAGGCAAAGCTCGCCCGCGTTGCGGGACAATTGATTGCTAAGTGTGTTTATGCGCGTTCGGGTCTGCAAAGGTGTTGATACAGGTCAAGGTGGCCCCGAATTCTTTGCGGCATGATCGCCAAAATTCCCGGGAAGAGCAGCAATCATGTCAACAACCTATCAGGCACGGCCCTTAACACATCACACGGCGGATATGACCTTTCCGCTCGTGCAGATGATGCAAACCGGCCTTACGGTGGAACGCTGGCGCGAGTTTGTTGCCGAGTTCTGTGCGGATCGCGGCAACAGCGTAATCGGTGCCGGATGCGACGATATTCTGTGGCAGCGCCCGCGCGGCATCATCGTGATCGCCAATGAGAGGGGGTATATCCACGGTCTGTTTTCCTATCAGGTGCGCGACGACATTGCCGAGGGCCTTGTCCTGCATGTCGACAACATCATGGCGGTCGAAATCGTTTCCAGGCCCTATGTGCTTGATGCGATGCGCAATGCGATGAACCGTCTGGGCCGTGAACATCATTGTGCGGCGGTTCATGTTTCGGTCGGCGAAATGGAAGAACGCCTGCGCGATTATTTCAGCGGAGCCGGCTTTGTGCCGCGCAAAATCCGTTACTGTGCCCCAGCGGCACAGCAGTGACAGCATTGATCGCATTGAGTTTGGTGGACGGCATCCGCTGACACCGTTATAAGGCGGTTATGAACGGTATTCCTTTTGTCAAAATGCATGGTCTGGGAAATGATTTCGTTGTCTTTGACGGACGACGCGATCCCGCCGTGCTTGATCTTGATAACGCGACCGCGGCCCGCATTGCGGATCGCAAGACCGGAGTCGGTTGCGACCAGTTGATCGTGATCGAACCGGCGCGAGACGAGCTTGCAGATGCCTTCATGCGCATTCGCAATAATGACGGCGGTGAGGTTGAGGCCTGTGGCAATGCCACGCGCTGTGTCGCAAACATTGTCATGGGTGAACTTGGTCGCAAGGATGTCATTATTGAAACCGTTGTCGGTTTGCTTGATGCCAATGGACTGGCCGATGGCCGTGTCACCGTTGATATGGGGCAGGTCAGGCTGGACTGGCGCGATATTCCGCTGGGTCAGGCGGTGGATACCAACCATATTCCGTTGTCTCTGGGCGGCCTGTCGGATGCGGTCGGTGTTAATGTTGGCAATCCGCACGCCGTGTTCTTTGTCGATGATACCGAGTCGATTGATATCGAAAAGCTTGGTCCCGTCCTAGAACATCACGAGATGTTCCCCGAACGCGCGAATATCGAGGTATGCAGCATCATCGGCGAAAACCGGATTCGCATGCGGGTCTGGGAACGCGGTGTCGGTGTGACGCGCGCATGTGGCACGGGTGCCTGTGCTGCCGGTGTTGCGGCTGCGCGCCGTGGTTTGACGGGCCGGAAAACTGAAATCATTCTGGATGGCGGTCCGCTGACCATCGAATGGCTGCCCGATGATCATGTCCTGATGACCGGGCCGGTTGCGACCAGCTTCTCGGGCTTTTTGCACGGATCCCTTCTGGGACAGCATTGATTGGATTTATGGTGCCGACCCCGCGGGCAACATGACGGGTCGGTGTCGTTATGAACGGGTTCTCCGTTCACCCCATGTCGGGACGCCCCCTCCCGTCTTTTGTTAAACTCAAAAGCAGGTTCAGATAATGGCTGACTTCAATACGCTTGACGGTGTCAATGTCGCTGGCAAGCGCGTTTTGCTGCGCGCTGATCTTAACGTTCCAATGAAAGATGGCGTTGTGGGCGATACCACCCGCATCGAACGAACGGTTCCGGGGCTGATCGAACTGGCAGATGCCGGTGCGAAACTGGTTGTGATTACCCATTTTGGCCGCCCCAAGGGCGAACGCGTTGCCGAAATGTCGCTTAAGCCGGTTGCTGATGCTCTTGCCAAACAGCTTGGTCGTCCGGTGAAATTTGCCGATGACTGCATTGGTGTAGCGGCGGCAGACGTGGTGAACAGCCTTAAGGACGGCGAAATCGCGGTTCTGGAAAACCTTCGCTATCACGCGGCAGAAGAAAAGAATGATCCGGCCTTTGTTGCCGAACTGGCGAAGCTTGGCGATATTTACGTCAATGATGCCTTTTCCTGCGCGCACCGTGCGCACGCCTCGACCGAGGGACTGGCGCGCAAGCTTCCGGCCTATGCCGGTCGTCTGATGCAGGCCGAACTCGAAGCTCTTGGCAATGCGCTTGAAGCACCGAAACATCCGGTGATGGCGATTGTCGGCGGTGCCAAGATTTCAACCAAACTGGACCTTCTGGGCAATCTGGTTGCCAAGGTTGATCAGCTGGTCATTGGCGGTGGCATGGCCAATACCTTCCTTGCGGCCAAGGGGGTCAATGTTGGCAAGTCGCTGTGCGAGCATGACCTTCTGGAAACCGCGCGCGAAATCTTTGCCAAGGCCGAAGCCGCCAATTGTGAAATCGTTCTGCCGGTTGATGGTCTGGTCGCCAAGGAATTTAAAGCGCATGCCGATCACACGGTTTCGGACATCAATAATGTCGAAGCCGATGGCATGATCCTTGATGCCGGGCCGAAAACCATTGTCGATCTGAACAAACGCCTTGAGACTTGCGAAACGCTGGTCTGGAACGGTCCGCTGGGGGCGTTTGAAATCGCACCGTTCGATACGGCAACGGTTTCGGTTGCACAGCAGGCGGCAAAACTGACCAAGGCTGGCAAACTTCTGTCGGTTGCGGGTGGTGGGGATACGGTTGCGGCCCTTCGTCATGCCGATGCCGATCAGGATTTCTCCTATGTCTCGACGGCGGGCGGTGCCTTCCTCGAATGGCTTGAAGGCAAAGAGCTACCGGGGGTTGCTGCCCTGCGTGGCTGATCCGCAATCTGCCGGTTCTTAAATGCAAAACCCCGCCGATTGGCGGGGTTTTTGTTATCCGGGCAGGCTGTTGTTTGCTGTTTGGGCGATGATTGTATCGCGATCTTTCAGGAAGGCTGCGTAACCATTATCCATCATTGCACTGGCCAGTTCGATATAGACGGCAAACAGGCGTGACAGGGTATCGGTTTCTTCCGGGTCAAGGATCGCCAGAAGTTCGGCCGACCGGGCCTGTCCGGTTTCAAAATGTTCCCACGCGCGTTCCAGAAGGATGGTGCCCAACCGATCCAGATCATCATATTTCTTCTGTCCGATGGAATTTCGGATTTCGCCAAGCGTTATATCGGCGGCAATCAGGATTTCGGCCGGTATCGTCACCAGCCTGTCGGGGCCTTTGATATCGTCGGGCAGGTCACGCAGGATATGCACCACATAACAGAAAATTGCCATGTCGCGCGCATGATAGAGCGGCGGATTGGTCAGGGGCGATGTATATCCGATCTCGTTATCGAATCGTGCCGAAAGCAGATAGACAAAAATCGATGCCGGGGCCGCCGTTGCCCCCTCGCAATAGGCAATGAAATCGTCCCATTCATCCATCGGGTCTTCGGCAACATCGCGGCGCAATGCATCGGCCAGATCAACCCACGGATCAACTTCCAGGTCGCTGCGTCCCAGTGTCAGACGCAGGGCATCGAAAACCCGCTGGTTGAGCGGGCCGCTTTCGGGATGGGGATTGTCGTTATCCTTCTTGGCTGCTTCGATTTGTTGCTGCCACTGGTCAATCGCGATCAGGGTATCTTCGCGGGCATAGTCCCGTTCATGATCGGTCAGTTCAAGGAACCCGTCATCGACGATATCATCAATCACCCGCATCGACGCATAGGCGGCCAGAAAGAAACGTTGCCGTTCCGGACCAAGGCGCATGGCCGCACGATACAGATTGGCATTTTTGGCTGCGGCAAGGTCGTTGCAGGCGGAAAAGGCGTCGGCATTCGGCCCGTTTATCGGTGCTGGCGTGGTGGTCATGCTTCGCGTCGTCTTTCCCTAATGAGTCCTGACCCTAGGAGTCATACAGCCTCGTTCGGGCTGACAAAAGGGTAATTGAGCATCGCGTGCAGGATTGGTTGAAAGCGGGCTCAGAATTCCAGACGATAACCCGCGGTCAGGCCAAGCATTGCATCGAACCGGTCGGGTTCTGCTGCATTGGGGCCTGATGAAAGGTCGCTGGTTACACGGCCGTGCAATCCGATCCAGATATCCTGGAACGGCATGTAGGACAGGCTGGCCGCAATGCCTGCATCATCTGTTCCCGCAGGATTGCCTGAAAAGTTCTGACTGTATACGCCACCGGGACGATTGGTTGGTGTCACATCGTAATCATTGCCTGATCCGATGCTGGCACTTTGCCCAATCGGGCCATTCAATTCGAAAACCGGGCCGAAGGCAAAACCAAGATCGGGACGTGGCGCAAAACCGATTCCAATCTGGGCGGCAATACCGTTACTTGATGTTGGCTGGCTGTCCATTTCAAGCCAGAAAAGGGACTGGTCATCTTCGGAATCGCTGGCGGGATTGCTCAGCACGATCCCGCGATTGCCTCGCGTGGAAAAATAGTTGCGCATGCCACCCGGGGATGCGGGCGGTAAAATACCGGGAACCAGCGAATTGGGGGAGCCATCGATTTTGGGCAAGCCAATCGTTACACCGGTTTCATCTGGCGTGGCAGTTAGTGTCGACTGTGCTTGGGCCGTTTGCGAAAACCCGCTTGCCATCACAGCAATTGCAAGGCTTGCAATCGGCCACATTATTGGACGTGATACATTCATGCCTCGTATCCCGACAGCCTGATCCCAGTTGATGCACATCCCCTTGTGCGAACAAATACTGGATGTTTCCGGTCCCGGCTTTATCAGTCGGTGAGGAACGCCTTGATGGCTTTTATCTGTTCCTCGTCATTCAAGTGGGGTGCGTGACCACAATTTGCCACTATTAAAACCGGCATTTCCGGTTTTTGTTCCCGCATTTTTTCTACGATAGCGGGCGGGATCAGATCAGATTTCGCACCACTGATCAGCATTACGGGGCATGGAAGGGCGTTGAATTGATCCCAGGCATCAAAGGAATCAATATGTTCGGCAAAAACGCGCATCACTTCGGGATCGTAATGCATCATGAAATTTCCGTTGGGCATGCGCCGGACGGAACGCGCAGAAGTAAATGACCATGTGGCTTCGTCAGTGATCCCGAACGGCGCATAGATCAGTTTGACGATTTCCTCGACATCATGAATTGTTTCGAACTCGGGCGTTGTGCCGACATATGACTTGATGCGGGCAACGGCGGTTGGATCAAGTTCCGGGCCGATATCGTTTAAAACCAGCTTTTCGATCCATCCGGCAGCTTCGGCTGTAACGGCAAGCCCGATCAGCCCGCCCATCGATGTGCCGATCCATTTGCAGCTTGAAATTTTGAAATATTCAAGCATTTCAAACGTCTGTGCGACGTAGAAAGGCAGGGTATATTCGCTGTCGGGATTCCTGGCCCACCCGGAAAGCCCGCGTCCGATCATGGATGGGCACAGGACGAAATAGGAATCCGTGAAATGCGGGGCGACATGATCGAAATCATCGGCTAGCCGCGCCAGACCGTGGCTCATGACAAGGGCCGGTTTATCCGGTGTGCCCCATGTCCGGACATGAACTTCATAACCGCAGCAGGGAATAAAATGATCACGAAAGGCGGGCATGGATTGCTCCTTCGGATGCCCGCCAATAAAACGGCGTGTCGGACTTATGCGTCGCGTTTGCGGGCAATCATGAATAACCGGTTGAACGGAAACAGGGTGATGCCATCTTCACGCGGGGGATAGACCTGTTTCAAGCGGGTTTTGTATTTTTCGCAAAATGCGGCGCGCGCATCATCGTCGGGCAGGGCGGCCAGAACCGGCCGCAAGGCGGTTGACGAGGTCCAGTCAAACACCGGGTCTTCACCATGCAAGACATGGCAATACTGGGTTTGCCAAAGATCAATGGCATCACAGTCCGGGGAAAGAACATCGAAATAGTCGCCTGGCCGCATGATCCGGATTTGCTGGGTTGCTTCGGCAACGGCATCGCGCCATTCAATTCCGGCTTCGCCAATCAGCTGATGACTGGGGGCCAGGAAATTGTTCGGCACCTGAATGGCCAACAAGCCGCCGGGTCGTAAAAATCGTGTCAGCCGCGGGAACAGTTTTGCATGTTCGGGAACCCATTGCAGGGCGGCATTGGAAAACAGGATGTCGATTGGCTCGTCAGGCTCCCATTGCGCGATATCAGCCTGTTGCCATTCTATATTTTCACCGCGTGTGCTGGCGGTTTCGAGCATTTCCGATGATGAATCAATCCCGACAATACGGACATCGGGATTTTCTGGTGTCCGATACGCCTGATCTAGCAATGCGGTGATTGAACCCGGTCCGCAGCCAAGGTCGACAATGTGACGCGGTACAAAGCCATCCGCCGGCTTGGGCAGGCGGGTGATCAGATCTTTGGCCGGGCGGCGGCGTTCATCGCCAAACAGGCCGTAGTGAACGGGGTCCCAGTGTGTATTGGTCATACCCTGATCCATACCGCGCATGGTCCTGAAAGAAAACCTTTAAGGCGATGCGAACCGTTTCGGCGTTACTTATGGGAGTCCTTTTCCTGCTGGTCATAATGTCCCTTGATCAACTGGAACATGAACAGCACCGCGCCGATGAACAGTGCCAGACCCACAAAATACGAGTAGCCGTCAAGCGAACCCGAGGCATAGAACAGGCCAAAAAGACCTACCACGATCGTCAGAACACCGAAGATCAAGCGATCTGCACCCATCTTAGAACTCCTCTAAACTTCTGATGTATCTTGATTTTCTGCAATCTAGCGCTTTGCGCGCAGTGATCAAGAAATAACGTGGCGTCTTATGCCGTCCCCGAATTTCGAATTCTTTGAGGTACATCACGAAAGATTTCGACCAGTTGCAAATAAACCGGTCTTTTGAACGGCACGATCAGATCGGGCAAAGTTCCGAAATCGGTCCAGCGCCACGCGTCGAATTCGGGATGAGGCACATCGATTCTGATATGTTTTTCCTTGCCGGTAAAGCGCATGGCGAACCATTTCTGTTTCTGGCCACGATATTTGCCTCCAAATGCCTTGCCGATCAGATGGTCGGGCAGGTCATAGGTGAGCCAGTCGGGGGTTTCGGCAATGATGTCTGCCCTGTCGGTTCCGATTTCCTCGGACAGCTCGCGCCGTGCGGCCTGTTCTGCGGTTTCGCCGTCGTCGATGCCGCCCTGCGGCAATTGCCATGCTCCTTCAAATCCGATCCGGTTGCCGATCCAGACCTGTCCGTCATCATTGAACAGCGCAATCCCGACGCATGGACGATAAGGTAAATCTTCCGCGGTCAGGCCAGCTCCGCCGGTACTTTCGATCGGCTGATCCTTGTCCGGCTTGGCAGCTTTCTTCGACTTGCTACCTGATTTCTTGGCCATTTTTACCCCCTGTCCGCGTTTACGCGTCAGCTATGCCGTCAATTCTCGATTGTTTCATTTGCGCCGTCGCCGGTATCTTCCGGGGCGGCATTCTGCTGCGCACGTTCTTCGGCCAGTGCCGCTTCACGCCGGGCGGCTTCCGCCTCGACCGCAGATTGCGGTGTGACCTGCATCTTTGCAAGGGCCGAAACCGGTGCAAGCTGAACCCCTTGACGCGCAAGCCGTGCCGACCAGTTGCGAAGGCGCTGAATGGTGACCGGATAGGATTGCGCGATCCCGATGGCGACACCATTGCTTTTTGCCTGCTCAACCAGATCGTTTAGGCGGGCGTCAATTTGCCGTCGGCTTGGTATTTCGTCGATCATGATATTGCCTATGGCATTCGGGGTGTCGGCATTCGATGCCAGTTGTGCGCCAAGACTGATCGATCCTGAATTCGTGCCTTCAACATACATCAGGCCCGTCCGGTCGATGAACTCGATAACCGGGCGGATGGCACTGTCAAGGCTGCCAAACTTTGATCCAAGATAACTGACCACACCAGCATAGCCGGGGAACCGCGCCAGCAACCATTCCAGCCTGACAAGGTTTTCACCTTCCGGAAGGCTCGTCAGAAGCGCACGCGGACCGGGATCGGACAGCGGGAAGTCGATTGGCTCCATCGGCAACTGCAAGAATACTTCGTGACCCATCGCCCTTGCATTGGCTGCGACCTCGGGCAGATTGTTCGAATAGGGTGACAGCGCCAGCGAAATGTTCAGCGGCAAATCTTCGATTGCGGCCTGTGTTCTGTCACTATTCAGGCCGATACCGGTGACAATGATACCGACATAGGGTTGGCCTTCAACCACGTCAAACGGGCGTTTATAAGCATCAAACGGCGTCGTGCCATCATCGGCAATTCGCGGAATGCGCCCAAAGCTGCCTTCCTCATCCAGACCGGGAATGGGGGCCGGGCGCAAGGGATCTGGCTCTATGGGCTGATCAAGTGCGCCTTCCTCGGCAAGGGCGGCAAGTTCTTCGGGAGTCGGTGTTGTGCTGCCGTCAGTCGTGCCATCCTGTCCCGGTGTTCCAACCAGATCGGCAACGCCTTCAAGCTGTTTGGCAATGTCCTCTGCATTTTGCGGTTCGCCGGACTGGTTGGTGCCGGCATTGGCAAGGGCCTCCTGCTCGGCACGGGTGCGTTCTTCAACGTCACGCACGCCCTTGGCGATTTCTTCCTGAAGTTCGCGTTCGGAACCGGGAACAGCAGCGATTGTTTTCGGGCTGCCCATATGGAACAGCCGCCATCCGGTTTCTGGATCAAGGATCGGGATCAGGCCAATTGCCGCGGCCCCGATGGGGCTTAGAAACAGGGCAATGATCAGGAGCTTGGACAACCACCAGCGCCGCGATGGCGGATGCTTGGGCAGGCGTTCCCACTGAACCTCAATCGGCAGCTCGTTAAAGGCAAGATCCTCGTCAGACAGGGTGTTTGAAACATCATCTGTTTCTTCATCGCCCATGTCATCGAGAGGATCCCGTTCCTTCTTTCGGCCAAACCGCAAGGATTTTATGAGTTTCCTGATCACGAAAGGTCAGTCTCTTTCGGTATTCGGTTCGCACCTCACCCTTGCGGGCGGGGTGCGAACAGGGCAATGCCCCGGATCATGTCAAGTGCACGTGACAGCTGATAATCCTCCAGCGCGATTTCCTCGGCGGCACTGCGGCGATCATTTGCATCGCTTTCGGCATTGCTGATGGTTTCGTCCTCGTTGCGCAAGGCACCGTTAAGGTCGGCTTCGGACCGGCGCTGGGCGGCTTCGATGCTTTCGACACGTGCCTGTGGTACGATGATATCAGGCACAATGCCGACTTCCTGGATCGACTTACCCGACGGCGTGTAATAGCGCGCTGTGGTCAGACGAAGTGCCACGTTGCCCGGCATCGGCAGGATGGTCTGAACCGACCCCTTGCCAAAGCTGCGCGTTCCCATGATGACCGCCCGGCGGTGATCCTGAAGGGCGCCGGCAACGATTTCCGATGCGGATGCCGAACCATCATTGACCAATACAATCATAGGAAGTCCGTCGGCAAGATCACCCGGACGGGCGTTGTAACGTTCGGTGTTTTCGGTATCGCGCGGACGGGTTGATACGATTTCACCCTTGTCCAGGAACGCATCCGAAACCGAAATCGCCTGATCAAGCAATCCACCCGGATTATTGCGCAGATCAATCACGAGGCCCTTCATTTCCGGGCCGATCTGATCGCGCATATCGGTGATCGCACGTTGCAGGCCGCTATAGGTCTGTTCGTTGAATTTGGTGATGCGGATATATCCGACATCGTCTTTTGCTTCGGAGCGGACCGACTGAATTTTGATCACGGCCCGAGTCAGCGTCACGTCAAACGGTGCGGCTTCGCCCTTGCGCATGATGGTCAGGCGGATATCGGTATTGACCTTGCCGCGCATCATCTCGACCGCCTCGTTCAGGCCAAGGCCCCGGATTGGTGTGCCGTCGATATGGGTGATGTAATCGCCCGGCTGCAAACCGGCTTTTTCCGCTGGCGTGTCATAAATCGGGGAAATGACTTTGACAAAGCCCTCTTCCATGGTGACTTCGATGCCAAGCCCGCCAAACTCGCCGCGGGTATCAACCTGCATTTCCTCGAAATTATCCATATTCAGATATGAGGAATGCGGATCAAGCGATGTGAGCATGCCGTTGATCGCAGCTTCGATAAGCTGCTTGTCATCGACTTCCTCGACATATTTCGATTTCACCTGTTCAAACACATCGCCAAACAGGTTCAGCAGCCGATAGGTTTCGGCCGAAGTTGTTGGTGAAGATTGCGCCAGCGCGGGCGAAGCAAGGCCCAAAGTCATGCCGGTAGCGAGTGCGAATACTGCCAATCGAGAGGTTTTCATCCACTTACCTTGCCGTTTTTCGAGGCCAGCCAGGGAAGCGGATTGACCGCTTCGCCGTCATGGCGCATCTCCAGATAGAGTTTAGGCGATATTTCACCCATTATTCCAACAGGTTCGCCCGCCAACAAATACTGTCCTACCACACTGTCGAGCCGATCAAAACCGGCGATAAGACTATGGTATCCTTCGCCGTGTTCGATAATCAAGAGGCGGCCATAGCCACGAAACGGCCCGGCGAATACAACTTTGCCGTCAAAGGGGGATACGACTTGCGCGTTTGGGCGCGTATCGATCTCGATCCCTTTGGAATGTGTAACCGCCAATCCGTCCGGTCCGCGGGACCGTTCGCCAAACAGTGTAACGACCTTCCCGCTTGCAGGCATACGCAATTGTCCGTGTGCCAGCGTGATCGAACTGCCAACGGCCATTTCTTCATCGGGGGCGGTTGACGGTTTGCTTGCCGGGGCCGTCTTTTCGGTAGGTGGGGCGGGTGGTTCGTTTCTGGCAATGGTCGATGGGGGCGGGGCAGGTTTGGGCTCTTCACGTTTGGCAATCTGGCGTTCCGGTTTCATGCGGGGTTCGGGAACGCCTTCTGCCCGCTTTTTCAGGCTTTCCAGAAGATCGCCCAGTGATTTTGCCTCGGTCGCCAGTTCGTTGACGGCGCGCGATGCCATTTTGGCCTCTGCCTCGGTTTCCGAACGCAGTTTGCGCTTTTCGTTAAGCAGAGCGGCTAATGACTGGCGTTCTGCCTGTAATTCTTCGGTGGCGGATGCCATTTCGCTGCGGCGCGTGCGGATGTCTTCGCGAAGGGTGCCGATTTCTTCAAGTTCGGCCCGCAGATCACGAGCATGCTGTTCAACGCCGGGCAAGGCGGCCTTCAGAAGGATCGCGGATCGCAACGTATCCTGCGGGCTGGTCGGAAGGGCGATCACGGCTTCTGGCGGAGTGGTCGACAGCCGCTGCAGGGCCATCAGGATGCGGGCATATTGCCCGGCTTTGTCTTCAAGGCTGGTGGCGGCGCGCTTTTCGCGGATTTCAAGTTCGGCAAGCTGGTCTTCAAGCTCGGTCAGCTTTGTCTCAAGGCGTTGGGCACGTCTGGCAACCGAAATGGCTTCGGATTGAAGCGCCTGTTCCTCGGTCCAGAGTTCTCGCGATTTGCGTGACAGGAATTCTTCCTGTTTCTGTTGTTCGGACAACTGGCTTTCAAGTTTATCAAGCTGGCTGTCGACCTTGCGCAGCGACTGCGCAAAAGAGGGCGCAGCCCCGCCCGCAATCATGGCTGCAAGCACAGCCAGCGCAGGCAGGGCGGTCCTGGAACGCAGATCAGCTCGCAAGAAGCGCATCATTCCCTTTCAAGCCCTTGATCAACGGTTTGCCGGTCATTTCCTTGGGCTGCGGCAGGCCGAGAAGCTGAAGCAACGTTGGCGCCACGTCGGCAAGGCGGCCATTTTCCAGTGTGACACCTTCTGGCCCGTTTACCAGAATGGTCGGCACCAGATTAAGCGTATGTGCGGTGTGCGGTTCACCGGTTTCCGGATCGACCATCATCTCACAATTACCGTGATCAGCGGTAACGAACATCACACCGCCCACCGATTTAACCGCATCAACAACCTGCCCAAGGCAGGTATCAACTGCTTCAGCGGCTTTCATGGCGGCTGAAAGAATGCCGCTATGGCCGACCATGTCGGGATTGGCAAAGTTCAGAATGATTGCGTCATAGGTTTCTGCCCTGATCGCAGCCACCAGCTTTTCGGTTACTTCCGGGGCCGACATTTCGGGCTGCAGATCATAGGTCGCAACCTTGGGCGAGGGTACCAGAATACGGTCTTCGCCTTCGAAAACCTGTTCTTCGCCGCCGTTAAAGAAGAAGGATACATGCGGATATTTTTCGGTTTCCGCAATGCGCAACTGTTTCATACCCGCCCTGGAAACAACTTCGCCAAAGATATTTGGCAACACCTGCGGCGGATAGATCGCATCCATATATTTCGCATGGTCGGACGAATATTCGACCATGCCGGCCTGTACGGCGAATTTGATCGGGGTGCCACGGTCAAAGCCGTCAAAGTCCGGTGCGCAAATGGCGGCCAGAATTTCACGCGCGCGGTCGGCGCGGAAATTGGTCATCAAAAGCCCGTCGCCATCTTTCATGCCGTCATAATCGCCAATTACGGTCGGCAGAACGAATTCATCTGTGGTATCGGCATCATAGGCCGCCTTGATCGCGGCTTCGGCACTTTCGGCGGTGCGGCCATCGGCGTAATTCTTGCCCTGCACCATCGTGAAGTAGGCTTGGCTGACACGTTCCCAGCGGTTGTCGCGATCCATCGCGTAATAACGCCCGGTGACGGTCACGATTTCAACATTGGCATCGCCAATCAGGGAGCGGAATTTTTCAAGGAATTTGGCGGCACTTTGGGGCGCGGTATCGCGGCCATCCAGATAGGCATGGATTTTTACCGGCACACCTGCTGATGCGATGATTTTGGCAAGGGCTGCCATATGGGCCTGATGGGAATGCACCCCACCTTCGGACAGAAGCCCTGCGATATGACAAACACCACCACTTTCTTTAAGCTTGGCGATGACTTTTTTGACCGTGTCGGTTTCGGCAATCAAACCGGTTTTGACCGCGTCATCAATTTTCGGCAGTTCCTGCATCACAACCCGACCGGCACCCAGATTCATATGGCCGACTTCCGAATTGCCCATCTGCCCTTCGGGCAGGCCGACATCCAGACCGCAAGCCTTTAAAAAGCCAGTCGGATTATTGGCATAAAGCGCGTCCCAAACAGGGGTATTGGCCAATGCAACCGCATTGTCCTTGCTTTCCTCGCGATAACCCCAGCCATCCAGAATGCACAGCACCACCGGACGCGGGCGCTTTACGGTATTTGATACAGTCACAATCATAATCCCACGAAGTAAGGTACACGAAATAAGGTAAAAGGCTGAATTACCGGTAAAGATGGTTATTTTCCGGTAATTTCACCATCCGTACAATGACGTCGGGCGCGGTGGGTCCGCCATCAGACGCTGCCAATCATAGCATTTTCAACGCGCAATCTATCATGAATGGAAGCATTGAACAGCCTTCCGGCCGGGTATTTTTTGTGCGGTTGCAAAGCTGCTTTTTGACAAGGCTTGCCACCTGCCTGTAATCTGGCATGCAACGGTGATACCTCGAATAACCGCGATGGGAGAGCCCGCTTTGATTCTGCGATCAGATCGGCGCCGAAGGAGCAATAGCCCCGAAAACTCTCAGGCAGATGGACCGTTGCGGATTGAGGCTCTGGAGAGAGAAAGCGGTACGGGGCCAACGCCCGGCACCATATTTCCACCGAAGGATGAAGCCATGTTGTCAAAGGCGGTTGTTTTTGGTGGCAGGGCGCACAATCTCAGGTCAAGGGACAGAGGGGGCAAGACACCGGTTCTATAACGTCGTGCGGCATTTTTCCGCATGACAAAGAGCCGTGGGAGGCCCTTTTGACCGAAGAAAACAAACAACGTCCGCAAGACGTTAACCTTTCCGTTGTCGATCTTTATACCATCGGGATCGGGCCATCGAGTTCGCATACCGTCGGTCCGATGCGGGCAGGCTATCGGTTCTGTCTGGAACTCGAAGCCCGGAACATTTTGGAAAAAATCGGCTCGGTAATTGTTGATCTTTACGGATCGCTTGCCCTGACCGGCAAAGGGCACGCCACCGATACCGCGGTGATCATGGGGCTTTCGGGGGAACGACCGCGTTCGGTTGATCCCGACCGGATCGCACCGACGATGGATGCGATTGACCGTGACCGCGAATTACAGCTTTACGGTCGCCATCCGGTTTCCTTTAACCGCGAGACCAATCTTGTGTTTCACATGGCCGAAAGCCTGCCCGAACATCCCAATGGTATGCGGATCACCGCCTTCGACCATGATGGTGTTGTTTTGCACAAACAGGAATATTTCTCGGTCGGAGGTGGATTTATCGTCTCGGGAGATGATCGTGGGGCGGAATATTCCGGCGATAACATAACGCTGCCTTATCCTTTTTCCTCGGCCGACGAATTGATGGCGATCTGCAAACAGGAAAAGCTGTCTATTGCCGAAGTCATGGCCGAAAATGAAAAAAGCTGGCGCGAACCCGCCGAGACCGAGGAATTCGTTGATCGCGTGCATCGCGCGATGATGGATTGCATCGAACGGGGCTGCAAGTCGGATGGCATCCTGCCCGGCGGGCTGAATGTCAAACGGCGCGCGCGTAAACTTTACCTTGAACTGACCGAACGGCCCGAAGCGGGGCTTAAGGATCCGTTGACCGTGATCGACTGGGTCAATCTCTATGCCCTTGCGGTGAACGAAGAAAATGCTGCGGGTTCGCGCGTGGTTACGGCGCCGACCAACGGGGCAGCAGGCGTCATTCCCGCCGTGCTGCGCTATTACGAACGGTTCGGGGCCAATGTCACACAGGGAAAAATACGCGAATTCCTGTTAACCGCGGCGGCCATTGGTTCGATTTATAAAAAACGCGCCTCGATATCGGCTGCCGAAGTCGGTTGTCAGGGTGAGGTTGGTGTCGCCTGTTCGATGGCAGCCGGTGCCCTTTGTGCGGTTATGGGCGGCACGCCAGAACAGGTTGAAAACGCCGCCGAGATTGGCATGGAACATAACCTTGGCCTGACTTGCGATCCGATTGGCGGTCTGGTGCAGGTGCCCTGCATCGAACGCAACACCATGGGGGCGGTCAAGGCGATCAATGCCGCCCGTCTGGCGATGCGCGGTGATGGTCAGCATACAGTGTCCCTCGACAAGGTGATTGAAACCATGCGCCAGACCGGTATCGACATGCAAAGCAAATACAAGGAAACCAGCCAGGGCGGGCTTGCGGTTAATGTCAACGTCGTTGAATGCTGATCCGCCTGTCGAAATGACCCTCACACACCTCCGAAGCCATTGTTTCGGTGGTGTTTTTCGTCCGGCCTGATTCTTGCCACCTTGGATCTGTATTCTGATATGCTCAAGTAATTGATAACGGGGCAAAGACCCCGAACAGGTTGGGCAAAGCATGAAAAAGAAACTGTTCCGCATCTATCTTGCGGTCAGTCTGGATGGCTATATCGCGCGCACCAATGGTGCGGTTGACTGGCTCGATGATTTCGATCCGGCCGAGTTCGATTTTGAGGGCTTTCTGGGCGCCGTGGGAACACTGGTCATCGGGCGAAAAACCTTTGATCAGGTGATGGAATTTGGTGAATGGCCTTATGAGGATCGCCGCACGATTGTTCTGACATCGCGCGACTTACCCGATAAACGTCCAGCCAATACAGAGGCCTATGGCGGCAGTCTTGTCGAACTGGCAAGACTGCTTCGCGATGACAGGTCCGATATCGGCGATGTCTGGATCGTCGGCGGGGCCAGTGTCGTGACCCAGTTCCTGTTTGGCGGTCTTGTCGATCAACTTGAAATGTTCATCATTCCGGAAATTCTGGGGGATGGCATCCGGCTGTTTGGCCGGGATGCTGCGGGCACAACACTGAAACTGGTGGCATCGGAACACTACAAGTCCGGTGTTGTGCGCATGCAGTATGATTTGCGGTAAGGCTGGTTATTTTAAAGTTTCCAGCTTTTCGGCAATCTTTGATGAAAGTTCGCGAAGGGCATTAACAGCACTGCTTTGCCAGTCGCTGTCGAGGACCATCTGCATCTTTTCCTGATAGCTGTCGGTGACTGTAACCGGTTCGCCCTTGTTCAGTTCGTTGCCCTTCAACGTCACTTCGGACTGGTTATGCACCGTGACCTGCCAGAAACCGGGTTCGAACCATGACCAGAACTTGATCAGGTCGGCATCGACGGCGTCGGCGCTGTCATATTCGGCGTCCCCCGGTTCAAGAACACGGTATCCGGCCTGTTTGAAGCCGTTGGAGATTGCTTTGTTGACAGCATCGGCAACGGTTTTGCCTTCGGGCAGCAAAACATCTCCCATCGCCATTCCGTAACCATTGCGTTTTCGGGCATAGGCACGCGATGTAAAGGTGACATCATCAATCTCGTCATTCGACAGCGACGGGATATCTGGTGTGGACGGATCAATCTCGAACTGGCGTTTGTCTTCGACCGAAACGATTTTAACGGCCGGCCCAGTCGCCGGGTTCTCAATTTTGGCCGGTTCCTGAATTTCGACAACGCTACGTGAAGCTGCGCACGCGCCGGTAAGCATCGCCAAGCCAATAACGGTGACGATCTTTAAGCATTTGGTTTGCATCGTTAATTCCCCTTCTCAAACAGATGGAGGAATACTCAGGGAGAAATTTTGAAACAACTTATCCAAGAGTGTGGGAGCCGATGCTTTTGGTAACTTTGGGATTATTCCCGGTGATAGGGATGATTGGTCTGGATCGCGTGGGCGCGGAAAAGCTGTTCGGCAATCAGGGCGCGCACCAGCATATGGGGCCATGTCGCCTTGCCAAGTGACCAGAGCGTATTGGCGCGTGATTTGATGGCGTCCCCATGCCCATCGGCCCCACCAATGGCAAAGGCGATATTTCCGGCATATTGATCAATCCAGCCTTCAAGTTTTGCTGCAAAATCGATGGAACCGTATTCGTGCCCGCGCTCGTCAAGTGCGATCAGAAAGGCATTATCGGGAATGACGCCCAGCAAAAGCTCCGCCTCGCGGTCTTTGAGCTGATTGGGTGGAAGCTTTTTCTTTTCTTCGACTTCCCGCACGGCAAAGGGCCAGCGCAGGCGCGCCGCGTAATGGTCAAAAAGATCTTTTTCGGGGCCGTTCTTCATCCGGCCCACTGCAGCAAGGGTAATTTGCATCTTTCCGATCCGGCTTTGGCCCGCATGGGGACCACCGATAGCCGATCCCCGCGGTGGTCAGGGCAAACCGGGGCGGACTGTATTAATACAGCCGCGCCGCCTGCTGTTTAAGTGCCGGGTTTTCAACGCCCCACATCTGTTCGATGTTGTAAAAAGCGCGAACTTCCGGACGGAACAGGTGAACGATGACATCGCCGGCATCAACCAGAACCCAGTCACCCTGTTCCTTGCCTTCGGCCATTGCACGGCCCTGGCCGGCATCTTTCAGCTTTTCGACAATATGTTCTGCCATCGACGCGACCCTGCGGGAGGATGAGCCGGTTGCAATGATCATATGATCGGCAAGGGAGGTTTTATCGGTCAGATCAATGGTGACAAGGTCTTCGGCCTTGTCGTCTTCGAGCGTGCTCTGGATAAGGGCAAGGAGCTCGCCCGGGGTCAGAGTCTTTTTTGCGGTACCTATGGTCGCCACCTCAATTTACGCGAGAAATCCCGATCCAATTCGGATTCGGGAAATTCCCGCCGGTCAAACCTGCCATCTGCCTTCGGCGCGGATTGCGGTCGAAGAGGCCGGATGGCGCTTTATTGGCAGGTAAACCCAGGCCGGAACATCGAGATCGGCCAGCAAACCCGCCCTGTCCGATGGGATGCGCCAGCGTTCCATACGCTTGGCTGCCGTCCCGGACAATGCCTTGTTAGAATACCCCTCACGGTCAAGGACCGCAATGGGAGCGCGCAAAATCAACCTGTCCCACCATTTCCATTTATGAAACTGGGCCAGATTGTCCGCCCCCATCAGCCATACGAACCGCGTTCGGGTAAAACGACGCTGCAAGGCTGCGAGAGTGTCGGCCGTATAGCGGGTTCCAAGTTCTGATTCAATTGCAGAAACAACAATGCGGGGATGCTTAGCCATCATCAATGCCGAATCGAACCGGTCGGCAAGGTCTGCCATGCCCTGCGTCGGCTTTAGCGGGTTTTGCGGTGACACCAGCCACCAGACCGCATCAAGACGCAGGCTTTTCAACGCTTCAAGCGATATATGCAGGTGCCCTTCATGTGCCGGATTAAAGGACCCGCCCAGCAATCCTACGCGGGGCGGGGCACTATGGCTTCTGGGCGTAGAAAAGCTCATGGGCGGGTCTGGCCGGTGCCGCGCACGATGTATTTATAGCTGGTCAGCTGTTCGACTCCGACCGGACCGCGTGCATGCAGCTTGCCCGTCGAAATGCCGATTTCCGCCCCCATGCCAAATTCGCCGCCATCGGCAAACTGGGTCGATGCGTTGACGATCACGATGCCGGAATCAACACCGTTCAGGAAGGTCGCGGTCGCATCGGCATCCTCGGCCAGGATCGCATCGGTATGGTGCGATCCATATGTGTTGATATGGCTGACTGCCTCATTGACCCCGTTGATGACCTTGATCGACACAATCGCATCAAGATATTCGGTGACCCAATCCTCGTCAGTTGCGGGCAGGATACGCGCATCCACCTTCTGCGCGTGGGCATCGCCGCGCAATTCACACCCCTTGTCGGCAAGGGCGGCGGCAATTTTCGGCAACAGATCATCGGCAACCGCCTGATCAATCAGGATGGTTTCGGTTGCCCCGCAAATGCCGGTCCGGCGCATCTTGGCATTGACCACGATATCGACGACCTTGGACTGGTCCGCACTGGTATGGATATAAGTATGGCAAAGCCCTTCCAGATGCTTGAACAACGGAATGCGGCTTTCATCGGTTATCCGCGCAATTAGCGATTTGCCACCGCGCGGGACGATGACATCAATATAATCGGACAGTTTCAGCATCTCGCCAACCGCGCCGCGATCCGTAACCGGGATCATCTGAAGCGCATGTTCAGGCAAACCGGCATCGAGAATACCGGCAAGCATGCAATCGAATATCGCACGTGATGAATGGAAGCTTTCCGAACCGCCGCGCAGGATCGCGGCATTGCCCGATTTAATGCACATGGCACCGGCATCGGCGGTCACATTCGGGCGGCTTTCATAAATGATACCGATCACGCCAAGCGGTACCGATACGCGTGCGATATCAAGCCCGTTGCGCTCCGGGCTCCAGCGGGCCAGTTCGCGGCCAACCGGATCGGGAAGGTCCGCAACCGCCTCGACACCAGATGCCATGCTTTCGATGCGTGCGGGATCAAGCGCAAGACGGTCCAGCAGTGCGGGCGTCAGACCCTTGGCGCGGCCTGCTTCCATGTCGCGTGCATTGGCGACCAGAATGATATCGGCATTTTCGCGCAATTTGCGTGCGGCCGCTTTAAGGGCGGCGGTTTTTGGTTCGGACGGGACCAGTGCCAGTTTCAGCGAAGCTTCACGGGCATTGATGCCCATGTCGCGCATTAATGCCGCGATGTTCTGGTTTTCGATGCTGGCAAGTGCCGTCATGGTCCTGGTTCCGTTCCTTGAAGATGTCCCGCGGGCCGGAATTGCCGGGGCGGGCTTATCGCAATTTTATCGACAATTTGACAAAATATCCCTCTGACCGCGCAACTGCAATCGTCTAGCGTCGATAAATCAATGTTTTGCGAACTATCCCGTAGACGGCAATACACGCTTTCTTGTCCGGCTTGCTTGCCAAATCATTGATTACGGGCCATCTGTTGTTTTGGGAAAGCGGGACGTCAATCAGAAAGCCGGGGCTGTGTCGGACACGCCACATGGTGCCCACCAGGGGGTAAGAAGTTGAAAAACATGGGTGATAACCAGCCATCAGCCCGCGCTGAATTTGGTGTCGTTAAAACTTTTCTGCCGTATCTGTGGCCGCGTGGCGAGTTCGAGCTCAAGACCCGTGTGGTGATCGCCCTGCTGTTTCTGGTCGGGGCGAAGATCGCCAACGTTTATGTCCCGGTTCTGTATAAATACGCGGTTGATGCCCTTGGCGGCGGCAAAGCTGGTACCGGCTCCGCAGGGGTGGACACGACATCCCTGATCGTTGTGCCAGTGGGGATGATCGTCGCCTACGGGCTTGTGCGTGTTTTATCCTCGGCCTTCGGGGAATTGCGCGATGCTGTTTTTGCCAAGGTCGCGCAACGCGCCATTCGGACATCCGCCCTTGGTGTTTTTGAACATCTGCATGCCCTGTCGCTGCGGTTCCATCTGGATCGCCAGATGGGCGGGCTTTCGCGCGCGATTGAACGCGGGGTCAAGGGGATCGAATTCCTTTTATCCTTCATGCTGTTCAACATCCTGCCGACCCTGCTTGAAATCTTCATGGTCTCGGGTATTCTTTGGGTGCTGTATGATTTCTGGTTCGCGCTGATCACCTTTGTCACCATCGTGATCTATATTGCCTTTACCCTGATCGTCACCGAATGGCGGATGAAGTTCCGCCGCGAAATGAACCAGCGCGATGACGAGGCCAACACCAAGGCCATCGACAGTCTGATCAACTATGAAACGGTCAAGTATTTCAATAACGAGGATCACGAATCCCGTCGTTATGACAATGCCCTGCGCGGCTATGAAACGGCTGCGGTGAAGTCACAGGAATCCCTGTCCAAACTCAATATCGGGCAGGGTGCGATCATTGCAGTCGGTCTGGTTCTGAACATGCTTCTGGCGGCAAATGGCGTTAAAAACAGCAATATGACCGTTGGCGACTTTGTGCTGGTGAATACCTATCTTTTGCAGCTTTATATGCCGCTCAACTTCCTTGGTTTTGTCTATCGCCAGATCAAGCAGTCGCTGACCGACATGGAACGCATGTTTTCGTTACTCGACGTTGAAAAGGAAGTCGAAGACAAGGTGGGCGCACCGCCACTGGCGTGCGGCGAGGCGGCAATCCGGTTCGAGGATGTCAAATTCGCCTATAACCCTGACCGCCAGATACTGAAAGGTGTCAGTTTCGATGTCCCGGCGGGCAAAACCGTTGCTGTCGTCGGGCCAAGCGGGGCGGGAAAATCGACCCTGACCCGTCTGATGTTCCGTTTCTATGATGTATCATCGGGCAGGATCACGATTGACGGGCAGGATATCCGGGATGTGTCGCAAACATCCCTGCGTCGCTCGATCGGTATCGTCCCGCAGGATACGGTCCTGTTTAACGATACGATTGCCTATAACATCGCCTATGGTCGTCCCGGCGCGGACGAGGCGGAAATCACCAATGCCGCCAAACTCGCCAGTATCGATGGTTTTATCGCCGGTTTGCCGCAGGGCTTTAAAACCATGGTCGGTGAACGCGGGCTTAAACTTTCCGGCGGAGAAAAACAGCGAGTGTCGATTGCGCGCATGTTGCTGAAACGTCCGAAAGTCATGATCTTTGACGAGGCAACATCGGCCCTTGATACCCGTACCGAAAAAGACATCCAGCAGGCACTTCGCGATGTGTCGCGCGGGCATACGACGCTGGTGATTGCGCACCGGCTTTCGACCGTGATCGATGCCGATGAAATCATCGTGTTGCGTGACGGGCAGGTCGCGGAACGTGGCCGCCATCAGGACCTTTTGGAACAGGACGGCCTTTATGCCGAAATGTGGGCCCAGCAGCAGGAAATCCGGGAGGCCGAAGAAATCCTTGCCCATGCCGGGGAAGCGACCACTTAGGACGTTTTTTTACTGGAATCCTCCCGTTTCAATCCCCACTATAAAATCGGATGGCATTGGGTGCCGTCCGGTCGGGGGAAGAAACCGGGGGAACAGTAATGACACTAAAAGGCCGACATGATCATCAAGGTCATGATCACCATCATCCTCATCCTCATCCTCATCACGATCATGAGGTGGATGAAGGCGTTTATCGCGATAATCACGCACCCGAAATTGACCGGATGCGTCGCAATATGCTGGTTGGGCTTGGCATGTTGCCGCTCGCGGCCATGGTGCTTAACCCGGTGCGGCAGGCCTGGGCGATCAGCAATGAGGTCAATATCCGCGAAGACGGGCAATATCGTTACATCCGCTCCAACGCGATCCCGGATCACGCGACCGGCAGCTTCCCCAATCGTCACAATCCTAACAGCATCAAGGCACAGTCGCTTGAATTTCGTCTGCCGGTCAATCCGCAAAGAACCGGGCGCTTCATACCCAACACCCACGGTCTGTTCGGGATTGCGGTCAATGGGGTGCCGTTTGACCCTTTCACCGCTGAATACTGGCAGCGTGATCGGCAATCCGGATGGCGGTACGAGGCGATATCGCCCACGCTTGATCTTGGTCTTGATGAAAACAACGCCCATGTGCAGCCCGATGGCACGTATCACTATCACGGCATGCCAAAGGGTTTGATCAAAAGCTGGTCACCGGAACAGCATTCAATCCGCATCGGTTTCGCCGCAGATGGTTTCCCGATCTATGCCCTGTTTGGCTATCATGATCCTGAGAGACCCGATGCCGGGGTCAAGGCGCTGAATAGTTCGTGGCGCGTGAAAAAAGGTGTGCGTCCGGGCGGGCCGGGTGGCAGTTATGATGGCACCTTTGGCGAAGATTATGAATTTGTCCCCGGCCTTGGTGACCTTGACGAAGCCAATGGCCGTGAAACCGTTACCCCGGAATACCCCGGCGGTACCTATGCCTATTTCGTGACAGAAAGTTTCCCCTTCATTCCGCGCTTTCTTGCGGGCCAATCCGATCCAAGCTTTGCCCGGGGGCCGGGTGGTCTTGGACCGGGCGGTGGACCAGGTGGCGGACCGGGCGGCCAACGACCCGGCGGTGGTTTCGGCGGGCCAAAAGGTTTTCCGGGAGATCGTCCTCCTCCTCCGCCGCCATTCGGCCGTAACGGTGGTCGCGGGCCGGGTGGTTAAGCCCACTTAGGGCATGGGCCCAAAGACCTGCGTGATATCAAGAAGCCAAAGTGCTGTTGAAATGGTGATGAAGGATAGCAATGTCGCAACCATAAGCGATGCGGCACACAATCCTTCATGGCCATAACGTTGCCCAAAGATGGCGTAGATGCTCAGCATCGGAGAACAGGCGAAACTGACTGCCGCAATCTGTAAAACCGGTTCCATTGGCGGCAGTATCCAAACCAGAGTGAATACGGCAACCGGATGCAGGACCAACTTGCCGAAGACAATGCGGGCCATGTCAATCCGCATGCCTTTCAGCTTCAACCCGACCAATCCTGCACCGATGACAAACAGGGCCACCGGGCCGGATGCCATGGCCAGCATATCGATTGCCTTCAGGGCCGGACCCGGCAAGTTGATTCCTGTAAGGGCAAGACAAAGTCCAATAAAAATCGCAATGATGATTGGTGTCTTGCACAGGCTTTTTATCGCATTTCCAAGAACGTGAAGGCGTCCGTGTCCGTTGTTATTGGCACTGTCACCAAGGACAAGAACAAGCGGCATCATTACCAGTGTTTCGATCATCACACATAGTGCAAGCGCGATTGCTGCCGGTGGGCCAAGCACCTGTACCGCCACCGGATAACCGATAAAGCCGCTATTGGAAAAGGACATGCCAAGACCCTGCAGGGTCGCATTGGCAAAGGATTTCCGCGCAATAAAGCGTGTATAGGCGATGCCCAGCGTCAACATGATCAGCGACCCGCCGCCATAGGCGATCAGAAATTCGCCGTGAATGATTTCGGCCGGTTCGCGCCCCGATAGCGTCTTGATCAGAAGGGCAGGCAGGGCAAAATTCATCACGAACGCGCCCATGCCGCGCGCCACATCCTGCGATATGATATTTTGCCGGACCGCGAAATAGCCCAAGGCGATGATCAGAAAGATGGGGCTGGTGATGGCCAGAACGTCAAGCATATGATGGCATGTCCCGAAATCGGCGTGGGTATCTGATCAACAGATCGCGCATGCGCCAAAAATATTTGATTTCATTACATATCCCGTGCAATGGCAGACGGGTCAAGAAATGGAATGGATTTATCAATGAACCAACCGGTAATGGATTGGCCCGAAAGCCTCATGCCCGATGCCTTTCGCGGTCTTGATGTTTTGCGATCCGTTTCCGCGCGTGGTCAAAAGGCCGCCGGTCTGCTTTTGCAGCATGGCATCTGGAATGAACTTGCCGGGTTTGATCCCATTGTCGCCGGAACTTTTCCGATAAATCTTGATATCGTCGGATCAGATGTCGATATTTTGTGCTATTGCCCGGATGTTAACGGTTTCGAATCCCGGGTGCAGACGTCGTTTGGTTATCTTGATGGTTTTGGGTTGCATCACCGTCCAGCGATGCAGCATGTCGGTTCGGCCATTGTCGTGCGGTTTGTTCTGGATGACCTTCCGGTCGAAATTTTTGCCACAGGCACGCCATCGCAAAGCCAGTTCGGCTTTCGCCATATGCTGGTCGAGGCGCGTGTGATCGCTCTTCTGGGCGAACGCTTTGCATCAGATATCCGGCAATTGAAACGGGGCGGAGTTAAAACCGAGCCTGCCTTTGCCCGCCTGCTGAAGCTTGGCGGGGACCCCTATATCGCCCTTGATGGATTATATGAACTAGGGCCTGATGCCCTTCGTGATCGGGTTATGGCCGCGATCAACCCTTAAGATCGTCGAGACTGCCAAACGTATCAAGCGCACGATAACGCACGGTATCACGTCCGCTTTCCTTGGCCTCATAAAGGGCTTCGTCGGCAATTCTAAGGATGTCGTGAGGCTCGTACTGTCCCGTTGATTCATTGGATATCCAGGTTGCCCCGACACTGACCGTGATCGGAACGGGATTGCCGTTCATATCGCTGACCCGGCATTGATCACGCACCGTATCGCACAGCTTGTAACCCAGATACATGGTCTGTTCGAGGCGAAGCCCGGGCAGAATACAGACAAATTCCTCGCCACCGAACCGGCCGACAATGTCATGATCGCGCAGGCTGGATGACATGATCGCGGCAATCCCTTGTATCACCTTGTCACCGATCAGATGGCCATAGCTGTCATTGACCTTTTTGAAATGGTCGATATCGAGCATGAAGATACCCGCCGAACCCCCTTTTATCCGCGAACTCGACATTTCGCGCGCCAGCAATTCCTCGAGCCCGCGGCGGTTCCACACCCCGGTCAGGCTGTCGATCATCACATCGCGATGGGCGGCATCAAGGTCGGCCAGAAGCTGTTTCTGGCTGCGTTCGGTATAGCGCAGCGCCAGAACGGTTTCGACCCAGTGGGCCAGATCCTTCAGGGTTTCGATTTCGCTATCTGAGAAATTGCGTGTTTTTGAATCGATAATGCAAAGTGTACCAAGCTTGAAACCTTCCGCGTTCGAAAGCGGAACACCGACATAAGACCGGATATGAGGGGCACCCGCCACTAGCGGATTGTCGCTGAAACGCTCGTCATTGATTGCATTGCCAACAACAAGCGGCGCGTCATGCATGATGGCATGCCCGCAGAACGAAATATCGCGCGATGTTTCGGACGCGCTCAGATTGACCCGTGATTTGAAAAACTGCCGATCGCCGTCAAGCAGCGAAATTGCTGTAAACTCGGTCTTGAAAATGCGTTCGGCCAAGCGCGTGATCCGGTCAAGCTCCGGGTCGCGAGGTGTCGACAGAATACCCATGCTTTCAAGCGATTTCTGCCGTTCGCTTTCGTTTTCCGGTATCGGTGCAACTTTCAAGCTGAATCTCCTGTGACGACATTGATCTATTTTAGGTAGAATCTAGTGTCGTTCAAGTAGTCCTTTGGTGCGATCTTTCAGCGGTTCAGCATTGAAGACAACCCTGTCACGGCCGCTGTATTTTGCGCTATAAAGTGCCTCGTCCGCCGTTTCAAAAACTGCCTTGCGGTTGATCGGGCCCATAACAGGCGAAAGCCACGTCGCCCCGATGGAGATTGTGAGATTAAGTGTTTTACCCTCGCTGGTTTCAATCGGGGTATTGCGCAGGATATCGCAAAGTTTCTGGGCGATTTTCGGGGTCATGTCACGCGTCATGCCGGGAATGACACAAACAAATTCCTCGCCGCCGACACGGGCAATGATGTCGTTTTCCCGCAGATGATTTTTGAGCATTCCCGCAATGCTGATGATCACCTCATCGCCGATCAGATGCCCGTGAGTATCATTGACCGCTTTGAAGTGATCGATATCGCACAACAGAACGCCACAGGGTTCGGGGACCGGTGCGCCATCCGGCGCCAGCTCGCGATCAAGGATTTCGTCAAGCCCGCGCCGGTTCCACAGCCCGGTCATCGGGTCCATCATGCTTTGGCGCACCGCATCATCAAGGTTCTGCAAAAGGCGTTTCTGGCTGAATTGCGCAAACCGCAGCAGCAAAACCATCTCGACCAGATAGGCAAGGTCCTTGAGGTTATCGATATCGCGTTCGCTCATCTCGCGCGGTTTGTTGTCAAAGATGCAAAGCGTTCCGATCGGATAACCCTCGTGATGATGCACAGGCATTCCGGCGTAAAAAATGATCGGTTCGTTACACGCCACCAACGGATTGTCGCAAAATCGCTGGTCGGCACGCGCATCGTTGATCACCATTGGTCCGGTTCGGGTGATTGCATGTCCGCAGAACGAAATATCACGGCTGCTTTCGAGTTTTTCGAAATTTGCCCGTGATTTGAAAATCTGCCGGTCATGGTCCAGAACCGTCACCGTGGCCGATTTGACGTCAAAGATACGCTTGGCAAGCGACGTGATACGATCCAGTTCCGGTTCTGCATCAAAGGTTGCGATGCGCATTCGCGTAATGACGGCCTGACGTTCGGCTTCGTTATGCGGTATTGGAGCAAGTTCCATTCTTTCCCCCGACCATGCTTCTGCCTTTTAAGTGGGAAGCCGACAGGGGATTTCCAGATGGAACGCAGTACCGGTCAGACAGAAACAACCGCGTCCCCAACGCGGATTGCACCGGGTTCGATGGTGCGGCACGTAACACCACCCCGCCAATCGGGGGAAAGCGCCTTTTCAAGGCCTGCGGCGGCTTCTTCCATCCGGTTACAGGGATCGGTTTCGCCGGTGACTTCAAGGACCAGATCACCGATCCGGATACGTGCCCCACGCGTTCGTGGCAGTTTTATCCCCCGCACCAGCAAATTGGCCCTGCGCGTGGTCCATGGCAAGTCCGCGCGGTTAATCTCGGCACAGGCCGCCAGCCAGTCTTCTTCGGCCAGAACCGTGATCTGGCGTTTGCGAAGCCTGCCGCGATAATCGCCATCAACACCGAGATCAAGACTGACATTAACCCTGTCCAGTGTTTCCATCGGTGCAAGGGACCGGGTCTTGCGGGCGATACCTATCAGGGTGGCGGTCATGGCTGTTTCTCCGATCAGGTTTTCCATTGGCCAGATACGACCCAGCGGCCGGCAAAGTTTTCGGGCACCAGAATGGTCTGGCGCGGGGTGGCGCTGTCATCGCGTTCCGGGTAATCGGTGGTGTAATGCAGACCGCGGCTTTCATGGCGCCACAATGCCGACTGGATGATCAGCTTGGCAACCACCGACAGGTTGCGCAATTCAAGCAAGTCATTGGTGACACGGAAATTGCCGTAATACTCGTCGATCTCTGATAACAGAAGATCAATGCGATGCTGCGCACGTTGCAGACGCTTGGTGGTGCGCACAATGCCAACAAAGTCCCACATCACGTTGCGCAACTGTTCCCAGTTATGGGCAACGATGACTTCCTCGTCGGAATCGGTAATCCCGGTTTCGTCCCAGTCCGGCAGGTCGTTGAAGCGGTCATCAACCGGAAGGGCTTCGACAATGTCGCGCGCCGCCGCCTCGCCAAATACCAGACATTCCAGAAGCGAGTTCGACGCCAGCCGGTTCGCACCGTGAAGGCCCGTTCCCGCACATTCGCCAATCGCATAAAGCCCGGTCAGATCGGTGCGCCCGCGAAGGTCGGTCAAAACTCCGCCGCAGGTATAATGCGCTGCCGGAACAACCGGTATCGGCTGTTTGGTCATGTCGATGCCATATGTCAGGCAGGTTTCATGGATGGTGGGGAAATGCTCGCGGATGAAATCCTCGCCCTTGTGCGTGATATCAAGGTAAACGCAATCCGCACCCAGCCGCTTCATTTCATGGTCAATCGCGCGCGCGACAATATCACGCGGGGCCAGTTCGCCGCGCTCGTCAAACCGGTCCATGAAACGCGTACCATCGGCCAGCAGCAATTTGCCACCTTCGCCCCGAACGGCCTCGGTAATCAGGAATGATTTGGCCTGCGGATGATACAGGCAGGTCGGGTGAAACTGGCTGAATTCCATATTCATCACCCGGCAACCCGCACGCCATGCCATGGCAATGCCATCGCCTGTTGATCCGTCGGGGTTGGACGTAAACCGGTAAACCTTGCTCGCCCCCCCGGTGGCAAGCACCACGGTGCGCGCATTGAACGACCGGACCTTGCCGGTTGTCAGATCAAGCGCATAGGCACCGATGCATCGGCGACCTTCACCGCCAAGCTTGCGGTCGGTCACCAGATCAATCGCAAGGTAATTTTCAAAAATCTTGATGTTCGGATGTTTGACCGCCTCGCCCTGCAGGGTGGTCTGCACCGCGCGCCCGGTGGCGTCGGCGGCATGAACGATGCGGCGGTGGCTGTGCCCGCCTTCCCGTGTCAGGTGAAAGGGCTGGTCATTGCCGCCTTCCGGATCACGGGTCAACTGAATGCCAAGTTCATCAAGCCATTTGATGGCATTGGGGGCATTGCGCGCTACAAATTCGACGGTATCGCGTTTGCACAGTCCGGCACCGGCAATCAGGGTATCTTCGACATGGCTTTCGATGCTGTCGGCGGCATCAAGAACGGCGGCAATCCCGCCCTGCGCCCAGTTGGTTGAACCATCGTCAATCTTGCCCTTCGATAGAACGGCTACCTTTACATGCGGGGCGAGTTTCAGTGCGGTGGATAAACCGGCAGCACCGCTGCCGATGACAAGCACATCATAATGGAAGGACAGATCGGTCATGATATCCCATCGCTTGTGAGGCAAGGCGACGGATGGCGTCTGGCGCGGTGGCGTCATCATCCGGGGCCCGAACAGAAGCGGCAGAATAGGACTGCTTGCGACGAAGCTCAAACATTATCGTCGCAATTTTGCCAGCAATTACATTGATATTGTAACATGTCATGCTTGCATGACATGCACCATCGCCCAGATACTGGGAAACGGAATTTGATCAGAAGGGGAAGGTAGATGAGCGCATCGATACCATCCGGGAAAGTTCATGCTGGCGGCTGCCATTGCGGCGAAGTCCGTTATGAAGTGCACGGCAAATTGCATGATACCAAGATGTGTCACTGCAAACTGTGCCGCAAACTGCATGGCCATGTCAGTTCATATGCCCGGGTGGAAAAGGATGCCCTGCATCTGATCCGCGAAGAAGGATTGCGCTGGTATCGCCTATCCGATCAAAGCGACCGGGGCTTTTGCAAGGAATGCGGATCATCCCTGTTCTGGCGACCGGTCCGTTCGCAGGAAGTTGCGATTACACCCGGAACGCTTGATAGTGCATCGGGCATATCGACATCTGCCCAGATGTTTTGTAAGGACAAGGGCGACTATTACCCGATTGATCCGGCGATCCCCGCCTATGACGGGGATGACGAAGCCTGATTGGAGGAGTTGATGTGCAGTCAGTCCTGATCGGTCACGCCGGGGACCTTCATCCAGGTCAGTTCGTGCTTGTTGTTGTAAAGATGCACGACCTTTGATCCGGGAATGTCGGCAAACTGGGTAATAGCGGCATAATCAGTGTCGCCCTGCAGCTTGATGGTGCAGATGAAATTGGTTGCCATCCCGGCATCCATCCACTGATTGACCAACTGGAACAACCGGTCCGGATAACAGATCACATCCGAACAGAGCCAGTCGATATAACCGACTTCATCGGGGTTAAGTCCGAATGCGCTTTCCTGCCGGAAATCGACACGTGGCAATTTGGCGATCTTGGGGTCAAGCCGTGCCTTATCGATGCTGATCACATTGGTGCCAAATTCATGCAAAACCCATGTCCAGCCGCCGGGGCTGCCGCCCAGATCCATGGTACGATCACCGGCTTGCGGTGTTACCCCAAGTCGCGTAAAGGCTTCCCACAGTTTCAGATAGGCGCGGTTGGGCGGGGTGGTCTTGTCTTCTTCAAACTCGACCTCGCCGTTTTTCCATGGGCTGGAACACTCCATCGACGCGATGATCGTATCGGGATCGGTCAATGTCCATGAACCCAGTGGCGCGGTCGGGGCCGGTTCCCCAAAAACCTGCCGTTTGGCCGATACATGCGGCAGGTTGGCCTCGATCAGTTTCGCACGCGAAAAATGATCGAACTTGAACATGGCCCAGTTGCGCTGATTGAATTTCAGGATCTTGGCCGCACCCTTGATCGACGGGATTGCCATACGCACCGGGTTGCGCCAGACATTCTGTGCCCAGAAAACCCGGCGTTCAGGGCCGGGTGCAAACATCAGCCGGTCGTGGCTTTCGATCACGTCGCCAAGTTCGGCGCGCAACTGATCTTCAAAGCCGACAGGGGCGAGATAGCCGGTCGCATCCATCGGTTCGATGACTGCATCGATACCGTCGGGGATGTCAAAAGTCCGGGTGGTGTGTGTCTGATCGTTTTTCATGGGCCGCTTTTACGCTGATTTCGCCCAATAAAAAAGCGGGAAAGCCGCATAACAGCTTTCCCGCTTCGTCAGGTGCCCGGATTACCGATCAGAACTTGTCGGCCTGAACCAGACCGTCGATCAGAAGTACCTTGGTGGCATCACCCTTGATGCCGAAATCGTTGTCATTGATCAGGGCGAGCGCACCGTCACCCATAACCGCAAGACCTTCGATCTTGGTCGGGGCCATCGGATAATCGGCACTGTCAAAACGAAGGGTTTTAACAACTGCCTTCAGGTCAAGCTTCGACAGGTCGTTTTCCTGTTCAAGCGACGGGCTGGTCGACATATCGTCCCAGCGCGATGCCAGAATGTTTGATGCACCATCAAGTTTGACTTCATGCAGTTTGGTGGTGCCATCGGTCCGTTCCAGAACCAGCAGGCGGTCATCGCCAAGGCCAAGGACCTCGGAAATACGCGGAGCATTCTGTTTATCGGACGGATCGTTGCGGAAGGTCTGCGGATCATCAAGCTGATAGATATATTCGCCTGCAAGCTCGCCCTTTACGCGGTCATAGACAAACAGACGGGTATTCTTGGCGGTTTTGTACGCATCGGCATTCGGGTTCGCCAGCGGGTTCTGCACCATGAAATACAGTTTGCTTTCATCGGGCGACACGGCCATCGATTCAATGCCGCGGTTGGTCTGGCGGGTGACAAGGATCGCCGGAAGGCCGCCGCTAACCTTATAGGCAGCGCCTTCGAAGTCCTTTTCCGAGCCGGCCGGAACAATACGTTCATTAACCGTGCCATCAGCAGCGACATGCAGGATCGACGGGCCATTTTCTTCACCGATCCAGTACGAACCATCCGACAGGCGAATGATACCTTCGGCATCGATCGACGAAACCGACTGTGCCAGTTCCTTGCCATTGGCATCGACCGGCTTTTCGGTTTTGGCAACTGACAGCTTATTGGTTAAACCGGTCAGCGGCACACCATTCTGGTCTTTCAGCGCAATGACATCCTTGACGTCAAAGCTGCCGTCATCATTCAGGAAGATGGTGTAGATCGACGGCGAATAATCCGGGGTCGGATAGACGCGAACCTTGCGGCCCTGGCAAACGACATCTTCGGAAACGCCAAGCACGTCCTGCACGTCATCGCAAACAAAGTTCGGACCGCGATCCGATACCGCATAAAACATATTGGCCGGATCACCCGGACGGCGATAGGCACCCGAGCCGAAACCAACCGTCAGGTCACGTGCCTTGCCGCCATCCACCATGACAGTCGACAGATTGTTAATCGCACTTTTGGTTTCGAAAACCTTGGCCTCACCCGCCATCGCCGTTGTCGCAAGAAGCACGGCAGCAATACCGGCAAAACCGGCTGCAATCGTCCGTTTCATGGTGTGATCCCCCACATCGTGTAATGCATACGAAGAAGCGCCCGAACCCGGTTTAAGCATCGGTTCAGGCGCAAGTGATGGAGTTCACATTAGAATTTTACTGTGACAGTTTGTTTGCGGTTGCGGGTCGTTTCCATGAAACAACAGAAAGTCGTGATTTATCCCCGCAAACCGGCGGGACAGTTACCAGAAATCCTCGCGCCGGACGGTAAAGGTTTCCGCAACACAGGCATATTCGTGATAGCCCAGTCGTGCCAGTGGCTCGAACAGGGTGACATCGACCATGCCGTCACGAATGATTGCATCATCGATATGCAAGCCGACCACTGTACCGATTACCATCGCGTTTCTGCTTTGCGGGGTGGGGCCAGGCAGATTGACAATCTGGAACACCTTGCATTCCATGTGGATCGGCACCCCCTTGATCCGATGGGCGGCGACCGTTTGACCCGGTTCCTTTTCAAGACCGGCATAATCAAATTCGTCCTGTTCGGGCGGAAGCGGAGCCGAACAGAAATTGATTTCGCGCAGCATGGCACGCGGGGCGACGGCGGCAATAAACTCGCCGGTTTCACGGGCATTGTTCAGGCTGTCAATCGATCCGCCGGATGCAAACATGACCATTGGCGGATTACCACAGACCGCATTGAAAAATGAATAGGGGGCAAGATTGGCGTGCCCGTGTTTATCGACCGTCGATATCCAGCCAATCGGACGCGGCGCGACACAGGCCTTGAACGGATCATGCGGCAGGTTATGGGGTGTTTTTCCGGGTTCGTAAAACATGGTGTTTCCGCTATTCCTGTTGATCGCCCGAACGGGGGGCATAATCATCGCCGCGTATGGCTTGCGGCCGTTCCGAAAGATGCAGTCGGGTTTGCTGCAACGGGGTTTCGGCGATGATGTTGCCACGCCGGATGACATAAAGCCGGTTGGCGCGAAGACGGATGGCTTCGATCGTATCGCGGGCCTGTAACACGACGAAATCGGCATTGTTGCCAACTTCGAGCCCGTATCCTTCAAGCCCCATGATCTTTGCAGGTTCGGTTGTTACTGCGTCAAAACACGCCCGGATATCGTTGCGCGAGGTCATCTGGGCCACATGCAGTCCCATTGATGCAACTTCAAGCATATCGCCCGATCCCATCGAATACCACGGGTCCATCACGCAATCATGACCAAACGCAACGGTCAGCCCCGCCTTGTGCAATTCCGGCACGCGCGTCATGCCGCGACGTTTGGGATAGGTATCGTGGCGACCCTGAAGGGTGATGTTGATCAGCGGATTGGCAATCGCGCTGACCTCAGCCTCGGTCATCAGCGCTATCAGTTTCGATACGTAATAATTATCCATCGAATGCATCGATGTCAGATGCGATCCGGCAACTCGCCCCTGAAGACCAAGGCGCTGCGTTTCATAGGTCAGTATTTCGATATGACGTGACAGCGGATCATCGGTTTCATCGCAATGCATATCAACCCGAAGGCCGCGCTTGGCCGCCATTTCGCAAAGTTCGGTGATGCTTTGTGCCCCGTCCGCCATGGTGCGTTCGAAATGCGGGATGCCACCAACAACATCAACGCCCTTGTCCAGTGCGCGAATGACATTCTGCTTTGCCGTCGGGCTGCGCAGATAACCGTCCTGCGGAAAGGCGACCAGTTGCAGATCGATATAGGGGGCGACCTGTTTTTTGACATCCAGCAACGCATCGACGGCGAGCAGACGATCATCACAAACATCGACATGGCTTCGAATGGCAAGCAGGCCCTTGGACACTGCCAGATCACAATAGCGAAGTGCGCGCTCGATCACCGCCTCAATGGTCAAAAGAGGTTTCAGTTCGCCCCAAAGCGCGATGCCTTCGAGTAACGTGCCCGACTCATTCATCCTTGGCAGACCCAGCGACAGGGTTGCATCCATATGGAAATGGCTGTCGACGAAGGGCGGGCTGACCAGCATTCCGTCACAATCGATTTCCTCGGCCGCCAGGATCGGCAATTGTGGCCCGATTTCGATGATCTTGCCATCCTTGCATGCGATATCAATGCCGGTACGACCATCGGGCAGATAGGCATTTTTCAGTATCAGATCGGCTTGCATGACGGCATCCTTCGAAGTGGGGCGTGTAAATCATCAGACTCTTGTGTTTAGGCAGCGATGCAAATCAACGCTGCCCCTTGAACCATGGCACCAGCAATGCCTTGGGATAATCGGCCTTGCGCGCGACAATGATCAGGGCGGCAATCGATAACAGATAAGGCATCATCAGGAAAACCTGCGATGGCAGGAACGCGCCGACCTCGGTTTGCAGGCGGACCTGAAATGCATCAAACGCGCCAAACAGTAACGCCCCCAGCAACGCCTTGCCCGGTCGCCAGCTTGCAAACACCGTCAGTGCAATACAAACCCAGCCACGGCCATTGATCATGCCAAAGAAAAACGCATCAAACGCCGACATGGTCAGAAACGCACCGCCCAAAGCCATCAGGCTTGATCCGGCAACCACGGCCCCGATGCGTAGTGCATAAACCGATAACCCTTGCGCCTCGACCGAGGACGGATTATCGCCAACCGCCCGGATCGCAAGGCCAAGAGGGGTGCGATACAAAACCCAGCCGGTGACAAACACCATGACAAGCGCCAGCATCGTAAGGGCTGTTTGCGAAAAGAGTGCTGGGCCGATAAACGGCAAATCCGACAGGATCGGGATATCAAGCGGCTGGAACGGGATAATCCGCGGCGGGGACGACACATCGGGTAATGCCGTGCGATAGGTGAAATACGACAGACTGGTCGCCAGCAAGGTGACCCCGATCCCCGAAACATGTTGCGACAGGCCAAGCGGCACGGTCAGGATCGCGTGGATCAGGCCGAAAAAGCCCCCGGCCAGGGCGGCGACCAGAACGCCACCCCATAATCCGGCACCCAGCCAGACAGCCATCCATCCTGCCATCGCCCCGGCGGTGAAAATGCCTTCGATGCCAAGGTTAAGAACTCCGGCGCGTTCACAAATCAGCGCGCCCAGCACCCCGAAAATCAGCGGTGTTGCAATACGAAGGGCTGCGGCCCAGAAATTTGCGGTCAAAAGGATATCGATGATTTCCATGGTCTTTCCCCTCAACCCGCCGATTTCTGGCGTTCGAAATGGACCTTGAACCGGGTCAGAAACCCGCCAATCAAAACGCACAGCAACGCCATTGCGACAATCAGATCGGCCAGATAGCTTGAAACGCCAATCGCGCGGCTCATGGAATCTGCACCGACAAAAACCGACGCCACAAACAAGGCGGATATGATCACGCCAATCGGTGATAGTCGGGCCAGCATGGCAACGACGATCCCGGCATAGCCATAACCCGGCGACAGATCGGTCGCGAGGTAGCCACGGGTTCCCGCCACTTCCGATACACCGGCAAGTCCGGCCAAACCACCAGACAGCATTGCGACCAGCACCATGGTCTTGGTCACCGAAATGCCGGAAAACTTCGCCGCCGCAGCATTTTCACCGACTGCACGGATTTCAAATCCCCAGACGGTGCGCTTGACGAAAATCGCCAAAGCCACGGCACAGATCAGCGCGATCACCAATCCCAGATGCACCCGCATCCGTTCGATCAGCGGCGGCAAAACAGCGCTATCGATTACCGGTTCGGACTGGGGCCACCCCATCGACATCGGGTCTTTCAGCGCACCTTCGAGCATCATCTGCACAAACAGAATGACGATGAAGTTCAGAAGCAAGGTGGTCACGACCTCGTCCACCCCCAGCCGCGTTTTCAAAAGCGTCGGCCCGATCAGCATCACTGCCCCGGCGAGAGCCCCGGCAATCAGCACCACCGGGATCATGATATAGCTTGGCCCGTCAATGACACCTGATCCGATGGCAACGGCGGCCATGGCCCCCATGTAAAGCTGCCCCTCGGCCCCGATATTCCAAAGCTTGGCCCGAAATGCGATGGCGGCTGCCAACCCGGTCAGGATCAACGGTGTCGCACGTGTCAGCATTTCCGAAATTGAAAACATCGATCCGAAAGCGCCACTAATCATCAGGCCATAGGCCTTGATGATCGGTGCCCCGGCCAAGGCAAGTGGGATCGCCGCCAGAAGAATGGCGATAATTGCCGCCATGACAGGCACGCCATAGACCATGATTGCGGGTGGATTGGTGCGGGGTTCAAACCGAATCACGCCGGGTCTCCTGATCTTGGGGCATTTTCATCGGCTTTTTCGCGGGGCTTTGTGCTGGACTCAAAATTATCAGGCCCGAAATCGGTATCGCCTTTTTTCTGTCCGGCCATCATCAGGCCAAGCTCGGACCGGTTGATATCATGTGCCGCAATTGCTGCCGATACATGACCGGCATGAATCACCGCAATCTGATCGGACAGGGTCAGAAGTTCATCGAGATCCTCGGATATCAGAACCACCGCCGCCCCGCATTCTCGTGCCTCAAGAAGCCGCCTGTGGACTTCGGATTGCGCACCAACGTCAAGTCCGCGTGATGGCTGGTTGGCGAGGATCAGTTTTGGTGATTTTTCAAGAACACGCGCAAGGATAAGTTTTTGAATATTCCCGCCAGATAATAGGCGTGCAGGGGCATCCGGGCCCGGGCAGCGCACATCATAATCTACAATTGCATGTTCGGCCCGTTTGCGGATTGCCTCGAAATCAAGAAAGCCAAATTTCTGGTAATCGCGGGACCGGACATCTTCAATGGCGATGTTTTCCGCCACCGTCATCGATCCGACCATGCCGTCATGATGGCGGTCTTCGGGAATGCGAGCGATGCCATTCTGGGCGAACTGATGGGCATCGAATTTCGTGACTTTTTCACCAAAAATCTCGACTGAACCAACATCGGGCTGATCCAGCCCGGCAATCAATTGTGCCAACGCCGCCTGCCCGTTACCCGATACCCCGGCAATGCCAAGAATTTCGCCTTCACGCGCCATAAGGTTCACCCCATGAAGGGAGCGTCTGGCATCGCCACGATCAATCGTAACATCCCGAAGTCCTATGACCGGTTTGCCCGGTACGCGTTCGCTGCGTCGGCTGACCGGAACATCGCGGCCAACCATCAATTCGGCAATTGATCGCCGGTCGGCCTGATCGGTTGCCATTTCGCCAACCTTTTTGCCGCCGCGCAGAACCGCGATGCGATGGGAAACCGCCAGAACCTCGGCCAGTTTATGGGCAATGATAATGACTGAAAGCCCGGTCGCGGCAAGCTGGCGAAGGGTTGCAAAAAGGCTGTCTGCCTCCTGCGGCGTCAGAACCGCGGTCGGTTCGTCAAGCACCAGCAAACGGGCATCGCGATAAAGGGCTTTAAGGATTTCAACGCGCTGCTTTTCGCCGACGGTCAGTTTGTGAACCGGCTGATCAAGATCGACGTTAAGACCTGATCCCGCCATCAGCTTCGTCAGTTTGGCCCGTGCACCGGTGCGGTCGCGGCGCAGGCGGAAAATCGGTTCCGTACCAAGGACAATATTATCAAGGCCGCTTAGATTTTCGGCCAGCGTGAAATGCTGATGAACCATGCCGATGCCGGCATCAAGGGCCGCCTGCGGTGCGCCGGGTTCAAGCGGGGCAAGGATGCCATCCGCACCCGCGACCATCACGGTTCCCCCGTCGGCGACATAATGGCCAAACAGGATGTTCATCAGGGTGGTTTTGCCCGCACCGTTTTCGCCAAGCAGGGCAACGATTTCACCCTTGTGCACATCAAGGTCGATGGCGTCATTGGCGATCAGGGGGCCGAATTTCTTGGTGATTGCAGCCAGTTGCAGCAGCAATTGCGGGGACGTTTCCAAAGATGGGTTTGCAGCAGATGACATCCGGCTGATCCGTTAATTTTTATGTGTCACGCCTTGGCCGTATTGCGATAGCGGCGGGGGTGTTCCCCGAAAACGAAAGGCAGTCCGATGTTTAAACCGGACTGCCCGCAAAGTGGAAGAAATCTTACATGGAAGATTTCGGTTCTTCGTCATTTACGTTGACGGTAAAGCTGCCATCAAGAATTTCAGTCTGCTTGGCTTCAACTTCGGCAACGGTTCCATCGGGCAGAAGGGCGCCATCCAGAACGACGGTGCCGCCACCCGGTGCCATATAGCTGAACTTGCCGTAATCTTCGGCCTTGAATTCTCCCGCCTTGACGGCGGCAATAGCGTGATCAACGGTCGGTTCCATATGCCAGAGTGCCGAACCCAGAATGGTGCCCGGATAATCGGCTGCGGTATCAATCACGTTGCCAACCGCAAGAACACCGCGTTCCTTCGCAGCATCCGAAACGCCAAAGCGTTCGGCATACATGACGTCGGCACCCTTATCGATCATCGCAAACGCGGCTTCTTTTGCCTTGGGCGGGTCATACCAGCTATTGATGAAGGTCACGGTGAATTCGACATCCGGATTGACCGATTTGGCACCTTCCATAAAGGCATTCATCAGGCGGTTGACTTCCGGAATGGCAAAGCCCCCGACCATGCCGATCTTGTTCGATTTGGTCGCCTTGCCAGCCGCCATGCCGACCAGATAGCTTGGTTCATGGATGTAGTTGTCAAAGACCGAGAAATTGTCGCCTTCGGGGCCGAAGCTCGAACCCATCAGAAACGCTGTTTCGGGATAATCGGCGGCAACCTTCCGAGCCGCGCGTTCAACACCGAAAACTTCGCCCAGAATAAGGGCCGAGCCATTTTCGGCATATTCACGCATCACGCGTTCATAGTCGGTATTGGCGACGTTTTCGGAAAATTCATAGGTGATGTCGCCACGTTCCTGGGCCGCATTCAGCGCCTTGTGGATACGTGAAACCCATTGCTGTTCGACCGGAACGGTGTAGATCGCCGAAACCTTGATCGGGTCGGCGGCCATTGCCGGTGCGCCAAGGCCAAAAGATACCACCGCGGCTACTGCGGCCATGGCCGACAGCATTGCGCGACGGGAAAGATGGAAAGTACCAGACTTCATGATGTCCCCCTGCAGGTTATTGCCAATCTTGGAAATTCTACTTTTCTGCGTATTTGATATGCAGATTGTATACATGATCAGAAGAAGGGCAAATACAGAGTTGTCCAAATGGTCAAATTGCCGTTTTCGGCTAAATTGCTGTAATCAAATTCACATCAGGATGTATTGAATTACGTGGATTTACGGATGCGTGAATTCAGAACCAGCGAATGCGCATGGCATGTCGGCCCACATCAATCCGGTCAGACCAGAATAAAACATGGAGTCCGACGATAATATCCGGGGTTTTGGGCTGTTGATGTCGGGGACGAAAATCTTCCTGTTTTTGAGCCGAACCGGTTAAGATTGTCTAAACGGCTGAAATTACTTTGAAACTGTCGCGACTCCTTGGAAATTTTCGGAGTCTATTAACTTTTTGCGGTGATGCTTTCCTCAAGAAATATGGGGGAACCTGGAACGCATCATGACAAAGAAGACATCCTTACCGCTTGATCAGGTTATGGTCGGGGACTGCATCGAACTGATGAACAGCCTGCCGGAAAAGTCGGTCGATCTGATTTTTGCCGATCCGCCCTATAACCTGCAGCTGGGTGGTGATCTGCTGCGCCCTAATAATTCCAAGGTCGACGCAGTTGACGATCACTGGGACCAGTTTGACAGTTTCCGTCACTATGACGATTTCACCCGTGACTGGCTGACCGCCGCGCGCCGTATCCTTAAGGATACCGGTGCGATCTGGGTGATTGGTTCATATCACAACATTTATCGTGTCGGCACGGTGATGCAGGATATCGGTTACTGGATCCTGAACGACATCGTGTGGCGCAAAACCAACCCGATGCCGAATTTCCGTGGCAAACGTTTCTGCAACGCGCATGAAACCCTGCTGTGGTGTTCTAAAAACGCCGAACAAAAGGCGATCACGTTCAATTACGAAGCAATGAAGCAGCTTAACGAAGGATTGCAGATGCGATCCGACTGGTTGCTGCCGATCTGTTCCGGGTCCGAGCGTCTGAAGAATGAAAAGGGCAAAAAGGTCCATCCGACCCAGAAACCCGAAGCATTGTTGCAGCGTGTTCTGCTGGCGACGACCCGTCAGGGCGACGTTGTGCTTGATCCGTTCTTTGGTACCGGCACCACCGGTGCGGCCGCGCGTCGTCTTGGCCGTCATTTCATCGGGCTTGAGCGCGAAGAAGAATATGCCAAGGCCGCCAAGGAACGCATTGCCAAGGTTCAGATGCTTGATGGCGAGAGCCTCGAGATGACGGAGTCGAAGCGGTCGCTTCCACGTATTCCGTTTGGTGCGGTTATCGAACGCGGTCTTCTGGCGCCGGGCGACAAGATTTATGACAACCGCGGCAATGTTGCAGCGCTTGTTCGTGCCGATGGCTCAATCAGTCATAAGGACAATGCCGGTTCGATCCATCAGATCGGGGCCCATGTTCAGGGCGCACAGGCTTGCAATGGTTGGACTTACTGGCACTACAAGTGTGATGGGCGTCTGGTTGTGATCGATAATCTGCGCAGTCAGCTTCGCAAGGAAATGGGACAGGTTTCCGCCTGATTTTTTGCGGCGCAGCACGCGTAAAATGATCTGATCTGGAAGGCCGGACGGTTGTGAAACCGTCCGGCCTTTTGCATTTGGGGACAATTCTTGTTATATCTTGAATATTGGAATTATCCGTAAGGATAGATGGAGAGCCCCATGCAGGTTGGCGCAACAGGTAGTGCCGCTTACGCACCGAACCCGGTCCAGATTCAGCAGGCAACTGCGCCGATCGCCGAAACTGGTGGTAACGATCTTCAGTCACCGCCGACCCAACGGGTCGATCAGGTGGCGGAAACCGATACATCGCAACAATCGGCCCCGCCCAGCAGTACGGGTCGTGGACAGGTCATTGATATCTACGCCTGACCGATTGCATACGAGTTTAAAAGGCCCGCGCCGGGATGGCAGCGGGCCTTTCTTTTTGTTCAGGTGAATCGATTGAACCCGGTTCAGCGGTACTTTAGCGCATGTCGGACGATTTTTTTCATCACCGTCGGCAGGGCAAATTCCGATAACCCGTCAATTGTTGTCCAGCTGCCATCAAGCTTCGCGGCATCGCTTTCAGATATGTTGGCGGCAAGAACCGTCACATCGAGATGGAAATGGGTGAAAGTGTGCCCGACAGTGCCATCCAGTTCCGTCCAGTTGGCCTTGATCGGGGCTTCGGACAGCATCACGTCGTCCGGGGCCTCAATCGCACGCCAGTCACTACCGGGGACTTCGTAAAGTCCGCCCAACAATCCTTTTTCCGGGCGTCGGCGGACAAGGATCTTCCCGTCATCGCGCCGTATCCAGAATGCATATCCGACCCGGGTGGGTTTGGCAGGCTTTTTGCGTTTTTTCGGCAGTTCCGGGGCGATGCCCGATTTGCGGCCCTCGCATGAGGCCTGCCAAGGACAAATGCCGCATGCGGGATTACGCGGCGTACAGATGGTTGCCCCCAAATCCATGAGCGCCTGCGCATAGTCGCCCGGCCGGTCGGACGGGGTCAGGGCCGCCGACTTTTCCTTGATTTCGGGTTTGACGTCTGGCAACGGGGTTTCAAGGGCAAAAAGACGGGAAATGACTCGCTCGATATTTCCATCGACCGGGCTTGAATGGCGGTTAAAGGCGATGGCTGCAACGGCGGCGGCAGTATAGGGACCGATGCCGGGCAGCTTCAGAAGGTCTTCCTCGGTATCAGGGAACCGGCCGCCATATTCATCGGCAACAACCTTGGCGCATTTATGCAGGTTACGCGCACGTGCGTAATATCCCAACCCCTGCCAGGAATGCAGAACTTCGTCGAGATCGGCATTGGCAAGATCGGTTACGGTCGGCCAGCGTTGCAGGAATGCTGCGAAATAGGGACCGACCGTAATCACGGTGGTCTGTTGGAGCATGATTTCGCTCAGCCAGACGCGATAAGGGTCCTGTGCGTTGCCCGGTTCGGCGCGCCATGGAAGGGTGCGATGATGACGGTCGTACCAGTCCAGCATGGTCCGGCCGAGGTGATGGATTTCGTCGTTGGTGAAATGCACGGCGTTCCCGTGTTATGTTGCGGGGATGAAAACGGGTAATTACGTTTAGGTTCTTAGCAGACCCTACGAAAGAAGCGGGCGTGAGCAAGCAAAAAGATATGACCGATACGCCGACACATAGCACGCCCGATCAGCGTGCCGATATGGTCGCGGCAAAAAATGCGGTCAAAAAGAAACAGAAAATTACTCCGATGGGCAGCTCGGAACGCCGGATGGGCCTGCGCAATATCGCTGCCATGGTTGGCAATCTGACGCGCCCACTGGTGCGCAAACGAGGTTTCTTTCAGGCCGAAATTATTTTGCACTGGGCGGAAATTGTCGGTCGTGACCTTGAACAATTCACCATGCCGGTCAAATACAACCCGCCGCGGGGTGAAAATGCCGGGGGTGGGACGCTTGTGATCCGGGTGACCGGGCCGGTGGCGATTGAATTGCAGCATCGCATGCCGCAGATCATCGACCGGGTGAATACCTATTTCGGGTATCGCGCGGTGGAACGCATCAAGATGATGCAGGGTGATATTTCCCGCCCCGAACGCAAGGTCAAACGACCGGAAAACGTGCCCGAAGGCCCAATCCGCGAAACCAGCGAAGTCGATATCGCCAAAATCGAAGACCCGCATCTGCGCGAAGTGCTGACCCGACTTGGACGTCGCATTTCGGGGGATGTCCATTCACGCGGGCAACCGGGACAGAAGAAATAGCCGGTGAAATTGTATTTTAAATCACGTGTAAGTCATTTGCCAATCAGGGGCCCAAAGCCTTATTCCGGTGCGGGCCGGATCGAATCATTTTCCCATAATGTGTGATCACGGAGTTGCCGTATTTCCAAACGATGTTGGCGACTCGTTGGCTCATTAGCGCTTTTGGGGGGCGTGTTGACTCCCGCGCTGCAACAGGCTTGTAATCACAAAATATTGTTTTAACGGAGGTTTCTTTGCATAATCGTGTGAAGGTCATGGCAGCAATTGTTGCTGTGCTTGCAATTGGCGGTGGTGCCTATTTCTGGACGACGCAACAGAGCGAGGAAGTTCAGGTTTCCAGTGTTTCTGAGCCTGTAGAAACGGCCGCCGAAGAACCGACAGTTCAGGAAGATGTGGCCCCGATTGTTTCGGATGAACAGAAAGAGGCGCCGGAAGTGTCGGCTGTTCCAGCGCAGGATGGACCTTACAAGGAACATGTGCTTGGTAATCCGGATGCGCCGGTGACGATCATTGAATATGCGTCGCTGACCTGCCCGCATTGCGCCGCGTTCCACAATGAAACCCTGCCGGAAATCAAGAAATCGCTGATCGATACCGGTAAGGCGAAACTGATCTTCCGCGATTATCCGCTTGATGGTGTTGCTGTGCGCGCCGCTGCTGTTGCGCAATGTGCCGGGGATGATCGTTATTTTGGTGTTTTGGGGATGCTGTTCAAATCGCAGATGACCTGGGCACGTGCAACCGACCCGATCGAAGGGATCAAACAGGTGGTCCGTTTTGCCGGTATGGATAGTAATGCGGTTGATGCCTGCATGGCGGACGAGGCCCTGATTGACGGGATCGTTGCATCGCGCATGCGCGGTGAACAGGAATTCAAGGTCAATTCAACGCCGAGCTTCGTTATCGATGGCGAAACCTTTGCCGGTTCGCGCGATCTGAAGTTCTTCGAAGACAAGGTCGAAGAACTGACCAACTGATAAATGTGATCTTGCCAGATGCCGCAAATGCGGCATCCGGCAATCAGGGGAAGGAACGGACCGGGGGCATGATTGGTCCAGTTTAAATCGCTACGGCTGACGGGGTTCAAATCCTTCGTCGATTCAACCGAACTATTGGTGGAAGACGGGCTGACAGGGGTTGTCGGCCCGAACGGCTGTGGCAAATCCAATCTTGTCGAAGCGCTGCGCTGGGTCATGGGGGAAACCTCGGCCAAGCAGATGCGCGGCTCGGACATGTCCGACGTTATTTTTGGCGGAACATCGTCCCGTCCTGCACGAAATGTTGCCGAGGTTACTGTCGTTCTGGACAATGCGGAACGTAAAGCCCCGGCAATGTTCAACGATCACGAGACACTTGAAGTTGTTCGACGCATCGAACGCAGTGGTGGCTCGAATTACAAGGTTAACGGCAAGGATGTCCGCGCGCGTGACGTCCAACTGCTGTTTGCCGATGCGGCAACCGGGGCGCGGTCAAACGCCATGGTGTCGCAGGGCAAGATCGGGGCCCTGATCGGGGCGAAGCCAAGCCAGCGCAGGCTTGTTCTGGAAGAAGCCGCTGGGATCACCGGCCTTCATTCGCGCCGCCACGAGGCCGAGCTTCGGCTTAAAAATGCCGAACAGAATATGGAACGTCTTGAAGACGTTCTGGTGACGCTTGATAGCCAGATCGCGTCCCTGCAAAAGCAGGCCCGACAGGCCGAACGGTATCGCAAACTTTCCGAAAGTATTCGCCAGACCGAAGCATTGCTGTTCCACATCCGCTGGACCGATGCCGACAAACGGCAGGCAGATGCCCGCGAATTGCTGGTGCTTGGTGAAAGTGCCGTGCGTGACCTGACCGGTCAGGTGACCGAGGCCACCACCATTCAGGCCCATATCGCGGCAAGCCTTCCCGAACTTCGCAAAAAGGAAAGCGATGCGGCAGCGGCCCTGCAGCGCATGCTGATCGAGCGCGAAGGGCTGGACAAGGACAAGGCCCAGATCGAAACCCAGATGTCGCAGCTTCGCGCGCGCATTCAGCAGATTGATGCCGATCTTGCACGTGAAGCCGAACTGGCAAGTGACGCCGAAGGTGCCCTGAACAAGCTTAAAAATGAACGCGAAGAACTGCGCGAGGCGCAGGGCGGCGAGGATGATGAGCTTGATGAGGCAAAGGAACGCGCCGTCGAGCAGGCCGCAAGGGTCGAGACGTTGGAAGGGCAGGTTGACGAGCTGACCAGCCGGGCCGCGGCCGAGGAAGCCCGACTTAAAAGCGTTCAGCAGCGGCTAAGCGAACTTTCCGCCCGCCGGTCGCGTCTGACAGAACGCTATGACGAGGCGGTTGCACGCCTTGATGATATCCGGGTTGAAGCCGATTTTACCGATGCCCTTGAAGAAGCCGGTCTGGCGCTTGAGGAATGCGAGGAACTTTGCGAGCAGCGCAAGCTTGCCATCGAAGAAGCCGAGATGCGCCTTGCCGAATTGCGGGATCGTGAAGACAGCCTGAAAACAGCCGAAACCGCATCGCGCGATGCGCTTCGTGATGTTGAAAGCCGCAAGGCACGGCTTGTGGCCGAAATCGAAGCACTTGAAAGTCTGGTCAAGGGAAGTGCCGATCAGCAATTCCCGGCGGTGATCGAAAAGCTTTCGGTGACCAGCGGTCTTGAAATGGCGATGGCCGCGGCACTTGGCGAAGACCTTGATGCACCCGATACCGAAGATGCGCCGATGCACTGGTCGGCGGTCGATCCCGGCGCGGATGACCCGGCCCTGCCCGAAGGGGTTCAGGCGCTGGCGAAATTTGTTGAAGGTCCGGCATTGCTGAACCGCCGACTTTGGCAGATCGGGGTGGTCGATGACGAGGCAACCGGGAACTGGCTGGCCAAAACGCTGAAAACCGGGCAACGGCTGGTGTCGCGCGAAGGTGCGCTTTGGCGGTGGGATGGTTATCGTATTAAGGTTGGTGCGGAACTTCCGGCGGCTGCACGGTTGCGGCAGCGTAATAGACTTGAAGAATTGCGTCATGAGCTTGAGGAGGTCGACGAAGCGGTCGAACTTGCGGTCGAAAAGGCCGATACGGCACGTGAAAATGTCGAACGTCTTGAAGAAGATGTTGAAGCTTCCCGCAATGGCGAACAGGAAGCCCACCGTGCCCTTCGCGAGGCGGAGGGATCTTTGGCCCGCGCACGTGAGGAAATTGCCAATATCAAACGTGACGCCAGCGCCATTGAAGGTCGTCTGCAACATGCTGAAGAAGCCGAAAAGCGCGCCAAGCAGGATCTGGACGAACTGATCGCCGAGCAGGAAGAGCTTGCCGCAACGCCCGAGGAATCGAGCGAAGGCCTGATGGAAATCAAGGCCGAGCTGATTGAAAAACGTGCCGAGCTTTCGGATGCGCGTGCCGATCAGATGGAAGCGCGAAGCCAACTTGAACGGATGCAGCGTGACGCATCAGGCCGTCGCAAGCGCCTTGAATTTGTCGAAAGCGAAATCGCATCCTGGAATGATCGCGCATCGGGGGCGGGTGAACGTGTGGCCCAGCTTCGCGAGCGTCAGGAAGAAGCGCGGATGGAGATCGAGGAGCTTGAACTTAAGCCTGACGAGATCGAGGAACGCCGTGCGATCCTTTCGGACCGGATCGAAATAGCCGACCAGGCGCGCAAGGATGCGGCTGATGAATTGGCACGTGCCGAAAATGCGCAGCGCGAAGCAGATCACAACCTGAAAGAAGCGGAACAGAAACTTGCCGAGGCCCGCGAAGGCCGGGTTAGGTGTGAAGCACTTCTGGAACAGGCAGAACAGCACCGCCGAGATTTGATTGAACGCATTCGCGAACGGGTTAATGCCACCCCCGATCAGCTTGTTGAACTGGCCGAGATCGACCAGACCAAGGAATTGCCTTCCGAAGACGATATCGAAGCCCGTTTGCAGCGTCAGTCCCGCGAACGCGAAAACCTTGGTGCGGTCAACCTGCGCGCCGAGGTCGAACTGGCCGAGATGGAAGAACAGAAAGACACGCTGGTTTCCGAACGCGATGACCTGATTGCAGCGATTGATAAATTGCGCAACGGCATCAACCAGCTGAACCGTGAAGCACGCAACCGTCTGAAAGCGGCATTTGACGAAGTCGACAAGCATTTCCAACAGCTGTTTGTTAGGCTGTTTGGCGGTGGTGGTGCGCATCTGATGCTGACCGACGCGGATGACCCGCTTGAAGCTGGTCTTGAGATCATGGCATCTCCGCCGGGCAAGAAATTGCAGCACCTTTCATTGCTCTCGGGGGGCGAGCAGGCATTGACCGCTGTTGCGCTTCTGTTTGCGGTGTTCCTCACCAACCCGGCCCCGATCTGCGTGCTTGACGAAGTTGATGCACCGCTTGACGACGCCAACGTGGACCGGTTCTGCAAGCTGCTTGAAGCGATTGGTCGCCACGCCAATACGCGCTTCCTTGTGATTACCCACCATCGCATGACTATGGCACGCATGAACCGCCTGTTTGGTGTGACCATGGCGGAACGCGGCGTTTCCTCGCTGGTGTCGGTGGATCTGCGTCAGGCCGAGGTATATTCCCAGAAAGAGCAAAAAGAGCTCGATTTTACCAACTGATCATTTGCTTGAGCCAAGTTAACGATTTTGCTTTGGTGCAATCCATTTGCCTCTTATTAAAAGGGTCGGTTTCAGATGAATCGGCTTGATGTCACGCGGTTTCTTGTCGTGGATATGAAGCCGTTAGCAGGAAGCCGGTGCGAAACCGCGCGGCAAAAGGTTGAAATCGATAAAAAGCGATTGAATTCACACTCGTTACACAGAAGGCCAGTTCTGCGGTTCAAAGGGGCAGGAACCAAGGGAAACCGCCGGTTGCGCGACGGCTTTTGGGTAAATCTCCGGTAAATGCGGGTGCGACTATCGCCTAACGTCAAATGTGAATGATCGCACATTTCGACAATAAAATTGTTATAAAACAAATGGTTAAATGTAATTGCATCCCCCCGACAAGGCAGGGTTTTACGGCTTGACAGCCTATGGGGCGCTAAGTATGTTGCCCGCGCATTTCCTTGCGACGTTTGCAAGGCTGCCACAGCGGGGTTCACGACAATGAGCGATGATAAAGATCGCGCTTCATTAGCAGAGCTTGAAAGCAAGTTGGCGGCTGTAGCAAGCAAGCGTGAAGAAACGCATAGCCCGAACCGGGCGACCGGCAAGCCATCCCAAGGGATGGCATTAGGAATGAGAATTTCGGCGGAAATGATAGCTGCGGTTCTTGTTGGACTATTGATTGGCTGGGCGCTGGATCGGGTGCTTGATACGACGCCCTGGTTGCTTGTTCTGTTTGTATTTCTCGGAGCAGGTGCCGGTGGTCTTAACGCTTATCGGGTGGCCAAGGGATTTGACAGTGCTGTCGGACTTGGGCGCGCGATGGGGGAGCGCAAGCAGGGGGACAAGGATTAGCCTTGGCCCTCAAAAGATTGAGCGAGGATTACGGTGGCTGGACCGCTAGAGCAGTTTGAAATCAAGCCCTTGGCCGAGCTTTCGGTTGCTGGCGTTGATGTTTCCTTCACCAACTCCGCACTTTGGATGGTGATCGCAGCCGTTCTCGTAACGGGCTTCATGACGCTCAGCATGCGTCGCGGGGCATTGGTACCTGGCCGTTGGCAGGGTGCCGCCGAGGTGATGTATGAATTCGTCGCCAATATGTTGAAAGATAACGTGGGAACTGCGGGTCGCAAGTACTTCCCGTTCGTTTTCACCCTGTTTATGTTTGTTCTGTTCGGGAACCTGCTTGGCATGATCCCACACAGCTTTACGTTTACGAGCCATATCGCGGTTACCTTTGCGATGGCTCTGGTGATCTTTATCGGTGTGACCATTATTGGCTTCGTTCGCCACGGTACGCATTATTTTCGGATGTTCTTCCCGGAAGGTGCGCCGATCGCAACGGCCTTCATTCTGATCCCGATTGAAGTCATCTCCTATTTCTCTCGTCCGTTCAGCTTGGCGATCCGACTGTTTGCGAACATGACCGTCGGACACATCATGCTGAAAGTGATTGGCGGGTTCGTCGGCCTGATCGGCATCTTCGGCGTCCTTCCGTTCGCTCTTCTGACGGGGATTACGGTTCTGGAGTTCGGCATTGCTGCGCTTCAGGCTTATGTCTACACCATTCTCACCTGCATCTATCTCCATGATGCAATCCACATGCACTAATGCTAGTGGACCGGTGTGATCTCTTCTGATTGCCTTTAAGAAATTCGAAAGGGTGAAGTTATGGAACTCGATGCTGCTAAGATGATCGGTGCTGGCCTGGCTGCTATTGGCATGATTGGTGCCGGTATCGGGGTTGGTAACATCTGGTCGAGCCTGATTGCGACTGTTGGCCGTAACCCGGCTGCAAAAGGCGACGTTGAACTGTATGGCTGGATCGGCTTTGCCGTTACCGAAGCTATTGCACTGTTCGCACTCGTCGTTGCGCTGATCGTTCTGTTCGGCTAATCGGCGCCTTTTGCGCGAATACTCGGCCCGGCGAGGATACCCCTCGCCGGTGTCGTTGAATTCGGGAGTAGGCTATGCCGCAGTTTGATATTGCGACGTTCTCGGAACAGATTTTCTGGCTGTTCGTTATTTTTGGCATCCTGTATTTCCTGATGTCGAAGATAGCGCTGCCGAAGGTTGGCGAAGTTCTGGAACGCCGTCACAAAACCATTGAAGACAACCTTGGCAAGGCCCGGGCGTTGAAAGACGAAACCGATGCCGCCATCGCGAAATACGAGGCTGCCTTGGCAGAAGCTCGTGATGCCGCACAGGCAGATATTCGCGAAGCAACGGAAAAAGCAGCTGCAGAGCATGCTGCGAAAACCGAAGCGCTGGTCAAGAAACTGTCGAAAAAGACCGCTGATGCCGAGAAGACCATTGCCGGTGCGAAAGACGACGCGATGAAAGGTGTGGCAGAAGCCGCATCCGAAATCGCCCGTGAAGCAACCGACAAGCTTATCGGTGTCAAGGTTCAGGCCAAAACTGCCGACAAGGCTGTTTCGGCGATCGTAGGAGAGTAAGAAGATGGCAACCCCGCACGAGGTTACGTTCCTTACCGATCCCTATACTTGGACCACGCTTTCCTTCTTGCTGGTTGCCGGTTTCGGCGGCTTCAAGGCTGTTAAGGGTATTTCCGGCGCACTCGACAAGCGTGCGCAGAAAATTTCCGAGGAGCTTGATGAAGCACAGCGCCTGCGTGAAGAAGCTCAGGAGCTTCTGGCCAAATATCAGGCCAAACAGCGCGAAGCATTGAAGGAAGCGGATGAAATCCGTGCTCATGCCAAGGCGGAAGCCGACCGCATGCTGGAGAACGCCCAGGCTGAACTGAAAGCGTCGCTCAAGCGTCGTGAACAGCAGGCCATGGACCGTATTGCCAATCTCGAAACCCAGGCCATTGCCGAAGTTCGTGCCCGTGTGGCCGAAATCGCGGCACAGGCAACGCTTGCACTGGTTTCCGAAAAGGTTACCGCTGCAAAGGCAGACGAGCTTGTCGATAATGCGATCGCGGAAATCAAAGGTCGCCTGAACTAAGAATTTCCGGTTTTCCGGAACGCAAAACCCCCGCAGAATTTCTGCGGGGGTTTTTGTTTTGAGATCTGTTCGCCATGCAGTGCTCAAGCCCGGTGGGGATACCTAAATGGCGAACTGTTTATCCCGGCCATGTGGCTGATCAAGATCAAGAACTGGTCCCTTGGGCACGATACCCGTTGGGTTGATCATCAGGTGGCTTTCGTAATAGTGCCCCTTGATGTGATCAAAGAATACGGTCTGTTGGATGCCGGGGACCTGATAAAGCTCGCGTGTATAGGCCCAAAGATTCGGGTAATCCTTCAGCATTTTCAGATTGCATTTGAAATGCCCGTGATAGACCGGATCGAAACGGATCAGGGTGGTGAATAGCCGCCAGTCGGCCTCGGTCAATCGATCACCGGCCAGATAGCGATTGGATGTCAGACGGTCTTCGAGCCAGTCCAGCGTGCCAAAAAGCGTCGTTACCGCATCTGCATAGGCATCCTGTGCCGTAGCAAAGCCGGATTTGTAGACACCGTTATTTACATCATTATAGACGCGGTCATTGATCGCATCGATTTCGGTGCGCAAATCTTCGGGATAATAATCACCTGGTTTGGCACCCAGATCATCAAAGGCGGTGTTGAGCATCCGGATGATGTCAGCAGACTCATTGCTGACAATCCGGTTGGTTTTCTTGTCCCACAGTACCGGCACCGTAACGCGCCCGGTGTAGTCGGGTTTTGCTGCTGTATAAATCTGATGCATGAAACGGTGATTACCAAGATGATCGGGCAATCCTTCATCGGGGGAAAATTCCCAACCGTTTTCAAGCATGCGCCAATGTACAACCGACACCGAAATCAAATCTTCCAGTCCTTTGAGGGCGCGAAAGATCAGTGTGCGATGCGCCCACGGGCAGGCATACGAAACATATAGATGATAGCGACCGGCTTCGGCTGGAAATTCTGCGCCACTGTCTTTCGACAGCCAGTTTCGGAATGCGGAATCCTGACGCTTGAACTTACCGCCGGTCGATTTCGTGTCGTACCATTGGTCTTTCCATTCACCATCGACCAAAAGGCCCATAATCGTATCCTCCGGCTTTTTGTTGGTCCCGTGATATGCCGATTACGTGCGGCCGGGATGGTTGTTCCCATCATCGTCATTTCCCCGTTGAACGCAATCAGGGGATATGACATTAATTTGTTTCCAAATGAGCAACAATTGCGCGGCAGTGATATAGCAGTGACGCAGCAGGGCGGGGAGCAGGGTGATGCTGATCGGCAATCTGGACGGAATGACGGTTTTTGCCCGTGTTGTGGAGGAGCAAAGCTTCTCCGGTGCCGCGCGCAAGCTTGCCATGTCCAAATCTGCAGTCAGCAAGCATGTCACCAAGCTTGAAGACAGTCTTGGCATCCGACTGCTTAATCGCACGACACGCCGGTTGAGTCTGACCGACGCAGGGGCAACTTTTTATCAGCATTGCGCGCGCGTGGTTGAGGAAATCGAAACAGCCGAACATGCCCTGACCGATTTGCGCGGTACGCCGCGCGGCACACTTCGGATTTCGGCACCTCTGACATTCGGGCAGCGTTACATGCCGGATCTGGTGTCGGAATTTATGGGTCTGCATCCGGGATTGCATGTCGACATTCATCTGGCCGATCATATGGTTGATCTTGTTGCCGAAGGGTTCGATATGGCAATCCGCATCACGCGGTTGAAAGATTCCAGCCTGATTGCCCGCAAGCTTGCCGATTTTAACGGTTACGTTGTGGCGTCGCCGGGCTATATCGCCGAACATGGGCAACCCCTACACCCGACCGAATTGGCGAACCACAGGACGCTTGCCTATACCAATCTGGCGAACCCGAATGTATGGGAGTTTGAAGGTCCGGAAGGCCAGATCAATGTCCGCGTCAATCCGGTCATGTCGTGCAACAATGGCGATTTCACTTCGTTCGCGGCCATCCGGGGGCTTGGTATTGCACGCGAACCGGAATTTATCGTTGCCGAGGCACTTCAAAAAGGATCACTGGTCTCAATCCTGAATGAATATAATTCACTGGCCAGCGGCGGGATTTACGCAGTGTATCCGGAACGGCGTCATTTGCCGACCAAGGTACGTATCTTTATCGATTTTCTGGTTGAAAAGTTTCGTGGCGGATTGTGCAATTTCCACAAAACAATGTTTCCGTCCGATTAGGACTACTTGCTTTCGATCCGCCAGCCAATCAGGCATATAAGCCCGAGCAGAACAGCAACGACCGGCAGGGGCAAAAGATTGGTAATGCCACCGATCACGGTACGATAGCTTTCCGTTTCCATCAGACCTGCCCAGTTGGTACCGTTCCAGATACGGTCATCCTCTACCCGGCGGAAATCGGGAAGTCCTTTTTCGATACGGTCGATATATCCGCCATTGGCTAGAACCAGATCCCGTAGAAGATCGGGCGTGGAATTGGTGTTGCGGCGCTCATTGGTCAAAACATCACGGTCAACATGCAGGGCTGATTGGGTGCTACCTTCGCGATCAAGTGTCTGAACGCGAATCAGGCCCCGTTCCGCAATCGGTAAAGTAGCCTTCCAAGTCTGGTCGGACTGCCGTTCAAAGGTGGTGCGGACAATCTCGCCGGTTTCCGGATTGGCGCCGGTTGCGGTTGTTGGTTCCGCCCCGATCTTTCGCCAGGTCAGGGTCAGGCTTTTGCCATCGGCACTGCGTTCCGTGGTGATGGTGTTTTCATCAAGGGCTGGTTCCTTCATTAGCCAGTGCGACAATCGGCGCAGCATTTCAGCAATCGGTCCACCACCATCATGGCCGCGCTGCCAAAGCCACATCTGATCCGAGCTCAGCATGGCCGCCCGACCTTCTTCGATCCGGCGCAAGGACAGCAATGGCAATTGATCCGCGCCGGTCAAAAGGGTCATGACATTGTTGTCGGCTTCGCGGGTTTCGATCTGACGGTACCAGTGCCCCCATTTGGGCGGTGTATTGACCGATCCTGCAATCGGGGCCGTAACCGGGTGAATGCGCCCGGCGGTGTTTACCTGCGGGACAAAGGGTTGTTCAATGACGCGGCCGGTGACCCGAACCGGCATCAAATCACCCAGGACCGTGTTCGAAAGTCCGTCAGGACCCAGATATTCCGGCCCGGCGACGACAAGTGCGGCACCGCCCCACTTTACATAATCCACGACCTTTTCAAGATAATGCGGCGGAAGGACGCCACGCATCTGATAGCGATCAAAAATGATCAGGTCGAACTGGCGAAGGCGAACCTCAAACAGATCCCGGATCGGAAACGGGATGAGGGCCAATTCGTTGATCGGTGTATCGTCGCCTTTTTCCGGCGGGCGCAGGATGGTGAAATGCACCAGATCAACACCCGGATCGGCACGTAGAAGGTTACGCCAGGCCCGTTCGCCGGGGTGTGGTTCCCCCGAAAGCAGCAAAACGCGCAGCCGGTCGCGTACACCGGTCGTTTCAAGGATCAGCCGGTTGTTTGTCTGATCTGTTTCGTTCGGACTTTCTTCCATTCGCAGTTCGGCGATGACAGGTCCGGCATGCGGAACGGGAATGGTTACGCGATGCGGTTCATTTGCGGGTAGTGTGAGATTACGTTCGCTTCCGTCTTCATGTAGCATTCTCACCGATACGGGGCTTCCGGTGGCAAGACTGTGATCAATGGCTTCGACCATAAAATCCGCATTCTTGCCAACGATGCCGTAATCGGCTGTCTGGCGGATTTGCAAACGCCGGTCGCGTTCGTCTTCGCGCCCGGTGATGAGGGCATGAAGCGGTGCGCCCAAATCCAGATTAGCCGGAATATCGTGAATCTGGCCGTCGGTGATCATCACGACACCGCCCAGTCTTTCGCGCGGGATACCGCCAAGAAGCCGGTCAAGGGCGGAAAACATACGGGTGTCCGTTTCGCCCGGAACGTCCTCGATACGTAGCTCGATACTGGGATCGTCGGCAAAACGGTTACGTATCTGCGAAATAGCGGCATCGGTTTGGTCCATACGACTGCCGATATTCTGGCTGCTAGAACGGTCAACCAGCACCAGGACGATGTCGCTCAGTTTTTCGCGGTTCTGATCGGTAAATTGCGGGGCAATCAGGGCCAGCAACATGATCACCATTACGATTGCCCGCCAGATCGTGCCACGCAGACGAAACACGGCAAACAGCAGGATTGCGGCGACGCAGATTACCGCAAGGATCTGAAGCAGTCCGATATCAAGTAACGGTGCGATCTGAAAGTCCTGCCAGTTTCGGTTCATCGGCCAAGCCTTTCAAGGATCGCAGGCAAATGAACCTGATCCCCCTTGTAGCTGCCAGTCAGCGCGTACATCACCAGATTGACACCGAAGCGCCATGCCATTTCGCGCTGCCGCGGGGAAATATCATCCGTGCGGTTCTCAGCTGTGCGGCCTTCTTCCAGCATCCAGGCGGATGCCCAGTCATTACCGCCAAACAAAACAGATGCAACACCATCCAGCCGTTGATCCGGACGGGCATCAAGCCAAAGCGGTGCCGCGAAACGCCCATAGGCATGATCAAGCAGATAGAAGCTGCGAAAAAGGATGTGATCGCCGGGTGCCTTGTCCAGTATCGGAATTTCAAGCCCGGCAAGCAGGCGACGCAGTCGGGCTGGCTCAACTTCCTGATCACGACTGTCGATCAGTATCATTCCTCCGCTGTCGAGATACCGGTTGATACGCGTCTGGGCAAATTCCGAAAACGGCTGTTGCCCGTCAACCAGCGGCCAGTAGATCAGCGGATAAAAACTAAGATCATCTGCTTCGGGGTCAATCGCATCTGCCGGTGCCAGATCGGCGGCACTACGTCGGCGCAGAATTTCGGTCAGGCCCGCAAGTCCCGATTGGCTGAGGCGGTCGATCGGGGCAACGTCGGTCTTGAGATAGGCCAGACGCGGTTGTAATGCGGCGGCCTGCGTTTCGACAGCTTGGGCGCTATTACTGGTGCCAACAGTCATTGCTGTTGCCGCAGTGCCAATAAATGCAATCATAAGCACAGAGGTAAGAGCATCACTGCGCCGGGAGCGTCTTAAACTGACATGGTGAACCAGTATCAATGCAACCCCGTCAAAGATCAGAAGCAGCATCGCTACCATCAGGCACATCGCAGCGAGATCAATCTGGTCCTGATTGGTGATCTGCCTCATTGTTACGTCAGAAGGCCAGCGAATCTGATGATCCAGATTTTGAAGGGATGAACCAAGGTTAAAGGCAACAGCCTGGCCGTTTTCCCCATATATGCCAGGTGGGTGCCGTGGGCCGGGAACCGGTAGCGGCATCCGCAATGGGAGGATCGTCGCATCGGGCTGATGGGCACGCCCGAAGCCGTCAAGGACGGACTGAGGGGGCAGGCTTGTTTGCAGTTCCGCGTCCGAGCGATCACTTGGGCTGGCAAGAGGCAAAAGGCGCTGCCAGATTTCGACGAACAAACCCGACATCGGCAGGTTCGACCAGTCCGCCCACGGGGTTACATGGAACAGAACAATTCGCCCAGCATTGCGTGGTGCACTGGTAACAAGTGGGGTACCATCGGTCAGACGCGCCCAGGTCTTGGCAACAATATCCGGATCAGGTTCGGCAAGAAGTTGTCGGTTTACAGTAATTTCCTCGGGAATGGTGATCCCGGAAAACGGGCTGGTTTCAGGAAATGTCAGAAGACGTTTCGGTTTCTCCCATGACATCGATCCACCGAAATCACGATTACCCAGGCGAAGGGTTACAGGCAGGAATTCCGGTTCGACTTCGGTTGTGCTGTCACCAGCAAACCGCACCAACATGCCACCATCCCTGAGCCAGCGTTCAAGGGAGTTATACTGGCTCCCGAGGCCCGAAATCGGACCGGCCACAACCAGAATATCCATCCCACCTTCAAGCAGTTTTCCAAGCGGTGCATAGGTCACATCTGCATAGGGTGAAATTGCGCGATCAAGGAAGAAATATCGATCTGACAGGAGGACCGGGCTGTCGCCGGAGCTTACAATCACACCAACTTTGCGCTGCTGCCAGCGGGCACCGGTCTGAAAGATGGTGGCTGCGGATTCAATGCCTTCAATTCCGACCGACTGGATCGAATTGGTTATATCACTGGGCAGTGGTATTTCGGCTTCGGTCCGGTTTGTGGCCGGGGCAATTTTTACCTTGTGCCGCAATAGAACCCGGCCACGTTCATTTCGGGCCAGAAGGACAATTTCGCGCGGAGCATCAATATTCTGATGGGTCAGCGTTATGCCAAGTCCGGTCCGGTTACGGATCAGCGACTGCACAGCAATCCGGTTATCCCGATCAGGTTCAAGTACGGTAATCGGGGCGATTGTTGCCAGATCATTGGCAAGATCGGCTTTGCCGGATTGTTCCATATTGTCGGTCAGCCACAAAATGCTGCCTATGGAATTGGCCATATACTGATGATCGGCAATCTGATTGGACAAAGCGGCATAATCCGGTGCCCAGGGGCGAGGATGCAGACGATCAATGAAGCGTTCGGCCTCATGCGGGGATACCGGGCCGATGATGTCGGGGAGGCGGGTTGTGGTTGCCCCCGAAGCTTCCGGCGCGGTTTGCGCGATATAGATGCTGCGCAGGTCAAGTCGTGCCTGATTTATAATCTGACGCAGACCCGTCCGATATTCCGTCCAGTTTGCTGCGGATGACCAGCTATTGTCGGCGATGACAAGAAGGGCACCTTCGTTTTGCGAAAACTCTGTCCGGTTCAGAACCGGTCGGGAGGCCGCCAAAATCAGCATGGTGAGGATCAGGCAACGCAATATCGTCTGCCAGATAGGTGCGCGTTGCATGTCGCGCCGGTTGGCACGCAACCCCCGCAATAGCCGGGCCGCCGGAAACACGATTTGTTTCGGAGCCCTGGGTGCTGAGCGGATAATAAGCCAGACAATCGGCAAAACCAGCAAACCGGCAAGCATTGCAGGATATAAAAACGTTATCGCCGCAAGGTTCATCGCGGCCTCGTCGTGCTATTGCGGTTCATCGCCGGACGCCCGCGCCCGTTCGATCCACTTTGGCTCTGGCGTTCGCTCAGATGCTGATAAAGTGCAAGCAGCGTAGGGCTTGCACTTTCCGATGTCACATGCTGATCGCACAGCCAGTCATTTTCGCGTGCAGCATCGCGAATGTCGGCACGCCATGTTTTAGCACGTTGCCGGAAACCTTCCCGAAGATCTTCAAACCTTTCGCTGCGGTAAATCATCTGGTCGTCGGTATCCATGAAATTGACCCGTCCGGTAAAGGGGGGCTCGATCTCAGCGGGATCAAGGACATGTACCAGCGCGCCGTCATTCTGATACTGGCCAAGGGTTTTGATCGCGCGAACCGGTGACTGGTTACTGTCCACGAACTCCAGAAAATCACCAAGTACCAGAACCGAATGTTTGCGACCGGCATGCATGGCACCGGCATGATCGGTGATGTTGCCCGGACTTGCCAGCATGGCATGAGCCAGTTTTTCAAGATGTTCGGCAGATGTGATGCGGGTTCGTTCGGCATCGAATGTTCCGACCGTTTCCCCGTTGCGCAGCAGCAAATCAGCTAGTGCGATGGAAATGATCAGGGTACGTTCAGCCTTGAACGGGATGTCCCGTGCCGATGACCAGTACATGGACGGGGATAGAACCGGCCAGATCCAGTAATTGTGGCTTGCCTGCCATTCGGTCTGGCGGATGAAGGTATGATCACTGCGCGCGGAACGGCGCCAGTCGATCTGGTTGGTTGGATCACCCGTGATATAGGGGCGGAATTGCCAGAAATCGCTGCCGGGACCAACCTTGCGGTTGCCGTGAAGGCCACTTCGCAGGCTGATCGCCATGCGTCGGCTTTCATCGATCAGTTGCGGCAATCGGGCCGCCAGTGCACGCGCGGCTGCAACATGATCGTGGACTGCCGCCAATGCCAATTTCTATTTCTCCTGCAGATAATCCAGCGCGTTGGTAATCAGGCCCCGTGCGGTAAAGCCCTCGGCCCGGGCACCGTAAGTCAATCCGAAGCGATGGCGCAGAACCGGAACAGCAAGGGCTTCTATATCCTCGATTGAGGGTGCGAAACGGCCAAACAACATGGCCCGCGCACGACAGGCAAGTGACAGCGCCTGTGCCGCGCGCGTGCCGGGACCCCAGGCAACATTATCGCGTATATCGGCCATATGCGTGCTTTCGGGGCGACATTCGCGGCAAAGGGCGATGATGGTATCAAGCACGCGGTCAGGCATCGGCAAGCGACGGACAAAATCCTGCGCCTCGGCGAGATCGTCCGCCTGAAGAACCTGCCTTGGGCGCACCGGATAGCGTCCGGTGGTTTCGGTCACGATGCGGCGTTCTTCATCCTGATCGGGATAGCCTAGCCGGACTTCCAGAAGAAAGCGGTCAAGCTGTGCTTCGGGCAGAGGATAGGTGCCTTCCTGTTCCAGCGGGTTCTGGGTGGCCAGAACGTGGAACGGTTCAGGAAGCTTGTGGCTGTAACCGGCGACGGATACCTCGCGTTCCTGCATGGCCTGCAACAGGGCGGACTGGGTGCGCGGGCTGGCGCGGTTGATCTCGTCGGCCAGTAGCAACTGGCAGAATACCGGCCCCTTGATGAACCGAAATGCGCGTTTGCCATCCGCGCCTTCTTCCAGGACTTCGGAGCCAAGGATATCTGCTGGCATCAGGTCCGGGGTGAACTGAACGCGTTTATCGAGAAGGCCAAGGACCTTGCCCAATGTGTGTGCAAGTAATGACTTTCCAAGGCCGGGTGCACCGACCATCAGGACATGACCACCAGATAAAATGCCGATAAGTGTTTGCTCTACGGCCTCATTCTGCCCAAATATAACAGATGAAACCATCTTGCGGGCTTCGTCCAAACGGCCAACACAGGCGTCAAGTCGCGCTGCGTCGCGTTCAAGGCTGCTGTCTTGTGAGAGTCCCATTTCTTCGGGAAAACGTGGCGCGTTTGTCATGACAGGAAACTTTGCTTCCTCTGTTGTGCCGGTAATGGATGCCGGTTACCCAAGAAGGATGGTATCAGCGTAGAACAGGTGCGCAATCTTTTGGTTCCGGACTCAAGTGTATAGCATGAGCAAAAACGAAAAAACCGTCGATCTCGCTGAAAGGCTTTGGACCCGTCTGCGTGCCGGAAAACCGGCAGGCGGACGCCATCCGCAGATTTGTGGCGACATACCCATGTCTATAAGTCGGGATGGAACATGGTTCTATCAAGGTGGTCCGATTGGCAGGATCGAACTTGTCAAACTTTTCTCATCCGTATTGCAACGTGACGAAGAAGGCGGTCATTGGCTTGTGACTCCGGCCGAAATGGCGCGGATCGAGGTTGAAGACGTTGCGTTTATCGCAGTCGAGATGGAAAAAAGCGGCAGGGGGGAGACATCGGTCATTCGGTTCAGAACCAATATCGATCAGTGGGTTGAGCTTGATGAAAGCCACGGTTTGCGCGTGGAGCACGATCCCGAAACTGGTGAACCATCGCCTTATGTGCAGCTTGATCGCGGGCTTGAAGCACGGCTGAACCGGGCGGTATTCTACCAGCTTGTGGACATGGCCGATGAGATTATGGAACCGGAGAACGGCAAAGTGCGTATCGGTGTTTACAGTCATAATAAGTTCTTCGAGATCGGAACCTTGGAGGAGGCCGACCAATGACACCGGCCCAGATCATTGCGGCACTGAACGCACCGCGCGGCGATATCCTGCAGCGACGCGGAGATCATGCGGTCGATTATCCCGGTTCGAAATCACGGGCACGTGCTTTCGCCGAAGGAGAACTGATCGCCCGCCCGGCTGCGGTTCTGGTGCCACTGGTGCAGCGCGATGAAGGTTTGCATGTCATTCTGACACGCCGCACCGACCATCTTAGCGATCATGCTGGCCAGATCAGTTTCCCTGGTGGCCGTCAGGAAGACCATGACAATACGCTGGAAGAAACGGCGCTGCGCGAGACCGAGGAAGAAATAGGACTGGCGCGTGTGCATATCGAACTGATCGGCCGTCTTGATGATTATTATACCGTAACCGGTTATCAGGTTACGCCGGTTGTTGGATTGATCACGCCGCCTTTCGACCTTGCGCCAGATGCACATGAAGTGGCAGAAGTATTTGAAGTACCGTTGGAATTCATCCTTGAGCCTCGAAACCAGAAACTGCAGACCGTGACCTTTGAAGGGGCGAAACGCCGTTATTTCGCCATTCCGTACCGGGAATATTACATTTGGGGGGCAACGGCGGGGATGCTGGTGAATTTCAGCGAAGTCCTGAAAGCCAGCGCAGAGCGATAATGATTGGAGACCATTGGTAATGTTGCGACAGATTATCCAGATCGTCCTGCCCGTTATCCTGCCGTTTCTGGTTTATGGTCTGTGGCTTAAATGGGCACGGGCAAAGGCCATTCGGGAAGGCCATGATGTGATCCCGCCTTGGGACAAAGGGCCATGGCTTTTGCTGCTTGGTATCGGTGTGGCATTGGCGGCGGCAATCCTGATTGTGACGGCACTTGGGACTGGCGCATCACCTGATTCCATCTATCATGCGCCGACATTGAAGGATGGCGTCGTTCAACCTGGATATTTCGAACCCAAGGAATAATCCGGAACAAGCCATCTGCTTGCAAGGTTTCAGGCCAGCAAAGATTTACTGATGACCGCACTGACAGCAACAGGCCATTTGCAGCCTTACGGGGTCATGACCCATCCCGATACGGCACGCGTGTTTGACGCAATTGCAGCACACGGCGGCAAGGCACGTTTTGTTGGTGGCCTTGTGAGGGATGCGCTTTTGAAGCGCGATCTGATCGATGTGGATATTGCCTGCGATCTGAGACCGGAAGAAACGGTTATCGCCCTTGAAAAGGCAGGACTGAAAGTTGTCCCGACAGGGCTTAAACATGGCACGGTGACAGCGGTTACCGATACGGCTGCCTATGAAATCACGACGCTGCGCATTGATGTGACAACCGATGGCCGCCATGCCGAGGTTGCCTTCACCGATAGCTGGCTTGGCGATGCCAAACGTCGCGATTTCACCTTCAATGCAATTTATTGCGATCCAGACGGGACGATTTACGACCCGTTTGATGGTGAAACCGATTTGCGCGAAGGCCGGGTGCGCTTCATTGGCATTGCCGAGGATCGCATCGCAGAGGATTACCTGCGTATTTTACGGTTCTTCCGTTTCCATGCGTGGTTCGGGCGACCGCCGCTTGATCCGATCGGTGCCGAAGCATGCCGCAAAGGGGCTCATGGGCTTCGAAGTATTTCCCCGGAACGTCTTCGTGATGAAATGCTGAAACTGCTGCGTTCCCGCAGTCCTGCCGCCACGATCAAGGACATGATCGGCTTTAAAGTCATGCCCGTTATATTGCCGGATCTGGCAGATACGTCGCGGCTTCGCATGATGGAATGGCTTGACAGTTCCGCCCTTGCCGATCCATCGATTATGCCCGATCCGTTGCGTCGCCTGGCAGCCCTTTATCGTGCGCCGGAAAACACCGATGATGATTTTCTGGCAGCAACCGATTTTGGTAAGGCATTGCGATTATCAAACGATGAAGCCGAACGTTTCGCTGCGATGATTTCCAATGCCAGCCTGATCAGCGCAGATATGTCTGAGGAAACAACCCGCCGTGATCTTTATCGTTTGGGGGCCGACGCATTTCGTGATGCGGTTCTGATTGCCTGGGCCACCCGGGCTTCGGTCCCGCCTCGTCCCGGAAGCGTTGAAAATAAGCAATGGCAGGGTTTGTTGCAGGCGGCAACCGATTGGACGCCCGCGACACTGCCAATACAGGGGCGTGATATTCTGGCGGCTGGTCTTGCACCTGCTGGACCGCAAATGGGGCGGTTGTTAAAGCTTGCCGAGGAATATTGGCTTGCCAATGCCTTTGTACCGGAGCGCGACGAATTGATGGCCTATCTGGCGGCGCAAAGTGTCGCAAAGTTGCAGGAGTAATTATGGCCGAAGGTGTTACAGGTCATCGCATTTGCTGTTTTGGTGACAGTCTGGTCAATGGTGTGCGCGATAGCGAAAAGGGGGGCTGGCCAATGCGGTTGGGCCGCCGTTTGCTGGACGAGGCGAAGCGCGAAACGACGATCTATAATCTGGGTATTCGTGCTGAAACCAGTGACGGGCTTAAATCCCGCTGGAAGTTCGAGGCAGAGCTTCGCATGGTGCCGGAATTCCCCACCATCCTGATGTTCAGCTTTGGCGTAAATGATGCCAATCATGCCGAAGACCGCGGCGAAGAAACCACGATGCGGGTTTCCCCTGGCAAATCGGCAGCCAATGCTGCCGATATCATTGGCGAGGCATCAAAACTGGCACCGACATTGTGGATCGGGCCGCAGGCGGTGATTGATGGCAGCAAGTCGAGCAGGGAAATCAACGAACGTCTTGAGGGGCTTAATCAGATATATGCCGAAACGGCACGTGGGTTTGACGTGCCTTATCTTGATTTGCATGCCACAACCCTTGCCGATCAGGATTGGCAGCGTGCGCTTCGTCGCGGGGATGGATATCACCCTGACCGCGCTGGTTATGACCGGGTTGCAGAACTGATCTGGAACTGGGATGGCTGGAAACGCGCAATCGGGCTTTAAGGACGCGATATTGCCGCCTTGCTAGACATAGAAATCAACCAGACTGCCGCGGTTGCTGGATGCGTTGATGAAACTGCTGTTAGACTGCCCTTTGGCGCCATAACCGTTCGCGGCATCTTCTGACTGGTTGTTTTCCAGCGTCAGGGGATTCTGCCCGTCCTGAAACCGGCGTTCATTGCGGGCTGTTTCGGCGGCACGCTGAACACGTTCGATTTCGTCGTCCGAAAGCTGGGTCGAATTTGCGACCTGCTCTACGGATTGTTTCTGCTGTTCGTGTTGGGCCTCGGACGTGCGCGGAGAAACCGGGCTCGCAGGGCGAACCGGGATCGGCGGCAGAATTTCAGACGTGCTGGTAACGCTGACCATAATGGCGGGATGGCTCGATACGTTTGTTGTTACGGGCAGCATGACAGGCATGCTGCGATAATCCGGATTTTAGCGTCAGCGATTTTAAAGAAAAGTCTTATTTGCAACGATAAGGCGAACCACACAGGTTATCCGGCTTCTGGTTGCGTCGATGTGGCGGTATCGGTGGCATCATAATGACCGCTGGCAAACCGGGTCGGGCTGTTTTTGGCTACTGCCTTCAGCTTGGCGGCCTCGATTGATATGTGATCAAGGGTGATGTCCGTACGCTCCGGCGGGATACGAACCAATGCGGCACTTACGGTCATAAGTGGAAATTCGCTTGTTTCACCGTTGCGTCCCTTGCCAATCAGATAACCCTGATCGCGGGTTTTGGCATCATAGAAGCTTTTGATCTGTTCATCGAACATGTATTGGGCACGTTGCACCGCGTTGACGGCATCCTCGAAATCAATCGACTGAACATAGGCAAAGAAATCATCGCCACCGATATGGCCAACAAACCAGTCATTCTGGCTAAGTGCTTTGCCAAGTATGTCCTTGAAAAGCAGTATGGCGCGATCACCCTGCCGGAATCCGTATAGATCGTTGAACGGCTTGAAATTGTCGAAATCAAAATAGACAGCAAATCGACGGCGACGCGGTTTGGCGAGTGCATTTGCGGCATATCGATAAATGGCACTGTTCCCCGGAAGGCGCGTCAGCGGATTTTCATCGCGGGCATTAAGCGTGTTGCGTTCATTGACAGCACGTAACAGTGCACTTTGATCCAAGACCCCAAGATAAAGTCCGTTCTCGGTCAGGATCACACCGTCAAGCGAGTCTGCTGCCACAAAAGTTTCAAGCAGTTCTGAGAGACTGGTATTGATGTCAGCAATGGGACAACGGCGTAAAAACCGGCTGATATTGGTTCGGTTCGCCGGATTTTGTAAAAGCTCGCGTCCGAACGGGGTATAGATGAATGCCTTGAAATCAGAGTCCCGGATAACGCCAAGCGGTTCGCCTTGCCGGTTGATAACCGGTGCGATGGCAATGTCGGTATTTTTCTGGAAATAGGATAGAATCTCGACCGGGTTGATATTGTTTTCGATTGGTGGTGTTTCAAGAAGATATGACCGCAGCACATCACCATCACGTTCAACACCGCGCCGGTTTTCCAGTGAAACACCGGAAATGGCAGGCACAATGTCGGTACGTTCTGGTAAATCGACAGATGGCCGCGCGATGAAAAAACCCTGAACCAGATCGCACCCGATCCGGCGACAGCACAGAAATTCCTCTCGGGTTTCAACGCCTTCGGCGACAACCTGTGCGGCAATCATGTGCGCGAAAGCGGTGATCTGCGATACAAACAGTTCCTTGCGCCGGTCGCGATCAATGCCGTCGATGAAAAACCTGTCAATCTTGATAATGTCGGGTTCGCATTCATATAGGGCGCGCAACTGGGCAAAGCCACTGCCGTAATCATCAATTGCTACCTTGAAACCCTGACTGCGATATCGCAGCAGGATATCCTGAAGGTACTGAGCGTTGCTGATGTCGTGCCGTTCGGAAATTTCAAGAAAGATGGTGTCGCGTTCAAGTCCGGCATTGCGCAGGAGTTCCGCGGTGCGACCGGGCTGATAATCCCGGGTGCGGACAACGCGACTGTCAAAATTATAGAAAAGCTTTAAACGGCGGGCTTCGGGCAGACGCGCGAATTTTGCAATCGCCTTCTCGCGCAGCATCATATCCACACCGTGCAGGTTTCCGGTTTCCCAGGCGGTATCGAAAAGAGACTGGATAGAGCTAAAGCCGCTGTCTTCCCAGCGACGCAGCAAGGCTTCATATCCGAAAACATGACCGGTATGCGGATTGACGATGGGCTGAAAGGCAAAGTCGACTTTCTCGACGATTTGCTTCCAGTTTCGAAGGCGAATAGCTGGCCCCTCCGATCTGTCAGCAGTCAGTTCGTCCTCCGCATCAAATGCCAAGGCTGTTCCCCGATCTTGAAAAATTTTACCGACCCTTTGGTTAGCAAAGCATCATGAATGATGTACCGCTCCTATCGCAGGATCGGCAACAACCTGATGACAGTACAGTTACGAATATATGACATCCGCAGAAAACCGACATTTTTTGCGGGATTTGGTCGAGTATTCTTATACGGAAAGCTAGACAAATTTGGCGATCTCCGGTTGATCGTGATCAACTGCGCAGCAATTGCGCCAGTGGATGATGTTCTTGCACAAGGCCGCGCAATCGCGATTCGAGAACATGCGTATAGATTTGTGTCGTCGAAATATCGGAATGACCTAGCATCTGTTGCAGACTGCGCAGATCAGCACCGTTTGCCAGAAGGTGACTGGCAAACGAGTGACGCAAGACGTGCGGTGATACCCGTGACGGGGCGATTCCGGCTTCGGCGGCAAGGTCTTTGACCATATTCAGAAACATTTGCCGCGTCAGATGACCGGACTTCCCGCGCGACGGAAACAGATAGGGTGAGTGGCCGGGTTGTTTTGCCTTTGTCATCGGAATGAAAGAGTCCCGGATTTCAAGGTAGTTTCGTAAAGCATCACGTGCCGGATCGGACAACGGCACGAGGCGCTCCTTGCTTCCTTTGCCGCGCACGATCAACATTTGCGGATCGCGCGCCGCGGCGGAAAAAGGCAGTTCAACCAGTTCCGAAACGCGCATGCCGGTGGCATACATCAGTTCCACCATTGCAAGAAGCCGCTTGCCTTTGATGCCGTCATGGCGGGTTGCGGTGATAATCAGCCGATCAATTTCATCAATTGTCAGAAACTTGGGCAGTGTATTGCCCTGTCTGGGGCTATCTATATGGGCGGATGGATCGTCATTGCGATATCCGTCGGCATAAAGGAATTTGTGAAACTGCCTTACGGCTGAAAGACGACGGGCCTGGGTACGCGGCGCCAGACCGGCATCGCCAAGTGATGCCATGTATTTTCGAACATGTATGTCCTGTGCCCCGACAAGGTCTGATTTCTGCCCGGTCAGACTGGCAACATAATCTTCGAGATCGCGGCGATACGCATCGAGCGTATGAATACTCGCACCGCGTTCTGCCGCCATCATTTCCAGAAAGGCAGCGACAAGATTACTGTTAAGCGGCTGGGCCACAATTCATATCCGTTACTGGCTGCGTGCCATCAGTATTTCGACGGCAAGGCGACGTGCTTCTTGTGTCAGTCCGATATGGTTGAGTGCGGCAACCGCATCCGAGAGGTCCTTTGGGTCCCCATCCGGGGCGCCGGCAACCTGCTGTGCCTGAATGGCCAGGGCAACCGTCTTGCCACGTTGCATATTCATTGCTGCGGTTTCAAGATGATGGCTGACAGCCGTGCTGATGGTCTGGCGCGTGTCAAGATAGGGGGCGGTCAGAAGCACATTCCAAAGTGCGACCGGTACTTCGATCCCGAACCCGTCAAAAAGGCTGAAGATCAGTTCTGCATCACGCTTTGCCTGTATCTGATCGCCACGCGCCGCGTCCATTTCCTGCCATTCGGTCATGCGGGCACGATGTTTGGCTTGCGCGTCGCTCATCGGGGCGGATGTCGTCGCTGGCGGGGTAAGTGTCACAGCACCGCCAAGTCCATATCGCACCGGTGTCGTGGCCGTATCATCGGGCAGATTAACCGTAATGCTGCCGTTGGACGCATCGTCATCGGCCTCGGTCATCATCGAGGCACCTGTATCCTCCAGTCCGGCAAGTGCGAGAACCGGATATAGAAGGATCAGACGGGATTCGATATCGTTCCCCGGATTGGCGTTGTTCTTGGCGGTTTGCAGCCAGCCGGCCGCACGTTCCATATTGTCTGCGGCGACCGAGGCTTTGAGCGCATCAATTGCGAACCAGGAAAAATCGCCATTCACGGGGATATCGGCCAGAAGATCAGATGTCAGACGCGATGCCTGTGCAAAATCACCATTGATGATTGCATTGTCGTAAAGAGCTGCGAGGATTTCCGCACGTACCGCCGGAACGTCACTTTTGCCCGCCGCCTGATAAAGTTTGGCATACTGACGGGCCGGGACGGCTTCGGGGGCTGCATCAAGGGCGTTGATAAGTGTATCGGCATCAAATGACACTGCGCCATATATGTTGCGCAACCTCTTCGTATCAATCAGGCCCAGACTTTCAGCTTTCCGTGCGGCTTCAAGCCGGATATCGGTTGATGTTGCCGACGCATTGACCAATCCAAGAATGGCAGAGGGATTGTCGGTCTCAAGTTGACTGGTCGGGATGTTTTGTTTGGCGATTTCAAGCAGGGCGATGTCAATCGGTCGCAGATTGACCAGAATGTCCGAAGATGCGGCGGCACCGTTCCTGATGGCGGCAACCAGACCAAAGAACGTCTTGTCGGTTTCACCTTCCATTTCGCGGACCAGATCGGTCGAGAACGACGCCGATGCACGGTCATTGGCATGAAGGGCGCACATGACATTGGCCTTGAGCCAGAAAAGATCATCAAAACTGTTGCCGTAACCATCAATCGCGGCACAGGCTTCGTCAAGTTTGCCGGAAATCATCAGGGCATTGACTTCTGCCTGGGCCAGAAGCGAACCGCGTGCGCCTTGCGGAGTGGCACGAACAAGATCAATTGCACCATCGAGTTCCCCCATATTGATCAGTTTGGCCGCACGCGTTTCGAGCATGCTGATTTCCTTGTGATCATCGGGAACTGCCGCGATGCTCAGTAGCAGGCGACGCGCAAGATCGCGGGCTGTGTGTGTGGCGGGTGTTGCCGGAAGATCCGTAAGCAGGCGCGCAGCAGTTTCACGGCTGGTGCCATTCCACATGTCAACGCCAAGTCCGCCACGTTCACGTCCCAGTGTGCCGACAGCTTCGGCATCGACCGCTTGGAGAGTTACTGTTTGTACGGCATCGGGGTCGCTGGGGAATGTTTCGGGTTGTGTCCCGTCACCCTGACCGAAATTGTTGTTTGTGGTGGAAGAGGGCGGCGCAGATTGTGAATTTGCGTTCTGTTCTGCTTCCTGTTTCAAAAACAGTGGCACCGGTGCCTGTGCATTGGCAAAAGCCGCGGGCAAGGTGATGCCGGCGCCTGTCATCATGGTGATGAAACAGGATTGCATCAGCAGGCGAGAACGCAAGCGCATGTCAGTTAAACCTCGAATTCGGAATGGTTTCTTCCATCTGGGTTGTCGGTGACGGTATATCCCAGGTGACCAGAAACGTTGCGCCACCAACGATGACGGCAATGATCAGCAATAAAATGAGACGCGAAATTATCTTCATGGTTTCCAGACTTCAGTGCGTTGGTTCGATATGCGCAAAGATTAAGTATGCGGAGCCCGGTACAGGATGCAAGACAGAGCCGAACCGATTTGGCCCTAGCCATGAATTCAGCCTGTGATTTCTCCAACCCCGTTCCCCGAACCTTTTCCCTGACATTCCAATTCGGCGATATAAAGGCAGTTTAGGGTCCGGGTCCTCACAGAGGGTTAACGCGATTGGCAAAAGTTTTCGGTCGGTATGCAAATGACCCGGCTACCCGATAGTGCGTAGATCTTCTGTGTGACGAAGGAATTTGTCGGTCAATAGTGCGGTTTGCTTGCGTTTAGACCTTAGCTGGCCTAAAGAAATGGGTAAATTGTGTGATAACCGGATTAAAGACAGGACTGCAAACCGATCATGGAGAGCAATATTGCCGAGTCGGGTTTGCGCGATGACGTGCTTGCAAATATCCGGACAAGCCTGAAAGGCAGACCGCTGGTGTTTATCGGTCTTATGGGGGCCGGAAAGAGCTGCATCGGACGGATGGTCGCCAAGGCGCTTGATCTGGATTTTGTCGATGCCGATCGTGAGATCGAGGAAGCCGCAGGCTGTTCGATCGCCGACATATTCAAACTGTATGGCGAAGAAGCCTTTCGCGACGGCGAGGAACGTGTGATCGCCCGATTGCTTGATGGCGAGCCGCTTGTACTTGCGACGGGTGGCGGTGCGTTTATTCGCGAAAAAACCCGTGCGCTTATTCTAGAAAAGTCGATCTCTGTCTGGCTGCGTGCCGACCTTGATCTACTGCTGCAACGTACCAGCGGACGGACGCATCGCCCGCTGCTGAACAATGGCGATCCGCGTCAGATTCTCGCTGATCTGATCGAGGCGCGCTATCCGGTCTATGCCGGGGCTGACATCATTTTTGATTGTGACGAATCTTCCAAGGAAGAAACGCGCGACGGGGTTCTGGCCCTGCTCGCACGTTCATTTGATAAAGACGGGAATATAATCCGGTGAGCAATCAGACGCCCTCCGCTGCAAAAAGTCATGACGTCCTTCGCGTTGAACTTGGCGCACGCAGTTATGACATTCTGGTCGGCAGTAACCTTCTGGCAGATACAGCCGGTCATATTGCACCGTTCGTTAAAAAGGCCGGTGTCGTCATTATAAGCGATGCGACGGTCGCCGACCGTCATTTGCCAACGGTTCTGACATCGTTGAATGCTGCCGGGATTGCACATCGTGAAGTTATCGTTCCCGCGGGTGAAAAATCCAAAAGCTTTACCGTGTTCGAGGATGTCGTTGAACAGATTCTTGCGATGGGGATTGAGCGTTCAACCCTGATCATTGCACTGGGCGGTGGTGTTGTTGGCGATCTTGCCGGTTATGTTGCCGCATCGCTTTTGCGCGGTCTTGATTTTGTTCAAATCCCGACAACCCTGCTGTCGCAGGTCGACAGTTCCGTTGGAGGCAAGACCGGTATTAATTCGAAATCGGGCAAAAACCTTGTCGGGGCGTTTCATCAACCGCGGCTGGTTCTGGCTGATACGGCGGTACTCGATACGTTGCCGCGTCGCGAAATGCTGGCCGGTTATGCCGAAGTCGTTAAATATGGCCTGATTGATGATCCGGAATTCTTCGACTGGCTTGAAAGCAATGCCGAAGCCGTTCTGAATAATGATGGCCCGGAACGCCGTGTTGCCGTAATGCGAAGCTGTGCGGCAAAGGCACGGATCGTTTCGCAGGACGAGCGCGAGTCCGGAAAACGTGCCCTGCTTAACCTTGGGCACACTTTCGGCCATGCGCTGGAGGCTGAAACCGGATACGGTGCAAAGCTTTTGCATGGCGAAGCGGTGGCGATGGGCATGGTCATCGCGCATGATGTCTGCGGTGCCATGGGGATGGCTCCGGCTGGTGAAAAAGACCGGATTGTCAGCCATCTTAAATCTGTCGGATTGCCGGTATGTGCGTCTGAAGTGCCCGGCATGCACTGGGACATCGACCGTTTGATCAGTCATATGTCGCGTGACAAAAAGGTAAGCGATGGCGAGATCACGTTTGTGATGACGCGTGGAATCGGCAAGGCCTTTACATCCAAGGCGATGGATATCCAGAAAATGCGTGCAGCCATTACCCGGTCCTGCCACGCCTGATATCGGGTAGGGCTAAATAAATCGCTGTGAAGTCGATGACTTGCCGGATCGATGATTGACCTGATACCTCGCAACAGCACAATGTGATGATCTGTTGTGTGTACCCATTGGAGACGGACCTGAATGACAATCACGATTGTCGTGATTTTTATCCTGCTGATGCTTTCGGCTTTCTTTTCTGGCTCGGAGACTGCGCTAACGGCGGCATCAAAGCCTGTCATGCATCACAAAGAACAGGATGGGGATCCACGGGCAGGTATCGTCAACCGGTTGCGTCAGTATCAGGAACGTCTGATCGGGGCGATTTTGTTGGGTAATAACCTTGTCAATATTCTGGCCTCGGCCCTGGCGACGTCCGTCATGATCGAACTGTTTGGCGAGCGCGGTGTGGTTTATGCAACTGCAGCCATGACAGCACTTGTGCTTATATTTTCTGAAATCCTGCCGAAAACCTATGCGTTGCAACATGCCGACAGCATGGCGCTTCGCGTTGCGCGACCGATGAGTATTCTGGTCGTTGTCTTTGCACCCGTCACCCAGACCATTCAGGTGATTGTCCGTGCTACCTTGCGATTGTTCGGCAGCGGCGAAGGTCCGGGAACGGATCGCGAGCGTGAATTGCGCGGTGCGATCGAACTGCATGCAGATGATGTGGTTGTTGGCGATCACCATGCCGAACGCACGATGTTGCATGGAGTACTTGACCTTGAAGATGTCGGGGTTTGGGAAATCATGGTGCACCGTCGCAAGGTGCAGATGATCGATATCACCCGCCCAATGGAAGAAATTCTTGATACGGTTCTCGCAAGTCCGCACACGCGTATTCCGATCTATGACAAGGACCCGGACAATATCGTAGGTGTCCTGCATGCGCGGGAGGCGTTAAAGGCGATTGTTCGCGGGGCCAAACCGGAAACTGCTGAAGATGTTCGCGCACTGAGTTCCGAACCATGGTTCATCCCTGACAGCACCACGCTTGCCGATCAGCTTAAAGCGTTCAAGGAACGTCATGAACATTTTGCCATCGTCGTGGATGAATATGGTGCCTTCGAAGGCGTTGTGTCGCTGGAGGATATCCTTGAGGAAATCGTTGGCGATATCGCTGATGAAACCGATGTCGAGGTTGTCGGAGTTCAACCACAAACGGATGGCTCGGTCATTGTACGCGGTGATGTAACCATTCGCGATCTGAACCGTCGATTTGGCTGGCGCCTGCCGGATGAAGAAGCCGCCACCGTTGCCGGTTTGCTGCTTTACGAAACCCGTCGTATTCCCGATGTCGGACAGCAGTTTCGTTTCCACGGGCTGGAATTCGAAGTATTGCGCCGTATTCGCAACCAGATCACCCGGATCAAATTGCGCGAAGTTCGCGAAGTCGCCACCGACGAACTGAACTAGCACCAAACCCGCCAAAACAGACAGGCAGCACGGCTTCCCGTGCTGCCTGTTTTGCGTTATTCGGCGCAAAACTGTTCTGTTAAATCTACTTATCGGTTAAAATGATCATCAAAGGTCTTGATCGATGTGATTGCAGGGCCACTTGCAAATAAGGGCCCCAATGCGCGTTTGAAGCGCTGTTTCAGGCAATCTGATCGGGGCAGGGCACGTGGCAACAGCAACCCGCAGAGAGAAAAATATGGATACGAAAATCGTACCTGGTGTGGTCAAAGAGCAGTCGATCGCAACCTTGAATCCCGCAGACTCGGTTATGGATGCCGTCAATATGATGACCGAACGCAAGATCGGTGCCGTAATCATTGTTGATAACAGAGCCAGACTTGCCGGTATCTTTACCGAACGCGACCTTGTGAACCGGGTTGTGGCGAAGGGACTGGATGCGGCATCCACACCTCTTAAACAGGTCATGACGGCCAATCCTGATACGCTTGGTCCCGATGACACAGCAATGAATGCTCTGGAATTGATGAGTGCCCGGCGTTATCGCCATCTTCCGGTAATTGACGGAGAAACTGTTGTCGGCATGGTCTCCATTCGTGACCTTTTCAATGTCGTCAAGGCACAGCTCGAAGAAGATTTGCGGGAACGCGAGAAGTTTATTTTCGGTTCCGATTACGGCGTTGCGTAAATCAGAGTCTGTCGATGTATTATGCTTTATCGCGGCTGATGCGGGCTTGCGCGTCAGCCGTTTTGCATTTTTGAAGGTTGACAACGTAGCGGTTAATGTCTTTACGTTTACGTAAAGGAGAGATGCGCCATGCCCTTGTCCAGCCCCGCTGCTGAGCGTGAACATATCCACACCCGCAATGTCACCTGCACCGGATATCGCCGGAAGGACGGTCTTTGGGATATCGAAGGCCATATTACCGATACCAAGACATACGGGTTTGAAAATAACGACCGTGGGGAAATACCGGCGGGTGTACCAATCCATGAAATGTGGCTGCGCATCACTATTGGAGATGACATGGTGATTAATGCGGTTGAAGCCGTTACAGACCATGCACCATTCAATGCCTGCGATGAAATCGCCCCGAATTACGAGGCATTGGTCGGACTTCGGATCGGGCCAGGGCTGAAACAGCAAATCCGCGAGAGGGTCGGCGGCATTCACGGATGCACCCATCTGACGGAATTGATGGGACCGGTTGCAACAACTGCCTTTCAGACAATCTTTCCTATCCGTGCCCGAGAAGCCGAAGAACGGCGTAAACAGCAGGAAAAGGACGGCACCGCATCGAACCTGCCAAAAAAACGCAGGTCCCCCTTGGTCAATAGCTGCCATGGATGGCGCAGCGACGGTGCTGCGGTCAAGCGCATCGCCCCGGATATGTATACCGGTGACTGAACCGCGATCTTGTAACGACAATTACCAGCCACAATATCATCTGTGATGGGTTTTCGGTGAAGATCAGGTGTTGCATGGGACGCCACACGCAGTCATGGGGACGAAATATTTTCAGGCAATCGGCATTTGCCTGTATCTTCATTTCGCGACTTTGTCTGGCTGCATTCGGTTTTGCCTTAATCCTGAATAATTCGTCTGCAGGGGCACAGGATTTCCCCGGTTCACCTGGAGAGGATGCGTTTCTGATCCTGCAAACCAACCTGCAACCCCCCTATCAGCAATTGCAGGATGGCATTCTTCAAGGCTATTCCATAACCGTATTGAATTGTGCGTTTGACCGGATCGGTGTGGGCTACGGAATTGCAATTGCACCCCGCCAGCGTAATCGGGAAATGGTTAGAAACGGGCAGGCGGATGGCTTTTTCCTAGCGCGGATAAGCCCGATTATGGACGAATACGCCGATCCTACCTTGCCGCTAGCCCTTGAAAAATGGGTCTGGATTTCAGCAGCCGGGCAACAGGGCAGTTTCGCGGCAATCCCGGCACCTGAAAGCCTGCTGTCTGTTGGCGCAATTCTTGGTTCGAACGAGGCCGAGTGGCTAGTCGAGCAGGGATATCATGAAATCGCCAAGGTGCCGTCGATTAACTCGCTGATCTCGCAAGTTCTGGCCGGGCGGGTGGAATATGCGCTGGTGGACAAGCAGACATTTGAAGCCGCACGCGACGACATGGGGCATCATGAAACCCAGTTCAATATTCAGTTCGAACGATATGCGCCGCTTGTTGTCTATTTTGGGCGCGAATATACCCGCCGCAATCCGGATCTGATTGCGGCCCTGAACACGGCACTTCGTACCTGTGAAACTTTGCCCATGCGGCTTGAGGATTGGGAACGCGACCTTATTACCCGCCAACAATTGCCGATGATCCGTTCGATGGCAGGTGATCCAAAGCTGATTGCTGCGGTCCGGACTGCATTGGGCGGGGCTGATGTGCGCGCAGGGGCACTTGCCGATCTGGATCGTGAATGGCGGCGGGACAGTGAACGCGGTGTCGCCAGTGCCAAGGCGACCGAGATCCTTGAAAATCCTCTTTCCGGTATGTTGCGTTCATTCCAGGAAGACGATGCCAACAATATCGCGGAAATATTTGTCTTCAACACCAAGGGCGCGGTGATCGGCATGAACCGCCTGACATCTGATTTCGATCAGTCCGACGAACCGAAATTCAAAGTCATAATCCGGCAGGACCCCGATCTGAGCCAGATCGCCGATATCTATTTTGACGGATCGACCCGTACCTTCCTGTCGCAGGTGACAGTGCCGGTTATCGATCCCGATACCGGAAATATCATTGCGGCAATGACGGTTGGCCTTGATGTATCGGGCGCTTTGCGTCCCGATAGCTGATCGTCGGTTCAGTTCGGTTTTGCCGGGGCGATGATTTTTATTTCAATGGAACTGTACCAGTCGGCCGCTGCCTGGATATCTGCATCCGTCAGGTCAGTCGCAATCGGCGACATGATTTCATTATTTCGTTTGCCGTTCCGAAACGCTTTCAACTGGGTTTCGATGTAGATATTGGTTTCGCCCGCAAGGTTCGGGGCATCCGGCATTTCCGAGATACCGTTCGCGCCATGGCATGCCACGCAAAGTTCTGGCGCATTGTCGCCGGGTTTTCCGGTGGGGAATGTGGTGGTAATTTCAAAATGGCTGTACCAGTCGGCCACGTCTGAAATCTGCTGATCTGACAGGCCTTTGGCGACGACGGTCATCATTTCGTGTTCCCGGCTGCCATCGCGAAAGGCGCGTAACTGGGCTTTGATATATTCCGAAGGTTCGCCACCGATGTGGGGCGCAATAGGGACGCGGGCAAAACCGTCCAGCCCGTGACAGGTGCGGCACATTCCCGCAACTTTTCGACCAGTATCAATATCCTGCGCCAAGGAGTCCCGGGCGGGCAGAAGCCCGCCGAGGATCATGAAAAGCACTATCCGCATCAGGAGCCCTCGTACCAGATGCGGTAGAGCGCACCGGCAAGGTCATCGGACACGATCAGCGATCCATCCCGAAGTTGTGCGACATCGACCGGGCGGCCAAGATATTCGCCATTTTCATCAATCCAGCCTTCGGCAAAGGGTTCTGTACTCGCATCGCCGTCGCTGTCGATAAAGGTCACCATTACCCGCGCGCCGACCGGTGTTGTTCGGTTCCAAGAGCCGTGCTGGGCCGAGAAAATGGCATTGCTGTATTTGGCGGGAAACATCTTGCCGGTATAGAAGCTCATGCCAAGGTCAGCGGCGTGTGCCACGGTTTCCACAGCCGGCATCACGACGTCATAGGGGACTTCTTCACCGGCATATTCGTTGGTTCGAACGTCGCCACCACCATACCAAGGATGGCCGAAATGTTGACCGGCTGCGGTTTGTCGGTTGATCTCACCCGGGGGAATATCATCGCCCATGCCGTCAACCTGATTATCGGTCCACCAAAGTTCACCTGTTTCGGGGTGAAAATCATGTCCGACCGAGTTGCGAACACCATAGGTGTAAACTTCGCGACCGCTTCCATCGATATTGATCCGGATGATGCCACCGATCCCGTGTTCCCGATACAGTTCCAGCTTGTCTTTGGGAGCAACGTTGAACGGCTGCCCAAGCGAGATATAAAGTTTGCCATCCGGGCCGATTTTGCAAACACGTGCGGTGTGATTGTAACTTTCTTCGGATGGCGGGACCAGTTCACCCTCTTTAACCACATTGAATGCCGCAACATCCGGGCTTTCATAGAAAAACTCGGCTGCGGGGAATGTCAGAACCCGGTTCTGTTCTGCGATATAGAGCATGCCATCTGGTGAGAAGCATGGACCGTTTGGAATGGAAAATCGTAAAGACGGGGCGAAGTCTTTTACTTCGTCCGCAACGCGATCCTTGTTGCGGTCAGTCACCGACCAGACTTTATCCTTCCGCGTGCCTACAAATGTCACAACCCCCTGCGGACCAACCGCGATATGGCGGGCATCGGGCACGACAGCATAAAGGGCGATCTTGAAACCGGCAGGCAGGGTAATGCGTTCAAGAGTCTTTTTGATGCCGTCGGCATAGTCTCCGGTTTGTTCAATCCTGGTGAATTCAGTGGTTCCGGTCGACTGGAAGTTGGAAAGCTTTTCGAGATTGTCCGGGGCAGGGGCCTGCGCGTAGGCCGTTCCGGACATAAACAGGGCGACGCTCGCCCCGACAAGGCGTGTTTTCATCACATAGTCCTCCCGTTTGTATCGGACGCAGATTTGACCGGCGCCCGTGTTGCATGTGCAGCGAACTGCACGTGCAACTTCTGGGCAGATATTGCGCCGAAAGATAACGGTCGTCTAAGTTGATTTCACCATGTGGAATAAACGCATTGGTTATTGTTGGGCGAGGGCAGCAGCGTATTCGGCAGGCGTCATGGTCTTGAGCGCCAGTGCATGAACCCGGTCCTTGAGAAGCTGGTCAAGGGCGATATAAACCAGCCGCTGGCGATTGACGCGATTCTCACCTTCGAATTTTTTTGACACCACCAGCACCGAAAAATGGGATTCGCCACGCGGGTCGGCCCCGGAATGACCGGCATGTTTTGACGAATCGTCGAGGATTTCGAGTTTCTCGGGGGAAAATTCCGTGGTCAGGATGTCTCGAATCTGCTGGGCTACCTGCATGACAATGGCCTCTTGTTTCGGTGTGTTTCACATTGATGAATGCGAAAATCTAACTGTTGGCAACGTTCTGGCATGCGATGGCAGTTTTTCAAGCCTTTTATCGCATTAAATCGGCCCGTATGATATTGCGAAGCCGGATGATCAGAACATATAGACGCAGATGAACCGAGGCCAACGCAACAAGCGCAAAACCCTTTACCACGAAGAACCAGACCTGCCCGAATGCGAGTGGCCGGGCTGTGAAGGTCATGGCGAATTTCGCGCACCCAAAGATCGCAAGCTGCGCGACTATTACAAATTCTGCCTCGACCATGTCCGGGAATACAACAAGTCCTGGAACTACTACGAGGGCATGAAGGCCGAAGACATTGAAAATGATGTCCGGCGCGATACCCATTGGCAGCGTCCGACCTGGCGGTTTGGTCATATTCGCGGTGCCAAAAAGCCGTTCAACTTCAAATTCAGCGACGGTTTCGGTTTCTTTAACGAAGATGGGGACCCGACACACCATGGCCCGGGCGGTGACCCGGCCGGTGACCGGAAACGCAAAAGTGAAGACGCCCAGCGCCGAGCAGGCGCGATGGGCATGCCATCCGAACAGCAGCAGGCGATGGCGACACTCGATCTTGGCTGGCCGTTTTCCAAGGATGAATTGAAGTCGAAATACAAAACGTTGTCGAAGAAATACCACCCTGATGCCAATGGCGGAGACAAGGGGGCCGAGGAACGGTTCAAGAAAATCAGCGCCGCCTATTCATCATTGATGAGCTATATCCGCGATCTGGAAGCACGGGTTCCCCTTTGATCTGAACACGATGCCGGAACAGATTTTGATAAAATCTGTCTTGCAATTCACGCCCTGGACCTTTTCATTGTTCGATCCATTTGCGGCGATAGACGTTTTTTGCGCATCTTCCCTTTGTCACGCGCATCTTAGCCGCTATTAATGAGCTAGTTTCAAACGAGACCGCGTCACCGGTCCGATAAAATGCGCGAGTACTTATGAGCCAAGGTTACGAAGCGACAGGTGCAGCCGCCGAACATCCGCTGGATGCACCCGACATCAAAATATCCGTCCGCGAAGCGTTCGGAATTGATAGCGACATGAAAGTCCCGGCATTCAGCCAGGGCAGCGAACATGTCCCCATGATCGATCCAACCTACCGGTTTGATCGCGATACCACATTGGCCATTCTGGCGGGCTTCGCCCATAACCGCCGTGTGATGATCCAGGGGTATCACGGGACGGGTAAATCGACCCATATCGAACAGGTCGCTGCACGCCTGAATTGGCCATGTGTCCGTGTGAACCTTGATAGCCACATCTCGCGTATCGACCTGATCGGCAAGGACGCCATCGTGTTGCGCGATGGCAAACAGATTACCGAATTCCGCGAAGGCATTCTGCCCTGGGCGCTTAAACGCCCGGTCGCGATGGTGTTTGATGAATATGATGCCGGTCGTCCGGACGTGATGTTCGTGATCCAGCGTGTCCTGGAAGTCGATGGCAAGCTGACCCTGCTTGACCAGAACAAGGTCATTCACCCGCATCCGAATTTCCGTCTGTTTGCGACGTCGAACACGGTCGGGCTTGGCGATACCACCGGTCTTTATCACGGGACCCAGCAGATCAACCAGGCCCAGATGGACCGTTGGTCGATTGTGGCAACGCTTAACTATCTCTCGGTCGCGGATGAAACCAACATCGTCACGGCCAAGGTGCCGTCGTTCGATAATGCCGAAGGCCGCAAGAAGATCGAAGCCATGGTGGCCCTTGCCAACCTGACCCGTCAGGGGTTCGTCGCCGGTGACATTTCGACCGTCATGAGCCCGCGTACCGTTATTACGCTGGCCGAAAATGTCGAGATTTTCGGGGATGTATCCTATGCCTTCCGCGTGACGTTCCTGAACCGCTGCGACGAGGTGGAACGCCCGATCCTGGCCGAATATTATCAGCGTTGCTTTGGCGAGGAACTGCCCGAAGAAGCCATCAATGTGATGGTCCGTTAAGGACCATCCATTGTTAAAGCAAATCGGCGACCTGATTCCAGAAGCGAGTAGTGCAATGAAGAATGATGAAGCGCTCTCCGGATTTTTGCGCGGCACAGCGGCGACGTTTCGCGCGCTTGCCGGACGCAATGATCTTGAAGTCGGCTTTGTCAAAGGCGGCCGGGCAGGTGGCTATGGCGAACATGTGCGCCTGCCGATGCCCAAACAGGCGCTGCCGAAGGACGAGGTTGCCGATCTGCGCGGTGTTGCCGATGGCTGGGCTCTGAAACTGCGTCATCATGACGTGGCACTTCATGCCCGGCGCATGCCCGAAACGGCCGAGGCACAGGCCGTCTACGATGCGCTGGAAACGGCGCGTTGCGAGGCGGTCGGTTCGCGTTATTTCCCCGGTGTGCGCAAGAACCTTCGGGAACATGCCGAACAGGATTGTCGTGCAAAGAACTTCCATCGTCTGACCGCGCGCGAAGATGCGCCTTTTGCCGATGCTATCGGCATGCTCGCGCGCGAGATTTTTACCGGTGAACCGGCCCCGCAGTCGGCCCGTCCGCTGATCGATTTGTGGCGTGCCCATATCGAAAAAAATGCCGGTGCGGATCTGGCCGACCTGCGTGACGTGCTTGACGATCAGGACGCATTTGCCCGTGGGTTGCGTCGTCTTCTTGACCATCTTTCGCTGGAAGATGATATCGACGATGCTCCGCCTGAAAACGAAGGAGAGGACGAAGACGAAAAAGACGGCGAGACCGACCCGGACGAAGAACTCGACAGTCAGGGCGGTCAGCAGGGGCAGGCCGACGAGTCCGAACCGGATGGCGAGGACCAGCAACAGGATGCCGGTACCGAAGAAGCCGAAGCAGGCGAAGGCGATATCGACGACCAGCAGCTTGAAGCCATGTCGCAGGAAGAACAGCCTGCTGGACCGGGCGAACAGCCGGAATTTGATGGCCGGAACGAACCGATTGAACGCGGCTATGAGCCATTTACCCGTGAATTCGATGAAATCGTCACCGCCGACGAGCTTTGCGAAGGTCTTGAACTGTCGCGTCTGCGCGCGATGCTCGACAAACAGCTGGCGAATTTGCAGAACGTTGTTTCACGCCTTGCCAACCGCTTGCAACGCCGCCTGATGGCGCAGCAGAACCGCGGTTGGGATTTCGACCTTGAAGAAGGCATTCTTGACGCAGCAAAGCTTGCCCGCATTGTTGCAACGCCGTCAACCTCGCTGTCTTTCAAGCAGGAACAGGATACGGATTTCCGCGATACGGTCGTGACGCTGCTGATCGATAATTCCGGTTCCATGCGCGGCCGACCGATTACGATTGCCGCCCTTTCGGCCGATATTCTGGCGCGTACCCTTGAACGTTGCGGGGTGAAGGTCGAAATTCTTGGCTTTACCACCCGGCAGTGGAAGGGTGGGCAATCGCGTGAAAGATGGGTTGAAAACGGCAAGCCGCCGAAACCCGGTCGTTTGAACGATCTGCGTCACATCATCTACAAGGCAGCCGATACACCTTGGCGGCGCGCACGCAAGAATCTTGGCCTGATGCTGCGCGAAGGATTGCTTAAGGAAAACATCGACGGCGAAGCGCTGCTCTGGGCGCATGAACGACTTCTGGGCCGTTCGGAACAACGCCGGATATTAATGGTGATTTCCGATGGGGCACCGGTCGATGATTCGACCCTGTCGGTAAATTCCGGAAACTATCTGGAACGCCACCTGCGCGAGGTTATCGACTGGATTCAGACCCGTTCGCCGGTTGAATTGCTTGCAATCGGCATTGGGCATGACGTCACACGCTATTACCAGCGTGCCGTGACGATCAATGATCCGGAAGAATTGGGCGGTACCATGTTGCGCGAATTGTCCGATCTGTTCGATGAACAGGGCGCGCGCCAACCCAAACGCCCGATGCGTCATGTGCCTGCGGATAACGCAAAGGACAAGGCGACCGGTGATCGTGACCGTTGGTAGGCAAAGGGGATAGGGCCGTCATGACAGCCATTACCCGATTTGCCCCCAGTCCGACCGGCTTTCTGCATCTTGGCCATGCGGCTTCGGCCCTGTTTTCCACAAAACAGGCCGGGCCGAATGGCCGTTTCCTTTTGCGGATTGAGGACATCGATCAGACCCGCTGTCGTCCGGGATATATCGATGCGATCTACGAAGATCTCGGCTGGCTGGGGCTTCAATGGGAAGAACCTGTTCGCATCCAGTCGCAACATTTCAGCGATTATCAGCAGGTGCTTCATCGTTTGACCGATGCCGGTCTGCTTTATCCCTGTTTTTGCACGCGAAAAGACATCCAGGCCGAAATTGCGCGGATTGGAAATGCTCCTCACGGCCCGGATGGGGCGCATTATCCGGGAACCTGTCGCGATTGCAGCGTGTCCGAACGTACGGACCGCATTGCCGCCGGTGAAAGCTATGCCCTGCGTCTGGATATGAGGCGGGCCCTCAGGCAGGTTGGTGGCCCATTGTCATGGTATGATCGCAAGGCCGGCAAGCAGGAGGCAACGCCGGAAATATTTGGCGATGTTGTGCTTGCCCGCAAGGATACACCGACCAGCTATCATCTGTCGGTGACTCATGATGATCATTTGCAGGGCATCAACCTTGTCACCCGTGGCGAAGATCTGTTTTTCGCAAGCCACCTGCATCGGTTGCTGCAGGAATTACTGGGGTACGACGTTCCTGAATATCACCATCACGGCTTGCTGACCGGGCCGAATGGCAAACGTTTTGCCAAACGCGACAAATCCAAAACGCTGCGTTCCATGCGCGACGAAGGCATGACCGCGGACGAGGTCATTACGATGACCGGCTTTGTCTGAGCGATGCGGTTCTGGTTTCCAGAAGGTCCGGCCGTTCAATAAACCAGCTGCGGATGAAATCGATCATCAGCCGGTTCTTGACCGGCAGGTTCGCCTGATACGGATAGACCAGATAGATTGGCCGCAAGGGCGATGAATAGCCATCAAGTGCTGTTTCAAGCAGTCCTTCGGAGATTGCCGGAAGGGCAACATAACGCGGCAGTCGGGCAACACCCAGTCCGCGGATTGCGGCATTGCGCAGCAGCGGATAATGGTTCAGACGCAAATTACCGATTGCCGGGACGGATTGTGCGCCGTCATCGGAAAAGAAAACCCAGTTGCCATCCTTGTAATACTGAAAGTTCAGCAGGCAATTGTGGTTTGCCAGATCGGCGGGTGTTTCAGGTTTTGGGTGCTTTGCCCAATAGACCGGGCTTGCGCATACCAGTTCGGAAAGTTGTCCCAACGGAATGGCAACCTGTTCCGGATCGTTCGTCAGTCCCGCACGGATCGCGATATCGATATGGGCCGATTGCAGATCGCGAAATGTGTTTTCCAGCTCCATCTCGATCTGGATGCGCGGATGGGTTCTTTGAAACGCGACGATGATGTCATCAAGAAACATTTCCCCAAAGGAAACAGGAACCGTGATGCGTACGGTTCCCACCGGCTCGCCACGCAGGGCTTCGACGGCCTCGAATGCGGCGTTGGCACTTTGGGTGATGTTTTGGCAATACTCCAGAAAGGTCGTACCGATCTCGGTCGGTTCGACCTTGCGGGTGGACCGGAACAGCAATTGCGCACCCAGTTCTGATTCCAGTCTTTTGACATGCTGGCTGATCAGGCCCTTGGACACGCCAAGCACCTTGGCGGCCTGCGTAAAGCCACCATTTTCTATCACGGCCGCAAAGCTGCGCATTTCGCTAAGATAATCTTTCATTGTTTAGAATATTAAACAAAATGTTTGAAAATCACCAGATTAACATCACCATTGTCCTATGAGACGATCTCTCCATTACAACATATTCCGACGATGGAGGATTAAATGAAAGTTCTGTTGGTGGGCGCATCGGGAATTATCGGACGTGGAATTGATGCCGAATTATCCCAACGTCACGAAATCGTTCGTGCGTCCCGTTCAAGCGGGGATGTCAATGTTGACCTGACCGATATTGCATCAATCAGGGCAATGTTTGCCAAGGTAGGCAAGGTCGACGCGGTTGTTTCAGCGACGGGTAAGGTTCATTTCGGTGACTTTTCTGAAATGGACGATGACAAATACCGCATCGGTATCAATGACAAGCTGATGGGGCAGGTCAATCTGGTACTGGTCGGGCGTGACCATGTGGCGGATAACGCATCATTCACGCTGACTACCGGTATTCTGTCCAAAGACCCGATCCGTTATGGCAGTTCGGCCTCGATGGTGAATGGCGCAATCGAGTCATTCGTGCGTGCCGCTGCGATTGAAATGAAGCCGGGCCTGCGAATCAATGCAGTCAGCCCGGGTGTGATCCTTGAGGCAATGGAAGGATATGCACCGTATTTCCGCGGGCATGACCCCGTTCCGGCAGCACGTGCAGCCCTTGGTTATGCAAAGTCGGTCGAAGGTCTTCAAACCGGTCAGGTTTTCGAGATTTTCTAACGACAGTTGAGGAAAACCGGTCGGGACATCATGTCTTGGCCGGTTTCGGGCATTACAAGGGGCCTTGCTCCGAAAAAACCATACTTTCTATCTGGAATTATGCAGGGCGACTGCTTACTATCCAAACAGCTAATGTTGCGCATCCGATGGTTGAGCGTGTAAACGGCTGTAACGGAAATACCGGATGGGGCAGTTAACGGCCAGGATGGCCAAAACCTTGAAACGGCTGCTTTTGGAACCCGGACACGGGAACGAAGCAGGGCCGGCGCTGCAAAAGAAGGTTCGCCGGGACCTTCTTGACCTTGCCTATCGTAACAACTGGGCGAACGTTCTTGTCAATCTGGCGGCCGGAAGCGGCCTTGCAGGGACCCTGTGGTTTCAGGGCGAACTGTCATTTGGCATGAGCGTATGGGTTGCCGTTATCATTATAACGACCGCGATCCGGTTGTTTGGTGGGTATCGTTATCATGCTGAACGGCGACTGGTTTCGGCGTTTGATGATACGGATTTCCACAAATGGCTTGTCCGATATGCCTCGGGTGTTTGTTCTGGGGCAACGCTTTGGGCGTTGGCAGCCATATTTGATCTGCCGGGACAAAGCAATGAAAGCCGGTTCGTCATGCTCATCATTCTTGCCGGGCTTGCCGGCGGGGCAACCGGTATTCTGGCCCCTGTTTTCCGGGTCGGGCGGTTTTATCTTGTGATGCTGCTGCTGCCGGCCTGCATTGTATTGATCGTCATGCCCGAACCGAACTATGTGCTGGCTGGACTGGGCTTCATATTTCTGACTGTCATGATGGTTACCCATCGCAACAATCATGTGATCCTCTATCGGTCGCTTGCGCTTAAACATGAAAATGACGGTCTGGTCGATGATCTGCGCGAACAGAACCGGATCACACGGGACTGGAATGTGACACTGGAAACCCGCGTGGCGAAACGGACGCGGGAACTTCGCAATCTTCTGGTGCGTGATACTTTGACCGGATTGCTGAACCGCGACGGCATTGTGTCCTGGTTTGAAGAAGCCCGTGCAAGCCACGGTAATCATTCTTATGCGGTTCTGTTCATTGATCTTGACCATTTCAAACAGATCAATGACGGGTTGAGCCATGCGATCGGCGATCTGGTGCTTAAGGAAGTTTCGGCCCGCCTGCGGGAATATGTTGATGAACGTCATGCGGTGGGGCGTTGGGGTGGTGATGAATTCATCATGATTCTGACCGACCAGCCCGAAAACCTGCATCAACTGGTTGATCAGACCATCGGTGAGGTTCGTGCGGCGGTCAACCGGCCCATCCATATTGCGGGACAGACATTGCATGTCGGTTTTAGTACCGGCGTTGCTTTCGGGATGACGGAAAACCCGCAAATTGCCGAAATGATCCACTGGGCCGACCTGGCTGCGGCGGAAGTCAAACGATCAGGACGTGGCAGCGTGCACAGTTATGACAGCAAATTACTGGTCGAACAGGAACGTCGGCTTGCCATAAATCAGGCCCTGCGTCAGGCGATGCCAAGCGACGAGCTGTATCTTGAATATCAGCCAGTGGTAAGTGCAAAAACTGGGGAAATCGAGGCCTACGAAGTTTTGCTGCGGTGGGAAAGTGGCGAACTTGGGCGTATACCGCCCGACGAGTTTATCCCGATTGCCGAGGAATCCGCGCTGATTGTCGATATCGGTGAATGGGTTATGCGCGAGGCCTGCAAAACCATTCTTGACTGGTCCGGTTTTGCAGGCGGGCCTAAGGTGGCGGTTAACGTCTCGGTCCGTCAGATCGTGGTTCCGCATTTTGCCCGTATGGTGGAGAACCTTCTGCTTGAAACCGGGTTGCCAGCCAACCGTCTGATTATTGAGGTAACGGAATCGATCTTTGATATCCGGCGCACGCAACTGATTTCGGAAGTCCTGTCTGATCTGCATGATCAGGGGGTGGAAATCCATATTGATGATTTCGGCACCGGCTATTCATCCCTTTCACGGTTGCATCAGATCCGTGTCGACGCCGTAAAAATCGATAAATCTTTCATCCTGAACATGGATATCAATGCACGTGCGGTGATTGAAGGGGCGATTTTGATTGCGCACCGGTTTGGGCTTGATGTGATTGCCGAAGGTATTGAAACCGAGCAACAGCGCAGTGAACTTGCCGCGATGGGTGTGGACGCCTATCAGGGCTATTTCTTTGCCCGGCCATCCAGCAGCCCCTGTGATGATCCGCATTGGCAGAAAACGGAATCAAACGTTTAATCCTGCGTCGGATAAACAAAACGGCCCGTCCGCAATGCGGCTGGCCGTTTTGTTGTCAGCGTGCAGTGCAAATGCTTAGCGGCTGAAATCCAGAAGCACAAGAAAGCAGACAGGAACCAGCGCCAGGGCGACATAAATCCAGATCGATGCGACAGGAATACCGAAATGCGCAAGCACATACCCAGCCAGATACAGAACCAGACCAATTACAGCGACAAGTAAAATGCCCAAAAGGGGCAGGGATACCTTGGAATCGGTTTTCATCTTGCGCAATGCTCCCCAAGCGTGTGCGGAATAACTATGACAGCACGCTAACACCGAATGCGCGATGATGTTTTGACAAGGATCAATCTGTGCTTCGGCGACATGGAGCAAATTACAGAGTGATCGCTACGTAACTTGTTCAGTGAGCATGTTGATCAGACATATTCAGCAATCTGGCCACATGCTGAAGCTTGTCCGGATTGCGGGTGATAAAGATGCGGGTGATTTTGCCGTCCCGAATTTCAAGGGCGGTGGTTTGCAAGACATTGCCGCGCTCCAGACTGGCAAATCCTGGCAATCCGTCGATCCAAAGAAAAGACAGCAGCTTTTCAGCTTCGCCATACCGTTTGCGGAACAGTCCGGCAAACAGCCGCATGATCCGGTCGGCACCACGGATCGGGTTAAGCCACGCGTGAACTTTGCCGCCCCCGTCAGCGTGCATTACAACATTATCGGCCAGCATGGTACTTAATGTGCTGATATCGCCTTGGGTCGCGGCCTTGAAAAAGGCCAGTGTGATTTTTTCGCCTTCGTCGCGTTCGACGCTATATCGAGGTTTGGCTGCCCGGACATGTTTTCGGGCGCGCACGGCAAGTTGCCGGATGGCCGCCGGGTCACGATCCAGAGTTTCGGCGATATCATTAAGCGAGACCGAAAAAACGTCATGAAGTAGAAATGCCGCGCGCTCTAGCGGTGACAACCGTTCAAGCACCAGCATTAATCCAAGGGTCAGTTCATCGGTCTTTGGTTCTTCCTCGACTTCGACCAAAGGTTCGGGAAGCCAGTTTCCGACATAAATTTCACGTTGGGCGCGAGCGGACTTCATTACATCAAGGCATAGATGGGTGACGATGCGTTTCAGAAAAACACCGGGATTCCGGACAACACTTTGATCGGTGCGTTGCCAACGAATCCAGGCGTCCTGCACAACGTCATCCGCCTCGGCCAGAGAGCCGAGCATTCGGTAAGCCAACCGTTTGAGTTGAATGCGGTGTTCTTCGAACACCGCAATTGCATCATCAGGCGGGTACATCGGACGCATTAACCGGATGAGATGCGGCAAAACCGATCTGGAACCGGTTCCAGCTATTGATCGCACCGATAGCCATCGTCAGATAAACCTGTTCTTCAGGGGTAAATACGCTGGCAAGGGCGGTATATTCTTCGTCAGAGGTGGCGTTGTTGGCGATCAGGGTCAAGGTTTCGGTCCAGGCAAGTGCAGCCCGTTCCCGTTCGCTGTAAAGCGATGATTCCCGCCATGCATCAAGCATATAGATACGCATTTCGCTTTCTCCGGCAGCACGGGCATCGGTGGTGTGCATATGAAGACAAAATGCACATCCATTGATCTGAGACGCACGGATTTTAACGAGTTCAAGCAGGCGATGCTCAAGGCTGCTTTCCTGAATGGCATCTTCCAATGCCATCATCGGCTTTATGCATTTTGATGCAAGTTTGAAATGGTTTTCAACACGCAGTGTCATGGTTTGTTTTCCTTGTTTTGCTTGGTGAACCGGTTGGCAGGTTCTCGGTGCAGCCAACATGTCGGATAAGGATCGCCGCACCCGGGTCGGGGGAAACTGATGCGGCGATCCGTGCCGGCGGAGGGGGCCGCCGATGGGTTATTTCTCAATCGGGGTGGTCAGGACGGTCTCGTTGGTATCGACAACAAAAACGGCAAGCAGTTTTGCCGGTTCGGTGTCACTGGCATTTGCGCTGACACCGTGGCGGTCGCCTGGATATTCGGAAAAGCTCTCGCCGGCGCGATAGGTAATGACCGGGCCATCATTCACCTGACTGTTGATCGCACCCTCAAGGATGGTTGCGTAGATGAATGCCGATTCCGGATGGGTATGTGCCGAGGAAAAGCCGCCAGGGCCATATTCGACCAATACAGCCTTCATGCTTTTGCCAGGCACATTGGGTAGTTCGTGCTCATAGACAACGGTGACTTTGGCGTCTTTGTCCTCTGAATGGGCCGCGGCGGCTTGTGCCAAAGTGATGGGCGCAAGCAGGGCGGACGCGAAGAGAAATTTCCTGATCATTTTTGCCTCCTGTCGGGGATGGGTAAACAAGCAAAGGTGGCCGTAGGTTGTGGATGTCTGGGGCATTCACTGGGCTGCAATTGAATGCCCGAGCCAGTCTTCAAACCGGTTCGTGCCAAGCCGCGCATCGATATCCGGGACAAGTGCCTTTTCGGAAAGTTCAACACCGAAATAGGGAGCTTTGGGATCGGCAATGACGGCGCGAGGGCCCAGCATGGCACGCAGATATTTCGCGACCAGTTCATGCATGCGGAAACGATCCGGTCCGGCGATTTCGGCAATGCCGTTCATCGGTTTGCCAAGCGCAAAGGCCGCCATTGCATCGGCAACATCGTCCGATGAAATTGGCTGGATAAAGGCTGTTGAAAGGCGAACATCGTTTCCGATGGTACCGGCATTGGCAATGCCGCTGACAAATTCAAAGAACTGTGTTGAATGGACGATGGTAAAGGGAATGCCTGATGCCCTGATCAGGTCTTCCTGCGCCTTCTTGGCGCGGAAATATCCGCTGCCCTGCAACTGATCTGTACCGACAACCGAAAGGGCGATGTGATGGCGGATACCGGCAGCCTTTGCGCCCGACAGAAGATTCCGCCCAGATGTCTGGAAAAATTCCATGACCGCCGCGTCTTCAAACGAAGGCGAGTTCGCAAGATCAATAACGACCTCAGCCCCCTCAAGTGCCTCCGCAAGCCCGTCGCCGGTGATTGTATTGATACCTGTATTGGGGGAGGCCGCGATCACGTCATGGCCCTGCGCGGCAAGACGCGCGACGGTTTTGGTGCCGATAAGGCCCGTACCACCGATAATGACGATCTTCATGTCTGAACCCTTCAAGCTGGTCTCGAGCGCTCGGACATCGGAATGACATTCCGTCGACGCTCGTAAACAAGACGAGACGGATTTTGCAGAAGTGACATGGCCCGGCATTTTTTGTGAAAAAAATCGACTGGCCTGTTGGAGAAGTATCCGGAGGGTGACAGAGGGAAGCCCTCACCTTGATATTATATGTGCTTGGTCGCGATCTGTCAGAATCGGGTATCCCGCAGGTATACGGAGCGCCAAACCGAACCGGAGGTATGGCGGCATGTCGGGGAAAATCGCTTGATTCTGTGTGGTTGAGATGGGAAAAGCCGTTATTGCGCGATGCAATATGAACGGAATGTGCAAAACAGGCGTTTTTGTCGTGTAAAAGCGTGGATGAAGGCTTGACGGCATCTGCCAGAGGCGGTAATAACCCGGCTCCAAGCGCGGGCCTGCATGTCAGGCCAAGCGTCCTTTTGCGAATTATAGACCAGGAGATCAGGTCATGGCACGTCGCTGCCCGGTATCCGGCAAAGGCGTTTTGGTCGGCATGAATGTGAGCCACGCCCACAACCGCACCAAACGTCGTTTCCTTCCGAACCTGCAGCCGACCTCGCTGCTGAGCGAGGCGCTCGGTCGTTCGGTGCGTCTGCGTCTGACCACCAATGCGATCCGCACCATTGAAAAACGTGGTGGTCTGGATGCATATGTGCTCGGTACTGCAGCTTCCAAGCTGTCGGCAGAGCTGGTGAAAATCAAACGCCAGGTCGCCAAGGCTGTTGAAGCAAAAGCTGCCTAAGGCACGCTTTCTGCTTTAAGAATTACGAAGGCTCGCGATTGCGGGCCTTTCGTTTTTCAAAGAATTCAGATCGCCCTGTTCCGGGGCCATAAAAGGGTCGTGCATCACCGATGCGCGGCCTTTTTGTTTGTTCGGGCGGCAGGACGCAGATACGAGTCGTCTTTGTTCATGCCGGTTTTATGCAAATGTTTGCGACTCGGCTTCAAGCGGCATTTGCGCTTTGCGAAAATTGGTCTATACTTTGCTCTATCAGTGATTTACGCGACCGCGTCGCATGGCTTGATGAAACGTCACGATATGTTCATCACCCGCGATTCGCGAACCTGCTAAATAGTGGGTGCGACTCGGTAAACACGGTGGAGCGGATGGTATGCATTTATCGCCCAATGCGTGTCCGGCACTTGTTCTTAACGCCGATTTCCGGCCGTTAAGCTATTTTCCGCTGTCCTTGTGGTCCTGGCAGGATACGCTAAAGGCAGTGTTTCTGGAACGCGTTGATGTTCTTTCAGAATATGACCGTGAAGTCCATTCCCCGTCCTTCAAAATGAAACTGCCAAGCGTCATATCGCTCAAGGAATATGTTTCGCTCAAAAGCAGCCCGGCCTTCACCCGGTTCAACGTGTTCCTCCGCGATCAGTTTTCCTGCCAGTATTGCGGGGATCGTCTGCCCACCAGTGATCTGACATTTGATCACGTGATCCCAAGGTCGCGGGGCGGTCGCACGAACTGGTCCAACATTGTGACGGCCTGTTCGGACTGTAATCTGTTTAAGGGCAGTCGATCGATCCGGGAAGCCGGACTTCGGCTGCGCAGGACCCCCGAACAGCCGAGCATGCACGAACTCCAGACCATCGGACGCCGCTTCCCGCCAAACTATCTTCACGAAAGTTGGCGGGATTTTTTGTACTGGGATACCGAACTGGAATACGATTTTTAGGAACGTCCCGTTCTCTTCCCTTCTTAATAAACAAATTAATAAACAAAAAGCACTGCCCAGTTAAGAACAGTGCTTTTTGTGTTTCATCGCAGTCAGGTGGTAACTACCAGCGATATTTGACCGATGCCAATATCGTACGTCCCTGACCGTAATAGCACCAGTTTGTGCTATCGGCGCAGGAAGTCACATAACGTTCGTCTGTCAGGTTAGTGGCATTAAGTGCGAAACGATAAGCATCCAGATCATAGTGAATGCCTGCATCAAACAGAGTCGTTGAAGGGACTTTGACATTGTTTGCATCAGTTGCAAATGTTGATCCCAGATAGCGTATGCCACCATTGACTCCCAAACCAGATAACGGGCCAGAATTCAAAGTGTAGTCAGCCCATGCTGATGCAGTGTGCTCTGGAATACCGGATGGAGTATTGCCTTTTTCGGATGCGGTGTTGGTTTCGGTAATCTCGACATCTTGGTAAGTGTAGGCAAATTTTGTCGTCAGGCCTTCAATAGGTTCAAACAGGCCTTCAATCTCAAGGCCACGGGACTGCTGTTCACCTTCCTGAATGTTATCAAAAGCACCACCAGAAGGATCATTTGTCAGAACATTTTCACGAGTGATATCGAACAGGGCCACGGTGAACAAGCCATCAAAACCTTCTGGTTCGTACTTGGCACCAACTTCATACTGAACACCTTCTTCAGGATCGAAGCTGTTGCCAAAGCGATCTGAACCGGAAACCGGATTAAATGATTCAGAATAACTGACATAGGGAGTCAGACCAAAATCGGTTTTATAGGCAAGCCCGGTACGTCCTGTAAAAGCACTATCGTTTCGACTGCTTTCCGTTCCATTTTGCCGGTTCAGTGTGGATTCATCCGCCCAGTCATGACGTCCACCGAGGGTCAGAACCCAGTGTTCATCAAACTCGATCTGATCCTGTAAATAAACACCAACCTGTTCTGCTGTGAGCTTTTCATCGGTTGGGGTGAAATAACTGGTTGGACGGCTTCCATAGGAAGGATTGTAAACGTTGATGGAATCAATCGTTCCGTAGCGCAGGAAACGATCAAAAACATATCGCTGATAATCCAGTCCACCCAACATGGTGTGGCGGATGCCGGAAGTCTCGAACTTTGCCTGCAGTTGGTTGTCGATGGCAAAGGAGTCACCTTCCTGATCAGTCTCCTGTACACCACGGCTTAGTGTTCCCGCAGCTTCGTCTGCCCAGCCATTTCCATAAAGGCTGTCATAATCAACCTCAACATAGCTATAGCGAGCATTCTGACGGAACATCAGGGAATCAGTGAAGTTATGGCTGAATTCATAGCCAATGGCATACTGAGTACGATCATAGTGATCGTAACCCGGTTCACCGGTGAAGAAATCTGTCGGAATGGCACCGTTGATAGCGTCGCGGAATGTGCCGTTTGCAGGGAGCCAACTATTGGCGCCACCGGTGTTATCTTCTTGATAATAAGATAATAGAGTCAAACTGGTATCTTCTCCTTCCCATGTTAGGGAAGGGGCGAAATAAACTCGGTCATCTTCGACGTAGTTAACCTGCGTGTCAGAGTCTCGGAGAAGCCCGGTTGCACGGAAAAGAACCGAACCATCCTCGACAATTTTTCCACCAATATCAAATGAGCCTTGCTTGCGATTATGGCTGCCGGTCTGGAGTTCAATTTCGTTTTCCATGTCGGCTCTTGGCCGTTTGGATACTGTATTGATCAGGCCACCAGGAGCATTTTGCCCATAAAGGACTGAAGTTGGGCCACGCATCAGTTCAATGCGTTCCAATCCGTATGTTTCCTGTTGCCAAGAAACAAAACTATAGGAGCGTTGCTGGAGGCCGTCCCGATAAAGACCGTTCTGGGTTTCATCAAACCCACGAATGTTGAACCAGTCCAAACGCTTGTCATAGCCAAATTTGTCAGGTTGAATACCAGCCGTGTAGTTCAGTGTTTCTGACACGGACTGAGCTTGGCGGGCTTCAATTTCCGTAGTCCCGATCACTGAAATGGACTGCGGGGTTTCTGCAATTGGGGTATCGGTTTTGGTCGCTGTAGCACTTTGTCCGGCAACATATCCCTTGACCGGTGATGTTGCTGTTTCTTGGCGCTCTGCCTCGATTAAAAGAGGATCGACAACGATTTCCTCGTTGGTTTCGTCCGTGGCTTGCTGGGCGCGAAGTTGTGTGGGCAAGCTGGTGCATAGAATTGCAACGCTGCCGAGAAGGGCTGTTTTGAAGCGCGTTCGGGTCAAGAACGTCATTTGAGGGATTTCCTGCATCGGTTGTCATGTGTGACAGTCCGATAGCACGATTAGGAAAACCGGATATTGAACCCTATTTGCCCGTATTGAACGGATTTTGGTTTAATTTTCAGGCGGATTGTTCGCGTCGCCATACGCCCGGTGTGGTGCCTGTGATGCGGCGGAAGACGCGGGTCAGATGGGCCTGATCGGCAAAGCCGACATGTGCCGCGACACTGGCAAGCGGTGTTGTGTTGTCGCGCAGCATGGATTTGGCGCGTTCAATGCGTGCCTTCATTTGCCATTGATGGGGCGGCATGCCGGTTGTTTCGCGAAATGCCGAGCAGAAATAGGATTGTGACAGACCAGTCAGTTCCGCCAGTTCATCAAGCCGGATAACGCGACCGCAATTCTGTTCAATAAATTCTACCGATTTGCGCAAGTGGTGCGGGGCAAGTTTGCCGCGTTTGCGTGATGTTTCGCTTTCGGGAAGTGGCGTCAGCAACGCACTGGTAAGAGCCGTTACCAGACTCTCTCCGTACAGGTCGGGCGAGGCGATATCGCTGGCGAGGTCGTCAGCGATCATGTGCACAAGTGATCTGATCCGGGGATCGCAAAAACCGATCCGGGGCGTTTCAAGGATTGTGCGATCAATCTCTTGATCAAGATGCTTTTCAAGGCTGTTGATATCGAGATGGATATCAAGGTGACGTAACCGGCATTTTTCACGAATTTCGGCAGAAATTTCCATTCCTGCCGGAATATATGACAGGCACCCCTGTTCGCGACGAGAAAATCCAAAAGGATCTTCGGGCGTTTTGACGCGGAAGTTCGATTGTCCGCTGCAATCAAGAATGGCGACCAGTCTTGGTGCACAGGAAACGTAGGTGCCCCCAGCCTTTTCACCACATTCGACATGCCACAGATCGGTAATCGCAGAATTCCAGCGACGAAAACGCAGATCGTCCAGAAGCGAGATGCCCTCAATCCTGCTTGTCATTTGGGGATGGAATGTCATGTCCGGCATTCCGGGGATCGTCCTTGTTGTGTTCTGGCAGAAGCCGGTTGCCTTCAATGCCCCGATCCTGCCTGATCAATTAATGGTTGGATTGGTGGACACTATAAGAAGAATTGCATGCAAACAAGAACAATTCGCATTATCAACCTGGAAAAGGCAGAAATGGAGCAATTTTAATCGGGCGGATATTGACCGCGTTAGGTGTCGGTCTTCAAACCCGCCAGATCGTTACAGGCGGGTTCGTGGGGCAGATCGCAAATGTTACCGCTTCATCCAGCGCGACGGAGCGATAAAGCACAGGATGGCAAGAATGGCGGAGAAGAAGACATTGACCGTTGGCATCGTGATGCCAAACAGGGCCCAGTCAATCTTGTCGCAGCGAACAATCGGCTGCGTCATCAACTGTGCCTTGAGGTCCGCGACCGAAGCCGCACCACTTGTCAGGCCGCCGCACATTGCCGGGCCTTCCCACCATAGTTCCTGGACACCGACGTGATAGATCGCAATGCCGGTTCCGATGGCAAATGCCATGCCACACAGATAAACAAGAACGCGTGACGCGCCAGGTATCCTAAGCAAAAGCAGGGCAAGGATGGCAAGGCCGCCCGCTACATAAAACGGAACGCGCTGATACAGGCACAACACGCAGGGTAGAAGCTTCTGCACATACTGGGCATAGAAGGCAAAGCCGAGGCTTCCCGCAGAAATCAGGAAAATGGCAACCGGTGGCAGGGCCGGGGCATAATGTGCGCGAAGCAATTTCATCATCGGGTCGTTCCGTTATCGTTTTGCGGTATTAACCGTGCGGGATCAGCTTGATGGCGGCAAATCCACCGACAAGAATCACAACAAATATGGTAAAAACGAGGCCAAGCCGTTTTTCGATAAAGTCGCGAATAGCCGGGCCGAATTTCCAGATCAGGGCTGCAATGATGAAGAAGCGCAAACCGCGCGCCAGAACTGATGCAACCATGAATATTGCCGGGTCGAGCGCTGTCACACCCGACAGAATGGTAATGACCTTGTAGGGGAACGGGCTTACGCCGGCAATAAACACCGCCCATGCACCCCATTCATTATAATAGTCGCGGAATGTATCGAACTTTGCGCCATAGCCGTAAAGCTGCAATACCGGCTGGCCGATGCTTTCAAACAGGAAGTAACCGATGCCATAGCCAGCAATGCCGCCCAGTACAGACCCGACAAGGCAGATCAAGGCATAACGCCATGCTTTGGTTGGTGCTGCGATTATCATGGGAATCAGCAGGACGTCGGGCGGGATCGGGAAAATTGAACTTTCCACAAAGGCGATAATGAAAAGCGCAATGGCAGCGTGGCGATGGGCGGCCAGGCCAAGGGTCCAGTCATAAAGGCTGCGCAGCACGGAAACGCCCTTTGCGGTTAAGACGATCAAAACGATGCGGCGCGGTGGCCGATATGGGGCTGATGTAACCGCATTTGGCCTTGTGCCGCAATGACCTTTTCCCGCAGAAAGCTCTATGCGGCTGGCAACGCAATTTTTGCGCAAAGCCCCATTGACCGGACGAAATTTACAGCTATTATCCGCCCCCACGATGGCGGGTGCGCAACGCACCCATATATGCCTGCCCCTGTGGCGGAATTGGTAGACGCGGCAGACTCAAAATCTGTTTCTCTTTGAGAGTGGGAGTTCGATTCTCCCCGGGGGCACCATCGACCTGCAAATTAGCGGATTGCCGCTGGTTGCAGATTTTCTCAATTTACAAAAGATATGAAACGGTAAAATACGGCGCAGATTAAATGCGTGTCTTGACCTGTTTTCTAAAGCATTTTTTGACATATCCTAGATTGTCCATATGGAGAAGGCTTCAGCACAGATAATGCCACAGCCTTCTAGTATCCGGATAAACAGGAAACAGGTTCAGTTGGCGAAAGACAACTGAACCTTGACCGATTTGCTGCGATCACGCGCGACGTCAAAGGCTTCTTTGGCGGTTTCAAGCGGGAAGGTCTGGGTGATGATCGGGCTTACGTCAATTTTACCGCTATCGATCATGCGAACGGCCTCGGCAAACTCCGTATGGAAACGGAAGGTGCCGGTGATTGTGATTTCCTTGGCGACTAGCGGATTGAACGGTACCGGAATTTCGCCGGCAACGCCGACCTGAACGAGGATGCCTTGCGGGCGCAAAACGCTGATGGCGGACCGCAAGGCCGCCGGGGCGGCGGAGCATTCCAGGCAAACGTCAAACTGGCCCTTATCCTGTTCATAAGGTTTAAGGTCATCGGCGGCCGTGGCGATGTTGATGGTGCGGGTTGCTCCCATCTGCTTTGCAACATTCAACGCAAAATCCTGCAAGTCGGTCACAACGATTTCGCTGGCACCGGCAAGTTTGGCAGCCGCCGCACAAAGACTGCCAATCGGGCCGGCACCGGTAATCAGAACCTTTTTATCCGCAAGATCACCTGCGCGTGCAACTGCATGCAGGCATACGGCAAGTGGTTCGGCACAGGCGGCTTTGCCGATGTCGGTTTGATCGTTGATGACGAAACACTGGCCTTCGCGCACATTGACCAGATCGCGGAACGCACCCTGAATATGGGGCATCGGCATTGCCGACCCAAAGAACTTCATGTTCAGGCAATGCTGCTGCAGGTTCTGTTGGCAATAACGGCACGTGCCACACGGATGGCTTGGGTTGATTGCAATCTTTTGCCCGACGGCCAGACTGGTTGCATCCGGGCCAAGTGCAACGACGGTACCCGAGGCCTCATGTCCAAGGATGATCGGTTCGCGCACGCGGATTTGACCAATGCCGCCTTCGAAATAGTAATGCATGTCCGAACCGCACACACCACCGGCACCAACACGGATAAGGACTTCGTCACCAACAGGGGCGGTGGTTGCTTCGGTGTCGATCCGAAGATCATCTTGGCCATACAGACGGCAAACGCGTGTTTGCATCGATTACTCCATCAGGGACGGCAACCAGGTTGACAGCGCCGGGATATAGGAAACAAGGAACAGGATAAGGATATTGGTCAGAAGGAACGGCATCAGCGCCCTTATAACCGTGGTCACCGGGGCTTTGGCGATGTTCGCACAGATGAACATGCAAATGCCTACCGGCGGGGTCGTCAAACCGATCATCAGGTTCAGAACCGCAAACACCGCGAAATGGATCGGATCGACACCGACATTGGTGGCAAGGGTCAGAAGTGGCACAAACAGGATGATCAATGCCGCAATCGTTTCCATGAACATGCCGACAATGAGCAGAACCAGATTGATCAGCAATATCACGGCATATTTGTTATCGGTGAACGACAATACCGCGTTTGAAATCATCTGCGGGATGCGTTCGGAAACAAGGATCCAGCCAAACACGTTTGCCAGACCGACAAGCGCAAGAATGGCGGCGGCGGTCACCGCGCTATCGATGATGATTTTCGGAACCTTGCGCAGCGGCAGTTCGCGATAAATGAAACAGCCGACAATCAGGGCATAGATACTGGCAATGACTGCGGTTTCAGTCGGGGTGACGATGCCGCTCAGCAAACCGCCGACAATCAGGGCCGTCATGGCAAGTGCCCAGAAGGCGCCGACGAAGGATCGGGCCAGTTCACCAAATCCCTGCCACGGCTGGTGAGGGAAATTGCGTCGGACCGCGATGATGTAGCAGGTGACCATCATTGCGAGACCCATCAGGATGCCGGGAATAGCACCCGCAATGAACATCTTGCCGACAGAAATGCCAGACAATGCACCAACGATGATCATGGGCATGCTTGGCGGGATGATCGGCCCGACCGTTGATGATGCCGCCGTAACAGCGGCGGAAAAAGCAGGCGTGTATCCGGCGCGGACCATGCCGGGGATCATCATGCCGCCGATTGATGCCGCGTCGGCAACAGCGGTTCCGGAAATGCCACCAAACAGCATGGAACCGGTAACATTGGTCAGGCCAAGGCCACCCCGCATCCATCCGACCATCGCATTGGCGAACCGCACAATACGCGGTGTAATTCCCCCGCCATTCATCAGGTTCCCGGCAAGGATAAAGCCGGGAATACAAAGCAGGACAAACACATCCATCCCGGCAAACATTTTTTGCGGGATCACAACAAGAGGAATGCCTTCCAGCAGCAAATAGCATAGCGAGGACAGACCCAGTGTCACGGCGACCGGAAGGCCGATGACGAGGCCGAGGGCAAAAACGCCAAGTAAAATTGCGAGGCTCATGGGAAGTCCTTCGTCGTATCTTCAGCTTTTCCGTCAGAAGCCCCGGCGATGACACGTATCATCCGCAGGACCGCGAAAAGGCCGAGAACGGCAAGAAGAATGAAAACGGTGGCGTGAATGAAGTCCATCCGGACGCCTAAAGCGGGTGAAGTTTGAAGAACACCGATTGAAACAAACATCCACGCAGGGGATAGCAGTATCAGGCAAAATGCCGCCGTCAGCCCGGCCGAGATGAACATCAATGCCCGCTGAATACGCAAAGGCAGCATTTCGCAAACGATGTCGACATTAACCAGTTCGCCATTGCGAAAAGACAGTCCGACGCCAAAAGCCGCAAGAAACAGCAGCGCATGACGCGTGAGTTCTTCGGTCCATACCGGTGAACTGGTCAAAAAGGTTCGCGACACAACCTGTATCAGGACCGTGCCGATCAGAATGCCGAAAGCGGCACCGGTTCCGATCCGGCAAAGTGCAATGATGGATGCGTATAATCTAGCAGAAAGCACGTTACTTCCCCGTCGAAAAAAGGTTCGGTCGCGCGTACGCAACCGAACCGGTAGCAATCAGTTTGCGAAAAGGTCTTCGACGACAGGACGGATTTCGTCGGAAACATTTGCAAGAACAGCGTCTTTTGCTTTCTGGGCAAAGGCCTGCGTGTCGACTTCAACGAAGGTCATGCCCTTTGCCTGAAGTTCCTTCGTCAACCGTTCTTCATCAGCGCTAAACAGGTCGCGCTCATATGCTTGGGCCCGTTTTGCAGCTTCCATGACGGCTTCCTTGTCGGCATCTGACAGTTTGCCCCAGGTGATTTCCGAAATGGTCAGATAAATCCATGAACGGACATGCTCGGTCTTGTTCACAAATTTCTGCACTTCGTTGAAGCTTGCCGAATCAATCAGTGCCAGCGGGTTTTCCTGTGCATCGATGGTGCCTGCCTGAAGCGAGGTAAAGACTTCCGAGAACGCCATCGGTGTCGGTTGCGCACCAAGCGATTTCCAGACATCAACAAAAAGCGGAACGTTCGGAACGCGCAGTTTCAGGCCGTTCAGATCGTCCGGGCTTTTGATTTCGCGGTTTGACGTCAGGTTGCGCGGGCCACGGGCAAAATAGGCAATCGGGCGGATGCGGGCTTTCTCGACGATCTGCTGTTCGATTTTGTCGCCGATTTCACCACTGGCAACGGCATCCATGTCTTCGAGCGTCTGATAGGCATACGGAACAGCCAGAAGGGCCGCCATCGGTGCCCAGTTCTGCAGGCTTTCACCGGTAATGGTCATGTCGACCGAACCAAGCTGCATGCCGTTGATCAGGTCGATTTCCTTGCCGAGTGTTTCGTTGGGGAAGACCTGCACATCAATACGGCCGTCGGTAAGGGTCGAAAGTTCCTCGCCGAACTTCACGGCAGCTTTGTGCCAGGCATTCTGTTCATTGGCGAGATGACCAAGTTTCAGGGTTATTTCTGCGGCAATCGCAGAGTTACCCATCATCATGGCGGCTACACCGGCGATCATCAGTTTCTTGGTCGTTTTTTTAAGCATCTTTTCCTCCCTGTTCGGTTGAGGCCTTAGGGCGACAACGTGGAATTTGCGTTGTCAAAAAGCTCCGTTCTGGAGCGGGCAATATCAGGCAGCGTATGCAGAATCTCACGGAGGTGCTCACGCATGGCTGCGCTGGCTGCTTCGGGATCACGGGATGTGATCGCGGAAACAATTCGGATATGCTGTTCGATGATCTCGTTCATCGGAAACTGGAAGTAACTGAGGTAGCGCACTCGGTCGAGCTGGGCGCGAACATCCTCAACGACCTTCCATGCGTATGTCTTGCCTGCCGCTTCTGCGAGGCAGCGATGAAAATCATGATCCAGTTTCAGGAATGCACGCGCATCGCCTTCCATGGCCTTGCGCTGATCGGTGATCAGTTGTTCAAGGCGTGCCAGAAATGCATCATCGGGCTTGATTGCGACGAAACGGGCAATGTCGGCCTCGATGGCTTCGCGGACAAAACGCGCATCAAGAACGGCGGCGACGGAAATCTTTCGGACATAGGTTCCGCGTTGCGGGCGAACCTCCAGAAGGCCTTCGTCGGCAAGCTTGATGAAGGCCTCGCGGACGGGTTGGCGGCTGACATTGTAATGTTTGGCAAGTTCGGCTTCGGACAGGCGCACGCCGGGAAGCAGATCCGTGCACACGATCCGTTCGCGAATAATGCGATGGATCTGTGGGCCTACGGCCTGATCGTGTGTGATTTCCCAGTCATTTTGTTCGGGATCGCCCATCAATCTCTCCTTGCTTTTCTGAGTCATGATGCATACTACCATACTAGTCAACAAAATTATGACGTGATATTATTCCTAATCGTTATAGTCGGTGTTGAAGACACCACGCCAATACAGAGAGAAACACATGAAACAAACCTGGAGATGGTTCGGCCCGCGCGATCTGGTCAGCATTGACGATATTTGCCAGGCTGGCGCACATGGCGTGGTTTCCGCCCTTCATCATGTGCCAAGTGGTGCTGTCTGGACGCCGGATGAGATTGCCAAACGTCATGCTGAAATCGCGACCATGAAGGATGGGGCGCCTTCGGGCCTTACCTGGGATGTCGTCGAAAGTCTTCCGGTTTCCGAATCGATCAAACGGCAGGTAGGTCCGTGGCGCGATCATATCGCAGCCTACAAGCAAAGCCTGTGTAACCTTGCCGATTCCGGGATCAACATCGTTTGCTATAACTTCATGCCGGTTCTTGACTGGACCCGAACCCATCTGAGCTGGCGTCTGTCAAACGGCGCAACCTGCATGCGATTTGATCTGGTCGACTTTGTTGCATTTGATCTGTTCATTCTGAACCGCGATGGTGCTGTCGATGATTATCCGGCCGCAATTGTTGCGGATGCAAAAAGTCGTTTCGCACAAATGTCCGAAGATCGCCGTAGTGAACTTGAACGGACGGTTGCCTTCGGCTTGCCCGGTTCGGTCGAGAACCTCTCGCTGGATGATTTGCGTGCGTTGCTTGCAACCTATGCCGATATTGATGCCGATACGCTTCGTAGCAATCTGGTTGCCTTCCTTGAGGAAGTCGTACCTGTCGCACGCGAGGTTGGTATTCGCATGTGCTGCCATCCCGACGATCCGCCCTTTGCCCTTTTGGGATTGTCGCGGATCATGTCGACCGAGGCCGACTATGCCTACATCATGCAGGCGGTGGATCTTCCGGAAAATGGCATAACGCTATGTTCCGGGTCGCTGGGTGTACATCCGGAAAATGATTTGCCGGGGATGATGAAACGCTTGGGTGACCGTGTGCATTTCATTCATCTGCGCAATACAAAACGTGAAAGCGAAGGGCTGCCATGCAGCTTCCACGAAGCAGAACATCTGGATGGCGATACCAATATGGTCGATCTCATCGAGGAAATCCTGCGCGAAGAGGCACGTCGCAAAGCAGCGGGACGCTTAGACTGGAACATTCCGATGCGTCCGGATCATGGGCAGGATATTCTTGATGACTTGAACCGGAAGGGGCAGCCGGGCTATCCGGCGATCGGGCGCCTCAAGGGCCTTGCCGAGTTGCGCGGTGTGCTGACGGCACTTTCGGCAAGGTTTGATCTGCTTGGGGTCCAAAAATGACATCTTCCGATAATTCCGCTGGTGCACCCGATGCAGACAGGGCAATGGCCGGTATCGTGCATATCGGGATCGGTGCCTTCCACCGGGCCCATCAGGCGGTTTATACCGACGTGGCGATGCAGGCCAAAGGCGGGAACTGGAGAATTATCGGTGTCAGTTTGCGCAGCACTGAAATTGTCGATGCTCTGAACGCGCAGGACTGCGCCTTTACGGTGATTGAACGTCATCCCGACGGCCCCAAAGCCCTTAGGATCACCAGCCTGTCAAAGGCAATTGCGGCTTCGCGTGATATTGCACCGGTTTTGGACGCGCTTACCGATCCGGCAATCGGGATCGTGACCATCACGGTCACCGAAAAGGCATATGGCATTGATCGGGTGTCGGGATGGGTTCAGGCGGAACATCCGGCCGTAAGACATGATCTGGCAAATTCCAACACGCCAACCGGGCTTCTCGGGATACTGGTTGCCGGGCTGAAGCGCCGCAAACAGGCAGGCATTCGACCGTTTACTGTCGTTTCCTGTGATAACCTGCCATCGAACGGAGTGTTGTTGCGCAACGGTGTGATTGACTTTGCCAAGCGTGTCGACCCGGACCTGGCAGGTTGGATCGCGGATAACGTTTCCTTTCCCTCAACGATGGTTGATCGGATTACGCCAGCGGCGACAGCTCGCACGTTTGAAGATGCCAAAAGTTTGACCGGAATGGACGATCCGGCTGCGATTGAAACCGAACCCTTTTCGCAGTGGGTTATCGAGGATGATTTCCCCGATGGCAGGCCCGCCTGGGAAGAAGCCGGTGCGATTTTGGTTCACGATGTCGAGCCATACGAACTTATGAAACTTCGTATGCTTAACGGCAGCCATTCCCTGATCGCCTATTTGGGGCAAGTCGGTGATTACCGCTATGTTCGCAATGCAATGGCAAATGAGGCCTTCTCGCAACTTGTTGCGCAACATATGGAAAATGCTGCCGCAACGATGGCACCGCTTGCCGGGATTGATTTTTCCGATTACGGGGTCGAATTGGTCGAACGTTTCCGCAATCCCGAAATCGCACACGAAACCCGTCAGATTGCCATGGATGGCACGGAAAAACTCCCGCAGCGGATTTTCTCCCCGGCTTGTGATCTACCGCAGGAAAGCAAGATGCTCGGTACGTTTGCCCTTTGTTTTGCTGCATGGATGGCTGTGATGCGCCAGCGCGTCAATACAGCACAGGATGGAACTGCTGAACTGCTCAATGATCCGCGTGCAAACGAAATCATGGAAGCACTGGCGGATCATCAGGATGCAACCGCGATATACGAAAAACTTTCCGGTCTTAAGGGCTGGATGCCCAAACAGTTGCAGGATAGCCAGTTCTGGCGTGAAGCCGTGATTGAACGCCTGTCGATACTAATGTCGGACGGCGCCGATGCCGCCATCAGGCACGAGATCAGTGCATGACATTGCTTTAGTTTCCTCTAGTCGATGAATGCATGATCGAAAGGGCATTTGATTAACCCGTAGCCATAGGGACGCATTTTTGCCGATGCTTCATGTGGTTTTGATTGGTGCGGCCATAAAACATATCGATAATATTGAAAGTGATTATCATTACTGATACGGTCCGCTCGTCACCGTTGTGGGGGCTGTCTGTCGGGGCTCGTAAAACGGGCCGTTTGGCAGGGTTTCATAGGCAATGATAGAACCTGCGCATGAGTTTCTGGAGGAACACACTTGCAAAGCTGTTCGAAGACCATCGGCGTCAGCTTGTCGCGATGGTGGTTCGGCGGATACGTGATCGTGAAGTTGCGGCCGAACTTGTGCAGGATGTCTATGCGCGCCTGATGCAGTCCGGTGATTGCGGGGAACCGGAAGCCAATACAAAGATGCTTTATGCATCCGTACGCAATGCGGTCATCGATCATCACCGCAGCAGCTTTGGCCGTGCGCAGGCAATGAACGGTGTTCTCCCGGCTCAGCTCTGGCTGTGCGAAACGTCATCTCCTTACGATCATGCCGAAGCCCGTCAGGCGCTTTCTGCGCTGGATCGCGCCTTGCTAGAACTTTCACCAAAGGCGCGCGAAATGTTCATCCTTCATCGTGTCGACGGCATATCCAACGCGAAACTGGCGAAAAAGTACGGGATTTCTATCAGTGCGGTGGAAAAACAACTGGCCCGGACCATGCGCCATTGCCAGGAACGACTGGCAGCCTATCGCGACGACGCCTGATAAATCCCTTACGCTCCTTGAGGATATTTTATCGTCATCCGTTATTGTATATAGAAAGGGAATTTGGCGGGTCACATCATTTGCTGGTATGAACGTCACATCATAACGGGCGAACCGGGAACCTATGCAAGGCGCTTTTGAACCGACTGAACAGCAAAAGGACGAAGCGGCACTCTGGCACGCAAGGCGCGCTGGTGGGTCGTTGTCTGCTGTGCAGGAATACGAGTTCGAAGAATGGCTGAATGCAGACCGGAACAACCGGCTGGCTTTTGACCAGATGCGTGTGCTTTGGGCCCGGATCGAAGAACCCTCAAGGCGTTTGGCGCAGACACGAAAAAAGCCCATGCTTTCCGGTTTCCTGTCAATGTTTCGGCCCCGGCGCTCCTTTGCCGCACTTGCAGGAATGGCGTTTGTTGCTGGCGCGATCTTTTTCCTGCATCCCGATTTTATTGATAATATTCAGGCCGATATCGTTAGTGGTCAGTCAAATGTCACGGCGGTTGAATTGCCCGATGGTTCGATTGTGCGGCTTGCCGCAAACAGTGCCCTATCGACCAACTTTGGTGGTGGTCGCCGGGAGATACAATTATTGCGCGGGCAGGCATTTTTTGAAGTTGTTCATCGCAACGGCGATCCGTTCAGAGTCCATACCGGTGACGTGACAGTGCAGGTCGTTGGCACCCGGTTCAATGTGGATCGTCTTTCACAACAGACTGTTGTGATTGTCGAGGACGGGGCTGTTCGTGTGTCAAGCGCGCAGGATGAAAACGGTGTTCTGCTGGGACCGGGGCAGCAGGTTGTTGTCAATGACGGAACACTTTTACCATCCGAAATCGGTGATGTCGGACTTGCGCTATCCTGGATGAAGGGGCGTCTTAGTGTGCACAACATGCCTGTCTCAGAGCTGACCGCCCGGTTGGAAAACTTTGACGAAGGTCGCATCGTTGTGATTGGCGATGTAGGAACGCGCAGTATTTCCGGTAGTTTTCCGACGACCGATATCCCCGGATCGCTTGAAACTGTTGCGGATGCAATTGGCGCAAAGGTCGTTAGAACCTCGCCATGGTTGACAGTTATTTATTGAGATTGCGAAAAATTCGCAAAAAATCATCCTCCGATGTGAGGACTCTTATTTCCCGTTCGTTTGTCTTTTTAGATGCAGGGGGGACCTGCCTGACAGAAAAGACGTTTATGGAGTGGGAAGTTGGAATTCAAACAAGCAAGAACAAGAACATACTCTCTGATTTCGGCATTGCTGGTTTCAACCGCAATGGCCGTGCCAGCAACATCGGGGGCGCTGGCGGCAAATGTGCAGACCGAAATTGCACAGGCGACCTATTCATTTGATATCTCGGTTTCCTCCCTTGCTGAAGGGGTTGCTGAAATCGGTGCCGCATCAGGCTGGCGGATCGCCTATACGATTGATCTGCCGTCTATCGATGGTGCGCGCGATATTCGCGGCGATATGACCGTTCCCGCCGCGATAGATGCATTGCTGCGCGGTACCGGACTTTCCTATCGTGAAGCCGGGGAACATTCCCTGATCCTGATCGACCCGGCGGCGGAAGCCGGGCAAAGCGGTGCGGCGGTTGTTGATCCGATCCGCGTTGAAGCCAACAGCACGCAATCCGATCTACCGCCCGCCTATGCTGGTGGCCAGGTCGCGACGGGTGGCCGTCTTGGCATGCTGGGTAACACGGACATCATGGACGCGCCGGTCAGCATCACGAGTTATACCAGCGAAAAGATTGCCGATCAGCAGGCCCAGACCATTGCGGATGTTCTTAAAAACGATCCATCGGTCAGAACGCCCAATAGCAGCGGTGGTATGCTCGATACTTATCAGATCCGCGGTTTCAATGTGAATACCGGCAACTCTGGTGAAATGGCGTTCAACGGGGTTTACGGTGTTGCGCCAACCTATCGCGCATTATCCGGGTTTGCCGAGCGCGTTGAAGTTGTGAAAGGGCCAGCAGCTCTTCTTGCCGGAATGGCACCTAATAGCGGTGTCGGCGGTGTCATCAATATTGTTCCAAAACGTGCCGGTGACGAAGATCTTAACCGGGTCAGTGCGGATTATGGACTTGGTGAGCAGGCAGGTGGCAATGTTGATTTCAGCCGCAGATATGGCGATGACGGTGAGTTCGGGGTTCGCTTTAACGGTGGATATCACAATGGTGATACTTATCTGGACCATCAGACACGCGAAACGTCACTTGGCGCACTTGCCCTAGATTATCGTGGAGATGATCTACGGCTATCGCTTGACGTTATTGATCAGCGTGAAAACCTGAATGCTCCCTTTCGCGAATATCGTATTGCTTCCGGCTTAACGATGCCGTCTGCACCTGACGGTAATAAAAATGTTACTCACGACTGGGAGTGGTCAGATGCCGTTGATCAGTCTGCCGTACTTCAGGGTGAATACGACCTTGATAGCAGTTTCACTCTGTTTGGCAGTTTTGGTGGTGGCAAGACCGAAGTGGATCGTTTGTTCGGTTATCCGATCATCCGGGCAAATGACGGAACGATTGAAGATGACAGTCTGTCGTTCATGCGCTTTCAGACAGAAAGATGGACTGCGAGTACCGGTGTAAGAAGCGAATTTGAGACACTCGAAGTCAAGCATAAGGTCACACTGGAAGCCAGCCGTTATGAAGATACCTTCAAGCGTGGGCAGGTTTTCTCGACAACTGATCCATTTTCCAACATTTACAATCCCGTGGCAAACGCACCGATTGCTGTGGCGGCGCCTGCGTCAAAACCAAAGATATCTGAATCCTATATGACCGGTGTTGCTTTAGCAGACACAATGTCGATTTGGGATGAGCGGTTTTTGGTAACAGTTGGTGCGCGCCAGCAGCGCGTTGAAACCAATAACTTCAGCGCTACGACAGGTGCTGTAACGGCTGCATACGATAAAAGCGTTGTCACTCCGATGGCTGGCGTGGTGTTCAAGCCTTGGGAAAATGTTTCTGTCTACGCAAACTATCTCGAAGGTCTTAGCAAAGGTGCGAACGCACCCATAACCGGCGAAGCCTTGTCGCCTTATGTCGCTGAACAGATCGAAACGGGTGTGAAGTTGGACTTCGGTTCAATAAGCACGACAGCAGCGATTTTCCAGATCACGAAGCCCTTTGCCCAAAATGTAAGTGGCAGTTATGAAAGCGACGGCGAACAGTGGAACCGAGGGTTTGAACTGAACGTCTTTGGGGAGGTGACGCCAAATGTACGATTGTTGGGTGGCGTCATGTTCCTTGATGCGGAACTGACTAAAACCAACAGTTCTACGACCCGCGGAAATAGCGCCGTCGGGACACCTGAAATGCAGGTCAACCTGACCGCTGAATGGGATACTCCCTTTGTCAAAGGGATGACGCTAAGCGGGACAATCACCCATACGTCGGAACAGTATATCGATACTGCCAATACTCAGGACATTCCCGACTGGACCACACTTGATTTGGGGCTACGCTACAAAACTTCAATTGCGGAAACACCCGTTACATTCCGCGCTACCATCCAGAACGTTACGGATGAAGACTACTGGTACGGTGTCAACGAGTTCAGCATGGTTTCTGTCGGGGCACCTCGTACGGCTCTGCTGTCTGTAACGGCTGACTTCTAGTCTGATGTCCGTTCGCTGGCAGATACACCTTCTGTTTATCATCCAGCTGGTTTCGATGGGCGCGATGGAGATGAGCGGGCCGTTCTGGCCCGTTCATTTGCGTTCATTAAGCCAATCAGACGACCTGTTCACATTTGCCAGTATTGCGGTCTATATCGGGCCGATGCTGGGCATCATGCTGACCAGCACGTTCTGGGGGCGGCTTGGGGATCGGTTTGGTCACAAGGCGATGATGATGCGCGCCCTTTTCGGGCTTGCGATTACCCAGCTTGCGTTGGCCTATGCCAATGACGTGTGGCTGATCCTGATGTTGCGGTTCCTGCAAGGGGCGTGTGCGGGCTATATTGCGCCGGCACAGGCTTATGGCGTCAGCATCGAAAGTCCGGCACGGCGGGCAAAGCTTTTTGCCTATCTTCAGGTTTCAACCAATGTCGGGTCGCTTGGCGGCGCATTGGTCGGTGGTGTGATCCTTGATCATGCGGCTTTCTTCTGGATCAACTTTTCAGCAGCCATTCTGTGCGCCGTTTGTCTGGGTTCGGTCTGGGCATTGCTGCCGGTTGTGGTGCCAAAAGATGCAGGGCGTGGTGCCGTTGTCAATGTCGCACCCACGGAAAAGATTAGCATTTTGCGATCACCACAGATCGTATCTCTTCTGACCATTCTGGGTGTTTTGTTGCTGGGCCGGATGGTGACACAATCGCCGTTTTCGATTTATGTGCTGAACATCTTTGATGTCGGCAACTGGATTGTCGGTCTTTGCTATGGCTTGCTGGCACTTGGTTTTGTCGTTTCAGCATCCCTTTGGGCACGCCATTTCGAAGGGCGTGCCGCGCGCGATGTTCTGGGCGGCATGTGTCTGGTGATTGCCGGATGTGTTGTGGTGACCTTGCTGGCCGGCGCCACCCGGTCGATCTTTGTTTTTACCGCGATGTATTTCATCTGGGGGGTGTTGCTTGGCGCGACGACGCCGGTATTGACCGCCCTTGTGTCACGCGCGGCGGGTGATTACCGTCAGGGGCATGTGCTCGGCCTTGCACAAAGTACGGCGCAATTTGCATCCATCGCGGGCATCGCCCTTGGCGGCTGGTTCAGTCAGGCCGCCGGTCTTTCAAATATCTATTTTCTTGTCGGTCTTGTCTACGCCATCGGGTTTATCCTGACCGTTTTTGCACGTGCGCGTGCATTCACGAGTGCCCGACCATCAGAAATTCCCGGAGAATAATAATGATCGTAAAAACGATATCGCGCCTGATTGCCGCCGCAGGTTTAAGCCTGCTGTTCATCCAGGTGGCACAGGCCGAAATGATCACCGTCACCGACATTGCTGGACGAGAGGTCAGGGTCAATGTGCCGATCCAAAGGGCTGTCTTGGGTGAAGGGCGGCAGCTTTATATCATCGCCGCACTGGATCGTGAAAATCCGGCAAAGCGGATTGTCGGCTGGCGCAAGGATTTGATCGAGGCCGACCCGGCCACCTATCAGGCCTATCTGGCGAAGTTCCCGGTCTTTGGCGATATACCGGCATTTGCTGGGCTGGAACAAAGCCTGATTGATATCGAAACCACGATTGCGCAAAAGCCAGATGTAGTTTTCCTGAACCTTGAAACACAACAGGCCGTGGACGAGGCGAACTATGTTGAAAAGCTTGGTGCGCTTGGTATCCCGGTGATCTATGTCGATTTTCGGCATGATCCGGAACACAATACCGAGCCATCCATCCGGCTGTTTGGCAAGCTGTTCGATCAGGAAGCTCGCGCAGAAGAGTTTATTAAATTCCGCGCCGCCGAAATTGCCCGCGTGACCGATAAACTGGCGGAAGCGAACCCGTCGCGACCAAAGGTGTTCATCGACCGGGCTGCCGGTTTTTACGAGGATTGCTGCCATTCATTCGGGGATGGCAATTTCGGCTCGATGGTCGAAATGGCAGGGGGCGACAATATCGCCAAGGACCTGATCCCGGGAACATTCGGGCAAATCAATGCTGAACAGGTTATGGTTTCAAACCCTGATCATGTGATTATCACCAGTGCCGCGTGGGATGCCTATGTGCCGGGCGGAAAATGGGTGCCGGTCGGGCCGGGAGCGGATGCGCAACTGGTAGAAAAGAAGCTGAAATATTATCCGACACGTTCGGCCTATCTTGGAATTGCGGCGCAAAAAACGCATGCGTTCCACGTTGTCTGGCATCAGTTCTATAACAGCCCCTATCAGTTCGTCGCGATCCAGCAGATGGCAAAATGGTTCCATCCGGATCTGTTTGCCGATCTTGATCCCGATGAAACGTTCCGACAACTGCATGACCGCTTCCTGCCAATCGATTATCAGCCGGGTTATTTTGCGTCACTGGACGCGGCGAAGTAATAGGTGATTCCCCGCGATAACATGATGGATATCGAGGGGTATTTGGCGATCTATAAGACTTCGAGAACCGGCGAGGTCAGAAGTTGACCGGTGGTAACATCGCCGATCCCGCGGTCGGTTTGATGCGGGCCGGGGTTGCAGGCCAATGTTGCGCCGAACAGGGCCTTGAAAACCAGATAGGGCGGTTGCCAGTCGACAATTGCATCTGTCGCGGTTCGGATATCGGCAAATTGCTGCGCAACATGATCCATCGGTGCGTCGGACACCAACCCACAAAGTGGCAGCGGAAGAAGCGCATCAAGTTTGCCGTTTGATGCGACCGCCATACCGCCACCGGCACGGATGACGGCATTGGCGGCGACCATCATATCGCGCGGATTGCCGCCGAACACCGTAACATTGTGGCTGTCATGCGAGACGGTGGTGCAAACGGCACCTTTCCAGTCACCCCATCCGGTCAGAAAGCCAACGCGTGGTTTGCTGTCTGCCTTTCCGTGGCGATGGGCAACGGCGATCATGGTCGTGCCTATAGGCGGCACCACATAGCCGTCTTTGACATCGGCGTCGTCTGTTGCCCAGCGAGTAAAGCGTGGCCGGTCAATGGTGGCGATCCGGACGCGATCCCCGGATGCAGGAACACGAAAATCATCGATGGTCAGGACATCCATCTTCATGGTGTCAGACAGGGGGGCGGGATCAATCGAAACCGCCCGTGATGCCATTTCACCGACCCCGGCGACGATTTCACCATTTGCGACAACCTGGCGTGCCCTGAAATCGGTCAGGTCGTCAAAGATGACAATATCTGCACGCCGTCCGGCAGCAATCAAACCAAGATCGGAACGGCCAAGGCGCATCGCGGCATTCAGTGTTGCCGCCCGCAACGCCCATTCGGGCTTCATGCCATAACGGACCAGCCGACGCACCACATCATCAAGCCCACCAGCATGAAACAGGTCATCGGGGAATACGTCATCGGTACAAAGCGTGACGGTTTGCGGCAGGAAACCCAACTCATTAAGCGTCTCGACAAAGCCCGGCAGAAGGTGGTCATGCGATCCGCGCATTTCAATCGCAAGACCGGCACGCAGTTTTGCCATCAGATCATCGTTTGAAACAAGTTCATGGTCGGAACTGACTCCGGCCGTCATAAAGGCCGCAAGATCGGGTCCTTTGAGGCCTCGCGCATGACCGCAGACAAGTTTCCCCGAAGCAAGCCCTGCCTGCATGATATTGGTCATGCGGGGATCACGATCAATCACACCACGCATATTCATGACTTCCGCAACTCCGGCGATTTCCGGCCAAGAGAGCATTTCGGCCATTGCCTCACCGTCAAAATCAGCACCGGATATTTCAAGGCCGGGAGCGGCGGGAACGCAGGACGGTGCCAGAACCAGAACGCGTAATGGCAGGTCACGTGTCGCTTCAATCGCCCAGCGGACACCATCAAGCCCCCGGACATTGCCAAATTCATGCGGATCCCAGACGATTGTGGTGACGCCGCGGGCAACGACCGTTTCGGCATAGATCGCCGGTGTGACCATCGAACTTTCGATATGCATGTGCGTGTCGATCAGGCCGGGGCTGACATAACCGCCCCGGGCACTGACGATTTTGCGGGCGTCGCTTCTGGTTGCCGGTTCATGGACGCTTGCGATCATTGGTCCGATCAGGCCGATATCGGCCTTGCGGATTTCACCGGTCACCATATCGACAAGCTTGCCACCGGTAATCAGGATATCGAACGGTTCATCGCCGCGTGCGGCGGCGACGGCACGTGTGCGCAATTTATGGCAGGTTAGATCGCCGGGTTCTGTCGTGCGATTATTCATTTCGCTGCTTCCGCCTTGAGGGCTGAAAAGATCAGGTCGCGCGCACGTTCCGTGTTAACAGAAACGGCATATTGCGCGTTTTTGATCGCGGTCGGGTGTGGGTCAACAATGGTTTGCCCACGCGAAGGACCGTGGCTGGTATCAATTTCGATATGTGCATCGGCAAAGCTGATCGCATCTTCATCAATCACGGCGACCGCCGCGCAAGGATCGAAAATCGCCATCGCATCGCGCCCGCGTGACAGGGCAATATTGATGTATCCTTCGCTCAGATCGGCCAGAAGTTCCGCATTTTTTCCGCCAGCATTGCGGATAGGTGTCACATCATTCGGGGTGGCCAGTACCTGCCGACAGAGATCAAGATCCACCATGCGCAGGGGCACCTGATGGGACAGGGTAATGGCAACAGCTTCGGGGTCGGCAAAGGCATTATATTCGGCGAGTGCGGTGTGATTGCCGCGCGTTACGGCACCCCCCATCCATGTCACACGGTCGATTTTGCGCGCCAGATCAGGCCGGGCCAGAACCAGGGATGCAATATTGCCAAGCGGGCCAAGGGCCAGAATATGGCGTTCATCATCCGGTCCGGATTTGCCTTCAAGCCAGTTGCAAATACCGTCGAACGCGCTGCTTTCGGCAATCGGACGGCAATCGGGAAGATGTACGCCGCTTGATTGCATGCCAAGGGGGCCAAGAATCCGTTCGGCGGTTTCAAGTCCACCCATAACCGCCGTTTCCCGGCCGGTATGGATTTTGAAACCCCAGCCAAACTGGCGTGCGGCACTGGCTGTATTGATCCGCACACGTTCAAGCGGGGAATTCCCGGCAATCAGGGACATTCCGTCGATCCGCTTTCCGGCATGGATGACAACCAGCACCGCAGCCAGATCGTCAAAGCCCATATCGGTGTCGATCCAAAGTCCCATCAGAGGCTCCCGACGCGCGATAGGGGTGCGGCCTGCGATACAGGCAGATCGAATTTCAGGACAGAACCGAATTCATGGGCCGGAAGGCTGGCATCGCATTCCGCCTTGATCGGGCCAAGTGGGGTATCAAGCAGGTATTCCCGTGTTCCACCGGCAAAAGACGTACCGCGTATCGTGCCCTCGAACGGTCCGCTGCCAAGGGAGACCATCGACGGTCGCCAAGCAAGGCCTTTGGCATCAAGAGGGGCCGTGCCCGACAGTTCGACAGTTCCGGTCGCGGTTTTAAGTTTGCCGTTTTCAAGCGCGAAGACATTTTCAAACCCGACAAAGTCCGCAACAAAATCGGAAACAGGGCGGTTATAGATATCTTCTGGTGTTCCGATCTGTTCGATATGACCATCAAGCATCACGATAATCCGGTCCGCCATCGCAAGGGCTTCGACCTGATCGTGGGTGACGAAGATCATCGTGACACCGCTTTCCTTTTGCACACGCTGCAATTCGGTCCGCATTTCAAGGCGTAGACGGGCATCAAGGTTTGAAAGCGGTTCGTCAAGAAGCAGCACCTTGGGTTCCATCACCATCGAACGCGCCAGCGAAACGCGCTGCTGCTGGCCGCCGGAAAGCTCGGCGGGTTTGCGGGTGGCGAATTTGGACAGCCCGACAGTACGAAGGCCTTCCTGAACCTTGTCGTCCAGTTCCTTGCCGCGAACTCCCATCAGCTTCAGGCCAAAGGCAACGTTTTCATAGACGTTAAGGTGCGGGAACAGGGCATAGGACTGAAACACCAGCCCGACCGGGCGTTTGTTGGCGGGGGTCCGGGTGATGTCGACATTATCAAGGATGATCTTGCCCGATGACGGCTCCATCAACCCGGCAATGGCGCGCATGGTGGTGGTTTTGCCGCAGCCCGACGGGCCAAGCAGGGCAACCAGTTCTCCCTTGCCGATATCAAGATCCATTTCCGGTACGGCAACATTTTTACCGTAAGACAGGGTCAGTTTTTCAAGACAGAGAAAGCGGGCATCAGACATAGCGGGAAAATCCTAGGAAACGTTCGGCCAGAAAGACAATGCCCAGCGACATGAAGGCAAGCAGCGCGGACAGGGCTGCGACCGACGGGTCATAGGTGATTTCCATATAGGCGAGCATGTCGATTGGAAGGGTTCGGACACCGGGCCCGGACAAAAACAGGGAAACCGGCACCTGATTGAAACTGGTGACAAAGCCGAGAATGAAGGCAGCAAGAATACCGCCACGGATATTTGGCATCACCACGCGGAAAAAGGCACCAATCCGCGACGACCCCAAAAGCACGGCGGCTTCTTCAATGTCGGATCGCAAATTATTCAGGCTGGCCGACACCACGCGCACGGCGTAGGGCAGGATCAATGCGGTATGCGCCAGGAACAGCGCAAAAAGAATGCCGAAATTGAAAGGTACGACGAAGTAACGCAGCAGTGCCAGACCGACAATGATGCCCGGCACAATGATCGGTGACGATACGATGGTCCGGATGGTTTCCGCACCGGGGACCTTGTAGCGCGATAGCGCATAACTTGCCGGAATGCCAAGGATCAGGGCGGCAAGCGTGCCGCCGATGGCAAGAAACATCGAGATGCCGAAACTCGCACGGAAGCTTTCGACCTCGAAGACTTTCAGCACCCAGCGCAGGGACAGCCCCTGTGGTGGGAAGGCAAGCGTTTCGCCGGCCGACAGCGATGCCGCGATAATGATCAGGAACGGACCAATCAGAAAGGCCAGTACCAGTAAAAGAATGATCGGGGAAAACAGCTTGTTGGTCATCGCTTGTTCCTCGCGGTGGCAAGGCGTTTGAGCAGAAGATTGGCCGCAAATGCCATGACGATCAGGATCAGGGCGATCACACTGGCCGATACGAAATCATTGGCAACAGTCACGCGCTGATACAGCAGGGTTTCAAGCATCAGAACCTTGGAACCGCCCAGAATGGCCGGGGTGATATAGGCGGTCATTGATCCGGTGAAGACCAGCGTACCACCGATCACAAGGCCCTCTTTGGTTAGCGGCAGGATGACTTTGGTGAAAACCTGCAACCAGTTGGCGCCAAGAACGCGAGCAGCCGGCACCGCATCGCGCGGCATGTTTTCAAGCGCACTGATCAGTGAAATGATCATCAGCGGCAGAAACAGTTGCAGCAACCCGATGAAAACGGCTGTTTCGGTGAACAGAAAACGGATCGGTTCATCCGATAGCCCGACGGCAACCAGTGCCTTGTTCACAAAGCCGGTTCGGCCAAGGATGACCAGCCACGCGTAGGTCCGTGCCACCGGCGAAATCATTAGCGGCAAGACAACAAGGCCGGTGATCCTGCCCTTGCCCTTCGGCGGCAGGTTCACGATTGCAAAAGCTGCGGCATAGCCGATCACGGCTGAGGCTGCCGTGACCAGTGCCGCAAGTTTAAGCGTGCGCAAAAAGACCGTCTGATTCAGCGACTGGGAGAAGAAATCGATATAGGCCTGTATCGTCCAGCTGTCGCCCGATCGAAAACCTTCGGACAGAAGAATCAGAACCGGGGCCAGAAAGACCACAGCGGCAAAGATCGCGGCAGGGAGGACCAGCGCAAAGGCTTCGGCCCGGTTCTGAAACATCTCGGCAACCTTATCGTCGGTTAAAGTGAATAAGTGGTGGCGCGAGCGAGGCTCGCCGGATCGGGGTAAATGGCGACATGCCCCGATACGATAATGGGTTCGGTGTCGGTTACTGGCCGACCTTGTTGTTCCATTCCGACAGCCAGGTTTCCTGATTGTCGATGGCAACCTGTGACGGGATCAGATGCAGGTTGGCAACAGTATCGGCCCCATAGGTCAGATTTTCGGCAATCTCGTCGGAAACCTTGACGTCCTTGTTGGCCGGGCTGTCGACAAGGTTTTCCGCCAATGCCGTCTGGATTTCGGTCGAAAGCCAGAAATCCATGAATTCAAGTGCAAGATCGCGGTTCTTGCTGCCTTTGGTCAGGACCATGACATTCATGCCGCCGGACTGGCCTTCCTTTGGGGTTGCCCATTTGATCGGCAAATCCATTTTCGAGAAGCCGGACCATGCAAAACGCCCGATGGGTGCTGCCCAGATTTCTTCCTGCTGCATCAGTTGCACCAGCTGGGAAGAACGGACATAGAAGGTGACGATCTCGTTCTTCTTTTCGCCAACGGCAGCAATCGGGGTTTTCAGCGACGGGTCTTCATCGCCAAGTGCCTTGCCCAGCATATAAAGGGTCAGCGGGCCCTGTGTGGTCGTGACGTTCGGAAGGGCGACATGATCAACCACGTCATCAGCCAGAAGGTCCGACCAGCTTTCGACTGTCATCTTGTCAGAACGATAGGCGATCGAGCTGGCATAGAAGGTGTAACCAACACTCATGCCATCGCCATTCGGGTCTTTGGCAATGTCGTAAAGCTTGTCAAAGTTCGACAGCTTCGACGTATCGATCTTGTCGGTCAGGCCATCCTTGGCAGCGGCCAGTGCATCGCGCATGGAAATAACCGCAAGGTCGATGACCGGATCGGCTTTGTTGGCTTCGATTTTGGCGAGACGTTCGACCGAGTTGCCGGTTTCAACAACCAGTTCGCAACCGCATTTTTCTTCGAACGGGTCATACAGGAGTTCCTTGAATTCATCCTGTGCGAAACCATAGACCGAAATGGTCAGGGTCTTTTCCTGGGCCTTTGCCGCACTTACGGGCAGCAAAAGGGCAGCAGAAGCCATAAGCAGTTTTTTGATCGGCATCACAGCGTTTCTCCGGTTGGGAAGGGTGCGTCAGGGGAAGCCGCCGGTCCGCTTGACGCGCGGACCATCAGTTCCATCGAAACCTTCGACGTATCGGCAGTGACGGTCTGTTTTGCCGCCTTGCCATTTTGAACGGTGGATTTTCCCTGTTCGATTTCACGGACAAGGGCGGCGATGGCCAGCTCGGCAATCCGGGCCATATCCATATGCACCGTGGTTAGCGAAGGGGTCACCACGGGGGAAAAAATCAGATCGTCAAAACCGGTCACGCTGACCTGCTGGGGGACCTTGATCCCGGCGGTCTGCAATTCGGTCAGAACGCGAAGGGCATGCAAATCCGAAACGGCGGCAATCGCCGTGACGCCGTTTTTAACGTGGTCAATCAGGCCAAGCGATGCCCGTTCGCCACTTTCGTGCATCAATGTTTCAAGCCAGACCGTCGTATGACGGGTATTGCGACCAAGGGCCGATTTCATGCCGCCGATCCGGTCATTCTGCACATTCGATGCCGGATCATGCCCGATCAGAAGAAAATTCTTATGCCCCAGATCGACCAGATGGCGCGCAACCTTCGCCCCGCCTTCCCAATGGTCCGCCGAGACGGTGTTGCCCGGTGTTGAAGGGGTATCGACCATTGCGACAGGACATCCAACATCGCCGATCCGTGTACCACGACGCGGAATGACGACCAGACCATCAACACCTCGTTCGATCAGGCGACTGATGGCCTGTGTCTGGGTGGTGACCTTGCCACGCGAGTCCGCAATCAGAACCCCATATCCGACATTTGATGCTGCCGCTTCCATGGCCTGCGCAATTTGCGGGAACAGCGGATTGGAAATATCGGGAAGGACAAGCCCCAGAACATTTGATCGGCCCGTGCGCAGTGCGCGACCCGCATTACTGGGAACATAACCAAGTTCGTCGGCCTTCTTGCGGATTTTATCGACCAGATCGGTCGATACCCGTCCTTTCCCCGACAGTGCGTTCGATACGGTTGCCGAAGACACGCCTAAGGCGTCGGCAATCATGCTCATATTCGGTCCGGAACGCGGTGAAGCCACTTAATACCCCCGTCAAACATCCAAAAGATGTGATCTGGCAACATTGATTAATTGGTTAATCGATTAATCATACGCTACCGGACTCTTTTTAAAGAGTCGAGGGGTAAATTTATACAATATCCTGTTCACGGCGTTCTGCGCGGACTTGTTGTTCGTCGATTTTTGAAGTTGTTCCGGAAATAGCTGCTCTATAATGGCATTTCTTTTTCCATAACGGGTCTTGGCGTGCCGTGGGGTCTCAGGTGTGATTACTGACTGTGAAAATTGCGCGCATGCCGCCAGAGGCAAGGAAAGCTGTCTCGCAATGCCAGTTGCAGCGTTCGCAAATACTGCGCACCAGATGCAGGCCGATGCCTTCACCCTGATCGCGGGCACAATCCCCGGCACAGGTCATCAGGTTGTTTTCGACAATCAGTTTGTTGGCTTCAAGCCGAACCGCCACCTGCCCCTTCGGCGTATGTTCGAACGCATTACGAATCAGGTTGGATACGACAATCATCAGGGCCGCAGGTGATGCTTCGATCTCGCCGCTTTCTGCGTCAGCACTGAATTCACATGTCAGATTCTTGCCGTCGGTCAGATAGGCAAGATCAACAATGGCTTCGCGCACGAAAGCCGGATAGTCGATCTTTTCGTGTATGCCGTTAGGCGTTGCTTCGCGCCCGAGCCAAAGCAGGGTTTCAATCAGTTGCTGCATATTGCGGTTGGCTCGTTTGATCCGCGCAGCCAGACGAACCTGAATTTCGTTTAACGGAGTTTTATCAAGCAGTTCAACATTGCCGCTGACAATCGTTACCGGGGTTCGCAGTTCATGACTGGCCTGACGCAGGAATTCGCGTTCGCGTGTCACGAACCTGTCGACCCTTACCAGTGACTGATGCAGTTCGCTGGCGACATCATTCAGTTCGGTAAAGCCAAAATCGGGTACCGGTTGGTCAAGGTTTTCGGGTGACAGGGTTTTCGCCCAGCTTTGCAGGTTTTCCGATGGCTGCGTCATGCGTTTGCCGATCAGCCAAAGCACATAGGCAAATATCGCCATAACTCCGAGTGCAAACGGGATGGAAAGAAGGGCCAGTTTGTGAAGGCGCGCAAAATAGACGCTGTCTTCATCTCCCGCGTGATAGGTCTGTAGCAGCATGATCTGCGTGCCGTCGGCAAGAATATGGGGGAATACCAGAAAGACCGGATTATCCGGATCTTTTTGTGCAGCATATTTATCGGTGTTCAGATAATAAAGCTCGCCCGGATCGATATCTTGGGGTTTGTAGCGGTTGCGCAGAAGCTCCGGCAATTCGTTGTAGTCTGTAAAGGTCTGAATGTTAAAGCCATTGGGAAGCGGGGCAGTTGGGTCATTGCTGCGCATTTCATCATATTGATCGGCAATGGTCTGCAACTGGAAACTCGCGACCATCCATTTGCCGTACAGCATGTAGAAATTAACGACACCGGTATAGATCACCAGTGTAACGACAAGTGCCAGCAAAACGTAGTTCCGCACAAAGCGGGAAAAAGTTTTCTGGATTGGTGCGCAGGAATGCATTTCTTTTACTCGCGAAGGGCCACGCCCTGGCCGGCAACTGTATGTATCAGGTTTTGATCGAATGGTTTGTCGATGCGCATCCGCAATTTGTAAAGATGCGTTTTAAGCGCATTGGTATCTGGCGGATCGCCCTGCCACAATGCCATCGACAATCGTGACCGTGTCACGACATGCGGACTGTTCTGGGCAAGAACTTCCAGAATGGTCCAGCTTGTCGGGGACAGATTGATTGCCTGTCCGGATCGCGCAACATGTCTGTTTTCAAAATCAACGATCAGATCGCCAAGCGAAAAGCGCCGGATTTCGCCACTGCGGCGGCGCGACAGAACCCTTGTACGCATCAGAAGTTCTTCAAGCGCAAAAGGTTTGACCAGATAATCATCCGCCCCGGCACTGAAACCTTCAAGTTTGTCTGCGAGTGTATCGCGCGCTGTCAGCATCAGAACCGGGGTGTCGATCCCCTCGTTGCGCAAGGCGTTGCAGATGCTGATGCCATCGCGAAACGGCAACATGATATCAAGCAATATCACATCATATTCGCCAGTCAGTGCGCGCTGAAAACCCGTTTCCCCATCAAAGGCGTGATCGCATTCGATGCCTTCTATTGTCAGGTAATCGCTTATTGTTCCGGCAATATCCATGTTGTCCTCGACCAGAAGGACCATGATGTTGGCGGTTGATTTCATGTGCTTGTGGTTCCGGTTTCGGCGTTTTTGCCAGATGCTGAAGATACCAGATTGCCCTAAAAGCGGTGAAAGGTCAGCCCGGTTCGAAAAGCCGGTTGGCAAACAGTTTCAGATCATCCTGAGTGTCGATGTCGAACGCTGCATTTGGCATGGCGATCGCACTGATATCGTGACTGCTGCTATTGAGCACCTGTTGTGCGCCGCGGGCGCCGTCCAACTTGGAAAGTTCCGGGAAATATGCGGCTGGAAACAGGGCGGGGACGCCGTTCATTTCCTTATACCGCGATGCGATGACATGGCTTCCGGCAAAGGCATTCAGAAGTTTCTGATAGTCATTTCTGGTCAAGCCGACCTGATCCGCAAGGGCGATCAGAACGCCGTCATGCGTACCGGCTGCGCAAATTCCGGCAATCCCTGCTGCAATCGATGATCCCATACCGGATTGCCAGTTGTCGTTGGCGATGGTTTTTGCGCGATTGCCGATCACCGAAAGGATTTCATCGCGAAATGCACCCAGCACGACATAAAGATCATCGTTGAAAATGGGGCGAAGCTGATCAATGGCGTGCTCCAGCATCGACTTGCCATCGATATCTGCAAGCTGTTTGCGTCCGCCAAATCGTGTGCTTTCACCCGCTGCAAGGATAAGACCGGCAATTTTCATCATTCTGCCGCCTGAGCGAGTGCCGGGGCGGCATCAAATTTGTAAAGTGCCGCATGAATACCCGATAACATTGAAAGTGCGATGCTTTCGGGCAGTTGTCCGCCAATATCGATCCCGGCGGGGCTGGCTACCGGGAAGGGCAGGGCAAGCTTGGCAATTTCCGCACGTTCAAGAACATCGACAAAACGATGCCGCGGACCCAGCATGGAAACATGACGCAACTGGCTGGATTTCAGAATCTGAAGCGCCTTGGCATCGATATCAATGCTGTGCGACATCAGGATTGCCGTATCGACGCGATGTTGCGCAACATAATCAACCAATGTTGTGTCGATCTGACGCAGGATGGTGCCTGCCTTGGGGAAATGTTCGGGGCGGGCATTCGCTGGGCGCGGGTCAACCAATGTGGTTTTCCAGCCCATTTCATGTGCGATGGAAACCACAGGCCGCGCATCCAATCCACCCCCGACGATCAGGATGTGGGGTTCAGGCACAATCGGGGTTACAAGCCAGTCACCATCAGACCGGTTTTCGATATAGCCGGTGCGCTGGCCGGTATGGTCCGCACGTTTGAAATATCCGCGGGTATCGCCGACTTTCTGAAAATACAGACCGCTTTGGCGCACCATCAAAGCATCGCACAGGTCGGAAAGCCCAAGATCGTTCGAGTGGTCAAGGGGTTGCAGCATGATGAATACCTTGCCGCCGCAACCAACGCCCAGCCGGAAAGACAGGTCGTCTTCGTCATTTCCATCATAAACCAGCATGACCGTTTTGCCGGTAACCATGGCGCGCCTTGCGTTACGAATGATATCGGCTTCAAGGCAGCCGCCGCTGAGCAGCCCGAATTGCTGCCCCTGCCCGTTGATCAGCATCATGGCCCCGGCCTTGCGATAGGCCGAACCCTCGGTGCGATAAACGGTACCAAGAACCCATTCGGTATCTGTCTTGTTTTCCTGCCAGACGCGTAGCATGGCCGATAACTGGTTACTCATGATGTGCTCCCGAAAAAGGGGCTGCCCGGGGGACGGGTGGGGACCCGAAAATGCCCCCCGGGCAACATGCCTTACACGAAGTCGAAACCGGCTTTGGTCATCGGAAGATCCGTGATCCGTTTTCCGGTTTTGGCAAAAATGGCGTTGGCAACAGCCGGAGCGGTCGGGGGGACGCCCGGTTCGCCAACGCCCGTAGGGGCATTGTTCGATTGAACAATTGCCACTTCGATGGCAGGCATTTCGGCATTTCGAAGCAGTTCGTAATCCGGGAAGTTGAACTGATCGACTTCACCATCCGTCAGGGTGATTTCGTTGCGGAAGGCGGCACATAGCGCATAGCCAGCACCGCCTTCCATCTGTGCGCGGATGACATCGGGGTTAACAGCTACCCCGCATTCAACCGCCATGAACAGTTTGTTCACATGCACACTGGTGTCTTCGATCGTGACGTCGGCAACAACCGCAACGCAGGTATTGAACGAAAGGTGTGCGGCAAAACCACGTTTGTCGCCCTTTTCCCATCCGGATATCTCGCGGACAAGCTTGATGGCTTCGATCATGCGGGCCTGATTGGTGCCTGCCGGATCAAGCATTGCAAGGCGCATTTCGATCGGGTCCTGCCCCGTTTCGGTTGCGAGCATATCCATCAGTGTCTCCATAACATATCCGGTGTGGGTATGTCCCACCGAACGCCACCACAATATGGGGGTCGGGGTCTGGAAGTCGCTTAACCCGATGCCATGGTTCGGGATGGTATAAAGACTTTCGGTGACACCCTCGACCGATGTCGGGTCGATGCCATCCTGTACCATGCCTTCCATCGGGCCACCCTTCATGATGGATTTGACAGCCATCCGGTGATCCCAGCCAATAATCTTGCCATCACTATCCAGACCGATTTTTGCCCGGTGTACGGCCATCGGGCGGTAATAACCGCCGCGAATATCGTCCTCGCGGCTCCAGACCAGTTTGACCGGAACTTTGCGGCCCGAAACGGCAAAGGCCATGGCGGCTTCGACATTATAGTCGGAGGCGCCGTTGGCACGACGACCGAACGAACCGCCGGCATAAAGCGTTCTGATCTCGACCTGTGACGGTTCCAGTCCAAGGGCGGCTGCGACCATTGGCCGGGTCAGGGTCGGAAACTGGCAGCCATCATGTAGGCGAATGCCATTTTCGGTTGGCTCGATGATGCAGTTTTCCGGTTCCAGCGGGGCGTGAGCCAGGAACGGGAAGGTGAATTCTGCATCAATGGTTTTGGTGGCATTGGCCAGAAGCGGTTCAACGGATGCCAGCGGCACTTCGTGATTGGCGTCAAACTGCGGCGCATCAAGCAGTACCTTGTGATCGGCAATCATGGCATCCGTGCTGCGTGTTTCGGCCTGGCTGAAATCCCATTCAACAGAAAGGGCATCACGTGCCTGAAACGCAGCCCAGGTGTTTTTGCCAAACGCCACAACTCCTGCCTTGTTCGGCAGAATTTGTGCAGCAATGAACCCTGCAACATCTTTGGACGCAGTGTCGTCAAAGGAGGTGACGGTGCCACCGAATTTCGGGCTGCGCATGATCGCGGCATAGATCATCCCCGGCAGATTGACATCCATTGCAAAGATTGCGGTGCCGTTCGTCTTGTCGGTGTTGTCCTTGCGATGCAGTTTATTGCTGCCAATCAGCTTGAACTGATCTGGGGTTTTAACGGTTGGTTTTTCAACCGCCTCAAGGGTTGCTGCAATCGCGACAAATTCTCCGAAATGCCCGGAATTGCCACCGGATTTCAGCATACCGTTTTCAACGGTGATGCTGCTGGCATCGACACCCCATTTCTGGGCAGCCGCACGGACCAGAAGATCACGCGCTGCTGCACCGGCTTCGCGATACTGCATGAAGGAATTGGCGATGGATGTTGAGCCACCGGTTCCCTGTGCATGGAAGAACAGGTTGGCATAACGTTCATTGTCGGCAGGGGCGAATGCCGTCTGAACCGTCGCCCAATCGGCGTCGAGTTCCTCGGCAACCAGTGTCGTCAGGCCGGTTGTGGTGCCCTGACCCATTTCGAAATGTTTGATGATGACGGTTACCGTGCCATCGGCATCGATTTTGACAAACGGGTTAAGATCGGTTGCGGCAACCACACCGCTGCCTGCTGCAAGAACGCCCTTGGCATTGACGCCGACCAGAAGGGCGGCGGTACCGGCGGCTGATCCGATCATGAAGCCGCGACGTGATACATTGATTGTCATGACTTATGCCTCCAGCTTTTCAGACGCCAGTTTGATGGCTTCGTTGATGCGTACATAGGTCACACAACGGCACGCATTGCCGTACATGTATTCCTTGATTTCATCGTCCGTTGGTTTCGGATTCTCGGTCAGAAGGCCGATGGCCGACATGATCTGTCCGGATTGACACCAGCCACATTGTACGACGTCCTTTTCGCGCCATGCGGCCTGGACCGCTTGGGCGATCTTGTCGGTTGCGCCTTCAATCGTCGTGATTTCGCTGTCGACAGCGTCTTCAATAAAGGTCTGGCAGGAACGGGTCGGGTACCCGTCAATGTGAACGGTACAGGCGCCGCAATAGGCGACGCCACATCCAAACTTGGTGCCGGTAAGTTCCAGTCCGTCACGCAGAACCCATAATAGCGGGGTGCCGGGTTCTGCTTCGACGGTGCGGGATTCTCCGTTTATTTTCAGCTGATACTGCATGGCCGCCTCATCTCTCTCGATAAACTGTGATTTATCTTCGGATGAGTTGGGGTAACCGATGGGTAAACGCCCCTGAGGAGCGGCCTGCCATCGGGCTTATTGCGGATTGACGGCCAGTCCCTCAAAGTCCTTGAGCACGTTTAGCACAATCGAGGTTTTGACATGCTGCACGGAATCGTGCGGCAGCAAAACCTCGTTTACGAAATGCGAAAGGGCGGCAAGGTCTTTGGTTACGACCTTCAGGTGATAATCCATTTCCCCGGTCAGGGAATAGGCTTCCAGTACTTCGGGAAGGTCTGCGAGCAATTCGGCAAACCGTTTGGCATTGTCGCGATTATGCGTCGCCAGGGTTACGGAAATCACCACCATCAGGCCAAGGCCCATTTTTTGCCGGTCGATATCGGCGCGGTATCCGCGAATGAAACCTTCGGCCTCCAGCCGGGCGCGGCGGCGCGAACATTGCGACGGCGATAGGGCGATCCGTTCTGACAGGTCATTGTTGGTCAGGCGTCCGTCGCGCTGCAATTCGGCAAGCAGTTTCAGATCAAGTTTATCAAGTTGCGTCATTCATGCACCATTTCGATGATTGATGCATGATATGTGTATGAAATGGCGAAAATCAACCGGGAATGCACGCACATTGCGGGCGATCTGGCGCAAGATGGGTCCATAACAAGAACCATTCCAATTCCAGATCAAGGAGCCTTCGATGGGACCGTTTCCACATGATGCCCCCCGCGCAACAATCACGGCCGATAACCCGGCCGGAACCGATGGCTTTGAATTTGTCGAATTTGCCCATGAAGAGGCCGAGAAGCTTGAAACCCTGTTTGCGCGCATGGGCTATATGCCGGTTGCCAAGCACAAATCAAAAAACATCACCGTCTGGCGTCAGGGTGACATCAACTACATCCTGAATGCCGAGCCGGGTTCACACGGGATGAAATTTGTTGAAAAGCATGGTCCCTGTGCGCCGTCGATGGCGTGGCGGGTGGTGGATGCCAAGCATGCCTTTGATCACGCGGTTTCCAAGGGGGCGGAGCCGTATACGGGCGATGACAAAACCCTTGATGTCCCGGCGATTGTCGGCATTGGCGGATCGATTTTGTATTTCATCGATGCGTATGGTGAAACCGGTTCGGCCTATGACGCGGAATTTGACTGGCTGGGCGAACGCGACCCGAAACCCGAAGGGGTTGGTTTTTATTATCTCGACCATCTGACGCATAATGTCTATCGCGGCAACATGGATAAATGGTGGGATTTCTATCGGGAGCTTTTCAATTTCAAACAGATCCACTTCTTTGACATTGCTGGTAAAATCACCGGTCTGGTCAGCCGCGCGATTACATCGCCGTGCGGCAAAATCCGTATTCCGCTAAACGAATCAACCGATGACAAAAGCCAGATCGAAGAATACCTCAAAAAATACAACGGCGAAGGTATTCAGCATATCGCGGTCGGGACGGATGGCATTTATGACGCCACCGACAGGCTTGCGGCCAATGACCTTAAATTCATGCCCGGTCCGCCCGATACCTATTACGAACAATCCCATGATCGCGTGCAGGGCCATGACGAGCCGATTGAGCGCATGAAAAAACACGGCATCCTGATCGATGGCGAGGGCGTTGTGGATGGCGGCATGACCAAAATCCTGTTGCAGATTTTCTCGAAAACCGTGATCGGCCCGATCTTCTTTGAATTCATCCAGCGCAAAGGCGATGAAGGCTTTGGCGAGGGCAATTTCCGCGCCCTGTTTGAAAGCATCGAAGAAGACCAGATCCGTCGCGGTGTCCTGAAAGTCGATGCGGCGGAATAGGATGAGCCTGCCCAAGGTATTGAGAAATATACCTTTATCGCCGCATTGAGCTTTGAATAAGAACTTTTTTTCGGTTTTTCTGAAAAAGTTCTTGATTTGTTCTTTTGGTTGTGCCATAAAGATAAAGTCAACAGGACAAATGGGTCCGGAGACAAAACCCGCAAAGCGTGATTCGCTTTTGCGGGTTTTTTGCGTTTCGGGCGGCAAAAACAGGAATGGGATGATGGGACAGCGATCTGACGGGATGAGATGGCGGGGACGGCGTCGCCAAAGGAGCATCACTGGCGCATGGAAAAGCCATTACGGTGGTGGTGTGTTCGTGCCGTAAGGCCACGCGAAATTTGCGAAAAACGGGTGTTTATCATGACGGGAGAAATGTGTCCTTGGGGCAAGGGCGTTTGTTCGGGGCTGGGATAGCCGGGGCGAGGTGAAGCTGGTTAGGTCCAGCTCAGTGCAGTCCGGGCCCAGTTCGGGGCCAGTCCGGTCAGTGAAGCGTGACAATGCCGAGAATCAGCGGGCCCGAATTGCGCCCGGATTGGATCGGCACGGGATCGACTGGCCGGGGTGCTGGGGTGCCGGGGTGGCAGGCAGGATCGGTTGCCAGCGGGCCGATGGTGCGTTCGGAGGTGCCGAAAGGTTGGTCATCGATGGCGGGAGTTGTGTGCCTGCCATGCGGCAACGTTGTTGCCCTTTGGGGTGAGGTGCGTTTGCGGCGTCAACCGAGGGCGGCGGGTGTTTGCTCGGGGCGTGGTTTATCCGGTCGGTGAAGCGTGAGAATGTCGAGAATCAGCGGGCCCGAATTGCGCCCGGATTGGGTCGGCACGGGATTGTATGGCCGGGTTGCCGGGAGTGGCTGGCGGGGTCGGTTGCCAGCGGGCCGATGGAGCGTTCGGACATGCCGAAAGGCTGGTGATCGATGGCGGGAGTTGTGTGCCAGCCATGCGACAACGCGGTTGCCCTTTGGGGGGGGAGGTGCGTTTTCGGTGTTCATCGAAAGCCAGAGGTGTTTGTTTGGGGCAGCGGGGACTGGGGGAGGCCGGTTTGGTGCAGCCCGGTTCAGTTCATCCCCGTCTCGTCCTCTCCGCTTCCGTCTAGCCCACCCGGTCGGTAGCGTTTGGCAATGCCAGGGGCAGCGGGCTTGGATTGGGGTGGTGTTGGATCGGCTTGGCTTGGTTGACGGGGGGATTGCCAGTGGTGCCGGTGGAGCGTTTGGACATGCCGAAAAGCCACGGTTCTTTGGGGCCGGAAGGTTCGAGGCGAGGCCGGTTCGGCCGTTGGCGTTTGGCCATGCCGAGGGGACGATGGAGCGTTTCCGGCGTCAGTCGAAGGCGAACAGGGTTTGCTTGGGGCAGCGGGAACTGAGCGCGGCCAGACTGGTCCCGTTCAGTCTGTCCGGTTCGCCGGTCGGTGGTGATTGGCGACGCCGAGGGGCATCGGACTTGTTTGGCGGCAGGCCGATTGTGCGTTCGGGCATGCCGGGAGGTCGGTCATCGATGGCGGGGTGTGTGTCCTGCCATCGATGATGCTGTTGCCCTTGTCCGGGGTTGGGGCGGGTTTCCGGCATGGGTCGAAAACGGTTACACCGGGGCCTGATCGCTAGTAGGCACCAAACCCCAGAAGATGCGGCAGCCACAGGACCAGACCGGGGATGGCGACCATCAGGATGACGCGGATGAAATCGGCGGCGAGGAAGGGCAGGATGCCACGGGACAGGGTGGTGATGGTCATGTCCGATGACACGCCCTGAATGATGAAGAGGTTCATGCCAATCGGGGGCGTGATCAGGCCGATTTCAACGACCGATACCAGAACAACCCCGAACCAGATCGGATCATAACCAACCCCGGTGATCACGCCATATGCCGGAACCACGGTGAGGAGGATCATGGAAAGGCTGTCCATGAAGCATCCGAGCACGACATAAAACACCAGAAGGGCGATTAGCACGACAAGCGGCGAATAGCCCTGTGTCGTGATCCAGTCGACGAGGGTTTGGGTCAGGCCGCTGGTTTCGATGAAGAAATTGAAAAGTGCGGCCCCGATCAGGATCAGGAAAATCATCCCGGTCATGCCTGCGGTTTCGCGAATGCCGGTGCGTAAAACCGTCCAGTTCAGGCGTTTGCGCAAAAATGCAAATAGCAGGGCACCACCGGCACCAACAGCCGCGGCTTCTGTGGGGGAAAACAGGCCGGCATAAATCCCGCCGATCACCAGAACGATCAGAACGATGGCATCCCACATGCGCAGCAAGGCACCCCAACGTTGCGACCAGGGGACATAATCGCTGACCGGGGCCAATGAAGGATTTCGCATCACCTGAATTCGGATGGAGATGATGTAAAGTACCGTGGCCAGTAGGCCCGGTATCATTGCACCGGCAAACAAGGCACCGATGGATTGTTCGGTCATGAGCGCGTAGATCACGAGCAGGATCGATGGCGGGATCAGAACGCCAAGGGTGCCGCCCGCCGCAATCGATGCCCCGGCGAGGCTTTTGGCATAGCCGCGTTCGCGCATTTCAGGAAGGGCGACGCGGCCCATGGTCGCACAGGTCGCAAGGGACGATCCGCAAATTGCGCCAAATACCGCGCTGGCCCCGATGCTGGATGCTGCCAGGCCGCCCGGACGATGGCCGGAAAATGCGGTGATGCCGCGAAACAGATTGTTTGATAGCCCGGAATGGGAGGCAAACACGCCCATGAAAATGAAGAGCGGCACCACCGAAAGGCCATAGGGAAATATCGCCTCGAACGGGAGGCTTGCCATGACGTAGCTTGCCGACATCCAGTCGGTCAGAAGCAGGGTGCCGATGATGCCGACAAGTGCCATTGCGACCGCGACCGGTACGCGCAAAAGGGCCAGTGCGAGTGCGGCCACAAACCCGATCAATCCCGCCCATTCCGTCGCCATCAGTTCTTCTCGTCCGTTAAAAGCAGTTTTAGAAATTGCACAAGACACACCAGTGTCGAGATCGCCATGCCGGTCAGAAGGAAGGCCCAGAACAGGATCATCGGGATCGCAAGGTTTTGCGACACATCCCCATAGGTCCATTGTTCCATCGCGCGCCCCCATGACAGATACAGCAGGAAGGCCATCAGCCCGGCGCATAAAAGCGGGATCAATCGATCAATGGTTTTAAACAGGATGCGAAGGCGGTTCTTGCCGATCAGATCAACGGTGACATGGGCATGGGCGCTAAAGGCATAGGGGATGGCCCATGAGGCGGCGGCCATAACGCAAAACTGTGTGAGGTCAACCGCGCCGACCAGCGATTGTCCGCCAATGCGCCGCCAGATGATATCGACAACCACAATGGCAATCGCCCCGATCAAGGCCGCCATGCCGACAAAGGCCAGAATGTCGGTCAGCCGGTTCATCCAGCGGTCGATTTGGTGAACCGCGGCATAAAGCCGCGATCCACCGGATTTTTCAGCCCGTTGCGTCATTTGTCGCCAGCGTGATATTTGGCGTCAAATTCCGCGATCAGAGCTTGCGCGCGCTGATAGATGGCGGCGGGGTCGGAGACGCCCTTTTCCTTCAGCCCGGCCAGATATTCCTTGATCATCGGCTGGGATGCTTCCTGCCATTTGGCGCGGGTGGCGTCATCAATCGTGATGATTTCATTGCCGTGTTTTTCCGCATCGGCCTTGCCGACGGCTTCCCATTTGGTCCACCAGTCACCAAATTTGCCGACAAGGACATCGCCCGAAATTTCGTCAATGGCGGCGCGGACATCATCGGGCAGGCTGTCATATTTTTTCTGGTTCATCACGAAGTAGAAGCCGGCGGTATAGGCCGCGGCATCGGTGTGATATTTCAGAAGTTCGTTGGCCTTGACCGCGTTGACCAGATCCCAGGTGGCAACCAGACCTTCGATATTGCCCTTTTGCAGGTTTTCGTAGATCGCTGCTGGCGGCAGGCCGACCGGGGATGCGCCAAAGGATTCCAGCATGGCCGAAATCGCCGGGCTTGGCGTTCTGAGGCGAAGGCCCTTGAGATCGTCAAGGGTGCGAACCGGGTTATCAAGGGTGTGGATCAGGCCGCCCGGATGGGTGAACAGGCCGAGCACCTTGAAATCGTTATAATCGGTGCCAAGCAGGCCTTCCTTATAAAGCGTCCAGAGGGTTTCCGACCCGGAATCGGCATATTTCACCAGAAATGGCAGTTCAATGATCGAGGCCGCCGGATAGCGGTCACGCGGAATGCCGTTCAGGCCGACGGCCATATCCATGACACCTGCGCGGACCTGATCGGCCTGTCGGTCGATTTTGCCAAAGGCCGATGTCGCGTCATAGATTTTGACGTCGACCTTGCCGTTGGTTTTTTCCGACAGTTCCCTGCCCCAGCTTTCGAGGAAGTCTTTCTGGAAGCCGTGGCTTGGCGGCAGATAGTGGCTGACCTTTAGCGTGATGTCGGCGGCATGGGCCATGCCCGCGCTGGCAAGGATCGTTGCCCCGGCCAGAAGCCCCAGCAATGTGTTGCGAAGTTTCATCGGTTTCATGTTCCTCTCCCTGTTTTTTTGATCGTGTGTTTGGTCGGGCTTTTGATCGGGCGGGTGCCAAGGGCGCATCGGTTGCTGATGGGTTTTCCGCGTCCTGATCATCGGTATCTGATCTGTTGTGGTCTGTATGGAATGCTGTTTTTTCTTTGAATTGGAATTATGATATATATAATCAATTACGCAATATGAAATTTATGCAGGTAAATTTTGACCAAAGCCCCATCGAAAAACATCCCGGTTGCCGATAGCGACATCGATATTTCGGACGCGGTTGATGCTGTTGATGCTGCGGATACGCGCAAGGGCATTCAGTCGGTCGAGGTGAGCGGCGTGATCATTGCCGCATTGTGCGATTTCAAATTCCCGGTGCCGTTAAAGGATCTGGCGGCGGCGGTGGATATGCCACCGGCCAAGGTTCATCGCTATCTGGCCAGCCTGGTGCGGATCGGTCTTGCCTGGCAGGATGATCTGACCGGGCTTTACGGGCTGGGTCCGATGGCGTTGCGGATGGGTATTTCGGCGATTGAACGCAATGATGTTGTCATGCGGGCCGGGCGGCTTTTGCGCAATCTGGCGATTGAATTGCGGTCGTCCGGGCATCTGGCGATCTGGGGCGAACGCGGGCCGGTCCTGATCCGGACCGAGCATGGTGGCCCGCCGATCATATCGACCATGGGGCTTGGCACGGTGATGCCGTTATTACGATCCGCCACCGGGCAGGCGTTTTTATCGACCATGCCGCGGGGCGCGATTGAGCATGTCATTCGCGCCGAGCAGGATATCCTGCATTGGGATGATGCCACGGTGGACCGGCTGATTATCGAAACGCGCGAACGCGGTGCGGCGGTGATCGAAGGCGATATCGTGCCGGGCTTATCGGCGATCAGTGCGCCGGTCTATAATCTGGACGGGGCGGTGGCGTGTTGCGTGACGCTGATGAACCCGAAGGCCAATTATTTCCAGCCGGGGCAACCGGCCTTTGACGTGTTTTTGCGCGCGATTGCCGATTTCACCCAAAGCTGGGGCGGGAAGCCGCGTGATGAGGCCGAGGACATTCAAACAGTAATTGTCAAAGATCGTTCAGCTTTGTCAGGAGGTCGGAAAGGCGTTTGAAATCCGCATCGCCCAGAAAATCGTGGACCTTTTTGTCATAGGCCACGCCCGCCTCGCACAGCGACTGAAAGGCCGATTGGCCCTGTGAGGTCAGTTCAAGGCGATGAACGCGACGATCATTTTCGTTCTGGACGCGTCGGAGCCAGCGGCGTTGTTCGATGGAAAAAACGGCACGCGAGACCTTGGTTTTATGAAGGCCCGTATGGGTGACGATTTCGGTCGCGGTAAGCGCGCCATATTGCCCGAGGGTTGCCAGAACCCGCCATTCGGATCGCGTCATCCGGTATCGGTCGCGATAGATATCGCGGAAGCCAAGACTGACCTTTTCGCTGGCGTGATGCATCAGAAACGGCAGAAAGCGGTGCAGATCGAATTCGGATTTCTCGGATTTCATGGCTTTAAAAGGCTGTTTGATAGTTACAAAAATTACAGTTACGGATGTAACTATATCGAAGATTGGTAGGAAAAAGGCAATGACGGATCACAACGTTACCAAGGGAACCGCCGGAAGTGCTGAAAACGGCGTTGCGAACGATCTGCGTTACATGCCCGGTTTTGGCAATGATTTCGAAACCGAAAGTCTGCCCGGTGCCTTGCCGCAGGGGCAGAACAGCCCGCAAAAATGCGCCTATGGCCTTTATGCCGAACAGCTTTCGGGGTCTCCCTTTACCGCGCCGCGTGGCACCAATGAACGGTCGTGGCTGTATCGGATGCGGCCCAGCGTGCGCCATAACGGGCGGTTCAAATCCTTTGCCCTTCCGGAATGGAAAACCGCCCCGTGTGTGAATGACCATAGCCTTGCGCTTGGTCAGTTGCGCTGGGACCCGGTGCCGATGCCAAGCAAACCCACCGATTTCATTTCCGGCATGCGCACGGTGACCACGGCCGGGGACGCCATGACCCAGACCGGCATGGCAAGCCACGTTTATGTGTGCAACACCGATATGGTGGATGATTATTTTTTCAATGCGGATGGGGAATTGCTGGTGGTGCCCGAAAGCGGCACGCTTCGCATCTTTACCGAACTTGGCATCATGGATGTTGCGCCGCTTGAAATCGCGCTGATCCCGCGCGGTATGATGTTCAAGGTGTCGATCGTAACACCCGGGATTGATGGCGGGGCGCGGGGTTATGTCTGTGAAAACTATGGTGCGAAATTCACCCTGCCGGAACGCGGGCCGATTGGTGCCAACTGCCTTGCCAATCCGCGTGATTTCAAGACACCCGTGGCGGCCTATGAGGATAAGGAAACCCCGTGCCGTATCCTGATCAAATGGTGCGGGCAGTTCCATGAAACCGGGATCGGGCATTCGCCGCTGGATGTGGTGGCGTGGCATGGCAATTACACGCCGTTCAAATATGACCTTCGGACATTTTCGCCGGTCGGTGCGATCCTGTTTGATCATCCCGATCCGTCGATCTTTACCGTGCTGACCGCCCCGTCGGGCGAGGCCGGAACGGCAAATATCGATTTTGTCATCTTTCCGCCGCGCTGGATGGTGGCGGAACATACCTTCCGCCCGCCATGGTATCACCGCAATATCATGTCGGAATTCATGGGGCTGATTTGTGGTCAATATGATGCCAAGGAAAAGGGATTTGTTCCCGGTGGCATGAGCCTGCATAACATGATGCTGCCCCATGGGCCCGATGCGTTCGGCTTTGAAAAGGCATCGAACGGGGAGCTTGGCCCGCAGAAGCTTGAGGGCACGATGGCCTTCATGTTTGAAACGCGTTTTCCGCAGCAACTGACGAAATTTGCCGCCGAGCTTGAGACCCTTCAGGATGATTATCTTGAGTGCTGGGACGGGCTGGAACGCAAATTTGATGGCACGCCCGAAGGTCGCCCGTAAACGGCGACCGGTAAAAAGAACATCACAGGACTTAACGACAGGAATGCCGGAGGCATAAAAACCGATGAAACTCGCAACCCTTAAAAACGGCACCCGTGACGGCCAGCTTGTTCTGGTGACCAAAGACCTTAAGGAATATGTCGATGCCAGTGCGATTGCGCCGACATTGCAGGCAGCGCTTGATAACTGGGATAAAGTTGCACCGCGCCTGAAAGAATTGGCCGACGAGATTGCCGCCGGATCGACGATTGCCAAACGTTTTGCGCTTGATGAAACCAAGCTGCATTCACCCCTGCCGCGGGCGTTTCAGTGGGCGGATGGGTCGGCCTATGTCAACCATGTCGAACTGGTGCGCAAGGCGCGCGGGGCGGAAATGCCCGAAACATTCTGGACCGATCCGCTGATGTATCAGGGCGGTTCGGACAGTTTCCTGGGTCCGCGTGATGACATCCGCATGGCCGATACGGCCTGGGGCATTGATATGGAAGGCGAGATCGCGGTTGTGACCGGTGACGTGCCGATGGGCGCATCACTTGATCAGGCACGTGATGCGATCCGTTTGATCATGCTGGTCAATGATGTGTCGTTGCGGGGCCTCATCCCCGGCGAGCTTGCCAAGGGGTTTGGCTTTTTCCAGTCCAAGCCGTCCTCGGCCTTTTCGCCGGTTGCGGTGACGCCCGATGAACTTGGCGATGCGTGGGATGGTGGCAAGGTTCACCTGCCGCTTTGTGTTGATCTGAATGGCAAGCCGTTTGGGCGCGCCAATGCCGGGGTCGATATGACCTTTGATTTTGCCCAACTGATCGCGCATGCCGCCAAGACCCGCCCGCTTTGTGCCGGATCGATCATCGGGTCGGGCACGGTTTCCAACAAGCTTGACGGTGGTCCGGGCAAGCCGGTTGCGCAGGGCGGGGCGGGGTATTCCTGCATTGCCGAAATCCGCATGATCGAAACCATCGAAAATGGCAAACCGGAAACCCCGTTCATGCAGTTTGGCGACCGGGTACGGATCGAGATGCTTGATGGAAATGGCCAGTCGATCTTTGGCGCGATTGACCAGAGTGTTGTGAAGTACGCACCATGAGCGATGTCATCCTGTATGATTATTGGCGGTCTTCGGCCAGCTATCGGGTCAGGACTGCGCTTTCGCTGATGGATATGGCGTATCAATCCGTTGCGGTTGACCTTTTGGCGGGGGCGCATAAAGCGCCTGATTTCCGGGAGCGTAATCCGCAGGGGTTGGTGCCCGCCCTTGAGATTGACGGGCTTGTTCTGACGCAGTCATTGGCGATGATCGAATATCTGGATGAGACCCGTAGCCATGCGGGTTTCCTGCCGAAGGATGCGGTCGGGCGGCAGCGGGTGCGCGCCCTTTCGCATGCGATTGCCATGGATATTCACCCGGTCTGTAATCTGGGGGTTGTCGGCAATATCATGAAGCAGGCCGAAGCCCATGGCGAGGACCCGGCGAAGGTGCGGCTGGACTGGATGGGGAAATATATCGGCGAGGGGCTTGAAGCGTTTGAGCGGCTTCTGGATCATCCGGGCACGGGCAGCTTTTGCCACGGTGACCGGCCATCAATGGCCGATATCTGTCTGATCCCGCAGATTTATAATGCCCGGCGGTGGGAGGTCGATTTAAGCCACCTTCCGATGATCAACCAGATTGCCGAGCGGTGCCTTGCGATGGACGCGTTTGCGCGCGCCCATCCCGATCTTGCAAAGCCGAAGGATTAGGGTCAGGACCCTAAAGAACGCGGGCGTAAATCGCGCGGGCATCGTCAAACGTGACCTCGCGCGGGTTATTGATCAGCAACCGTTCGACTTTCATCGCATCGGTCGCAAGCATATCAAGGTCGGATTGTGCGACACCGACATCGCGCAGTTTTTGCGCAAACGGCATGCGCGCGACCATTGCCGCGATAAAGGTGATGAAGGCGTCGCAGGCGTCGGCATCGTTGGAAAAACGCTGGTCCGGCATGACGGCACTGGCGAGTTCGCCGTAATGTTGCATCGCAGCATCGCGGTTGAATTTGAGGACCTCGGTCAGGACGAGGGCATTGGATAATCCGTGCGGCACGTGAAAATGCCCGCCCAGCGGATAGGCCAGCGCATGGACCGCGGCCACCGGGGCATTGGCAAATGCCATTCCGGCCATCATGGATCCCTGCAACATTGCCTCGCGCGCGGCACGGCCGGGATTTGCCGAAACCGCATCGTCGATATGGGATGTCATCAATTGCAATGCCCGGATGGCGAGGCTGTCGGACAGGGGATTTTTTTTGTGTTTTGTCGTATAGGCCTCGATCGCATGGACCATGGCATCAATGCCCGTGGCCGCCGTGATCGGGGCTGGTAACCCCATGGTCAGTTCCGCATCAAGCAATGCAAGATCGGGATAGAGCAGCGGGGAAACGACACCCTTTTTTTCCGATGTCGGCGTGGTGACGATGGAAATCGGGGTGACTTCGGACCCGGTGCCAGCCGTCGTCGGGACCTGTATCAGACGCAGGCGCGGGCCTGTCGCCAGACCGATCCCGTAAATATCGGCAAGGTTTTGCGGTTTGCCGCATAGCAGCGCCACCAGCTTGGCGGTATCCATCGAACTGCCGCCGCCCAGCCCGATGATAATATCGGCACCGAATTCCTGTGCGTGGCGGGTGGCTTCAAGGATGCTTTCCTCGGGCGGGTCGGCCTGCACACCGGTCCAGAGCAGATAATCGACCCCGGCCTGCCGGAGGGAGGCACAGGGGCCCGACGTCAGCCCGGCCTTTTCAAGGCCGGGGTCGCTTAGGATGAAGGCGCGTTTTGCCCCGGTTTCGGCACACAGTTTACCAAGTTCCTGTGCACCGCCAAACCGGCAGATCGCACGCGGGGTGGTTTCGAAGATGAAATCGGACATCTGGCTTCCCTAGCTTCCCTGACTGATCATTTATTTTGACAGCAAGGGTGCCGTGGATCCGGCCCGGCAGCAAGACGCTATTTCAGGCGGCCATGTCGGCAGGTCTGATCAATCTCGTCGCGATTGATGCCGATATCGCGCAGAATGGCGTTCGGGGACTGGCGCAGCCATGCGGCATCGCGCGCGATTTTGCGCTGTGTTGCGATATGGCGGATCGAAAGGACGAGCCAGCGCCAGACAACATTGCCGAACGACGCATTCGCGGTCGACCCGGCATGGGGGGCGGTGGCGGCGAGGGAGTTGGTCGTGATGTGCATTGTCATGATGCTGGCTCGCTAGTTTGCTTTGCTAATGAGGTTCGAAATCGGTTTCGAACACAGGTAAAAACTAGCCCGCCTTTGACGACTTCGGTGCGCAAAGATCGCAAAAGCGTGCGAAATTTCCGCAAATTTTGCGTAAAAACGATTTTTCTTATCGGCCCGGTTCGGTCATTGTTTCGGGCGTATTGACGACCATGCGTTTGGGGCAGGGGCATTTTGACTGAACTTGATAAATTCGACTATCGCCTGCTGGAACTGTTGCAGCAGAACAGTCGTCTGACGGGAACCGAATTATCGGCACAGGTGGGGCTATCATCTGCGGCGTGTCTTCGCCGGGTGCAGCGTTTGCGCGAAACCGGCGTGATCGAACGCGACGTTGCGATTGTGTCACCCAAGGTATTTGGCAAACGGATGATGATCATTGTGTTGCTGACCATGGATCGCGACCGGCCGGATCGGTACATGCTGATGCGCGAGGAATTCGGCAAAATGCCTGAAGTCGTGCAATGCCATCACGTGACCGGGGCGCATGATTTTGTCCTGCGCATTCAGGTCGCCGACATGGATGAATATAGCGCGTTCGTGGATCGGGTTTTTCATGAGCCCTATATCAAGCGCTATGAGAGCCTCGCGGTTCTGGGGTCGCTTAAATAAAAACGGCGGGCACCAAAGCCCGCCGTTCGCATTTTGGATCATCAGGATTATGGCTTACGCGAAATCAAGCGCCCGGTCGCCATTGGCGTCCTTGATGCGGGTCGGAAGACCCATGCCGTTCAGAAGGTTCAGGAACGGTTTGGATGGCAGTTCTTCGACATTGGCCATCTTTTTCACATCCCATTCGCCGGTGGCGATCAGCATGGCGGCTGCGACCGGCGGAACGCCAGCGGTATAGGAAATGCCCTGGCTTCCGACTTCCTCGTACGCGTCCTTGTGGTCGGCAACGTTATAAATCAGGACTTCGGTTTCCTTGCCGTCCTTGCTGCCCTTCACCAGATCACCAATGCAGGTTTTGCCGGTATAATCGGGTGCCAGCGAGCTTGGATCGGGCAGGCAGGCCTTGACGACCTTGAGCGGCACGACTTCGAGGCCCTCGGCGGTGGTGACCGGTTTTTCCGACAGCAGGCCGATATTGTTCAGGACCGTGAAGACATTGACGTAATGATCGCCAAAGCCCATCCAGAAACGGACATTGGGGACGTCCAGGTTCTGTGACAGGGAATGGACCTCGTCATGGCCGGTCATGAAGGTCTGGCTTTCGCCGACAACCGGCATGTCCCAGATTTTCTTGACCTCGAACATCTTGTTTTCCTGCCAGGCGTTGTTCTGCCAGGAATAAACCGTGCCGGTAAATTCGCGGAAATTGATTTCCGGGTCGAAGTTGGTGGCAAAATATTTGCCGTGGCTGCCGGCATTGATGTCGATGATGTCAATCGAGTCAATCTTGTCGAAGTAATCCTCGACCGCCAGTTTGGCATAGGCATTGACCACGCCCGGATCAAATCCGACGCCAAGGATCGCGGTGACACCGGCCTTTTCGCATTCTTCACGGCGTTTCCACTCGTAATTTGCGTACCATGGCGGGGTTTCGCAGATTTTGTCCTGTTCTTCGTGGATGGCGGTATCGAGATAGGCAACGCCCGCCTTGATGCAGGCCGACATGACCGGCATGTTGATGAAGGCGGAACCGACATTGATGACGATTTCGCAGCCGGTTTTCTTGATCAAGGCGACGGTGGCATCGATATCGGTTGCGTCAAGCGCATGACCTTCGAGCGTGCCGGCATTCTTCAGGTTTTTCTTTTCATGAATGCTGTCGATGATTTTCTGGCATTTTTCCGCAGTACGCGACGCAATATGGATATCGCCAAGCACATCATTATGCTGTGCACATTTATGCGCGACCACCTGTGCGACGCCACCTGCGCCGATAATCAGAACATTCTTCTTCATTTCGGGCCAAAAACTCCCTTTTTACGAATAGATGAAACCCAAAGCGCCTTTTTACGAAAGGCTCGAAACATAATCATCGAAGGTGAACTCACGTACAACGCGTTCGCTGCCGTCGAGTTCCTTGATCACGATGGACGGCATGCCGACACCGTTGAACCAGTTCTTTTTGACCATGGTGTAACCGGCGGCATCCTGTACCGAGATACGGTCGCCGACCTTGATCTCGTTTTCGAAATTGAATTCGCCAAAAACGTCACCGGCAAGGCAGGACTTGCCGCAGATCATATAGGTATGAGCGCCCGTGTTCGGCTCAATCTTGGCGGTTTCGCGATAGATCAGAAGATCGAGCATGTGGGCCTCGATCGAGCTATCGACAATCGCAAGGTTCTTGCCATTGAACAGCGTATCAAGCACGGTGACCTCAAGGGTCGTGCTTTTGGTGATCGATGCTTCGCCCGGTTCGAGATAAACCTGAACGCCGTATTTTTCCGAGAAGGCCCTGAGGCGGGCGCAGAATTTATCGAGCGGGTAATTGTCCCCGGTGAAGTGGATGCCGCCGCCGAGGCTTACCCATTCGACGCGCGACAGAAGCGAGCCAAATTTGGTTTCGATATCGCCCAGCATTTTGTCGAACAGATCGAAATCGGCGTTTTCGCAGTTATTGTGGATCATGAAGCCGGAAATGCGGTCCATGACGGCCTCGACCTTGGTGACGTCCCATTCGCCCAGACGCGAAAACGGGCGGGCCGGATCGGCCAGATCGAAGCTGGAGCTTGAAACCTGCGGGTTCAGGCGAAGGCCGCGCACGATGCCCGATGCGGCATCGGCAAAGCGGTTAAGCTGGCTGATGGAATTGAAGATGATCTTGTCGGCGTTTTCGATGACTTCATCGATTTCGGAATCGGCATAAGCCACGCTATAGGCATGGGTTTCCTTGCCGAATTTCTTGCGGCCCAGTTTGACTTCGTGCAGCGACGAGGACGTCGTGCCATCCATATAGTCCGACATGAAATCGAAGACCGACCAGGTTGCAAAGCATTTCAATGCCAGCAACGCCTTTGCGCCGGAATGTTCGCGCACATAGGCGATCTTTTCCATGTTGCGCAGCAGTTTCGATTTATCGATCAGATAATAAGGCGTATGCGGCATCGTATTCTGGTTCCTCGACCGAAGGCCCTGTTTTCAGGGACCGAAAAGACAACACGGAAAACGTCCGTCGACCGGCAAACATTCCCCGCAAGGTTCGGCATTCAAGCCCGGTTTGCGCCAACGAATTTCATACCATCGATGCGAAGGCACTTTGTGCCTGTATCGCATGCGCCGCGACCCAATAGCAGCGGGGCGCATACGGGTCAACAGTGTGACCACATTGTCTGATCGCGTGGCCTTTAAATTACCGGGGCCTTTGGGCCTTTTGATGCAGGATTTGCAAGGGTAACAGTTTGATTCCATAGGGAAACAGACGGCGATCAGATGCAGGTTTCCGTTTCGTGAAACTTGGGTCTGCCGGGCGGGGCTTTGCGCAAGCCGGATTTCCAACACTATCACTAAATCGCGGATTTTGCATGGTGGCGGGGCAAAAAGCCCGCGATGGCATCTGTGCTATTGCTTTTTTGTACCGAATGGATAATTGTTTACCGATTGGTACAATAAAACTGATGGAGCCGACGATGAGTGAGCTACGCCAACCCCTGCCGCCCTTTACGCGGGAAACCGCAATCCAGAAAGTCCGCATGGCCGAAGATGGCTGGAACAGCCGTGATCCGGCGCGGGTGTCGCTGGCCTATACGCCCGATACGGTCTGGCGGAACCGTGCGGAATTTGCCAATGGTCGCGAGGAGGTCATTGCCTTTCTGACCCGCAAATGGAACAAGGAACTGGAATATCGATTGATCAAAGAGCTGTGGGCGCATGACGGCAACCGGATCGCGGTGCGTTTTGCCTATGAGTATCGTGATGATTCCGGGAACTGGTATCGGGCCTATGGCAACGAGAATTGGGAATTTGCCGAGAATGGCCAGATGCATCGCCGGTTTGCCTGCATCAATGACATGCCGATCCGCGAAGAAGACCGCAAATTCTTCTGGGACCGTTCGGGGCCGCGCCCGGCCGATCATCCGGGCCTGTCCGATCTGGGATTATAAGTAAGCCATGCCAAAGATTATCGCGGAGCGTTCCGATGTTATTCCCGTCCTTGCGGAGATTTTCCGCGAGTATGGCTATGAAGGGGCGAGCCTTTCGCTGATTGCCAGCCGGACGGGTCTGGGAAAGGGCAGCCTTTATCATTTCTTTCCCGGTGGCAAAGAGCAGATGGCATCCGAAGTGCTTCGCGAGATCGATGGCTGGTTCGAGGATGCGGTTTACAAGCCGCTGCGTGATGCGGATGACCCGCGGGCGGCGATTTTGGAAATGTGCCGTTCGGTTGCGACCTATTTCTGGTCGGGGAGGCGGGTGTGCCTGATCGGGGCGTTTGCGCTTGATAATGTGCGCGACCGTTTTTCAGACGCAATCCGCGATTATTTTGCGGTCTGGCAGCGGTCGTTGCAGCAGGCGCTTGTCCGGGTCGGGCATGATGCGGACCGGGCATCGGACATTGCCGAAGATGCGATTTTATCGATCCAGGGGGCGCTGGTTTTATCGCGCGCGATGGACGATACGGCGGTGTTTGAGCGCGCCATGGCGCGGGTTGAAACCGGGTTGCTGGCGGGGCCGGATCAGGGAAGCGGGCGCACGGAACCCTGACGGGGTATGATACCATCACGGTATCAAAAAATGACAAATTGCCGACCGTTCGGCCCTTGATCATCGGGATGCGATGATTAAGTTTTATAGTGATTTAGGGGCCTGACCCCGGATCATTCCAAGCGACAAATGAGGAGGCGTCCATGCCTGCACCCGTCAGTGTCGATCACTTGGCCTTTCCGACCCGCGATCTTGCGGCGACGGATGATTTTTATTCCCGTGTTCTGAAGGCGCGGCTGGTCCATGCCGAAAGCGGTTACAGCCCGTCATGGAAAAGCGATTTTCTGCTGATTACCTTTGCGCTGACCGATGGAACGCGGCTGTCATTCTTTGACTGGCCAGCCGATACCGGACCGTATCCCGATGATCCCGACATGCCCAATGACGTGTTTCATATCGGGCTTCGGTGCGATACGCCGCGCGATGTGATTGCCTGGCAGAACCATTTGTTCCAGCACAAGGTGGTTTACCATAATGAGGATGACGGGAAATCGCGCCGGTTGTTCATACGCGATCCGAACGGCATCCGGTTTGAAATCTTTGCCGCCGATCAGCCGAAATACAGTGACGATCACGAAGATCGGGCACGTTCGGTTTATGAAGAATGGCAGAAGATCGCCAATCGCTGATCAGATTTTGTGATTAGGCTTCAGGTCAGGTCGGGCAGGGGCCGGTGCTTTGGCGGATGATCAGTTCGGTCGGGACAATAACCGGGTTTTCCGCCGGTTCCGGGATCGCGCCAGCTTTGTCAAGCCGGGCCAGCAGCAGCGAAATCGCCTGTTCACCCAATCGTCGGCGCGGCTGACGCACGGTTGTGAGCGGCGGGTCGTAATTGGCGGCCAGATGAATATCATCGAAACCAACCACGGATACGTCGTGGGGCACGCGAAGGCCGAGTTCCTTGGCTGCGACAATGACGCCGATTGCCATACCGTCCGATGAACAGAAAAATGCCGTCGGGCGGTTTTTGCTGTCTTTAAGCAGGGCACGGGCCGCCGAAATCCCCGATTCAATCGAAAAATCGCCGCGATAGATCAGGGACGGGTTTACTTCGATGCCGCTGCTGGAAAGCGCGCGGCGATAGCCGGCAACGCGGTCGGTCGTCAGGATGTTGCTGGCGGGGCCTGCGATATGAGCGATGCGGCTGTGACCAAGGTCCAGCAGATGTTTTGTCGCGCTATAGGCGGCCTTTTCATTGTCGATGATCACGGTCGGCAGGTTGCAGCCCGGAATGCGTTCGCAGGCAATGACCACGGGCGGAATGATCCCGCGCGGCGTATTGGCAAGCGGTGCGGGAAGGCGCCCGTTTAGCAGGATCATGGCGTCGGCCTGATTGCTGCGCAGATAGGCGGCATAGGTGGCTTCGCGTTCGGGTTCGTTCTGGGTATCGCCGATCAGGACGTTGTAGCCCGCCTTGCTGGCGCCCTGTTCGATTCCCGACAGAATTTCCGAAAAGAAGGGGTTTCCGATATCGGGGACCAGCAAAAGGATCATGCCAGACCGGTTCAGGCGGAGGTTTCGGGCCATGACATTGGCGGTATAACCGGTCGCGGCGATGGCGGTTTGCACTTTTTCGCGCGTGCTTTCGGAAACCACATGGGGTTTGTGCAAGGCACGGCTGACGGTGGCAATGGATACCCCGGCATGTTCGGCAACATCTTCAATCGTCGCGATTTTTTCGATCATTCTTCTTCCTACTCTGCCGCTTGCAAGCTGTCCAGCGGCATTGATGGCGCGGTAATGGCCCTGATAACCGGTGTGATTTTCATCACCATATGAAAAATGTAAAGGTTTACATAATGAATGAAAACGTTTACACAAGAGGCAATCAAAAGTTGATCGCATCAATGCGACGCTAGGGAGGCTACATAAATGACGGATGCGGCTGTTCATGCCGTTAATCCCGGTATCGGGGGCGAGGTACGTCTTTCCGGCCGGAAGATTTGCAAATCATTTGGCCCGGCACAGGTGCTTTTCGATGTGTCCATCGATCTGCATGCGGGCGAGGTGCACGCGCTTTTGGGCGAAAACGGTGCAGGCAAATCAACACTGGTTAAAATCCTGTCGGGCTATCACGAACCGACCGAGGGCGAGCTGGTCCTTGATGGCAAATCCATAAGCTTTGCCGATAGCGAGGCGGGTGAAGGGCACGGGGTGATCCTGATCCATCAGGAGCTTAACCTTGCCGAGCAACTGACCGTTGAAGAAAACATTTTCCTGGGTCGCGAAATCAAACGCGGCTGGTTCCTTGATAAAACCGCGATGCGCGCCGAAGCCAAAAAGCTTCTGGAACAGCTTCAATGCGATGTCGATCCGCGTACCCGTATTCGTGATCTTTCGGTTTCTGATCGCCAGATGGTCGAAATTGCCAAGGCGCTCAGCAAAAAGGCCGATATCCTGATCCTAGACGAACCGACCGCGGTTCTGACCGGGCGCGAGGTTGAAATACTGTTTGATCAGATCCGGCGTCTGCGCGAACAGGGTGTCGCGATCCTGTATATTTCCCACAAGCTTGATGAAATCAAAGCCATTGCCGACCGCGTTACCGTGCTGCGCGATGGCCGCCACATCGTGACCGAGCCGGTGGTTGACCTTAGCAAGGATGACATGGCGCGCCTGATGGTCGGGCGCGACATCAAACAGATGTTCCCGCATCGGGTATCGGATACCAGCGCGCCGATTGTTTTATCGGTGCGCGATCTTTCGGTGCCCGGACAGGTGCGTGATGCGAGTTTCGACCTGCATAAGGGCGAAGTCCTTGGCTTCGCCGGGATCGTCGGGGCGGGGCGGACCGCCTTGATGGAAGCCATCATCGGTCTTCGCGAAAGGTCGTCAGGGACGATTGAACGCGATGGCAAACCGGTGCGGATCGCAAGTTTGCAGGACGCCAAAAACAGCGGCATCGCCTATCTGACCAAGGACCGGAAAGGCAGCGGGTTGCTGCTGAATATGGATATGCGGCCCAACCTGACCTTGCTGGCGCTGGAAAAGTTCGGCAACGTGATTGTTGATCGCAAGGCGGAAGAAGCCGCGCTTGAAAAAGCGATTGAGGCGTTTGATATCCGGGCAGCCGACCGCAAGGCAAAGGTCGGTGATTTTTCCGGCGGCAATCAGCAGAAGCTTTTGCTGGCGAAGGTTATGGAAACCGATCCGGATATCGTGATTATCGACGAGCCGACACGCGGCATCGATATCGGCACCAAAAGCCAGATTTACCATTTTATCGGCGGTCTGACCGATCGCGGAAAATCCGTCATTCTCCTGTCGTCGGAAATGCCCGAAATGCTTGGCCTGTCGGATCGCATCGCGGTCATGGCGGCGGGACGCATTACCGGCATTCTTGAAGGCAACGACCGCAACGAACATGAAATCATGCGGCACGCGACAGGAATATCAGGCCAGGAGGGAGTGTCTGTTCATGAGTAGCCTTGAGCGCCGCGAGGCAAGTGCCTCGCCCCGTTTTTCCATCGATTTCAAGGCACTTGGCCCGTTTATGGCCCTTGTGGTGCTGTTTGTTCTGGGAACGGCGATCAATGATGCCTTCCTGAGTGGCGGCAACCTTTCGAATATTTTCACCCGTGCGGCCTTTATCGGCATTATCGCGGTCGGTGCGACCTTTGTGATCACGGCAGGCGGGATTGACCTTTCGGTCGGTTCGATGGCGGCGTTCATATCCGGTGCGATGATTGTCGTTATGAATACGCTGGTCGAGACACTCGGACCGGGGCTTGAAACCGTTCTGATCGGGATCGTGTTAAGCATCATTCTTGGCATCGGGGCCGGGGCGGTCAACGGGCTGGTGAGTACCAAGGGCAAGATCGAGGCCTTTATCGTGACGCTTGGCACGATGGGGATTTACAGATCGCTTGTGACCTATATGGCCGATGGCGGCACGCTGTCGCTTGATTTTGAGGTGCGCGGGACCTATCGCCCGGTTTATTACGGCGAATTGCTGGGCATTCCGGTGCCGGTTCTGGTGTTCCTTGCAGTGGCGGTTGCCGGTTATGTGTTGCTGAACATGACGCCGTTCGGGCGGAAATGTTTTGCCATCGGCTCGAACGAGCAGGTTGCGCGTTATTCCGCGATCCATGTCGACCGGGTCAAGACGATGACCTATGTCATTCAGGGGCTTTGCGTGTCGATCGCGACCATCATTTATGTGCCCCGCCTTGGTTCCGCATCCAGTTCGACCGGTGTTCTTTGGGAACTTGAAGCCATTGCAGCCGTGATCATCGGCGGCACGATGCTCAAGGGTGGTTATGGCCGCATCTGGGGCACGGTAGTTGGTGCGATCATGCTGACCACGATTGGCAATATCCTTAACCTTACTGACGCGATCAGCAATTACCTGAACGGGGCTGTTCAGGGCTTGATCATTATCGTTGCCGTGTTCCTGCAGCGCGGGGACTGGCGACGCAAGAAAAGCAAATAACCGGCGATCAACGTCCGGCTCAAGATGACGTACAGAATCATTTTTTGATCAGGAGGAAGCTTGAATGAAAACGATTACAAAGTTTCTCGGGGCGGCCTGCGTTGTGGGTCTTGGTCTTGCATCGACCTTGGCATCGACCACGGCACTGGCACAGGAAAAGGTAAAGATCGGGGTTTCGATCCCGGCGGCGACCCATGGTTGGGCCGGTGGTCTGAACTATCACGCGGAACAGGCCGAAAAGCGCCTTGAGGCGACCTATCCGAACCTTGATATCATTGTTGTTACCGCCAATGGTGCGGGTGAACAGGCCAACGATCTTGAAGATCTGGTATCGGTTCAGAATATCGATGCACTGGTGGTTCTGCCGTTTGAATCCGATCCGCTGACCGTGCCGGTCCAGCAGGTCAAGGAAGCGGGCAAGTTTGTGACCGTGGTTGACCGTGGTCTTTCCCTGCCGGGGATCGAGGATGTTTATGTTGCGGGTAACAACCCGGAACTCGGCCGTGTATCGGGCGAATACATCAAGGATCGTCTGGATGGCAAAGGCAAGATCGTTGTCCTGCGCGGCATTCCGACCGTGGTTGACGAAGAACGCGTCGAAGGTTTCATGAAGGAAATCGAAGGATCGGATATCGAGGTCCTTGATATGAAGCACGCCAACTGGAACCGCGATGACGGGTATGAAGTCATGCAGGACTTCCTGTCGCGCTTCCCGGAAATCGATGCGGTCTGGGCGCAGGATGATGACATCGCGCTTGGCGTGATCGAAGCCGTCAAGCAGGCCGACCGGACCGGTGAAATGTTCATCGTGGGCGGGGCTGGCATGAAGGATATCATCAAACGCGTGATGGATGGCGATGAACTGACCCCGATTGATGTTCTGTATCCGCCATCAATGATCGCAACCGCGATGGATATTACGGCGATGAAGTTCGTTTCCAATGCGGCGGTCGAAGGCCGTTACATTCTGGGCGCGACCGTCGTGACGCAGGAAAATGCCGAGAACTTCTATTTCCCGGACAGCCCGTTCTGATTGGCACTGGCTGATCGGCACTGGCTGATCCGTAATGGCATGAGCGCATAAACGCGAGCAAGCAGAAGGAACCCCGCCCTGTCACGACAGGCCGGGCGGGGTTCGAATTTTACATCGCTTTCGTCACCAGATGACATCCGGACCACCCGGAAAAACACACGAGGTCAGTATGAAAACGCTTAAGGGACCGGCGATTTTCCTTGCCCAGTTTGCCGGGGACGAAGCCCCGTTTGACAGCCTTTCCAATATCGGACGCTGGGCGGCGTCGCTAGGCTATAAGGGGGTGCAGATCCCAAGTTGGGACAAGCGCCTGTTTGATGTCGAAAAGGCTGCCCAAAGCAAGGATTACTGTGACGAGGCCAAGGGTATTCTGGCCGAACATGGTGTCGAGATTACCGAACTTTCCACCCATCTGCAGGGGCAGCTTGTGGCGGTTCATCCGGCCTATGACGAGATGTTTGATGGTTTTGCCGCCCCCGAAGTGCGCGGCAACCCGAAGGCGCGCCAGGAATGGGCGGTCAATCAGGTCAAGGCCGCGATCCGGGCATCACGCCATCTGGGCATTGGTGATCATGCGACATTTTCAGGCGCCCTTGCGTGGCCCTATGTCTATCCGTGGCCGCAGCGCCCGGCGGGGTTGATTGAAACCGCCTTTGATGAACTGGCAAAACGCTGGTTACCGATCCTTGATGTGGCCGAGGAAAATGGCGTCAATGTCTGTTATGAAATCCATCCGGGCGAGGACCTGTTTGATGGCGTGACGTTCGAGATGTTCCTTGAGCGGGTCAAGAACCACGCGCGGTGCAACATCCTTTACGATCCGAGCCACTTTGTTTTGCAGCAGCTCGACTACCTTGATTTCATCGATATCTATGCCGACCGGATCAAGATGTTCCACGTCAAGGATGCCGAGTTTAATCCGACCGGGCGGCAGGGCGTTTATTCCGGTTATCAGGGCTGGGTCGGGCGTGCGGGGCGGTTCCGGTCGCTTGGCGACGGGCAGGTCGATTTTGGCGCGATCTTTTCGAAGCTTGCGGCGATTGATTTTGATGGCTGGGCCGTGCTGGAATGGGAATGCGCGTTGAAGCATCCCGAAGACGGCGCGCGCGAAGGGGCCGATTTCATCCGCAACCACATTATCCGCGTGACCGAAAAGGCATTTGACGATTTCGCCGATGGCGGCACGGACGAGGCCACCAATCGGCGTCTGCTGGGGCTTGATTAAGGCGACGGCAGAAAACCATTCAGGACGGAGATTGACATGACTGAGACGAAAAATCCGGCGCGGCGCATCCGCCTTGGCATGGTTGGCGGCGGGCAGGGGGCATTTATCGGCGCGGTGCATCGCATTGCAGCGCGTCTGGATGACCGGTATGAACTGGTTGCGGGGGCGTTGTCGTCCAAACCCGATATTGCACGCGCATCGGCGGCGGAACTGTTTATTGCACCCGATCGGTCCTATGACAGTTTTGCCGATATGGCCAAACAGGAAGCCGCCCGCGAGGATGGCATTGATGCCTGCGCGATTGTCACGCCAAACCACCTGCATTTCCCGGCCGCGATGGCGATGCTGGATGCCGGTATTCATGTGATTTGCGACAAGCCGCTTTGCCTGAATGTTGAAGAGGCCGAATTGCTGGCGGCCAAGGTGCGCGAAACCGGGCTTCTGTTTGCATTGACGCATAATTACACCGCCTATCCGATGGTGCGCGAAGCCCGTCAGATGGTGCGTGATGGCAAGCTTGGCGATATCCGTCTGGTGCAGGTTGAATATCCGCAAGGCTGGATGGCAACGCGTGTCGAGGATACCGACAACAAACAGGCGCATTGGCGTGCCGATCCGGCCAAGGCCGGGATGGGCGGGGCGTTGGGCGATATCGGAACGCATGCCCATAACCTTGCCGATTTTGTCACCGGGCTTGAGATTTCGGAACTGTGTGCGGATATCGACGCCATCGTGCCGGGCCGCAAGCTTGACGACAATGTCCAGATCCTGCTGCGTTACGATAATGGTGCGCGCGGGATGTTGTGGGCAAGCCAGGTGGCGATTGGCCATGAAAATGGCCTCAGGCTTCGGGTTTATGGCGACAAGGGCGGCATTGAATGGGCGCAGGAACATCCAAACCACCTGCATTTCCGCCCGCTTGACGGTCGCCCGGAACTGATGACACGCGGCGGGGCGGGGATTGGATCGGCCGGATTGCGCGGTGTGCGCGTACCGCCGGGCCATCCGGAAGGGTATCTTGAAGGTTTTGCCAATCTTTACACCGATTTCGCCGATCAACTGATCGCGCGGATTACTAATGGCAAGGCCGATCCTGCATCGATGCTGATCCCGGGGATCAATGAAGGTGTCAAAGGCATGAAATTTGTCGAGGCAGTTGTACGTTCTGCAAAGAGCGGCGCAGTCTGGACCAAGATTTAAACGGTTATTGCCCGGGTATTATCCGGGAAAATAAACCAGACATTCTGTTCCCGTTTTTGGGTTCTTCCCGTCTGATCCTGTGTCAGGCTATCGGGCCGCCGCCAGCATGGTAGCGGCCCATATTTTTCAGTTCTGCACAAATTCCTTGCCATCAATGGTCAGAATTCGGCCATTGAAGCTGCATCGTGCACTGCCGCCGGGGATCGAGGTGCGTTGCAGAACCGCACCGCTTGATGCATCGCGATATATGCCCTCATCATATTGGAAGGTGATGCTGTCCGGGGTCGTATCAAATCGAAAATCGATATCAAATTGATACTGCGCCCCGCCGCCATAGGTGAATTGCCGGAAATGCCCGCTGCCGCTGCCCGATCCGTTCATGGTGTAGGTGGTCAGGTTGCCATCGGCGCTAAAGGTGCCGGTGGCGGTGGTGCAGTCATCAGCCTTTTGGGGCATGGCGGCTTCGCGCGCGGCCTGTTCAGCAGCGGCTTTGCGTTGTGCTTCTGCTGCCGCAGCGGCGGCGGCCATTTGAGCCTTGCGCTGTTCTTCGCGTTTCTGGCGTTCAATTTCGGCAAGGCGTTTGTCTTCGGCAATCTTTGCGTTGAGTTCGGCTTCTGATGCCAGTTCCTTGCCCTTGTAATACGGACAGGTTCCATCAGGCTGCGAGACCGAACCACACGGGCGCAATCCGATGAAATTTTCTTTCATTTCATAATTGTCGTATTCAACCCAGTGACCATCGGGGGCGGTCATGCGGCCCTTGCCCGTCGGGTTGCCCTTGGCGATCTCGCCTTCCCAGACCGAGCCGCTTCGGCGGGTAAGTTTTCCTGATTTGGGCACAACAACATCAAATGTGCCTTCGAAGGTTTCCCCATTCTTCCATTTTACGATGGGGCTGGGGTCCAGCCTGAATTCTGACTGGTCAAAGCGTCCCTCAAACCTGCCGCCATCGGACAGTTCGAACGTGCCCGTGATGCTTTCGGGGGTGACTTCAGCCTCGATGATGCGGGCTTCTTCATTGCCATCCTTCGATATCCGAACGGGTCCGGGGCCGTTGACCTCACCATTGAGTTGCGGGCCGAAAAACTCGAACTTCCATTGCCCGCTCCAGGCAACGACGAGAGGCAGAAAGATGTCTTCGGCCCTGTTGAGTACAGTGGCCAACTGGAGCTGGAATTCGTTGTAAAACGGAAAGCGTTCGGATTTTACGGAGTTGGAGAAATAGCCGTATTCCCCGGTCAGGCGCAGCGTTTCTCCGGCCGAAATCGTAACGACCCTGTCGAATTTATCGACCGTATTATGTCGGACGATGACACGATAATCGCCGGGCCATAGTTGAACGCTATGCGTATTGGCGATGGTCAGCATTGGCCCGTTGACGCCAACAAAATTTTGGGTGTTGGCGGTGGGATAGACAAAAAGATACCAATCGTCCCCACTTGGTCCACCCCCGCCAACGAGGAGGGTCAGTAATCCCCATTTGTATGGCGACTTTTTTATCGTGCTTTCAGGCGTTGCAGACGCGGTATTTGCTTCAGCGGAGGCGGCCTGCTTTGTTGCAGGCGCAGTTCCTGAAGTTTCGCTCGCATTGGTGAGCGTACTGAAAAAGTCGCTGGTCGCGGTGGTGATGTCGGTCGTTTGGCAGCCGACAAGGGCAATGAGTGCGACAAGCAGGGTGCTTGCATGTGACAGACGGCGTGCTTTGAAAACAGCTTTCTGCATAGATCCCCCCCAATGCAGATCGAACATATCAATATTTGTGCATAGAAGGGTGAATTGGGGAAGAGGCAAAGGCAAACACAACAACATGAAATTTGTCGAGGCCGTGGTGCAGTTCAGTTCAGCCAGCGATCCTTGTGATCGACCGCCTGCTTTTTCATGGCCGGGTGCCGTCACGGAAAGGCGGCATCCGGGGATTTTGCGATGACGGGCAAAGCGGTCTGGTATTCCATCTGGTGGAAAAGTCACCCTGTTGGGTTGATATGCTATTGTTCTATCTGCCGCGAAAGTGTTTCAATGCGGTATAAAGAAAACTGCAATCCATGCAGGAAACAGGGAGTAGACGATGGCGGAGAAGCCTGTGCTACTGATCACCCGGCGCCTGACCGATGCGGTCCAGGCGCGTGCGGCGCGTGATTATCAGGTCATTCTGAACGACGCGGATCACGTCTTTTCGCGTGATGAGCTGATTGCGCGCTGTCAGGATGTTGACGCGGTTCTTCCCTGCCATTCCGAACATTTCAGTGCCGATGTCATTGCCGATCTTGGTGATCGGTTGCGGATCATTGCCAATCATTCGGTCGGTGTTGACCATGTTGATCTTGAGGCGGCAAAGAAGGCCGGGATCACGGTCACCAATACCCCCGATGTGCTTTCCGATGCGACGGCCGAGATCGCCATGCTGTGCATGTTAGGCGCGGCCCGGCGTGGTGCGGAAGGTGATGCCATGGTGCGGGCCGGGAAATGGGATTTCTGGTCGCCCTCCTTCATGGTCGGGCGGCAGGTGACCGGCAAGCGGTTTGGCGTTCTGGGCATGGGCCGTGTCGGGCAGGTTGCCGCCGAGCGCGCACGCGGCTTTGGCATGGAAGTGCATTATCACAATCGCACCCGTCTGCCGGGTCACCTTGAAAAGGGTGCTGTTTTCCACGACACGGTCGAGGGGCTTCTGGCGGTATCGGATGTCTTGTCGCTGCATTGTCCGGCGACGCCCGATACGACCGGGATCATCAATGAAAAAACCATAGCATTGCTGCCGGATCGGGCCATTCTGGTCAACACGGCGCGCGGCAATCTGGTTGATGAGGATGCCCTGATCAAGGCGCTTCAAAGCGGGAAGCTGTTTGCGGCCGGGCTTGATGTGTTCCGCAAGGAACCCGGTGGAAACCCTGATCTGTCGTCGTTGAAAAACGTCTTCCTGTTGCCACATATAGGCTCTGCGACTGAAGAAACGCGTGATGCCATGGGCTTTCGGGCGCTGGATAATCTTGATGCCTTCTTTTCCGGCGGGCAACCGCAGGATCGCGTTGCCTGACGGCGCGCCAAAAACAAGAACTTGCTAAATTCCGGAACACGTCATGTTTCGGAAAATAATAATCGAAAAAAGTTTTCCACATGGTGGAAGGCCAAATATTCGATGTCCCTTGTATCAGGTCAGGGCCTATGTAAGGCTGAAAATCATCGCCTATTTTCCGCCAATTAGTTGTCGGGTGCGGCGATAATTCTGGGAGGAAGTAATGAAAAAGATACCTACGCCTGAAGACGTGAAGTCGAAGCAAGTGTCCCGCCGTTCGTTCCTTACCAAGGGTGCTACCGGTGTTGTTGCCGGTGGCGCTGCTGCTTCGGGGCTGTTCGCCGCCCCGGCAGTTCATGCACAACCTGCACCTTTGGTCGTCAAAATGCAGACGTCCTGGCCGTCATCCGATATCTGGATGACGTTTGCCAAGCAATATGCTGATCGTGTCGAAGCCATGTCGGGTGGTCGCCTGAAGGTTGACCTTCTGCCAGCCGGTGCCGTTATCGGCGCGTTCCAGGTTCTGGACGGCGTCAATGATGGCGTGATCGATATCGCCCATTCCGTGCCGGTTTACTGGTACGGCAAGAACAAGGCGGCGTCGCTGTTTGGTACCGGTCCGGTATTTGGTGGTTCTGCAACCACCATGCTGAGCTGGTTCTATGCCGGTGGCGGTGAAGAATTCTATCGCGAGCTGACTCAGGACGTTATGGGGCTGAACGTGATTGGTCTTCTTGGCTTCCCGATGCCGGCCCAGCCGTTCGGCTGGTTCAAGGGTGAAGTCAATTCTGTCGCCGATATCCAGGGCTTCAAATACCGTACCGTTGGTCTGGCTGCCGATCTGCTGCAATCGATGGGCATGTCGGTCGCACAGCTTCCGGGTGGCGAGATCGTTCCGGCGATGGAACGCGGCGTGATTGACGCGTTTGAATTCAACAACCCGTCTTCGGATATGCGTTTCGGCGCGCAGGATGTGGCGAAGAACTACTATCTGTCGTCCTATCATCAGGCATCCGAAAGCTTCGAGTTCATCTTCAACCGTGATTTCTATGAAGACCTCGAACCTGATCTGCAGGCGATCCTGCGCTATGGCGTGGAAGCGGCTTCGACGTCGAACACCGCACTTGCGATGGACAATTATTCGTCCGACCTGCAGAAACTTGCAGACGAAGGCGTTACCATCCATCGTACATCGAAGGAAATTCTGGCTGCCCAGCTTGATGCCTGGGACAAACTGATCCCGCAGCTTGAAGAAGATCCGTTCATGAAGAAGGTTCTTGATAGCCAGCGTGCCTGGGTTGAGCGCGTGACCTATTATGAACTGATGAACTCGCCCGATTATCAGCTTGCCTATGACCACTACTTCCCGGGCAAACTGAAACTGTAATGAAACTTTCTGGTTTCATACGGTTTGTCTGACCCAAAGGCTGCCCCGGAGGCCATATGGCCTCCGGGGCGGTTGCTACGGTAACGGAAAAGACTTCATGATCAGCTTTATTGAATTCGCGGACAAGCTTTCGGCCTGGTTTGCCAAGGCTTTCGGGTGGCTCATCATCCTGATGACGTTGGGAATGAGTTACGAAGTGATGGCGCGTTATGTTTTTAATGCGCCGACGACATGGTCGCTCGACGTTTCCTTCATCATGTATGGCTCGTTATTCATGATGGGCGGGGCTTATACGCTGTCGCGCGGGGGCCATGTGCGGGGTGATTTCCTTTACCGTCTCTGGAAGCCAAGAACACAGGCGACTGTCGACCTTGTGCTTTACATCTTCTTTTTCTTCCCCGGCATTACGGCCCTGATCCTGACAGGCTGGAAATATTCATCGCGGTCCTGGGGATACGGGGAAGTCAGCGTGAACAGCCCGGCGGGCGTTCCGATCTTTCAGTTCAAGGCCATTATGGTGGCTGCGGGGATTCTGCTGTTCATTCAGGGGATCGCGCAGGTCATGCGCTGCATCATGTGCATGCGTGAAGGATACTGGCGCGGTGCCGATGACGATGTTGAAGAAACCGAAGAATTGCTGATGAAGCAGCATGTCGCAAAAGACAACTAACCAAATCGAAACCCGCGATAACCGGTCCGAACGGAGCTGCAAACGTGATTGACGCACATGTCGCCCTGATGATGCTTGGCATCTTCATTATGCTTGTTTTCCTTGGCTTTCCCGTCGCGTTTACGCTGATGGCGCTGGGGATTGGTTTTGGTTACTACGCGTATTTTGACGCAGGACGCATGTGGCGTGCCTTTGACCGTCTGGCCGAGGACAGCGATACCCTGACATCGGCGATAACCTGGATCGAAGGGGCGGTGAATAACCGGATATTCGATCTGTTTATCAACCAGACATACACGGTGATGTCGAACGAGGTCCTGACCGCGGTTCCGCTGTTCCTGTTCATGGGGTACATCGTTGAACGCGCCAATATCGTAAACCGGCTGTTTTCGACACTGAATATCGCTGCCAAGAATGTCCCCGGGTCGCTTGGCGTTGCCGCCCTTGTGACCTGTGCGCTGTTTGCGACCGCGACCGGGATTGTCGGTGCGGTGGTGACCCTGATGGGGATGCTGGCACTGCCCGCGATGATCAAGGCCCGTTATGACAAAAGCTTTGCCACCGGCATCATCTGTGCCGGCGGGACGCTGGGCATTCTGATCCCGCCATCGATCATGCTGATTGTGTATGCCGCGGCATCGGGTGTGTCGATCGTGCGGCTTTATGCCGGTGCATTGTTGCCGGGCCTGACGCTGGTCGGGCTTTATCTGCTTTATGTCGTGGGGCGTGCGTTGTTGCAGCCAAAAGCCGCACCGCGTCCGACATCCGATGAAATTCCCGATGTGCCGTTGCCCAAGGTTCTGTGGATGCTGGGGACGTCGTTCTTCCCGCTGGCATTCCTGATCCTTGCGGTTCTGGGGTCGATCCTGTTTGGTCTGGCAACCCCGACCGAGGCGGCATCCATCGGGGCGCTGGGCGGGATGGTTCTGGCGCTGGCGTATCGTGCGCTGACCTTTGACCGGCTGCGCGAGTCCGTTTACCTGACGGTGCGGACATCGGCGATGGTGTGCTGGCTGTTTGTCGGGTCCTATACGTTCTCGTCGGTGTTCTCGTATCTTGGTGGCGAGCATGTCATTGCCGAGTTCGTTGGCGGGCTTGACCTGACACCGCTTCAGTTCCTGCTGCTGGCGCAGTTGATCATCTTCCTGCTTGGCTGGCCGCTGGAATGGTCGGAAATCATCATCATCTTTGTTCCGATCTTCCTGCCGCTGCTGCCGCTGTTTGATATTGATCCGCTGTTCTTTGGTATCCTTGTTGCGCTGAACCTGCAGACGTCCTTCCTGACGCCGCCGATGGCGATGTCGGCCTATTACCTTAAGGGGGTTTCGCCTCCGGGTATTTTGCTGACGGATATCTTCAAGGGGATCATGCCGTTCCTGTTCATGGTGATTGTCAGCATGGTTCTGATGTATACCTTCCCCCAGATCGTGTTCCATCTGCCGGATCTGTTCTATGGCGCACGTTAGGAGGCCGTCGGTATGACACTTAATCCGTTGCTTAACCTTGACGTGGTCGAACTGCGTGACCGGCTGGCATCCGGTGCCGTGAGGGCAGTCGAGTATGCCGAGGCCTGCCTTGAGCGGATTGCGGCACTTGAACCGGAAGTTCAGGCGTGGGCCTATCTTGATGGTGACTATGTCCTGGCACAGGCACGTGCGCTTGACGCGCGCCGCCAGTCGGGCATGCCGATTGGCCCGTTGCATGGTCTGCCGGTCGGGTTGAAGGACGTTATCGATACGGCCCGGATGCCAACCGAAAATGGCACGCCGCTTGATAAGGGACGGGTGCCGACCGAGGATGCGGTGCTGGTTGAAAAGCTGCGTGCGGCGGGCGCGATCATCATGGGCAAGACGGTTTCGACCGAGATGGCCTTCATGTGCCCGTCCAAAACACGCAACCCGCACAACATATCCCATACACCGGGGGGATCATCGGCCGGATCGGCGGCGGCAGTTGCCGCGGCAATGGTGCCGTTGGCCGTGGGGACGCAAACCGGCGGTTCGGTCATCCGGCCGGCATCGTTTTGTGGGGTGGTCGGGTTAAAGCCGACCTTTGGCGCGATTTCGCGCACCGGGGTTCTGGCCCAGTCACCGTCGCTTGATACCATTGGTGTGTTTGCCCGTTCCGTCGAAGGGGCGGCGATGATTGCCGAAATCCTGTTCGGGCATGACGCGCGTGACCGGGCGACGACATTGCAACCCACCCCGCGTTTGCAGGAAGCCGCCAAATCAACGCCGCTGGTAACGCCGACATTGGCCTTTGTCCGCCCGCCACAATTTGACAGTGTGGCCGATGACGATACCGTCATGGCGTTTCGCGAATTGACGAGTGTTTTGGGCGAACAGTGCTTTGAGGCACCCCTGCCCAAGGCATTTGATGATGCCGCCGACCTGCGGGCAAAGATCAATTTCGCCGAAATGGCGAAATGTTATTACAGCTATGAAAAGCGCGGACGCGATCAATTATCCCCGCAGATGACAGAGGCGCTTGACGCGGGGAACAAGGTCACGGCGCGGGATTATCTTGCCGCACTGGACTGGCGCGATCTTTACAATGTTGCGCTTGATGAAGTGTTCCAGCGTTGTGATGTGATCATCACCCCGGCGGCACCAGGCCCGGCCCCCGGAAACCTTGATACGACCGGGAATGCCATTTTCAACGGTCTTTGGACGTTGTGCGGAACGCCTGCGATTACGCTGCCGTTGCTTTGGGCGGAAAACGGGTTGCCGATGGGCGTGCAACTTGTCGGGCGGCGCGGTGATGATGCCCGGCTGCTTCGAACGGCGCGCTGGCTCGTTGAATTTGTTACGAATTCTGAAAATGAAGGAGCATCGTCATGATACCGTCACGTCTTGATCAGGCAATGGCGATTTTGGCCTTTATCGTCTTTGGGGGCTTTCTTGGCATTCTGTTTGGCTATGTCACGCGCTGGGATCTTGGCATTATGGTCGGGATCACGCTGGCGCTGTGTGCGTGGGATTTCTGGCATATGGCCACAGGGCGAAAAAGCGACCATCACTGATCGCTTTTAATTCACGCTAATTGTTTCGGGACGCGCCGGGGATTTCAAAATCCCTAGGCGCGTTTTGTTTTGGCCATGTGGGCAGCTTGTTCCGGTTTGCCGTCATATCCGAAACGGGCGGCTGCAATTGCCGTGACATCGCGGATCAGATCAATTTCTTCGTCGCTGAATTTCGGCCGGTAATAGGTCGGCGCGTGAATGGTCGGGGCGACTTCATTGATGATCGGTTCGGCATCGGGCAGATCAACATGATCAAACAGGCGGCGTAACTGATTTGCCGGGTCGGCGACGAAATCCTCGTAACGGACCACCAGCGTCGCGTCGCCAAGCGCCTTGTTCACGGTCATGCGATCAGCGATGTAGTGGTGCAGGTCGCTCCAGTAATGGGCCCAGCCGGCGACTTCGTCGCCTTCGTTCCAGTGTTTCATGATCTGGCGGGTGGCGTGCAGGTCGCCGGTATTTATCGGACGACGATCAAGGCCGAATTCGTAATGGCCGACACGCTGCATATGGGCGACCGCGCGCGGGTTATCCTGTTCGCCCTTGCAGAACAGGTCGTGCTGCTTGGCAAGGGATGCGATATGCCACAGCGGATCACGCACCGGCAGGACGAACCTGGCATCGGGGAAGATCGACAGCAGATATTCCATCCGGGTGACCAGATAGTTCGCCTTGGAGATATAACGCTTCCCGCCGCGCACATGGATCAGTTTGCGGATGTGATCGCGATAGAATTTCTCGAACGCCGGGTTGCTGATCTGCCCATCAAGGACGTTGCTTTCATTGACGTCATGCAGATGACGGAAAAACGCCATCCAGATCATTTCCTCGAACGCTTCGGGGCTTTCGGGCGTGATGTTGATGCCGTCCGCATGGGTGCGTTCAACCGCAACCTCCTTGCCCTTGGGAGCAAGATCGACAAACTTGTTCCACAGATAGGGCGTGAAAACCGGTGGATAGTCGCGGTAACGATGGGTTGCGGCATCCTGATGGCGGGCCAGCGTTTCCAGAAGGATCGTGCTGCCGGATCGGGCGAGCCCTGCGATAAAGACCGGCTTTTCTATTTGGACATCTTCAATCGCATCACCGGCAAGTTTCGTTTCGAAATTGCCAAGTCTGATCCATTGCATCGGATGGCGGGCAATCAGGCCGCTTAGCCAGTTATCCCAGCCCGATACATGGAAGGCTGCGCCATTAGACGCGGGTGTGGTTGATTTTTCGGATGTCGTTTGGCCAGTCATTCGATGCGAAATCCTTTTTTGATCGCCAGCGACCCCAATACGAGGGCAAGGAAGAAAGTCAGTTCCCAGCCACGTGCCCAATCCGGGCCGGCGCTGATGATTTGTTGGGTTGGCAATTCGAAACGAAGCTGTGTTACCGGGCTGTCGTCGGGCAGATAGCCCGCCGGATTGCCGATAATCAGGTTCCACCACTGTTTTTGATGGATCACGGGAATGGCGGCGGCCGGTGCCACCAGATAGGTTTCACCGTCACTGGCACCGGGCACCTGAACAACAGGACAGGCACCGTCTTCCAATCCGGTCGGATTGATGCCGACCTGTTCGATGGCGACATTTTCCGGCTGGGCGCTGATGGAAACCTGCTGCCCCGGTGCCGGGCAGCTATAACCGTACTGCCCGTCCAGCCAGACGATCATCGCAAGGGCAGGCAGGGATGCGACAACCGCCGGGCCGATGACGAAACCGACAAGTTTCAGCGACTGGGCAAGCTGTGCCTTGGCCAGCTTCATGCCTTCGCCGAAATCCTCGCCATCGTCTTCGGCCATGGCCTTGCGGGCTTCTTTCAGCCGTTCCTTGATCGCCTTGATGCGTGTTTGCGGCGACAGCACCTTATAAAGCAGCATCGAAATCACCGCACAGACCAGCGCCCAGATCAGGACGCGTCCAAACGGTCCGAGGGCATCTGCCATCAGGGCATCAAGGGTGCTAAAGGCGGGGGCGGGCCAATCGAGTATTCCCATGCGTCATCGTTCCTGTTGGTCGTTGACCGTTCAGGCTTTCGGCTGGTGCGAATGCGCCGAATGCGTTGAATGCGAGGTGGATCCAGAGCCGTTTTGCTGCGCACGTTTGCGGTTGCGCATCATTTTGCGGATCGGCCATAGCAGGACAAAGCCAACCGCGACAAATACGGCGGCCAGAACAGCCCACAAAGCAGACAGAAGGCTAAGACCGGCACCCGGTCCGACATAGGCCTGTGCAGGCAGGGCCGTCAGAAGTGTTGCGGCGGCAATGGTCGCGGTTCCAATCGAAAGCAGTTTCATGTTCTGTTTCATTGCTTTTCTCCATCAGGGGAGGTCGGGGTGAAGTTGGTATCGCTGTAAAGGGCTGCGCGTTCATCGCTGATGCGCTCGGCCTGCGATACGACGGGGATCAGTTTTTGGCCGGGGTTGTCGGGATCATCACGGCGGATCGGGTTGTGGTATTCCCAGACGATCTCGCCTTCCGGGGTGACTTCGAAAAGGCGGCCACCCGATGATTCGGTGATCAGGGTATTGCCATTGGGAAGGCGTTGCTGATCAGCACGTATGTTGCTGTCAAACCTGTGTTCGGCAGTGCCCTTGTATTCCCAGGTGATGCCGTTGGTTGCGGGATCAATCTGCAGCACGCGGGATTGACCGGCGTCCGGATCGGCAAGCTGGCCCTGATTGTCAAACAGCAGGATGTCGCCGTTTGGCAGGACATCCGGGTCATGCTGCCCCAGCCAGGGGCCACGGGTTGCCCAGACGACTTTTTCCGCATCCATATCAAGGACGGCAATGATGCCAAGATCACGGAAGGACAGAACAACATCGCCGGTCTTGCCCTGCTCAAAGTTTTGCGCCGTTTCTTCGGTAATCAGTTGGATCGTGTTGGTGTGCAACACGTCCTCGTTCGAGAAATAGGGCGCGAAATCGACCATGTTGGCGTAGCTGGAATTGATCAGCGCATCGAGGATCGAGACACGTTTGATTTCCTTGCCTTCGGGCGACAGGATCACCGCGAAGTCATCAAGCCGCGGCGGGGTGAGCTGTTTGCGGTTGTCATATGTGTTAAAGCGGAATTCCTGGGTCAGGGCATAAACCCGGCCATCGGGCGCAATCGAAAAATCGTGATGTGCGGTTCCCAGATATTTCCAGACCGGTTTGGAATCCCGGTCGATCTTGGCCATGCCATAGCCATATGGCGTGTCGCCTGCCGCAGTATATTGCACGATCAGGTCACCATCAGGTGCCATCTTGGCGGTATGCCAATGCATGAAATCGTCTTTTTGCGGGTTGGGGATCGGCGATGTTTCATCGTGGATTTCACTGAACGGCATGCGCCATTCATGGACGATGTTGCCATCCATATCGACCAGCACCGCATGCGGCCCGTCACCCGATGAATACAGGGTCAGACCTTTCTGGGTCTTGTCGGCTTTATTGATCGTGACACCGGTTTCTTCGGTCCGGGCGGGGGACCAGAAATCAAGCCGTTCGACACTGCTGTATTTGGTGCGTTGTTCCCACAGGGCCGTGCCCGCACGCCACGCGTTTTTCATCGACTGATAGGGCGGTACTTCGGCCAGTATGACAAACGCACCAATACCGAAGCTGATCGCGGCAACGCCGGTCATGAAGGCAGCAAAAAAGATTTTATCGCCGCGGTTGTTTTCCGCGGATTCATCTGTCTGTTGAGGTGCAGGCACGCGGTAATCTCCTTGTCATCTGACAAAAAGGTTACGCGGGCCTCCGGGCAAATTTACGGCCAGTATCAAGGGGATTGGGGCGGTTTGGCCGCTTTTCGCCTTTGTTTCGCCCAAGAGTTTAATTGTAAGTAGGGATGTTTTTCGGCGGTTTGTTTGTTTGATTACTGCCGGTATTCCACCCCGTCCATGACCAGAAGATTACCGTCAAACCGGCACGAAACAGTGCCTGACGGTGCACTCATGCGTTGCAGAACCTGTCCGGTTGCCGCATCGCTATAGGTGCCGTTGCCATAGGTGACCGAAATGCTGTCGGGCGTGGTGACATAGGTGAAGCCGATTTCGAACCGGAATTTTTGCGCGCTGCCATAGGTGTAGCTGACGAAATTACCGTTCCCCTGACCGGGCGAGTCGAGTTTAAGGGTGGAATTACCGGTATTGTCGCGGAATGTGCCACTGGCATTGCGGCAACCGCTTTGGGCCGTGGCCTGCGGTTGGGTGGTTTCGGATGCGGCTTTCCGGGCGGCTTCTTCGGCAGCGGCTTTTGCGGCAAGCTGGCGATCACGTTCCATCAGGGTGGCCAGTTCATCCGGCCCCGAAAGCTTTTTGCCGCCATAGTAATAGCAATCACCGGCCGGGACGGTTTCCCCGCCGCAGACGAATTGGCCGGTCTGGCTTGGGAATGCCGATCCTTCGGGCAATTCCATCCAGCCGCCTTCCCACCAGGTCAGGCGACCCTGACCGGCGGGCTTGCGTTCGCGCACCGGTCCCTGCCAGACATTGCCGTCCGCCATGCGCAATTCACCCTCACGCGGGTCAAACACGCGATAGGTGCCGGTGAAGCTTGTGCCATCGGGCCATTTGGTCGTGCTGCCCGGTTCGATCTGGCGGCTGTCGCTTAGATATTCGCCGTCCACCTCGCGGCCATCGGCATATTCGATGTCGCCGGTGATTTTGTCGCCGGTAATGTCGGCATTGTCGATTTCGGCAAAGGGCTGTTCGTTGCGGGTGATTTCGACCGTGCCGGTGCCGACCGGATTGCCGTTATTTTGCGGGCCGGTATATTCCGCCCGGTAGCCGTCATGGGCAAACATGACTTCGGGGCCATAGGTGGTGGTGATCGGTATGCGCCATACCGTGGTGTCGATATTGGGGTCAATCCGGGCGGGATCGGGTTCGCGGCTTATTTTGACGTCTTCGGAAAACAGGCCGTAATCGGCATAGACCACCGTTACCTCGCCGGGGAGCACATCGACCCAGCTTTCCGATTTCAGTTCGCCCAGTCGAGAGACCCTGACCAGATAGCTGTCCGGCCACAGGGTGTATTCCTTCATCTGTCCGGCGGAAAGCTGTTCGGTGGTGAAGGGCTTGAACCCCTTGTTGCGGGAAGCCTTTACGACCTGCATCTGCCAGCCGTAGTAAGCGCCGTTACCGGATGGGTTGATCCGGAATGCGATGCTGCCGGGATCGGAAACACTGGCCGGGGCAAGGGATGTTTGCGATGGTGCGGGCGAGGGAGCGGGCGCTGTATTGACTGTCTGGCAGGCAGAAAGGCTTATGCCCAAAATGCCAATCGTCACGGTCCTGATCATGGTAACGCCCGGTTTCATCACCCATTCCCCCAGAGGCCAAATGATAAAACCGATTTCGCCACAACTTTGGCAGGTTGGGAAGCGTTTAAATTTAGCCTTTCCAGGCAATAAGCGCGGCACCGGTGCCGATCATCACGACGCCAAGCCAGCTTGCGGGGGACAGTTTTTCACCAAGAAATGCTGCGCCGAAGATCGCAACCAGTACGACGCTGCGCTTGTCAATCGGGGCGACCTTTGCGGCCTCGCCAATCTTGAGTGCGCGGAAGTAGCATAACCACGATGCCCCGGTCGCAAGCCCGGACAGGATCAGGAACCACCATGTTTTGGCCGATACGGTTGCCGGGTTTTGCCAGTGACCGCCAATCATCAGGATGGCAAAGACCATGATGAAAATGATTGCGGTGCGGATAAAGGTGGCAAAGTCGGAATTGATGTTTTCAATCCCGATCTTGGCAAAAATCGCGGTCAGTGCAGCAAAACAGGCGGCAAGGGCAGCCCATAATTGCCAGCTTTCCATCACATCCTTCATGCCGATGACCCCCGTTTTGCCTTTCCGGATGCTGCCAGCCGACCGTTATTTCCGGATCGAGGGATCCAAAAGGGCGTCGATTGGCGGGACCGGTGTGGTTTTGACCTTTTTTGTCACGATATAGGTAAAATATCGGTCAATACCGATGCCTGCGATCAAAAGTCCGTCGATCAGGCGTTGATAGGCATCGACATCACGACAGAGTATCTTGAGCATATAATCGACCCCGCCGCCAAGGGCATAGCATTCGACGATTTCGGGGATGTCCTGAACGGCCTTTTCGAAAATCGTGAAATCCTCGTGCTGGTGATGACGAAGTGTTACCTCGGTCATAACAAGGGTCGGCTTGACCAGCATTTCCAGATTGATATGGGCATGATAGCCCGAGATCACGCCAAGGTCTTCAAGGCGTTTGAGCCGTTCCCAGCACGGGCTTGGCGAAAGGTTCACCGCCTCGGCCAGTTTGACCTTGGTGATGCGCCCCTCGCGTTGCAGCGTGAGCAGGATTTTCAGATCCTGATCATCCAGCCTGATCATTTCCCGACCACCTCGGCAATGACGGCAAGACAATCGCCGGTCTTGATCAGGCCGGGGAAATGGCGACAGGCGACAATACCGTCGCGCGGTGCCTTGTATTCGGTTGGCACCCCGCCGGTCCAGTTGGCATCGTAAACACGCGCAATCAGATCACCGCGCGTGACCATCTGCCCCAGATCGACACAGGGTTCAAACAGGCCGCTTGAAACCGACGCAACGAAACAGTTGCCGTCCGGCATATCCAGCATGACGCCGCTATCGTCGGGGACGTCCGGTTCACCGGTCAGAATACCGGCATGGATCAGAAGGTTGCGCACCCCGCGATCGGCAATCGCCACCCGTTCGGCCGTGGTCGAGCCACCGCCGCCCAGTTCGGTGGTGACGAATGTTTTGCCGGCTTCCTCGACCACGGTGTCGAACATGCCGACCGAATCAAGTTCGAGCATCATCATCGAATAGGGGGCGGCAAAGGCCTTCATCGCGTTTACGCAACGGGCTTCCTGTTCCTTGTCGTCAAGGACGTGGACGGCGGCAAACGGGATGAAGTCCAGCGTCTTGCCGCCGGAATGCAGATCAAGGACGATGTCGGCTTCGGGTACCAGATGGCGCAGAACGTAATCGGCGATTTTCTGTGTCACCGTGCCATCGGCCTTGCCGGGGAAGCTGCGATTAAGGTTGCCCTTGTCAATCGGGGATGTCCGCGACGCATTCAGGAAGGCCGGGAAATTCATCGCCGGTAAAATGATGACCCGCCCGGTGATTTCAGCAGGTGACAGTTTCCCCGCCAGTTTGAACAGCGATACCAGACCTTCGTATTCGTCACCGTGATTGCCGCCGGTCAGAAGGGCAGTGGGGCCATTGCCGTTACGAATGACCGTGATCGGGATCATCACAGCCCCCCACGCGGAATCATCACGCGAATAGGGCAGCTTTAAAAAGCCGTGATGAACACCATCCTGATCGAACGGGATCGTTGGCGTAATCGGGGATTTCTTTGTCATGGCCGTTTCCTTGCATAAAGGCAGGATACCGCGACCGTCGGTATCCTGCGTGGCAGTCTTGCACCGGCATTTTATCTGCGATGCGATTTTGATCGGCGGTATTCGCGTCAGTTTTTGACGAATAACTGCCTTGGATAACTGGTCAGCGTCTTGCTGCCGGTTTCCGTGATCATCATGCTTTCGGTGATCTCGATCCCCCAGTCATCAAACCAGAGGCCGGGCATGAAATGGAATGTCATGCCCGGTTCAAGAACCGTGCGGTCACCGGGGCGCAGGCTCATGGTGCGTTCGCCCCAGTCGGGCGGATAGGAAAGCCCGATGGGATAGCCACACCGGCTGTCTTTGTGGATGCCGTATTTTTGCAGCACGCCAAAGAAGGCGATGGCGATATCTTCGCAGACATTGCCGGGTTTGGCGGCTTCAAGGCCAGCCTGAAGGCCTTCGATCAGGGCACTTTCGGCATCAAGGAAACGCTGTTCGGGTTGGCCAAGATAGACCGTGCGCGACAGCGGCGCATGATAGCGTTTATAGCAACCGGCAATCTCGAAAAACGTTCCGGCATCGCCCGGTATCGGTTTGTCATCCCAGGTCAGATGCGGCGCACCGGCATCGGCACCCGATGGCAGTAATGGCACAATCGCCGGGTAATCCCCACCGATCCCGTCAATGCCGACGATCCCGGAACGATAGATTTCGGCAACCAGTTCGTTTTTCTTCATGCCCGGTTCGACAACTTCGAAAATGCGTTCATGCATGTTTTCGACGATGCGGGCGGCTTGGCGCATATAGAAAATCTCGGTCTCGGATTTTACTGCGCGCTGCCAGTTTACCAGTGCGGTTGCGTCATGGAACTTTGCATTGGGCAGATGGGCCTGCAATTGCGCATAGCATCTGGCCGAGAAATAGTAATTGTCCATTTCCACGCCGATATTGCGCGTGCCCCAATTGCGATAGTCGATCACCTCACACAGGTAATCCATCGGATGATGGGTGGTGGATTGCACATAATAATCGGCATAGGGGATGATGCGGTCATGGGTCATATAGACCGTGCGCTTTGCCCCGTTTGCATCCTGCGACCGGCCGAACCAGATCGGATCATCTTCGATCGGAACAAGGACGCATTGGTGAACATAAAACGACCAGCCGTCATAGCCGGTCAGCCAGGCCATGTTTGATGGATCGGTCACGATCAGAAGATCGAGCCCCTTTTCCACCATGGCTTTTTTTGTTTTTTCCAGACGCTCGGCATATTCCTCGCGCGTGAAATTCAATTCAACCTGGCTCATCGCAGGCCTCCAAAAAAAGGCGGGGTTTCAGTTTTTCCTGACCCTGTTTCCCTTTGTTATTACGACGTGATCTCGGTCCCGGCCTTGGCTGCGTCGCAGCGGGCACGGGCGAGGGTGGCGATTGCGGTGTCCTGGACACCCGTACCGGTCAGATCGGCAACCGTGATCGCATCATCGGACGTACGTCCCGATGCCGATCCGGCGATAACCTGCCCCAGTTCTGAAAATGTGCGGTCAGCCTTGATGATCCGGGCATCAATCGCGTGATGCAGTTCGCCCAGAATCCGGCATTGCGAAAGGCTGTCGCACACATAAAGGTCTGCCCGGCCAATCAATGCCGGGTCGATTTCGTTTTTATGTTCCGCATCCGACCCCATCGCGGTGATATGGGTGCCGGGTTTGACCCAGTCCGACAAAAGGACGGGTTCGCGGGCAGGCGTGGTGGTGACGATGATATCGGCATCCTGTGCCGCGGCCCGGCCATCGGGCGTTGCGGTTACGGAAAGGCCAAGCTCGCTGGCGCAGGCGGCGGCACAGAGTTCGGCCTTGGCCATGTCGCGTGCCCAGATGGTGGCCGATGTGATGCCGCGTACCAGTTTAAGCGCCTTTAGCTGCAATTTCGCCTGCACCCCGGCCCCGAAGATCGCGGCATGTTTTGCATCCTTGCGTGCCAGATGTTTGGCGACAACACCTCCGGCGGCAGCGGTGCGGACATCGGTCAGATACCCGTTATCGAGCATCACGGCTTCGAGCAGGCCGGTTTTGGCCGAAAACAGGTTCATCAATCCGTTGACCGATGGCAGGCCGAGTTTCGGATTGTCAAAGAAGCCGGGGCTGATTTTGATGGCGAAACTGTCCAGTCCGGGGACATAGGCGGTTTTGACATCGACCTCGCCATTGTGGTCGTCGATATCAAGTCGAAGGATCGGCGGCATCCGCACATCCTTGGTCGCCAGGGCCAGAAAGGCATTTTCGATACAGGCAATCGCATCGGTATCAAGGGTGATCACGTTGCGAAGGTCGGTTTCGGTCAGAATTCTGATGTTGGGCATGATGATTACTCCGCCATCAGGTCGACGTCTTCGCCGCCGACAATACGTTTATGCAAATCCATATCGATATTGCAGCCGGTCGACAGAACGACCGTGGTGCCGGGATTGTCAATCAATCCGGCGCGAAGGGCCGCGATGCCAACAGCAGCCGCCCCTTCGATCACCTGCTGGTCATCGTGATAGGCGGCCCGGATGCCGTCGGCGATCTGGGCTTCGTTCACCAGAACAAAGTCATCGGTCAGATCGGCACACATATCGAATGTGTATTGATTGTTTTGCCCGATGCCGCCGCCCAGACTGTCGGCCAGTGTCGGCAGTTCCTTAACCGCGGTTGGTTTGCCTTCCTGCAGGCTTGTGATCATCGCGCAGCCGCGTTCCATCGAAATGCCGACAACCCGGATGGCCGGATTGATTGACTTTGCGGCCAAGGCCACCCCGGCCAGAAGTCCGCCACCGGACAATGGCACCAGAAGCGTGTCGGTTTCGGGAAGCTGTTCAAGGATTTCAAGGCCAAGGGTTCCCTGACTGGCGATGATGTCGGCATGGTCAAAGGGGGGCAGCATGGTCATGCCCTTTTCCGATACCAGACGGTCGACTTCCTTTTGGGCTTCGTCCTGAGAGGTGCCGGAAATGCAGATTTCAGCCCCCTGGGCGCGGATGCCTTCGACCTTGTTTTTCGGGACCAGTTCGGACATGCAGATGACGGCGCGCACCCCGGCATTGCGGGCCGCATTGGCAAGGGCGCGGCCATAATTGCCGGTCGATACGCCGACAACGCCCTTTTCCTTCTGTTCGGGTGACAGTTTCAGAACGGCGTTTGCCGCCCCGCGCAGTTTGAAGCTGCCGGTATATTGCTGGTGTTCGCATTTCAGCCACACGGGCGATCCGATCTGCTCAGACAGACTGGCAGACGGGCGCAGTGGTGTATGGATCACGTGGCCCGCAATGGTTTTGCGGGCAGAAAGCACATCACCAAGCGTGATGGGTTCCTTCATGGCGACCTCGTTACGATTTGTGTGGGGCGTGGTCAAACAGGGTTCCGAACCCCGCGACCGGTTTGTCGTATTTCATCAGATGCAGGGCATGCCAGATCATTGCCTGATTGCTGGTGATCACGGGCTTGCCCAGAAGCTTTTCTGCACGTTCGGCAATCTCGGCAGACCGGATAGCGGTGCAGGAAATGAACACGGCATCGGCATCCGGGCTGTTGACCTGCAGGGCCGCAGCCAAAAGGGCGTCGGGCGGGATTGCCGTCATATCAATATCGTTTTCAAGCCCGAACCCCATGAGCCGGGTCACATCGAAACCGCGCGCGATCAGTTGTTCGGCAACGGATCGGGTGACATCCAGAACATAGGGGGCGACCACGGCGATTTTTTGCGCACCGATTGTTCGCAATGCGACATCTGTTGCCAGCAACGGATTGGTCACGGCTGTGCCCGGCATTCCCTTGTTGATCAGGGCTTCGATCCGGTCCGATCCATTGACCGCCGTGCCCGACGTGCAGCCAAAAATGGCAACATCCACCCCATAGCCCGGCAGCAGGGTGCGTGCGGCACGCGGCAGATCGTCGGCCATGCTGCGCAGGGTGTCGACGGTGATCGGATTGGCATTTTCAATGCGGGTGGTGAACAGGCCAACATCGTCGGGAATGATGCGACGCAGGTCATCCTCGCTATTGAAATCTGTGGCGAGCGTAATCAGCCCTATCCGCCCGGCCGGGGCAACCGGATCGGGCAAATAGGACAGGTCTACCGGCTCTGGCGTGACCGCGGGGGCAACGGACATCGTCCTGAACTCCTTGATGGGGCGGTGCAATGAATGCCCGCACCCCGGTTTGATATTGTGGTTGTTCTTTCCGGGACGATCCCGGTTACCTGCCGATTAACGGAAAGCCATGGTCGGCAGGAACAATGCGATCTGCGGAACAAAGACCAGAATCACGGCGGCCAGCAGAAGCATGAAGATAAAGGGCGGCGTTCCGCGGATGACCTCGTAATAAGGTCGCCTGAAGATCGCGATGGCGGTGAAAATATCGCAGCCAAATGGCGGCGTTGCCGACCCGATGGCGACCTGCAGGGTCACCAATGTACCGACCAGCACCGGATCAAGCCCGGCATCACGTACCAGCGGCATGAAGATCGGTGTCAGAACCAGAATGACGACAATCGGATCAACGAACATGCAGCCGATGAAGAAGGCGATGCAGATGGCAGCAAGGATCAGATAGCTGTTCGCGCCTTCAAGGCCCAATGCACCGATCACATGCTGCGGGATCTGGGCAAAGGAAATTACAAAGGAGAAAGTTGTACCCGCGCCGACAAGGATGAAGACCACGGCGGTGATCAGGCCGGTCGATCGGGCGATTTCCAGCATTTCCGACCATTTCACCGACTTGAAGATCAGAACCTCAAGAATGATGGCATAGACCACGGAAACGGCGGCGACTTCGGTCGGGCTGACCCAGCCGAGATAGATGCCGCCAACAATCAGAACCGGGAACATGATGGCCGGGCCGGCATTGATAACGGCCTTGCCACGTTCCGCCCAGCTCATGCGTGGGATGGTCGGGATGTTGTTCTTTTTTGCGTAATAGACGCAATAGGCCGAAAACATCAGAAGGATCAGAATGCCCGGACCGATCCCGGCCAGGAACAGTTCCCCGATCGATACCTTGCCAACCACGCCAAACACGATCATGCCGATGGAGGGCGGGATCAGAAACGCGATGTCACTGGCATTGATGATCAGGGCCATGGCGAAGCTGTCTTTGTAGCCTGCCTTAAGCATTTTCGGGCGCAATGGTCCGCCCATCGCAACCACGGTTGCCTGTGTCGAACCCGATACCGCGCCAAACAACGTACAGCCAAGGGCAGTGGTAACCGCAAGGCCGCCGCGCACATGACCGACAAAGGTCATGGCAAGGTCGATCAGCCGGTTGGCCGTATGTCCCTTTGTCACGATATCGGCGGCAAAGATGAACATCGGCACGGCAATCAGTGCCACCGGTGAAATCCCGGTCACCATTTGCTGGATCAGAATTTTGGGATCAATCGGCATGTAGAAGGTAAAGGCGACGACGCTGGCCATGGTCAGCGGCACCATCATCGGGAAACCCAGCACCAGAAGGACGAGCATCACAATGAGAATTGTGGTTCCAAGATCCATTTTTCCGTCCCCCTACAGATGATGGTCGTCAGCTTCGGAGAACGTATCTTCAACCCGGTACGACAGATGCGTTCCGGGCCTGACGATATTCGTTACCGCGGCAAGTACGAACTGGATCCCCGTGACGGTCAGGCCAAAGGGTACGATGAGGACGGTCAGATAGTATGGGATGCGAAGGGCAGGCGTCAGGCGGTTGGACTGGATCAGCGATGAAACATAGCCGATAGAATACCATGCCAGAAGAAACAGAAGGGCCGCTGTGCCCAGCGTGATGATGATCATCATGATCTTGCTGGCCTGCGGACCCAGCATATCGGTAAAGGCCGACATGCGGATATGGCGCCCCATGCGAGCGGCCTCGCTGATGCCGACGAATGTGACAAGAATGATCAGAAATTGATTGAGCTCTTCGGAAAAGAAGATGCTCGAACTGAAACCCAGACGCATGATCACGTTGGCGACCGTATTGACGGCCATGATCACGATGCTCCACCCCAGCAACTGACGTTCGACGACAGATAATCCATCATCGAGCCGTTTCAGCACCGACAGCACCCCGCCTTTCGGCGCGGGAGCCTCCCCGTTAGAATCCGACATACGACCTCCATGATGCGCGTGCGAGACATTCTTGCTGAACGTTGTGTGTGGTTGTTGGTTCCCTCCCACACGTTTTCCTGCTCGCTTCACGCCAGACTGCCAGAATAAAAACGGTTTGTGACGGTTCAATCAGATTTTTGTCATGAGACAAAAATCAATACATAACGTCGAAGGCATGCACGCCCGGCATCTGTTCCATCGTGTGACGGATCTGCATCAGGCCGTGATGCAGGGACGGGGTATCAACCGCCCCGCCAACACAAATCCGGATGGCATTCGGGCGGGGGACCTTGACGGTCATGAAGGGATCGGAAATCGTCACGGCAACCCCGTTTTTCCGCAGTTCCGAGGCAAACCATTCTTCCTGCCAGTGATGCGGAATACGCACCCAGGCGCTTAGCGAGGTGGGGTGGTGGCGAACCACGGCATCGCCCAGTATTTCCGCAACAAGGGTCTGTCTCTCGCGCATCAGGGCGCGTTGGACCGTTACGGCCTGATCGACGGTGCCATCGGCAATCCAGCGTGCGCCGATCTCGGCCATTAATGGTGTGCCCATCCAGCCGGTGACTCGCAGAACGCTGCTGGCACGGATCGACAGATGCTGCGGCACGATGAGAAAACCGGTGCGAAGCCCCGGCATGACAATCTTGGTCAGGCTGGAAACATGGAAGCCCAGACGCGGCAGGAAGCTTGTGATCGGCGGCAGGTTTTGTTCGAGAAGCGGGCGGTATACATCGTCTTCGATGACGTAAACGCCGTAATGTTCGGCGATCTCGGCGATTCGTTTGCGCCGTTCAAGTCCCATCAGGCAGTTGGTCGGGTTGGTATAGATCGGGGTAACGACAAGGGCGCGGATATGGCGCGCGCGGCATTCGCGTTCGAACGCGTCAGGCAGGATGCCCTCGTCATCGGTGGGCAATGCGCCCAGCTTGAACCGCAGGATGCTGGCGGTGCCAATAACCCCATGATCGGTCAGGCTTTCGGTCAGGACGACATCGTCGGGCTGAACCACGGTGGCAAGGGCGGTAAACACCCCCTGGGCGGCGCCATTGGTGATCAGGATATTGGGAAGATCGGCCGAAATACCCATGGATTCCAGCCACTTGCTGCCGATTTCGCGATGATATTCAAAACCGGCAACCGGGCGGCAGCTTTCCATCCAGTTATGGTGGGTTTCCTCGGCCAGTCTGCTGTGTATCTGGCGCGATAGATCATTGTGGAAATCGGTATAGGCCGTGCGCACGATCGACAGGTCGATCAGGTCGGGCTGACGGTTATCCAGAATAAAGGTCGATGCGCGATCTGTCAGGCGTGCCTGAACGAATGTGCCCCTTCTTCGTTCCGATCTGAGATAACCCTGTCGTTCTACTTCCTTGTAGGCCGCACTGACGGTTTGCACGCTGACATGCAGCCGATAGGCCAGTTCACGATGGGTCGGCATCCGGACGTCGTGCCGAAGGCGTCCGGCCTCGATATCCGTGATGATTGCTTCGACAAGGGCCTTGTATTTCGGTCCCGTATCGCCGCTCAGGTCAATATTTGGCAGCCACATCCTGTCGATTCCTACCCTTGTCTACCCTTGTGCTTCCTTGGGGGTTTTTCCGACCCTAACATGACCTGTGGGTTAATGTGTAGACGTCAATGTTATTTTGTCATGATACAAAACTAACATTGACCTGATGCAGGAACATTTCAACACTTTGCGCGTTCATGACATTGATGTGCCAACTAATCGCCGCCGGTCCAGGGTTCAATCCCGGTCGTCGCGGCATAATAAGGGAGACTTCGATATGAGTTTGAACAAGCTCTTCAAGGCGACCCTGTCTGCCGCCGCAATCTTTGCGGTTGCCGGGACAGCCGCCCATGCCGAAGAATGGAAATTTGCGCATGAGGAAAGCCCGGGCGATGTGCAGGATCTGTATGCACAGGAATTCAAACGCCTGGTTGAGGAAAAAACCGATGGTGAGGTCGAAGTCACCATCTACACCTATGGCCAGTTGGGTACCGAAAACGACATTACCGAGCTGACTGCGGCGGGGGCTGTCCAGTTCTCGAACGCGTCGCCGGGGCACCTTGGCACCTTTGTTCCGGAAATCCAGGTTTTCGGTGTTCCCTATCTGCTGTCGCAGGATAACGAGGTGAACAAGGAAGTCCTGTCGAGCAGCCCGACGATCTATGATGGTCTGGCGAAGGATTTCGAGTCCAAGGGTCTTAAGCTTTATACCATGTATCCGGAAGGCGAGATGGTCTGGACCACCAAGAAAAAGGTGACCCAGCCGTCCGAATTTGACGGGGTTAAATTCCGTGTCATGACATCGCCGATCCTGATCGAAAGCTATGAATCTTTCGGTGCCGATCCGGTGGCATTGCCGTGGGGTGAAGTTTATTCCGGTCTTCAGACCAGCGTGATCGATGCACAGGTCAACCCGATCTTCTTCATCGAAAGTGCCAAATTCTATGAAGTGACCGACTATCTGATCTATGCCGGTCAGCAGCAATACACCACCACCGTGGTGTCGAACGCGGCCTTCTATGAAGGTCTGTCGGACGAGCGCAAAGAGATGCTCAAGGAAGTGAAATCCGAACTGGACGACTTCATCTATGAAGCCCAGGAAAAGGCAAATGCCGAGGCACTTGACCGTATCAAGGAAGCCAAGCCGGGCATCGAAGTCATCAAGCTGAACGAAGAACAGCGCGCTGCCTTCAAAGAGGCATCGGCCGGTATCGGCGACAGCCTTGTCAGCGAAGTCGGTGGTGACACCGAAGAAGTGCTGAATGCGCTCCGCAAGGAATTTGGCACCGAGATGTAATCGTCTCTGACGCCATTCCCCTTCGCGGGATGATATCTGAAACCCCTGCAATGTTGGCCGCAGGGGTTTCTTTTTGTCTGCTTTTGGCGGGGGTGCCGGTCACAGGCCGCTATTGATCCGAAGCGGACGCTGGAATGTGATGGCGGCAAATAGCCCACCCGCCGCCAGTGTGAGAAGCGATCCAATGATGGCGATGGCTTCGGTGCCGCCCTGATGGGCGATGGCAATACCGATGCCCATAATGACCGATCCGACGATTGCGCAGCCAACCTGAATGCTGGCGACCCTAGAGCGTGTCAGTCCGATCAGCCGGTAATAGGTGCCATACAGCGCCAGACCGACCCAGCCCAGAAGATTGAGATGGGCATGCGCCGCAAGATTGCTGTGATCGCCGCTTCCGGCCATCTGCATGCCCCAAACCATACCTGCAAGCCCCAGACAGGCGGAAACTGTCCAGCAAATGCGTGGCAAATTATTCATCGCGGTTTCCCCGACATATGTTAAGAATGATCCCTCAAAACGAAACTGTACGGTACAGTTTCAATTTTGACAAATGAAAAATGTAGTCTGATCGCGTCCAGGGATTTACAAAAAGGATGGCTATGAAACGAAACCGTACAGTTCTGTTTGGCGGTTCGACGAGCTTGGGGGAACTCCCGGTCCGGAATGAACCCGCCCGCTTGATGCCTGTGACGATGCCGATGCCGATGACGAAACCAGCAACAAGGAACCCGGCCATATGTCTGCCGAACGCCTGACCCCAAAGCAGCAGGAACGCCGCACCCGGATTCTTGAGGCGGCTGCAACCGAACTGCTTGATATGCGTGATGACAGCACGGCGGTGGATCGGATTGCCACGCGTGCCGGAACGTCAAAGGCGACCATCTATCGGTATTTCGGGGACAAGATCGGGCTGGAACGCGCCATGGTCGCGTGGCTGTGTGAACGTGCCCGCGATCCTCTGGAAGGGGTCACCGTCTGGCCATACAATCCGCGCGCGACCCTGATCGCCATAGCCACGGCCTTTGCGGATGGCATTTTACGTGCTCCGGTGATGGATTTGCATCGTTATGTTGTTGCGCGCACCCCGACCCACCCGGAACTGGGTGAAATCTTCTGGAATGCTGGGCCAGAGGCAACCTACGAAAAAGCGGCCAAGCTGATGACGCAAACCCATTTGCCGTCAAACCTGCGCGCGATTGCCCCGCGCCAGTTTGTCGAACTGTTCATCAACATGCTGACCGGCAGCATCCAGCTTGGCTATTTCTGCAAAGGCCCGGTTGTGCTTGAACAGGATGACATGGCCAAACGGATCGAGGACGCGGTAAACGCGGTCGGTTTTCCGCCGTGATTTAAAGCAGGCCAGACAGACTTGCGGGCCGCTGTGTATAAAAAACAGAGGCTGGCATGGGACTATGTCTCATATTCAGCGTCGTTTATCGTAGGCGAGCCGGCTTTCCTCGATTAGTTTCCGGTTGGTTTTCGCCCACTCCGCGAGTTGTCGCACGGTTTCTGACAAGGACAGTCCAAGCGCCGTTAGCTTGTATTCCACCTGCGGCGGCGTACTGTGGTGAACTGTCCGTTCGACCATCCCATCACGCTCCAAGGCCTTAAGCGTTCTCGTCAGCATCTGCTGCGAGATACCTCGAACCTGCCGTTTAATGGCGTTGAAACGCAGCGAACCCAGCCGAAGTGCAACGACCACTTGAATCGTCCACTTGTCGCCAACACGGTTGAGGACTTCACTTACGCCTCTGCAATCGGCTTCCGCGTGGGACACAGTCACATCCATCTGACCAACTCCCAAAGATATGCTTTTGACGGGTATTTTTAAGCCTCATAAATAGATGTGGTCAATAAAGTAGACTTAAAATTTCGATAGGAATTCGTGAGGTCTACGCAACACGGAGACCACCATGATCCTCTTTTACTATCCGGGCGCTTGCAGCTTGGCTAATCACATCGCCCTCATCGAGACCGGACTTCCCTACGAACTGGTCAGTATCAATCATGAGAAGAAGACCGCCGACGGCCGTGACTTCCTCGCGATAAATCCAAAGGGTTATATTCCGGCTCTTGAACTGGAAGACGGTACTGTCCTTACGGAGAATCTAGTTATTCTGAACTATATTGCCGAGAAGAGTGGCAAGCTTCTTTCAAAAAAGGAGGGCATTCGATGGCAGGTGCTCGAGGTTCTCGCCTTCATGGCATCCGAAATACATGGGAGTTATCAGCCGTTTTTCAGAAACTTCTCGGAACCAGAGAAAGAGCGAGCACGCGAAAAGCTGAAAAAGGCTTTTTCCATTCTATCCGACCAGATAGGAGGCAAGATGTTTTTGGTGGGCGACGAGATCACGATCGCCGACTGCTATCTGTTTTGGGTACTCATGGTCGCGCCCAGGAGTGGCGTCGAGTTGCCGACACCACTGCGGAACTATTTTGATCACATGAAGATACGACCTGCCGTAGCTCAAGCGCTTTCCGAGGAACACTTGGATTGACTGACCTTTTCATTGAACCTGTTGGATATTTACTTTGATAAAGTCAGTGGATGTTGGCGTCTCGGGGCAAAATAGTTTCCAGTCCCCTGTTGAGTAATCCCTGGGCGTAATTATGGTCGGGCGGGACTTCGGTGAATAGCGCCGCCTAATATAGACACAGGGGCCGGTCATGGGCCCGGCCCCTGTGTGCACCGCGTCGGGAAGAAGGTCTGACGCGGTGGAGATCAGAATAGCGCGCGAGATTTAATTGCCAGCGGCAACTTCGTCGGCAACAGCATCGACGGCCTGTTTGGCGATGTCGATGACCTTGTCGATTTCGGACTTGGTGATGCAAAGCGGCGGGGCAAAGCCCAGGATATCACCATGGGGCATCGCACGTGCGATCATGCCGCGCTCAAGGCAGGCGGCCGAAACGCGCGGGCCGATTTTCGCATTCGGATCGAACCGTTCCTTTTTGGTTTTATCAGCGACAAATTCCAGTGCTGCCATCAGGCCAACACCGCGCGCTTCGCCAACCAGCGGATGCTCGTTAAAGGTTTCGCGCAGGCGTTTCTGGAAATAGCCACCGGTATCAGCCGCATTGCCGGTCAGGTTTTCACCATCGACAATATCAAGATTGGCGTTGGCGGCAGCCGCACAGACCGGATGCGCGGAATAGGTCCAGCCATGACCAATCGGCCCCATTTTATCGGACCCCTGTTCCAGAACTTTCCAGACGCGTTCGCCGATGATCACACCCGACAGCGGCAGGTAGCCCGAAGACACGCCTTTGGCAATCGTGATCAGGTCGGGTTTGATGTCGTAATGGTGCGAACCGAAATAGGACCCGGTGCGGCCGAATGCGGTGACGACCTCGTCGGCAACCAGAAGCACATCATATTTGTTCAGAACCTTCTGGATCGCGGCCCAGTATCCTTCGGGCGGGGTGATGATGCCGCCCGTGCCCATGACCGGCTCGCCGATAAAGGCAGCAACAGTTTCCGGGCCTTCGCGCAGGATCAGTTTTTCGAGATCATCGGCACAGCGTTTGGCAAATTCGGCCTCTGTCTCGCCCGCCTCGGCATTCCAGTAATGGTGCGGGCAGGTGGTGTGCAGGATGGGGCTGCGTGGCAGATCGAACGCGTTGTGGAAGGCGGCAAGGCCCGTCAGGCTGCCGGTCATGATGCCGGAACCGTGATAGCCACGCCAGCGCGAGATGATTTTCTTTTTCTGCGGCAGGCCGCGGATATTGTTGTAATACCAGATCAGCTTGATGTTGGTTTCGTTCGCATCCGAACCGGACATACCGTAATAGACGCGCTGCATGCCTTCTGGTGCCGATTTGACGATACGATCCGACAGGCGGATGACCGGCTCGTTCCCGTGCCCGACATAGGTGTGGTAATAGGCCAGTTCCTTGGCCTGCGCATAGATCGCATCGGCGATTTCGGTACGGCCATAACCGACATTCACACAGTAAAGACCGGCAAAGGCATCAAGCGACTCTTTGCCTTCGGTGTCATGGATATAAATGCCCTTGCCGCCATTGATGATGCGGTTGGGGGTTTCACCCGCCGCGTGCTGGCGCATATGGGTCGAGGGATGCATGAAATGGGCGCGATCCATTTCCTGCAGATCGGCGGTGGTGTTTTTGATGACATTCATTGTGCTTCTCCCATGTGAATGCGGTGGCCGCTGCGCGCGTTACGGTTTGAACGCGGCGCAGACATATTTAAGCTCGGTGAATTCTTCGAGGCCGTGGCGCGACCCTTCGCGGCCAAGGCCGGACTGCTTGACCCCGCCAAACGGGACCGGGGCGCCGGTAATCTTCACGCAATTCAGCGCGACCATGCCGTATTCAAGTGCGTTCGAAACACGCGCTGCGCGATCATGGTCGCTGGTATAGACGTAAGCTGCAAGGCCATATTCGCTATCATTGGCGCGGCTGATCACTTCTTCTTCGGTATCGAACGGGATCACCGGTGCCACCGGACCAAAAGTTTCCTGATGATAGATGTTCATATCCTCGGTCACATCGGCCAGAAGGGTCGGGGCATAGAAAAGCCCCCCCATTTTCTTGCCACCGGTCAGAACACGGGCACCCTTCGCGCGGGCATCTGCAACATGCTCATCACATTTGGCAATCGCACGATCATGCATCAGCGGGCCGATTTCGGTGGTTTCATCAAGCCCGTTGCCAACGCGGAGTTCGCCAATCGCCTTGGCATATTGATCAAGAAACGCGTCATAGATGTCGCGGTGGACAAAGATGCGGTTTGCTGCAAGGCAATCCTGCCCGCTGGTGGCGAATTTGGCACCGACGGCGTGTTTGACGGCTTCATCCAGATCGACATCGGGGAACAGGATAAAGGGTGCATGTCCGCCCAGTTCCATCGACATCTTTTTGACCGTCTGTGCGCCCTGCGACAGAAGCAACCGACCGACTTCGGTGGAGCCGGTGAAGGAAAGCGCACGCACAACCGGGTTGCCGCAAAGTTCGCCAACAACCGGATTGGGATCACCGGTCACGACGTTAAACACACCGGCCGGAATACCGGCCCGTTCGGCCAGTTCGGCAAGGGCGGTGGCCGAAAACGGCGTTTCGGTGGCCGGGCGGACAATCATGGTGCAACCCGCGGCCAGTGCGGCGGCGGCCTTGCGCGTGATCATCGCACAGGGGAAGTTCCATGGTGTTACTGCTGCGGTGACGCCAACCGGTTCGCGTTTGACGGTCATATTGCGACCGGGCAGGTGGGACGAAATGTTTTCGACATTCACCCGTTTGGCTTCTTCGGCGAAGAATTCGATGAAGCTTGCGGCATAGTCAATCTCGCCACGCGATTCTGAAATCGGTTTGCCCTGTTCAAGCGTCATCAGAAGAGCCAGGTCTTCCTTGTTTTCGATCAGAAGGTCAAACCAGCGGCGCAGACGTGCGGAACGATCCTGCGGCAGAAGAGCCGCCCATGCCGGAAAGGCCGCATGGGCCGCGGCAATCGCGTTACGGGTTTCGGCAATGCCCATATTGGGCACGGTTCCAAGAAACGCGCCGTCAAACGGATTGGTGACTTCGATAACCTGGCGATTGTCGGCCGAGCACCAGCGCCCGTCGATATAGGCATGTTCGCGCAGAAGCCGAAGATCGGACAGCTGGCTTAACGACACGCAGCGCTGTTCTTTGAGTTGTGCCGTCATGAAAACCTCCTTGAAACAAGGCCGCGCATATGGCGTCAGCCTGTTTGTTGAACTGCCAGCAGCCTATCAACAAGCTGGCAGAGGAGGTTTCCGAACTCGATGCGATTTGATGCGGTTTTTTTGGCAAGCCGTGGTCGAAAGCAGATGTTTTTTCTGCTGGTCTGCCGTGCCGGGGGTCAGTCTTTGGGATTATCTTTCAGAAAAGCCCGCATTTCGCGGCGTTCGCGCCGTTTCTGGATGATGGTGCGGATGATGATCACGGCAAAGAACAGGACAACGATGCTGGTTGACATCGGAAAGGCGACCGGGATGCCGATGACAAAGACAATTGCCCCCAAAAGGCCGCCACCGATCATTGCCGCCATTCCGCCAAGCAAAGCGATGGCGAAAACGGCGGCGATAATGATGGAGGCAATCTTGTTCATGACGGATCAGACAGGGCGAAAATCAATCAATTATTCCGGCTGGTAAGCTGTTTGGTGGTGACATCAACGCGGTGTGCCAGAACACGGATCAACTGGACGGCAACCGCCTGGTCCTGCCGGACAAGGCCAAGGAACTCGTTTTTATCGAGCTTCAGGACTGTCATTTCCTCGACCGCGCGAATGGTTGCGGAGCGGGGGGCATCGACCAGAAGGGCGATTTCACCAATGACTTCCTTGGGTTCGACATCGCGAAGCTTGATGGTCTGGGCTTCCTCGGTCGTCAGCCAGATTTCGCCCCGACCGGAAATCACGATATAGGCCGCATCCCCCGGATCACCCTGTTTGACCAGCACCTCGCCGCGTTTGAAGGTCAGGCGCGGGCTGGTAAAGGCCAGCAGCTTGATCACGCTGGGGTCAAGACCGGCAAACAGCGGAATGGTTCGAAGCAACCGGACTTCTTCCTCGATGCTGCCATCGCTTGTATCGGGTGCGGCTTCGGCGGCTTCTTCCTCGGCCTCTTCGGCGGTGGCGTCGTCGATTGCATGGCTCTGGCGTTTGACGATCTTGCCGTTCGCCATGTGCAGATAAGTCCCGAAACGCTGACTGTCGGTGTCATCGCCATCGACCCAGATCACGCTTCGATGTTCAGCCTGTCCGGTCAGCCAGGCGATGACCTGTTCGCGTGTTTCACGGTCCAGTGCCGAAAGGGCTTCGTCCACGACCATCAGGTCGGGATTTTTGATCAGGGCACGGACCAGCGCAATTTTCTGGCGCAGGCTTTGCGAAACGCGGCTGCCACCAACACCGACCTGGCTTTCAAGGCCGAGTGCGACAAGCGCCTCGTAAAGGCCGCCTTCATGGGCGATTTCAAACAGTACTTCGCCGACGCGTTCTTCGGAATTTGCACGGCCATAGGCAAAACGACCGAACAGAAGGTTATCGATGACCGGGGCGGCGGCGGCATATTCATCGACCTTGAAGAAATCGATCATTTCAGCGAGATCGTCGGGTAGATTGCCGTAGAATTTCGGTCGTGCTTTCAAAACCAGTTGGCGGAATTCGTCATCGATCACGCGCAAACGATGGCGTGCCGGGGTCAGGTTCATGGCGACATCAAGGAGGCGTAGCTTATCCTCGGCGCGCATATCCTTGATCGCGACCCCGTCGGTCCGTTTCAGCATGTTTTTGACCTCGGGCAGTTCGTCGGCCGAGATAAAGCTGTAACGGTCAAAGAATTCATGTCCGGGCGGCAGGCCGGTAAACAGTTCGATCATCAGATCAAGCGTATCGCGACCGATGCTGATCATGACTTCGTAAAGCCCGGTTTCGCGCAGGGTTTCCTGCATATAGGGATGTGACAGGAATGCCGTGCGTTCGAAATCGGACCGGGCCGGGGCACCAAAAAGAATGTTTACACCGACCGGCGCGTTGTCGTTGTAAAGGTCAATGTCATAAGGTTCGACCAGATCAGACAGGCCGCGTTCCGCAAGAATTTCCTTCAGTTTCGGGCGTGCAACCAGAACGGCCTCGACCAGATCGGGGCGTTCTTTCGGATCAATGCGGCGTTGCAGACCGATGCGGTAAATGTCGCGATCAAGCTGAACGACTTCGAGCAGGCGCATCAGTTCGGCCTTCAATTCATCAATCGAATTGAAGCCGGGCCCGACATAGTCGATCCATTCCGCTGCCGGGTCATAGGGGATATTTCCCGAACGCTTGATTTCGTCGTACATCTCGTCGGTCAGACGCCATGGGAGATCGGCCGGGTCGGCAAGTTCGACATTATCGACGAATTTCGGCAATGGCAGTTTCAGGTTTTCCGAGCCGTCATCGCCGTCATCTGATCGGGAGGCAAGGATCGGGCGATGTTTCAGCCCGTAAAACAGGTTGTCGGCGATGGTACCATTAAACAGATAGGCGTCATTGCCGATATAGGCCAGGCGTTGCCCCAGTGTCGATGCCGGAAGGTCTTCGGCATTGCGGTCATTAAACTGAATGCGGCCACCGGTCGGTGTCAGTAACCGGGCGATCAGGCGGGCAAGTTGTGACTTTCCGCTATCGGCCGAGCCGGTCAGAAGGGCCGTCCCCGGCAGCGCCATGTTGAAGGACACATTTTCAACAACCCGGGTACCGTCATCATCAACCCACGACAGGGCCGCGACATCCAGCGGTCCGGGCAGGTGTTCGGATTTCGGCGCGATCAGTTCGTGTTCACGGCCAAGATCGGGCAGTTCAAACTGTTCATGAAGCTGTTCGTATTTGATCCGGGCATCGGCAAGGCGCTGATAATAGGCCAGAAGCTCTTTCCAGGGGGCGGACATATCCTTGTAGGCGGCAAGGGCTGCGACCAGCGCACCGAAGCTGAGATCCCCCATGATCACCAGATAGCCACCGATGGAATAGAAGAAGAACGGTGTGATCTGGGCGATGAAGTTGTTCAGGAACTTGATAAAGAATTTGCGGAAATAGATTTCCTTGCGGATTTCAAAAATCCGGCCCATCCGCTGTGTGAAATGGGTAAGTTCGTATCCTTGGGTTTCGTGGGCGCGGATATCGGTCGCACCGGCGACGACTTCGCCGATATGTTCGGACATCCGGCGCACATTCTGCACGCGCTGTTTGCCAAGCTGGTTCACGCGGCGTTGCAGTTTCGGGATCAGGTAGCCTTGCAACGGATAAAACGAAATCGCGGCCAGACCCATCAACGGGTCCTGGATAAAGATAAAGGCCGTGATCGTGACCAGAATACCGCCCTGATACAGCGGCAGCGAAAATGCTTCGCCGAAGAAACCGCCAAGCGGTTCTGCTTCGGCGGTGATCATTGAAACGATTTCGCCCTGACTGGTTTTCCGGAAATGCGGCAACGGAAAACGCAGAACCCGTTCAAACAGGGTATAGCGCAACCGGCGCAAAAGCCGTTCGGACATCACGCCGACATAGACGTTGATGAAATACTTGAACCCGCCATTTATGAAAACCAGCGCAAGGAAAATACCAGACAGGGTGAACAGGTATTCGATCTGGTTCAGTTCGATCCCGAGAACGTCATAAGGTTCGCCTGCGCCACCGATCGCCTCGTTGACGATCAGTTTCGGCAAATCCAGCGAGTAATACAGAAAAGGAAAGGAGATCATCGTGACCAGTGTCAGGATGATCTGCTGCATACTGCTGTGGCGCCAGATATAGGCAAAAACCGACTTCGGCATTCACGGGTCCCATATTTTTGTCGGAACGCGCGTTATCGCATGTTCCTATTGCTCGTTTGGCGCAAAATGTACCCGGCCTGTAAGGCGTTAGCCAAGCTCGAAACTTTGACCGGGCTCGATAAATCCGCAGAAGCCGTCAGAAACCGCATCGGGCCTCGGATAGGCCTGATAGTGATAGAGCCACATTTTGGCTTTGATATCGGCGGGCAGGGTCACAAGTTGTTCGTAATGTGCATGAACGCCGGAATGGCGGGGGCCAAGTTCGCAATCCTGAAAGATGATATCTGCTTTTTGGTACAACGGCATATGGGCATCAGGATTGAAAATCGCATCTGTCGTCAGGAAAAAGCTTTGTTTTTTTCCATGCCCGAAAAGCGCATAGGACAGCATGGTGTTTTGCGCGGTAACGACATGTTCAACCGGGATCACATCGAAATGCACACCCTGCCAGTCAAATCCCGTGGCGGGGCTGAGTTCCTTGATGTCGAAATAGGATGACAGGCTGCTATTGCCCGTATCACTGATTTGCAGGCCGCCGCGCAGGCTGTGTTCCCAAAGCGGTTCGATCAGATCGTGAACCGCAAGCAGTTTGACCCGGTGGCCTTCGAAAATGAAATAATTGGCAAGCGCCATCCATTCGAGACCGCCAATATGGTCCGAATGCAGGTGGCTGATATAGACAGCATCAAAGTCATTGGGCATATGACCCAGATTGCGCAACGAGTGCCGCGCATCTGAACCGCAGTCAATCAACATGCGCGTCGGTTGGTCACTGCCGGGCTGAACTGCTTCCAGAACCATGTTGCTCTGGAAATTGTCAGCCGCCATGCAGAATGCCGAACCTGTCCCCGCAAAAGTAAGCTTCATTCCCCGATCTCCCGACATTTTGCCGAAAGATTAGACGAGGTTTGGGGCAAAGAACCACCCCCTTTGATAGAGAAATGCTAATTTTCCCGATAAAAGCCGCGGGATGACCCGTCGTTCAGCAAGATATTATGCGCTATTCGCCGGGTTGGCGAACCGTGTCGACGTCTTTTTTGCCATCGGCAAGCCGGGTGACTTCGGCGCGCAATTCCCGCAGTTCTGCAAGGATTTCATGGTGATCAAGACCAAGTTCGCTGCGAGTCTGCGTTTCTTCGACGTCAACATGGGTCGCCATCGCATCGACGACAATGGCGATGAACAGGTTGAGGACGGCAAAAGTCGTAACCAAGATGAAAGGCACAAAAAACATCCACGCCAGTGGATAGATTTCCATAACCGGGCGGACGATTCCCATTGACCAGCTTTCCAGCGTCATGATCTGGAACAGGGAATAAAGCGATGCGCCGATTGTGCCAAACCAGTCGGGGAAACCCGATCCAAACAGCTTGGTTGCCATGACGGACGAAACGTAAAATACCAGCGACAGCAGGGTCAGAACCGAAACCATGCCGGGGATGGCTTTCATCAGGGCTTCGACGACCTTGCGCATCGACGATACGGTCGAGATCAGGCGGAAGGCACGCAGGATGCGAAGCGCACGCAGGACCGATACACCCTGTCCCATCGGTAGCAGGGTGATGGCAACAATCGTGAAATCAAAGATGTTCCATGAACGCCTGAAAAAGCCCAGTCGATATACGGCAAGTTTCATCAGAAGTTCGACAACGAAAATCGCAACCGCGATCTGATCAAGCAGATGCAGGATCGATCCGGCGGCATTCATAACAGTCGGGGATGTTTCAAGTCCGAGAATGACGGCATTGATCGCAATCACGGCCGTGATGAAATTCTGGAACTTTGAAGATTCGACAATCCGGCGCAGCTTTTCCATTAGGCCCTCCCGGCGGGTGCCGGTTCAAAAGGCGCAGCGACCGGGGTTTTCACCGACGGGCGGGACAGCGCCGGAAAGAAAACACAAACAGGGCGCAGGTCAGACGTGCTGATGACTGCGCCCTGCGAAATCAGTTCAGGCCGTGACGGCCCATATCGAGGAATTTGTCACGACGACGTGCCTTCAGCACACCGCCTTCGACATTGTCCATCGATTCAAGTGCCTTGATGATGGCATCGCCAACGCGTTTGCAGGCATCAACGGGTGAACGCTGTGCGCCGCCAAGCGGTTCGGTGATGATTTCATCAATGACACCAAGCTGGTGCAGATCCTGTGCCGTCAGGCGCAGTGCATCAGCAGCGGTTTTGGCTTCGTCACCCGAACGCCACAGGATCGAGGCGCAGCCTTCCGGCGAAATGACGGAATAGATCGAATTTTCAAGCATCATGACGGTGTTGGCAACGGCAAGTGCAATCGCACCACCAGAACCACCTTCGCCGATGATGATCGAAATCAGCGGAACCTTGATATCAAGGCAGGCTTCGATCGACCGTGCGATGGCTTCGGACTGGCCACGTGCCTCGGCGTCGGCACCCGGGAAGGCACCGGCGGTATCGACCAGCGTCACAACCGGAATCCCGAAGCGTTCGGCCATCCGCATCAGGCGGATCGACTTGCGATAGCCTTCGGGCTTGGCCATGCCGAAATTGTGTTTCACACGCGATTCAGTATCGCGGCCTTTTTCGTGGCCGATCACCATCACGCTGCGCCCTTGCAGGCGCGCCAGGCCACCAATGATGGCCTCGTCTTCGCCAAACAGGCGGTCGCCGGCAAGCGGGGTGAAACCCTCGAACAGGTGGGCGACATAGTCGGTGAAATGCGGCCGGTCGGGATGACGGGCGACCTGTGTTTTCTGCCACGGGGTCAGCTTGCCATAGGTGCTTTGCAGCAGCTTGGTCAGCTTGTCCTGCAGGCGCGCAACCTCGTCGGCGATGTTGACTTCATCATTGCCGGTCAGGTGGCGCAATTCTTCGATCTTGCCTTCGAGTTCGGCGATCGGCTTTTCAAAATCCAGAAAGTTATGCATCAGGGCATCATATCCGGCTGGGAAACAATGAGGCGGAACATAGTAGATCAACCCGTCACGTCAAGGGTTGAGGTCCGATACGCATATAAATTCCATCGATACACGGGTTATATCGTATATTTCATCCTGCACAGTGACAGTTTTGCATACGGAAATCCATGACATCCAGTATCGAGATCACATCGCCCCGCGATCCCGCCCTTGTTCCGTTCGACCGGCTTGTTGAAATCCTGCTGGCCGCCTTTGCCTTTCAGGACGATATCGTCGATCCGCCCAGCTCGGCAAAATCGGTCAATATTGCCGAACTTCAATGGCGGTTTGCCCGTGATACGCTGTTTCTGGCGCATGATTCAGCAGGCCGTGTCATCGGTCAGGTCTGGGTCGAGGATGTCGGTAAGGACGCCTATCTTTATAAATTGTCGGTCGATCCGTCCATTCAGGGTGGTGGCATCGGCAAGGCACTGGTCGAGGCCGCCTGCGCCCATGCCGAAAGTGCGGGCAAGGAAAACATGCGACTTCATGTTCGGGTCGAACTGACCGGCAACATTGCCTTTTTCAAATCGCGCGGTTTTGAAATCGCCGGTGAAGGCGTTCATGATGGATATGATCGCACGACATTCTGGAAAATGGCGCGGCCCTTACGGCTGGCAAAAACGGCCTGATCACAGAGGTAATCAGGCGACGTCGGTTTCCGGCTTGATTGCATAATAGGGCACGTGGCTTTCGCCCCAATCCTTTAGCGCGAGGATGATCTGGCGAAGCGTTTCGCCCTTCGCGGTCATGCTGTATTCCACGCGTGGCGGGACTTCGGCATAGACTTCGCGATGGATCAGGCCGTCGGCCTCCAGCTCGCGCAGTTGGCGGGTCAGCATGCGTTGTGTGACACCGGGCATCAGACGGTGCAATTCATTGAACCGCTTGGTGCCGTCGAGCAGGTGAAACAGGACGACACCCTTCCACTTGCCACCAATCACATCAAGCGTGCCTTCGACCGGGCAGCCGGGGCTGCGATTCGGTGGGCAATTGAATGTCGTTGCCATTCATTTATTCCTTAAAATCCGCAGAAAACGCCAATAGTATACAAATTGACACTAGTGGCTTGAATTGTGCGTACTTACGTTTATCGATATTATGCGTTAGGTCTTGGGCATTCGCAAATCAAACCTTTTCACAAAGGATGCCGACAATGAAAGCTATTGGACTTTATAAAGCCGCCCCCGTCGAGACGGACGGGTTGTTTAGTGAAATTGATATGGAAGTTCCAAAGGCAGAAGGCCGGGATATTCTGGTTCGGGTCAAAGGTGTTGCCGTCAACCCGGTTGATTTCAAGGTACGCCGTGGCAAGGCGGATGACGGCAATTTCAAAATCCTTGGCTGGGACGCGGCCGGTGTCGTTGAAGCTGTTGGCGCGGATGTCACCCTATTTCGTCCGGGCGACGAGGTCTGGTATGCCGGGGATGTTACCCGGTCGGGCAGCAATACCCAGTTCCAGCTTGTCGATGAACGCATCGTTGCACCAAAACCCAAGTCGCTTGGTTTTGCTGATGCGGCGGCATTGCCATTGACTGCGATTACGGCATGGGAAGCCCTGTTTGACCGTATGATGATTGATCGCAATGCCAAGGATGCCAATGCGGGCAAGACACTTCTGGTGATTGGCGGTGCAGGCGGGGTTGGATCGATTGCGATCCAGCTTGGCAAACTGGCTGGTTTGACCGTTATCGCGACCGCATCGCGCCCGGAAACCATCGACTGGGTCAAAGATCTTGGTGCGGATCAGGTGATCAATCATCGCAATCCGTTGAATGACGAGCTGAAGGCAATTGGCTTTACCCATGTCGATTACATTCTGTGCACGTCGGAAACCGATCAGTATTTCGATGTCATGGCCGAAATAATCACCCCGCAAGGCCGGATCGCGACGATTACCGAAGCCAAGGAAAACCATAATGTCGATCTGCTGAAGGCAAAATCGGCCAGCTTTTCCTACGAGTTCATGTTTACCCGTTCGATGTTCCAGACCCCGGACATGATCGAGCAGCACAAGCTGCTGTCGATCGTTGCTGATCTGATCGATGCCGGAACCCTTAAAAATACTGCCAATGAAAGCTTTGGGGCCTTAACACCCGAAAGCCTGCGCAAGGCGCATGCGTTGCTGGAATCCGGCAAGGCGATTGGCAAGATCACGTTTGACGGTTTGGGCGCCTAACGGCCACGGCCCTGTTGATCAAACAAACGAAGGCCGCCCTGCTTGAGTGCGGGGTGGCCTTTTCATGTGCCTTGCGACCTGTTTTGATGGCTATTGGTTCTGTTTTACCAATGTGATCAGTCTGTCACGCAGCCAACGGTGCATGGGGTGGGTGGTGGTCCGGTCATGCCAGACCATTGCCATGTCAAACCCGGTTACCGGCAGGGGTGGTGCAAATTGCTGCAGTCGGTCTTTCCGGTTCAGGGCAAGGCGACCGGGAACAAGTGCGATCATGTCGCTGTGTGCGACAATTTCCGGGACAACCAGAAAACCGGGGGCGGAAAGCATAACCCGTCGTGTTTGCCCCAATGCGCTGAGGGCTTCGTCGGCAGGCCCATAAAAGCCGCCGCCCCGGGGCGACACGATCACATGATCGAGTTGGCAGAATGTCTCAATATCAAGACCATTCCTGATGGCAGGATGGTCGAGCCGGGCAATCGTGACATATTCCTCGCGATAGATTTTGCGCATGCGCAGGGTTTCCGGGGCTGTTTCCGGCGTGGTCAGGGCAAGACCGACATCCCCGTGGATCATCTGTGTTTCGAGGTTTGCCGTATCAATCGTGCGCCATGCCACCCGGATGCCCGGTGCTTCGGTGCGCAGAACATCAAGCAGCGGCATCAGCACCGAATACTGGACATAGTCACTGGCGGCAATGGCGATGGTTGCCGTGATGGATGATGGATCAAACCGGCTGTTTTGCAGTAGGACCTGACGGACGCCTTCAAGGGCGGCATGCAGGGGTTCCTGTAATTCAAGCGCGTGTTCGGTCGGGATCATGCCGCGCTGGGAGGGCAGCAATAACGGATCGCCCAGTTGATCACGCAGACGGGTCAACCGCGTTGAGAGGGCCGGTTGGCTGATGCCAAGGCGCTGGGCCGCGCGTGTCACATTGCGTTCGACAAGCAGCGTATCAAGGGTGAGCAGGAGATTGAGATCAAGCTTGTTGATATCCATTTGATTTATACCAAAACAAAAATTTTTGAATTTCAAAGATACCACATGCCGGGTCCATGATCACGCATCGAACATGATCCATAGGAAAAGGACTGGTATCATGCCCAATATTCTGATCGTTCATGCCCATCCCGAACCCAAATCGTTGACCAGCGCCTTGAAAGACGTTGCGGTTGAAACTCTGCGCGAGCAGGGGCACGAGGTTAAAGTCAGTGATCTTTATGCAATGAAGTGGAAGGCCGTCGCCGATGAGGCGGATTTTACCGAGCCGAAAGATCCGGATCGGCTGATCTATGTAGCCGAATCCAAGCATGCCTATGCCGGTGGCACCCAAAGTGCGGACATCGCAGCCGAGCAGGAAAAGCTTTTATGGGCCGATGCGGTTCTGTTGAGCTTTCCGATGTGGTGGTTCGGGATGCCCGCCATCATGAAAGGCTGGTTCGACCGGGTGTTTGCCTATGGTTTTGCCTATGGCGTGGGGGAGCATAATGACAAGCACTGGGGAGACCGGTATGGCGAGGGAACCCTTGCCGGGCGCCGCGCGATGGTGATTGTGCCGATTGGCGGCCGTGCACCGCATTACAGTGAACGTGGCGTGAATGGCAGTCTTGAAGACATTCTTTGGCCGATCCATCACGGGGGTTTGTTTTATCCGGGTATGGATATCATGCCGCCATTCGCGGTTTATCACACTGACCGGATGGATGAGGCCGGATGGCATGATGCGGTGAAGGATTTAAAGCAGCGCCTGCACGGTCTGTTTAGCGATGCGCCGATCCCCTATCGCGCGCAAAATGGCGGTCACTATGACGCGCAACAGCGCCTTAAGCCCGGATTGGGACAGGGTGCGGGCGGCACGGCCATGCATCTGGTGCAATCTGGTGATCCGGAAGAAATCCTGCGCGGGACGGTCCGGCGTCTGGCATCGTGATCATAATGTATCAAAGGGCCGAAACAGCGTGTTCGGCCCTTTGATCAATCTTGTCCGGTTTTCGACCTAGCCAGCGTCGCGTGCGGCAATCGCTTCGGCCTGCCGGACCATGACCTCGGCCTGTTTGATGGATGCGATATCAATCAAACGGCCATCAAGTGCGACGGCCCCGGCACCTTCGGCCTGTGCCTTGGCCATGGCTTCCAGGATGCGTTTGGCTTTGGTGACTTCGCCCTCGGACGGGGAATAGACATCATTGGCAAGGGTGATCTGGCTGGGATGGATGGCCCATTTGCCTTCGCAGCCCAGAACCATGGCGCGCGCGGCCTGTGCACGATAGCCATCCGGATCGGAAAAATCGCCAAACGGGCCATCAATCGGGCGCAGACCATTGGCGCGTGCGGCCACCACCATGCGGGCAATGGCGTAGTGCCACATATCGCCCCAGTGATAATCGCGCGGATTATCGCCATCCTTGTCGGTCAGCACACCATAATGCGGGTTCGGGCCGCCGATGCCGGTCGTCATTGCCTTGGTCGAGGCGGCGTAATCGGCAACCCCGAAATGCAGGCTTTCATTGCGTTTGGATGCACCTGCAATTTCGTGGATATTCTGCATGCCAAGGGCGGTTTCAATGATCAGTTCGAACCCGATGCGCTTTTTGCGGCCCTTGGCGGCCTCGATCTGGCTTGCCATCATATCAAGCGCATAGACATCGGCCGCCGTTCCGACCTTGGGGATCATGATCAGGTCAAGCCGGTCACCGGCCTGTTCGAGCACATCGACGACATCGCGATACATATAATGTGTATCGAGGCCGTTGATGCGGACCGAAAGCACCTTGTCACCCCAGTCGATATCGTTGATCGCGGCAATGATGTTTTTGCGTGCCTGTTCCTTGTCGTTTGGCGCGACGGCGTCCTCAAGATCAAGGAAGATGGCATCGGCCCTTGATCTGGCGGCCTTTTCAAACAATTCGATGCGGCTGCCCGGAACGGCCAGTTCGGACCGGTTCAGACGTGCTGGTGCCGGGGTCGGTGTGGTGAAGCTCATGGTAACGTCTCTCCAAAGCCTGTCATTCTGGAAGGATCGGCCTGTTTGTGTTTGGGCCAAGCTTCCGGCGTTAAATGCTTTTGTCCCGTTTTCGGGATCGTACCGTGGCCGCCGTGACAGAATTCTGCGCCTGCGATCATTGTGCGCCGCAGTGAGATAGAGCGAATTTGATCCAACTTATGGTGCGCATGCTAACAGATGCAAGCCATTTTGCGCACACGACCATTGTCTGATGCCTATCGGAAGGCAACACCGAAACGGGTCGTTGCGGCTGAATTAGAAAAAACGAAGAAACACGGCATAAAGCAATGGCCCCTTAAGCATGCAGTGGTTAGATTACCGGCGATATTGCGGATCGGGCCTGCCCGATACCGTATCCTTGGGGGAATTTCAGGCAGAACCAAACGGCCCATGCGTCGCGCTTATTCCATTCTTGTTACGGCCGGGCTGGCACCCTTTCTGATATTGGGGGCCTGTCTTGTGCTTGCGCTGTCGCCCGGACTGGTTCCGGGTGAACTGGCGGGGCTTGTGCGATACGGGCCGTTCATCCTTGCGGTGCTTGGCGGTGCAATCGGGTGGTGGTTTAACCGCGGTCGGGCGGTTTTCGTCATGATCCTGCTTTTGGTCTGCTACTGGCTGCTGGTGGGGAATGGTGGCGGTTTTTCCGCCGATGGCCTTGCCTTCATGCGCATTGCGACGCTTTATCTGATCCCGGTCAATCTGCTGGTGCTCGGTTTTACCAAGGAACGCGGGGTTCTTAATCCGCGTGGCATTGCCCGGATGCTGGTGCTGGGATTGCAGCTTTTTGTCATGCTGATGCTGGCTGGCAAGGCCGATGTCGGGGCGGCCCTTTATCAGGTGCTGAATTACCGGCTGATCGATACAGGAACCTTTATGGCCGACATGCCGCAACCGGCCCTGATTCTGGCGGTTGTTTCGGTCGGTATTCTGCTTGCGCTGCATCGGCCGCTTGAAACCAGCTTTGCCGCCGCGATCATTGCCATTGCGGTGGCGACCGTTATGGGGCCGGGTTTCATCAAGTTCGGTTATCTGGCGGCGACGGGTGTGGTTCTGGCCGGGTTGGCGCAGGAAGCGTGGCGGATGGCGTTTGTTGATGATCTGACCGGTTTGCCCGGTCGTCGGGCATTAGGCCATGCCTTGGCCGAACTTGGCAGCCAGTATGCGATTGCGATGCTCGACGTCGATCATTTCAAGAAATTCAACGATACATATGGTCATGATGTCGGCGATATCGTGTTGCGCAAGGTTTCACGCGAACTGGCGCGCGTTGGCGGCGGGGGAAAAGCCTTCCGTTATGGTGGCGAGGAATTCACCGTTGTCTTTGCCGGGCGCAGTGCGGAGAAAACCCACGAACCGTTGGAAGCTCTTCGCAAGCGGATTGCCGCAACCAAAATTGCCCTGCCCGACAAAAACAAGACGGTTTCCGTGACAATTTCGGTTGGTCTTTCGGAACGTGACGAGGATGTTGACGATCCGTGGGCGGTGCTGAAACAGGCAGACGAAAAACTTTATGCCGCCAAGCAGGCGGGGCGCAACCGGGTTGTTACCTGAGCTTAAAGTTCTTCAAACCGGAACAGCATGCGCATTGACCCGGCAGTGTTGGCAAGGGTTGCCAGACAGGCGGCAGCACGGTCAGCCGGAATGGCGATCGCAAAGCGTGTGGTATAGATGCGTGCATCCTTTTCATCGGTTGCCGATGCCGCCAGTTGCACGATGTTGGCGTTGAATTCGATGAAAATCTCTGACAGCCGGGCAATCAGGCCGGGTTGATCAATGCCGGAACACTCAATCATATGGGTTGCCCCCGGTGCGCGGGTCAGAAGTGGGGCGGGCTGAATTTCTTCGACCGTGATTTCGGCCTGTTCCATCGGCAATTCAAAAAGGGCGGCTTCGCATTCGGTGATCGGGCAGGTGTCGGGAAGTTCGCAGGTGGTAATGAAATTTGCGCGTCCCTGATCAAGCATGAAACTGGTCGGACCAAGATTGGCCCCGATATCAAACAGACGACCGGATATATCCGATACCAGGCCGACACGATCGGTGCAGGAAATGGTGATGCGCGTATTGGCGTTCATGCGTGGGGCTCCTTGAGGCGGTCGTCAGATGGCATCAAGCATAGCATTCCTTGCCTCTTCCGGGCACGGGCTTTTTCCCGTTTTCAACACGCACAAGCGTTCCTGTACGCAAGCCAGCCTGATGTGGATGTCAGGGCGGCTATCACAATTAAATGAAGCATCACGATGGATCCGTTTACCGGGCACTGCGCGTAGGTTTTTCGACAGCAGAGATGTCGGGCACATCCGACAATATATGGACAGGAGTTCGAAACATGACTGCTTTAAAGAAAACCGTGATCGCAACCGTTGCCGCAGCGGCATTTGCATTGGCAAGTCTTCCGGCAAAGGCGGCTGACATCGTTGATACGGCGGTATCTGCCGGGTCCTTTAAAACGCTTGTTACCGCGGTTCAGGCAGCCGGGCTTGTCGATACCCTTAAGGGTGCAGGGCCCTTTACCGTGTTTGCGCCGACCGACGAAGCCTTTGCCAAGCTGCCGGCGGGCACGGTCGAAGACCTTCTGAAGCCGGAAAACAAGGAAAAGCTGGTCGCCATTCTGACCTATCACGTTGTACCGGGCAAAGTGATGGCAGCCGATATCGCGGGTAAGGAAATGGAAGTTGCCAGCGTGCAGGGCGACACCATTGATGTAAATGCCACAAGCGGCGTCATGGTGGATGGTGCGACAGTAACCCAGGCCGATATCGAAGCCGACAACGGCGTCATTCACGTGATTGATACGGTCATCATGCCTGCGATGTGAGCCGGGCTGACAGGATATTGCAACTGCAGGCCCGAACGACACTGTTCGGGCCTGTTTTTCGTTGTCTGGGCTTAAGCGTTTGCGAATTCCTGCCGCGCACCTTCGGCCTGCGTATCAAGGTGGGTGCGCAATTCATCGGGCAGGCCAAGACATCCGGCGAGCCTTGAAAGATATTGCTGTTCAAGTTGGTCATCGGGATCAATCGACAGACTGGATGCCAGATAGATTTCCGCACCCTGTTCGCTGGTTCGGGCCAGACGGGCAATCGCCAATGGGTCAGCATCGGCGGAAAAGGCATCAAACAGAAAAGCCTTTTCCGATGCACCCAGTTCGAATTGTTCGATCTGGGCTGCAATGCGTTTGTGTTCGGTCTGATCGATATGACCATCCGACTTGGCAGCAGCGATCATCGCGCGCACCAATGCAAGGCGGAAATCAACATCACCTTCGCCGCGTTCCTGTTCGGGGGCAAAGCCGCTATCGGCAGGAATGCTGGCAAGATCGGTATCACGGGCATGGCTTTGCGGTTTCTGGCGGTTGCTGTAATCGCGCCATGCCTTGTAGGCGAGGCCTGCAACCAGTGCGGTGCCGCCGTACGCCAGCACCTTGCCGCCCATTTTGCGACCTTTTTTCGACCCGAGAACCGCAGACATCAATCCGCCGCTTAGCGCGCCACCGACAAGACCGCCACCAAGGCCGCTATTGCCCAGTGCCTTGCCGATCCCGCCGGATGATTGGCCGGAAGTGGCTTGCTTGATCCGGTCGCCGATCTGGCCGGTACTGCCGGAGCCGAGTACGCCGCCGAGAATTTTTCCGATATCCATTCCTGTCTCCTTGCGGGTTACGGGGCCGTTCTCCTGATATGTTTGAGGGATCGGCAGGGGCAAGGATGGCGGGGAAAAGTTGCACGATAAGGGCGGGGAATTGGCCAAAAGGTGTAATCCGGTTCACATTTCGGCGGTTTTATCGGATGAAAGCGGGGCCGCGGCGCGGCATGGTCCGGAAATGGCAAAGGCCCGACGCGTTAACGTCGGGCCTTTGAATGGCGCGCCCGGAAGGATTCGAACCTCCGGCCTTCTGATTCGTAGTCAGATGCTCTATCCAGCTGAGCTACGGGCGCTTTGCCTTGGTTTCCGCCGGTTTGCGTTTGGTGCTCCCCGTCGGCGGAGCGGAACTTATGCAAACGAGCGGGGCATTGCAAGCGGTAAATTTCAAAAAACCGTATTTTTTCCGACAGCAGGTTTTTTCACGCTGCTAGGGCCTTGTTCTGCCCCGGTTTGTTGCGTTTGACACGGATATGACAAACTATGGCTAAAAAAGGGGCAAATGCGTCTTGTTCCACACGTGGTCGTGGACTAAGATGCATTCAATCCCGGGGGAGCAGGGGCTTGTTTCAATTCATAAAAAAGCAGGCTCAGGGAGATTCGCTTATTCCTACTTAGGTAATAGATCGAAATGGCCGTTCGTAAAACCTACCTCGCCGTAATCGGCGCCGCCCTTTTGCTGGGGGGATGTTCTTTTTCTTCAGAGGCCCTTTGGCCGACTTTGGCTGGCGAAGAGAATGCCGGCACTGAAAACTCGGCCGCAATGGCCGATACAAGCGGGGCAGATGCTACGACGTCGACCGATGTTGCGCGCAGCTCTCAACCGTTGACCGGCATGTCGCAGACCGGGACCTTTGTCGGGTCCAAGGTCGAAAACATGCAGGCCGAACTCAATCGCCTGAAATCGGCGCTGAGTGATCACAGCAACGAATTGCAGCAGCTTCGTGCGCAGACCGTTCGCAACTCGCAGGCCTATCACGGGACTGTGGCAGCGATCAGCGCGCGGCTTCAGGTTGGTACCACGCCGGGCAACCCGGTTCTGGTGCAGCAGTGGAATACTGCACAGCAGGAACTTGATCGTGTGAATGACGATATCGCGGCGATGAATTCGCTGGCCAATAAAGTGGCCGCTGATTCGACGCTGTCGACTTTCCTTCTGGAATCTGTCCGGTCTGCCTATCAGGTTTCCGGCGCGGTTGACGAAGATCACCGTCAGCTCGCACTGCTGGAAGACGAAACCAACCGCACCACGGTGCTGATTGATCGTCTTCTCAATGAGATCAGCGAAGGCCTTGCCCGTCAGACGTCTTATGTCAGCAACGAGCGTGCGAACCTCAATGCGCTGGCGCTGGCTGTCAAGAATGGCGAGATTTTCGGCGACGCGCTTTCCAAGCGTGTCTTCCAGTCGCAGGCTGCACCGGCATCCGCCGGTAGCAGCATGGCATCGACCAGCGATCGTCCGCTGGTCGTTATCCGTTTCGACAGCCCGAGCGTGAAATACGAGCAGGCGCTTTATAACGCGGTCAACCGCGTTCTGGAGCGCCGCCCGCAGGCCAGCTTTGATGTTGTTGCGGTAACGCCGAATCGCGGGACCCCGGCGCAGGTTGCGCTGAACAGCAACAAATCAAAACGCAATGCACAGTCGGTTCTGCGTTCCCTGACAGATATGGGAATGCCCAGCGCGCGTGTTCGTGTTTCTGATGCGACCAGTGCCTCGGTTTCGGCCAACGAGGTCCACGTCTTCGTCCGCTAAGACGGATTGAGGCAGGTTTTATCAACGGTTTGCCAAGCTTCTAGGCGGGTGCCCTGATCAATCGGGGTGCCCGTTTGTCATTTTGGACCGGGATGAAAGGGGACGTTCGCATGGGCGATCTTGTCAATCTGCGGCAGGTGCGCAAGCAGAAGAAACGCAGTGCCAAGGAAAGGCAGGCCGATGCCAATCGGGCCCTGCATGGCCGCACGCGGGGCGAGCGTACGAAAAAGGACGCCGAGGACCGTAAGGCCGACAGGCAGCATGACGGCCATTATCGAGGTGCCGTGTCGTCCGCCGATGATACCAAGCCCCATGGAATGGACGATAACATCGAAGCGGCCAAGCGCGGCGAAGATGCCGGTGATAGTGATCGCGCCGATGACGGAGCTTCCGATGCCGCGTCGTCCGATACGGATAATGTGGTTTCATTCTTTCGGGCAGCCAATCCGAATTCCAAACCCGACAACGACTAGAAATGGCGACACCGTGGCCGGGTTGATTCGCCTTGCCGCGCGATAACATCACAAGCATCGTATTATCGGGAAAACAGGGTGACGAGCGTACGTTGCCCGGCTGTTGGCTGTGGCGGTACGGATGCGTACCCGGGCACAGTCGGCGGGCAAGTCAGTGGCCATCGGACGGGCATCCGGGCCGACCGGATTGATACCGGTCTGGTCAATTCCGGCACCGCCCTGGTTCCCCCAAATGGTGCCGGTCCGCAAATCTTTCATTCCGGATCGCCTTGGGCGTCCGGGATGGTCCCCTAGCTTACGAGCGTTTCCGCTTCGCGTTTGCTTTGGTCAAGGGCCTCGTCCCAGCCCATCAGCCAGTCTTCATGGTCGCGGCTGTCTGATGGATAGGGGTTCTCGGTCAGACGATGGGAACCCAGTCCAGCCGAAAAGCCCGATCCATAAGCAGGATTGGGAAGATGGCGTTCATGCACAACCGGCGCATTGGTGTCGTAAATCTGATTACGGAATGCCGGTAGCGAACACAATACCCCGTCATCAATGCCCATTGGATAGGCCATCATCATGGCACGGCCAAGAGACGTGATGGACAGGCTGCCATCCGTTTCGGTGTGTACCAGACCAGCAATTTTCAAATGTGAAATTGCTATGCTGATCCGCCGCCTAAGATCGGGCGTGTCTTCGACAATGATCTGGTTGCCATCATCATCAGTGCAAAACAGGGATAAAATGCGTTCAAGAAGGACGCTTTGGTCAAGGTTGCCTTCGGCACCGCGTAGTACCGTCAACATCAAGGCGGGATCGCCAGGCACGAAATCAGTCGCAGTGGACATCAGGAGCCTCCGTTCTGTCCGAACCGAATTCCCTCCCATTGGCAGCTTCTCTCTCTCGTTTTCAGGCCCGTCGCCGGAACCCTGCTGCCTTTTATTATTATAGTTTGCAGATATGTTTCCATCTTGTGAAGACAAGATTGCGCTTTAGTAGAATTTTTTGTTTTCCGGACGGATTTTTGCCACGGGTTACGCGTTAGCCGATGAAAAATATGGAAAATTTTGTGAAGTGCCGGCGATTTGATGCTGGTTGGGAAGGCGATCACATTTTCGATATTGTGGGGTGGTTTGGGCTATTCCCCGCGACAAGGGGCCTTGCCTGTGCTGGAAAACGCAAAGGCGTGTCGGGTTTAGTCGCGGGATTTTGATTTGTCGGGCTTGCCGCTATCTTTTTCACCATCGGGATTGCGCCAGACCCGGACCTTGTTCCGGCCGCCTTCCTTGGCGGCATAAAGGGCCTGATCGGCCTTTTCGATGATCTGTTCGATGGTGCGGGTTTTGGTCATCGGGGCGGCCCCGATGGAGGCGGTGACAGGCAGAATCGTGCCGTCATTAAGCGTAACCGGGGATGCTTCGATGACGCGACGCAGGCGTTCAAGGACACGTGCGCATTGCTTCATATCGGCATTTGGCAGGCAAATCAGGAATTCTTCACCACCATACCGATACACCTTGTCGAACGGGCGGACATGGGATTGCAGGATACCGGCAACCGATTGCAGAACCAGATCACCGGCCTGATGGCCGTGGGTATCGTTGACCGCCTTGAAATGATCCAGATCGACCAGGGCAATTGCGGTTGGTGTATCGGTTCGCACCGCGCGTTCGCGTTCGGTGCCAAGATCGCCCAGCATGGTTTGCCGGTTATAGGTCCCCGTCAACGGATCAACATCGGAGCGCGCCGTTCGGAACGCGCGTTCAAGGCGGCGAAGCTGCGCAAAAAACGATTCGGCGCGCAGTGACAGCATTTCAAATTCGGCTTCGTCGACATCGCCGTCGATCTCGTGGCCTTCCAGAAGCCGTCTGGCAGATGCGTGAAGCTGTTCATGAGTGGCGGCAAGCGCATGCATCGCAGGCTGGTCTATGAGCCTGTTGTGGCGATTAAGCGCATACCATGCCCCGAAGTCGCAATCGTGATCATCGCTGTGGTCATGAAGGGGGGCTGGACCAGTCTTGCCAGCAGGCAGGGTAAGGCGACGGCACCATCCAAGCAGAAGCGAGATATGCTCGCTTAACGCCTTGTCGAGTTCGGCCAGAATATCGCGTTCCGCGTCGGCCATGCCGACTTCGGCGATGCTTTCGCCCATCTTCCGGGAATTGTCCGGTTTGGCTTTGCTGTTTTTGGCAACCTTTTTCGGGCTGTCACTCATCTGCGAATCCGGGGAACACTTCGACAAAGGTCTGTTTTAACAGCCTATCGAGTTCCGCCATAGAAATATCGACGCCAAGATCGGCAAGGCTGGTGACGCCGTGATCGGAAATACCGCAGGGAACAATCCCGCCAAAATGCGACAGATCGGGGTTCACATTGATTGCAATGCCGTGGAACGTGACCCAGCGTCGCACCCGCACACCGATGGCGGCGATTTTATCTTCGCGTCCGCCTTCACGGGTAACCCATATTCCGACCCGGCCATCGCGGCGTTCGCCGGCAACACCAAGCAGTGCCAGCGTGCGAATCACCCATTCTTCAAGGTTATGGACATAGGCCCGAACGTCCCGACCGCGCTTTTTCAGGTCCAGCATCAGGTAGACAGTGCGCTGTCCGGGTCCGTGATAGGTATATTGGCCGCCGCGTCCCGCGTCATAGACGGGGAAGCGATCCGGATCGACAAGATCTTCGGCATGCGCGCTGGTTCCGGCCGTATATAGCGGCGGATGTTCCAGAAACCATACGAGTTCCGTGGCTTTGCCTTCATGGATGGCTTCGGCGCGTGCTTCCATTTCGGTCAGTGCTTCGGGGTAGGAAACCAACCCGGAGGCGGTGCGCCAGTCGGGAATTTGCGCGGCAGGGGCGATGGTTTGCATTTTTCCTGTCAAATAAGTGAAATGAGCCCTTGATCAGGGGTAACCTTTTTGCTATCTCCCTTTCCGCACCAAGGCAAGCCCGCAAAATTACCTCATGGGTTTGCAGACAGGACATATGCGGTCGTGGCGGAATTGGTAGACGCGCAGCGTTGAGGTCGCTGTGGGCTAACCCCCGTGGAAGTTCGAGTCTTCTCGACCGCACCATTATCTGGATCTTTCCTTCGGGAGAGGTCACGAAAAAGAACCCGCCAGAGATGGCGGGTTTTTTCGTTTCGGATGATCCCCATATGAAACGGGACCGCTTATCGGGTCGGGAACGTGGAAAGTTGCGGTGTGGCGTTGAAAATTATGCAATGCTGACCCTTGCCGTGTTTAGGCGGTTCTTTGAACTGAATGCTTCAAACCGGCTTGAAAGTGCTCTACGCTGTGCGCCCCACTTAAAGACAAAATAATCAGGATTTAACCAATTTAAGGTTAATTTGGCTCAAATACCTGAAATTAAAAGGTATTCTTATGGCAAACAGAAATGACAAGCTGCGCGAAGCGGCTTTGGACTATCACCGGTATCCCACCCCGGGGAAGCTGTCCGTTACGGCAACCACGACGCTTGCAAACCAGCGTGACCTTGCGCTGGCCTATTCGCCGGGTGTTGCGTTCGCCTGCGAGGAAATCGTCAAAGACCCTGAAACCGCTGCCGAATATACCGCGCGCGGCAATCTGGTTGGCGTGATTTCCAATGGTACGGCGGTTCTCGGTCTTGGCCCGATTGGTCCGCTGGCATCCAAGCCGGTGATGGAAGGCAAGGCGGTTCTGTTCAAGAAATTCGCCAATATCGATGTCTTCGACCTTGAGGTAAACGAGACCGACCCGCAGAAATTCATCGATATTGTTGCGGCACTTGAGCCGACATTTGGCGGTGTTAACCTGGAAGACATTAAGGCGCCGGAATGCTTCATTATCGAGAAGGCATTGCGCGAACGCTGCAACATTCCGATTTTCCACGATGACCAGCATGGTACGGCGATTTGCGTTGCCGCAGCCGTGCGCAACGGGCTTCGGGTTGTTGGCAAGGATATCAGCAAGGTGCGCCTTGTTGCATCGGGTGCCGGGGCTGCGGCACTCGCGTGTTTGAACCTTCTGGTTTCCATGGGCATGCCGCGTGAAAACATCACCGTAACCGACCGGTTCGGTGTTGTTTACAAGGGACGCAAGGAAGAGATGGATCCGTGGAAAGCGGAATATGCCATCGATACCAATGCACGGACCCTGAATGACGTGATCGAAGGGGCCGATGTGTTCCTGGGTCTTTCGGCGCCGAACATTATGGGCGAGGAAGAACTGCGCAAGATGGGCGAACGCCCGATCATCATGGCGCTGGCCAACCCGACCCCGGAAGTGTCACCCGAACTGGTCAAGGAAATCCGCCCGGATGCCGTGATGGCGACCGGACGTACGGATTACCCGAACCAGGTTAACAACGTTCTTTGTTTCCCGTTCCTGTTCCGTGGTGCGCTTGACGTTGGTGCGACCGAGATCAACGAGGAAATGAAAATCGCCGCGGTCGAAGCGATTGCCGATCTCGCAACCGCCGAGGTTTCCGACATTGTGGCCGCGGCCTATGGCGGGCAGGAGCTGCGTTTCGGCCCGGAATACCTTATTCCGAAGCCGTTTGATCCGCGCCTGATGCTTGAAATTCCGCCGCGCGTGGCAAAAGCCGCAATGGATAGTGGCGTTGCCAAACGCCCGATCACGGATTTCGATGCATATCGTCAGCAGCTTGAAGGCTTTGTCTTCCGGTCCGGTCTGGTGATGAAGCCGGTCTTTGATATGGCGCGCGCGCATAAGAAACGCGTTGTCTATCCCGAAGGCGAATCGCGCCGTGTTCTGCAGGCCTGTCAGGTTCTGGTCGATGACGGTGTGTGCCATCCGGTCCTGATCGGTCGTCGTGATGTGATCCTTGAACGTATTGCCGAGCTTGGTTTGCGCCTGATCCCGGACGAACAGGTTGAAATCCATGATCCGGAAGACAATCCGCATTTCGAACAGGATTGGCAGGATTTCCACAACATCATGGGCCGCCGTGGCATCAACCCGGAATATGCCCGTTCCATCGTGCGTACCCGACCGACTGTGATTGCCGCCCTGATGCTTCGTCGCGGCGAGGTGGATGCGATGCTGTGCGGTTGCCAGGGTGGTTTCCTGCGTCATCTGCGCTATGTGCGGAACCTTGTTGGCGTGCAGAAGGGGGTTACCGACTTCTCGACCGTCAATATGATGATCATGAAGCAGGGGACATTCTTCCTGACCGATACCTATGTGTCGGTTGATCCGACGCCGGAACATGTTGCGGAAACCGCGATCATGGCCGCCGACGTGGTCAAACGTTTCGGGATCACGCCGAAAGCAGCTCTGATTTCGCATTCGAACTTTGGCAGCCATGAAAACAAATCGGCCTGCAAGATGCGCGATGCGTTGCAGCTGATCCGTACTCTGGCACCGGACCTTGAGGTTGAGGGTGAAATGCATGCCGATGCTGCGATTTCCGAAGAAATCCGGTCCCGCATTTTCCCGAATTCGATGCTGAAAGGCTCGGCAAACCTTCTGGTGATGCCGACGCTTGATGCAGCGAATATCTCGTACAACATGGTCAAGATGCTGGGCGATGGTTTGCCGGTTGGTCCGATTCTGGTCGGTGCGGCCAAACCGGCCCACGTCGTCAGCCCGTCGATCACGGTGCGCGGTATCGTCAATATGAGTGCGATTGCCGTGGTTGATGCCATCAATCGCAGTCAGGAACACAATTAACCGCGCATTGCTATCGCGCGGCCCTTGACCGGGCCTGACCGATAGCGCAGAAACAGCCGTGTCGGGCAAAATGGCCCGGCACGGCATTTTTAATTGAAGTGCAGGAACGAACTTAGCGCGCAACACATTCAGAGGAGGGACAGATGACGGATCAGGTCGAAGAACTGGAACGTCCGGCTGAAAATACGTCGTCTGGTGACGACTATGTCGATCTTACTCCTGAATATGCGCGCGAGATTCTTGATGCACTGGGCGACGATGACGTATCGCGCGCCGAAGAACTGATTTCCGAACTTCACTTTGCCGATATCGCCGACCTTCTGGGGTGGGCGAGTAGCAGTCAGCGCGTCAAACTTGTTGATCTGATCCGCCCGGATTTTGATCCGGAACTTCTGACCGAGCTTGATGACGAGTTGCGCGAAGAGGTCATTTCGCTGCTCGGTACCGAGGCGGTGGCCGAAGCGATTTCCGAACTCGATTCGGATGACGTGGTCGAGGTTGTCGAATATCTGGAAGAAGAGGACCAGAAAGAACTTCTGGGGGCCCTTTCCGATATCGAACGTGCGCGCGTTGAAGAAGCGCTATCCTATCCGGAATATACCGCCGGCCGTATCATGCAGCGCGAGCTGGTGGCGATTCCGGATTACTGGTCGGTCGGCCAGACCATCGATTTCCTGCGGTCTGCGAAAAATCTGCCGGATGACTTTTATGACATCATCGTGGTTGATCCGCGCTACAGCCCGGTCGGGATTGTGCCGCTTTCACGGGCTATCCGCACGAACCGCCCGGTTCTGATCCGTGATGTCATGGATTCTGAGAACATGCGCACGGTCGTCGTGACCGAGGAACAGGAAAACGTCGCCCACCTGTTCCGTCAGCGCGACCTTATTTCGGCGCCGGTTGTCGACGATAGCGGCCGACTGGTCGGCGTGATCACGGTCGATGACGTGGTTGACGTCATCGATGAAGAATATGAAGAAGACATGATGCGCCTTGCCGGTGTTGGTGAGGAAGACGACCTTTCAAGTGCGATTTTTGATACCACCCGATCGAGATTTACCTGGTTGCTGGTCAATCTTTTTACCGCCATTGCGGCATCGATGGTCATTGGCGTGTTTGAGGGAACCATCCAGCAGCTTGTTGCGCTGGCGGTTCTGATGCCGATTGTGGCCTCGATGGGGGGCAATGCCGGGACCCAGACCCTGACAGTTGCCGTACGCGCGATTGCCACGCGTGAACTGACCAGCACCAACGCCTGGCGTGTCATCCGCAAGGAGGTCGCCGTGTGCGGCCTGAACGGGCTCGCGTTTGCCGTGTTGACCGGGGCTGTGACATGGTTCTGGTTTGATAGTGGTTTGCTGGGGGCCGTGATCGGGGCTGCCATGATCATCAATCTGCTGTTTGCGGGATTGTTTGGCGCATTGATCCCGCTTGGCCTGGAGCGGGCGGGGATTGATCCGGCCGTATCTTCATCGGTGTTCCTGACGACGATTACCGATGTGGTTGGCTTCTTTGCCTTTCTGGGGTTGGCGGCGACCTTCCTGCTGTAACAACGATAAATTTGAAAACGAAAGGCCGGGCATAATACCCGGCCTTGTTGTTTTCGGGCTTATCCCGAAGGTCAGTAGAATTCAGTTTCGCGATGGTGATTTGTCCGTCGGGTTCTGATGGCTGAGCAGTGCGGTCGTTTCAATCGCATCGACTGGCGGCGACAGCAGGAAGCCCTGTAATTCATCACAATCGGCGGATTGCAGGACGGCAAGCTGGTCCTCGGTTTCGACCCCGACAGCAACCACCTTGCGGTTAAGGCTTTTGCACAGTCGGATGGCTGGTTGCAGGATGCTGTTTTCGGGTTGTTCATCAAGGGCGATATTAAACAATGCCTTGGACAATTTGATCCGCTGTACGGGGAACCGTTTCAGATATCGGAGCGAGGTATTGGCCGCGGCAAAATGATCCAGCGTCAGACCAATGCCCGCCTCCGCAAAGCGATAAAACTGGCCAAGTGCCCGTTCCGGGTCGCGCATCGCAATCTCTTCGGATACTTCGATTTCGATCATCGCGGGATCGATTTCGTGCGCCTTGGTGAATTCGACAATGCTTTTGAGCAAGTCTGCCTGAATGAACTGGCGGCTTGATACGTTCAATGCTACCGGAACCGGGATGTAGCCGTCATCCCGCCATTGCGCGATCTGTTTGCAGACCGTTTCAATGATCCAGCGCCCCAATGGGGATAGCAGGCCCGTGCGATCAGCAACGGCAATGAAATCGGGCGGCAGGCGTCGCTTGCCGCTTTCATCAATCCAGCGCAGCAAAGCTTCGAACCCGGTCAGGGTTCTGTCCGATGTGCGATAGCGCGGCTGGAATTCCAGAATAAAGCGTTTTTCATCGACTGCACGGCGTAACTGCGTTTCCATAGACAGGCGCGCATGCATGACGCTGTTCATCGTTTCCACAAAGAAGCAATAGGACGATTCCGCGGATTTCTGTGCGCGGTACATCGCGGCATCCGCATTTGCCAGCAATTGTGACGGTGCCCGTGCATCATTTGGATAAAGGGCAACCCCGACACTGACATGCAGGCGGATTTCATCGTTGCCACCCGCCTGAATTGGCTGGGACATTGCTTCGACGATCCGTTCCGCGACAAGGGCGGCACCTTCGGCCTCGGACAGATCGGTTGCGATCACGGCAAACATATCGCCGGAAAAACGCGCACAGCTATCCTTTTCCCGAACGGTCGCCCGTAGACGGCCAGAAACGGTGCGCAGTGTTTCATCACCGATATCGGAACCAAACCTGTCATTGATCGCACGGAAATTGTCGATATCAACGACCAGCACAGCCAGAAGTTTTTCATAGCGTTTGGCGTGGGCAACGGCCTGGTTAAGCCTGTCGTCAAAAAGGGCCCGGTTGGGAAGGCCGGTCATCGGGTCATGCGTTGCCAGATAGCGCAGGCGATTGACCGATGCGTTGGCCGCCGGATTGTGATGCAGGGTGATATCCACGCAATCGTCATGATTGACCGACGGACGCATGGACAGATCGCAAACGACATGGACGCCTTCGGCACTGCGAACCACCCATTCGCGGCGGATTTCCTCGTCACCGCGGCTGAGTGCCAATAACATCTTTTCCTGTGCCCGGCGTGATGCGGTGCCGTCGGACTGGAATTCCGGCGCCAGATTATAGAACCGTATGAAACCGTAGTCTTCTTCACGCAGGTCAAAGAAATCTGCGGTTTCGGGTGTCATGGATTTCAGATGACCGTCCAGTCGCGTGATGGAAAGCGACAGGTCGCTGATATCATCAGGAGCACGCATATGATGGATAATGCGGCCCGAGGATCGCGGTTGCCGATTGGCAAGAACAAAGACCACGATGGTCATGATGATCGTGATGACCGCCCCGATAAACAGAACCATTTCCGGGCTGAACATGGCCTGATTTGCGAGGGCCGGATCAGCTGTGACATCGACATGCCACTGGCGACCGGCAATGTCGACGGCGGTGGTCTGTTCCAGCCTGGGATCATCACCTTCGCCCTGAAGGTCAAACAAGACGGTGTCGCCTTCGCGGACACGGACCGAATAACCGATGATACCCTCGTCATCGATAACCGATGTCAGCATGGTCCGGATGCGCACAACACCGTTGATCACGCCAATGATCTGCCCATCCCGGCTGAGTACGGGGGTATAGACGGCAAAGCCGCGACCACCCTGCAGCAATTCAAGGGTCGGGGTGATCTGTGTGCGGCGCTGATCAAGTGCGATATCAAGAACCGGACCGGCAAGCGGATGGCGTTTAAGATCCGCACCCATTGCCGGGACATTCCCCTTGATCGGGGCGACATACATGATGATGTAATTGGGCGTGACCCAGTTTACGGCCTGAAGGGCAGGGAAGCGGGCCTGCAGCGGGGTGGCGAGGCTAAGATAATCGCGTTCTTCCGTCGGTGCGCCGTCCTGCCAGTTATCGGCGAAAGTTTCCAGCACATGCAGATTGTTATCGACGATCTGTTTGACCTGCCGTGCGATGCTAAGAGACATGATCCGGGCAGACGACAGCAGCATTGTATCGCGGTTCTGAAGTGCGTTGCTCCAGAGCAGGAAGGTCGAGAGTGCCAGCAGCACAGCGGTCATGAAGCTGGCAAGAAGTGCCTGCTTGCGAATGCCGGTTTTGCGCTCGGTTGCTGTTTCTTCAGTTGGCCGGTTATCGTCTTCCATGTCTTCCCCAAGTCTCACGGTTATGGCGGACCGTGATATTATTCTGCGTCTCGACCGCAAGGGACAGATTGCTCCTATGGGCAACTGTCACAATGATTGCACTGACGGGACGGCGTTCTTGTGATTATCGAAAATAGCCTCACCGCGCTTTGTGGCCCCCAGATTAATCCACTACGCTGTTTATGGGGGCATTCTTACACGATTTTAAGGGTTTGAGCGTGCGCAAAAGACAATAAAAGCCAAATTTCAACTGACCGGCAGGTCACTTGCCGGTGCGAAAGGCGGATTTCCGGCCTTTGGGCAGCCATGCATTGTGCGGGTCTGTTCGCCATAGCATATCTGGTGTATGTCGATGCCCGAAGCGCCATCCCGCAAGGTGCTTAGAAATATCGATCCAAAGAGAGAGTTCATGAAACATCATCACCGTAATCCCCGTGCCCGCGGTGGGCGTCGTAAGTCCGCGCCGCGTCGCGATCCGTTGATCGGGTTTGAGGCGACGACGACTATCCGTGAAATCGGTGCGCGGGGTGACGGCATTGCAAGCATCACGGGGCCGGATGGTTCCAGTATCATCGCCTATGTCGATTGCGTGCTGCCTGGGGATGAAGTGCGTGTGGCGTTGCGCCAAAAACGCGGTGACGGATATGGTGCGGAACTGGTCGAACTGATTGTGCGCAGTGCGCCTGCCAGTGCCCCGCGGTGCAGCCATTATGAAAGCTGCGGCGGATGTGCGCTTCAGCATCTTGATGATGACAGTTATCGCGACTGGAAGCGCCAGAAGGCAATTATCGCAGTTCAGCGTGCCGGAATTGATCTCGACGAGGCAGAGGAACTGGTGGGGGCTGTCGAAATTTCGCCGCCGGCAAGTCGCCGCCGGGCCGGTTTTGCGGTTCATGTGGGGGCAACCGGTGTTCATGTTGGTTTCCATGGCCGGTTCAGCCATACTGTTGTCAACATTACCGACTGTGCGGTTTTGCATCCGGACCTGATGGCGTTTCGTGATGCCTTTGAAACCTTTCTTGGCAAATGTGATCCGGATGCTGCCAAGGCGATCAAGGAAGTGTTTGCGACCCGTGCCGATAACGGCCTTGATGTGGTGATACATGCGGGGATCGAGCCGGGGCTCGATATGCGGCAGGATCTGGCCGAATTTGCCGAAAATCTTGATCTGGCAAGGCTAAGCTGGAAAGTCGGCGACGCAAATGATGAGCCGGTTGCCGCACGCCGTACGCCGACCGTGGCATTCGAGGGGATTGATGTCCCGGTTCCGCCCGGTGGTTTCCTTCAGGCGACGCAAAGTGGCGAGGCATCGCTTGTCAATGCCATCAAGACGGCCTTGCAACGCATTCCGGCCCGCCATGTTGCCGATCTGTTTTGCGGCATTGGCAGCTTTACCTTTGCGCTGGCACTCGGCGGGGATCGACGCAATGTCGTGGCGGTTGAGAGTGATCCACGTGCAGTGCGCAGCCTGCAGTATGCGGTGGGGCAATCGTCGAGTCCGATCAAGGTTGTCGAACGCGATCTGTTCCGGCGGCCGCTGGATAAACCCGATCTTTCGGGGCTTGATCTGGTGCTGTTTGATCCGCCGCGGGCAGGGGCTTTGGCGCAGTGCGAGTATCTTGCTGTCGACGGGCCGAGATGGCTTATTGCAGTATCCTGCAATCCGGCAACTTTTTCGCGTGATATCAGGGTGTTGCGCAATGGTGGCTATGAGCTGAAACAGGTGGTGCCGGTAGACCAGTTTTTATGGTCATCGCATCTTGAGTTGTTTGCTGTTTTGCATCGCCCGAAGTCGGCTTTGTCGTAAACTTCTTCAGTTGCTTGTTTTGGTTTAATATTTAACCTCAAATACGCTATACTTATGTCTGGTTTTTCCGCCGGACTTCCAGGATGGGCTGCCCGGATTTGAACCATTGTGGTTCGGACCGGGGCGCGGCATGTAGCTGCATAACCGGCTTGTTTGTGCGGAAACGGTATTGCAGGCAGTTGGTAGTCCCTATCCGGTTTATACTGACACCGCGCGCGCGATTGCGCCGCAGAACCGTCTGCTTGCGTCCGTCGACAGCATCCAAAGCAGTACTTCCCAGAATACCAGCCGCAGCAATGATGCCCTGCGTCATAGCAGTTCGGCATCGCAGGATTTGCGCGGATCACTTGGGCGAGCAGATGATCTTCTTGATGTTGCTGCCAACGATCTTTCGCGGATCGGTTCGGTTCTTGATGAGATTGATACGCTGGTCACCAGCGTTGAAAACAATTCATCGCTTTCGCGGACCGAGCGCGCATTTATTTCATCACAGATTCAGGATTATCTCGAACAGATCGACGATATTGCGGCCAGCAGCAATTACGATGGTCAAAATCTGCTCGATAGTGATCGGACAATTGAATTGCAGATCGGGTCCGGCACGACATCCAGTGATCGCCTGAATGTCGAACTGTTTGCATCTGGTACCGAGGGATTGGCCACCGGCTTATCCGCCATTGATGTTTCGGATGATGCGGCAGTTTCGAATGCGCGTGATCTTGTCGATGCCGCGCAGGAAGCGCTTTCCAGCCGGGAACTGTCATTACAGGCGGATCGTCAAAGCATTGCCGGTGCCGCAGATCGCAGCCGCGTTTCGCAGGTCGCGGGGGATAATATCCTGCAGGCGCAGCTTGCCGCCGCCGAGCCAAACATCACCGATCAGGCACGGTCAGGAATTATAGAGGCATTCCAGGGCTATCTTGGTGAGGTATCCGCACGGTTGCAGGACCAGACCGTGACCGTTGGGGGCATCAGCCTGCCAGAACCGCGGCCAGAACCTGTTACCGAACGGGATGATCCGTTTGCCTATGATCCAAATGCGGATCCGTTTGACCGGGATGATACGGAATACTTCACGCCGGATGCGCGAACAAATACCAGTAATCCGCCTCTATCCACCGGGTTTGGTGGCTATGACAGCAACGGCAGTGGCACGGGAATTGGCGGGGCTTCATCAGGCGGCGGGGCAGGTGGTGCGAGTGGAACCAGTGGATCGCGTGTATCGATAGAAGCCTGATGTTCTTGTCCTTGCCCCTGACAGAGACGTAAAAAGACCTCTATTCGATATATTCCCCGTCATAGATGCCCCAGTAACCCTGCCGCGGTGCCCATCCCTCGAAGTCGCCAAACTGCAACTGGCACCAGTCAACAGAACGCGGGCAGGTTTCGATCTTGCCGATGACGGAATTGGAAATCAGGGCGATCTTGCGCGCATTTTCATCGGCTGCGGAATAAAGCGTGATGGTGTCGGCGGTAACAATCACATGGCGCGATCCAAGCAAAAGGCTTTGATGTACCCATCCTTCGCTGCCTTCCCAGTCGCGAACCTTGCGCCAGGTGTCAAATTCCGAAATCACTTCCATCGGCATGTTGCGGCGCTGATAAATCCAGACCTTTGGATATCGCAGACCGGGTCCGGATCGCAGGTGAACCTTATCTGATCGCAACGCAACAAAGCGCGGGATCGGCAGACCTGACTCCTGTGCGCTGGTGACAATCGGCGCGCCAAGGCTGCCAAGGATCATCATGGCGATAAAAGTATGAAGGAATTTACGGCTGATCCGCGGCATTGTGACGGTTTTCCCTGCTCTTTCTTCTGCTGCCGGAAATCGGCTAACCTCAGTCTTTAAGAAATAAAATTACAAAAATGACGTCAAAATTCTTGCTTTAATACCCTGTGCCGTGGCATCACTGCATTGCGGCAAGAGCGCATTTGGCGCATGAAACCCATCTTGTCAGCAAAAGAGTTAAAAGACCGCATAGGAACGGCAGATGACCAAGAAAAAACCGCTCGTCATCGTGACCCGCAAACTGCCGGAAGCGATTGAAACCCGCATGATGGAACTGTTTGATGCGCGCCTGAACATCGACGATGTGCCGATGTCCAAGCCCGAACTGATCGAAGCGGTCAAACAGGCAGATGTCCTTGTCCCGACGGTAACCGACCGGATCGATTCCGCCGTGCTTGCCCATGCGGGGCCGAATTTGCGCCTGATTGCCAATTTCGGGACGGGTGTTGACCATGTCGATCTGCAAACCGCACGGTCGCGCGGCATCACCGTGACCAACACACCCGATGTCCTGACCGAAGACACCGCCGACATGACGATGGCGCTGATTCTTGCGGTATCGCGTCGCGTGGCCGAAGGTGAACGCATGATCCGCAGCGGCGAATGGAGCGGCTGGGCGCCAACATCCATGCTGGGGCATCGTATCTGGGGCAAGCGGCTTGGCATTGTTGGCATGGGGCGCATCGGCCGGGCATTGGCGCGCCGTGCCAAAGGTTTTGGCCTGTCGGTGCATTACCATAACCGCCGTCGTGTTCATCCCGATACCGAGGCGGAACTGGATGCGACCTGGTGGGAAAGCCTGGATCAGATGCTGGCGCATGTTGATATCGTGTCGGTCAACTGCCCGCACACCCCGGCAACCTATCATTTACTGTCGGCCCGTCGCCTTAAACTGATGCAGCCGCATGCCATTCTGGTCAACACGGCGCGTGGCGAGATTGTTGACGAACCGGCACTGACCCGAATGCTGGCTGATCGCGAGATCGCCGGGGCCGGGCTTGACGTGTTCGAACATGAACCGGCAGTGAACCCGAAATTGCTTGAGCTGCAGAACGCTGTTTTGCTGCCGCATATGGGGTCGGCCACCATTGAGGGGCGTGTTGATATGGGCGAAAAGGTCCTGATCAATATCAAGACCTTTGTTGATGGTCACACGCCGCCGGATCGGGTGATTGAAGGGCTTCTGTAAGGACCTGATATATATCCTTTGGCGATACCTGTGGTGGAATTGATGTGCCGGGTAATGTTATCCGGCACATTGCGTTTCGTAGGGTGATTGGCCTTAAGACGACACAGGTTGCTTTGCCGGTTTGGTGAATATTTTCGCGGCCTGCCCGATAACCAGCGGTACCAGACTTCCCCCGATCACCAGAAGCCATCCCGTGCCGCTTGGCGGTGCAATCATGAGCAGCCGGGACAGTGCGGGAACATAAAGCGTCAACCCGATCAGGAGCACGCAAATTCCCAAGGCAATCCAGATGAAAGGGTTGCGGGTAACATCGTTGAAAATCCAGCCGGAAGATCGGGCACGCATGTTGAAAACATGCAGCAACTGTGCGGTTGCAAGTGTCAGGAATGATACCGACAAAGCTTCCTGATCCCCAAGGTTGAAAACATGCAGTGCCATGGCGAAAGCACCAAGTACTCCGACCGTAATCAATGCGCCGTAAAAAAGAATGCCGCCCCAATCCTGTTTGGTCAGAACCGGTGTTTTGGGATCGCGTGGGGGCTGGTTCATCACATGCCGGTCTCCTTCGCCAATACCAAGTGCGAAAGCCGGAAACACGTCCGTTACAAGGTTAAGATACAAAATCTGCAACGGCAGAAGCGGTAAGGGAAGACCGCTTGGCACGGCAAGGCCGATCACGAGTATCTCGCTGAGATTGCATGACATCAGATACAGCACAAAGGTGCGTATATTGGCAAAAATAACCCTTCCCTGATGCATCGCGGTTACGATTGACGGGAAAGCATCGTCACGCAGAACCATGTCTGCGGCTTCGCGGGCGACGTCTGTGCCTCTTTTGCCCATTGCGATGCCGATATCGGCTTTTTTAAGCGCGGGGGCATCGTTAACGCCATCGCCAGTCATGGCAACAATGGCACCTGCCTGCTGGTGAAGGGAAACCAGATTTAATTTTGCTTCGGGGCTGACCCTTGCAAAAACGGGGGTGGCAAGAATGCGGTCACGTTCTGTTTTCTGTGTCAGGTCGGTTGCCTGAAGCATCCTGCCTTCAAGCCCGGATGCCGTTGCATCGCAAAGTCCGACTTGCGTCGCAATATTTCTGGCGGTGCCGATATGATCGCCCGTTACCATGATGACCCGAACCCCCGCCGCATGACAGGCCTGTATTGCGGCAGGAACATCTTCTCGCGGGGGATCAAGAAGGGCGATCAGGCCAATCAGGATCAGATCCTGATAGGGGGGCGTATCGACCGCAGGGGCATTTTTCATGGCGAGAGCAAGAACGCGCAAGCCCTTTTGCGTCATGTCATTGCTTAAATCCGACCAGCGCCGCCGGGCTTTTTCGTCCATTTCACGCGAGCCATGATTTTCAAGGAAGCCGGTGCTGTTTTTTATGACGGCTTCGGGTGCGCCCTTGATCGCAACAAACAGGGTATCGGGGTTATTTTGATCGCGATGAAAGGTTGCCATCATGCGGGTCTGCGCGCTGAAAGCTTCTTTGGCGATTTCGGGGTATCTGGCTTGTTGTTCTGTCTGGTCAATGCCTGCATTCCGGGCGACTTCAAGCAGGGCCAGTTCCATCGGGTCGCCAATATGCTTTTCCGTGCTGCCGGATGGCAGCAGAATTGCATCGTTGCACAAAACGGCAATCCGTATGGCCAGTTCTTCCGGGCTGTTTGCTGCCAGCAATGCGCCAGGAGATGACGTAAAATCAACTTCGTTTTCCGAGGTCCTGAGGGCCACGACCGTCATCCGGTTTTCGGTAAGCGTTCCGGTTTTATCGGTCATGATAACCGTGGTCGCACCCAGCGTTTCAACGGCTGACAGGTTCTTGATCAGGGCATTGCGTTTCGCCATCCGCCACATCCCGCGGGCAAGGGCAACCGTTGCAACAATCGGCAATCCTTCTGGGACGGCGGCAATCGCAAGGGCGATACCGGTCTTGAGCATCATCACCATGTCTTTGCCGACATAAATGCCGACAATGGCGATGCATATGGTCAGTCCCAAAGTGGCCCAGATAAGATGACCAGCCAGCGTATCAAGACGTTTTTCAAGCGGTGATGTTTCGGCTTCTGCCATTTCGGTCATCGCCGCGATATGACCAAGTTCGGTTGTCATTCCGGTGGCAACACAGACACCCGATCCGTCCCCGCGGCTGATGGCTGTGCCCTTGAACACCATATTCGTGCGATCACCAAGCGGCAGGTTTTCATCGGTTCTGGCATCATCGGGCAGGTTGATGGTTTTGTCCGTCGGAACGGATTCCCCTGTCAAAGCAGATTCATCTGCCTGCAGGTTGCTGCATTCTATCAAACGGATATCAGCCGGAATAATGTCGCCCGCTTCAAAGATAACAATATCGCCCGGTACGATGTCGCGGGCCTCCAGCACGTGGATTTGCCCATCCCGCCTTACCTTGGCGTGAACACTTGAAAGCTTTAGCAATGCCTCCATCGAACGGATGGCCCTGAATTCGGATGTAAAGCCGATGGCTGCATTGATGATCAGCACCACGACGATGGCAATGCCCTCGGTCAGGTCGCCGAAATAAAATGAAAGGGCCGCGGCACCGGCCAGCATATAGACAATCAGCCCCACAAATTGCCGGATCAGGATGGTCCAGAAAGAGACGTGCTTCTGGTCCTCAAGGCTGTTCCTGCCGTATTTCTTCCGGCGTTCTGTGGCGTCCGTTTCCGAAAGGCCGATCTCGGGGGAAACATTCAGATGTGCAAGGATTTCCGGTAATGGCTGAATATGATGATCGGACATGCAGAAACCTTTGCAACCAGCAACGAGCAGACGGGCAGGCACCAGCAAACTAGGTCACTAAATCAGTGACCGGTCAAGCAACCGGCCATTTGAGGTCACCTGATTTGATGGTGCAGTATCCTCCTGACAGCTTCTGACAGGGAGGCGGATTAAATCCGTACTCAAAGCATTTCAATTTATCAGCAGCTTGGGTATCAGTAAGGACAATATTACCATCAGGATTTCCTTCAAGGGGGCCACCATGAGTTTCGTCTTTCCTGCTGCCAAACCTGTTACCGTTCCGGTGCAGAATTCGGATCAGCTTTTCCCGGTCAATCGTATCTTCTGCATCGGCAAGAATTACGCCGACCATGTGCGCGAAATGGGTTCCGACCCGGCCGATACCCCGCCCTGCATTTTCATGAAGCCGACCGACTGCCTTAAAGTCGGGAATGGCGATCTTGCCTATCCGTCGGGTACCGAAGACCTGCATTACGAGGGCGAGCTGGTTGTTGCCCTTGGTGCGGGGGGCAAGAATCTGGATCGTGCAGCGGTTGAAGCCGCCATTTTCGGATATGCCGCGGGCCTTGATATGACCCGCCGTGATGTGCAGGCCGGCCTTAAGGACCGTCGTTTGCCATGGGATATGGCAAAGTCCTTTGATGATTGTGCTGCGATTTCGGCAATCCGGCCCAAGTCCGATGCCGGTAATCCGCAGGCAACCAATCTTAAACTGTCGGTCAATGGCACGGTCAAACAGGATGATACGACGGCCAAGATGATCTGGCCGATGGTTGATGCGCTGGTGCATCTTTCGACACTGATCGAACTTAAAGCTGGCGATCTGCTGTTTACCGGAACGCCCGAAGGTGTCGGTCAGGTGGTTCGCGGTGATCGCATGGATGTTGTCATTGCTGGTGTTGCGGAACTGTCGGTCACGCTGAAATAGCATCAGGATATCGAGATACCGGGATTAAAGGGTCAGGGCCCAATTCACCCCATCAGGAAACGGAGTCCGTTTTGAAAATCGTCAGCTGGAATATCAATTCCGTTCGATTGCGCATCGAACAGGTCATAAAGTTTTTAGAAGAACAACAACCCGATGCGCTGTGTCTTCAGGAACTGAAATGCCCGGACGAGCATTTCCCCCACGAAGCATTTGAAGCCGCTGGTTACGTCCATCGTCATAACCACGGTATGAAAAGCTATAACGGTGTCGCGATCCTGTCGCGGTTACCGTTTGCGGAAGTCGACATCAAGCATTTCTGCGGCAAGGAAGACCGCCGTCATTGCATGGTGGCGTTTGAAAATGGGGTCGAGCTGCATAATTTCTATATCCCGGCTGGGGGCGATGAACCGGATGTGACGATCAATGAAAAGTTCGCCCACAAGCTTTCCTTCCTTGATGAAATGACCGCTTGGTGGGCGGAACGCCGGGTTGCCAATCCGGATCGCAAGGCCATTCTGGTTGGGGATTTCAATATTGCCCCGTCGGAAAATGACGTCTGGTCGCACAAGCAGCTTTTGAAAGTTGTCAGCCACACACCGATTGAAGTTGAAAAGCTCGAAGCATTCCGTAAATCCGGTGATTTCGTGGACTCGGTGCGTGAAATCGTCGAAGAGCCGGAAAAGCTGTTTAGCTGGTGGAGCTATCGTTCACGCGACTGGCGGGCAAGCAACAAGGGACGTCGTCTGGATCATGTCTGGATGACGCCGAATATGGCCGGAACGGTGCGCACGGCATCGGTCTATGACCTTGCCCGGGATTGGGAAAAACCATCCGATCATGCACCGGTGGTTGTCGAATTTAATATCTGAATACCGTTTTTCTCAGCATCAAACAGCGGGCTGGATTTATCCAGTCCGCTGTTTTTTCATCTAAAATGACTTGATCAGGGAGCTTGCCGGGGTGAAGCTTCCGATTGAAACAGGACACAACCGTCCCCAATTCTTTAAGCAATTTTATCCCGATGAAACAAAAAGCAGGATACGGGCAATGAAAAAGATCCTTATCGCGTTGGCAGCCATCATTTTGCTGGTCGTTGCCGGGCTTGTTTATGTCTATGTCAATCTCGACAGTATCGTCAAAGCAACCATTGAAGAGGCGGGCACACGTGTGACGCTGGCCGATGTGACGGTGGACAACGTCAAGATTGAAACCACCCAGAACACGGCGTCGATTGGCGGGCTGGTTGTCGGGAACCCGGATGGTTTTGAAACCGACTATGCCTTTTCACTGGGTAATATTTCGGTCCGGCTGGATGGTTCAACCCTTACCAGCGATACCATTCGTATTATCGAAGTGATCGTTGATGAACCAAGCGTGACCTACGAATTGGGGCAGGGATCGTCAAATATTGCGACCATTCAGCGTAATGTCGAAAGCTTTGTCCAGCGTATTTCCGGCCCGACGGGTGCGGGCGGTGCAGATGGCGGCAACGCGGATACGGCGGCGGATGATGGCACCGGCACCAAGGTCGTGATCGACAATGTTTATGTTCGCAATGGCAATGTCAGCGTATCGGCTGCGATGCTGAAGGGCAAAAAGCTGTCCTCGGGGCTTCCGGAAATTCACCTGAAGGACATTGGCAAGGAAGAAGGCGGGGCAACCCCGGCGCAAGTTGCCGAGGAAATCATCACCGCCCTTAACACTGCGGTGTTCAAATCGGTTGCCAGCCTGAATGTTGATGGGCTTTTGCAAGGGGTCGGTGACCTTGGCAAAGGTGTCACCGGGTTGATTGGTGGTGCTGCCACCGGAACTGGTGGCGTGGTCAAGGACGGCGCAGGGGCCGTCGGGGATGCGGTCAAGGGACTGTTTGGCGGTTCGTCCGAATAACGGGACTCGGAACCAGAATTACGGGATATTTCAATAATATCCGTATAATCAATGTCTTGACGGAAGGAGCGGTTATCGCTTCTTCCGTTTTCTTTTTAGGAACGAATTCACGGCCTGACCGCACGGCATAAGGATAGTCCGCATATTACTGATGTGCGATTTTCTCTATCCCCCTGCTTTTTTTCATGAATTTGGTTTCCATATATTTTGGGGTGTGGAAACATTTCACCAAAGGCCGGTGTCGTCTTGGGGAGCCCTGTTCGGTAATACGAACCGAACAAGGTTATTTTCGGGGTCGGGTCACTTTTCCGATCTGGTTATCGACAACGATTTACACCGCCAAATACGGACCGGCATCTTGTGCCGATCACAGGGGCGTTTGCCATCAAGCCGGATAAACCGGTTGGTTGCGCATCCTGAAAACAAAATGATTGGGATTGGGATCATTATTGTCGTCATCCAGACAAGGAGTGAAGACCAATGAGAGCTAAACTGCTTTTCGCTGTTTCCGCTGCGGCATTTCTTGGTGCCTGCGCCAATATGGACATTCCGGGCGTTCGCGGGATGGCCGATGAAGGTTCGGCATTCGACGCAGCCCTTCATCAGGGTTATTCCGATCTTGCCCAGGCAGAATATGAAGAGGCGGACTGGGTGGATGCACGTTACTTCACCAACCGCGCGAAAATGGCGGCAATGGGACAGGATACAGGTCCACAACCGCTGGCAGACCGTGATCTGCCGGAAAATGGCCTCTCGGAAATCAGCGTTGCACGCGCTGATATGATGGCAGCATTCGACGCCGGCGGTCGTGACAAGTCGCCACAGGCGGCCGGGCGTACGCAGGTCGGGTTCGATTGCTGGATGCAGGAACTTGAAGAAAACATCCAGCAGGAAGATATCGACAATTGCCGTGCGGCTTTCTATCAGGCACTTGCCATCGTTCAGGCCGATATCGCCCCATCGGAGGGCATGGCCAAAGCCGCGCCAATGATGATGCCCGAACCGATGAATATCTATTTCGCGTTCGACAGCGCTGTTCTGGGTGACAAGGCAATGCCGGTCGTGACCGGAATTGTCGAGGCATATGAAAAATACGATCCGAAAATGATCAGTCTGACGGCATATGCTGACCGTGCCGGGGATGCGATGTATAACGATATGCTTGCCAAATCGCGTGTCGATGCGGTGGTCAAGGCATTGCGTGATCATGGTATCAGCCCAAGCAAGCTTGCCATCAGCATCAGTGGTGAGGCCAATGTACCGGTTCCGACGGCTGATGGGGTCGCCGAACAGGGCAACAGGGTCGTTACAGTCAAATTTGAAGACGGCATGTAAGCCGACACAACAAAGAGGATGAATTCATGCGGTTACTCATCGCACTTCTGCTGCCGTGGTTGTTGTTCTTTACCATCGGGCGGCCAATCGCCGGCATCATCTGTCTGATCCTTCAGATTACTCTTCTGGGCTGGATTCCGGCGGCGATCTGGGCAGTTTATGCGCTGAGCCAGTACAATACCGACAAAAAAATCAGTCAGGCAATGGGCGGTGGGCAGGGTTAAATCCCGGCAACGCGTTCAGGTGTTCTGATGATTGGCGGGTAACCGCATTGCATCTGAAAGGCAGGCCTTCGGGCCTGCTTTTTTGTTAATGCATGTGGCGGCGAACACCGCCGATAAACCGGGATATCAGTTGTGAGACGGTAAAGCGTGTGATCACAAATGTGACAAAGCCAGCAATTCCGGGCCAGTACCATGCCTGCACTTCCGGTCGGGTGCTTTGTTCAACCAATCCGTAAACGATGGCTGCCAGTCCTGCGCCCGCCAGAAAAGCCATACGCCTGCGATAGCGGCCGATAAAAGGTGCAAATAACCACATCGCCCCGCTTTCCTATGCTTTCAACCGGCAGTCAGGATTGCTGTCTAGCATCAATGCTGCCCGCCGCCGATATCGCGCGCAAGGCGGGCGGCAAAGTCGTCCGTCATGCCCGATATGTAATCCAGGATCGTCAGATACAGGTTGTAAAGCGGTGCGCCGACCGGCATCGAATCATTGCCGATCAGTTCGCGAACCCGCCCGGTGCGATAGGAAAGCTCGGCGTTATCCTTGGCCTGATGGATTTCAAGTGCCGTCTTGCAGAAGGTATCAAGCAGCGTTTCAAGGCACGCAAATGCGCCGACCTCGATCTGTACCTTGCGCCGGTTCAGGATGATCTGCTTTTCGGAAAACTGTTTGGCGGTGGCGATCATTTCATTGAACGGGCCATCCGCACAGGACAGAAGATCGCCATCGACGGCCCCGTTCAGCAACTGCTCCTCCCGCAAGACAAAGGCATCGGTTAGGGCATCCAGAAGGCCCGTGATGATCTTGCCGCGCAGGAAGGTCATCTTGCGCCGGATGTTGGTTTCACGGTGATATTCGGCGGGAATATCGTCGGGAATGCAGGGCAATAACAGGTTTTCAAAGACGCTGAAATCGACGAGTTCCAGCTCCACACCGTCTTCTATATCAATCAGGGCATAACAGACATCATCGGCCGCCTCGACCAGATAAACCAGCGGATGGCGGCAAAATGATTGCGCACCGGTTCGGATCAGCCCGGTGGCATCGGCGACTTCGGTTAACAGATCCATTTCACGCTGAAACGCACCGAATTTCATTTTTTCAGGATAGGGACTGCCAATCGCCGACCAAGGATATTTTACAAAACTTGCCAGCGTCGCATAGGTCAGGCGCATGCCGCCGTCATAAAGGCCGCTTCGTTTATGGGTCAGTAACCTGAACCCCTGTGCATTGCCTTCAAAGGTGGTCAGATCGGCACGTTCGGCCTCCGACAACGGCGCAAGATATTTGGGATCGGCATCCAGAAACCACTGACGCACGGCATATTCCCCGGCATGGCCGAATGGCGGGTTGCCGATGTCATGGGCAAGGGCGGCAGCCTGTACGATGGCGGCCATATGATCGGGTTCAATCCCGTCGGGCAGGTGGCCTTTTTCCGCCAGCTGATGGCCGACCATAAGTCCCATGGATCGCGCAACGCAGGATACTTCGAGGCTGTGGGTCAGGCGGGTATGGACATTGTCGTTTTCAGGCAGCGGATGAACCTGCGTCTTGCGTTGCAGACGCCGGAAAGCCGACGAAAAAATGATCCGGTCGTAATCCTTGTGAAAATCGGATCGACCGAACGCACCGACGCTTGAATGTCGTGTGCCCAGACGTTCAGGCGACAGCAATTTTTGCCAGTTCATCATCGGTTTTTCATCCTGAGTCTATCGGTCGCATACATATTCGTGTCGCACTATGGCGCAAACTTCATGACATAATCGTAAAGTGACGGGCTTAAAATGTCGGGCGATGCTTCATTTCATGCTCGTTTACATTATCCCGGCGTTGCTGCCGAACCGGCCAGCAATCCACCATCAATTGTCAGTTCCGTTCCCGTCATGTAAGCGGCTTCATCCGATGCCAGCAAAACGGCAAGTGCCGCGACTTCGTCCGGGGTGCCGAAACGCTTGGCCGGTGTATCAGCGACAAGGGCTGCCATGCGGGCGTCGCGATCCGGACCGTTGCCAAGCATCGGTTCCCACATCGGTGTCAGAATGGCGGCGGGATGGATTGAATTGCAGCGAATATTGTAACCCTGTTGTGCGCAATATAGCGCGACAGTTTTGCTGTGATTGCGAATGGCCGCCTTGGACGAGGCATAGGTCGCCGCAGCCGGAATGCCAACCATTCCCGAGCGCGATGAAATATTAATGATCGAACCCGATTTACGCTGGCGCATGGCTCTGATGGCGTAGCGACACCCCATAAATGTACCGTCAAGATTAACCTGATGGACTGCGCGCCAGTCGGCAAGTGATGCATTTTCCGGATCATGTGCGACGATGCCGTCTTCAAAACCAGTAATGCCGGCATTGTTGACCATGACATCAATGGCCGGATAGGCATCGGCAAGTTTTTGCCAGTCATCCTCGTTGCCGACATCAAGGCGCATGGTTTTACAACCTGTCTCCTTGGCAAATGCCAGAAGCACACCTTCGTCTCGGTCAGTTGCTATGACGTCAGCACCTTCTTTGATAAAGGCTTTTGAAATCGCAGCACCAATGCCGCGCGCCGCACCGGTTATGATGCAAATCCGGTTTTCAAGTCGTTTCATGGTCGCTTCGTTCCCTGTTCGGCCTTTGATGGCCTTTGCCGGTTTCGGTGTTATAGCCAAAAAGAAAGCGGCGCGTCTATCGACGCGCCGCCATCTTTTGTACGGTGTGGGCAGGGAAAGCCTAGCTACCGAGACCTTTCTCCATCACCAGATCAAGGCGACGGGCGAAACTGACCGGGTCGGGCAGGGCTTCGCCTTCAAGGATGCGGGCCTGATCAAGCAACAGCAGGGCGGCGTCATTAAGGATCGGGGCCTTGGCGTCATTGATGGCAATGTCCGACAGCTTTTTGATCAGGCTGTGTTTCGGGTTGATTTCAAGGATGCGCGGGCTGATTTCGTCAACACGGTTGTGCTGCTTCATCAGGCGTTCCATCCGCAAATCCATACCGGTTTCATCGGCAATCAGGCAGCAGGCCGAACTGGTCAGGCGATCTGATTCACGGACGTCCTTGATGCTGGTGCCAAGTGCAATCTTGATCGAGGCAATCAGGGCATCAAGCGATGCATCGGATGCCGCGTCGTCTTTCTTGTCGTCCTTGGCATCATCCTTGTCATCGGATTTGACGTCGGCAAGGTCTGCACCGCCACGGGTGACCGATTTGAAGTCTTTTTCTTCAAACTGGCCAACGGATGGCAACCAGAATTCATCCACCGGGTCGGTCAACAGCAGAACTTCGATCCCCTTGGCGGCAAAGCCTTCAAGCTGCGGGCTGCGTTTCAGCGCATCGACGTCTTCACCACTGATGTAATAGATCGCCTTCTGGCCATCCTTCATGCGGGTGACATAGTCGGCAAGCGTTGTCCAGCCATCGGAATGGGTGGAACGGAAGCGTGCCAGTTTCAGGATACGGTCGCGGTTGGTGTAGTCCTCATACAGGCCTTCCTTAACCACAGAACCGAAGTTTTCCCAGAAGGTTTCGAAGCCTTTCGAATCTTTATTCGATGCGGTTTCAAGTTCGGACAGGAGTTTTTTGGTCAGGCCGTTTTTGATTTTCGTCAGGACCGGGTTGTGTTGCAGCATTTCACGCGAAATGTTCAGCGGCAGATCCTGGCTGTCGACAACACCGGATACAAAGCGCAACCAAGGCGGCAGCAGATCATCCGCGCCCTCGGTGATGAAGACCTTGCGGACATAAAGTTTCAGATGGCCTTTGCGCGCCGGATCATAAAGATCGAACGGGCGCATGGTCGGCAGGAACAGAAGACCGGTATATTCAATCGCACCTTCGGCCTGATAGTGGATCGTTTTCCACGGATCGTCGAAGGCATGCGAATTGTGTTTGTAGAATTCCTTGTACTGCTCGTCGGTAATGTCGGATTTCGGACGGGTCCAGAGTGCCGATGCCTCGTTCAGGGTTTCGTCATTGCCGTCCGCCTTCATCAGCACAACCGGGATGCCGATATGATCGGAATAGGTTTTGACGATATGGCGCAGACGATGTTCTTCGGTGAATTCCTTGAAATCATCGGTCAGATGCAGGGTGATCTGGGTCCCGTGGCCTTCCATTTCGGCTTCGGCGATGGTGTATTCGCCCTTGCCATCCGATGACCATTTCCACGCCTGATCTTCACCGGCCTTTTTCGTGACGACTTCGACCTGACCCGCGACCATGAAGGCAGAATAGAAGCCGACGCCGAACTGACCGATCAGGTCTACATCCTTGGCCTTGTCAGATTTCGACAGTGCTTCGACGAATTTTGCCGTACCGGAATTGGCAATCGTGCCAAGGTTTTCGATCAGGTCGGTCTTGTTCATCCCGATCCCGTTATCGGCAATCGTCAGAACATTGCGAACGTTATCGATCAGAAGACGAACCTTGAATTCCGAATCACCGGCGAGCAGTTCCGGCTTGGCAATTGCTTCGTAGCGCAGCTTGTCGCAGGCATCCGATGCATTCGATATGAGCTCGCGCAGGAAGATGTCCTTGTTCGAATAAAGCGAATGGACAACGATATCGAGCAGGCGGCTGACTTCAGCCTCGAACCGCATTTTTTCTTCCGTCATGACCTCTGTGTTCTCCTGTAATTTCAATCCACTATGTGCAATTTGCGCGATCAGGTCCCGATTTGGCAACCGTCAGGCAGTGCTTGATATGCGTCAACGCATCTTGCAGCGCAAGCCCTGTATCCTAAGTATATAAAAAGACGGTTTCATTACAGGGCGCGAGGCTGCTGGAAGTTGTCTTGGGTCCTGTCCTGCCCCGAAACGGCAAACGTTTCGGATAATTGCAAGGTGCAATGCCTTGTGAATGTCTCAGGCTCTATAACAGGAGGCCGCAATATGAAGGTTCCCGTTCAAATCACCTACCGTGATGTTGATCAATCAGATGCATTGGACGAGCGTATCCGCTTCAAGGTGCAAAAACTGGAAGAAACCTTCGACCGCATGACAAGTTGTCATGTCATCGTGGAAAGACCCCATGCATCCCACGCACAGGGAAACCGCTATGCGGTTCATTTCGGAATTAATGTGCCGGGTAAGGAGATTATGGTTAAGCGCGATAGTGCCGATCATGCCCATGAGGATGTCTATATCGCGCTCAAAAACAGCTATCAGGCGGCGCGCCGTCAACTCAAGGAATATGTCGACCGGATGCGCGCCCACTAGGGTTCCTGTTAACAACAGCGAGTAATTGAAATGACGGGGCGGTCAGTTGACCGCCCCGTTCATGATATCGCGACCTCCGGCATTTCGGCCCGGACTTTCGGATAGCGACCATCGCGCAATGTGCGCGCCCACCATTTCAGATCATTGACCATGTGTTTAAGGGCCGCCTCGGACCCGGCTTTGTCGATCGGATAACCATTCGGATCAAACTGGTCCCAGACATTGGCAAAGCTGACAACGTTGCGCATGGTCACGACATGCAATTCGGCAAAAACCAGTCGCAATTGTTCGACCGCCCGCAAACCACCCGACATTCCGCCATAGGACACAAACGCCAATGGCTTTCGGCGCCATTCGGGCTTGGCAGCGTCGATCAGCAATTTAAGTTCGCCGGTAAAGCTGTGATTGTATTCGGGGGTGACGATGATAAAGGCGTCGGCTTCTGACAGGGCAAGGTGAAGTTCCTGTATGCCCGGATGTTCTGCCCCGACATGGGCGGCAGGCAAGTTCAGAACCGCCGGATCAATCGTATCAAGTGAAATATCCTGATCGGTTTTCAGTGTGCTGACGACCCAGTTGGCAACGGTGTCACAGAAACGGCCTTCGCGTGCGCTGCCATAGATAATGGCGACATTGAATGTCTCTTTCATGGATTTGACCCCTTGATAATTTCGCTTCAATGCGTAAGGTTCTAGAACCTTAACCAATGTTAAGGTCAAGGGTGAATTTCAGCCGTTCGGAATGGTTCGATCAAGGAGGGGAAAATGGCCGGATGCGGCGTGTTGCATCGTTACCTGAGTGTTGGGGAAGTCGCCAGTCGCAGTGGAATTGCCGTTTCGGCCGTGCATTTCTATGAACGCAAAGGGCTGATCAGTTCGATCCGTACCGATGGTAATCAGCGCCGGTTTCATCGCGGTGTGTTGCGCAAACTTGCCATCATCAAGGTCGCCCAGAAAACCGGCATCCCCCTGTCCGAGATCGGCGATGCCTTTGACAAACTGCCCCCCAACACGGTGCCGACAGCAAAGGACTGGGCAAAGCTGTCTTCGCGCTGGCGTGATGATCTTAATGAGCGGATCGAACAACTGACCCGGCTTCGCGATCAGCTTGGGCAATGTATCGGCTGTGGCTGTTTGTCGATATCGGATTGCCCGCTGCGCAACCCGGCAGATGAACTTTCGGGCGATGGGCCTGGGGCGCGTTTGTTGGAATTGGAACAGGCATAGGGGTGTTCTGGGGCCGAATAACTACGTGATATCGCGCTGTTCGCAATAGGTCGGACCAGTATTATCATCCAGAAAGCGGGGGCCGTATGTCGTTTGGGTGATGTGCTCCAAATATGTCTGCTTGTTGATTGATGTGACAAAGTCTTTGTGTGCAGGAAATATCCGTTCAGATTTCGCGTGGTTGCAGACAGAACACAGAAAAACAATGTTGGTTACATCATATCGTGCCAGATCATAATAAAATGTCAGAGTGTTGTCCCCAAAAACGGAAACGGCATTGTCGGCCATGTCGTTGACGCGAACGTCCTTGATCGCGATCTGAAAACTCCCCTTTTTCAGGGCTTTGCTGTCTTGGGCGATCAGCTTGATTTCGTCGTAACCGCCGTTCCAGCCGTCAACAGAAAAAACTCTCAGGTTTTCGTAGTCCGGCAACCTGAAACGCGAATTGTTCAATCTGACATCCTGTCCGTCATCATCCACAAATGTTTTCTTGTTGGCGGCTTGGGCCACAGAAGAAAATGTTTTCCAGTTGTTGTAAGAGAACAGCAAATCTCCCATTACGCAACGTAACGCCTTCTGGGGGAAAACATGATCAGCCTCAGCGTATGCTGTGGGCAGCTCGCGTTTGCAGGTCGGGCAGGTAAAGACGTTCTCATCAGCAAATCCAAAATTCCGGTCGTTATTTACCGGGATTCCAAACCGCCAAAAATTGAACCAAGCAGCGGTTTCCGGACCTGGAAGAACGGGGCGAAAGGTTTGTGTGCTGGATGAAAAAATAATCACGACGGTTTCCTTCACTCCTGGTCCGAGACACGCTGGAATAGCTGCCAGTATGTCTGGGGTTTGTCGAACGGGCCGAGACCGATGTTCGGGAGTCCCGGTTTGTGTTGCTCCGATGGTGGTTTAAGTGCCTTGCGCCATTGATATTCCCAAGTGGGCCTGTCTTGCGGCAGTTCAGGTGGAATATCGGGGTGCTTGGGATCGATTTCTTCGGTTGTTTTGGTTGCTTTCCAGATTGCCTGCGGTGTCCGTTTGATTGCTGTGGCTTTCACCGTTGGCCACGGGGCCGCGTAACCATCCTCGGATTGCGTATCATCATTATCGGTCATGGGAATGCCTGCTACTGTGAAAGCCGATTGTCTGGAATGACGCCCGGCACGCTGATCTGTGATGTTACAGATGTGTTTGGACATGGCAGAATGCTTGACATTGTGCGATGCGGCGTGTTGAAAAGCGCATTGAACTAGGCGCGCGAGATCATCCGCGATGCCTGCTGGAAAAGTTTGATGCAGATTTCAACCCGAACCGGTCCCCGTATCCTTGCCATACTGGGCCCCACCAACACCGGCAAGACCCATCTGGCCATGGAACGGATGTTGGCGCATACCTCGGGTATGATCGGTTTTCCGCTTAGGCTTCTGGCACGGGAAAACTATGATCGCGCGGTCGCCCGTGTTGGCAAGGGGGCGGTGGCGCTGATCACCGGTGAAGAACGCATTCTTCCAAAATCAGCACGCTATTTTCTGTGCACCGTGGAAGCCATGCCGATCAACAAGCAGGTTGATTTTCTGGCCATCGATGAAATCCAGATGTGCGCCGATCCCGAACGCGGGCATGTCTTTACCGATCGGCTGTTGCATGCGCGCGGTATGAGCGAAACCATGTTCATGGGGGCGGAAACCATCCGCCCGGTGATCCGCCAGCTGATCGACAATGTCGAATTTGATACGCGCGCACGATTTTCGACTCTGACCTATAACGGATCGAAAAAGATCCAGCGCCTGCCATCCCAGTCCGCCGTCGTGACATTTTCCGCACAGGAAGTTTACGCGGTTGCCGAGCTTGTCCGCCGCCAAAAGGGCGGGGCGGCTGTTGTGCTTGGCGCGCTTAGCCCGCGCACGCGTAATGCCCAGGTCGAGATGTTTCAGAATGGCGAAGTCGAACATCTGATTGCGACCGATGCCATCGGCATGGGCCTTAACCTTGAGCTGAACCATGTGGCCTTTGCGGCGCTTCACAAGTTTGACGGCCAATTCAATCGCGGGCTTTCGGCGGCTGAAACCGCCCAGATTGCCGGGCGTGCCGGACGTCATATGAATGACGGGACCTTTGGCGTTACGGGTAATCTTTCGGGGATTGATCCCGATATTATCGAACAGATCGAAGCCCACGAGTTTGAACCGCTTGCCAAAGTCTTCTGGCGTAATGCGCGACTGGATTTCAGAACCGTCGATGCCCTGCAGAAATCGCTGCGCAAGCGGTCGGACAATCCGACGCTTGTTCTGGCGCGCGAACCGGTCGATGAAGTCATGCTGGCGCATCTGGCGCAAAACGAAGACGTCGCGCGCATCGCATCGGCCCCGGATCGGGTGCAACTATTGTGGGAAGTCTGCCAGATTCCGGACTTCAGAAATATCCATACCGATGCCCATCCAAGGCTGCTAACATCCATCTATCGCTATCTGGCAAAACCAAATAGCAAACTGCCGGTCGACTGGTTAGGCGAACAAGTCTTGCGCCTGGACCGTTATGATGGTGATATCGATCAGTTGTCATCACGGTTGGCGGGTATTCGCGTCTGGACTTATGTATCGCACAAGCATCACTGGCTCGAAGATGCCAATCATTGGCAGGAACGTACGCGGGCCATTGAGGATAAGCTCTCTGATGTGCTACATGAACGCCTGACCCAAAGGTTCGTTGACAGACGAACTTCGGTTTTATTGAAAAGTCTCAAGGACAAGTCTGAACTCATGTCTACCATCACTGCGAATGGTGAAGTCCAGGTCGAAGGTGAATACGTCGGCCGACTGGAAGGATTCCGTTTCATCGCCGATGAAACCGATGCTGCGTTTGAAGGCAAGGCAATCGCCAGTGCTGCACGTCGTGCACTGACTGGCGAAATTGCCCAGCGTGTCAAACAACTGGAAATCGATGAAGACGATAAATTCGCGGTGAATGGCCAACTGGAAGTCCTGTGGAACGGGGCGGTTGTCGGTGGACTGAAAAAGGGCGACACCGTCCTCAGCCCTGATGTCCAGGTCATTGACAGCGAGTTCTTTGATGGTCCGACCCGCGAACGCGTGCGGACCCGTCTTCAGAATTTCGTCAACGCCCATATCGAAGCGCGTCTGAAAATGCTGACCCGCCTGCGCGATTGTCAGTTGCCAGGCCCGATTCGTGGTCTTCTGTTCCAGTTGAACGAAGGTTTGGGCTGTGTGCCGCGTGCCGATCTTGAAAGCCTGATCAAGGATCTTTCAGACGAGGATCGCAAGGCGCTGGCCAAGCTTGGCGTGCGTCTGGGCGTTGAAACGGTTCATGTGCTGGACGCACTGAAACCCGATCCTGTGGAACTGCGTGGTATTCTTTGGGCGATTTCGCGCGAACTGGATGCGCTTCCGGAACTGCCACCGGCAGGCCGGACGTCGGTTCCAAATGATCGCAGCAATTCCAAGGGCTTCTATCTGGCGGCAGGTTACATGCCTGTTGGCCCGCTTGCCGCACGTGTAGACATGCTGGAACGTTTTGCCGCGTTGCTGCGCCAGAAGGCACGCGAAAATGATGGCAAGGTCAAACCGGATCCGGATCTGCTGTCGCTTCTTGGCTGCACGGTCGAGCAGGCAGAAGGTGTGTTCACCGCCCTTGGCTGGCGTGCCGAGGTGGTCAAGGTCAGCAAGGCTGAACTTGATGCCAAGGAAGCTGCTAAAAAGGCTGCTGAACCTGTTGCTGTGACCGCAGATGCACCGGAAGCTCCCGCTGAAGCCGTAAATGCCGATGAAGCAGCCAAAGAAGCTCCGTCCGACGCCGTCAGCGAAACGCCCGTCGAAGAAGCTGCCCCGGCAGCCGGTGAAGCCGAAGCCGAGCCGGAATTCGTCGAGGTTAAATATTTTGTCCGTGTCGACCGCCGCAAGCGCGGTGGTGCCGGCAAAGGCCAGCGTGGCGGTCCGCGCCAGGAAGCCCACGGCAAAGGTGCGCCGAAAGGCAAAGGCGGTCAGCGCCCGAACCGTGGCGGCCCGAACAAGGGCGGCGACCGTGGCGGCAAAGGTCAGGGGCGTCCCAACAATGCACCGGCCAAAAACAATCAGATCAATGAGGATTCACCGTTTGCCAAGCTGAAGGAAATGCTGGCGGCAAAGGGCTGATCCCGACCTGTTTTCTGTGATGCGGCGACCCTTTACGGGGTCGCCGCATTGCGTTTGGGATGGTAAAATCAATCCATGACACTTGATCAGACAGGCAACAAAGTTCGTATCGATAAATGGCTATGGTATGCGCGGTTCTATAAGACCCGTTCGCTTGCCAGCAAGGCATGCCAGTCGGGCCATATCGTGTTGAACGGTCAATCCGTCTCGAAGGCCAGTGTTATGGTCGTTGCCGGGGATCGGCTGCAATTCTTTCAGGGGCCGCATCTGCGTGTGATTGAGGTGGTTGCACCGGGCGAACGGCGTGGCCCCGCACCAGAAGCCCAGCAGCTTTACGTTGATCACTCGCCACCACGGGTGGCGAAGAAAGAAGTTGCATCGGATATACGGACCGCTCCGCTTGCCGAGCGCGAAGCTGGAAGCGGGCGCCCGACCAAGGCCGAAAGGCGCGCAACGGACCGGTTGCGCGGCGATGAATAAGTTTTATACAATAATTTGATCTAACGCCAGGTAAGGCGCGAACAATATATCGGGTTGTATAATCTTCAGGATATTCTTGCTCCGGGCATGGGTATAGGTTAATCATGCTATATGAAGGTATATATTAACCCACTTTAGTATGGTTCCGCTTGGACTTGGAGAATGACGGCGTTATGAAACGCAAGCCCGGCCTGCATATCGGCACTTTGTCACATCTGGGGGCTGGCCGCTTTGCCATATTGCTCGCAGCACTTGTGATTAACCTGCTTTCGCTGGCTTTGCCGGTGACCCTGTTGCAGGTCTATGACCGTGTGCTGCCCCATAATGCCATCCCGACTTTGACTTTGCTGATACTCGGGGTTTTTGGTGCGTTGGTGCTTGAAGCCGCCCTGCGTCTTGGTCGGGCCTATATATCGTCGCTGTCGGCGGCAAAGTTCGAACATAAAAGTTCGCAGGCTGCTGTCGGTCATTTGTTGGCGACCAGTCTTTCCGATTATGAAAAAACCGCACCTGGCCAACATCTTCAGCGGCTGAACAGTCTGAATGTCCTGCGTGACTTTTATGCCGGGCAGGCAATCGGGGCGGTGATCGATCTGCCGTTCATTATCCTGTTCCTTGGTTTGATTGCCATTATCGGTGGCAAGCTCGTGCTGGTACCGCTGGGCATTCTGTTTGCCTTCATGCTGACCGCGATGATCTTGGGGCGGCGGTTGCGTCGCGCGCTTGATGAACGCAGTCAGGCCGACGAGCGGCGCTATAATTTCATTATCGAAACCCTGACCGGCATTCACACCATCAAGGCGATGGCGATGGAAAACCTGATGATCCGTCGCCATGACCAGCTGCAAATCCAGTGTTCCGAGGATGACCTTGTCGCCGCGCGCTGCGCCCATGCAGCGATCAATTCAAGTGCCAGCTTTTCGATGATCACGATGATCCTTGTTGCTGGTGTCGGCAGTCTTCTGGTTATCAATGCCGATCTGACAGTGGGCGGGCTTGCCGCCTGCACGATGCTGGCCGGGCGTTCGATCCAGCCGCTGCAACGTGCCATGGGTCTTTGGACCCAGTTTCAAAGTATTCGGGTTGCGCGTGATCGGTGCCGCGAGCTTTTCCGTCTGCCGCCCGAAGATGCCGACGATGCTGCTGAAATGCCGCCGCTTGAAGGGCGTATCGAGCTTGATGATGTCAGTTTCTCGCACGCGGGCGAGGACACAGTTTTTGAAAATCTGACGCTTGCGATACAGCCCGGTGAATCTGTTGCAATCACCGGTGAAAACGGTACCGGGAAAACCACCTTGCTGTGGCTTCTGATGGGGGCGTTACGCCCTGATCGCGGTTCGGTGCGACTCGATGGTCGTGATCCCGATAAATATGCATCGGAATCGATCCGCCGCCAGATTGCCTATCTGCCGCAACATGGTGTGATGTTCAAGGGAACGATCCTTGAAAACATCACATCCTTCCGCAAGGAAATCGGCACGGATCGCGTTGTGGAAATCTCGCGGCGTCTGGGGCTTGATGAAATCGTCATGCGCATGCCCAACGGCTATGACACCGAGGTTGGCGGACAGGCATCCGAAACCCTTCCGCGCGGTGTCAAACAGCGTATCGCAATTGCCCGTGCACTGATCGACTATCCGCGGATTGTACTGTTCGACGAAGCCAACAGTTCGCTTGATATTGCTGGCGATAACATTCTGGCCGGTCTGCTGATTGAACTTCGGAAGCATTGTACGCTGGTGATGGTTTCGCACCGCCCATCATTGATCGCCCTTGCCGACAAGCAATATCGCCTGATTGAAAAACGTCTGGTGCCGGTTTTGCGGCGAAGCGGAACCCAGCCGGTGATCGAGGCGGAAGAAGTCGAACGCGCGGAGGCCCGATCATGAATATCGAAAACATGGATTTCGCGCTGAACTACCGTATGGGGCTTGCGAGCCACGACGCCCAGTCGGATTTCGATGCCTGTCTTTGGCCGCTATTGCAGGCGCTTGGCTGGCGCGGGCTGCCCCGTCAGGTTGCCGAAGCATTGCCGCATATGGATGAGGCACTTGATCTTACCGATTTTCGCAATGTGCTGGCGAACCTGAATTACCGGTCGCGCGAAATCGATACCACATTTGATCGGATCGATGATCGGTTGATGCCCTGTCTGTTCGTGCCCGATAACGGTACCGCACTTGTGGTGATCAAGCCGGAAAATGTTGGCATCCGGGTGTTTGATGGCGGCACCAGCCGTGAAATGGTGATCAAGCCCGGCAGTCTTCCCGGTCGTTTGTTCCAGTTTACCCAGGCTGGGCGTCACGAACGGTTTTTTGAAGATGACAAACGCGGCTGGTTTGGAGGAATAACCGACCGGTTTTCCGCCCTTGGTGGACAGCTTTTGCTGATTACCCTGATGCTGAACCTGATGGCGCTGGCCAGCCCGATTTTCGTAATGGGGATCTATGACCGGGTTATTGGAACGCGGTCGATCCCCATGTTGATCCAGTTCGGGATCGGCATGGGGATTGTCCTGATCCTTGACTGGGTCCTGCGCAATCTGCGCAGCCAGATGGTCAGCCATTTTGGTGCGCGCCTTGATACCCTTGTCAGCAGTGCCATTTTTGAACGGCTTCTGTCCCTGCCACCCGCCTTTACCGAACGTGCCCCGGTCGGGGTTCAGATTTCGCGGATTCGCGATTTTGAAAGCGTCCGCGAATTCTTTAGCGGCCCGATGGCGCTTGTCATTCTGGAAATGCCCTTCCTGCCGATCTTCCTGATTGTTCTGGCGATCCTTGGGGGGTGGCTTGCGCTTATTCCGATTGGGCTGATCGTTGTTTTTGTCCTGATCGGGCTGGTGTCTTTCCCGGTGGTGTCACGACGGGTTTCGGAACTTGGTCGCAATGGGGCCAATCGTCAGGAATTCCTTGTCGAAACGGTCGGCAAGATGCAGGCGTTGAAATATACAGGCACAGAACATCGCTGGCTGTCGCGTTTCCGCGATATTTCGGCCGATACGGCTTATGCCGGGTTCCGGGTGGCAATGATCAATAATGTGATCAACACATCGGCACAGATTCTGATGGTCTCATCCGGGGCGCTTATCCTTGCCTTTGGCGCGGTTCAGGTCATGGCGGGTTCAATGACCGTGGGCGCACTTGTGGCATCGATGATGCTGGCATGGCGTATACTTGGCCCGATCAATCAGGCCTTTGTCGGTATGCCGCGGCTGGCACAGCTTCGCGGGTCTGTCCGGCAGATAAACCGTCTGATGACGCTGGCACCGGAACGTGATCTGGTGCCGCGCACGGTTGGCCAACGCCGTTTCGAAGGTAATGTCACCTTCTCGCGTGTCAGCTTCCGATATACGCCGGACTCCGATCCGGCTCTGGTCGGGGTGAATTTCGATATCAAGGCCGGACAGGTGGTTGCGGTTGTCGGATCGAACGGGGCGGGCAAGTCATCGCTGATCAAATTGATCGCCGGGATGTATCAGCCACAGGCCGGTGCTGTCCTGATCGACGGCGCGGACATTCGCCAGATGGATCCGCAAACCTTGCGCCAGTCCATTTCCTATGTGCCGCAGGATGTTGAATTTTTCCGTGGATCAATTGCGCAAAACCTGCGCCTTGCCAATCCGATTGCATCGCCCGATGAATTGCGGATGGCCTGTATGTCAGCGGGAATTCTTTCCGAAATCGAAGCCCTGCCCGACGGTTTTGAAACCCGGATCGGTGATCAGCATTCCTCGCGCTTTTCGACAAGCTTCCTGCAACGCCTGGCACTTGCGCGTGCTTTCGTCCGCGAAGCACCGATCATCCTGTTTGACGAACCGACCAATGGTCTGGATCAAAAAGCGGATCGGGCGTTCCAGCATGCGATCAACCGCCTGCGCGGTGGATCGACGATTTTCCTGATTACCCATCGGCCAAGCCACCTTGATCTGGCCGATCGCATTATTGTTCTTGAAGCAGGCCAGGTGCGTGCCGATGCGCCGCCCGCACGCATCAAGCAGCAGGTGCTTGACGGAGGTTTCCTATGAGCGAAGCAGTTCAGAATACCGCAATCGAACGGTTCCGCCAGTCGCGCCGCATGGCACGCTATCTGTCACATGCCGTGTTGCTTGAAGAAGGCGGCATTTCGGTTTTTGTCCGTTCGGCAATGGTGATGCTTTCGGTTGGCTTCATCGCGCTCGTCGCGTGGGCGGCAACCACCCAGATCAAGGAAACGGCAACCACCTTCGGGCAGGTCATGCCGACCGGGGCTGTTAACAAAATTCAGCATCTTGAAGGCGGCATAATTTCCGAAATCATGGTGCGCGACGGTGACTTGGTCGAAAAAGACCAGGTTCTGATGCGGTTGAAACCCGAAGCATCGCAGGCCGAACTGTCGCAGGCCGAAACCAGACTGGCCAGTCTGCGCCTTGAAGCGGAACGTTATCGCGCACTTGCCGAATCGCGTGATCCCGACTTCACCCAGCTGATGGACCAGTATCCGGAACTGGCAAAAAACCAGCAGGAAATCTATCGGATCAAAACCGATCTTGATAGCAGCCAGCGCGAAATCCTTGACGTTCAGATCAAGGAACGCAACGCCGAACTGGCCCAGCTCCAGCAGCAGGAAGGGACTTTGCGCCGCTCTGTTGAACTGCTTAACCAAGAAGTGACGATGCGCCGCTCGCTTTATGAACAGGGGCTGAACTCCAAGGTCCTGTTCCTCAATATCCAGCGTGAATTGAACGAAGCGCAGGGCAATCTTTCAAGTGTCATTGCGGAAATGGCGCGTGCGCGCGAAACCATCGCCGAAGCCAATCTGCGCCAGAACGAACTTCAAAACAGCCAGCGCGAGGAAGCGCTGAGTGAACTGGGGCGGCTTGGCGGTGAAATTGCCCAGGCCGATGAAGCGCTGCGCAAGCTTAAGGACCGTGTCGCGCGACTTGAAATCCGCGCCCCGTCCAAGGGTTATATCAAGGGGCTGCAATTTACCACGATCGGCGGGGTGATTGCCCCGGCACAGGTGGTCATGGAGCTGGTTCCGACCGATGATACACTGGTCGCGGAAACCCGGATTTCGACCGAGGATATCGGTCATGTTCATCTTGGACAGCCGGTGACTGTTAAAGTCAGCGCATTTGACTATATACGATATGGTAGTATTAGTGGTGAATTGGTATCGATATCGGCCTCTACTTTTGTTGATGAAGATGGACGGCCGTATTATAAAGGACGGGTGGCACTTGATTCCGACCGCGTCGGTGAAGGTGCCCGCGCTCAGCCGATTATCCCTGGCATGACGGTTCAGGCCGACATCCAGACGGGTGAAAGGACATTGCTGCAATATCTGCTCAAGCCGGTTTATGTCTCGCTTGATCAGGCATTTAGCGAACGCTGAGTTTCCATAATGGTCCCGCTGGAAATGTTCATTTCATTTCTACTGCCTGGCCGCACGTTTCTCTGGTAAAACAGAGAATTCTATACTTTTGTATAGAAATGCGGATCAGGGATTCCCTTCCCGCATTTCTCGGAGAATGGGCTAGATGGCGGACGATCCTCGCGACGCAGAAGACACTCGCAACGAACTGGGCGGAAACCGGGCAGATGCCGGTACCGTCGGTGATGATCTTATGCGTGATGATCGCAGTGGCGATGACGCGGATGAGCATGTCGAACTGCATGGTGATCAGAATGGCGATGGCGGCATTCCCAGCGAACAGTTGGGCAGTGTTCATTATGGCAATCAGGTCAATAATCCGCAGGGCGAACAGCAACGCGAGTTCCGTCGGCGCAACGCGGGTGATCAACGGGCAGAGGAAACAACTCAGGCCGACGCCACGGAAAAGCAGACACAGGCCGAGGCCGAGCGGGTCGAGCTTGAAAACAATATCGATACGGTTGGCGAGGGCGCTGAAACTGCTGGTGGCAGCTCAGGAAACGACCCGGTTTCCCTGCGGTCAAACGATGCAGGTGGTGCTGATAACCCGCAACCGGTTTCAACACCCGATACGACCATTGTCCCCGGTGCCCGCGAAGGCGGTGGTGGCCGCTCCGGTCAAAATATTGAAACTGATTTTGCGCCCCGGTTTGCACCGGCATCAGAGGCTGCTGTTGCGGCGACTGATGTCAGTGCGACGGATTCCGCCGAACTGGACGAGGTTCTGGAACTCGAAACCCGGAACGAGGTGCCAAAAGTCGCCGACGCACCAAGCCTTTCTGCCACGGATGTTGCCGGTGACGAAGACAGTGCGATCTCGCTTGACGTGTCCGCAGCTCTTCGTGACCTTGATGGTGGAAACGAAACACTCTCGATCACGATCTCGGGTGTGCCTGATGGCGCGGTTTTGTCAGCGGGCACGGATAACGGTAATGGTACCTGGACGCTGACGCCGGGACAGCTCGCGGGTCTCACGATAACGCCGGGCGAAAATTACAACGGCAGTTTCGATCTTTCGGTGACCGCAACCAGCACCGAGGCAAACGGCAGCAAATCCTCCACAAGCACATCCTTCACGGTTGATGTCGCGGCTGTTGCGGATGGTGCGACGCTGGATGTCAGCGATGCATCTGGCGAGGAAGACAGTGCGATAGCTCTGTCGATTGATACCGAACTGCTTGACGCGAACGAGGGCATCTCGATCACCATCTCAGGCGTGCCCGATGGTGCAACCCTGTCTGCCGGAACCGATAATGGTGCTGGAACCTGGACCCTTGATATCGCCGACCTCGACGGCCTGACGATCACACCCGGTGAAAATTTCAGCGGCAGCTTCGATCTGACCGTATCTGTCTCGACAACTGACGGCACGGATAACGCAGTCGTAGTCGAAGAGATTACGGTTGATGTTGCCGGTATTGCGGATGCGCCGACATTGGAGGCTTCTGACGCAAGTGGTTCTGAAGATTCGGCTATTGCGCTGGATATTGATGCGGGCCTCATGGACGGTTCAGAAGTCCTGACCATCACGATTAGTGGTGTTCCGGATGGTGCAACCCTGTCGGCGGGTACTGACAATGGTGATGGCATCTGGACGCTGGCTTCGGGTGACCTTGACGGTCTGACGATTACGCCTGCGGATGACTTTAGCGGATCGTTTGATCTTACGATCACCGCCCAGTCTGCAGATGGTGAAGACGTTGCGACTTCGACGGATACGATCACGGTTGATGTCGCAGGTGTTGCAGATGCTCCAGCACTGGATGTCTCTGACACCAGTGGATCAGAAGACAGTGCGATTGCTCTCGATATTGACGCAGGTTTGGTGGACTCCAGCGAAGTTCTTTCGGTCACGATTAGTGGCGTGCCAGAAGGCGCGACTTTATCGGCGGGTACAGACAATGGTGACGGGACATGGACGCTGGGTTCGGACGATCTTGACGGTCTGACGATCACGCCTGCGAATGACTTCAGCGGATCGTTTGATCTGACAGTTACTGCGCAGTCTGCTGATGGCGAAGACGTCGCCACCATGACGGATACGATTACGGTTGACGTTGCAGGCGTTGCTGATGCGCCGACATTGGAGCTCTCTGACGCAAGTGGTTCCGAAGATTCGGTTATTGCGCTGGATATTGATACGGATATCACGGACTCTAGCGAAGTTTTGACCGTCACGATTAGCGGTGTGCCAGATGGTGCAACTTTGTCGGCAGGTGCCGATAATGGAGACGGTAGCTGGACATTGCAGGCGTCGGATCTGAATGGCCTGACGCTTACCCCGGCGGATGATTTTAGCGGTTCGTTTGATTTGACGGTGACCGCGCAGTCTGCAGATGGCGACGATGTTGTGACCACAACGGGCAGCATTACTGTTGATGTTGCAGGTGTTGCTGACACTCCGACGCTGGGAGTTTCGAACCCCACTGGTTCCGAAGACAGCGGCATTGCACTGGATATCGATGCAGGTCTTACAGATTCATCTGAAGTACTGACCGTCACGATTAGTGGCGTGCCGGAAGGCGCGACTTTGTCTGCAGGTACCGATAATGGAGACGGCAGCTGGACATTATCTGCTGCGGACCTGAACGGTTTGGCTATCACGCCAGCGGATGATTTTAGCGGATCGTTTGATCTGACAGTTACTGCTCAGTCTGCGGATGGCGAAGACGTCGCCACCATGACGGATACAATTACGGTTGACGTTGCAGGCGTCGCAGATGCCCCGACGTTAGACGTTTCGAACGCTACTGGTTCCGAAGACAGTGCCATTGCGCTGGATATCGACGCGGGTCTGACGGACTTCAGCGAAGTGCTGACGGTGACCATCTCCGGTGTTCCGGAAGGTGCAACTTTGTCTGCCGGTACCGATAACGGTGATGGCAGTTGGACTCTGTCATCTGTCGACCTGAACGGTCTGACGATCACACCAGCGGATGATTTTAGCGGGTCGTTTGATCTGGCGGTTACCGCGCAATCTGCGGATGGCAGCGACATTGCGACAGCGACGGATACGATTACGGTTGATGTTGCCGGTGTCGCCGATGCGCCGACTTTGAACGTCTCTGAGTCGAGTGGTTCGGAAGATTCCGCGATCGCGCTGGATATTGATGCTGGTCTCACGGACTCTAGCGAAGTTTTGACCGTCACGATTAGCGGCGTTCCGGAAGGTGCGACCTTGTCTGCAGGTACCGATAATGGTGATGGTAGCTGGACTCTGAGTTCCGATCAGCTCGCAGGCCTGACGATCATACCAGCGGATGATTTTAGCGGGTCGTTTGATCTGACAGTCACCGCGCAATCTGCGGATGGCAGCGACATTGCGACAACTGCGGGTACGATTACTGTTGATGTCGCAGGTGTCGCCGATGCGCCGACTTTGAACGTCTCTGAGTCGAGTGGTTCGGAAGATTCCGCGATCGCGCTGGATATTGATGCTGGTCTCACGGACTCTAGCGAAGTTTTGACCGTCACGATTAGCGGAGTTCCGGAAGGCGCAACCCTGTCGGCGGGCACCGACAATGGTGATGGCACATGGACGCTGGGTTCGGATGACCTTGACGGTTTGACGATCACGCCTGCTGAAGACTTCAGCGGCTCGTTTGATCTCAACGTGACCGCCCAGTCTGCCGATGGCGAAGATGTTGCGACGAGTAGTGGCACGATCACGGTAGATGTTGCTGGTGTAGCCGATGCGCCGACTTTGGGTGTGTCAGATGCCAATGGCTCTGAAGATTCTGCTATCGCTCTGGATATTGATGCCGGTCTGACCGATGCCAGTGAAGTTATGACAGTCACCATCTCCGGTGTGCCGGATGGTGCGACTCTGTCTGCGGGTACCGATAATGGTGATGGTAGCTGGACTCTGTCATCTGCCGACCTGAGCGGCCTGACGATTACCCCGCCAGACGAGTATTGGGGATCATTTGACCTCGGTGTGACGGTGACTTCCACCGATGGATCAGACAGCCAGAGCGTTTCGAATACCATAACCGTTGATGTCATATCGGACGGGCGAGAGACCATCATTGGCAGCGATGGCAAGGATCAGATCACCGGCGGTGATACCGACGATTACATCGAAGGTGGCTGGGATCATGACAGCATCGCCTCGGGTGCGGGCGACGATACGGTATATGGTGGTGATGGCCATGACACGATTGATGCCGGTGCCGGAGACGACAGCGTTTATGGCGGCACCGGGCACGATACGATTGCCGGTGGCGAGGGGAATGATTACCTCGACGGTGGCAGTGGCGAAGACATCATCACTGGTGGTGCCGGGGATGATACCCTTGAAGGCGGTAGCGGCAACGACACGCTTGACGGGGGCGAAGGCACCGATGTGCTGTCGGGCGGTTCGTGGGATGATACGCTGATCGGGTCGGGCGGCGATACGCTTGATGGCGGATCGGGCAACGACATTCTTGAATATACAATCGAGCCCGAAAGCGGACAGACCGGCCTTGTCGATGGCAGCGGTGATACCGACATCCTCAAGCTTCATCTGACAGGAGAGCAGCTTTCCGATCCGGATGTCCTGAGTGCTTTGCAGGAACTGCAAAATCACATCGATGGCGGAGAGCGGAGCAGTCTGACACTCGCCGCACTTGGCGTTGAGGTTGTGAATATAGAAGAGCTTCAGGTCTTTGTTGACGGTGAAGCTTTCAACCCGCTTGCCGATGCACCGGAGCTTGAGGTGGACAATGCCTCGGGCAACGAAGATACGGCAATCGATCTTGATATTGATGCCGCGCTTTCGGATGCGACCGAGACGTTAAGCGTGACGATTTCCGGCGTGCCGGAAGGTGCCACTTTGTCCGCGGGAACCAACAACGGTGATGGCAGCTGGACGTTAAACCCGGAACAACTTGAAGGGCTTGCAATTACGCCCCCTAAGGATTACGCGGGCAGCTTTGATCTGACGGTCAGGGCCACATCCGTGGCAGGTGGCGATAGTGCGACGACCGAGACTTCTGTCACGGTCAATGTTTCCGGTGTTGCTGACACTCCGACGCTGGAAGTTTCGAACGCCGCTGGTTCCGAAGACGGTGCTATCGCACTGGATATAGATGCTGGTCTGACAGATGCATCCGAAATCCTGACCGTCACGATCTCTGGCGTTCCGGATGGAGCTACCCTTTCTGCGGGTACCAATAATGGCGATGGCAGCTGGACACTGTCTGCTGAGGACCTGAATGGTCTGACGATTACGCCTGCTGATGACTTCAGCGGCTCGTTTGATCTCAGCGTGACAGCTCAGTCTGCAGATGGCGAAGACGTTGCAACTTCGACGGATACGATCACGGTTGATGTTGCAGGCGTTGCAGATGCCCCGACGCTGGAAGTTTCGGATGCATCTGGTAACGAAGATTCTGCCATAGCACTTGATATCGACGCGGGGCTGACGGATTCCAGCGAAGTCCTGACGGTGACCATCTCCGGTGTTCCGGAAGGTGCAACTTTGTCTGCCGGTACTGACAATGGTGATGGCAACTGGACTCTAAATCCCGATCAGCTTGCAGGCCTGACGATCACACCAGCGGATGATTTTAGCGGATCGTTTGATCTGACTGTGAGCGCGCAATCTGCGGATGGCGAAGACGTTGCAATTGCGACGGATACTATCAAGGTTGATGTTGCAGGGGTTGCAGATGCGCCGACACTTGATGTTGCGAATGCATCTGGCAGTGAAGATTCAGCCATCACGCTCGACATTGATGCTGGTCTTACAGATTCATCTGAAGTTCTGACTGTAATCATCTCCGGGGTGCCGGATGGTGCGACTTTGTCTGCAGGTACCGATAATGGTGACGGCAGTTGGACATTGTCTGCTGCGGATCTGAACGGTCTGACGCTCACGCCTTCGGATGACTTCAGCGGATCGTTTGATCTGACGGTGACCGCGCAGTCAGCGGATGGTGACGATGTTGCGACCACAACAGGCAGCATTAAGGTTGATGTTGCAGGCGTTGCCGATGCTCCGACATTGGAGATTTCTGACGCCAGTGGTTTGGAAGATTCAGCTATTGCGCTGGATATCGATACCGGTCTGACGGACGGTTCCGAAGTTCTCTCCATCACGATCTCGGGTGTTCCGGAGGGGGCAACCCTGTCTGCTGGAACCGACAATGGTGACGGAAGCTGGACGCTGAATTCGACGGAGCTTGAAGGGCTTACAATCCGACCGCCAGAAAATTACAGCGGCAGCTTTGATATCGATATTACCGCGACATCTGCCGATGGTGTTGATATTGCGACGGTTTCCGACACGATTATGGTCAACGTTGCCGCGGTTGCCGATTTGCCGTTGCTTGAGGTACTTGATGCGTCAGGTGATGAAGGTACGACAATCGCGCTTGATATCGACGCGATCCTTACAGATGCATCCGAGACACTTTCCGTCAAAATCGCAGGCGTGCCGGACGGTGCGGTTTTGTCTGCGGGCACCAACAATGGTGACGGGTCATGGACATTGAGTGCAGCCGATCTTGAAGGACTGACAATAACACCGGGCAACAGTTATTCCGGATCGTTCGATCTGAGCGTTACCGCGACTTCTGTTGATGGCGATGACAGCCAGAGTGTTTCGCAGAACCTGACCGTCGAGGTGATCGACAACCCGAATGATACGGTGATCGGCACCGGTGGTCGCGATACGATCATTACCGGTGACGGCAACGACTATATCGATGCGGCCGGTGGCCATGACAAAATTTCGTCGGGCGCAGGTGACGACACGATCTATGGCGGCAATGGCAAGGATATCATTGATGCGGGTTCCGGCGATGACTATGTCGAAGCCGGAGGCTCTGACGATATTGTCTATGGCGGGGCTGGCAACGACACCATTTATGGTGGCGGCGGCAAAGATACGATTTCCGGTGGCGACGGTGATGATTACATAGAAGCCGGGAACGCCAATGACGTCGTGAATGGTGATGCGGGCAATGACACCATTCTGGGTGGTTCGGGCAAGGATACCTTGGATGGGGGTGACGGCACGGATACGCTTTATGGCGGTAATTCGGACGACAAGCTGACAGGGGCGGGCGATGACAGCCTTTATGGCGAGGCCGGAAATGACGAGATCAATTACACCGTCGATCTGAGCGCAGAGGGAACCGGCATTGTCGATGGCGGTTCAAACACCGATACATTGAAGCTTTATCTGAGTTCGGATCAGCTTTCAGGCGATGGTGTACTTGAAGCGTTGCAGGACCTCAAAGCCCATGTCGAAAGCGGAGATGGCGGCAGCCTGATGCTTGACGCACTCGGGGTCGAGGTCAGCAATATCGAGAATCTCGAAATTTATGTCGATGGTGCTTCCTATAACCCGGCGGCAGAGGCTCCGGTGCTCGATGTCGCTGATGCCACGGGTGCCGAGGATGGCGGCGCGATTGCCCTTGATATTGATGCGTCGCTTGGCGATGCAACCGAAATCCTGAGCATCACCATTTCTGGTGTGCCGGAAGGTGCCACCCTGTCTGCCGGAACCGATAACGGAGACGGTAGTTGGACGCTGGAGGCCGCAGATCTTGAAGGTTTGACGATTACACCGGCCGATGATTACAGCGGTACATTCGATCTTACCGTTACGGCAACTTCAAGTGCTGGCGATGACAGTGCATCGACCAGCCAGGTCATCACTGTTGATGTCAGCGCAGTTGCAGATACACCGACTTTGACCGTGTCGGATGCATCGGGCAGCGAAGACAGCGCGATTGATCTGGATGTCGATGCCGGGCTGACAGATACCAGCGAAACGATGACCATCACCATCAGCGGTGTTCCCGATGGGGCCAGCCTGTCGGCTGGGACCAATAACGGTGATGGCAGCTGGACATTGAGCGCGAGTGATCTTGAAGGTCTGAGCATCACCCCGAGCGGTGATTACAGCGGCAGCTTTGATCTGACCGTCACGGTAACATCGCAGGACGGCAACGACACGGCATCGATCAGCGATACCATTACGGTTGCTGTCGCCGGTGTCGCGGACAAGCCAACACTGGATGTATCAAATGTGTCCGGCACCGAAGACAGTGCCATTGCGCTTGATATTGACGCAGGCCTGACAGATAGCTCTGAAGTCCTGACCGTTACGATCAGTGGCGTTCCGGAAGGTGCGACCTTGTCTGCCGGGACTGATAACGGCGATGGCAGATGGACCTTGTCGACAGCCGACCTCAACGGTCTGACGATCACGCCAGCGGATGACTTCAGCGGATCGTTTGACCTTACGGTCACCGCGCAGTCTGCGGATGGCAACGATGTTGCGACCACAACGGGCCGCATTACGGTTGATGTTGCTGGAGTTGCCGATGCTCCGACGCTGGAAGTTTCGGATGCATCTGGTAACGAAGATTCGGCCATTACGCTCGATATTGACGCAGGCCTGACGGATAGCTCCGAGGTTCTGAGTGTCACGATCAGTGGCGTGCCAGAAGGTGCGACCTTGTCTGCGGGTACTGATAATGGTGATGGCACTTGGACTCTGAGTCCCGATCAGCTTGCTGGCCTGACGATCACGCCAGCGGATGACTTCAGCGGGTCGTTTGATCTGACAGTCACCGCGCAATCTGCGGATGGCAGTGACATTGTGACAGCGACGGATACGATTACGGTTGATGTTGCCGGTGTCGCCGATACGCCGACACTGGATGTCTCTGACACCAGTGGTTCAGAAGATTCTGCCATCGCGCTGGATATTGATGCTGGTCTCACGGACTCCAGCGAAGTTCTCACCGTTACGATCAGCGGCGTGCCAGAAGGTGCGAACCTGTCTGCGGGCACAGATAACGGTGATGGCAGCTGGACGCTATCTGCTGCCGACCTGAACGGTCTGACGATTACCCCGGCGGAGGACTTCAGCGGATCGTTTGACCTTACGGTCACCGCGCAGTCTGTGGATGGCAACGATGTTACGACCACAACGGGCCGCATTACGGTTGATGTTGCTGGAGTTGCCGATGCTCCGACGCTGGAAGTTTCGGATGCATCTGGTAACGAAGATTCGGCCATTGCGCTCGATATTGACGCAGGCCTGACGGACAGCTCCGAGGTTCTGAGTGTCACGATCAGCGGCGTGCCGGAAGGTGCGACGTTGTCTGCTGGAACCAACAACGGCGATGGCAGCTGGACATTATCTGCTGCCGACCTGAATGGTTTGACGATCACCCCGGCGGATGATTTCAGCGGATCGTTTGATCTGACAGTCATCGCGCAATCTGCGGATGGCAGCGACATTGCGACAGCGACGGATACGATCACGGTTGACGTCACAGGTGTTGCCGATAAACCGACGCTTGATGTCGCAGATGCCTCTGGCTCCGAAGACAGCGCGATTGCTCTGGATATTGATGCCGGTCTGACGGATAGCTCCGAAGTTCTGAGTGTCACGATCAGCGGCGTGCCAGAAGGTGCGACCTTGTCTGCCGGTACCGATAACGGTGACGGCAGTTGGACGCTGTCAGCAACCGACCTGAACGGTCTGACGATCACACCTGCGGATGATTTTAGCGGCTCGTTTGATCTGACGGTTACCGCGCAGTCTGCTGATGGCAACGATATCGCCACCGCTACGGATACGATTACGGTTGATGTTGCGGGTGTCGCCGATGCGCCGACACTGGAAGTATCCGATGCAAGCGGATACGAAGACAGGACAATTGCGCTGGACATCGATGCGGGCGTAACGGATTCGAGCGAAGCCTTGACCGTTACCATTTCCGGTGTCCCGGATGGTGCAACCCTGTCGGCAGGCACGAACAATGGTGATGGAAGCTGGACTCTTGATGCTGGAGACCTGGATGGTCTCAGGATCCGTCCGGTTCACAACTATAGTGGTTCGTTTGATCTTGGTGTCACGGCACAATCTGCGGATGGAAGCGATATTGCCAGCGCAAGCGGCATCATCACAGTTGAGGTTGCGGGCGTTGCGGACAGGCCATTGCTTGATGTGTCTGATGCATCTGGTAACGAAGATTCAGCTATCGCTCTGGATATTGATGCATCCCTCACCGATGATAGTGAAGTTCTGACCGTAACGATCAGTGGTGTTCCGGACGGAGCAAGCTTGTCTGCTGGTACCGATAATGGTGATGGAAGCTGGACACTTGAGGCCGGTGACCTTGAAGGTCTGACGATCACTCCACCCGAGAACTACAGCGGATCATTCGATCTTTCTGTTGTTGCCCACTCGACTGACGGTGATTCCACTGCCTCGACCTCCGACCCGATACGTCTTACACGCGGTTCGCAATCTGGTAATGGCACGATCACGGTAGAGGTCTTGGGAGTTGCCGATGCCCCGACGCTGGAAGTATCGAATGCTTCGGGTAATGAAGATTCGGCTATTGCGCTGGATATTGATGCGGGCCTCATGGACGGTTCAGAAGTCCTGACCATCACGATTAGTGGCGTGCCGGGAGGCGCGACTTTGTCGGCGGGTACTGACAATGGTGATGGCACTTGGACGCTGGCTTCGGATGACCTTGACGGTCTGACGATTACGCCAGCGAATGATTTCAGCGGCTCGTTTGATTTGACGGTGACCGTGCAGTCCGCAGATGGTGACGATGTCGCGACTACAACGGGTAGTATTACTGTTGATGTTGCTGGTGTGGCAGATAACCCGACACTTGATGTCGCGGATGCCAGTGGATCCGAAGACAGTGCGATTGCTCTCGATATTGACGCGGGCTTGATGGACTCCAGCGAAGTTCTTTCGGTCACGATTAGCGGTGTTCCTGACGGAGCAACCTTGTCTGCCGGTACGGATAACGGTGACGGAAGCTGGACGCTGTCTGCTGCGGACCTGAACGGTCTGACGATCACGCCTGCGAATGATTTCAGCGGATCGTTTGATCTGACGGTCATCGCACAATCTGCAGATGGTGACGATGTTGCGACGATTGGCGGTACGATCACGGTCGATGTTGAAGGTATTGCCGACGCACCGACTTTGGACCTCTCTGATGCAGCCGGTAACGAAGACAGCGCCATCGCGCTTGATATCGATGCGGGTCTGACCGATAGCAGTGAAGTCCTGACTGTCACGATTAGTGGCGTTCCGGATGGCGCGACTTTGTCTGCCGGTACGGATAACGGTGACGGAAGCTGGATACTGTCTGCCGCGGATCTGAATGGTTTGACGATCACACCTGCGGACGATTTCAGCGGATATTTTGATCTGACGGTGACCGCGAAATCTGCGGACGGTGAAGATGTTGCCACTGCGACGGATACGATTAGGGTTGATGTTGCCGGTGTCGCCGATGCGCCGACACTTGATCTGTCTGACGCCGCTGGGGACGAAGGCAATGCTGTTGCGCTTGATATCGACGCGGCATTGACCGACAGCAGCGAGACCCTGACGATTATCATCAGTGGTGTACCGGGCGGTGCGACCCTGTCTGCCGGGACCGATAACGGGAACGGTACCTGGACGCTGAGCCCGGCCCAGTTGAGTGGCCTGAGCCTCACCCCGGCAAGTGATTATTTCGGAACGTTCGAGCTGACGGTCTCGGCCCAGTCGCGTGATGGCAGCGATACCGCCACGACGACCGCGATCCTTCTGGTCACGATTGAGGAAGAAGCCGCCGATCCGAATGAAACCCGTTGGGGGTCGGAATCAGACGAGATATTCCAGACCGGTTCCGGCAACGATACCATCGGCGCGGGTGGAGGTCATGACACCATCTGGACCAATGCGGGCAACGATACGATCTGGGCCGGGAACGGCAATGACGTGATTTATGCCGGTGACGGTGATGACAGCATCACCGGCGATGGCGGCAGCGACTATATCAATGCCGGTGCGGGCAATGACATCGTCCATGGTGGCGAAGGCACAAATAAGATCTATGCCGGTGAGGGGAATGACTATGTCACTGGCGGCAGCGGCGATGACAAGATCCATGCCAGCGGCGGTGACAATATCATCTATGCCGGTGAAGGCGCGAATACCGTTCAGACCGGTGCGGGTAACGACACCATATATACCGGCAGCGGCAATGACACCATTGTCGGCGGTGATGGCAACAACATCGTCAATGCCGGGGAAGGCGATAACCGCATCTGGACGGGCACCGGCAATGACACGATCAGTGTTGGCAGCAAAGACGACTATGTTGATGCCGGGGACGGCAACAACACGATCACGGGTGGCGAAGGCCGGAACACCATCCTGAGCGGCAGTGGTGATGACAGCATCACAACCGGTAGCGGTAAAGATATGGTCGCATCCGGTGACGGGAATGATCGTATTGATGTTGGCGGCGGGGACAACACTGTCTGGGGCGAAGGCGGTAACGACTCCATCCATGGTGGATATGGTGATGACACCTTCCTTGGCGGCGACGGTAACGACATCCTGAACGCGGACGGCGGGTCGAACTATTTTGACGGTGGATCGGGCAACGATACGCTAACCACCGGCTGGGGGCGCGATACGCTGTATGGCGGGTCGGGCAACGACACGATTGATGGCGGGGGCGACAGAGACCGTCTTTACGGTGACGATGGAAATGACACCCTGACTGGTGGTGCCGGGAACGATACCCTGTTCGGGGGAGCCGGAAACGATATGCTGCTGGGCGGGGATGATGACGATACCCTGATCGGCGGCACCGGGGATGACCGGCTTTACGGCGGTGGCGGGTCGGATCTGTTTATTTTCAACATGGGTGATGGTTCTGATCATGTGGATGGGGGGGCCAACGGATGGACTACCGATACCATCGAATTGCATGGTGCGGATGGCGGTAATATCGATTCGAGTGACTGGACCCTTGTTCTCGATGAAGGAAGCATTACGAAATCGAAACACAACTATATGGAACTATCCACCGATTCGTCGGGAACCATTGTGTTTTCTGATGGAACCGAGTTGACATTTTCCAATGTCGAACGTATCGAGTGGTGACGAAAAGACGATTTGGATGCCGTCGGGACGCAATCTCGGCGGCATTGCCGGTTTTCTGGGGGTAAATGCCTTGTCACGAGTTGACAGCCATGGTGTGAAGCCCTATACAGCGGACCTCGAATTTTATCGGATTACCTTATTTAGAACGGAGTAAGTGCAGTGAAGCGCACCTACCAGCCAAGCAAACTCGTACGGAAACGCCGCCACGGCTTCCGTTCCCGCAGCGCGACCGTCGGTGGCCGCCGTGTGCTGACCGCACGCCGCGCCAAGGGCCGCAAGCGTCTGTCGGCCTAATGTTGTGACCGTTTCGGTGGAACGCTTGAAAAAGCGCGCAGAATTTCTTCGCGTCGCAGGCACCCGCCGGAAATGGGTTACACAGGGATTGATCCTTCAGGGCGCTCCGCGTCCCGGGATCAAACCGGACACAGAATACGCCGGTGAAGATCGACTCGCACGAGTCGGATTTACCGTCACCAAAAAGGTGGGCAAGGCCGTCGTTCGCAATCGCGTTCGGCGGCGTTTGCGTGCTGTGGCGGACCAATTGATGAGCGAAATGGCATTGCCCGGTTGGGATTATGTCGTGATCGGTCGTCAGCAGACCATTGACCGGGATTTTGAAAAACTGGTCGATGATATGCGGTTTGCCCTGCGGCGTATCCCTGATGCCAAACCTTCCGCCCCGGATGGTCAGCGCCCCCGCAAGGGACGCGGATCAAATTCCGGTGGTGCGACGAAGGCAGGAGACTCTGCCAAATGAGTAACCTTCCCGGATCGAATGTAGGCCCCTTGGCGCGTCTTCTTCAAATCGCGGTTCGCGGCTACCAGCTCTTTTTATCGCCCTATATCGGGTGGTCCTGCAGATATCAGCCGACCTGTTCGGCCTATATGATGGAGGCCCTTGCCCGCCATGGGGCAATAAAAGGCGGCTGGATGGGTTTTAAACGGATAATGCGTTGCCATCCATGGGGTGGTCATGGTTATGATCCCGTGCCCGGATGTGGCTGTGAACAAAACAAAGCGCCGTCGGAGGATGAACTCCGGTTAACGGCGCTTTAGTCATGTAAATAGAATACCGGTCAGGCGTCTTGCGCCGCCGGACGAAAGCGGAAAGAGGCGATGAACGAACAACGTAACCTGTGGATTGCGATTGCAGCTTCGGTCGCAATCCTTGTCGGGTTCCAATTCTTTTTCGCTCCCGAACCTGCGCCGCAGGATCGAGAAGCGCAAGTTCGCGAACAACTTGACGTCAATGGCAATACTGCACCGCAGACTGCCTCGAACGTGCCCAGCGTACCAGGTGGTGCTGCGCCGGCGGCTCCGGTCGTCAACCGCGATGCCGCGCTGGCAAAAGCTCCGCGTATCAAGATCGAAACCCCGCGTGTCGAGGGTTCGATCCGTCTGGTCGGTGGTGTGATTGACGACATCCAGTTGCAGGATTACCGCGAGACCGAAGAACCGGACAGCCCGCTGATCCACGTTCTGAACCCGACCGGTAGCGACAATGCATACTTCGCCGAATTCGGCTGGGTTGCCGCCGACAAATCTGTCAGTGTTCCGAACAGCGACACCCAGTGGACTGCAAGCTCCAACGAACTGACGCCGGCAAAACCCGTCACGCTGAGCTGGGATAATGGCAGCGGCCTGACCTTCAATCGCGAGATTTCGATCGACGAGAATTATATGTTCTCGATCAAGCAGTCGGTCAAAAACGATAGCGGTTCGGATGTCACCCTGTATCCCTACGGTCTGATTTCGCGCAAGGGCAAGCCGACCACGGCAGGGTTCTACATCCTGCATGAAGGTCCGCTTGGTGTCATTGACGGTACCCTGACCGAAATCGATTATGACGATCTTGCCGAAGACGGTGCAGTGGAAAAGAAAACCACTGGCGGCTGGCTTGGCATTACCGACAAATACTGGCTGGTTGCGCTTGCACCGTCCTCTGACGAGGCACTGACCACCCGTTTCAGCCATCACGTTGCTGAAAATGCCGACAAATATCAAACCGACTATCTTGGTGCGGCCCGCACGGTTGCGGCCGGTGCCGAAGCTGCTTCGGAAACCCGTTTGTTTGCCGGTGCCAAGGAAGTGTCGCTTCTTGATCAGTATGCCAATGACTATGGTATTACGAATTTCGACCTCGCGATTGATTTTGGCTGGTTCTACTTCCTGACCAAACCGTTCTTCCTGTTCCTGCAGTGGCTGAACCATCTGGTTGGCAACTTCGGTGTTTCCATCCTGATCTTCACGGTTCTTGTGAAGGCAGTGATGTACCCACTTGCCAACAAGTCGTACAAATCCATGAGTGCGATGAAGAAACTGCAACCGCAAATCACCAAGATGCGCGAGCAGTTCAAGGATGACCGTCAGCGTCAGCAGCAGGAAATGATGGCGCTTTACAAGCGCGAGAAGATCAACCCTGCTTCGGGTTGCCTGCCGATCGTGGTACAGATTCCGGTGTTCTTCGCACTTTACAAGGTGCTGTTCGTGAACATCGAAATGCGTCACGCACCGTTCTTTGGCTGGATTCAGGACCTTTCGGCACCGGATCCGACCTCGCTGTTCAATCTGTTTGGCCTGATCCCGTGGGATCCGCCGCAGATGCTGATGATCGGTGTCTGGCCGCTGATCATGGGGATCACCATGTTCCTGCAGCAGAAACTGAACCCGGCACCGGCTGATCCGACGCAGGCCAAGATCATGATGTTCCTGCCGCTGATCTTTACCTTCATGCTGGCCAGCTTCCCGGCGGGTCTTGTGATCTACTGGGCATGGAACAACCTGCTGTCGATCGCACAACAGCGTTACATCATGTACAAAATGGGGATTTGATCCCCATCCTCTCCGCGGGGCGGGCAACCGTCCCCGCGGGGCTCAAGGAACGACAATGACCGAAGAAAAATTGCCATCGGCAACTGCAATCCCGACATTTGAATCGGCTCAGATCGAAGCCGGGCGGAAACTGTTTTCCCGCCCGGTTACTTTCATGTTGGGGGTGGCGCAACTTGAACAGCTGCCGCCCGAAGACAAAATTGAAATCTGCCTTGCTGGCCGGTCCAATGTCGGAAAATCAAGCCTTTTTAATGCCATAACCGGTCGTAAGGATATGGCCCGGACATCGAATACGCCGGGCCGGACCCAGCAGTTGAACTATTTCGATCTGGATGGTGCGCTTAATATCGTCGATCTGCCGGGCTATGGATTTGCCAAGGCCCCCAAGGATATCGTCGATACATGGCAGAATGTGATCAAACAATATCTGCGCGGGCGGGTAACGTTGCGGCGTGTATTTGTTTTGATCGATTCCCGGCACGGCTTCATGAAAGCCGATCTTGAAATGATGAAGATGCTTGATGAAGCTGCCGTGTCTTATCAGATTGTGCTGACCAAGGCTGACAAGCTTAAAAAAGGCCAGATGGAAAAGCGCATTCGCGAGGTGGTCGAAGCGGTAAAAAAACATCCCGCGGCCTTGTCGCAGCTTTTCGCGACATCAAGCGAAAAAGGCACCGGCCTTGAAGCGCTTCGCGCAGAAATCGCAACGCTGCTATAATCACCCGATAGCGCTCGTATAACATTGGGGAAAAGACATGAACGAAGAAGTCCGTTCTGACGAAGAAAACTCGGAATCCAGCGCGTACCGTACGCTGGCACGTGCCAAGGTTCTGTCCGAGGCCCTTCCCTATATGCGACGCTATAATGGCCAGACGATTGTGGTGAAGTATGGCGGGCACGCAATGGGTGACCCGGAACTGGCCCGCCTGTTTGCCCAGGACATGGTGCTTTTGAAGCAGGTCGGCATGAACCCGATTGTGGTCCACGGCGGTGGTCCGCAGATTGGCCAGATGCTTAAAGAACTTAACATCCAGTCGGAATTTGTTGATGGCCTTCGCGTGACCGACCAGCAGACAATTGATGTTGTCGAAATGGTTCTGGCCGGCAAGATCAACAAGGAAATCGTTTCGAACATCAACCGTGCCGGGGGTGTCAGTGTTGGTCTGTGTGGCAAGGATGCCCATCTGATCAAGGCGCGCAAATTGCAACGGACCAAACGTGACCCGGAAAGCAATATCGAGAAGGTTCTTGATCTTGGCTTTGTCGGCGAACCGGTCGAAGTCAATCCGCATGTGCTGGATTGTTTTATCAACACCGACATTATTCCGGTAATTGCACCGATAGGGGTTGGTGAAGATGGTCAGACATACAATATCAATGCTGATACGGCTGCCGGTGCGATTGCAAAGGCCGTTGGTGCCCGCCGTCTTTATATGCTGACCGACGTCAAGGGGATCCTTGATGGTGAAAAACAACTGGTCCGGGATGCGGATATCGACAGCATCAATGCAATGATCGCCGATGGTACGATCCAGGGCGGTATGATTCCCAAAACGGAAACCTGCATGGATGCGGTCCGCAACGGGGTCGAGGCCGCGGTAATTGTCGATGGTCGTGCCCCGCATGCGGTATTGCTGGAACTGTTTACCGAACGCGGTGCTGGCACAATGATCAGGGGCGGCTGATTTCAGCCGCTCAAGGTGTAGACTGCCGACAGGTTACCATTACGGATGAGTGGTCCAGCCCCGCAGATTAGGCTATGTTCTTCACGAGCAAACGCCTCTGCGGGCCTAGGGCTCTGAAATATAATGGTTAAATAAAAAGGCGGAGCACCCGTTGTGACAACGACGGATCATCATGTTTCCAAGCACTGGGACTATGCCAAGGCAACGCTTGATGCCCTGCGCGATCATGGCCTGAGGCCGACCCCCGAACTTTATCATGTCTGGTTTGTCTATTACGCAGAAGAAAACCCCGAAATTCTGCGGGTTATCGACGCGGTAAAGGCAAGTGGGGAGGCAATCGGCGAAGAAACGCTGCTGCAACTTTATTACCGGTATATCTTTGACCGTCAGGCGGCCGATTTTCTTCAGCGCGGCATGGAAGATTTTTCCGATGTTGTCGAAAACAGCGATGCCAGTCTGACAAGTACGCGCGACGAACTGCGCGTTTATGGCGATGTGCTGGGCAAAGCCGAAGAATCTCTGCTGGCTGGTGAAAAGGTCGCGGAGGTCATTCGCAATGTTGCGTTGCATACCGGCCGGATGCAAACGACGGTCGAAAGCCTGCATGAACAGCTTGGCGACTATCTGAACAAGATCGCCCATCTGCAGCGTGAATTGCATGAAACCCGTGAACGGTCCTACACCGATGGCCTTACCCGGGTTTCCAATCGTATGCATTTCGAGGAAACACTGGCCAGTTGCTGTGTTGAATTTGATACCGGCAGCATTGACGAACCATTTTGCGTGATGATGGTCGATCTTGATCAGTTCAAGGTGGTGAATGACAAATATGGTCACCGGATCGGCGATGAAATCCTTGTTCTGATCGCATCCATGATCAAGGCAAACACCAAGGGCCGCGATCTGGTGGCGCGCTACGGCGGGGACGAGTTTGCAATCCTGTTGCCCCAGACACCGCTTAAGGACGCGATGCTGCTGGCCGATGATATGAGCAAGCGTATCGCCGCGCGCGAGGTGCGTGCCAAGTCCAGTGGAACGTCGTTCGGTCACATGACGGTTTCGGTCGGTGTGGCCGAATATTTGAAGGGCGAAGGAGCTGCCAAGGTCGTTGATCGTGCCGATAATGCGCTCTATCGGGCGAAAAAGAACGGTCGCAATCGTAACTTCGCTGCCGAATAGCCTGCCCGTCCCGTTCTGTGCATGCGTGCCATGAACCGGCCAGACTTGCATTAAAACCGCTAAAAGCGTATGAAACCAGCGCCCGGCAAGGAGGTTGAACTTGCCGGACTTTCCGTACTGGCAGCAGGTCAATAAGTGTGCCGCGCCGACGGAAGTGTTTTCCAGACCGGAATTGATCGTAAAAGGGCGAGCATGACAGAGCCGCGCGTTATTACATTTGGTTGTCGCCTTAACACCTATGAATCCGAGGTGATGCGCGACCATGCCAAAAACGCCGGTCTTGACGATGCGATCATCATCAATACATGCGCAGTTACGACCGAGGCAGAACGTCAGGCGCGGCAAAGCATCCGCCGCCTGCGCCGGGAAAATCCCGATGCCAAGATTTTTGTCACCGGCTGTGCTGTTCAGGTCAATCCCGACAAATTCGCCAAAATGACCGAGATCGACCGTATCTTTGGCAACGATGCCAAGATGAAGGCCGAAACCTTCCTGATGCCCGAACATGAACGTGTTGTCGTCAATGACATCATGTCGGTCGAGGAAACCGCAAGCCATCTGGTTTCAGGCTTCGAAGGCCGCGCACGCGCCTTTGTGCAGGTTCAGAACGGCTGCGATCATCGCTGCACGTTCTGCATCATCCCGTTTGGTCGCGGCAATTCGCGCAGCGTACCGATGGGCGAGATTGTCAGTCAGGTCCGTGAACTGGTTGCCAATGGTTATGGCGAAGTTGTTCTGACCGGCGTGGATATTACCTCCTATGGTCATGATCTGCCGGGCAAGCCGACATTGGGGCAGATGGCGCGCCGTCTTCTGGCACAGGTGCCCGAACTGCCGCGCCTGCGGATTTCATCCATTGATCCGGTCGAGGTCGACGAGGATATCTTCCGCCTGATCGAGACCGAACCTCGTCTGATGCCGCATATGCATATCAGTCTTCAGGCCGGTGACGACATGGTGCTGAAACGCATGAAGCGTCGCCATCTGCGGCAGGATGTTATCGATTTCTGCGACAAGGTGCGCGGACTTCGGGCCGATGTAACCTTCGGCGCCGACATCATTGCAGGTTTCCCGACCGAAACTGATGAAATGGCGGAAAATACCCTGCGTCTGGTTGATGAATGCGGGCTGATTTACTTGCATGTTTTCCCCTATTCGTCGCGTCCGGGGACACCGGCAGCCCGTATGCCGCAGGTGCCAAAAGATATTCGCAAGGAACGCGCAGGCGCGCTTCGCGATGCCGGGGAAATTCAGCTGAACAATTTCCTGAAATCACGGATCGGCATGATCGAGAGTGTCCTGGTGGAAAAGGAAAATACCGGCCACACCGAACATTTTGCACCCGTTCTGCTGGATCGCGTGATAGAACCGGGCACAATTGCAAAGGCCAAGGTCATCGGCCTTGAAGACGGAAAACTGAAAGCGGAGCTTGCGGGATGAGCGAAGAGGGGAAAAAAAGCTGGTTTGCCCGACTTAAAGACGGGTTGAAACGCTCCTCCTCGAAACTGACCACCGGGATTGCTGATATCTTCACCAAGCGTCGTCTTGACGATGACGCGCTTGAGGAATTCGAAGATCTGCTGATTACGTCCGATCTGGGCGTGACCACTGCGGCAAAACTGGGTGCGGAACTGTCGCGCACCCGTTTCGACAAGGAAGTCGAGCCCGCTGAAATTCAGGAATTCATCGCCAGCGAAGTCGCCAAAATCCTCGAGCCGGTGGCAAAGCCGCTGGTGATTGATGCTGGCAAAAAGCCCCATGTGATTCTTGTCGTTGGTGTTAACGGATCGGGTAAAACCACCACAATCGGAAAACTTGCCAAAACCTATCGCGATCAGGGGCTTAAGGTCATGATGGCGGCTGGCGATACATTCCGTGCTGCTGCGGTCGAACAGCTTAAGGTCTGGGGTGAGAGGACGGGATGCCCGGTGATTGCCCGCGATACCGGTGCGGATGCCGCCGGGCTTGCCTTTGATGCCATCGATCAGGCCCAACGCGAAGGTTATGACCTTTTGCTGATTGATACGGCGGGGCGTTTGGAGAATAAAGCGCACCTGATGGACGAGCTGAAAAAGATCGTTCGCGTCATTCAAAAACGCGATCAAGCAGCCCCGCATGACACACTTCTGGTGCTTGATGCCACCACCGGCCAGAATGCCCATTCCCAGGTCGAGGTATTTTCAGAGGCCACCAGTGTCACCGGCCTGATCGTGACCAAGCTTGACGGTACCGCCAAGGGCGGGGTTGTTGTGGCATTGGCCGAGAAATTTGGCAAACCGGTTCACGCAATCGGGGTCGGCGAAAGTGCCGAAGACCTTCGTCCGTTCGATGCAAAATCATTTGCCCGCAGTCTTGCCGGGCTTGAGGACTAGGGCTGGAAATCGTTCAGGCCCGCCTGCAAGTCACGGATCAGACTTTTCATATCCATGAGTGGTGTGGATATATCGTCAGGGGTTTTGTCAATCGCACAGCTTCCCAGTGCATTTTCGATAAGGGATGCCTGGTTTTTCAGGCCACGTGCAAGACGTTGATCCGCATCGGCGAGCATCCAAGACATTGCCCGGTCACGTAACTGTTCCAGACTGTGCAAATCCGGATCTGGTGACGATGTCGGCAGGTTATAGGGCCGAAGTGCCAATTCCAGGCGGCGATTGATGTCGCGCAGGCGATTGGCCGTATCGTGGCATATGGCCTTCAGGCCACTATCGGTGGCCATGGGATATATGGCCGACAGCCGCAGCGAAAGGCTAAGTGCATCCAATGCAATGTCATTGACAATTTCCTGATCCTGGAATGATGCAGACCGGTCTGTTTCGCCGTGAAAAGCATTTGGTGCAAAGACAGGCAGTGTTTTTGCTTCCAGTGTGAAGCGCGCAGGCAGTTTGCTTATGATTTCACCATCGGCCAGCACGGGTTCGCCATCGGCCCCTTCAATGAGAATCTCATCGCATTCCTGACTGATGGCATAATTGCTGTCGTCGATTGATCCAAACAGTAGTTCGGCAGCGATATCCATACCTGACAGTGTATCAACATTGGCCTGAATGGCGAACATATGCAATTTACCGTCATCAAGGCGCTTGTTCTCGCGCGGGCGCAAACCGCCACCAAAATACTGTCCGTTGGTTACGGTCAATTGACGCAGTTTAAGGTTTTGTGGCGGGTTTGAGCCACAGGTAACACTAAGTTCCAGCGGCTTCATTTCGTGCCAACTTTGCCAGTTGGCTACGGCATAGCTGATCGCACCTGTCCAGCGTTTCAGGTCCGGATCAATACGTTTCCGGGCGTCGGCCGGGACCCCGATGCTGGCGGCATTGACAAAGCTTTGTCCGTTGACCCGCCCGATATCAAGCATGGCAATCTGGCCATTGATGGCAGCGCGCGCAGCCTGAAGGATATCATCGGGAACATAAAGGCTTCGGGCAAAATCGTTTGCGGTTCCAAGCGGCAACGGAACCATAACCACACCAGCCTTGATAACGGTATCGAGAACGGCGTTGATCGTGCCATCACCGCCGCCAATCGCGACAACGTCGCCGGGCGCGCAGGATGACGTGATAAAGGTATTCATGGCGACAGGATCATCACAGAGTTCGAGTTCTGCTGTATAGCCGGCTTCCTCGAAAATGCTGCGCAACGGCTGTGCGCCGTTGTCACGCCATTCGTCGGGCATCTTGTGACGTGTCAGAAGGATGCAAACCTTGCCGGTAAGTTCGGTCGATTTCACCTGAGGGCCTCCGCCATGGGGATCGGGAAGTCTTGCCTTACAGGATGCGTAAACAGAACGGCAAGATTGAGACACAAAACCGGCGCCAATCTGGCACCGGTTTTGGTTGTGATCGATCAGGAAATGGTTGCGCGAAGCATCCATGCCGCTTCTTCATGAACGCCAAGGCGTTCTGTCAGAAGATCGGCTGTTTTGACGTCATCGGCGGCTTCGGCCTCGGCCACGCCTTCGCGCAGCAGGCGCGAAACATGATCGTGATCTTCGACCAGTTCCTTTACCATATCGTTGGCCGGAAGAAGCTTGGTCTGATCCTTGACCACCGAATTTTCAATCATTTCCGAAAGCCCGGTCGGTGCCTGAAAGCCGATTGCGCGGATGCGTTCCGCCATATCGTCAATAGCTTCGTTCAGGTCTTCATACTGCTCCTCGGTCATCTTGTGGAGCGAATAGAAGGCTGGACCGACCACGTTCCAGTGGACGCCACGAATTTTGGCATACAGTACGTGCGACGAGCCAATAATCTTGGTTAGCATCTTGGCCAGTTCGCGACGGTCTTTGCGGCCGACACCGGTTTTGACCGGAAATTCTTTCGCAATGCTCTGCATACTGCTGTGTGCCATTTTGTAACTCCTGTATTTCTTTTCACGTTCATTCGCTTTGATCCTGAACCAGCATATGGCTGCCGGTCATATCCCGAACGCTTGTTTGAAAAACGTGACCAGGAAACAAAAGTTCCAAAAATTAAAATCAACACAATTGGAACATTCTTTTGCACCACCCGTTTGAAACGATAAGCAGTGCCAAAGAAAAAGCGCTGCTGTTCAATAACTAGGAGGTTGTGATGCTTAGCAAGACTGTTCTGATGGCTGGTACTATTATGATGTCTGTTGCGGTGGCTGCACCGGCTTATGCAGATGCACAGAAAAGCTCGGATCAGGCAGGCTCTATGGCAACCGACGACGCAATGAAATCGGATGCTGAAAAAATGGGTGATAAAGCCAAGGCCGAATATGAAAATGCCAAGGATTTCACCTATGAGGAAAAAAATGAATTCCTCGCCTGGGTTGAAGAAAAGTCCAATCAGCTTGGCGAAAAATATGACGAGGTATCCGCACGTGTAAGCGATGACAGCGAAGATGCAGTCGATGAGCTCGCAGAAGCATGGGATGGTGCCAAGGAAAACCTGAACGAGGCATATGAAGATTCCAAGGATGCTTCGGCTGAAACCTGGGAGACCGTGAAGGCCAAAACTCTTGAGGCGCTTGATAATGCCGAGCAGGCGCTCTCGGATGATCACGCCACCGAATAAGACATCACAACCTTAACTCGGTGAAGTGGTGTTCCGGGTGTCGGCGGCCCGCCCATATGGGCGGGCCGTTGCTCGTTTGACCCTGTTCAGTCAAGGGTGTCTATGGAAAAAGAACAAAAAAATCGCCGGAAAAGCGGGATTGCACGGTGGTGGCGTGCCTGGCAAGTGCGTTTGGAAAAGCTGGCCGCCGGCCGCAAGGGACTTGGGGGTATTGCTGTTGCGTCGTTTCTTGAAACCACCATCATTCCTGTTCCGATCGAAATCCTTATTGCCCCCATCATGGCCGCATCGCGTCGGCGCGGTATCATCGTTGCGACGGTTACCCTGCTTGGCAGCATTGCGGGTGCCGTTTTTCTATACCTGATTGCTTATGGGCTTTCGGATGAATTTATCCGGCCCCTTGTTGAAATGGCAGGCGGGCAACAGGAGTTCCAAGAGGTGGAGCAACGGTTCGAGTCCGGTGGCTTCTGGGTTGTTTTTGCGATCAGTATTACGCCAGTGCCGATGCAGCTTGCAGCCCTTGCTGCGGGGGCCACGACTTATCCCTTCTGGCTGTTTGTGGTTGCCATCGGGATTTCACGCGCCTTGCGTTATTACGGTCTCTGGGTGCTGGTTCTTGGTTTTGGTGCGGGGATTGCCCGGATTTTTGAAGGCAAGAAGCCCTCAAAAGGGCCGGGTGGCGATAGAAAACCTGCCCCGTAATCTGGCAAAACATGAGCACATGAATAACAAAGCCCGGCAATTGGCCGGGCTTTTTTACAAGATATCCGAGAATTTTCTTTGAATTATTCCGGTTCGATACGGAAATCGGTGGTGGTTTTACCTTCGGTTTCCGGATCTTCCACGTCCTCGGCGACCAAGCCGCGGCGAATCAGCTCACGAATAGCTGCTGCCCGGGTTGGCATGCGATGCTCAAATCGCCAGTCGTCGATGAACTTCAGTTCATCGTCGTCGAGCATAATCTGAAGCTTTTCAGTTCTTTTCGAGGTTGGCACGCGGGGGTCCTTATTAAGTTCAGACGTTCCAATATGCGTCTGAAACCATTGATATGCAACGCATCCGAGAATTTTGGAGTAACTTACGTTACCTGCGTTTTCTCCATATTACAACTGCCTTGCTCAGTTGCATCATTTTGCGCAACTTGCGCAAGTAATGTAAAGTAATGAGTAAATGTTAAGTGCGTATTATGGGCATGTTGATGTGATTATGTTTGTTGTGTTTGTTGATGTTGTTGTGCACGTTAAGTCACTTCATTGTATTGCCTAAGTGAACCATACGATTTTACTTTAAATATTATTTTCTTTTGTTACGGTGAAGACATCCAAAAACGGAGGTTGTGATGTCTGAGCAAGTGATGAACGAAATTGAAGATCACGTACCCGCGCTGCGTCGCCATGCATATCGGCTGACGGGCAGCATGGATCGTGCACAGGATCTCGTGCAGGACACTTTGTTGAAAGCCATCAGCAAAAAAGATCAGTTCGAAGAAGGCACCAGCCTTAAGGCATGGCTGCACCGGATTCTGTTCAACACATTCATCTCGTCCAAGCGTCGCGAGAAGACCCGTGGGCATCATGTCGACTGGGATGATCTTGGTGACGTCTACGGTCATGGCAGCAATCAGATGGCCCGGTTGCAGCTGCGTGATGCGGATCGCATCTTGGGTGAGCTTCCCGAGCAGGAACGTCAGGCGATCCTTCTTACCGCGGTTGACGAAATTTCCTATCAGGACGCCGCCGAGCGGATGAATGTCGAGATTGGCACGGTCAAATCCCGCGTAGGTCGCGCGCGCCGGAAGCTGCGTTCTTCCGTCGGGCGGATTGAAACACGGGAGCACGCGTCGCGGTTCGTGGCGGAGGCAGCCTGATGACCCATGTGCTTGCTGTTTATGGCAAGGACGACATTGTAAATTACGTGCGCGGATCGATTGATGATGAGGACAAGAGCGATATCGAAAGTCTTGTCCAGTCCGATCCGCGTGCAGCAGGAATTGTCCAGGATATCGAAAAAGGTCATTTAGGTGACGGAGGGACAGTTGACCTGCTGTACTACCGTCGTCTCAGGAAGCTGAAATCGTTGGCTTCCAGTGCCGGGTTCCTGCAGGAATGATGCGTCAAACGCAAGACTGCATTGATTCGAAATTTTATTGACTTTGTTGACCAATGGTCAGATAAAGTCTGTATCGGAGTTGATCGTCTTTTCCCTCAACGTCTAAGGCCCTTCTCCGAAATAGGCCGAAACCTCTTGGTTTCGGCCCTTTTTTTATTTTGGTGCCGGATTTCCTGCTTGGCGAATCGATTATGTTCATGTCGGTTGGCATGGAAATATCGCGTCATGGTTATGACCCGCGCATCAAAACTGTCATTTGGATTTCTTGAAAATAATCCCGACATATAAAGCAGTCATGATGCTGTGCTGCGCGGGTTTATGCGCTTCGTGTGTCATGATCCGCCATATTGTGTATGGCTGATATGCTGGCTGTTTGCCAAGCCATGCATGAATTGGGGGTTGCCAGAGTCCGGGCAGGCGGTGATAAATCTCCCGCTCAATACAACAATAAGAAAAAGGAGCAACTTATTATGGTTTCCGGAGTCCACGGATCGGTTCGCGATCTGTTTGAATTTACTGACGCCGACAGGGCACTTGCCCGCATCAAGGATATTTATACCACTGGTGCCGAGGCAGTCCGTGAAGCATTCACCCGGTTTGGAAACGGTCAGCAATCCTCGCCTGTGCGCGCCTATTACCCGTATCTCGGGATTGAGGTGCCGCCCGAGAAGTTGCATGTCGAAAGTACATTGTCGTATGGCGCGCCGCGCGACCCGGGCATTTACGGTACGACCCTGACGCGCCCGGATCTGTTCGAACAATATTACCGCGAACAGATTGAACTGCTGCTTAAAAACCATGACGTCCCGGTCGTGGTCGGTGTTTCGGATCGTCCCATTCCGTTACCGTTCCTGGTTGAAACAGCAACCGATAATATCGGCCCGACCGATATTCGCCAGCTTCAGCTGGTGTTTGACATGCCCGATCTGGCGAGGACGGATGACGATATTGCCAACGGGGTACATTACGGCATTACCGAAGGACCCAAGCCGCTTTCTCTGTTTTCCGGTGAAAGGGTGGATTACTCGCTGGCACGTTTGCGCCACTACACGGCGACATTGCCCGAACATTTCCAGAAGTTCGTGCTGTTCACCAACTATCAGCGCTATGTCGACGAGTTCATCGAGTTTGCCAAATTGCAGCTTGAAGACCCCAAAAGCCCCTATGTTGCTTTTGTCGAGCCGGGGCCAAAAGTCCATGTACGCAAGAATGCCCCCAAGGCATGGCAGGAAAGCGGAGAAGCAGTCAAACAGCTTCCGCAGATGCCTTCCTATCACCTGATCCGTGAAGACGGCCTGGGGGTGACGCTGGTCAATATTGGGGTCGGCCCGTCGAATGCGAAAACCGCCACCGACCATATTGCGGTTATGCGCCCGCATTGCTGGTTGATGCTGGGGCATTGTGCCGGACTTCGCCGAAGCCAGCTTCTGGGCGATTACGTTCTGGCGCATGGTTATGTCCGTGACGATCATGTTCTCGACTCGGACCTGCCGCTTTGGATTCCGGTGCCGCCAATTGCCGAAGTACAGGTCGCCCTTGCCAATTCCGTGACCAAAATTACGGGACTTAAAGGGCGCGAAATGAAGGCGCGCATGCGTACCGGTACCGTGGCAACCACAGACAACCGGAACTGGGAACTGCGTTACAGCGAACTGTTCGTACGTCTTAACCAGTCGCGTGCGATCGCGGTCGATATGGAAAGTGCAACCATAGCTGCCAACGGTTTCCGTTTCCGTGTTCCTTACGGCACGTTGCTGTGTGTTTCCGACAAGCCGGTGCATGGCGAATTGAAACTGCCGGGAATGGCCAACAATTTCTATCGGCAGCGTATCGGGCAGCATCTTCAGGTCGGTCTTGATACCATCGATACCCTGCGAAACGAGGTCAATCAGCTGCATTCGCGCAAACTACGGTCGTTGGACGAACCTGCTTTCCGCTAGTTTCGCTTGTGCCGTTTTGTCTGGCGCCCGTTACCATCCGGTAGCGGGCGTTTTGTTATGTTTTTATGAAACACCGAAAAACTGCCGCTTTGGGCTTTGGCAGGGGGGATGACTTCACCTATCTTCGGCCAGCTTCTTTGGCGATATCATCTATCCGGTAGCAGGCAGGCATGACGGATTATCACGATGCCAGACAGGATTTGCCGGTTTGGCAGATTTTTCTGATTTTTCTTCGACTTGGCTTGACCAGTTTTGGCGGGCCGGTTGCTCATATCAGTTATTTCCGTGAAGAGTTCGTAGTACGCCGCAAATGGCTTTCGGATGCGACTTACGGCGATCTGGTTGCACTCTGCCAGTTTGTGCCGGGGCCTGCCAGTTCGCAGGTCGGGATGGGAATCGGCATGTCGCTCGGCGGATTTCCCGGTGCATTTGCCGCATGGATCGGTTTTACCATGCCATCGGCAATTGTTCTTGTCGCGCTTGGGCTTGGTTTGGCTGGCGGTAACCTTGCCGCCACTGGTTCCATGATATGGGGGCTCAAACTGGTTGCGGTTGGTGTTGTCGCACACGCTCTTTGGGGCATGGCGCGAAGCCTGTGCCCTGATATTCCGCGTGCGGTTGTTGCCATAATTGCAGCCGCACTGATGATCGCATTTAGTGGTGTGGGCATGCAGGCCATCGTCATTGTCGGTGGGCTGGTTGCCGGGACGCTGTTCCTGCAGGCTGATCTGGTCAAGCTGGACGGGAAGCTGGCTGCCGGTATTTCCCCGAAGGTGGCGGTGATCGCGTTGGCAATCTTTGGTGGGCTGCTGATCGGGTTGCCGTTACTGGTGCAGGTCACATCGTCATCATGGCTTGCCGTATTTGACGGATTTTATCGCAGCGGGGCGCTGGTTTTTGGTGGCGGCCATGTGGTGCTGCCACTGCTGCAGGAAGCCGTTGTTGCGCCCGGTTGGGTCGATACGGATACGTTCCTTGCCGGTTATGGCGCAACGCAGGCAGTACCGGGGCCGATTTTTACCTTTGCTGCCTATCTGGGTGCCGTGATGCAAACCGATACGGGCGGGATCGCAGGGGCGATGATTGCCCTGATCGCCATTTTCCTGCCAGCGTTTCTTCTGGTGATCGGATTATTGCCGTTTTGGGATCGTATCCGGCATATGCCCAAAATGCGTGCGGGGCTGGCAGGGATCAATGCTGCGGTGGTGGGCTTGCTCGCATCGGTTCTGTACGATCCGATCTGGACCGGATCAATTCATGACGTGAAGGACGTGGTGATTGCGATCATTGCATTCATAATCTTGCAATGGCGGCTGATGCCTGTCTGGGCACTGGTTCTTGCGGGGGGAACCGGTGGTATCGTGATGGGCTATTTCGGCGTTGCCGGTACGGTTGTCTGAATGGCAGGCCGTGGTTTATTCGGCTGACTGTGCGGTGTTTTCCACTTCCACAGTGGTATCACCATTGCGCGCGATAATATCGGGAAACAGTGCCGAAATTGATCCGACAAAGCGATGTTGGTCAAAGGCACTGCCGTCTCTGGTCAATCCAAGTCTTACAATCACCAGTTCCTTTGACGGGATGATGCTGATGATCTGGCCATCATGACCAAGCGCAAAGAACGCATCATCCGAGATCGTTGGGTCATTGATTTGTGCGTTGCCGTCTTTATCACGTGAACCGGGCAATTGAAGCCACCAATGGGCACCATAGATACCGTTTGGGGCGGCTGGTGCGGGCGTGACCGAATATTTCACCCAGTCTGGCGGTAGAAGTTGTTCATCGTTCCAGACGCCATCCTGCAGGAATAACTGACCAATTTTTGCCCAGTCACGAGCCGAGGCATGCATGAAGCTGGAACCGATGAAATAGCCATCCTGATCGGTTTCGATTACCGCATTGCGGATGCCAAGCGGCCGGAACAGCATATCAAACGGGATATGCTGATAGCTAAGGATTGAGCCGCTGATATTGCGCATTGCCGCCGACAGAACGTTTGTCGCCCCGGAGTTATAAGAGAAATATTCACCCGGTTTGTGTTCAAGCGGGCGGGCCACGGCAAATCCGGCAGTGGCGGGTTCGACAAACAGCATTTGAACCACGTCCGATAGCGGGTTCCAGTAGCTTTCATCAAATTCCAGTCCGCTGCTCATATGCAGAAGCTGGTCATAGGTGATGACAGCACGGGGATCGTTTGTCCGGGATTGCCATTCGTTGATCAGAACCGGGCTGTCAACTCCGGGTATCATGTGTTCCTGTTGCATCCGGCCCAGCAAGGCATTGAACACGCTTTTGGTCATGGACCAACCCGGCAAGGGGGTGGTGGCATTGATCCCCGGTGCATAACGTTCGGCAATGACCTTGCCACGATGCAACACAACAATTGCCCGGCTGCGTCGCGAGATATCCGTGCCCGGTTCATCCATCGCATCGGCAAGAATATTGTTAAAGGCCCGCCGGTCAATATTGCCTGGCACGGATGCCGTTCGCAGCGGTTGTGCCGGGATCGGACGAATTAGCGGGCTCGTCGCGCGCAACTGTTCAATCCGCGCCGGATCATCGGAAAGTGTGCAGCCAAGATTTGGGCGAAAAACCGCGATACGTGTACGAAAACCGAATGCATGCGCGCTGACCGTTTGATGGCGCAAATCAACATTCGCGGTAATCAGCGACAGCAATGGATTGTTATCGGCAAGTACATCCTCATCACGGGCTCGGTCCGAGGACAGGCCATTTACAAAAATGGCTGAACACATGATTTTGGCCGTATAACCCGCCCCCACAGGGGCCAGCCAGATAAAGAACGCGGAAATTACCAGAATGCCAAGCAATATCAGGCCGATAAAGGTGGCTTTAATCCAGGTCATTCCGTTTCCCTTGTGCAGAGCGTTATTTGCCCCTTGCATCTGATCCGGCAAGGAGGGTCGCCTGCTTTACGGGATAGGTCAAGACAGCGGATTGTATAGGCGGACTAACCCGCTGTTACGACACGGACCTGACGGTATCGAAGCGAAATGACAAATCCGGCAAGGTAGAAACCGGCCAGAAGAAATGCCGCCCCCTTCCAGTTTGCCCAGTCGATCATGGCGCCTGCAACGGGTGGAACAATTACAACGAAAATCTCGGCAAACTGGGCAAGCATCCCCTGAAGGGCAGGCATCGAAAGATTGCGATCTGCAATACGGGGTAAAAGCGCAAAGCATGTACCGGCAACGACGCCCTGCCCGATATTGAACAGAATCAACGCCAATACACTGATGGTGATGATCTGGCTGACAAACAGGATGAAGATCGCCGCCGCCATGACCGGTAATCCGATCGCAAGCATGATGCGGCCGGGCATTTCGCGACCCAGTGCCATCCCTGCGCCGACACTACCGATGATGTTTCCGGCAATTGCCGTGATGCCAATGATCGCGGCGGCAAGGGGAATGCTGATCGCAAGATTGTCTGCCATCATGGCGGGCATGAAGGCAAGGGATGCGGATGTTGCCCCGGCAAAGGCCGCAAAGGTAAGTGCGATTTGCATCGCCGGGCGGGATTTAAGGACGCCGGAAATACCCGATGTCAGGGACCGGTTGAAACTTTGCTCGCGCGGTTTGGTCAGCAACATCAGGGCAGGTAAAAGGATCGCGACCGGGATGGTGCAGGCAACAACCGCCATGCGCCAGTCAAGCCACGCGACAATCGCGGCACTGGTCCAGTTCCCCATGGCAATGCCGACCGGGATGAACGTGCCCCAGATGCTCATGGCCATGGCAACGGTTCTGGCATTGCCCAGATTGGCCATCCAGCTTGGCGCACCCACCACAATCAGAAGATATCCGACACTGGTGACAAGACGCCCGACATAAAGCATCCCGCTGCTGGATGCTGTTGCAAAGAGTGCAGCACCAATGATCATCATAAGGCCGCCCAGAACCAGCGAGCGACGCAATCCGGCCTGTGCGGCCCAAACCCCTGCGGGAATGGCAAACAGCGCACCCGCCGCCGTGATCAGCGATGCGACAAGACCAAACTGTGCCTGGCTAAGATCAAAACCGGCACGAAGATCGGGGGCAATCGGCCCGACCAGCCCAACCTGCATCGAGGCTGTCAGCCCAAGACCGTAAAGAACACAAATGGCAAAAATCGGTGGCATGAGGGCGCAATCCGTCAATTCAATAAACGATTTGGTCGGGGCGAACCAAAATAGCGGGTTCCTTTTACCGGAAACCCGTTTGGGCGATCCACGTATGAAATATGCGTGAAGGGGTTAGACGGGCGGTGTATCAAAACCGGTGGTCAGGCGAACAGCGGTGCCATCGGACAGGAAAAACCGTTCCCACAGGATGAATTTATCGACAATCGGCATCGGTGGGCCGTCGCGCCCGGATGTTTCGAAAGTCAGATGATCGGCCTGATCTTCGTGCCAGCCCATATGATGCAGGCGTTTTTCCGCCTGTGCGATTTCCGGCGTGGCAAAACGCCAAAGCGACATGCCGATAAGGTCTCCGGAATCCCGTTGCCATTCCTTTTCGCGCGGTCCCGATGCGCACAGTAAACGATGGCTGCGATCCTCGATCAGATGAACACGTTGCCGCGAATGGATCACCAGCCGTTTGATCGCCTGATCCAATCGGAAATTGCGGTTGCGCGTCATCATCTGATGCAAAAGGTCGATCTGAAGCGGGGCCGGGTTTTGCAACCCCTTTTCCCAGCGTGACACGGTTGCCTGTGTGACTCCGACAATATCGGCAAGACGCGATTGCTTGATCTCGCTTTCGCGGCGCCATTGGCGCAGGCGGCGACCAAATTCAGGATCGGGTGCTGTCGGGGTCAGTAACTTCATCACTCAACACGGCCTGACTTTTCGAAAGGCAGACCACCATAACACAGCCGGGAATTCAATAAAGGCTCAAGCCGCTGCGCCAAGGCGGCAAATATCGATCTGGCAACGGCCATATTTGCGGCTGTCGAGGATTTCAAGCCCGTCAATATCGGGCACTGGATCGCGCGGATCGCGTTCGGCAATGATCAGCGTTTCCGCATTGATCCATCCTGCATTTGCCAGTCCCGTAATGCTCGGTCCCAGCAATTCCCTATGATAGGGCGGATCAAGGAACACCATACTGGCGGGTTCTGGCGCGCGCGGTGGCTTGGTTGCATCTGCGCGCTGAACGCGGGTTTTGTCGCCCAGTTTCAAATCGGCAATATTCTGTTCGATGGCGGCAAGCGCACCGCGATCAAGGTCAAAGAAAACCGCCTTTTGCGCGCCACGTGAAATGGCTTCAAGTCCCAGCGCACCGGAACCGGCATAGGCATCAAGAACCAGCCCGTCATAAAGCGGGTTCTGGTCGTCCTCGTACCAGCGCGATGCATGTGTCAGGATGTTAAACAGGGCTTCGCGAACGCGATCCAGTGTCGGGCGTGTATCGCGCCCGGTTGGTGCGGTCAAAAGCCGCCCGCGAAGACTTCCGCCAACAATCCGCATTCTGCCTTAACCCTTTTTGCCGCGCGGACGATTGCCCGCCGGTTTCGATCCGCTGCGTCCCGCCGGGCGGTTTCCGGGTTTGCCATCGGCAATGCTGCCACGGTTGTTGCCGCCGGTATTGCCAGATGGCTTGCCGCGACCGCTACCAAACGATTTCCCACCGTCGCTATTGCGTTCGCCACTGGCTTTGCCACCGGGCGCATAACGCCCGCGGCCTTTGTTGGCCGGGCGGTTTGTATTGTCGCGATCATCAAAACGATTGTCCCGGTCGTTTCGTGCGCCGCGGTCGTTACGATCTTCGCGGTTTTCACGCGCAGGGCCACCACGCGATACCTCTCCGCGTGCGACGGCCGGTTTGGCGCGGTTGCCCGGACGTGTCCGGTTTTCAAAGCTGTTCTCAGTCCGGGTGTCATCGGTACTGGCGTTCGGGTTGTTGCCCTGCTGGCGACGGCGCGGCGCGGCTGGTTTGCCAAACACGGTGCGCGGTGCCTTGGGGCGGCCGGTACCACCGCGCGCGACCGATTTCTTTTCGGAAACCTTGCTGTAATCGCCCTTGAAGAACGCAGCCAGCTGTTCCTTCATCACCTTGCCGGTGATTTCTTCGCAATCGCCGGGTGCCAAGTTACCCAACTGGAACGGGCCATAGGACACACGCATCAAACGGGTTACCGGCCAGCCAAGATGTTCCATCACGCGACGGATTTCGCGGTTTTTACCTTCGCGAAGGGTTACGGTCATCCAGGCATTGCTGTCTTTCTGAACATCAACTTCGGCCTGGATCGAACCGTAATTGATACCGTCAACCGTAACACCGTCTTCAAGCTGTTTGAGTTTTGCCTCGTCAATCCGGCCGTGAACGCGCACCCGATACCGGCGTGCCCATCCGGTGGCGGGCAGTTCAAGATAACGGGCGAGCTCGCCATCATTGGTCAGCAGCAAAAGACCTTCGGAGTTCAGATCAAGACGGCCGACCGAAATCACGCGCGGCATATAGCTTGGCAGATGTTCGAAAACCGTATCGCGGCCCTGTTCGTCACGGTGACTGGTGACCAGTCCGCGTTTTTTAAACAGACGCCACAGGCGCGGCTTTTCTTTTTGCGGCAACGGTTTGCCATTGACGTAAATTTCGTCTTCGTCGGTGACGGTTACGGCCGGGCTGTCAAGCACCTTGCCATTCAGCTTCACCAGACCTTCCTCGATCATGCGTTCGGCGTCGCGCCGCGAACAAACGCCGGAACGCGCAATGCGCTTGGCAATGCGTTCGGGTTTGCTTTCTTCGGTATCTTCTGTCGGGTTCGGGGTCTGGTCGCTCATTTGCGGGCCTCGGAAATCAGGGCGTCGAAGATTTTCGCATCGCCCGAACTGATATGAAATTCGGGATGCCATTGCACCCCAAGACAATAACGATATCCCGGATGTTCAATCCCCTCGATCACGCCATCAGGGGCAAGGGAATTGATGATCACATCCGGGCCGACCTTATCCACGGCCTGATGATGGGCGGAATTGACCGACAGGCTTTTGACATCGCCAACAATACGCGAAAGCAGGGTACCTGCTTCGACAGTCACATCATGCCCCGGCTCGTTGCGCGGGTTGGGTTGTTCATGCGGCAGGCAGTTTTCAACACTGTCTGGGATATGCTGGATCAATGACCCGCCAAGGATCACGTTCAGCAATTGTTGTCCGCCGCAAATGCCCAGAACCGGCATGTTGCGTTTAAGCGCGCCTTCGGCCATCGCCCATTCAAACTTGGTGCGGCGGTCTTTGGTCACCACGGTATCATGGCGTTCTTCTGCACCAAACAGGCTGGGATCGACATCAAATGCACCACCGGTGACCACAAGCCCGTCAATCAGATCCAGCAGATCGGGAACCAGTTCGACCTCGTGGGGCAGCGGCATGGGAATACCGCCCGCCGCCGCGACCGCACCGGCATAGTTCTCACGCAGCGCATACCACGGAAATTTGGAATAGCCACCGGGTTCCTCGGAATCAAGGGTAATGCCGATGATCGGTTTTCTGGCACTCATGATCTGTCAAATCCCGTTGGTGGTGGCAGTTGTTCGCTATGTTTGCTGGCGATGCCATGAATTTGGCCGGAAACTAACCCCGGTGCGTTAGAAGGGCAACGGCAATTCACGCATATGTGCAATCGGCCATGATCTTATCACCGCTTGACCGATCCTTGCACAGATTGCAATCTCATATCCTTAAAACTCAAGAAAAACAGTCAACAGACAGTGCGATGGGCCGTGTATGATGATGCTGCGGCCAACTCATTATTCCGGGATGGAAAGCAAATCATGAGCGCAGACAGCTATATGGATATGGCGCTGGAAGAGGCGCGCGCCGCCGCAAGGCGTGGCGAGGTGCCGGTCGGTGCGGTTCTGGTCGATGCCGAAAGTGGCGAGGTGCTGGCGCGTGCCGGTAACCTGACCGAGGAACTCAATGATCCGACGGCCCATGCCGAAATCCTTGTGATCCGTGCCGCTGCCGGGGCCAAGGGCGAACCGCGTCTGCCCAATTGCGATCTGTATGTCACGCTTGAACCCTGTCCGATGTGTGCCGCCGCAATTTCGTTTGCCCGTCTGCGGCGGGTATATTTCGGGGCCTATGACCCCAAAAGCGGTGGCATCGATCATGGTCCGCGGGTGTTCGAAAGCACAAGCTGCCATCACCGCCCGGAAGTTTACGGCGGGATCGGCGAGGTCGAGGCAGGCAAGCTTCTGAAGGAATTCTTTGGGTCGCTGCGCTAAGGCCCAAGATAAAAAGTAAAAGGCCCGCCAAAATGACGGGCCTTTGTTCTTATTCGCGTGTCTGTCCGCGCAATCCCGGCAGATGCTGATACATCCAGGTTTCGCTAAGCGGTGCATCGCCGCGTCTCAGATACATCCGCAAATCAACCGGCTCGGTGCCCTCGACTTTAAGGTCAAACGCCGCACGCCAGATACGGGTATCCATGATCGGCTCGATCTTGGTGCGGACAATTTCCCCGCGCGAGGTTGAAACAATGACTTCCGGGAACTCGCCATAGGCAAGGGTTCCAAGGATTTCACCTTCGAACTCGACCGAGAATTTCAGTTCATCCTTCGGACGAACCGTGCCGGGATTGCCGCCGCGCCCCATGCGGGTGGCGGTAACATGGGCAAGCTTGTCCATCGGGAACGGGTTATGGGCCTGCCAATACAGGCGATAACGGAACTGATAGCTATTGCCCGCCTTGGCAGGGGCATTCGGTACCCAGAAAGCGCCGATATTGTCGTGAATTTCGTCATCTGTCGGGATTTCGACAAGCTGCACGGCACCGTCTTCCCACGCGCCAAGCGGTTCGACCCACAGGCTGGGGCGGCGGTGGTAACGCACACCGTCAAGATAATGGCTGACTTCGCGATCCCGCTGCATAAGTCCAAACCCGCGCGGGTTTTTATCGCCGAATGCCGACGTGCGGATGATTTCCGGGTTGTTCAGCTGACGCCAGATGCGTTCGCCATTCCCGGTCCAAAGTTCCAGCCCGTCACTGTCATGGACTTCCGGGCGCCAGTCAAAGCGGAACGATTTGTTCTGTTCGGAATACCAGAACATGCTGGTCAGCGGGGCGATGCCAAGGCGTTCGATATCCTTGCGCAGGAACAGGTGTTTTTCGACATCCATCGTCACACCTTCGCCGCGCGTCAGATAGAACCGATAGGCACCCGTGATGCTGGGGCCATCCAGCAGGGCATAGACCGTGACCGGCGCATTGGCCGATTTTGCCGGTTCGATATAAAATTCCCGGAAATCGGGGAATTCTTCGGGCTGGGACGTTGCCGTATTGACGACAATGCCGCGCGCAGACAGGCCATATTGGCCTTCATCGCCAATCGCACGGAAATAGGACGCGCCAAGAAATGCGGCCCAGTCCTGGGTCTTCCAGTCATCACGTTCGACATTTTCATGCAGACGAAAACCGGCAAAGCCGCTGTTTTCCGAAAGTTTGCGCGCGATGCTGTCTTCGGGCATGTCGAAATAGTCGGGCGTATAAACCACTTCGCGCGATTTGCCACCGTCAACCAGATGCATATGCACCGGTTTGGCGAAATACATGCCAAGATGGAAGAAGGTCAGCGGGTAGGTGCCCGAACCATCGGCGTATGGTGAAAATTCGCGCTTGTAATGCAGCTTGCCATGAATGTCGTAATCGATCTTGCCGACAATTTCGGGATCGGGGGCGACAGGCGGCTCGTAAGGCGATTTTGCCATGGCTTCGGCGCGTTTGATCAGGGCGTCAAAGCTGAAGCTTTGCGGTTCGCCAAGATCAAGTTTTTCGTTGGCCGCCGATGCGCCATTGACCAGCGACATACCCGGCAGGATCAGCCCGGCAGCGGCCATGGATTTCAGAAATCGTCTGCGTTCCACAGAAGTCGTCATCAATCAGGTCCCGTTAATTTAAGATGTCCGGAACTATACCGGACAGTGTGGACGTAATCGGGATAAAACATGGCGAATTCAAGATCGTAATATCTGCATTTTTCGCATAGCGGTATGTTCGATGTCTGCCTAAATAAACTTGCAATCATTAAAATGGCGGGATCGCCATCGCAGAAAGGCATGTTCATGCAGCAAACTGTTATTGGAAAATCTGAGCAGGCCGCCATTTTCCACGAGGCAGAACAGAAAGGCCTTCGTCTGGCGATCAAGGGGCGTCTGGTCGCGCTGATCCTGATGGGGGGATGGTTGATCGCGACGCGCTCGGGTAACCCGACGCTGGCGTTCGAATACGGAACAGCGGTCGCGATATTTGCAATACTGGGCGTTATCCATTACCGAATTATCGGAACCGCGCAGGATCGCTACTGGGTCAAATATCTGTTTGTCGCACTTGATATCGGTATTCTGTCTGCCTTGATCGCGACCCAGCCGATCTTTGACACCGTAGATTTGCCGCAGGCGGTCATTTTCAGAGCGCCGATTTTTCCATTCTATTTTGTTGTTCTGGGCATTGCGGCTTTCAGCTTCTCGCCAGGGCTGGTGCTTTGGGCAGGCATTTGCGGGGTTGCCGGATGGATGGGGGCATTTGGTTTTGCCATCCGTAACATGCCGCAGACCTATGACTGGGGCGATATGGGTATTGCGCCCGATACGCAAACTTTCATGACTTATTTTTACAGCCCCGACTTCATTGGCACCGGCAGCAGAATACAGGAAAGCATCGCGCTTTTTATCGTGGCCTGCCTGATTGCATCGGTCATGTGGCGGGCGCGCCATACGGTCCGCCGCCAGATCGAGGCTGAACAGGAACGCAGCGCCATTTCCGATGTTTTTGGCCAGTACGTGCCACCCGCTGTTGCCGAGGTGCTGATTTCCAAACGCGGGACACTGTCCCCGATTGAGCGTGAGGCAACCATCCTGTTTGCGGACGTGGCTGATTTCACCAAGCTGACAGAAACCATCGGGCCAAAAGGAATTGTCGAAGTCCTGAATGCCTATTTCGATGCGGTTTCGCAGATCATCACCCGTCATCATGGCGTGATTACGCAGTTTCAGGGTGATGCCGTTCTGGCGACATTCAATGTCCCGGTCGAGGATGACGACCATGCCGGATGTGCCATCCGGGCCGCACGCGAGATCAATGATCTTGTTCATCAGCGCGATTTTGCCGGTATTCACATTCAAACCCGGATTGGTATCTGTACTGGAACGGTGATTGCTGGAAGTGTCGGTGGTGGTGGGCGGCAAAGCTACACCGTGCATGGTGATACGGTGAACCTTGCCGCAAGGCTCGAAGTCATGAACAAGGAACTCGGGACCGATGTTCTGATTTCGGGGACAACGACGAAGTATCTTGCTGCGGATGATTTCCGCAAAATCGGGCAAATGGACGTGCGCGGGCTTTCCGAACCGATTGATCTATTCACCTTTGCAGCCGCTGGCGAATTGAATGTCCCGACCGGCAATGTGCCCGCGACAGCGAGCTGATCATCGTTAAAGATTTCACTCATGAAAAAGGAACGGCATCCATCGGATACCGTTCCTTGCGGGTTCTGCATCGGAGTTAACCGGTGCAGTGGGGCTCTGAAATCAGAATATCTATTGCAGCGGCTGGCGATACATAACCATTCCGGCGTGATACAGAACGCCATCTTCGAAATAGCCATCTGCGGTGAAGCCGGTATCATCCCAGTAATCGATGTGATTGCCTGAAATTTCGTAACGTCCCTGATAGGCGGACTGACGATTGCCGCGCGCCTCGTCATAACGCCCATTGGCCAGCAATTCCTGACGGATGTTACCGTCTGCCGTGACCCACATGCCGACATAGGGATGCGGATCGTTCGACGCGGTTCCGGACATGACGGTATCCTCCTGTGCGGTGGCTGTGCTGGAAAACAGCATCAGAAGACTGGTGATAGAAGACGCAAACATATGACGTGCCATGCGGGCCTCCTTGGGCGGTACGGATCAATATGCCGATGCCGTCGGGCGTACGATGATCTCGTTGATATCGACGCTGTCGGGCTGGGCGATTGCATAAAGGACAGACCATGCAATCGAAATCGGACTAAGGGCGGTTTTGCGCAATTCGCCGAGGAAACCCTTGGCGCTATCATCGGTAATGTCGTTGCCAAGTTCGGTTTCGGTAACACCCGGCGAAACCATGGTAACGCGGATATCCCGGCTTTCCTGACGCAGGCCGTCTGAAATGGCCCATACGGCGTATTTGGTGGCGCAATAAACTGCGGCGGTCGGAGATACCAGATGCGCCCCGATCGATGCAGTGTTGATGATATGACCACCGCCCTGTTCCTTGAACAATGGCAGGGTGGCGGCAATACCGTTCAGCACGCCACGGATATTGACGTCGATCATCTTGTTCCACTCGTCGATTTTCAGTTCGGCAAGTGGCGACAGAGGCATGACGCCGGCATTGTTAAACATCACATCAACGCGGCCATAGGTGTTTTTGGCGAAATAGACCAGTGCTTCGACATCGTCGGCATCGGTGACATCAACCGCGCGGCATGTGGCGGTGCCGCCTTCGGCTTCGATCTCGGCGACGATGGAATGGAGTTTGGCCGTGCGGCGGGCGGCCAGAACGACCTTTGCACCATTTTCAGCCAGAAGTTTTGCCGTGGCTTCGCCAATCCCGCTGCTGGCACCGGTGATAACGACGACCTTGTTTTCAACATTGCTGGACATAAGCGACATGACATCCTCCGTGTTTGGTTGATGGCGCTCAATGTGATTGCAAACAGCAATTTGATGAATACACAGAACTCTTGATCAATTGCCTGATCCTCCGAACGGTACGAAAACCGCTTTTCAGTACAGTCCGGATCGGTATAGTTCATATTAGAGAAACAAAGGAGTTTGGTGATGTCTGTATTCGAAGAGATGTCTGAACTGATTGACAAATACTGCGAAGGAGAAGGCGTTGCCCAGACGCCGGTGAGTGCGATGCATCTGTATCGTGCGACCGGGCCATCGATGAAAGTCCCGACAATCTATAAGCCATGCCTTTGTATTATCGCGTCAGGTGCCAAAGAGGTGTCATTGGGCGATGACCTGTTCCGGTATTCACCCGGTCAGTATCTGGTGGCGTCGGTTGACCTGCCCATTGTCGGATGTGTGACAAATGCCAGTGCAGCCCTTCCGTATCGCAGTTTGTCGATTGAACTTGACGGCCAGATGCTAAGTGACCTTGTAACCCAGATCGATCTTCAGGTCGGATCCGCATCCGAAAGCGATTGCGGGCTTCATGTCGATGATGCCAGCGATACCTTGCTGGATGCCGTGATGCGCCTGTTGAGCCTGTGCGATCAGAAAGACGATATTTCGGTGATGGCGCCGATGCTTCTGCGCGAAGTGCATTATCGCCTGCTGCGTGGCCTTCAGGGGGCCCGGATTGCACAAATCGGAATGGGCGGCAGCAACATGCAGCGCATTTCCAAGATCATTCGTCTGATGAAGGACGACTTTGCAGCACCACTGCGGGTCGATGATCTTGCGGCACAGGCAAATATGAGCCCGTCTTCCTTCCATCATCATTTCAAGCAGGTAACATCCATGAGCCCGCTTCAGTATCAGAAACGCCTTCGCCTGACGATGGCGCGCCAGATGATGCTGACGGAAATGAAGGATGCGGCGACCGCGGCCTATGAAGTCGGATATGAAAGCGCATCACAGTTCAGTCGCGAATATGCCCGCATGTTTGGCGCACCGCCCATGCGTGATGTATCGGCCATCCTTGGACGACTGGGCGGGGATGGTACGGCGGCAGCGAACGCCTATTAGGAAACCAGGTCCTGACCCTTGATGATTGCGACCGGTTTGCAATTCTCTTGACGGGTCTGTGTGACTATGTGACATCACTTGATGTCAGTATCCGATAAGGATAAAGGGAATTCGAAGCCGTCCTCTTGGACGGTTAACCGAAGCTGCCCCCGCAACTGTAGGCGGTGAGTGTTTTCCTTCTGAAAGCCACTGGGATGTTTCCTGGGAAGGCCGGAAAACACAACGACTCGCGAGCCAGGAGACCTGCTGACATGACGACGACGGACCGGGCGGGGTGCCCCGGAGGATGTCGGTATATGTCACCGTCTCGCGCAGGTTGCAATATGTTTTGCCTGCCTTCGAACCCTGACATTTCCCGCCATTTTTCAGCACTTTAGCCAGTCCCTTGACCATAGTAACTTTGATGTTATGTTATAACATAACATTTTTGGTTTGGTATGCTGGGGCGGGGATGAAATCCCGGATCGGCATATCCATGAAAGGACGCAAAGTGATCGAACTTAACAAACGGGTTCTTGCAGTCGGGGTGTTTGCTGCAGGACTGGCTTCTTTCGCGCAATACGCATCCGCGACGGAATATCCGCTTACACTGGAAAATTGTGGCCGGACTCTGACCTTTGATCAGGCCCCGAACCGTGTCGTATCGCTGGGCCAAAGCAGCACCGAACTGCTTTATCTTCTGGGGCTGGCCGACAGGGTGGTTGGAACGGCAGTGTGGCTTGGATCGGTACAGGAACAGTTTCGCGACGTCAACGCCACCATTCCGCGTCTGGCAGATAACGATCCCAGCTTTGAAAGTGTGGTCGGCCAGAAACCCGATTTGATCGCAACCCAGTTCCAATGGCATATCGGCCCGAATGGCAAGGTCGGAACGATTGACCAGTTCGCCGAACTTTCAATCCCGGTCTATACCGCACCAGCCGATTGCATGGGCAAGGACAACACCACTGGCGGCGACGGAACCCGAATCGATGCCTTTTCGATGGATCAGATCTACCAGGGGATAGACGACCTTTCGAAAATCTTCGACGTCGAGGAACGTGGCGCCGAACTGATTGCCGATTTCAAAGCCCGCGAAAAAGCCGCACGTGAAAAAGTCGCCGCCGTCAACGGCAAGGGCATTTCGGCCCTGTTCTGGTTCTCCAGCGCTGAAATCGATGTTGATCCGTTTGTTGCCGGTCAGAAAGGTGCGCCAGCCTATGTCATGTCGATCCTTGGTGTCGACAATGTTATCGACAGTGACGATGAATGGCCCACAGTCGGGTGGGAAACCATCGCACGAACCAATCCCGATATCATTGCGATTGGCAAAATGGATCGCCGCCGTTTTCCGGCCGATGACTGGGAACTGAAAATGCAGTTCCTGAAATCCGATCCGGTAACCAGTCAGATGAGTGCCGTCAAAAGCGGAAATATCGTCGTCATGGATGCCCAGTCGATGAACCCGACCATGCGGACAATCGAGGGCATTGAAACACTGGCCAAGGCAATCGAGGCGTTCGAGGCTACTCAGTGATCGGGCCAGTGATCAAACCAGTGATCGGTAACGTCATTTCCAGCCCCGTTTTCATGAAACGCATCAGCGTGGCATTTGCCGCGCTGATGTTGCTGGCTGCGGTCCTGGCGGTTGCCGCATCGGTGGGCGAAACAGCGATCCCGGTGGGGACGGTGATCAATACGATTGCCAATCATTTATGGGATGCCGGTCATCCGGTGGATGCGATTGATGCCGGTATTGTCTGGAACTATCGGCTGAGCCGCGCCATCGTTGCCGCAAGTTGCGGGGCGGCCTTGGCCGTTTCCGGCGCGGTCCTGCAGGCGCTTTTGCGCAACAGCCTTGCCGATCCCTATCTGCTGGGCATTTCTGCCGGGGCATCGACCGGTGCGGTCAGTATCGTGATCCTTGGTCTTGGGGCAGGGATGCTTTCGCTGTCACTTGGTGCATTTATCGGCGCAGTGGCGGCATTCGCCTTTGTGACCCTTCTGGCGTTACAGGCCGGGCGCGGCACGGGGGCAATCATTCTGGCCGGGATTGCCGGGTCGCAGATGTTTAACGCCCTGACATCCTTCATTGTCACCAAGTCGGCCAGTGCCGAACAGGCGCGCGGCATCATGTTCTGGCTTCTGGGCAATCTTAGCGGCGTGCGCTGGCCCGATGTGTGGCTGGCCTTGCCTGTGGCTATTGTCGGGCTTGTCGTGTGTCTTTGGCATGCACGCGCACTTGATGCCTTTACGTTTGGCCGTGAATCTGCGGCATCGCTTGGTGTTCCGGTCAGACGCGTTTATGCCGTCCTGATTGCTGCGGCGGCAATGATGACCGCGGTGATGGTCAGCATCGTGGGCTCGATCGGCTTTGTTGGACTGGTGATCCCGCATGCCGCGCGCTTTTTTGTCGGCACGCGCCATGGGCTGGTATTGCCGTTATCTGCATTGATTGGCGCACTGTTTCTGGTCTGTGCCGATGTCATCTCACGCGTGATCGTTCCGGGGCAGGTTTTGCCAATCGGGGTGATTACTGCCCTTGTCGGGGCGCCGGCCTTTGCCCTGATCCTGTGCCACGGAAGGATTTTGCGATGACCCTGGAACTGCGCGATATCGTCTGGTCTGCCGGTTTTCGCAAGATCATTAAAAATGTCTCGATCCGGGTTGAACCGGGCGAGTTCCTTGGCCTGATCGGGCCGAATGGGTCGGGCAAAACAAGTTTGATGTCGGTTTTGGCCGGTATTCGTCCACCTGATCAGGGGCGTGCGATGCTGGCAGGGCAGGACATGAAAAAGCATGGCCGTCGCAAACTGGCCCGGCAGATCGGCTTTGTCGAACAGCAGGCCGATACAACGGACCGCCTGACCGCGCGCGAGGCGGTTGCACTGGGGCGAACGCCATATCTCAGCATGTTGTCACCCTGGTCTGAGCGGGATGATGCGATTGTTAACCGCGCCCTTGGTGATGTCGACATGACCCATCTGGCCGACCGGTTCTGGCATACACTCTCGGGCGGCGAGAAGCAGCGGGTTCATATTGCGCGCGCGCTGGCACAGGAACCGAAATTCCTGTTACTGGACGAGCCGACAAACCATCTGGATATCCGCCATCAGCTTGGATTACTGGAACTGGTGCGCGAATTGCCGGTTACCGTGGTCGCAGCCCTGCACGATCTGAACCATGCCGCGATGTATTGCGACCGGATTGCCATGATGCGTGATGGGGAACTGGTGGGGATTGGCAGCCCTGCCGACATTCTGACATCGGAAAATCTGCGCGATGTGTTCGGTGTCGAGGCAACCATCGAACATGGCCCGAATGGTGAATGTGCGGTGCGCTATCACGCAGGCATGAAAAAAGACCGGGCTGCATGACCCGGTCTTTTTTAATTCAAAGGCTTACTTCTGTTCGCGGGCAATCGCGCGCCAGCCGATATCACGGCGGCAGAAACCGCCCGGCCAGTTAATGGCGTCAACGGCTTCGTAGGCGCGTTTCTGGGCTTCGGTCACCGACGTACCACGTGCGGTAACGCCAAGAACGCGACCACCCGTCGCGGTCAGTTTGTCACCATCCATTTTCGTGCCCGCATGCAGGACCTTGACCTTGTCCATCGCATCCGCATCGGCGACGTTTCTGATCTCTGTACCTTTGTCGTAGCTGCCCGGATAACCCTTGGCGGCCATGACAACGACCATAGCGGTTTCATCATGCCATTCGGGTTTGACGGTATCGAGTTTGCCGGTGGCCGCCCCATCAAGGATATCCAGCACATCCGATTTCAGGCGCGTCATCAGAACCTGGCATTCCGGGTCGCCAAAACGGATGTTGTATTCGATCAGTTTCGGATTGCCCGCATCGTCAATCATCAGACCGGCAAACAGGACACCTTTGAACGGATGGCCTTCGGCGGCCATGCCCTTGACGGTCGGAACAATGATCTGTTCCATGACCTTGTCTTCAACCGATTTGGTAAAGACCGGGGCGGGGGAATAGGCACCCATACCGCCGGTATTCGGGCCGGTATCGCCTTCGCCGACGGCCTTGTGATCCTGTGCGGCAATCAGGGGAATGACGTTTTCGCCATCGCAGACGGCAAAGAAGGATGCTTCTTCGCCAGTCATGAATTCCTCGATCACCAGCTCCGCACCGGCATCGCCGAACTTGCCACCAACCATGCATTCGTCAATCGCGGCAAGGGCTTCGTCAACTGTCTGGCAAATCGTCACACCCTTGCCCGCGGCAAGGCCATCGGTTTTGACAACGATCGGTGCACCGTGCTTTTCAACAAAGGCACGGGCATCGTCAGGCGTGGTGAAACGGCCATAGGCCGCAGATGGCACGCCAAACTTTGCGACCATGTCCTTCATGAAACCTTTGGAGCCTTCAAGCTGTGCGGCAGCCTTGGAACAGCCAAACGATTTGATGCCAACCGCATCCAGCGCATCAACAAGGCCCGCGACCAGCGGGGCTTCGGGGCCGACAACCACCAGATCGACCGCATTGTCGGTGGCAAATTTTACAAGGCCGTCAATATCGCTATCGGAAATGGGAACACATTGCGCGGAATCGGCAATCCCGGCATTGCCCGGCGCACACCAAAGCTTGGTCAGCCGCGGGCTTTTGGCAATTGCCCTGCACAATGCATGTTCACGTCCGCCACCGCCAACGACCAGAACCTTCATGATTTTAACCTCGATTACGTGTCCGACTGCTTGATGGTCCAGACGGGATGAACTAGGCTTGCACCCCATCCCGCTTGAAAATTTATGCGGGCTTTTAGCATAAAGTGCCCTTGATGACGCAAGATTTGTTCGACCCGTTCGCTCCCATGCCCGAAGAACCCGCGAAACCGGGAAATCTGCCGGAATTTTCGGTCTCAGATCTTTCCAACGCGCTTAAACGCACGGTCGAGGATGCGTTTTCGTTCGTGCGTGTGCGCGGCGAGATTTCCGGCTTCAAGCGCGCAAGCAGCGGTCACATGTATTTGGCGCTTAAAGACGATCAGGCCGTGCTGGATGGCGTGTGCTGGCGCGGGCAGGCGTCCAAGCTTGGCATCGCACCCGAAGACGGTATGGAAGTCATTGTGACCGGGCGACTGACGACATTCCCGGGCCGATCGAAATACCAGATTGTCATCGAAACGATGGAGGTCGCCGGCGAAGGCGCGCTTCTGAAACTTCTGGAAGAACGCAAAAAGAAACTTGCCGCCGAAGGACTGTTTGATGCGGATCGCAAAAAGCCGATCCCGTTCCTGCCTGATGTCATCGGGATTGTAACATCCCCAACCGGGGCGGTTATCCGCGATATCATGCATCGGCTTCGCGAACGTTTCCCGCGCCGGGTTTTGTTATGGCCCGTGGTGGTGCAGGGAACCGGTGCCGCCGAACAGGTCGCGCAGGCGGTGCGCGGTTTCAACGATCTTTTGCCTTATGGCAATATTCCGCGCCCGGATGTCCTGATCGTCGCGCGCGGTGGCGGGGCACTTGAAGACCTTTGGGCGTTTAACGAGGAAATCATTGCCCGTGCGGTGGCGGAATCCGACATTCCGGTGATCTCGGCGGTCGGCCATGAAACCGATACCACCCTGATTGATTTTGTGTCCGACCTGCGCGCGCCCACCCCGACGGGGGCCGCGGAAAAGGCCGTTCCCGTGCGACTTGATCTGATTGGTCAGGTCGAGGAAGACGGCCTTCGTCTGACCCAAGCCGTCCGTCGGCTTGGCGTGGAAAAACGCACCGCCCTTGAAAGCCTTGCGCGTGGCCTTGGCGATCCGCGCCGGATGCTTGAAGAACGCAGCCAGACCCTTGATAACTGGGCCGATCGGCTACCACGTGCGGCAGGCAGTGTTTTACAGCAGGCGCGTGCGCGTCTGAACGAAGCCGGGGCAAGGCTGGTTAGCCCGCGTGAACAGCTTTCGGAAAAACGCGGGCGGTTGGAAAATGCTGGTCTGCGGCTGGATGGTGCGATCAAATCCGCCATCCAGATGCAAAGGGCCCGCCTTGATCAGGCCGCAGCCGGACTTCGCCCGGCAAATGCCAAACGTGATATCGCACGTGATCACAAACAGATCGGCGATCTGGCCGGTCGGATGCAGGCGGCGGTTAAAAATATCCTGCACCGCGAAGCCGAAGGTCTGGCACGTTATGACCGTCTTCTGGAAAGTTATTCCTATCGCAATGTTCTGAAACGCGGTTTTGCCGTGGTGCGCGGTGCGGACGAAAGTTTGATCGGCAGGGCGTCGGATCTGATTGCCGGGCAGGGTTACATTCTGGAAATGCAGGATGGGCGTGCCGATGTAACAGCAGGGACGTATTCCTCTGGAGAGCCCGAGGCGGCACCGGTTGCCACAGCCGCGCCGAAATCCGCATCCAAACCGAAACCGGCCCGGAAAAAAGACCCGGCCCCCAAAGATGATGACAGGCAAGGGAGCCTTTTGTGATGCGTTTCGGAATGACCACGTTTCTGGCAACAACCGGTTTGATCGTATCGTGTTTCGGTGCTATCGCGGCCGAGCCAACCTATGAGGGCCAGTTTGTTCAGGGCGGCATCGTGTTCGGGCAGACCGAGCCCGGCGGCAGCATCCTTCTGGATGGCAAGGCGATTGATACGATCGGGCCGGATGGGGCCTTTATCCTTGGCTTTCCACGCGATTACGAAGGCCCCGCCAAGCTGACCCTGCGCAAGGCTGATGGGGCAGTCGAAGAATACGCCTATGATATCGGGGATCGCGAATTTGATATCCAGCGGATTGATGGCCTGCCGCCCAAGATGGTGACACCGGACCCGAACGTTATGGAACGGATCAAGGATGATTCACGTCAGGCCCGCGAAGCACGTTTCGAACGATTTACCCAGGAATTTTACAAGAACGGCTTTATCTGGCCGGTTCTCGGCCCGATCAGCGGCGTTTATGGATCACAACGCATCTTGAATGGCGAACCGCGTGCCCCGCATTGGGGGATAGATATTGCCGTTCCGACCGGAACACAGGTTGTCGCACCGGCTGACGGGATTGTGACGCTGGCGCATCCGGATATGTATTTTTCCGGGGCGACCCTGTTTATTGATCACGGGCTTGGCATGGTTTCGGCGTTTTTGCATCTGTCGGAAATCGATGTGAAAGTTGGTGATGTGGTTCGTCAGGGTGATCCTATCGCCAAGGTCGGGGCAAGCGGCCGGGCAACCGGGCCGCATCTGGACTGGCGGATCAATGTCGGGGATGCGCGCGTTGACGCGGCCCTTCTTGTGCCGCCGATGGAAGACGCACAAAAAGCCGCCAAGGCAAAGGCCAGCAATTGACGATGGATAAACAATAGGGAACGTCTGCCATGAAAAAGCACGGAGCCGTCGCCGCAGGACATGATGTCACAGCACGCGCGGCTGCCGATGTGCTTGAGGCAGGCGGCAATGCCTTTGACGCGGTGACCGCCGCGATGTGGACGGCGTGTGTCGCGGAACCGGTTCTGGCGTCGCTGGGCGGTGGCGGGTTTGTCATGACCCGTCCGGCGGGAAAACCGCCAAGGCTTTATGATTTCTTTGTCGAAACCCCGCTTGCCAAACGCCCGCGCGAAGAGCTTGAATTTGAAAGCCGGTTTGCGACATTTGCCGGTGGCGTTACCCAGGAATTTCACGGTGGATACGGATCGGTTGCAACGCCGGGCGTGGTTGCCGGCATTTTCAAGCTGCATGACGATCTTGGATCATTGCCGATGGCGATGCTGGCCGAACCGGCAATTACGTCGGCTCGCGACGGGATCAGGCTGGATGCGTTTCAGCGATACGTCATGGGGATCGTAACCCCGCTTCTGGCCTTTTCCAAAGACAGCCGGGCGGTTTTCGGTGCGCCGGAACATCAGGATGAAGACCGATTTGAATTGCCGGACGAGGGTTCCATTCTTCGTCAGACAGATATGGCCGACAGCATCGAATATTTGTTGCGAACCGGGGCTGATGGTTTTTATCACGGCGATCTTGGTCATGCGCTGGTGACCGAATGCCGGGAATATGGTGGCTATCTTACGGGCGCTGATTTGGCGGCATACCGGGTTCTGGTCCGTGATCCGCTATTGATTGCCGGACGCAACGGACGGTTTGTTTTAAACCCGCCGCCTGCATCGGGCGGGGTTCTGGTCGGGTTCGGGCTTAAGCTTGCGCGCGAAATAGAACTCGGGGCATTTGGCTCTGCCCGCCATCTTGAAGCAATTTCGCGCATTCTTCATGCCACGGGGCTGGCACGTAGCGAATATGGCGCAAGCCCCGCAATCCTTGCCGACGAATTCTGCGAATCCTACCGGTCGATGATCGGCGAACGCCCGCTTAGCCAGAATGGCACGACCCATATTTCTGTGGTTGATGGCGATGGCAATCTTGCCGCCGCGACAATTTCGAACGGGTCGTGCTCCGGGCGGATGGTGCCGGGCACCGGGATCATGCTCAATAATATGCTGGGCGAAGCTGATCTGTCGCCTGACGGGTTCCATCACTGGCCGTGCGGTGTGCGCATGACATCTATGATGACCCCGGCCCTGTATCTGGCGGCGAATGGTGATGCGATTGCACTGGGCTCTGGCGGGTCAAACCGCATTCGTTCAACCATGTTGCAGGTGATGCTGAATATCGATGCCTTTGACATGACCCTGCATGGGGCTGTGGCGGCACCGCGACTTCATGTCGAAGACAGTCTTTTGTCGGTCGAACCGGGATTTGACGGTTCGCTTCTGGATGGACTTAGCCTGGAAGACCAGCAGCGCTGGGATGCGGAGGATATGTTCTTTGGCGGTGTTCACGCCGCCAAGGTCAGTCACGACGGGAAAAAATTCAATGCGGTGGGTGATGCTAGACGCAATGGCCACCAAGTGGTGATTGCTGATCTGTAATCTGGCTTGAACCAGCTTAACGCGGAATTTCGTCTGCGGGGCGGACGTCAAGCAACGGAGCCGCATCTATATTTTCCGCATTCATCATGGTGGCAACCCGCTGCATGGATGACAGAAGCTGCGTCTTTTCCCAATCTGGCAGGGCATCGAACTGCGATATGAATTCTTCGTGCAGCATGGTGGGGGCTGCTTTCAGAACATTCTGACCTGCCTCTGTCAGAACCGTATTGACCACACGCTTGTCCGTGGTGCTGCGGCGGCGTTCTGCCAGCCCGCGCTGTTCAAGGCGGTTCAGGATTGTGGTAACCGTTGCCTGGCTAAGTGACACATGATTGGAAATGCGACGCACCGTGACGTTCTGCAATTCGTCAATCGCGCGCAGGACCATCACCTGCGGGATGGTCAGGCCACAGGCTTTCATCATTCGTTTGGAATGAAGGTCGGTTGCGCGGATGATCTGGCGCAATGCGACCAGAATGTCCTGCCAGTAGGCCTGTGTCATTATGGTTTCCTCGGGCGATAGCTCTTACGCCACTCGGTAAAGGGGATTGACCGCATTATCAATGCAATTTGTCCTGCGACAAATGATGATCGCTGTTAATTTCCCCGAATGCGTCGTGTGGCAAAAAAAATCATCGCGAAAATGGCAATCAGGACAAGTGTCACACCTGCAATCAACATGGCCTGATTGAGGCGCAGATCATATTCCTGTTTGCGTTCGACATAGGCGATAACCTGTCGGCGAAGCTGATCCATTTCCGGTGTGATATCGAAACTCGTTCGATACATCTTGGCCCCGGCACGTGACAGAAGATCGTTGGTTTTGTTCATGCGTTCGATGAACATCGCAAAGCGTTCTTCGGTCGCAGCAAGCTCGTCAAGCGGGCCGTCTTTCACGTCGCCATCTTTGGTGCGCGCGATTGACAGTCTGGTTTGGGTCAGATCATCACCGTCTTCGGCGATGCAATCAGACAGCGGCTTTTTCTCGGCACTCTTGCCGCACTCGATCTGGCGATCACCGAACTTTTCAACGGCTTCTCGCAGATGTGCCTGCAATTGCTGATCAAGTTCGGCAATCCGTATCCGCACATTCTTTGAACTGCTTTCTATCTTGCCAACATCACCTTCCAGCGCGAATGACGGCCAGACGGCAAACATTGAACCAACAAAAATCAGAAAAAGCGGGACGACGAAACGCAGCAAAAGGGAACTTCCCCCGGACAAGGTGGAGAGGTATCCACCAGTCTGCTGCAAGGGTGTTCCCATTCGGTTAATGCCGGGTGCGATTAACGATGATCAGTTTGGCCAGCGTTTGTGAAGCCACAACCATTGTGCGGGCCGTTCGCGGATCCAGTTTTCCATGATCGCGTTAACATCGGTCATGATGCGCAACGTATCTGCCTTTGGATCATCGGTTTTGCTGATCTGTATGTCCGGATAAAACGTCATCCGGAAATAGGCACCTTTAAGCCGTTCCACCCTGATCGGAATGACAGGGCATTCATAACGAAGTGCGAACTGTGCCAGGGCTGGTGCGGTCATTGCATCGCGGCCAAAGAAGGGTACGGCAATCCCGTTATTGAGCTTTTGATCAACCAGCATCGCCGCATGGCCACCCCGTTTCAGGAAGGATGCAAATTTTCGGGCACCCTTCGATCCCTTTGGCACCAGTTCACCGCGAAATCCCCTGCGGACACTTTTGAAAAGTTTGTCGACCCAAGGGTTATCCGGTGCGCGGTAAATGGTCATCATATCCATATCAAGCGCATCGCCGATTTTGGTCGAAACTTCCCAGTTTCCGATATGGCCGGTAAAGAACAGGCCCGGTTTGTTATCGGACTTGGTCACCAGACCGTTTTCAAGGCCCACAATTTCAAGGCGGGAGCTGCCGCAGACGAGATTTGGAAGATGGGGGATTTCCGCGACACTGCGACCGAGATTTTCCCACATATCGGTTATGATGGTTTCGATTTCTGCTGCCGATTTCTCCGGAAAGGCCTTAACCAGATTGTTTCGGGCTTTCTTGCTTTGACCAAGCTTCGGGCCAATCGTGCGTAAAAGGCTGCCACCGATCTTTGATGCAAGATCAATCGGCATGATCCGGAAAAAGCCAAACAGAAAATAGGCTCCCAATCCCTGCAAGGGATGTGAAACATATTTCTGTCGTGCTTGGTAAAAGGCACTGCGTTCAGGCATCGGACAACACCGCCGTAATTATTTTCTCCAGCTGGTCCGGGGCTTCGAATTCCAGCACAATATCAAGGGTGCTTATGCCGTTCCGCTGCCCGGCAGGCAAGCGCATCAGGTCTTTTTCTGTCGTGACCAAATCCGCATTCAACGCCTTGGCTTTTTGATGCAGCTCCGCCAATTCGGACGCACGGAACGGATGATGATCCGCAAAGTCGACGGTCGCAACAATATCAGCACCGACTGCGCGCAGACTATCATGGAATTTGGCCGGGCGGCCAATCCCCGCAAAGGCGAGAACCCTGCGACCGGCAAATTCGGCGCCATTGCAGGGAACAATGCGGGCGCGCAAAACCGGAACCGACGCGGGCAGGTTTTTCAGGAACGGCGGATTGCCATCACCGATCAGAATGATCGCACGAACTTTGGCCAATCCCTGTTCAAGGGTTTCGCGCATCGGACCTGCGGGAATGACGCGACCGTTTCCAATCCCGAAAACGCTGTCGACAACCGCAAAGCTGCAATCCTTGATCAACGATGGATTTTGCAGTCCGTCATCCAGAATGATGGCCTCGGCACCCGCATTTCTGGCCGTTTCGGCGCCCATGCCCCGGTCCCGTGAAATCCATGCCGGCGCCGTTCGCGCCAGAAGCAGCGGCTCGTCCCCGACATCGGCTGCGGTGTCCTTCATCGGATCAACACGGTGCGGGCCGGTTTCCCGGCCGCCATATCCACGGCTCAGGAAATGGGCCTGAATGCCCATTTTGTGCAACGTGTGATACAGCGCGATTGCGGTCGGTGTTTTACCCGCACCGCCGATGGTAAAGTTGCCAACGCAGAAAACCTTGCATCCCGGATGGCGCATGGTTGTTGTCATCGCCCGAATGCCTGCACCTGCGCGCCACAGCAGGGAAAAAGGCGACAGTGCCTTGGCCATGCAGCCGTCTGCCAGCCAGAAATCAGGCGCGCGCATTGGCAACCTCCCCGGTTAAAAGCGGGGTGATCGCATCAATGGTTCGTTCGAGAACCTCGGCCTTTGAATTGGCATATGCCAATGCGGCATTTGCCAGTGCGCTCGCCTTTTCCGGTTGGGTCAGAAGAATATCAATCTGCCTTGTCAGGTCGTCACGGTCAGCAACCGGTCGGCAGGCGTGTGCTGCAAGAAGTTCCTGACTGATCTCGCTAAAATTGCTCATATCGGGGCCATGCAGAATGGCGCATCCAAGCCGTGCCGGTTCAAGCGGGTTTTGCCCGCCGGACGCACAAAGGGATTTTCCGATCAGGCACACCGGTGCAATCCGGTAATAAAGCCCCATTTCCCCCATCGTATCGCCAAGATAGATGTCAATGTCTGCGGTGATTTTGTGCCCCAGGCTTCGGCGGGCAACGCGCAATCCCTGGGCAATCAGATCCGCCTCGATTTCATCAGCACGATCCGGATGGCGGGGAACAATAACTGTCAAAAGGCCGTCATGCTTTGGCGAAAGTGCTTGATGAACCTGTGCGCACGCCAGTTCCTCGCCCTCAAACGTACTTGCCGCAAGCCATACCGGGCGGGTGCCGATCTGCGATTGCAGTTCGGTTAGGGCGTCGGCTTCGACCGGCAGCGGGGGGGCTGCAAATTTCAGGTTCCCGACGGCGCGCACATCCTTCCCGCCAAGGGAAACGAACCGTTCGGTTTCCTTGCTTCCTTGCGTCAGGATCAGGTCAAATGCGGAAATGACCGGCGTGATAAAGGATGGAAATCGTGAATAGCTTTTAAAGCTTCTGGCCGAAATGCGGCCATTAAGCAGTGCCAGTCTTGTCCCTGCCTTTTTGGCCTTGGTCAGAATGTTGGGCCAGAAATCACTTTCAAGCCAAAGAGCCGCATCCGGTTTCCAGTGATGCAGAAAACGCGCAACGCAAACCTGCCGATCAATGGGAATGAACTGATGGATCACCCCTTTGGGAAGGCGTTGATACATCATTGCCGCCGACGTAACGGTGCCGGTGGTGACAAGGATCGAGGTTTCCGGAAAACGCGCACGAATGGCATCAATCACCGGCAGGGACGACAGGGATTCGCCAACACTGGCACCATGTATCCAGACGAGCTTCCCCTTCGGGCGTAATGCACTGGCATGACCGAACCGTTCACCGATCCGTCCTGCATCTTCCTTGCCGCGTTTTTTGCGCCGTTGCAGATAAATGCCAAGTACCGGACCCAAAAGCCGTGTCGCCACGCGATAGGCGTAAAACAGGCTCATTTGGCAGCGTCCTGTTCTGCCGCTGCCATTGCGGACCGTTTCTGTTTGGGAAGTTCATCCGGTCCGGCGGGCTCAATCACGTCAAGGCCAAGTTTGGCATCGCTTTCCTGTGTCAGCTTGGTCAAGGCTGCTTCAAGCTCCAGCCGCTTCTGTTCCAGCCCGGCATCATCAAGCTCGCGGGGGATATAGATCGGATCGCCCCAGCTGAAGACACCCTTGGAAAACGGAAGCGGCAGCACGAACCGATCCCAACTGCCAAAGACGCGCCGATTTGATGCCGAATAGGTCAGCGGGAAAATCGGAACGCCTGCAAGCTTTGCCGCCTGCACAATACCATCCGAAATCCGCATACGCGGTCCTCGTGGTCCATCCGGGGTCATGCCGACGACTTCACCGGATTTCAGCGCCTTCAGAATGCGCCGCAACGCTGCCGCACCGCCTTTGCCCTGCCCGGTTGACCCTGCAATCGTGGCAATCCCGAAATGACCGATGGTGCGGGAAATGATTTCACCATCGCGATGCGATGAAATCAGCATGTTAAACGGGCGGTCACCGGCAACCGAACGCCATGTGTAGGGCATCATCAGCAAACGCTGATGCCAGAAAGCCACGATAAACGGTTTGCCCTCCGTCAGGAAATGGGCGGGATGATCCCCGCCTTCAGTATGCCAGCGACCGGTGAGCCGGACGAACCGGATATAGGCTGCCGCAAGCCAGCACAAAGTGCTACGCGCCTGATCGCTTTTTATGATCCGCTTATGCAACTGCACGCCAGTTTATCCCGAATGTTTTAGGCCTGATTTTCGGTTTCTTCCGAGAATTGCAGATTATAGAGATTGGCGTAAGCCCCTCCCAGTGCAAGCAATTCTTCATGGCGTCCCTGTTCCGTGACGCGTCCGTTCTGAATAACGCAAATCTTGTCAGCATCAATAATTGTCGACAGGCGATGCGCAATAACTAGCGTTGTGCGACCCTTCATAAGTTCGGTCAGGGCACCCTGAATATGGCGTTCTGATTCCGTATCAAGAGCCGACGTCGCCTCGTCCAGAAGCAGGATCGGGGCATTTTTCAACATTGCCCGCGCAATCGCAATACGCTGGCGCTGCCCGCCCGAAAGCTTCACACCATGTTCTCCGACAATGGTGTCATAACCGTTTTCAAGCTGCAGGATGAAATCATGCGCTGCCGCGTGGCGGGCGGCTTCTTCGATTTCGGCGTCGGTCGCACCAAACCGGCCATAGGCAATGTTGGACCGCACCGTATCATCAAACAGCGTGATTTCCTGACTGACCAGTGCGGTTGCCGAACGCAGGCTTTCCAGTGTCACATCGCGGATATCCTGACCGTCAATGGTGATCGCACCTGCATTGATGTCGTAAAATCGCGGGATCAGGTTCAGGATCGTCGATTTACCGGCACCCGAGGGCCCGACAAGCGCGATCGTCTGACCGGCTTCGATATCAAGGCTGATATCGTGCAATGCGGTCGTTTCATCATTATAGGAAAACGCGACATCCTTGAACTGGATGGCGCCGCCCTTGACCTCAAGCGTTTTGGCATCATCGGCATCGCGAATTTCCGGTTCGATATCAAGAACCGTAAACACGCGCTGGGATGCCGCAAGACCGGCCTGCAGGTTGATATTGATATTGGCAAGGCGCTTGACCGGTTCATATGCCAGCAACAGGGCGGTGATGAACGAAAAGAAACTGCCCGGGTCGCTTGCCCCGTCAATGACGCGGCTACCGCCATAGATGATGATGGTCGTGATCGCGACCCCGCCGAGTGTTTCCATGATGGGGGACGAACGTGCGCTGACTTTCTGCGCCTTGAAGCTCAGGTCGAAAACCGTTTCGACAAGCTTTTCCATCCGTGAACATTCATACGGTTCCATGCCATAGGCTTTGACATGACGGACACCCTGAAACGTCTGTTCCAGAAGGGTCGCAAATTCACCGATCTGCTGTTGCGTATTGGCCGAAACCTTGCGCATCCGCCGACCCAGACGGGCAATTGGCAGGGTGGCGGCGGGAAAAACAGTAAAGGCAATGATGGCAAGCTGCCAATCCTGATAGAACATGACGCCAATCAGAACGATGGCAGTCAAAAAGTCCTTGCCAAAACCGGTCAGCGATACGGAAACGGCTGCCCGCATTGCGGTGATATCACTGGTAAAGCGCGTGATCAGTTTGCCGGTGTTGGTACTGTGGAAAAATCCGATATCAAGGCGGATGACATGCTCGTAAAGCTTGTTCTGAATGTCGGCAAGAATACGACCGCCGACATAGCTCATCAGAACCGATTGCCCGTAATTGGCAAAGCCTTTCAGCGCGAAGGCTGCAAGGACGGCAACCCCGACAGGAACCAGCATCGCCGGGTTCTTTTTGACGAAGACCTCGTTAATCACCGGGTCCATCAGATAGGCATAGCCGCCGGTTGCCGCCGCCATAAGCGCCATGCATACCAAAGCCAGAACAATCTTGCCGAAATAGGGGGCAACCGCATCCTTAACGATGCGTTTGATCATTGGCAATGTGTTCCAATGTTCTATCGTGCGATCTAGCGAATGCTTTGGCAATGAATTCTTCCCGGTCGTGCGACGCCATTTCCGATTGTGTCAGCCTGACACTATCTATATGGAGTAAGCATCATGAATGTCTTAATCTTTCCGGGCTGTTGCTAGCATGCCCGGGCAGGTGCGGCAAGCCGCAGCAACGTAACTTAACTGATACTGACAGGGCCTGCAGGAATGCAGGCCACGAAAAACGACATATAAGATAAAAAAATGACAGAGCAACTCCACGATATCGTGGAACAGACGATTGCCCAAGGTGTTGGCGCACGGGTTTTTCCATTGCGGTGGAAAGGACGGCGTATCTGGATCAAACAGGCTGTCCGGCCAAAGCAAAAGGGCTGGCACCGCCTGCAGCGTTTTGTCGCAACCCTGACGCGGATACCGATGTTGCGCCCGACGGTGTCGCCAGGCGGCAAGGCCGGTCTGGCAAGCGAGGCTGAAGTCCTTCATGCCCTGAACCGTGCAGATGTTCTGGTGCCTGATCTTCTCGAAGTCGCCGATAACTGGATCGCTATTGGCGATAACGGGGCGATCTTGCAAACCGTAATCAGCGATGCGGTCAAGGCTGGGGATGAAGCACGTGTTGCTGAACTGATTGCCATGGCCGGAACTGCATTGGCGGATTTGCATGCCAATGGTTTTGCGCATGGCGCCCCTCTTTTGCGCAACATGACCATTCGGGATGATGGCAGGATCGGCTTCATCGATTTCGAGGAAGACCCCAATAAACGCATGCCATTGCCCGACGCGCAGGCGCGCGATGTCCTTCTGTTTCTGTTTTCCATCCAGCGCGGCTTCAAACGTCGTCCTGATCTTTTGCGTGCCGGATGGCGGGCATATCTCGTGGTAACCGGCATGACCGCGCCGCAAATGAAACCGCTGTCTCATATCGTGCGGGTTATTCGACCGGTTTACATCGCACTGAAACCTTTCCGTCGCTGGCTCGGGACGGATGCGATCAATGCGATGCTGGCATATGGCATTCTGCGTCGAAGCCTGCGTGGCAAGGACGTCCCGCAGGACGTTTCCCTGGTCGCCAAATAAAACACCGGCGCAGATTACTGCGCCGGTTGTTCCACGGGCATGGCGATTGCCGGTTCCACCGATGCTTTCACCTCGGTGATGTCTTCAACAGTCAGACGTTTTGCCGCAGCCCCGTCAAACCCGCCCGAAAACGGTGCCAGATTGTGCAGGAACTGGTTGGCTGAATTGCGCCAGCTATATTGTTCCGCCAATGCACGGGCATCTTTACCGTCAAGCTCAAGGGCTGCCATGGAGGCTTCGCGAAGGTCGGCGTCAATCGCGCCTGCCTTGGTCCCGCGCACGATATCGGCTGGTCCCTGAACCGGGAATACCGCAACCGGGGTTCCCGATGCCAGGGCCTCAAGGATAACAAGGCCAAAGGTATCGGTTTTGCTCGGGAAGACAAAAACATCGGCTGATGCAAAGGCGATTGCCAGTTCCTCGCCGATTTTTTTGCCAAGAAACTGCGCATTCGGATATTTCGATTTCAGTTCCGTCAGTTGCGGACCGTCGCCGACAACGAATTTTGTCCCCGGCAGGTCAAGATCAAGGAAATGGCCGATATTCTTTTCAACCGCTACCCGACCGACAAACAGCCAGTGCGGTTTTGGGAAATCCCCGAAACTGGCATCCGGTCGCGGCTTGAACAGGTTAAGATCGACACCGCGTGACCAGATATTCAGCTTGTTAAAGCCGCGATCCGCCAGTTCTTCGCGAAGCGTTTCTGTGGCCACCATGACCGATTGTGATTTGTTATGGAACCGCCGCATCCCGCGATAGGAAATCGAAAGCGGCAGGCGCGTCCGCGCATGCAGATATTCCGGGAACCGGGTGTGATAGGCCGATGAAAACGGCAGCTCGCGTTTCAGGCAATAAGCGCGTGCCGCCTGACCCAGCGGGCCTTCGGTTGCGATATGGATGGCAACCGGCTGCAGGGCATCAATCATCCGGGCAAGTTTGCGTTTGGCAAACAGCGCCAGTCTGATTTCCGGATAGGTAGGGCAGGGGATCGTCCGGAATTGATCGGGCGAGATGATATGGACATCGTGTCCCATCTCGCCCAGTTCGTTGCGCACGGTTTCAAGGGTGCGCACTACTCCATTTACCTGGGGGTACCAGGCATCGGATACGATCAATATTCTCATGCGGTCTTTCCAATCGGCGTGCCGCTGTTCTTTTTTGAACTGCGGGACGCGGTGCGGGTACTTTCCCCGGCTATCCGGAACAGCGACATCAGCTTGCCAAGTCCAAGGGACGGCGCACTGGCAGCATCGCGGCCGGGTTGGGAATGTGTCATCGCCATCTGGCGCATATCCGCCCAGTAAAGCAGTTCAAGTTTTCCGGTCTTGTCTTCGACAAGCGCGGTGCAGCTTTCGACCCAGTCGCCGTCATTGCAATACAGCACATCGCCAATCATCCGCTTTTCGGCGTGATGGATATGGCCGCAAACCACGCCATCCACCTTGCGTTTGGCGGCTTCGTGCGCGACGGCATTTTCGAAATTGCAGACGAACTGGACCGCGTTCTTGACCCGGTTTTTAAGGTAGGCCGAGAGCGACCAGTATCCGTAACCCAATCGGCGGCGAATGCCGTTGTAATAACGGTTCAGGACAATCGCGAGGTTGTAGGCCGTATCCCCGAGATAGGCGAGCCACTTGGCATATTTGACGACACCATCAAACTCGTCGCCATGAATGATCAGAAGCTTTCTGCCATCCGCCGTCTCGTGAATGTCGTTCATCTTGACTTCGACATGCCCGAAGGTCATGTCGACAAACTCGCGGGCGAATTCATCATGGTTGCCGGGTACAAAGATGACCTTCGCACCATTTTTGGCCTTGTCCATGATTGTGGTGATCACGGCATGGTGGCTTTCGGGCCAGTACCAGCTTTTCTTGAGCCGCCAGCCGTCAATGATATCGCCAACCAGATAATAGGTATCTGCCGTTACTTCATTGAGGAAATCCAAAAGAAGATCTGCCTGACATCCACGTGTTCCGAGATGGACGTCTGAAATCCAGACCGTGCGGTAATGCGGTTGCAGCGTCATCGCTGTCATTGCCGCTCCTCCGTATCCTGCCATAAGGACGGCTGGAATCCGACGGTTTTACATGCCGGATACTGTCCCCAACCAGTAATTGTTTAAAACAAATGGCGCGAATATATAACCCGTTCATATAAATTTATCGGTTCTGTCAATATCCTGTTACATATTTCATTTTGTATAAAGGGAACGCGAAAGTAATGTTTCATTTTTATTTCGAAAGTTTTTCGCAATGACCCATGACGGGGTAACGGTCATCTTCAATCCGCGTGCAGGCGGAAACAAACAGCGTTTCCTTTCAAGCATTTTACAGAAGGCTGGCATAAAGGTTGAATTGTTACAGACAACCCATCCCGGCCATGCCCGTGAACTGGCGCGCAAGGTTCGTGCCCATCAACGGCTTTTTGTTGCCGGCGGCGATGGGTCGCTGAACGAGGCCCTGAACGGTTTGCTTGATGCGCAGATCGAAGGCCACGAAGTCCCGCCGCTTGGTATCATTCCGCTGGGAACGGCCAATGTTCTGGCGGTCGAGGTCGGGCTTGAAATCCGCGCACAGGCAATTGCCGATTACATCAATAACCCGGCCCAGGTCTGGGTGCGGCCCGGTCTGGTCAATGGTCGTGCGTTCTTTTTGATGGTCGGCATGGGCGCAGATGCCGATACCGTCGCAAATGTGTCGCTAAAACTTAAAAGACTGATCGGCAAGGGGGCATATGTTATCGAAGGGCTCCGCAATATCATCTTTCCGCATCACCGCGATTTCGAGGTTAATATCGGGCGCGAACAATATCGCGTCGCCGGTGTGGTTGCGACACATGCCAAGCATTACGGCGGGGCGTTCGTTATTTCACCTGATGCCAAACTGACCGATAACAGCCTTGATGTCGTGCTGATGCCCGGTAGCGGCTTTATGGCGCTGGCGCGATACGGGATTGCTTTGACCCTGAACCGGTTGCATGCGCAAACCGACGTGTCGGTCGTACAGACCGAACGACTGACCATCACCAGCCATTGCGGCCCGGCACCCTTGCAGATTGACGGCGAAAGTGCCGGCAAGCTGCCGTGTGAAATCAGCCTGTCACCCTATCCGGTGCGGGTGATGGTGCCACAGGCCTATGCCGACCAATGCAATGGCCGTCAAAACGAAAACAGGGATGCGCCAAACACACCCCTGTTGCAAATCGCCGCAGATTGATTTTCGGGTTTATTGCCCGGCAAGCGTCATGCCATCAATCCGGATTGTCGGGGCATTGGTGCCGTATTTGAAGGTCAGATCATTGGCCGGTACGGCCGTTTTGAACATGTCTTTCAGGTTACCGGCAACCGTGATTTCGGAAACCGGATAAGCCAGTTCACCATTTTCGATCCAGAAGCCCGATGCACCCCGCGAATAATCGCCGGTCACACCGCTGACGCTGCTGCCGATCATCTCGGTGATGTAAAGGCCCTGTTTGATGTCCTTGATCATGTCGGCGGGCGATATGGTGCCCGGTTCCATGTAAAGGTTGGTGGTCGACGGACCCGGCAGGCTTCCGGCACCGCGCGATGCGTTGCCGGTTGATTTCAGGCCAAGCTGGCGGGCGGACCGCAAATCCATGATCCAAGTTTTCAGAACACCATTTTCAATCAGATGGCGCTTTTCGTTGGCGACACCTTCGGCGTCAAACGGTTTGGACCGCAGGCCACGTTTGCGGTGCGGGTTGTCAATGATGTTGATCCCCGGTGCAAAGATCTCCTTGCCCATGGCATCCAGAAGGAAACTGGTGCCGCGTGCAATGCCCGATCCGTTGATCGCACCGGCCAGATGCCCAACGAGGGATGCGGAAACGCGTGGATCATAGATTACCGGGACCTGCGTGCTTTTGACCTTGCGCGGGTTCAAACGTTTCAGGGTCTTTTCGGCGGCCTTAAGGCCGATATCGACCGGATCGCGCAGATCGGTCGAAAAGACCGCACTGTCATAGTCATAATCGCGTTCCATGCCGGTGCCGGTTCCGGCAAGGACCGATACGGAAATGTGGCTGCCGCTGCCGGCATAGGAATTGGCAAAGCCGTTGGTCGCGGCAAGCGTGATCTGATGGGTTCCCCAACCGGCGTCGGCGCCCTCGGAATTGGTGATGCCTTCAACCGACCTTGCGGCTTCTTCACAGGCGGTGGCCCATGCAATCAGCTTTTCCTGGCTGACTTCACCCGGCTCGCAAAGCTCAAGCGCCTCGACGTCAAATGTTTCGGCCAGTTCGGATGGGTCGGCAATGCCGCAGAACGGGTCCTCGGGGGCGTTTTTCGCCATGGCGACGGCGCGCTCGACCAGTTCTTTCAATGCGCTTTCGCTGGTGTCGGATGACGACACAACTGCCTGCTGCTTGCCGATCAGAACACGCAGGCCAAGATCGGCACCTTCGGATCGTTCTAGCTTCTCCATCTTGCCCAGTCGCTGCGATACCGAAAGTGACGTGCCTTCGACATAAACGGCATCCGCATCGTCGGCACCCGCCTTTTTTGCACGCGCCAGCAGGTCGGTGATGCGATCGAGTGTCATGTCGGTTTTGGGCATGGAAGCTCCCTTTGATCGGAATGTGGTTTCCTATGGTTATAGGCAGGCTGATCGCTTTTCGCAAAGGGCAAGAAAAGGATAGGGACCTGAAACTGTCGCCTATATCATCGCCGGTGACGGTCTGCTTCGCCTATGCCCTGTGTCCAAGGCGTTTGTTTGATCGGAATTGATCTTTGGCCATTTTTTCTTCGCAAGTTGCTATTATGACCGGAAAACCGAACCGGGAAAAACCGGAAACCTGCAAGAAATGACGGAAAACACACGTGCAAAACCTGTTTGTGGCAACACTGCTTCTGGCAACTTCCCTGACGATGTTGAATGCTGATGCCCAGGAAACCGCGACACCAAACAATAGTGTGGCGGTACCGGTAACCGCCAATGACCTTTACCGCGAAATGCGCATTCAGGTCGGGCAATATGCAGTCCAGAACCGCCATCAGGTTCTGGTGGGGGATTTCACCTGCGACGATATCAATGACCAGATCGTCGGCTGGGTGGATCGTGACAATCCCGAAGGACCTTTTTTCGATGTTCTGATGGTGACCAATCACAAGGGGCAGGCGCATTCCGAATTAAAGCAGATTCCGTTCGCCCAGTCCGAACAATATGCCCTTTGCATCGACGATAAAACCGCCCCGCCGGTCATGAGCTGGCAGGTCAACGATCCCGAATATATGCGTGATGTCATGGGTGATGGCGACCTTTGCAATGTTGCCGTCCGGATCGACGACTTCATGTGCGACGCGCCACAGTTTTTCTGGTCTGACAAACCATCTGATGACGGACAGCATTGGCTGTTTTTCCGGAATTGAGGCGGGAAAGTATGCGTGATATACTACGCATATGTTATGCACATAAATCATGGGGTAAGTTATGGGCGCTGTCACGAACAAACATACCCGCAAGGCAACCAATGTCAGTCTTGATTCCGAACTTCTGGAAACGGCAAAGCAGCTTGGAATCAATATTTCACGCAGTGCCGAGGCCGGACTGAGAGACGCTGTCACGAAACGACAGGCCGAAATCTGGAAAAAGGAAAACAGTGCGGCGATACAGGCCAGCAATGACTATGTTGAAACGTACGGTATTCCACTGGCATCGCATCGAAAATTCTGATGGCACGTTATGACATTCATAAATTCGCCAACGGATATGTGGTGGATGTGCAGGCCGATCTTCTTGCCGATATGACCACGCGTGTGGTTGTACCGCTTCGTCCGCATTCGGAAATACCAAAACCAATCGGGCGTTTGAACCCGGTCATCCTGATTGGCGATACCCGATGGGTTTTGCTTCCACAGTTCATTGCGACAGTAACGGTCGCCGAACTCGGAGAGGTGGTCGGTGAGTTTTCTGAAAAATTTGCACTCACCGACGCACTGGACATGGTGTTCCAGGGAATTTAATCCCGCCAGATTTTCTTGCCCGATCCCGGCAATCCATACCGGTCCCATTTGGCATCGACGCGATCAATGATCTCGTCTTCCATGAAAATCTTTTCGCCCCATTCCCGATGGGTTTCGGGGGGCAGTTTGTTGGTCGCGTCAAGGCCAAGCTTGCCGCCAAGGCCGCTTTCGGGTGATGCGAAATCAAGATAATCGATCGGTGTTTCGGTCACGGTGGTGATGTCGCGCACCGGGTCCATGCGGGTTGAAATCGCCCACATCACGTCTTTCCAGTCGCGCACATCAATATCGTCATCCACGACAATAACAAATTTCGTATACATGAATTGCCGCAGGAACGACCACACACCCATCATCACGCGCTTGGCATGCCCCGGATAGGCTTTCTTCATCGATACGACCGCGATGCGATACGAACATCCTTCGGGCGGCAGCCAGAAATCGACGATTTCCGGGAATTGCTGCTGCAATAGCGGCACGAAAACATCGTTCAATGCCTCGCCAAGGACCGATGGCTCATCTGGCGGACGACCGGTAAAGGTCGACAGATAGATCGGCTTTTTGCGCATGGTAATCGCGGTCAGGGTGAATACCGGGAATTCCTCGACCGAGTTATAATAACCGGTATGGTCGCCATACGGCCCCTCGGGCGCATATTCATCCAGCGACACATAGCCTTCCAGAATGATCTCGGCCGTCGCCGGGACCTTCAGCGGAACGGTTTTGCAATCAACCAGCTCGACCTTTTCCCCGCGCAGCAATCCGGCAAACTGATATTCCGAAAGCGTATCGGGAACCGGGGTCACCGCGGCAAGGATCGTACCCGGATCGGCACCCAGCACGATGGCAGCCGGCAACGGATCGCGCTTTTCCTTTTTCCAGCGCGCATGATGCTGCGCCCCGCCACGATGTTTGAGCCAGCGCATGATCGCCTTGTTCTTGCCCAGAACCTGCATGCGATAGATGCCAAGATTGAACACATCGCGTTTGTCACCGCCCTTTTCGTTGGCGGTCGGGCCCTGGGTCACAACCAGCGGCCATGTGATCAGCGGTGCCGGTTCACCCGGCCAGCATGACTGGATCGGCAATTTTGAAAGGTCAATGTCATCGCCCTCAAGGACGATTTCCTGACACGGGGCCTTGGAAACCGTTTTGGGCTTCATCGCCATCACGGTCTTGGCCAGCGGCAGCATTGAAAATGCTTCCTTGAGGCTTCCGGGTGGTTCCGGCTGTTTGAGAAACGCCAGCGTCTCGCCGACTTCGCGCAATTCTTCGGGTTTGCGGTTCATGCCGGCCGCCACGCGGTCCACGGTGCCAAAAAGGTTCACCAGAACCGGCATGTCGTATTTCTGGCCATCCTCGCCAATGACATTTTCAAACAGGACCGCCGGGCCACCTTCGGCCAGAAGGCGTGTCTGGATTTCCGTCATCTCAAGATAGGGGGAGACCGGTTCGCTAACCCGGACCAGACGGTCTGTCTTTTCAAGCTCGTCGATGAAGTCGCGAAGGGATTGATAGGGCATGGGCACCGCAATCTGTGAAATCGGTCGGTCAAAGCTGGCAATAGCTGGACCAGCAACAAACCGTGCCAACAATAAATCTGTTGTTTCACGAATTAATACGGTGCAGGCGCGATGTCCAGCATCCACTCCCTTCCGGAAGCCAAAGGGAGTGGATGCCAGACCGGAAAATTACGAGGAACGATTGGTGTAATAGGCGACGTTTCCATCATTATCGATGGTTGCCAGCTGGCCCGCCTTGGTCAGGACGGACATGCAATCATCTTCCTCATCCTGGCCCCAAAGGCACAGATATTGCCCCTGTTCGATGGTCCAGAGTTTTTCGCGCATGCCGCGATCACCGTCCTCGTCAATCCAGGTGATTGATGCCATGCCATTCTGGAAATAGGTGACATTCACATTGGTTTCCTTGCCCTCGTCACGATAGGAAAAGGTCTGATCATTGATCGTATTGACCAATGCGGTGCCGGTTAACGGGCTGTATCCCGACGCAACAACCGTTGCGGTGGCTTCTTCCATGTCGTCACTTTGAACATCAATATCCGGGGTCGCCGATGGTGTTCCGCAGGCAGACAGGGCCGCGGTGATCGAAATAACGCCAGCAAGACCGGCACGCTTGATATGTGTTATGTTCATTTTGTTTTCCTTTTGCTCTTTGTGCCCACCAAATCATTTGGGATATCTGCCGTCCAAAGCGGCGATCCGGCAGAGCGAACAGTCAGAATAAAAAGGAAAATTGTCGCCTTCTGGTCGTCTATGCGTCGACTGAATGGCAATATTGACCAAATTGGTGGTGTCGGTTGCAGACGGATTTGGTTATACAGGGGCAAGAAACCGGGTTGCGCAGCACCACCCTGTGCGGCCTGTCGACATTCACCAAAGCATGAAGGACGCACAGATGGCCAAGTACTGGGTTATCGGGGGCACCTATCAGGATACCGGTTTTGACAAGCCGATCGGCGAAGAAACCAAAGTCGGTCCGTTTGGCAGCTTCGAAGACGCGGAAAAAGAATGGTCCAAGATGGCCTGGCAGTCGGTTGACGACGCCAATTCGCGTTACCGCATCGAACGTCTCGAAGAATACTGGGTTGTCGGTGGCGAATACGAAACCACCGATTTCGAAAAGCCGGTTGGCGGCGAAGAAGAACGCCACGGCCCGTTTGCGACCTTCAAGGATGCCGAAAAGGCGTGGTCGAAACTGGCTTGGCAGCACGTTGATAACTGCAATTGCCGTTATCGCGTCGTTGAAGGCTGAACCGGCCTTAAAACCGGAACCGACTGACGATGTTTTCTGTTTCTGATGCGCAGGCGATCCCGGATCGTTCCTTGCGCGAACAGATTGAAAAACACCCACGCGCGCAGGATCTCCTGCGCGCGTTTTTATATCCCTATAGCGCGCCGGATCACGACTTCCTGTTTGTCGATGGTGCGGTTATGGCCCTTCCGGTCGACAGTATTAAGGATGCCATCGCCGGACGAATACCTGTTCTGGCGGTGGGGTCCAACCGGGCCCCGCTTCAATTGGCGCGAAAATTTGCTGCCCCGCGTCATCTGGACCCGGTTCCGGTCGCGGTTGGATGGATGGATCATCACGATATCGTCTATTCCGCGCATATGACCGGCTATGGCGCGATCCCGGCAACATTGGCCCCGTCACCCGGAACCCGTGTAAGGGTTGCCGTGACGTGGCTGAATGCGGTGCAACTGACCTATATGCACGCAACGGAATCTGTTCCCGATCATTACCAGTACCAGCAGATTGACGGAAAAAACCTGCATCTTGATTGCGGGGTATCGGCCGATCTGATCGGCAGCTATCAGTCGACTGCCGGGCATGTTTTTGATGCGAATGATATCTTTGCCCTTGCGGGGATCGCAGCAACGAAACGGCGGTTCAAGTCCCTGAACCAGTGGGAAATGATCGCCCATATCGCGATGCGGGCCGGTCATCCGATGCATCCCGATTTCGTGCTTTGGTTGACTGATAATATTGTAATGCGGAAAAAACTGGTCGGCCGCTATTTAAAACCGGTGGAATGATCCCACATCAGAACTATCGTTCCATTACGTTGTTGCTTTCTTTTTCATGTTTTGTAACCATTTGAAATTGCTTTTATTTTGAATGTAATTCGCAAAGGGGAAAAGCAGCCTGAAGCCAAAGAGACCGTGATGACTGCAATCGGATGAACCAGAAACATCCGGTTGTATTCGTTGAAAATACAATTCCGATGCTCGGGGTACAACAGAGGTATCGGAATGGGAAAAATCAAAAGATCCTTTGGGGGGATTAACTGGCGCAGTTTTTCTGCTGCCAGCGTTGCTGCGTTTTGCAGCAATGACCATTTCGTGGGGAGGATGAAATGTTTAGTGCGCGGTCCGACGATGCCCATATCGTCGAAGCGATCAAAAGATCCCAGGGTACTATCGAGTTCACGCTTGATGGCAAGATACTCGATGCGAACCAGAATTTCCTGAACCTGATGGGCTATGACCTGTCAGAAGTTCGCGGCAAACATCACAAAATGTTTGTCGATGAAGAATACGCCCAAAGTTCCGAATACAGGGATTTCTGGGAAAAACTGCGTGCGGGTAAATTCTTTACCGCCGAATTCCAGCGATTTGGCAAGAATGGCAAGGAAGTCTGGATACAGGCAACCTATAACCCGGTCCAGACCCATCGCGGTGTCCCTTACAAGGTTTTCAAGGTCGCAACAGATATCACCGCCCGTAAACTGAGATCAGCCGATTATGCCGGACAGGTCGATGCCATCGGAAAATCCCAGGCTGTGATCGAATTTGCCATGGATGGTACGATCCTTAAGGCCAATGAAAACTTCCTTTCGGCCATGGGATATGAATTGTCCGAGGTGCAGGGAAAACATCACCGGATGTTTGTTTCACCCGAATTTGCCCAAAGCCGCGAATATGCCGATTTCTGGGCCAGGCTGCGCGACGGCAAATATATGTCGGCCGAATATCAGCGCTTTGGAAAGAACGGGAAGGAAGTCTGGATACAGGCCAGTTACAACCCGATCATGGATATGTCCGGGCGCCCGTTCAAAGTTGTAAAATACGCAACTGACATCACAGCCGAAAAAATACAAAGAGCCGATTTTGCAGGCCAGATCAATGCCATCGGCAAATCGCAGGCGGTTATTTCGTTTGAAATGGACGGCACGATCATTGATGCCAATGACAATTTCCTGAATGCAATGGGCTATTCCCGCGAAGAGGTCAAAGGAAAGCATCACAGCATGTTTGTCGATCCGGAATATGCCAAAAGCGACAAATATCGTGATTTCTGGGCGGCCCTTGGACAGGGGAAATATCAGGTCGCGGAATTCAAACGCTTTGGCAAGGGCGGCAGGGAAATCTGGATTCAGGCCAGCTATAATCCGGTGATAGATATGAACGGTCGACCGTTCAAGGTGGTCAAATATGCCACCGACATCACCAAACAGGTTCAGACCCGTATCACGGCCGAAGAACTTGCAGAAGGATCAAGCGCAAGTGCCGAAGCCGTCGCCAGCGCGTCCGAGGAAATGCTGTCAGCCATTCAGGAAATCAGCGAAAGCATGCAGCGTTCCCAGATCGCCGTGACGGACATTGTTTCAAAAATCCAGATGGCCGATGAAATCCGCGGAGAGCTGGAAACAACATCCGAAGCGATGACTGGCGTGGTGCAGATCATCCGCGATCTGGCTGAACAGGTAAACCTGCTGGCCCTGAATGCAACGATTGAGGCCGCGCGCGCCGGCGATGCGGGCAAGGGCTTTGCCGTGGTTGCGGGGGAAGTCAAAAACCTTGCAACCCAGACTGCCAAGGCAACCGATCAGATTGAAGTGCAGATCAGCTCGATGCTGAGCATCACCAAACGTGTCGTCAGTTCGACACAGCAAATTTCAACATCCGCCAACGAAGTCAGCGATTACGTCAATGCGGTGGCTTCGGCAGTGGAAGAACAAACCAGCGTGACACAGGATATTTCAAAGAATATCCAGTTCGTGTTCACCGGCATCAGCGAACTGAATGACTGCGTAAAACAGATCGCAAGCTGAATAGATTCTGACCCTAATTCTCCCGGTCTGGCAAAAGCTGCCAGATCCGGGTGAATTTGTTTTCAACATCCTCGACGGCAACATCCACCGGCACGTCATAGGTTTCAAGTTCGTCGATATTGTGTGTCGGGGCATATGTCCGGCCCGGATCGGCAAGGATCACACGCGTGCCAAGTCGTGCCTCGCCCATCAGCCATTGCAGAACGGCGTTGGCCATTTGCTGCTGATAACAGACATCACCGGCAAAAATCACATCCCAGCGCCGGGTTGCCGATTGTGTCCCGACAAAGTTTTCGGTCGTGGTTTCAAATGCAACGCCATTGCGCTTGGCATTCAGTCGGGTGGCGGTAATGGCCACCGGGTCAATGTCGTTTGCCAGAATGCTGTCCGCACCGGCCATGACGCAGGCAATCGCCTGCATGCCGCCACCGCACGCAAAATCCAGAACCTTTTTGCCGCGGACCAATTCCGGGTGATCAAGGATGTATCGCGTAATCGCCTGTCCGCCCGGCCATGCAAACGCCCAATAGGGCGGCGGAATATCCAGCACGCCAAGAATATCCTCGGTCGCCTGCCAAAGTGGCGTGATATGGGTGGCCAGATACATTTCGACCTCGGGCGCCAATGGCACCCGTGCCGGTACGGTAAAGGTATCGATCAGATCGGCAAAACGCGGATCGTCGACTTCGGGGACCAAGGCATCGGCGAAAACATTATCGGTCATGATCGGCCCATATCAGGGTGAATTTGATTGCCGGGGCTTACTTGCTTTGTGACCCGGGTGCAAGCGAAGTCGCATCCGGGCTTTCGTCGTGCTTCTGACTGTTTTGGGCATTGCGACCAAGATACAGCAAGATATCGCGTGGCTTTGCCTTGGGAATGTCAGGTCCCATATGAAGCTGCGCCCCGCGGACAAGGGCAATGACCGGTGGTTCGCATCCCTGAACCGCAATGAAATCGTCCCAGCCGAATTCTTCGGTCAGACGGGTTTGCCGAATTTCGGCCCCGTGCCGGAAATCCTCCCGGATGTCGTCGGTTGTCATCGGCTCGGAAAACAGTGGCAGCCCGCCAAGTGTCTGGCTATGGCGTTTCGGGTCTTCGGGTGATCCGTGCATGCCGGTCTGGAAAACGGCGCGACGGCCAAATTCCGGTGCAAAATCGGTGCAGACCAGCGTGTTATAGGCATCGTTATCCGTGGTTGCGATCAGCTTGCCAAGCGATGAAGTATCAAGGTGATGTTCGAAAACTTCCGAAAGCACTTCCCCGTAATAGGTCTGCAATCCGGCCTCGCGCGCCATGCGCATGCTGTGCCAGCGGCTATCGGCAACCACGACCGGAATGTCGAGCTCGACAAGTCGCCGGGCAAGATCAATCGTCCAGCGGTGCGCGCCAACGATCAGAACACCGGGTGGTCCTTTGACGGCCAGATCAAGGTGGCGGGCCATGGGCCGGATGGAAAAGCCGTGCAACACCACGGTCGAAAATACCATGGCAAAGGCCAGCGGGATCAAAAGCGCCCCGTCGGCATAGCCAAGTTCGACAAGCTCCGCGCCAAACAGGCCGGAAACCGCGACCGCCACAATCCCGCGCGGTGCGATCCAGCCGACCAGTAACCGCTCTTTCCAGGTCACCTTTGAAAATGCCAGCGATCCGATCACCGAAACCGGTCGCACGATAAACAGCATGGCCAGAACAAAAAGCCCGTGCCCCCATGTCAGTTCGGCAATCATCGACCATTCAAGCGTTGCGGTCAGGATGATGAACACACTGGAAACCAGAATGACGGTAAGGGTTTCCTTGAACCGGCGGATTTCATCAATCGCCATCAGATGGGCATTGCCAATTGTCAGGCCCAGCACCGTTACGGCCAGCAAGCCGCTTTCTTCCTGAATTTCATTGGCCCCGGCAAAGCAGGTCAGAAGCACGCCAAGAACAAGCGGGGCTTTCAGGAATTCCGGGATCCAGCCGCGTTTGAAAATCTGAACCGTCCCCACGCCAAACGCCAAGCCGATCAGAACCGCCAGAAGAATGTTTAACGCCAGATGACCAACTGCCGCGCCAAACCCGTTGCCATGCTGGCTGGCGACAATGACTTCGAAGGCAAGTACCGCAAACAGCGCCCCGATCGGGTCATTAACGATGCCTTCCCATTTCAGAAGCGTCGCCGGGCGTTTGGATAACCGTGCATGACGCAACAGCGGTGCAATCACAGTCGGGCCGGTAACGATCATGATCCCGCCAAACAGGGCCGCCACCGGCCATGAAAGATCGGCCAGATAATGTGCCGCCCCTGCACCCAATAGCCACGCGACAAGCGGGGCAATCGTCGTCAGGCGGATCACGCCGCTGACACTGTGCGTCAGTTCCCGGAAATCAAGCGCAAGCCCGCCTTCAAACAGGATCACCGCGACCGCGACGGCAACAAGGGGCTGCAACAGTGTGCCGAAATCATTGACCGGATCGATCAGATCGGTTCCCGGTCCCAGCAGCAGCCCGACGATGGATAGCAACACGATTGCCGGAATACCGGCCCGCCATGCGAACCATTGCGCCCCGACACCCGCAAGGATCAATCCGGCAATCATCAGGGCAAGCGGTGCGATCATGGGCGGTCTTTCGATAATGGTGCAGATATTGGGTGGATCAGTCCGTATGTGGGCCTAAAGTCCGGTGTCGACCAGATTGGCAATGATGATGGCAGCCAGCACCATCAAACCGAAATCACGGTTTGATTTAAACCGTTTCAGGCAGTTTGCGGCATCATCAAGTTTGACCGTGGCAACCTGCCACGCCAGATGCAAACACGCCAGTGCCAGAAGCGGGAAATAAATCCAGTGCAACCCGGCCAGCATACCCGAAACACCCAGAAAAAGGGTCGTCACGGTATAAAATCCCATGGCCCATCTCGGGGTCGCATCGCCAAGCCGAAGGGCAAGCGACTTTACCCCGATCTTGATGTCGTCATCCTTGTCCTGATGGGCATATATGGTGTCGTAGCCAAGTGTCCAGAAGAAGCCCGCGACATACATTGCAACCGCTGCCGGTGCAACGGTGCCGGTGACCGCCGCCCAGCCGACAAGTGCCCCCCAGTTGAATGTCAGCCCCAAAACTGCCTGCGGCCAATAGGTAATGCGCTTCATGAACGGATAGGTAATGACAAGCGGCAGGGAACAGATGCCGACAATGATCGCCTCGATCCGGAACTGCACCAGTACGGCAAGCCCGATCAGAAGCAGCAGCCCCAGAAATGCAATCGCCTGCCAGACCCTGACCTGACCACTTGGAATTGGTCGGGTGGCGGTGCGTTCGACCTTGCCGTCAAAATTGCGATCCGCCAGATCGTTGACCACGCAACCGGCCCCGCGCATGATCAATGCACCAATGGCAAAATAAACCATCATCAACAGGCTGGGCGCGCCGTCACTTGCCATGGCGGTTGACCACCAGCAAGGCAAAAGCAGAAGCCACGTGCCAATAGGACGGTCAAGTCGTGCCAGTTTAAGGTACGGGCGACTTGCCAACGGAGCGAACCGGTCGATCCAGCTATCGGCTGGCATATCGTTCTTCGTGTTCTGTATCGGTTGGTTGACCTGTGACATAATTGGCCTATGTAACTCTTTAACAAACTGAACTTCGCCGAATAACCGGCCTGGGGACATATATGACAGACGACGCCACCCGCGCCCGGCAACGCCTCTTCGTTTCCGATCCTATCACGCCGGGATGCGAGATCGAACTCGCACCTGAACAGTCTCATTACCTTGAACATGTGATGCGCCTCAAGCCCGGAACGCCAATCAAGATATTTAATGGTCTTGATGGCGAATGGCTGGCGACCATCGACCACCTTCGCAAAAAGAAGGGCACGGTGACCGCCGAACGGCAATTACGTGACCAGATTGTCGAACGCGGCCCGATCCTGGCTTTTGCCCCGATCAAAAAGCAGCGCCTTGATTTTCTGATCGAAAAGTCGGTTGAAATGGGGGTTGGCACCCTGCAACCGATTGTCACCGCACACGGCATTACTGACAAGGTCCGCCTTGACCGTCTGCAGGCCCAGGTGATCGAAGCCGCCGAGCAATGCGAACGCCTCAGCGTGCCGGAAATTGCCCCACCGGTAAAATTGCTTGATTGGCTCGCAGACTGGCCGGAAAACCGGCTTTTACTGTTCTGTGACGAGACGGGATCGGGCTCACCAATTGGTGAAGTGTTAAGTCAGCTATTGGCAAAGGGCGCTGGCTCGGCTATCGACAACGACAATGTTGTTAACCATGCAATCGTGATTGGACCCGAAGGCGGCTTTAGCGCCGACGAAATTGAACGCATCCGCAAACAGCCTTTTGCAACGCCTGTAAGTCTTGGTCCGCGCATCTTGCGGGCCGAAACCGCGGCAATTGCTGCTTTGTCCGTGTTTCAGGATCGCATCGGCGACTGGTCGATACCTCCGGTCACGAGAGATTAGGGGAAGCCCTTATGACTGTCAGCGCCTCCACCGGCGACAGCCCGGTCATCGAAAGCCGTCGTCAGCTTGTCGAATGGTTCGAGTCCGGATGTACACCGAAAAAAGACTGGGCCATCGGCACAGAACACGAAAAATTCGCCTTTACCCGTAACGATCTTCGCCCGATCCCTTATGAAGGGGAACGGGGGGTAAAGACCCTTCTGACACAACTTGCCGAACGCTTTGATTGGGAACCGATCATTGAAAACGGCAATGTGATTGCCCTTACCAAGGACAATTGTTCCGTCTCGCTTGAACCGGGCGGGCAGATCGAATTGTCCGGTGCGCCGCTTAAAAACATTCACCAGACCTGTGGCGAAGTGCATCAGCACCTTCATGAAATCCGCGAAATCTGCGGTGATCTTGATATCGAAATGCTGGGTGTCGGCCATCAGCCGAAATGGAAACGCGACGATATTCCGTGGATGCCCAAGGGCCGCTACGCGATCATGCGCGACTATATGCCCAAGGTTGGTAATCTTGGCCTGGACATGATGCTTCGGACCTCGACCATTCAGGTCAATCTGGATTTCGCCTCCGAAGCCGACATGATCAAGAAATTCAGAACGTCGCTGGCGCTTCAGCCGGTTGCGACCGCGCTGTTTGCCGCATCCCCGTTCGTGGATGGCAAACCAAGCGGCTATCTGTCTTCGCGATCCCACGTCTGGACCGATACCGACCCGGACCGTTGCGGCATGCTGCCCTTCGTGTTCGAAGACGGTTTTGGGTTCGAGCGTTATGTCGATTACATGCTCGATGTGCCGATGTATTTCGTTTACCGCGATGGCAAATACATCAATGCCGCAGGCAAATCGTTCCGCGATTTCATGGCCGGAAAGCTTGACGTTCTGCCGGGTGAACGCCCGACGATGAATGACTGGTCCGATCACATGACGACCGCCTTCCCCGAAGTACGCCTCAAGAAATTCCTTGAAATGCGCGGCGCGGATGGTGGCCCGTGGAAACGCATCTGTGCGCTTCCGGCCCTTTGGGTTGGTCTGCTGTATGACGATGTGGCACTCGATGCCGCATGGGATCTCGTCAAGGATCTCAGCCATGCCGAACGCGAAGCCCTTCGCGACGATGTGCCGCGTACCGCCCTTGCCACGAAGTTCAAAAACGGCACCGTTCAGGACCTCGCCAAGGACGTGCTGGCCGTCTCCAAACAGGGGCTTAAGGCACGTGGTCGCATGGACGCCTATGGCGACGATGAAAGCCACTTCCTCGAAAGCCTCGAAGACGTCGCCGAAAGCGGCCGTACCCTGGCCGAGGAGTTCCTTGATAAATATGAAACCGAATGGAACGGATCGGTTGATCCGCTGTTCCGGGAATACGCCTATTAGACATTGTGAAATGGCGGTGAATAATCGCCGCCATTTTTCATTTTTCGTGAATAATGAAAGTTCTGCCGTGATGACGACCAAAGCCAACCCTTGCGAAACCATGTCCGATGTACGTGCGAATGTGGATCGGGTGGACAGGCTTCTGGTGGCACTGATGGCGGAACGGCTGAACTATATCGAACAGGCCGCGCGCATCAAACCGACCCGCGATGCCGTGCGTGACGAAGACCGGATCGAGGACGTGATCACCAAGGTCCGTGCCCAGTGCCGCATCGATGGCTTTGACGAAGACATGGCCGAACGGATGTGGCGGGCGATGATGGAAGATTTCATCGCCCACGAATTCGTCAAATGGGATGATCTGCGCAAGTAACCGGTTGCTGGTTTCTTACTGTGCGGCAAGTTGATCCGCGCGGTTTGCAAACCAGTCCCGAACCGCGTTGATATCGCTTTCTTCCATGCCAAGGCCAAGCTTGGTCCGCCGCCAAAGGACATCCTCGGCAGACCGGGCCCATTCCTGTGTCATCAGGAACCGTAGCTCTGCCTCGAACAGGTTGGGCGCAACTTCCCGACCCAGATCACCAATGGCCTTGGCATCCGGCGCAATATCAAACAGGCGCGTGCCATAACAGCGCGCCCAGCGATGGGCGATCTGTTCGGGCAGCCAGCCGAACTTTGTCCTGACCTTGGCAAGGAACCGTTCGAAATTGCCATCGCTCATATCCCCGCCCGGCAGAACCGATGTCGCGGTCCAGTCCGATGCGTGATTGCCCAGAACCGGACAAAGCTTTTGCAGGGCATGTTCGGCCAACCGGCGATAGGTGGTGATCTTCCCGCCATAGATCGACAGGATCGCGGGGGCATCGCCGTCCCCGGTATCAAGGTCAAACACATAATCACGCGTCACCGCCGATGCGTTGCTGTTCTTGTCATCATAAAGCGGCCGGACACCGGCATAATCCCAAACGATATCGGCCCGCGTTAACGGCGTCGCCAGATAGCCATTGACCAGCTCAAGCAGGTAATCGATTTCACCGTCGCTGATCTTCACATCGGCCGGATCACCGTCATAGGGCACATCCGTCGTCCCGATCAGCGTGTAATCCTGCTGATAGGGAATGGCAAAGGCAATGCGACCATCCCCGTTCTGGAAGATATAGCAATGATCATGCGGGTGAATGCGCGGCACGACAAAATGGCTGCCTTTGACCAGCCGTAACCCTGCCGCCTTGTCGCCAAGTCCGGCACGGTTGACCATATCGGTCACCCACGGGCCTGCGGCATTGACCACGGCGCGCGCCGAAAAGCTGGTTTCCTTGCCGTCTTCGGATTGCAATGTCGCGGTCCAGCCATCCGTTCCGCGCACAAGGGCGGCACAGCGCGTCCGGGTTTTGATCACGGCCCCGCGGGCCTGCGCATCAAGGGCGTTTAAAACCACAAGCCTGGCATCATCGACCCAGCAATCGGAATAGGAAAAGCCGCTGGTGAACTGGTCCAGAAGCGGTTTGCCTTCGGCTGTGCCATTCAGGGACAGGGCACGTGAAGCCGGCAGGCGTTTGCGCTTTGCCAGATGGTCATACAGAAACAGTCCGGCACGCAGCATCCATTTGGGCCGAAGCCCCTTATGGTGCGGCAGAACAAAGGTTAGCGGCCAGATGATATGCGGGGCGGCAGCCAGAAGAACTTCGCGTTCCTGCAAGGCTTCACGCACCAGCCGGAATTCGTAATGCTCAAGATACCGCAGGCCGCCATGGATCAGTTTGGTCGAGGATGAAGAGGTGGCCGAGGCAAGGTCGCGCTGTTCGACCAGAAGGACGGACAGGCCGCGACCGGCGGCATCACGGGCAATACCCGCACCATTGATGCCGCCGCCTACGACCAGAAGGTCGTAATGTTCAGACACGTCAGATCACCTTTTTGCGCAGCCAGGCCGCTAGGGCCTCGCCCACGATCACAAGACCGATGATCGCCAGAAGAATGGTGGCAACCGTCTGCCAGGCAAAGGTGTCAATCGCGCCTTGCAGGACAATACCGATCCCGCCAGCCCCGACCAGACCCAGAACCGTACTTTCGCGCAGATTGATGTCCCAACGCAGGATCGAAACCGCAAAGAAAGTCGGCATGACCTGTGGCACAACCCCGTAAATCAGGATTTTGAACCGCGATGCACCGACGGACTCAAGCGCCTCGATCGGTGCCCGGTCGATCTCCTCGATCGCCTCGCCCAGCAATTTGCCGATAAAACCGATCGAACGGAAAATGATCGCCAGAATACCGGCCATCACGCCGGGGCCGAAAATCGCAACAAACAGCAGCGCCCAGATGATGGTATTGACCGACCGCGAAGACACCAGAATAAACCGGCCGATCCACAGGGTCAGCTTGTTGGGCGTGGTGTTCTGGGCCGCGATAAGGGCAATCGGCAATGAAAGGAACACCGCGAAAAACGTTGCAATCGTCGCAATATTGACGGTTTCCAGCAACGTGATGGCGATCATTTCCCAATCATTGAGGGATGGCGGATACATGCGCGAAAAAAGATCGCCCATTTGTTTCGGGGCATCCCAAAGCCACGGCCAGATGATGTTGATCGTCGAAAGCGACCAGACCGTTGCCAGAACCACGCCGCCATACATGGCGAAGCGCAGCCAGCGTTGTTTGGGGGTATAGCGTGACCATTCGCGTTCGGCGATGGCGTCCGGTCCGGTGTTTTGTGTTGTCGTTACCATATGTTCCTCCGGATCCGGCCGCTTATGGCTTCGCTGATCAGGATGACGCCGATGATGCAAAGCGTGATCGCAAGCGCGAAGTCATAGTCATAGCGCCGAAACGCATTCATCAGGGTCGATCCGATCCCGCCCGCGCCAACAATGCCAACCACGGCAGATGCACGCAGGTTGCTGTCAAGCTGATAGATCGAAAGACCGATCTGGCGGGGCATGATTTGCGGGATCACGGCATAAAGCATGGTGATGAATGTCCCGCCCCCGGCAGCCCGGATGGCTTCAACCTGGCCCCAGTCGATTTCCTCGATCCGCTCGGCCAGCATTTTGGCAACGAAACCGATTGAATAGATCGTCAGGGTCAGAATCCCCGCCAGCGGACCAAAACCGACCGCCTTGACGAACAGAATGGCAACGATCACCGGATGGAAACTGCGCGCGATAATGATAATGCCACGCCCGACGTTATAGAGCCATTTGGGTGCAATATTGGATGCGGCGGCAAAGGCAATCGGCACGCTCAGCATCACACCGGCAAGGGTTGCAACGATGGCGATCTTGATGCTTTCAAGAAAGCCCTGCAGCACCAGTTCACCCCGGATCATGTCCGGCGGGAAAGCGCCCTTGAAAATACGGATGGCGCGCGGAATGCCTTCCTGAATACGTTCCCAGTTAAAGGGCAGGCTGGTGACCGCCCACACGACATAGGCCAATACGCCAAGGATGATCGCCCAGCGTATCGCCGGATTGGCGATAAAGGGCGGCTTTTTCCATGTGCGATGGCCCGTTGTTTTTTCAACGGAGCTGGTCATTGCGATACAACCTCGCGCAGGGATTCCGGATCGCCGGTTTCGCCACGTTCTTCTGCCGGAACCCCGGCATAGATTTCATCCATGGCATCCTGGGTAAGATCGGTCGGCACACTGTCAAAGATGATGCGACCAAACCGCATGCCGACGATGCGCTGGGTATATTCCTTGGCCTCGGTGACATTGTGGATATTGATCAGAACCGGCAGGTGCAGCTCGGATGCCAGTGCGCGCAGCAATTCCATGATCTGTCGGGATGTTTTGGGGTCAAGCGACGCCGTCGGTTCATCGGCCAGCAGGATTTCAGGTTCCTGCATCAGGGCGCGAACCACGCCGACGCGCTGGCGTTCGCCACCCGATAATTCATCGGCGCGTTTGTTGGCATAATGGGCAATACCGACACGTTCCATCAATTGAAACGCACGATCAATGTCGCTTTGGGGGAAATTGCGCGTCATGGCGCGCCAGGCCGGAACATATCCCAACCGTCCCGAAAGAACATTTTCCATAACCGTCAAACGGTTGATCAGGTTGAAACCCTGAAAAATCATGCCGATACGACGACGCGCCAGACGCAGATCGCCACCCGACAAAGTTGTCAGTTCGGTGCCGTTAAGGTCAATTGAGCCCGATGTCGGTTCGACCAGACGGTTAATACAGCGCAAAAGCGTGCTTTTACCAGCACCCGATGCCCCAATGATGGCAACGACGCTTTCGCCGGGAACCTCAAGGTTCAGGTCCTTCAGAACAGCCTCATCCTTGCCATAGCGTTTGACCAGATCTTTGATACGCAGCATCACGATACCTTGAAAAAAGACTACCGGGATCGAAAACCGATCCCGGCAGAAGCAGTTTGAAAGAAGGGATTACTTCAGGTTGTCCGGGGTGTATTTCACGCCGTTGGCAGCCTGGATTTCACGAATAACGTCCCAGTCTTTCTGGTAGGTGACAGGAACGAATTTCGATACGCCTTTGAATTCTTCGCCAAGGGCGGTGCCCTTCATGTCGAAGGTAAAGAAGGCTTCCTTGATCTTTTCGATCAGTTCCGGCTTCAGGTTATAGGCATAGTTGAACGAAGTGGTCGGGAAAGGCTTGCTTTCATAGATGATTTTGACTTCGTTCGGATCATAAAGGTCGCGCTGCACCATACGTTCGACGACTTCGGATGCAACCGGGGCTGCGTCATAGTCACCGGCAACAACGCCCAGGATCGACTGATCGTGCGAACCGGAATAGACGACTTCGTAATCCTGTTCCGGAACGATGCCCTGCCCCGGAAGCAGTGCGCGCGGTGCAAGGTTGCCCGAGTTCGAGGTCGGCGAGGTATGCGCAACGCGCTTGCCCTTCAGGTCCTCGATCTTGTCGATGCCGCTGTCAACGCGGGTGTAAAGCTGCAGCGTGTAACCGAAACGGCCATCATCGCCACCCATCAATGCGAACGGAACCGCACCGGCAAGGTTGACCGCAAACGGGGTCGGACCGGTCGAGAAACCGGCAACATGCAGACGACCGCTGCGCATGGCTTCGACTTCGGCCGAGTTCGACTGAACCGCAAAGAAATGAACGTCCTTGCCGGTCACTTTTTCAAGATGTTCAAGGAACGGCTGCCAGATATCGGCATAAACCGCCGGGTCTTCGACCGGGGTATAGGCAAACACGAGGGTGTCCGGGTCAACCTGCTGATCGGCGGGCGGTGCATCGGCAACCAGATCGCCATCCATGTCGCAATACATCTGATCAAGATCGCCACGTGCGATGCAATCATCGGCCTGTGCAAATGCCGTGCTGCTGCCAAAGCTCATCATGCCGATGGCGGCAAGCAGCGTAGAAACTTTCAAAATGTCCATTTTTTTCGCATGTGAAAACATGAGACAGAACCTTTCTTCCCTGTAAACGCGGGCTTAATGCCGGTTTTAAATGTGGTTTTGTTGTTTTTGTTGTTGCTTTTATCAACATTATAAAGTGGCAAAAAGTTTGAAAAGCAACATAAAACTGTAACAATCGGTTACAAAAATAACTGCTAACCTTATCCAAAAGTGGTGCGGGCTAGGCTATTCAGGGGAGAGAGGCTCTTTGCGTATCGGAAAAAAGGAACGGCAGCAGCGCATTCTTCAGGAACTGCAAATTCATCCGCATGTGAGAGTTGCCACATTGGCGGAACGATTCGATGTGGCAACTGAAACAATTCGCCGTGATCTCGACGCGCTCAGCGACGATGGCCTGATCAAACGTGAATTTGGCGGTGCATCCGCACAGCCCATGGGCCATCAGCCCGATCTGGCCCAGCGCCAGATGACCGCGGTTGCCGGGTTCGAACGGATCGGCATCATGGCGGGCAATATGATCCGGCCGGGCGATGTGATCATGATCGATGCCGGGTCCACCGTCAGTCAGCTTGCCCCCTATATGGCCCAGAACCCCGGCGCATTGCGGCGCACGGTTCTGACCAATTGCTATGCGGTGGTGCACGGCATGGGCGAACAGGCGGTGATTGACGATGTCATCATGTGTCCGGGGCAGTTCGATCCGCGTGAAAATGCGGTTTACGGCAATGACACAATCGAATTCCTGCGCCGTTTTCACGCCAACAAGGCCTTTATCGGGGCGTCGGGCGTTGCATGGCAGGGGTTCAGTGACGTTAACCGTCGGGCGGTTGCGGTCAAACGCGCCATGATGGAACGGTCCGATGAAACCTGGCTGATGGTCGATCACACCAAGTTCGATCAGCGTTACCTTGAAAATATCGCACCGCTCGAAGCCCTGACCGGGGTGATCACGGATCGTTTGCCGCCTGAAAAACTGCTGTCCCATCTGGATCGCATCGGCGTTCAGATTGTCGCATGGCAGGACAATGTTTCCGCAGATCAGGGGGCAATCGCCGGCTGATATTTTCTCGCTGACGATAAAACTGCATTTTTTCAACACAGTGACTTTGCGCGAACGATCATTTGCGCCCATATTCGGGAACGGCAAAACGTAATTGCCAGCCGGGTTCCCGCCCCGGTCAGTATGTTTTCTGACACGGAGGATTTCTATCGTGACCAATCCAGTGACCACCCGCACCGAACAGGACACCATGGGCAGCATCGATGTGCCCGCGGACCGGTATTGGGGGGCGCAGACCCAGCGATCAAAACAGAATTTCCGCATTGGCGGCGAACGGATGCCCGATGCATTGATCCGGGCGTTCGGGATACAGAAACTGGCTGCCGCGCGCGCCAATGCTGCCCTTGGCAATCTGGATGCCAACCTTGCCGAGGCAATCGAGGCCGCCGCGCGCGAAGTCGCCGATGGCAAGCTGCTTGATCACTTCCCGCTTGTCGTCTGGCAGACCGGCAGTGGTACCCAGACCAACATGAATGCCAACGAGGTCATCGCCAACCGGGCCTGTGAAATCCTTGGCAAGCCGATGGGCAAACGCGATCCGGTTCATCCCAATGATCATGTCAATCGCGGCCAGTCATCCAATGACAGTTTCCCGGCGGCCATGCATATCGCCGCCGTGGTCGAGATCGAGGAAAGCCTGAAACCGGCCCTGGCCCATCTTCGAAGTGCCCTTGATGCCAAGGTCAAGGCCTTTGCCGATATCGTCAAAATCGGCCGTACCCATATGCAGGATGCGGTGCCGCTGACCTTGGGGCAGGAATTTTCGGGCTATGCCGCCCAGATCGCCCTTGGCCTTGATCGCATTGATGATGCACTGGTCCGGCTTCGCAAACTGGCACAGGGTGGGACTGCCCTTGGCACCGGCCTTAATGCGCCAAAGGGTTTTGACGTCGAATTTGCCAAACAGGTATCCGATATCACCGGCCTGAAATTCGAAACGGCGTCCAACAAATTCGAAGCCCTTGCCGCCCACGATGCCTGTGTCGAGATGTCGGGTGTGCTGAACGTTCTGGCGACGTCGCTGATGAAGATTGGCAACGATATCCGTCTGCTGGGTTCCGGTCCGCGTTGCGGGCTTGGTGAACTGGTCCTGCCCGCGAACGAGCCGGGATCATCCATCATGCCGGGCAAGGTCAACCCGACCCAGGCCGAAGCCCTGACCATGGTCTGCGCACAGGTGATTGGCAACCATGTTGCGGTCACGGTCGGCGGTTCAAACGGTCATCTGGATCTGAACGTGTTCAAACCGGTGATCATTTATAACCTTCTGCAATCGATCCGCCTGATTGCCGATGCCTCGGTCAGCTTTGCCGATAACTGCGTTGTCGGCCTCGAAGCCGATCAGGAAAAAATCGATCACTATGTCGAACAAAGCCTGATGCTGGTGACCGCCCTTGCACCCCATATCGGCTATGACAATGCCGCCGCCGTCGCCAAAAAGGCGCACAAGGATCGCAGCAGCCTTAAGGAAGCAACCATTGCCCTTGGCTTCCTTGACGGGGCGAAGTTCGATGAACTGGTTCGCGCACGCGATATGATCTGATTTGATGTGATGATGCGGGCCGGTTTTGACCGGCCCGTTCTTTATCCGCCTATCGGGATGCGAACGCCCCGTTCAGCATCGCGGGCACGATTGCCTTATGAAACGGCATGATGGTGCCAAGATACATCCGGCCCAGCATATTGTGCCGCCGGATCAGGGTGCTGGACCGGATCACCGTCTGCCCACACTGGAATTTTTCGACCTCGACCGTCAGGCGAAAATCAAGATGCCTGTCATCCATGCCCAGCACGATGAAATCGTCCCCGCGCTCAATCACCGGGAAAAGGCCGATGACATTGGCGTCCGGTTCGGGCGCGGTTTTAAGCCCCAGCGGACGGACCATCGCGTTACGCAGTGCCAGCAGATACCCCATCCAGACCGGCCGGCCATCCATGATCTTTTGCGCGGCTTGTTCGGGCGTGATGTCGGGATCGTCAATCGTGATCGCAAAACTGTCCGCCCAATCGGCATCGACCATTGCAGGATGGGGCAGGGATATCGGAACAGCCATCGCGTAGGGCAAAAACGTATCCTTTCGATCAGCCTGGATCAGCTTTTTCGGCGGTGATCGTGCCCCAATTGTCATCCTGCGGCAATGATATATCTCATTGTCGCGGGGGGTAAATTCAGGCATACCCAATCCATGCGTATTCGTACCAAACCGATGCTGTCACATATGAATATCCGGGCTGCGGGCAAACTCCTGCGCGTCTGGATGCTGGCATTCGTCATTCTGATGACCGGGGTGACGCAGTCGGGTTTCGTAAGCGCGATGTATGGCGGTGCCAGTGGTGGCGGGTTAACCGCCATTACCGGGGCCAATGCCGAACCCGGTGGCAATCTGATTTTCATCTGCACGGCGGATGGGGTGCGCGCCATATCGTTTGGCAACGCCAGTCCCGATGCCGCGTCACAAAATTCCGGCGGGCATTCTGCCGGTCATGGTTTCTGTTCGCTATGCGCGTCCCATCATGGGGCGATGGCAAGTCTGGACGTGCCGTTTGGCGCGCCGGTTTCAATCATCCATGATGCCGAATATGCGCAAGCCCGCCTGTTTGCCGCCACGATCACCGTGCCGCGCACGCGCTATTCCCGCGCACCCCCGCATTCCATCTGATTTCCCGATACACCCGAAATCAAATCACCGGTGTGATGCAACCAATCGACACCGGACACGGATGGAAACAAAGATCATGAAAAAACTGTTTGCTGTTATTGCGACCCTGGCCGGTCTGTTTGCCGCGACCCAGGCGTTTGCCGCCGATATCGAAATCAAGGATGCCTGGGCCAAGGCATCGCTTGGCAAGGTGCCGAATGGTGCGGCTTTCCTGACGGTCGAAAATACCGGCATGGCAGACCGTATTGTCGGGGTGAAATCCGATCTGGCCGATAAAACCGAACTGCACACGCATATCATGGAAAACAACGTCATGAAGATGCGCCCGGTCGAAGGTGGGATCGATGTGCCGATGCATGGTGAACTGATGTTCAAACCGGGTAGCTATCACGTCATGCTGATCGGCCTGCACAAGCCGCTGGTCGAAGGTGAAAAAATCGACGTAACGCTGACCTTTGAAAAGGCGGGCGACATACCGGTGACCATCGATGTGATGGGGTCAATGTCCAAAGGTCCGCACGGCGATGCCGGTATGGATCACGGCGACATGAAAATGGGCGATCAGGAACACAAGGGCCACTAGGTCCTCGTTTCGCATATGTCCAAATTATACGGGGGAACGGTTTGCACCGTTCCCCTTTTTTGTCATGATGGTCGGCCATCATCCATCCCATGCAGGGAGTGCGCCATGTCCCGCGATATCACCATCGAAAACCTGATTGAAAAACTCGGCCTGCAACCCCATCCGGAGGGCGGCTTTTACGCCGAAACATTCCGCGCGCTGGAAACCTGCAATCCGGGCAACCGGTATCTTGGCGTGCGATCAACGGGGACCGCGATCTATTACCTGCTGACGCCCGATACCTTTTCGGGCATGCATATCCTGACCAGTGACGAGATTTTCCATCATTACCTTGGCGATCCGGTCGAACAGCTGCAATTGTATGCCGATGGCAGCCACCGGCTGGTTGAAATCGGCAATGACCTGCTGGCGGGGCAGAAACCGCAAATGATCGTGCCGAAAAATGTCTGGCAGGGGGCGCGCCTGAAACAAGGTGGCAAATTTGCCCTTCTGGGCTGTACGGTGGCACCCGGTTTTGATTTCGCTGATTTTGCGATGGGCAAACGGGCCGACCTTTCGTCGAAATGGCCGGCTGCGGCAACGATGATTGCCGCCTTGACGCGTGACTGAATTTCGGGCGCAATCAGCCGGTCACCCATTTTTCACAGGACTTCCCCAAATGCAGCTTGATACATGGTTGCTGTTTTCCGGCGCTGCCTTGGCGCTTTCGATGGCCCCCGGACCGAATAATCTTCTCGCGATGTTCAATGGCGCGCGCCACGGCGTTGCGTCGGCCGCCATCGGTGGGGCGGGCCGACTGCTGGCTTTTGCCCTGATGATCATTGTGACGGCCATGGGGCTTGGCGTGGTGCTTGCCGCCAGCGAAACCGCCTTCATGATCATAAAGTGGGGTGGGGCGATCTATCTGGTTTATCTTGGTCTCAAAAGCTGGCGAACCAAAGTTGCCGAGCCCGAGGTGCCCGGTGATACCGTCGGTTTTGTCGCCCATCCCGGTGCGATGTCATTGGCCCGGACGGAATTCCTGACGGCAATCGGCAATCCCAAGGCGATCCTGATCTTTACCGCCTTCTTCCCGCAATTCCTTGATCAGGCCGGTTCATACGGCCCGCAATTCGCGATCATGGGCGTGACCTTCATCGCGATGGAGGCCTGTGTTCTTCTGGGCTACGGGCTTGTCGGCGGGCAGGTAAAGGGGCTGATCCGCTCCGCCCGTCACATGCGCTGGCTTAACCGCATCAGCGGCAGCCTTCTGATCGCCGCAGGGGTGCTGCTGGCGCTGACGGACCGGACGCGCAATACCGCCTGATCCGCGACGGTTTGCGGATGTGATGGTCCCGGCCATCACTTCTTCAGGATGGCGCTGGTGATGACATTGAACAGATGATCCGCACGTGGTGCCGATGATGGCTGATCGCCAAGCCAGGCAAGTGCGCCCACCATGGCGAACAGGTCACCGCCATCGATGTCGGTGCGCGCAACGCCCTTTTCCTGCGCCCGGACAAGAAGCCTTGTCCCCGCGGCTTTCATGGTAACGCACGACGCATGAAGAGCGGACTCTTCATCCTCAATGGCGGCCACCATCGCGGCAATGACACCGCGATAGTCGTTCGCGCACGCAACAAGATCACGTAACCACGATACCAGCGCATCATCCGGCGAACTTGCGGTTTCGCGTTCGCGCGCTGATTCTTTCAGCTCGTCAAAGCTTTCGCGCAGCAGGGTTTCAAGCAGTGCCTCGCGCGTTGGAAAATGTCGGTACAGCGTACCAAGTCCCACCCCGGCTTTGCGGGCGATGTCGCGCAAAGATGCTTCCGCACCCTGGTCTTTGACAACCTCCCGTGCGGTGGCAAGCAGATGTTCGTAGTTCTTCTTTGCGTCGGCGCGCATATGTTCCTCTTGACAAACGGAGCACTGCTCCATAAATGCGGATCAGTGCTCCGATTGTGGATAGCACATATGCGATGAAAGAAGAAGCCGTAATGACAAAGACAATGAAGGCGGTCCGTCAGCACGCGTTCGGCGGGCCCGAGGTCATGCGCTACGAGGACGCGCCGATACCTGATCCGGGACCGGGTGAAATAAGGGTCCGGGTGCACGCGGTCGGGATTAATCCCCCCGACTGGTATCTGCGTGATGGCTACAGGATGCTGCCGCCGGAATGGCAGCCGCAAATATCCTTCCCGGTGATACTTGGAACCGACATATCAGGTGTCGTTGAAGCCGTTGCCGATGATGTTACCGGCTTTGCGCCAGGAGACGACGTTTACGCCATGGTTCGTTTCCCGTCCGGGCTTGCCGGGGGAAGCAGGGCCTATGCACAATATGTCACGGTCCCTGCATCGGAAGCCGCCCCCAAGCCGGTCGGGATTGATCATGTGCATGCGGCGGCGGCGCCCATGTCGCTTCTGACCGCTTGGCAGTTCCTGGTTGATCTGGGACATGACGAACCAAATCCGCTTCAGTCCTATCAGCATAAGCCGGTTGAACTTTCGGGGAAAACCGTTCTTGTGAACGGGGCTGCCGGTGGTGTTGGGCATTTTGCGGTGCAGGTCGCAAAACTCAAAGGTGCCAGGGTCATTGCGGTTGCGTCTGGCAAACACGAGGCGCTTCTGCGCGACTTGGGGCCTGATGAGTTTATCGATTATACGAAAACCCCGCCCGAAGACATCGTGCGGGATCTTGATCTTGTGATTGATGCCCTTGGCGGACCGACCGCCGGGCGTTTCCTGCGCACGATCAAACGGGGTGGTGCCCTTTTCCCGGTGTTCCCGCTGGGCTTTTCCAGTCACGAAGAAGCTGAAAAGCTTGGCATTACGGTATCGGCAACGCAGGTTCGCTCGAACGGCGATCAACTGGCGGAGCTTGCCGGTCTGCTGAGTGACGGCACACTTCGCGTCGTGCTGGACAGCACATACCCGCTTGCCGATGCCCGCAAGGCTCATGAACGTGCGGCCGAAGGGCACATTCAGGGCAAGATCGTGCTCGTGGTGGAATGACATGATCATTCTGATGGGGCACATTCATGTTGATCCACATGAAATTGATCAGTTCATCGCCGACCTTCAGGTGATCGCGCGTAAGGCAAAGCCCAAGAAAGGCTGTCTTTTTTATGCGGTTAATCCTGATGCGGCATGCCCGGGGCGTCTCGTGATTGCCGAACGTTGGCGCGATCAATCGTCATTGAAAGCCCATCTTGAAACGTCAGAGGTTTTAAACTTTGTGCATAACTGGCAAGGCAGGATGAGAAGCGAGATACAGCAATATCAGGCCACGCACGAAGAAACATTCTTGGGCTGAGTTTTGTTCTCAGGGTTCCATACAGCCAGCAAAGTCTTTGCAGGCTTTCTTGTGACCCTGAAAGGCTCAGGGGCGCAGCTTGTTAAAGCGCGCCCCCTTGCTCCCTTGTCTACCCGGATATCCGGGCGATCGCCTGTTTTCAGGCGATTTCTTCGACCCGATGGCAAGCCACCTCGCGGCCTTCATACATGCGCAATTCAGGGCGAACTTGTGCGCAATGGTCGGTCGCGAACGGGCAGCGTTTATGAAACGCACAGCCCGACGGTGGATTGATCGGTGAAGGCAGTTCGCCTTTCAGCGGCTCTGCCTTGACGCGATGCGCCGGATCGATCTTTGGTGCCGATGCCAGAAGCGCCCTTGTATAGGGATGCAGCGGTTTGGCAAAGATTTCTTCGGTCGGTCCCTTTTCAGCGACGCGCCCCAAATACATCACCATGATGTCATCTGCAATATGGCGAACGACAGAAAGATCGTGCGAGATGAAGACATAGGCGACATTCATCTCTTCCTGCAGGTCCATCATCAGGTTCAGAACCTGTGCCTGGACCGACACGTCAAGAGCGGAAACCGGTTCATCGGCAACGATGACTTTCGGTTCAAGGATCAGCGCACGCGCAATCGCGATACGCTGACGCTGCCCGCCCGAGAACATATGCGGATAGCGCCCGTAAAATTCGGGGCGCAGGCCAACCTTGGCCATGGTTTCGCGCACACGTTCCTCGCGCTCCTTGCGACCCAGATCCATGTTAAGCAACACCGGCTCGCCAAGGATCTGACCGACTTTCTTGCGCGGGTTCAGCGACCCGTAAGGGTTCTGGAAGATCATCTGAACCGTGCGACGGAACAGTTTCGCTTCCTTGTCACTCAGATCACCAACCGCTTCGCCGTTGATTTTAAGCCCGCCTGCGCTGGGCTTTTCAATCAGGGTCAACTGACGGCCAAGCGTGGACTTGCCACAACCGGACTCACCAACAACCGCCAAGGTCTTCTTGGCTTCGAGCGTAAAGGAAACACCATCAAGCGCCTTGACCATCGCACTGGGTTTGCCAAGGCCGCGGCTGACTTCGTAGTGACGGACAAGATCATCGGATTCCAGCAGCGGAACACCGGGTTTTGTATCAAGGAAGCTCATTACACGGTCTCCCCGGTTGTCTGGCCGGTTGGCTGGCCGTGGTCGTCAAGCGGATAGAAGCAACGCACATCGCGCCCGTTATAGGCTCCAACATCGGGGCGTTCGACAACGCAACGATCATTGGCATAACGGCAACGCGGCGCCAGAAGGCAGCCCGCCGGGCGGTCATACTGACCCGGAACCACACCGGGGATGGTGCGCAGGCGATCATGGCCTTCGGAACGTTCCGGCAATGCCTCAAGCAACGCCTGGGTATAGGGATGACGCGGCGCGGCAAAGATGCTGTCGGCCGGGCCACTTTCAAAAAGCTGACCGGCATACATCACCTGAATGCGATCAGCCGCTTCCGATACCAGTGCCAGATCATGCGTGATCAGGATCAGGGCCATGTCGCTATCGTCCTGCAATTTCAGCAGCAGGTCGATGATCTGGGCCTGAATGGTCACGTCAAGGGCGGTGGTCGGTTCATCGGCAATCAGCAGGCGCGGATTGCACGCAATCGCCATCGCAATCACGATACGCTGGCTCATCCCGCCCGAAAGCTGATGGGGATAGGCGGTCATGCGCGATTTCGGATCGGGAATGCCAACCTGGTTCAGAAGGTCAAGCGTACGTTCACGCCGCTCCTTTTTCGAACCACCCTCATGGACTTTCAGGGCTTCCATGATCTGGGCTTCAACCGTAAAGCACGGATTAAGCGCCGACATCGGATCCTGAAAGATCATGCCGATATCCTTGCCCGTAATCGCACGGCGCTTGCCGGGCGACATCGTCAGCAGGTCCTGCCCATCAAAGGTCAGGCTGTCGGCGGTAACACGACCGGGGAAGTCGATCAGGCCCATAACGGCAAGCGAGGATACGGATTTACCCGAACCCGACTCACCGACGATGCCAAGGACTTCGCCGCGATCAACGGAATAACTTACATTATCAACAGCGCGGAACGGCCGGTCTTCGGAGCCGAACTCGACTGTCAGGTTTTTAACTTCGAGAAGAGCCATGACTTACCGCTTCATCTTGGGATCAAGGGCATCGCGCAGACCATCACCCATCAGGTTGAAGGCAAGCACGGTGACGAGGATGCAAAGGCCGGGGAAGGTGATCACCCACCATGCCGATCCCACGAATTCGCGGGCTTCGGCCAGCATGGTGCCCCATTCCGGCAGCGGCGGCTGCGCGCCAAGGCCAAGGAAGCCAAGGGCCGCAGCATCAAGGATGGCACTGGAAATGCCCAATGTGCCCTGAACGATCAGGGGTGCCATGCAGTTCGGCAGGATATTGACGAACATCTGGCGGATATGACCGGCACCGGCAATCTGCGATGCGATGACATATTCCTTGTTCAGTTCGGAAACCACTGATGCACGCGACAGGCGCACATAATGCGGCAACTGGACAATCGCAATCGCCAGCATGGCGTTTTCAAGCCCCGGGCCGAGGATCGCGACAATCGCCATCGCCATGATCAGGCTGGGCAGGGCCAGCATGGTATCCATCATGCGCATGATGCCGACTTCGATCCAGCCGCGGAAATATCCGGCAACCAGTCCAAGAACGATACCGGCGATCATTGAAATGATCACGACGAACACGCCGATGGTCACCGAAAGCTGCGCACCATGGATCAGGCGTGACAGGATGTCACGACCAACCGCGTCAGTGCCAAGGATATAGCGCGGATCGGCACCCTCCATCCAGATCGGCGGTTTCAGGAACGCGGTGCGGTCCTGTGCAATCGGATCAAATGGTGCGATCCACTGGGCGAATGCCGCCATGAACAGGATAAAGCAGATAACGATCAGCCCGACATAAGCGCCACGGTTCTTGCGGAAATAATTCCACGTTTCCATGAACGGGCTGGGCGGATTGATCTTCTGGTCTTCCACTGCCACCACTTCGGCTGCTGCCGTTTCGGGGGTGGTCGATTGGGTATTCTGGTTTGTCATTTCCCGTGCCCCCTTAACGCTTGTGCCGGATGCGGGGATTGATCACCCCATACATCAGATCGACGAACAGATTGACCCCCATAACCACGAAGGCAATCATCAGGATGCCGCCCTGGATGGTCGGGTAATCGCGGCGGTTCAACGCCTCGACAATCCATTTGCCAATACCGGGCCACGAGAAAATGGTTTCAGTCAGGATCGCACCGGCAAACAGCACACCGACCTGAAGGCCGATCACCGTAATCACCGGGATCAGGGCATTACGCAGCGCATGGACCATGATCACCCTCATCGGGGCCAAACCCTTGGCGCGGGCAACACGGATATATTCCTCGCCCAGAACTTCAAGCATCGAGGAGCGTGTCATACGCGCAATCACGGCCATCGGAATGGTGCCAAGCGCAATCGTTGGCAGGATCAGATGACGGAGCGCACTGATAAACGCGCCTTTTTCATCGCTAAGCAACGTATCGATCAGCATGAAACCGGTGGTCGGCTCGATGTAATACATGATCGACAGGCGACCGGAAACCGGGGTCCAGCCAAGCGTCGTCGAAAAGAACATGATCAACAGCAGCGCCCACCAGAAGATGGGCATTGAGTATCCGGTCAGCGATAAACTCATGGTCAGGTGGTCAAGCCACTTTCCCCTGTTGATCGCGGCAATGACCCCCAATGGCAAACCGATAATGATCGCAAACAGAATCCCCGCGATGGAAAGCTCGATCGTTGCCGGGAACAGGGTCGCAAACTCTTCGATCACCGGACGTTTGGTGACAAAGGATTCACCAAGATCGCCCTGCAAAACACCGCCCAGATAATCGAAATACTGAACAACAAGCGGTCTGTCGAAACCAAATTCTTTTTGCAGTTCAGCGTATCGGGCGGGATCGATACCGCGTTCCCCTGCCATCATAAGTATGGGGTCGCTCGGGATCAGGTGAATCATCAGAAACACCAGAATGGTAACGCCAAAGAAAGTCGGTATGACGTCACCCAAACGGCGTAAAAGGAAACCTAACATGCCATCGGGCCTTTTTTGGCATCCGCGCGCGGGCCTGCGGGCGGACGTCTCTCTCTATTGCGGAATTGCAAAGAGGCCCGGAAAACCGGGCCTCTTTGGCTGGTTGTTTTTGTACTTATTCTTCGATGTCGACGCCGTAGAAGATGTGGCCGCCGAACGGATCGATTTTGTAATTGACGACTTTGGTGCTGAGCGGTTCGAACACGATGGAGTGTGCGATGGTTGCCCATGGTGCTTCACGTTTGAAGACCAATTGTGCCTCTTCGTACAGGCGGGTACGCTCAAGCACGTCCGAGGTGGTCTTTGCTTGCTGAATCAGGTTTTCAAACTCTTCGTTGCAGAAGAACGCATAGTTCGAGCCGCCATTGGCAGCGTCACAACCTAACAGTACGGCAAGGAAGTTGTCGGGGTCACCGTTATCTCCCGTCCAGCCCAGCATGAAGGTGGTCTGTTCGCCTTTGCCCAAACGCTGGAGATATTCACCCCATTCGTAGGAAACGATTTCGGCATTTACGCCAACCGCCGCCCAGTCAGCCTGAATCAGTTCCGCCATGCGGCGTGCATTCGGGTTGTAGGGACGCTGTACCGGCATGGCCCAGATATCGGTGGTGAAACCATCCGGATAACCGGCTTCTGCCAGCAATTTCTTGGCAGCTTCCGGATCATAAGGATCATCAACCGTTTCGGTATTGTATGACCAGATGGTTGGCGGAATCGGGTTTTTCGCGGCAACGCCCGCACCCTGATAAACACCCTCGATGATGGCGTCCTTGTTGATCGCCATGTTCAGCGCCTTGCGGACGCGGGCATCGGTGAACGGCTCTTTCTTGGTGTTGTAACCAAGATAACCGACGTTCAGACCTTCCTGGCTCATCAGGTTGATGTCGCCATCGGCTTCCATCGCTTCCAGATCAGCCGGGTTCGGATAGGGCATCATATGACATTCGCCAGCTTTGAGCTTCTGGTAGCGCACAGTTGGGTCGGGGGTGATGGCGAAGATCAGGTTATCAAGCGGTGCCTTGCCTTCCCAGTAATCTGGATGGGCTTTGTAACGGATGACCGAATCTTTCTGGTACTGAACAAACTGGAAGGGGCCGGTGCCGACCGGAGTGAGGTCAACCTGCTCCGGGGTGCCGGCATCCATCATCTGATCGGCATATTCAGCCGACAGGATGGATGCGAAATCCATTGCCATATTGGCAATGAACGGGGCTTCCGGGCGGTTCAGAACGAATTTGACAGTGTAATCGTCGACCTTGACGATGTCCTTGATGAGGTCAGGCATCGACATGCCGTTGAAATACTCATAAGAACCGCCGGACACGCCATGATACGGATGGTTTTTGTCCCACATGCGCTTGAACGAGAAGACGACGTCATCTGCGTTGAAATCGCGGGTCGGGGTGAAGGCATCGGTGGTCTGGAATTTAACGTCTTTACGCAGGTTAAAGGTGTATTCCGTGCCATCGGCCGATACGTCCCAGCTGGTTGCAAGGCCCGGAACGATGGTGGTCGTGCCGCGCTTGAACTGTACCAGACGGTTAAAGACGTTTTTCGATGTTGCGTCAAAAGTCGTCCCGGTCGTGTAAAGCTGCGGGTTGAAGCCTTCCGGGCTTCCTTCCGAGCAATAAACCAGGGTTTTTGCCGAAGCGGCAGTCGGAGCAGCAAGCGCAGTCGCTGCAAGCAGACCTGCACCGATCGCCGCTTTGACGAAATTCGCTTTCATATAAGATGCCTCCCTCAAGGCTGGCCCAAACAATTTGCACGGGTGGCTGCTGGCCTTGAACGGCTCATGCATTGCAATTTGTGCAAAGGGTCGGGCGGGTTTACCCGATCCAACAGTTATGTTGGCAATCGACGAGGGAAAATAATCAGGGTTTCTGCGTATCGTCAACGTTTCCTGAGGGGTTCTACGTAGGACGACCTGATCGGATGAATGATGAATTTATGTCAAGTGTCTGTTATTTTTATGAAATTGTCCCCCACAATCGGGTATGGGAGCCGTGCATTTTTTTCGGGGCTACTGATGACCGAACGGAAAAACACATAAAGCTAACGTGCTTTTCCATCCGATCTATCTTCTTGAAATTTCTAGATTCGTTTGATTGCTGAACCACTTACACGGGTCAATTGCGCGTAATGCGATCATTAAGTTGACTGATTTGCGCGATACCCGTGTTCCACGCCGTCACAAATCGGTAAATATCCACCCCCAATGACGGCCACGGATAAAACAGCGCCCCGGCATCACGCATCCGTTGCGCAAGCTCCGGCGCAAGCTTGACAAAAAGCTCGTTACCCTCGGCCGCATGCGCCAAACTCGCCCCATGCGACACCAGCATGTCACAAAGGGTTTGGGCCGCCCCGTTGGCGTGGCGCGCATTGCGCAGCCAAAGATCATCCTTCACATAGGCCAGAAGCTGTGAGCTTAGATAACGATGCTTGGAATAAAGATGGCCGCTGCGCTTGCGGGCCTGTTCGACCCTGCCGCGCAGTGAAGTATCAAACAGAACAATCGCATCAACCGCCTGCGCACCGTTTTTGGTTGCGCCAAAGCTGATCGCATCAACACCGGCCTTCCACGTGATATCGGCCGGGTGGCAGCCCAGATGGGCAACCGCATTGGCAAACCGCGCCCCATCCATGAACAGGCGAAGGTCGCGCTTTTTGCAAATCGCGCCAATGGCTCCGACTTCATCGGCGGTGTAAACCGTGCCCAGTTCGGTCGCCTGCGTGATCGCAACGCATTCCGGGGCGACTGAATGGACCCCACGATCCACCCGGCTTGCCAGAAAGGCATCCAGATTGTCGGCTTCAAGCTTTGCCGCCGGACCATCAACCGGCATCAGCTTCGCCCCGCCGGTAAAGAACGCAACGCCGGTGCTTTCATCTTCGTTGATATGGGCCTCGTGATGGCAGACGATGCCACCAAACGGGGATACCAGTGCCGACAGGCTGATGCAGTTTGCCGCGGTCCCGGTGGCAACCGGAACAACCGCCACTTCCCTGTCAAACAATTCGGAAAAGGCCGCGTCAAGCTGACGGCTGGTTTCGTCCGCCCCATAGGCAGGCGCGTTGCCATAGGCTTCGTGTTCGAGTGCTGCCAGGATTTCCGGGCACAGGGGCGATACATTGTCAGAGGCAAAATTCATCGAACGGGTCCGTATCTTGTGGTGGCGTCCATAGGTTGCGGGGATTGCCCCGCAACCTGACCAACCTTTATCACACGCGATCCGTTCGAATGGCAATGATGCCTATAGTGTTTCCGGTAACGCGCGGATCGCCTCAATCGGGCTGTTCCAGCCGCTAACAAAGCGGAACGCATCCGGCCCGACCGCGGGCCATGGCCGAAAGACCAGCCCGGCCTTGCGCAACCGTTCGGCCAGATCGTCATTCATATGCACAAACAGCTCGTTGCCCTGCGGGGCAAAGGCCGCCCGCGCACCAAGGGTTTCAAGCGACTGGCAAAGGGCGCCTGCGGCCTGATTGGCATGGCGCGCATTGCGCAGCCAAAGATCATCCTTCACATAGGCCAGAAGCTGTGCCGCCAGATAACGATGCTTGGAAAACAGATGCCCACCGCGCTTGCGCGCCTTTTCGACCCGGTCGCGCAATGACGGGTCAAACAGGATGATCGCATCCACCGCCATCGCCCCGTTCTTGGTGGCGCCAAAGCTTAAAACATCAAGTCCTGCCTTCCATGTGATATCCGCCGGATGGCAGCCAAGGGCAGCAATGGCATTGGCAAACCGCGCCCCATCCATGAAAAACTTCATGCCATGCTCCCTGGCAACCCTGCCAATCGCCTGCACCTCATCAACGTCATAGATCGTGCCGAATTCGGTCGCCTGCGTAATGGCCACACATTCGGGATCAACCGAATGCATGCCATGGGTGTTTTCGCGGGTTAAAAACGCATCAAGTGTCTCGGGTTCCAGCTTCGCCGATGGCCCGTCCAGGGTCAGCAGCTTCGCACCGTTGCCATAAAATGCCACCCCGGTCGATTCCGTCCGGTTGATATGCGCCTGATGATGGCAGGCCACCCCGCCAAACGGCGACACCAGTGCCGACAATCCGACAAGATTGGCCGCCGTCCCCGTCGCTACCGGCACCACCGCAACTTCTTTGCCAAACAGATCCGAAAATGCGCCATCAAGCTGCTGGCTGGCCGCGTCCGCACCATAGGGCAGGGCCGGATCGCTGGCCTCGGCAATCGCGGCAAGGATTTCGGGGCAGATCGGCGACACGTTATCAGACGAAAAATTCATCGGGGCCTCGTTATCAATGGTGGCGATGGGCAAATAAAAAGCCTGCTTACGGTTTAACGCAAGCAGGCTTTGAAATTAACATGATATCGGGCCTTTAAACGGCCGTTCCACCCACGGTCAGACCATCAATGCGAAGTGTTGGCTGACCAACACCCACCGGCACACCCTGGCCATCCTTGCCACACGTTCCGATCCCGTCATCAAGCTTCATGTCATTGCCGATCATGGAAACCTTGGTCAGGCTGTCGGGGCCATTGCCGATCAGGGTCGCCCCCTTGACCGGTGCGCCAAGCTTGCCATTTTCGATCAGATAGGCCTCGGATGCGGAAAACACGAACTTGCCCGATGTGATATCGACCTGACCGCCACCGAAATTGACCGCATAAATGCCTTTCTTGACCGACGCCAGGATTTCGCCCGGGTCCTTGTCACCGCCCAGCATATAGGTATTGGTCATGCGCGGCATCGGCGCATGGGCATAGGATTGACGCCGCCCGTTGCCGGTGGATTTCACGCCCGTCAGGCGCGCATTCAGGCGATCCTGCATGAAGCCCTTCAGGATGCCATCCTCGATCAGAACCGTGCGCTGGGTCGGGGTGCCTTCATCATCAATCGAAAGCGACCCGCGGCGATCATGGATCGTGCCATCATCAACAACCGTAACCCCCGGCGATGCAATCCGCTGGCCAAGCAAACCGGCAAAGGCCGATGTGCCCTTGCGGTTAAAGTCGCCCTCAAGCCCGTGGCCGATGGCTTCATGCAGCAGAATGCCCGGCCAGCCCGGACCAAGCACCACGGTCATCTCGCCCGCGGGCGCCGCAACCGATTCAAGGTTCAGCGTCGCCTGACGCAATGCTTCGTCAACCGCGGATTTCCAGCTTTTTTCTTCAAAGAACCCGTCATAGCCAATGCGTCCGCCCTGACCATGCGATCCGGTTTCCATGCGGTCGCCCTGCTTGACGACGACCGATACGTTAAACCGCACCAGCGGGCGGATATCGCCAATCCGCTGCCCGCCGCTGCGCCAGATTTGTACTGCCTGCCAGTTGCCTGAAATCGATGCGGAAACCTGCACCACGCGGGGGTCTTTGCCGCGCGCATAGGCATCGATCTTGCCCAGCAGATCAACCTTCGCCTCGAACGTGGCCTCGCCCAGCGGATTGATATCGGAATAAAGCGACACATTGGTGCCGATCGATCCCAGATCGACCTTGCCCGACCGGCCATTGCCAACCGCCTTGACGGTCTCGGCCGCACGGCCAACCGCGTCATTGGAAAGCTCGTTGGAATGCGAAAAGGCGGTGGCCTCATCGGCAACCGCACGCAGGCCAAAACCCTGTGCGGTGTCGAAATTCGCACTGCGCAGGCGGCCATCATCCCATGTCAGGCTTTCGGACTGCCGGTATTCAAGGAAAAGTTCCCCGTCTTCCGCCGCACCCAGCGCATCATTAACCTGCTTTTCAAGCCGGTCGCGATCAAGGTCGCCATTGGCGAAAAACAGGCTGTCGGTTTTGCTCAGATCGGTCATGAAACCTCCTTGCGGGCGTGCCGGATGGCAACAGATGGGCGACTTTGGCCAAATGGGTGATTTTCGCCTTTCGGTTAAATCACTTATGACAGTATTTTCCCTTACGTTTTCAGGGCTATCTGCCACCTTGGACTTTCGTCTATACAGAACGTGTCGGGGCGTTAGGGTTCTGACCCCTATATAGACCGCAATGGCCAATTATGAAAGCCCGTGGCAATGTTTGTTGAACATCCCCAGCGTGTCGCCCTTCATAACGAAATCCATGCCCGCCCGTTTGGCGGGGTACAAAGCCCGGCCCGCTGCACCTGCATCGCCTTTCACGCGGGCGAGGAGCTTGATACCGATGTCCGCGATCATTTTCAGGGCTTCTGCCAGCGATACAGCCTGACACCCCCGGCACCCGATCAGAAATATTACGAAGCCCGGTGCGACGGCTTTTCCGTCATCTGGGAACGCCATGCGGAATTCACGGTCTATGTCTTCAAACGGCAGGCCGCCTTTGATCATCCGTTTGATGACCCGGTCATCAACCTGATCCCGCAGGACTGGCTTGCCGCCACCCCGGGGCAGCTTCTGGTGGGTTTGCACATCGCGATGGACCGCGATGAACGCTCGTCTGATGAAGTATCGCGCCTGTTTGATCACAACGGCCTGACCGGCAGCCGCGTTTTGGGTGGCACGGCGATGGTCTGGACCGATTTTCGCCTGCATGGCGATGGCTTTGGCCGCATCCTGATCCGCGATCAGGGCCTTGAGGTCCTGCAGGCCGGGCGCCTGATCCAGCGGCTCAAGGAAATCGAGGTTTATCGCATGATGGCCTTGCTGGCCTTTCCGCTGGCCCATTGCGCAACACCCAAGGTCTCGGAAATCGATACCCGCCTGTCCTCGATCACCGCCGAAATGGCCAGCAAATCGCACACCGACGACGAAGGCACCCTGCAAAAACTGACCGACCTTGCCGCCCAGACCGAAGAAATGGCCGCATCGCTGAATTACCGGTTCAGCGCGGCACGCGCCTATTACCGCATCCTGCAGGCCCGCCTCGTCGAACTGCGCGAGGAACGCGTCGAAGGCCTGCAAACCATGACCGAGTTTATGGAACGCCGTCTGGCACCGGCAATGCGCACCTGCCAGAATATCGGGGACCGCCTCGAAGTCCTCTCAAAACGTGTCGCGCGCGCCAACAACCTGCTGCGCACAAGGGTCGATATCCTGCTCGAAGCCCAAAACCGCGACCTGCTGGCCAGCATGGACCGCCGTGTCAAACTGCAACTGCGCCTGCAACAAACCGTCGAAGGCCTGTCCGTGGCGGCGATCACCTATTACGCCGTCGGGCTTCTGGGATACCTGTTCAAGGCGCTAAAGGATACCGGCCTTCCGATCAACGACCGCGTCGCAACCGGCATCGCCGTGCCCGTCGTCCTTGGTGCCATCTGGATATCCATGCGCCGGATCAGGAAGGTACTTCATCGCGAGGAGGGGTGAGGGTGTTTGGAGAACCCTTTATCTTAATGTCCGTCAGGCTCAGAACTTGAAGGTCGCAGGCTCAAATTCTACCAATTAATATAATAATATCAACGCATTATATGCGAAATGGGCTGAGGCGTTTTTATTTGGAAGCATTGTAGAAGCTCGCTGAGCAACAAGACGAGTTGTGTTCCTGTCTTTACGTGTAGGTGCAGTTTAGATGAATGTCTGCTAATTTAGGTTGGTCCAAGTTAACTCTCAGCTAATGGGGCGGGTACTATGATTACTGATTTGGCGCGAGACTATCTTGAAGCACTAGCAGACGAACTAGCAATCAACGATACACGCTACGAAAAGGCTTATGCTAGTTACGAAGCAGTAGGCGACTGGTTGAACCGAGAAGGGTCAGCTATCAAAAAATTTGACCCAATTGTCTACGTACAAGGTTCATTTGCATTCGGTACCGTAATCAAACCGTATACCAATAAAGAAGAATATGACGTAGACGCAGTTTGTGAACTGCGGAACCTATCAAAATCTAACTTAACGCAGCATAGGCTGAAGGAATTGGTGGGGAAAGAACTCGAGGCCTATAGGCTTAAGTATGGAATAGATAAGCCTTTGGATGAGGGTAGGCGCTGCTGGACATTAAACTATGCCGATGAAGCACAATTCCATATGGATATTGTGCCATCTCTATCAAACGGACAAAGTGTAAAACTGCTTTTAGAACAGCGAAGTCTTGATTCGCATTGGGCGAATACTGCAATTGCGATTACCGATAACGAAATTGAAAGTTACAATGTTCTTACAGAAGATTGGCCTCGTTCAAATCCGAAAGGTTATCGCGACTGGTTCAAGTCGAGGTTAGAAGTCCAGTTGGCTCAGAGGAAGCTGGCATTGGCAACTGAGTCTCATGCAAACGTGGAGGATATCCCTGATTACCGTGTGAGAACTCCCTTGCAGTCGGCGATAATGATCCTAAAGAGGCATAGAGATGTACTCTTTTCTGAGGACAAGGATCACAAAAGCCCCATTTCTATAATTATTACTACACTCGCTGGGCACGCATACAATGGAGAAGAGAAGGTTGCTGATGCGCTGTTCTCAATTCTGTCTCGAATGGATAGTGATGAGTTTATCAAGCGTGACGGAGAGAAATTTGTCATCCTAAATCCAAGTGATCCGTCGGAAAATTTCGCAGATAAGTGGGAAGAGTTTCCTGAGCGCAAAGATGCATTCTTTGAGTGGTTGAATAATGCTCGTGATGAGTTTGAAGTCATAAAGGTAGAAAGGAACAAGAGCGCGATCACTGAAAAGCTCTCGCCCAAAATTGGCGACGAGCTAGCAAAGCTGGTTGATAAGCGTACCAGTGGAACTTCAAGCTTGATGAGAGGCTCAAGTGCTGCTGCCGCTTCATCTTCTCAACCAGCGTTTGGTGCACAAGAACGCAGACCTACGAAGCCTAAGGGGTTTGCATGAGTTGGTGGTTGACGCAGGCGAGAAGGGCGCTTGATGAGCGGGTTGTAATAGGAGATTTGCTCGAAAGCGCAGATTGGTTGAAACGTGTAAAGTGGGGACTCACCGAAGGATTGCGTCTCTCCGCAGAGTTTGACATCACTGTAAATGGCGGTGATGTGTCGCTAAAAATTATCTATCCAGCATTTTTCCCAGAAGTGCCTCCACAAATTTTTCCCATTGCTGACATAAGACTGTCACCTCATCAGTACGGTTCTGGTGGGGAATTGTGTCTTGAAATTCGTCCCGATAACTGGGAGCCCAGTATGACTGGGGGCATGATGATCGAAAGTGCGTATCGTCTGCTATCAGCGGAAAATGACGGGACTGATGACGCACGAGAGATGCCTGATGGTCATCGTACTACAGTGGCGCAAGACGTACGTGGCTCTCTCCTTCGTCTAGTAGTATCTGACGCTATGATACCATCCCTTGATGCTATTCCGGTGTCGACTGTTGCCGAGTTGGAGCTCTCGGAGTTGTACAGGCCGCCCATGTTGGTTGCGCGAATAAGTCGTGTGGGCTGCTGCGAGAGTCCGTTGTGGCGGGAAGAACTGCAAAATCTTATGCCAATAAAGCGCAATGGATATTTAGTACGGCTTCCGGCGGGGGGCATGAAAACGCTACCGACTTCTATTGAGGGGGTGACTGCGATAGCGCGAGGTTTAATGCATGATGAACTGATTGCATTTATCCAAAACGAAACAATCGAAAGGCCAATTCTTTTTGTCTCGGAAGATGAATTTCAGCTTCTGAACTTCTTTCGGGGCGAAGACGTAGCTGAAGCGCTTCCCTACAAGACAGTACGAGTTCCTAGCAATGTTCGACGACAGGGCGAGGAGTACGAAGCGCTGGGTCAAAAGTCAGTAGCTTTGATAGGGTGTGGTTCGGTAGGATCGAAGGTTGCCGCTTCACTAGCGCGCGCGGGAGTTGGTCAATTCGTATTGGTTGATGGAGATATCCTCTTCCCCGGCAACATCGTTAGAAATGAATTGGATCAACGTTCCGTCGGTTTAAATAAACCAGACGCTGTCAGAGCCAGAATACATGAGATTAATCCATCAGCTGAAATAAGGGTGCGACGTGTTCTCATGGGAGGGCAAGAGAGTTCCTCGTCAACGGAGGCAGCACTACACAATATCTCCACTTGTGACATCATTATTGACGCAACTGCTGACGCCACAATCTTTAGCCTTTGTGCTGCAGTAGCTCGAGCGGAGCGCAAGCCGATGGTGTGGGGTGAGGTGTTTTCTGGTGGAGTTGGGGGAATTGTTTCAAGGGTCCGGCCAGACATTGACCCTGCACCTCTCAGCGCTCGGGCGCAGTTAGCTGTATGGTGTGCTGAACAAGGGGTGCCTTGGGATGGTAAAGAGTCCGAAGCATATGATTTGACGCGAGATGATGCTCCTCCGTTGGTTGCCGATGACGCTGAGGTGACAATTATCGCCGCGCATATGACTCGCTTTGCAATTGATATCCTTGTGAGAGATGCGACAATTTTCCCTCATTCCGCCTATGCAATCGGATTGCAGAGAGAGTGGATTTTTACTGAACCATTCGAAGTGTTTCCTATTGATCTCAAGCCAGAGGGAGATTGGGTGGCTCCAATTTCAGATGAATCTGGAGCAGAGCTATCTGCCCTAGTGAAAGAGTTGTTTCCTGACGCATTTGAGAAGAAAGATGAAAGTTAAGCTGGCCAAAGATGTACAAGAGAGGATGTTACTGTGCCTCTCAAGGGCGAGGCGACGCGAAGTCGGCGGAGTGCTTATGGCTGAGCAGCTCAAACCGGGTGAGTTTCGTGTTGTTGATTTCTCTTTGGATGAAATCACAGGAAGTGCTGCTCATTTTGTTCGATCTCCAGAACATCACTGTGAAGCCTTGGATGATTTCTTTGCGCGAACAGGTAACGACTATACACGATACAATTATTTGGGAGAGTGGCACTCGCACCCCAATCATCAACCTATTCCTAGTGCGACAGACATCGTTTCAATGAATAACCTCTTGGAAGAGGAAGAGAGTATTTCTTTCGCCGTCTTGCTCATAGTTAAGAAAGGCTGGTGGAAGAGGCTGCATTGCTCTGCAGTTTTGTTTCGTCGAGGAGAGCCTATCTCAAATGTCGAAGTTACTGCAGAAGTGTTAGGAGAGAAAATTGCGGCGTCACGTTGACAGGTTCATTGAGGGGGCTATCGACTGCCTTTGGCGCCGCCGGTCTACGGGGCTGACTCTTATTCGCTATGGTATAGGTCTGTTTGTCGGAGTCTGTGGCGTCGCTAGTTGGGGAGTGGATACCGTAATCCCAACCCCATATGGCGAGCTCGAAATAGCATTCAGTATAAACGAAGGAACGCCAACATTCTTAGTAGTTTTGGCGACTGCTCTGGCTGCCGCGTTAATACTCTTCGGTGGAGTTCTCTTAATCATCGAGACGGGCAGATCTGGAAAAAAGAAGATACTTGCAATAGAGCTTCGAGGTTTACGAGACACAGAGGGTACTCCTTTGAAGGATAGTATTCCGCTCAGATTTCTAGGCCATAGACTGCAAGTGCTAGTCAGTATTAGGCGTGCCGACGGTCAAATTTTGGCCCCAGATGAAGCCTTAAGGCGAATTATTCAGCTTCCGGATTTAATAGCCAATTCTCAGGCGGGAACGGATCGCTCAGACATAGCTTACTTCGCTGGAGGTTTAGCTCCTGTGCCATTTAGCTTTCTTATGGGCATTCTTTTAGATGATGAAAGTGTCATCACGTTAATGGATTGGGATCGTGCTCGAGGCTCGTGGCATTTGCTGGATGGGAAAGACGACGGTGACCGTTTCAGTGAAGTGGGCTTGAAAGACGTTGGAGATGCTAAGGAGATCGTTCTGAGCATCTCCGTTTCCTACCCAACGGACACGGCTGGTATTGAGCAAGCGTTTGAGGGACTCCCAATTATCTCCATGCAGCTCAATAACCTAGCGATTGATGGGCATTGGTCAAAGGATAAGCAAGCTGCGCTTGCAGACCAATTTTTTGGTGTGTTGCGTACATTGTGCAGTACCAACGTTAAGCGGGTGAACCTAATTCTCGCCGCGCCAAACAGCCTTGTTATTACTTTGGGTCGTATCTACGACAAGCGTAATCTTCCTGAAATAACGGTTTGGCAATATGAGAAGGGGAAAATTCCTGCTTATCCATGGGGGGTCCAGATGCCGGTGGCAGGAGAGGAAGCTAAGATTATTTCGGCAGATGCGACTAAAAAGGGGACAGATTCATTTTTGAGATACTGAATTCGGGAGGCAGGTATTCTGCCATTAACCCCCGCCAGCCCCCCGATCCCCGGACAACCTGTAAACCGCATAAGTCATCGCCCCCACAAGCACCACTGCCCCGGCCTGATGTGCCACACCCAGCGGCAACCAAACAACCGATAGCAACGTTGAAATCCCCAATGTCACCTGCAGGCAAACCGCCGCCAGCACCAGATGGGTGGCAAGGCGTTGCTGCGGCGTCAGGTTCCATTTCCCGGCCCGCCACCAGAACAGCAGCACCGCGATAAAGGTCAGTTTCGCCAGCCACCGGTGATCCCACTGCACCGTCATATGGTCTTCAAACGGGGCCAGCCATGTCGGGCTGTAAACAAACAGCCCGTCGGGGATCAGTTGTCCGTCCATCAGCGGGAAGGTGTTATAGGTATGCCCAGCATTGATCCCGGCCACAAAGCCGCCCGAAAGGGCGGTAAACACGATCAGCGTCAAAAGCTGCCAGCCGCGTTTTGAGGCATGGGTTGAAATGCCGCGCGGGGCATACTGGTTAAGCCCGACCCACATCAACGCGATGAAAATCACCAGCGCCAGACCGAAATGCGCGGTCAGGCGGTACTGGCTGACATCGGGGCGGTCGACAAGGCCGCTCATGACCATGTACCAGCCCATCGCACCCTGCAAACCGCCAAGGATGAACAGGCCCCAAAGCTTCCATTTGGTCGCGCCATCAATGGATTTTTTGGCAAGGAACCAGACAAACGGCACAAAGAACACAACGCCAATCAACCGGCCCCAAAGCCGGTGAATGAATTCCAGCCAGAAGATCGATTTGAAATCCTCGACCGACATCCAGGCATTGATCTTCTGGAATTCCGGATACTGGCTGTATTGCTGATACAGCGCCATCCAGTCCGCCTCGTTCATCGGCGGGATGATCCCGGTAAAGGGCCGCCATTCCACGATGGAAAGCCCGGACTCGGTCAGCCGCGTCAGGCCGCCAATCACCACCATGATGAACACCATCGCCGCCACAGAAAACAGCCACATCGCAACATTCCTGTGCGGGGTGGGGGCGATGGAACCGGTGGCAGGGGCGGGGGATGATACGCTGCTGGTTTGCTCAATCGAGGACATCGGCGGGATCTCTTTGTCATGCGAAGCGCTTAATTTCGCGCCCAATATAGGGTGAAATTTCAAAAAGTGCAGGAAAAGCTTCACCGCAACGTTTCTACGTCCGATTTCTACGTCCGTCATCGGGGCCGGATCACGAACGCTATTTACTCAATAAATAGTGTTCTATAAATATAAAACACATAAAAAATGTATTGAATTGTTCGATATACACACCCATAGTCTTAATCAACCAACAGAAACTTTCTTTTGAGGATCGACGATGTTTCCCATCAATCTGGACCTGAAGCGGCTTTCGGTCGCGCTGGTGGGCAACGGTCAGGCAACCCTGAACCGTTTGCGCCAGCTTGACGGTGATGGGGCGAGATACGTCACCGTTTATGCCGAAGACCCGATTGCCGAACTGGTAGACCAGGCTGGCGACCGGTTGCACCGCTATCTCCCGAATTCGGCCGATGTCAACGCGGCCGCAATCCTGTTTATTGTTGATTTGCCGCATGAAAAGGCCGCCGAACTGGCCGCCATCGCCAAGGCCGTCGGCACGATCGCCAATGTCGAGGACGTCAAGGAATACTGTGATTTTTTCTCGCCGGCGCGGGTCACGCGCGGTGACCTGATGATCACGGTTTCGACCAACGGGCACAGCCCGCGACTGGCCGGCCGTATCCGCCATGCGATTGAAAACTGGCTGGTGCCCAAATGGGATCAGCGCCTGCGCGAGCTTTCCGATCAGCGTGAAAAATGGAAGGCCGATGGGGCGGATATGAAGCAGCTTCTGAAAATGACGGACGATTATATCGACCGTCGGGGATGGTTGTGATGACAGTCATGCGCGAAGAAGACATTGTCACCGGCGGCTCGATGTCGGTCGAGGAAGCCGAAGTCCGCGCAGCTGATCTGCTGTCGCGATACGGCCATCTGCAGGGCATTTCCCTGATCGAACCGATGGTGCACGAGGAATTCAATGGCAAAATCACCATGACCTCGTCGTTTGGGACAGAGGCCGCGGCTCTGCTTGCCCTCGTGTCCGAGGTCGACCCGAACCTGCCGGTGATCTTCCTGGATACCCGCAAGCTGTTTGGCGAAACCCATCGTTATCGTGAACAGCTCGTTGATCAGCTTGGCCTGACCAATATCCAGATCATGCGCCCGGATGAAAAGCTTCTGGCGGCGGACGATCCCAACGGCATGTTGTTTGCCACGGATACCGCCAAATGCTGCTATCTGCGCAAGGTCGAACCACTGCAACGTGCGCTTAAGGGCTATGACGCGTGGCTGACCGGGCGCAAGCGTTTCCACGGTGGCGAACGCGGGCAACTGCCCGTGATCGAAACCGCCGGAACCCGGATCAAGATCAATCCGCTGGCGGGCTATAACCGGTCTGACATCGAAGATATCTTTGACAACCGCGCCCTGCCACACCACCCGCTGGAGGCCGAAGGCTTCCTGTCCATCGGCTGCATGCCGTGCACGGATCGCGTTGATCCCAATTCAACCGATGTCCGTGCCGGTCGCTGGGCCGGACAGGACAAGACCGAATGCGGCATCCACTACATCATCTGATCCCGTTCGGTTCAAACGGATCATTAAAAAAACGGCTGCCCCGAAACGGGCGGCCGTTTTGTTTTGGTGCGGACTTGTGACGCCCAATGATTGGAATTCGTCAAATTTGTTCCTTATTTACCTGAAAAATAAAAAGGAAGTTCTTTTTGCTTGGGTGAACCAGACGCGATCCTGATGCGTAAGGACATGTAAATCCGGTCGCCTGACGTGAACCGACACGAAGTTTGCGCAGGCGGAAACAGAGATTTGGGACAAAAGGGCACATCATATGACAGCAGATCAGGCCAACGTGCTTGAAGTTCTGCCCATTGGCATGTTCGAAGACCTCCCTGAAAACATGCACCGGGTGGAAACGCCAAAAAACTTTTCCGTCATTCTGTGTGACGAACACGCAAATCTGAGCCGTGATGCGCTGATCACCCTGCGCGCGGCCGCCCGGCACGATCTTTTTCCCGTTTACTGGTTCGGGGCCAATCCCCCATCCTTTGCCGATGCCGTCTTTCCCGAAATTTCAATGCAGACCCTGCAACTCGCATACCGGGATGCACAGGAACAATACCGCCGGATCGGGCAGGTTGCCGCCCCCCATAATGACGAGGATCGCGGCGCGCTGAACCTTTTGGGGTATCTGGTGACGCGCGATATCGATGCCGTGCCCGACTGGCATCCCGGCAGCCGCAGTTCGGTGACCTATGCCCGGTTGCGGCCTGATCTCGCTTCGCGGTCGCTGTTATCGCAACTTCATCGGCAGGGGATGCTTGAACGTACCTTCTGGCGCAAGACCCATATGTGCCGCAAATGCAGTTCGGCCCGGCTGAATGTGGCTGAACATTGCCCGGAATGCCGGTCTTCCGATCTGGTGGAAATGGATATCGTTCACCATTTTGCCTGCGGTCATCAGGGGCCACAAAACGCCTTCCAACTGACGGCTGGCGGACGGATGATCTGTCCGTCCTGCGAACAGATGCTTAACCATTTCGGGGTGGATTACGATAAACCCGGCCGGGTCGAGCTGTGTCAGAACTGCCAGACCGTGACCGAGGAACCCGAAGTCAATTTCGAATGCCTTGATTGCAAAACCCTGACGCCAAGCGACGAAGCCCCGCAGAATAACTGGTACCAATACAGCCTGACCTCGCTCGGGCGTGAAACCGTTATATCGGGGCGTTTGCCCGTGCCCGGTCTTGAAACCGCATTGGGCAGTTTCGAACCGTCAAAGGATTACGCAACCTTTGTCGCACTGCTTGATAACGGGCTTAGCACCGCACAGCGTTATGGCCGCCCGTTTGGCGTTTGCGCCATGCGCTTTGATCAGGGACAGGATGACGATCACCAGCCCCGCCTTGTCAATGCCGCAAGTCGCGCAACCCTGATCAAGCTTCTGCGCGAAATCCTGCGGGATTCCGATTTCCTGTATGCCGAAGGCGAACAGATCGTCTTTGTCTTCCCCGAAACCGACGCCGGGCAGCTTGATGCCATCATCAGACGGATCGAAGACGGCCTTCGCAAAAACATGACCGATCAGCCCGAATGCCGGTTCGAAGACTGGTCGGATCGGACGGTTCGCGACATCTTGCGCGGGATACGTGATGTTCGTTGATGGTATCAATTATCTCCTGTCCTTAAGCTTCCCGGCATTCTTTGCGATGTTCTGGCATTTCTTTCTGCTGGAATTGCCGCGCTTTGTGAGCGCCGGGATTGCGGTCTGTGTCGCCACGATGGTGCGGCGCCGGTCGGTCGCGCCGGGCCTGCCATTGGTGCGACCGCGCATTTCGGTCCTGCTGCCCGGCCATAACGAGGCGGAAAACCTGCCGCGCGCCATCATGTCGATGCGCGAACAGACCATCCCCCCCGATCAGATCGTCGTGGTCGATGACGGTTCGACCGATGACAGTGTTGCGGTGGCGACCGCCCTGCAAAAGGACGGCCTGATTGATGTGGTCCGCAGCACCCAGGTTCGCGGCGGCAAATCGGCGGCTGCCAATCTTGGCCTTGCCGAATGCAGTGGCGATATCGTGATCATCGCGGACGCCGATACCACCTATGACTGCGATGCCTTTGAAAAGCTGATCGCCGGTTTCAATGATCCCAAAATCGGTGCGGTTGCCGGTAACCTTGGCGTGCGCAATCCCGATATCTCGCTTGCGACCCGCTGGCAGGCGATCCAGTACCAGATTTCCATCGGACTTGGCCGGCAGGTTTCCGACATGCTTGGTGTGTTGTTCATCGTTTCGGGCGCGTTTGGCGCGTTCCGTCGACAGGCGCTTGAACAGGTCGGCGGCTGGTCGGTCGGCCCGGGCGAGGATGCGGAACTGACCAACAAGATCCGCCGCGCAGGGTGGCAGGTGCAATTTGCCCCCGAAGCCTGGTGCCTGACGGATGTGCCCGAAACATTTGCCCAGCTTGCCCGGCAACGCCTGCGGTGGGATCGGTCGCTGGTGCGGATGCGCTGGCGGCGGTTCCGGGTGTTTCTGGACCCGACCGATGCGCAGTTCCGCCTGTCCAATGCGCTTGGCACCATCGATATCCTGTTCTTTCAGGCGTTTCTGTCGCTGTCTTTCATGATCTATCTGATCTGGCTGTTTGATGTTTACGGAAGCTTCGGCTGGATCATCGCGGTCGTCAATCTGCTGGCCTATTCGCTGTTTGGCATTGCCGGTTTTGCCATGGCCCGGATCGCCGCCCCCAATGCGCGGGTGGCGGGGCTTTGGCCCTATGTCCTCGGTTACGGTGTGTTCAATTCGCTGTTTCTGCGTTTCGTCCGGCTGGTCGCCTGTTTTGATGAACTGATTTTCCGCCGGTCCTTTGATGACAATTATGTCCCGCGCCGGGTGCGTCATGCCGCGCGCAGGTCCCGCGTCGATAATTGAAAATCAATAAGAACGAGGCTCCATGAAACTTAAAAATCATCGACCTTCAACCCGCCTGATCCGCGAACCGCGCGCGATGCCCAAAAAACGCAATCTGGGGCGCTGGATCTATATCGGCCTGCTGATGCTGATCGGTCTTTGGGCCTTCGATGTGTTTTTCGGCCAGTTCTTTTTCCTGCGCGGCAATGGGCTGGTGGTTGCGCGTCCCTATGTCGTGGCATCGGAATATATCGGCACCGTACAGGATATCTCGGTTCGGCAGGGCGAGGCGGTCAATGAAGGCGATGTCGTTGCCTTTCTGAAATCCAAACAATATGACGAGGAACTCGCGCGTTCACATTTCGAACTTTCGGCCCTGTCGGCGGATCGCGCCCGCCTGACGAGCGAGCTGAACGGGCAACGCGAACTGATTGCGCTTGCGAAAAAACGTCTGTCTTCCGCTACCAGCTTCCGCGCCCGCCTTGAAACCGGTCTTGCCAACGGTGTTTCCACCGGTACGGCGCTAAATACCGCATATGAACGGGAATACACCGCGCGCGAGGACCTTGAACGGATCACATCCGATATCACGGCACTGCGTGCCGAACTGGCCGCGCTCTATCAGCAAATCGATCAGCGTCGCGTTCTGATGCAGAAAATCGAAGCCGCCTATGACGGGGGGCGCCTTGTCGCCCCGGCTGGCGGTATCGTGACCGAGGTCAATGCAATCGAAAGCAGCGTGATCCGCCCCGGCGATCCGATCATGACGATTGCCGCCGGGACGCCCTATGTGCTGGCCTATTTTGAAAACGGCTCGCTTTACGATATCGAACCGGGGCAGCAGGTGACGATGTATTACGGCACCAGAAACCTGATCGGGATCGTGACCGCCCTTCTGCCGGTGTCCGAACAGCTCCCCGAAGAATTCCAGCGATCATTCGAGCCGACCGACCGTGCCCAGATTGCCGAAATCCGCATCGCCAATCCCGAAAACTTCCCGCCCCTGTTTGCCAAGCTTGATATTGGCGGCGGCCTGTTTTCATCGATCCATCGCCTGTTTGACTGGATGCTGGAAGCCTGATGCGAAAACGCGTCATCGCATCGCGGTCCGTCATGCAGGAAACGCACCTCACCCCAAGGGCCGCGGCGTTGTCGCATGGCAGGCACAAATCCCGCCATCGATGACCGGCCTTTCGGCATGTCCGAATGCACCATCGGCCCATCGCTAGGCCACGCCAGCCAATTTAGCCCGCCGATCCGATGCAGACGCAATTCGGGCCTGCTGATTCTCGGCATTGTCACGCTTCACCGATCGGACTGGCCCCGGACTGAACTGGACCGAACCAACTTCGTCCCGGTTCTCGCTGCCCCGAACAAACGCCCTTATCCCAAGGGCACATTTCTCCCGTCATGATAAACACCCGTTTTTCGCATATTTCCCGCGGCCTTACCGCACGAACACGCCACCGCCGTAATGACTTTTCCATGCGCCAGTGATGCCCCTTCGGCGATGCCGCCGCCGTCCTTTCATCCCGTCAGATCGCTGCTCCATCATCATCCCATTCCTGTTTTGCCGCCCGAAACGCAAAAAACCCGCAAAAGCGAATCACGCTTTGCGGGTTTTGTCTCCGGACCCATTTGTCCTGTTGACTTTATCTTTATGCCACAAGCAAAAGAACAAATCAAGAACTTTTTTCAAGAATGATGGAAAAAATTCCTATCAAAAGCTCCCGGTAGAAACTTACTGTGACAAATATGATATGTTTCTCAATGCCTTAGGCGGCATTTCCGTTAAATCGTAATGCCCTGAAGCTTCCGGAAAAGCGTCACCGCATAGCGGTCCGTCATGCCGGAAATATAATCCATTACCCGCATGATCCGGGCATAAAGCCCGTCGGCTTCCGAAAGCTTGCCCGACAGAAGCTTGTCGATCCGGTCGGCCTGCGGTGGCAGGCGCTTGCCGTGTTTCTGATGTTCTTCAATGTCAATCGCGGCCCGGACAAAGCTGTCAAGCAGGCCGTTGATCACCTCGAACCCGGCCATTTCAATCGGCAGGACATGCGGCGCGTTATAAATCCGTTCAACCGCCAGCATCTTGCAGTTTTTGGCATCCCTGCCAAGCGGCGTATTGGCCAGCAAATCGCCTTCCAATGTGCCCGAAAGCAGCGCGTCCTCATGCTCGATAAAGGCATCAACCGCTGCCTTCACCAGATTGCCAATCGCCTTGCCACGCAAAAAGCCGATCCGGTCATCTTCGGATTTTTCGGCATACCATGGCTCGGCCCGCAAATCGGCCCAGCGTTTTTCGGCGTCACCGTCGTATTTTTCCGGGTGGCGGGCAATCGGGGCAAGGGCGCGTTCGACCTGCTCGAAACTCACACAATTAAGTTCCCAGCCATCTTCAAGATCGACCACCGAATAACAAATATCATCGGCCGCCTCGACCAGATAGACCAGCGGATGGCGTCGCCACGCGCCGTCAAACCCGTCAAGCGGTGATAACCCGCAAACATTGGCAATCGCATGGGCGATGTCGCGCTCTGCCTGATAATATCCGGGTTTCTTAAGGCCGGTATATTCGCGGCGGCGCGCATCAGGCACCGACGTGCTGCGCGGATATTTGATGAAGCTGCCAAGCGTCCCGTAAGTCAGGTTCAACCCGCCGTCAAACCGCTTCATTTCAAGCTGGCTTATGATGCGGAGCCCTTGCGCATTCCCTTCGAAATGCCGCAAATCTTCAAGCTCCGGCCCGGTCAGCCGCCCGGTCAGTTCTTCTTTGGCAAGGCGCGATGTGGTGAACCATTCATTGATCGCATCTTCGCCCGAATGGCCGAATGGCGGGTTGCCGATATCATGCGCAAGACACGCGGCCTGCACCATGTATCCGATATCGGCAATGGTGATCGGGCTTCCTTCTGGCAGGTGTTTGACGATATGCGCACCGGCCATAAGACCCAGCGACTGCCCGACCGATCCGACCTCGATCGTGTGGGTCAGGCGGGTATGCACATGGTCATTTTCCGAAAGCGGATGAACCTGTGTCTTGTTCTGAAGACGGCGGAACGAGGATGAAAAAATGATCCGGTCGACATCGATCTGAAACGGGCTTCTGCCATCCGGGCTTGGATGCGGATCGCCATCGGGCAGGCGGATCTTGCCATCCCGAAAATCAAGCCGGTGTGGTGAAAGCAGATTTTCCCAGCGCATTATGGCCGGTTGCATCGAGCCCATGGCGATGCGACTCCCTGTCCGTGTCGTGTGTGCGTCCGCAAACCCGACTTTAACGGGGTGGGGAGTCGGGCGCAATCGGGCAAAACCGATTGCGCCAAATCAGTGTGATCTTATCCGAAGAACCAGCTTTTCGGATTATCAATCGGGCTGCCGTTAAGGGCGCGCAAAACGCCAATCACGTTGCGTCCGATAAACCACGCGGTGGTATAAAGCGCCATCAGGCCGACAATCGCCCAGCCCAGAAGCGGCACCCATCCGATCACGAAGGTGAAAAAGCCCAGAATGATCGCATAAAGGATGCTGATCCAGAATGTGCGGATGATGAATGTGTAATGGCTGTTGGTCCAGTGATCGTCATCCTCACGCGCGACATAGGCAATAATCAGCGCGATCAAACCGGTGGCAAAGACGGTAAACAGGGTCGCGATCATCAGGCCGTAGCAGACGACAGCCGTATTGCCGCCGCGCGTATCCGCATATTGCGGGGCATTGTCAAACGATGCGTCCTGACCTGTCATCCGGTCACTCATGGGCGTTGTTCCTGTGTTGTGTGTCGTGCAGGTTTACTTGCGCGATCATTCTTCTGCATATAGCGACAAAGTTGCAATTCGCAAAGGCCCTTACCCGGTTGATCGTGCTGATCCTATGGCCGCAATCCATCGGTAATCAACCGCAGGCCAAGCGCGCCAAGCACCAACCCCGCAAAGCGGTCAATCCATGTTTTCCCGCCAAGATAGGCACGTTTGGCATGCCGCCCCGAAAACACAATGGCGACAATGGCATACCATCCGGCCTCGATCATGAAAATCAGCGGCGGCAGGATCATCAACATCCAAAGCGGCGGATTGGCAGGCAAAAGGCTTGCAAAAATACTGGCATAGACAATTGCGGTTTTCGGATTGCTGATCTGGGTCAGCATCGCCAGCCCGAATGATTTCCTGAATGATTTATGTGCCGGTCGCGGGGGTATTTCCTGTGGTCCGGCATTCATCGCCGCCGTATCCATGATCAGGGGGGCTGACGCATGGCGCCATATCTTGATGCCCAGAAACACCAGATACGAACCGCCGGCAATTTTAAACACCAGATAAAGCCAGCTTACCTGCGATAAAAGCGCCGTCAGGCCAAGCACAGCAAGGCTGGCAAATAATGCCCCGCCAACCCCCATGCCAAGGCTTGCCGCCAGTCCATCACGGCGCGATGACGTCACCGCAATCCGGCTGACCATCACAAAGCTTGGTCCCGGACTGACTGCCCCGATCAAAAGGGCGCTTAGGATTCCAAACAGAACAAGACCGTCATGCATGGCAACCTCTTTTGCTTTGGGAGGGGAAGGACCGCCAGATTGCCAACAATGATATCACAGTCCGGTGAAAACGGAATTTTTCTCGGCTTTTGCCTCGACTCTTGTGAATTCCGCCTTACATTTGGCGCCATATTACCAAATGACCAAGAATAAGGAATTCCGCATGTCGGACTATGATTTTGACCTGTTTGTTATCGGTGCCGGATCGGGCGGCGTGCGGGCCGCGCGCGTTGCATCTGGCTATGGTGCCAAGGTCGCGATTGCCGAGGAAAGCCGCGTTGGCGGCACCTGTGTCATTCGTGGCTGTGTGCCCAAAAAGCTTCTGGTTTACGGCGCACATTTTGCCGAGGATTTCGAAGACGCGGCGGCCTATGGCTGGACCCTTCCGGGGGAGCCCAGCTTTAGCTGGAAAAAGCTGATCGCCAACAAGGATGCGGAAATCGACCGCCTGAATGGCATCTATCACAAGCTTCTGGCCGGTTCGAACGTCAAGCTGTTCGAACACCGCGCAACCTTCAAGGACGCCCATACCGTTCTCGTGGGGGGCGAGGAAGTCACCGCTGAACGCATCCTGATCGCGGTTGGCGGTCACCCGACCCTGCCCGACATTCCGGGCATCGAACACGCGATTTCCTCGAACGAGGCCTTTCACCTCGAAGACCTGCCTAAACGCATTGTCGTCGTTGGCGGTGGTTATATCGCGGTTGAATTTGCCGGGATTTTTGCCGGGCTCGGATCGCGCGTCACACAGCTTTATCGCGGCGATCAGATTCTGCGTGGTTTTGATCACGATATCCGCAACCATCTGGCCGAGGAAATCGTCAAAAAGGGTGTCGATCTGCGCTTCAACACCAATGTCACCGCGATTGAAAAGCAGTCCGATGGCAGCCTGAAACTGACGCTGACGGGCGGGGGCGACATGGAAGTCGACGCCGTGATGTTCGCCACTGGTCGTGCCCCCAATACCAAGGGCCTTGGGCTTGAGGCTGTCGGGATCGAAACCAACGATAACGGTGCGGTCAAAATCAACAAGGGCCTGCAAACCAGCGTTCCGAACGTCTATGCGGTTGGTGACGTGACCGACCATGTGCAATTGACCCCGGTCGCGATCAAGGAAGGCATGGCTTTTGCCGATACCGTCTTTGGCGGCAAGCCGTGGTCGATGTCCTATGCCGCGATCCCGACCGCCGTCTTCAGCCAGCCCCCGGTCGGCACGGTTGGCCTAAGCGAGGAAGAGGCACGCGCAAAGGGCGGACCGGTTGAAATCTACAAATCAACCTTCAAACCGATGCGCCACACCCTTTCGGGCCGGGATGAAAAGACCCTGATGAAACTCGTCGTCGATAAAACCACCGACGTCGTCCTTGGTGCGCACATGGTCGGCCCCGACGCCGCCGAAATCATCCAGGGCATCGGCATCGCGGTGCGCCTTGGCGCAACCAAGGCCCAGTTCGATCAGACCGTCGCGGTGCATCCGTCGGCAGCGGAAGAATTCGTCACCATGCGCTTCCCGGTCGCGGATTAAGGCACCGACCACGCGCGACCATCACCTACCGTCATTCCCGCGAAGGCGGGAATCCAGACTTCGGTGCCAATCGCACCAGCAATCGGTGATTGGCAGATACAATCAAGGCGGCATCCCTGCGGTGCCGCCTTTTCAAATGTCAAAACGCCAGCGGCGCATTATCGACAACCTCTTTCATTACGAAAAACGTCCGCGTTTGCCGGACACCGGGAAGCGCGATCAGTTGGTCACCATGCAGGTGATTGAAGTCCGCCATGTCGCGGACCCGGATTTTCAGGAAGTAATCGAAATCCCCCGCCACCAGATGGCAATCAAGGATAAAGGGCAGTTTCCGGCATGCGGTTTCGAACGCGGCGAAGCTGTCGGGCGTTGATCGGTCCAGTACCACACCAACCATCACCAGTGCGGCGCGATCCACCTTGTCCGGGGCGATCTGGGCGCGGATGGAGGTGATATATCCTTCTTCGAACAGGCGTTGCATCCGGCGGTGGCAGGTGGCCGGGCTGACATTGACCCGTTTGGCGATATCGGCATTGCCCATCCGCCCGTCAGTTTGCAGCAGGCGCAGAATCTTTTGATCAATGCGGTCTATCGGGGCGGCATTCGCGGGACTGGCAGGCTGCGTCATGAAAGGACCTTCCGGAATTCTGTAAATTTTCGAAATTCTAGGCACATTTTTTCATATGATGAAAGCTTCGCGTGAAAAATTGGTGCAAAGTTCGAGCGCACCTTTCACGCGCTTGGCGGTAGCATTTCCCCTTCATGAGGTTCGTTTCCCATGTCGTTCTGCAAATCAGGGAGTGCGCGATGCGCCTGGATAAATTTGAAAAATACAAACTGACCTTTGGCCCGACCCCGATCGAGGCCCTGCCGCGTCTTTCCGCCCATCTTGGCGGTGATGTCGAATTGTATGCCAAGCGCGAGGATTGCAATTCCGGGCTGGCCTTTGGCGGCAATAAAGTCCGCAAGATGGAATATATCATCCCCGATGCGATCAAATCCGGGGCCGATACCCTTGTCACCATCGGCGGTGTGCAATCCAACCACACTCGTCAGGTCGCGGCCATCGCCGCCAAGATCGGCATGAAATGCCGTCTGGTGCAGGAAAGCTGGGTGCCGTTCAATGATGCGGTTTATGACCGGGTCGGCAACATATTGATGAGCCGCGTCATGGGGGCTAAGATCGAGCTGGTCGATGAGGGCTTTGATATCGGTATCCGCGAAAGCTGGGAAGCCGCCCTTGAGGATGTGAAGGCCAAGGGCGGGGTGCCTTACCCGATCCCGGCCGGGGCATCGGTGCATAAATATGGCGGGCTTGGTTTCGTCGGCTTTGCCGAGGAAGTCCGCGCCCAGGAAGCCGAACTTGGCTTTAAATTCGATTATGTCGTGGTCTGCACCGTGACCGGTTCCACCCATGCTGGCATGGCGGTCGGTTTTGCCGCCGATGGTCGGGCCGACAAGGTGGTCGGCATTGATGCATCCGGCACGCCCGAACAGACCCGCGCACAGGTTCTGGCGATTGCACAGAAAACCGCCGATCTGGTCGAACTTGAAGGCGGCATTTCTGATCGCGACCTTACCCTGATCGAAGATTACGCCTATCCGGCTTATGGCGTACCGTCCGATGAAACCAACGAGGCGATCCGCCTGTGTGGCCGTCTGGAAGGCATGATGACCGACCCGGTTTACGAAGGAAAATCGATGCAGGGCATGATCGATCTGGTCAAAAAGGGCTATTTCCCCAAGGGGTCCAAGGTCCTTTATGCCCATCTTGGCGGTGTGCCTGCGATCAATGCCTATAGCTATCTGTATCGCAACGGCTGATTGCCTCTGCGCAAGGCCTGCACCCGCACCACGCCGTCATTCCCGTTCTGGCGGGAATTTGGTCTCCCACAGCTCTCCCTAGAGGACGGGGTGGTGCAAACGCAAAGGGGAAGCCGTTATGGCTTCCCCTTTGTCGGTTTCTGTCAGCTTTGCGAACTTACCGTCCGGTAATCCCCGGGAAGATGATCAGAAGGGCGACGGCCAGCACCTGCAGGCAGATGAACGGCACCAGCGCCTTGAAGATCGTGCCAAGCGTTATGTCCGGTGGCGCCACCGATTTCAGATAGAACGCGGCAGGCCCGAATGGCGGGGAGAGGAAGCTGACCTGCATGTTCATCGCAAACAGAACCCCGAACCACACCGGGTCATAGCCAAGCTGTTTGATGATCGGCACAAAGATCGGCATGGTCAAAAGGGCGATCCCGACCCAGTCAAGGAACATACCGAGCACAAACAGGATCAGCATCATGAACAGGATGATGATCGTCGGATCATCGGAAATGCCGGTGATCAGGGCCGATACGAACTTGATACCGCCCATCAGGTTGAACACCCCGACAAGGGCTGATGCGCCAATCCCGATCCAGACGATCATGCCGCAGGTCGACAGCGTCTGAAGCGAAGCGGCTTTCAGCATCGACAGCGAAAATTCGCGCCGAACGATGGTCGATGCAACCACACCGGCAACGCCAACGGCGGAGGCTTCGGTGACCGATGCAATCCCGCCATAGATCGAGCCCAAAACGCAGATCACAACAAGGATCGGCAGGAACAGGCCCTTGAGCAGGCGGATTTTTTCCTCGGTCGGGATTTTTTCGGTGCGCGGCGGCGGGGCGATATTATCCCCCGTATAGCTTCGGAACAGCACATAGGCGACATAGAAACCCGCCAGCATGAAGCCCGGAATGAAGGATGCGGTAAACAGATCGCCAATCGATACGTTCGCGGTCAGGCCATAGATGATCAGAACGATCGACGGCGGCACCATCGTACCCAGCGACCCGCCGGCACAAACCACACCGATGGCAAGGTTTTTGTCATATCCCTGACGGAGCATCTGCGGCAGGGCCAGCAGGCCCAGCAACACGATCTCGCCGCCGATGATGCCACTCATGGCGGCCAGAATGACGGCGACAAAAATCGTCTGGACCGCAACCCCGCCCTTAAGCCGCCCGCCAAACAGGCGCATGGCTTCAAACAGGTCCCTGGCGATGCCGGATCGATCAAGGATCGCCGCCATCATCACGAACATCGGGACCGAGACAAAGACAAAGGATGACACAAACGAATAGACCCGGCTGGTGATCAGCGGCACCGCCATCGGCCCGAACCAGCCAAGGGTGAATATCAGGGCAATCAGCAGGGTCACAAATGCCAGCGGCATGCCGGTTATCAAAAAACCAAGCAGCAGCACGAACATCGCAAGCGTGCCATATTCAATGCCAAGGGACTGCAAATCAAACATCGGGATTTATCCTGTTACGCCGGATATAATTGTTTCCATGCCGTGCATGAGTGGACCCGTTCATCTGTGATGCTGCCGGGCAGAATGACGGGGCCAAATTCACACGTAATATGATGTGGCTTTTAAGGTGTTCCGGGATGTTTCGCAGGTCAGTCATGGCCTGTTCCCGTACCGGAATTTGCACCTGCATAATCAGGTTTCGCGCGCATATAATTGATCGTCAGAATGACAAACTGAATCGTCAGGGCGATCAGAACGAACAGCATGAAAATCTTGAGCAAACCCGGATAGGGTGCATTGAACGCGCTGCCGGTGGTTTCCAGATGGATATCCCCGCCCGGTTTGAATGCCGCGCGTTTGACCATCAACCATGCCGCCCAGGCAAAGAAGCCTGACGAGATCGCGCAAACAATTGAAATGCCGATATCAAGTGCGCGCCGGAACCGCGGACCGGCGATGTCATAGATGATGACAACCCGGATATGCTTGTTGCGCGATGCGCAGTAAAGCCCGCCAAACACAAAGCCGACGGCTGATAAAAACGTCGTGGTTTCATGGGCCCAAAGCGTCGGGCTGTTGAATACATGACGCATGAAAATTTCGAAAATCAGGATGCCCATCGCCAACAGGAAACCGAGCGCGAAGATCGAACTGATTTTGTCGACAGCCCGGCCAAACAGGCCGGACACAGTCGGGACCGGCTCGGGGGTGCCATCGGGCTCTATCGCCAGATCCGGGGTGGGCGGGATGTCGCTATGTGCCGGTTTTTCCGGTGTCGGGGCCATTTTCGCAATCCTTGCAGGGACAGGGAATACAATCCGGCAACGGGGAGGACCGCATCGCCCCATATCGTCTCTTATATCGGGCTTGGCCGGATTGTATCAGCTTGTCACCGGCGGGCCCGAAAGGCCGGGCACCGCCGGTGACAGGGTTTATTTTGCCGTGATCCTATGACCGTGCGGTCATAATCAGATCATGCCTTGCGCGGTCAGATACTTGATCAGTGTATCATAAACCTTCTGGGCATTTTCCGAACGACCGGCGACTTTTTCCCACTGGCTGGTGGCGATTTTACGGAATTTGTTGCGCTCCTCGGCCGACCAGTTGTGGATGGTCACACCGCCCTCGGCACGTGCCTTGGCAACGGCTTCCATGTCTTTCATCGCAAGCTGTGCGTCCATGTCGCGCGCCATATCGCGGACCGAAACCTCAAGGATGGTCTGAAGGTCTTCGGGCATGGAATCCCATTTCGCCTTGTTGACCGAAACTTCAAGCATCGGCATGGAATGGAAGCCCGGATAGACCGGATGTTTGGCGACGTCATGCAGGCCCATTGCCTGGTTGGTCGAGAACACGGTCGCATCCGCAGCATCAATCACCTTTTTATCAAGGGATGTGAAGACCTCGGACTGCGGAATGTTCACCGGCGACGCACCGGCTGCGGCAAATACTTCCTGCACCATGCCTTCGGGGGCGCGCATTTTAAGGCCTTTAAGATCGGCAACACCGTCAAGTGGCTTGGACGAAACGAATGCTTCCAGACCCGGGGTTACAGCCCCGATGAAATGCAGGCCATAGGGTTCAAGCATTTCATTCATCAGTTCCTTGCCGCCGCCATATTCGACGAAACGCAGCATTTCGGACGGTGCAGACCATGCCCCAACCGGGTTGGCGATCAGGCCGAATGCCGGGTCCTTTCCGGTGAAATAGCTGGTGTCGGTGATGTGACCATCGATGATGCCTGCGGCAATGGCGTCCTGGGTTTCGGCATGTTCGACGACCGAGTTGACCGGAAGCATTTCAACAGCAATACGTCCGCCCGACATTTTGCCAACGCGTGCGGCCCATTCCTGTTCGATGACGAAGTTCGGCACACCGGCCGCATCGCTTGACTGGACTTTAAGGGTGAATTCCTGTGCATTTGCGGCCAGCGGCGATGCCATCATCAGGCTGGCGGCAAGTGCGGTTCCGGCGAGTGTCTTGAACGATAGGGTCATTTGTCTTCTCCCTGGGTTACCGGTTTTCCGGCGGTCTTATGCGTTTTGGTGGATGGACTGTCGATTTCGCCTGCTGCAAGACGCGCAGCAATGGCCGAAACCACGGCTTCAATCGGGGCGTCGATGGAAACAGTCACGCTGATCTCGTCCGGCCCCAGCGGTTCGAGATCGGCCAACTGACTGTCAAGCAATCCGGGCGGCATGAAATGGCCGACCCGGCGATCCAGCCGGGACCGGATCACTTCGCGCGAACCGTCCAGAAAAACGAATGTTGCAGGTTCCATATGGTCCCGCAGAAAATCGCGATAACGCCGTTTCAGTGCCGAGCAGGCGATAAAGATTTTCGGCGTGACGGAACCGGTATCAATTCCAAGTGCGGCCTGTTTGGCCGCCGCACTGAGCGACGCCAGCCAAGGCCAGCGCATCTCGTCATTTAGCGGCATGCCGTTACGCATGTTTTCGACATTTTGCGGAGGATGATAATCGTCGGCGTCAAGCCACACACCATTGCAAGCGTTGGCAAGGCGTTGCGCGACCTCGGTTTTGCCCGATCCGCTGACACCCATCACGATGAGAAATTCGGCTTTGATGGCTGTTCCTCCCGCCACTTCATTTTCGACTTTTCTTTATGCGGGTCTTGCCCGTCATTGTTTGTTAGCGCTAACATAATGATAGCGCTAACATCGAGTCAACAGATATTGTGAAACCTGCGGATCGCGGATATGAGGAAGAAGGTATGAGAAGGGAAACATGAGAAAACGCAGAGGGGCCGGACGGCCGACCATCGCTGATGTGGCCGACAGGGCCGGTGTCAGCACGATCACCGTTTCACGGGCCTTGCGTGATCCGGCCAAGGTTTCCGAAGCATTGCGTGAACGCATTGATGCCGCGGTTCGCAAGCTTGATTACGTTCCCCATTCCCATGCCAGTGCGCTGGCATCCTCGCGTTCCAACATTGTTGGCGTGATCGTGCCGTCGCTGACCAACAACGTGTTTGCCGATACCTTGCGCGCGATTTATGACGAGCTCGAACAGGGACCGCTTCAGGTACAGCTTGGCAATTCGCGCTATGTCGCCGCCGAGGAAGAACGCCTGATCCGTATATTCCTGAGCCAGCGTCCGGCTGCCCTGATCGTTGCCGGTGGCGATCAGACCAAAGCAGCGCGCGCCTTGCTTGAAAAGGCAGATTGCCCGGTGGTCCAGATCATGGAAGTCGATCCGAACCCCATTGATATGATGGTTGGCTTTTCGCATTTCGAAGGCGGGCGGGCGGCTGGCCTTCACCTGTTGCAGCGCGGCTATCGCAATATTGGTTTCATCGGTGCACGGATGGACCCGCGATCACGCCGCCGTATGGAGGGCTTTGCCGAAGCTTTGCGATCAGCAGGCCGGTATGATTCGGAGCTGTTCATGACAACAACCCGGTCATCAAGCACATCACTGGGCGCGGAGCTGATCGGGGCGTTACGCGAAGAAAGGCCCGATATAGAAGCGGTTTTCTGCAACAACGATGACATGGCGCTGGGTGTTCTGTTCGGCTGCCAGCATGCCGGGCTGCGCGTGCCCGAAGACCTCGGCATCATCGGTTTCAACGATCTTGAAATGATGGCGGCAGCCTGTCCGTCATTGACCAGCATCCGGACAAACCGCTACGGGATCGGCAAAACGGCAGTTGATATGATCAGCGCAAGACTGGACGGGGAAGGTCCGGAAAACTGCGTTGTCGATCTTGGTTTCCAGTTGCAGGAACGTCAAAGCACCGCACGGCGGGCCTGATATCCTGTCCTGATCGCGCCAGTTGCTAATCCCGATGGATCGAGAAACGCCCGGCAAGCTCGGCCACGAGTTCCTTTGGTCCCGAAATCCGCATGAATGTGCCTTCGGCATCAAACTGCCGGTCCAGAACGGTGATGCCATCCTGTGCGCAGGCCTGCTCCAGCGTTCCGGCATCGGAAAAACCGGCAAACAGGTCTGCTTCACCCTGCGGGACATAATCAATGACGTCGGCAACGCTGCAAACCGCATTGGCAGCACCGCTATAAGCCCGCACCAACCCGCCGGTGCCAAGTTTTACACCGCCAAAATAACGGGTGACGATCACCGCGACATTAATCAGGTCGCGCCCCTGAAGAACCTTGAGACACGGAACACCGGATGTGCCCGATGGCTCCCCGTCATCCTTGCCATGCTCGATCAGCTGGTTTTCGTCATTCAGATACCGATAGGCCGTGACATGGTGATTGGCCTTGGGGTGGGCGACGCGCAGTTCGGCAAGCCTTGTCGCGAGATGGTCATAGGGGACCAGCTCGGCCAGAAAGCGCGATTTCTTTTCTTCGGTTTCGGCAAATGCGGGGCGGGTGACGGTTTTCATCACGACTGGATAGCAAAGGCAGGCGAATTGCGCCAGCGCGGCATAGTGTTACGGGTGAGACAGCACGAATTTGCCGATCAATATCGCTCCGAAAATAATCAGCATGACCAGAACCACCTTGCGGAAGGTTTCGGCATCCATTCGGTTGCGCACTGCACTGCCAAGTTTGGTGCCAGCGTAAACCGGAACCAGCCCGGCCAAGGATATCCAGACCGTTTCAAGCGTCATCAACCCCATCCGTGTCAGGCCAAATGCCATCACGATGCTTGAAAGGCTAAACGAGATATTGATGGCCTGGATAAAGCGTTTGGGATCAAGCCGCAATGACAGCAAAAAGGGCAGGACGGGCATGACTTGGGAACCGGTAATGCCATTCACCAGCCCCGTGGCAAAACCGGAAACCGGCGCCAGATAGCGCGCGACTTTATCTGATAAAGGTTTGCCATGACGAAACAGCGTGATGGCCCCGTAATTCATTAAAACCAGCCCGAGCACCGCACCGGCCAGTACGCTGTCAACCATGCCAAGCACGGCAAGACCAATCAAAAGCCCCGGAATGGTTGCCGCAAACATCGGCCAGAACCGGTTGACGGTTTCGCGGAAATGCCCGGCCTGGGCCATGATGATCGAATTGCTGACAAGCGACGGAATGATCACAAGCGGCATCCCGGCCTTGAGCCCAAGGCCAAGGGCCAGGATCGGCAGGGCGGATGTCGAAAAACCCAGGCCGGTTGCGCCCTTTACAAAGGCGGCCACAAAATAGGCGCAGGCAATAATCGCGATTGTTTCAATGGACATGGGGCTTCCGCAATGAGGTGTGGCGCGCGCAGTGTGCCGCGATATGGGGGATCGCGCAATTGAATGCTGATGACTATTTGTCCTTACAGTATTGGGCGTGCCTGCTGTGTCGTTTGACGGGATGTCCGGATTCGAAGGATTTTCATCGTCCTTGCGGGAACGGGCAACTCCCCAAATCCATCTGCAATTGGTAATTTGGGGTGGAACTTTGCGTGTTATTTGCGGCGATTGGCAAAAATTTGCGGGTTTTTCTTTGCGAATTGCACGGAAGGGGTGGAAATGCGGTTGCAAAACCCGTATCAAGTTTGGCCCGGTTGACAGCGCCGGTTGAATGGGCGGAAATCCGCTGTGACGCTGATTATATGGTATAGTAACGGCATGATGAACATGCCGGATTGAGAGGAAGCAAATGAGCAAGAGCTGGAGCATTGATAGCTGGCGCAACCTGCCTGTGAAGCAGATGCCGACTTATCCGGATGCACAGGCCCTCAAGGCCGTAGAGCAAGAGCTCGGCAGCTATCCTCCTTTGGTATTTGCTGGCGAAGCGCGCGCGTTGAAAGAAAAGCTTGGCGAAGTTGCCGAAGGCAACGCATTCCTGCTGCAGGGTGGGGACTGCGCCGAAAGCTTTAAGGAATTTCATCCGAACAACATCCGCGACACCTTTAAGGTCATGTTGCAGATGGCGGTTGTTCTGACCTATGGCGCGGCATGCCCGGTGGTCAAGGTTGGCCGTATGGCGGGGCAGTTCGCCAAGCCGCGTTCGTCGGATACGGAAACCATCGATGGTGTCGAACTGCCAAGCTATCGCGGTGACAATATCAACGGCATCGAGTTTACGTCCGAAGCCCGTGTTCCGGACCCGCAGCGTCAGATTCGCGCCTATAACCAGTCGGCATCGACGTTGAACCTTTTGCGTGCTTTCGCGCAGGGTGGTTTTGCCGATCTGAGCAAAATCCATCGCTGGAACCTGTCATTTGTCGATAACAGCCCCGCGGGTGAACGATATCGCAAGATGACGACCCAGATTGATGAGGCCGTTGCCTTCATGCAGGCATGTGGCATTACCGCCGAAACCGCACCGCAGATGCGCGAGACGGATTTCTATACCTCGCACGAGGCGCTTTTGCTGGGTTACGAGCAGGCCCTGACCCGTCAGGACAGCCTGACCGGCGACTGGTATGACTGCTCAGCGCATATGTTGTGGATTGGCGACCGTACCCGTCAGCTTGACGGAGCGCATGTTGAATTCATGCGCGGTGTGAACAACCCGATTGGCATGAAATGTGGTCCAACTACCGAAGAAGACGACCTGATCCGTCTGATCGATGCCCTGAACCCGAAAAACGAAGCCGGTCGCCTTACCCTGATCGCGCGTATGGGCGCAGGCAAGGTCGAGGATCACCTGCCCCGTCTGGTGCAGAGGGTCAAGGCAGAGGGCCGCAAGGTTGTCTGGTCCTGCGATCCGATGCATGGCAACACGATCAAGGCGGCGAACGGGTATAAAACCCGTCCGTTCGATGCGATCCTGTCGGAAGTCAAATCGTTCTTTGACGTGCACAAGGCCGAAGGTACCCATGCCGGTGGCGTTCATTTTGAAATGACCGGTACGGATGTGACCGAATGCATTGGTGGCGCACGTGAAGTGACCGTCGATAGCCTCTCGGATCGTTACCACACCCATTGCGATCCGCGCCTGAATGGCGGACAGGCGCTTGAGCTTGCGTTCCTGATGGCCGAAATGATCAAAAAAGAACGTGACAGCGTTCGTGCAGAACAGCTTGCTGCGTCGGCATAATTGACCATCTGAATGCGTGAACTGATAAAGGCGTCCGGGCAACCGGGCGCCTTTATTTATAGGGGATGCGTCCTTTGAGGGTTGAATATAAGAGTTGTTCTATTTAAAGGGAGCGCATTCGGGGACTGTTTCGTTAATTCTGTCCCGATGTATGCATTTTGCCCCTACACTGATGCGGGCAACATCCTTAAGTATAGAGAATCGCGCGGCATTACTGTGCGCTGACAAGACATGATGTGAAACAATGAGGTCGCACAGAACATGGTGGATGAGGCGGATTTCGCCGAATGGCAGAAGAAAGTGGAGGGAACAAACATTTCCTCGACGACACTGCTTGCGACCGATTACCTGAACCATTTCAACGAAATCGTGATGCTTCTGGAGATGGTTCCGGACATGCCCGACATGCTTGAGGACTGCAAGGAATGGGCCCCAAAAAGCTATCAGGACCATTTCCGCGACAGTGCGTTTTCCGACAAGGAACTGGCGATAGAGGCCTATGACCATGTGCCCGAACGGTTCCGCCGTCCGTTCGAGGAAACCATCGAACATATGAATGCCATCGTGTTTCGTGCCAACGAGCAGCTTGAAGTGCTGATTGCCGAGGGTAACGAGGGGCTTCTGCGTGAAACCGCAGGCACAGTGACGTTGTCATTGCAGCGTTTCATGGATGTCGCCAGCGGCATTATCCATGGATCGGCCAAAACCATGAGCCAGGACGAAATCGACGCGGCCCTTGCCCTGTGATATGGGATGAAATGATGTTCCGGTCTGTTGTATCGATGAGGTTTGCCCTGCTTTGCGCATTCGGCAATTGACACCAAACCGGACGCCTCCTATTCCAACATCATGACAAATATGCTTGCCATCGCAATTGCCCAGCTTAACCCCATTGTCGGCGACGTTGCCGGGAATGCCGAGAAAGTTGTGGCTGCCTGGGAAACTGCGGCTGATCAGGGCGCGGATATTGTCCTTTATTCCGAACTGGTTCTGTCGGGCTATCCGCCCGAGGATCTGGTGATGAAGCCTGCCTTCATGCGCCATCTGCGCCATGCGGTCGATGATATCTGCGAACGCACCAAGGCCCGCAAAAACGGCCCGGCCCTGTTGTTGACGACACCGTGGGATATTGACGGGGAACGCTTTAACGCGGTTCTTCTGATCGATCAGGGCAAGATCGAAACGGTTCGGGCGAAAAACGACCTGCCGAATTATGGCGTGTTTGATGAAAAGCGCGTCTTTAGCGCCGGACCGATGCCCGATGTCGTGTCCTTCCGCGGGGTGAAACTTGGTGTGCCGATCTGCGAGGACGTCTGGACGCCAAAGGTTATCGCCCATCTGAAAGATCGCGGGGCGGAAATTTTCCTGGTGCCGAACGGATCACCGTTCGAGGCCGACAAGGGCGATCTGCGCCGTAACCTGATTGCGGATCGGGTACGTGAATCCGGCGTTCCGATGATTTATTGCAACGAGGTTGGTGGTCAGGACGAACTGGTGTTTGATGGCGGTTCATTTGGCCTTAACGGTGACGGTTCCTTGGTCGTGGCCCTGCCGGGCTTTGCCGAGGAAGTCGTCACCAGCACATGGTCGCGCGGTGAAGACGGCGCGTGGCGGTGCGATGAAAATGCACCAAAGGCCGATTATCCAGTCGGGCTTGATGCAATTTACCAGACACTGGTTCTGGGGCTTCGGGATTATGTGAACAAGAACCGGTTCCCCGGTGTTGTGATCGGCATGTCGGGCGGGATCGATAGCGCGCTTTCGGCGGCCATTGCTGTTGATGCGCTGGGGGCGGATCGGGTGCGGCTGGTGATGATGCCGTCGCCCTATACGTCTAAGGAAAGCCTTGAGGATGCCGAACAATGCGCCGGGATGCTAAAAACCGGCATTGAAAGCATCAATATCGGGCCTGCCATGGGTGCATTCGAACAGATGCTTGGCCCGGCATTCGAAGGCCGTGACCCGGACATTACCGAAGAAAACATTCAGGCCCGTTCACGCGGGATCATCCTGATGGGGCTTTCAAACAAGTTCGGCCATATGGTTCTGACGACCGGTAACAAGTCGGAAATGTCGGTCGGCTACGCCACGCTGTATGGTGACATGTGCGGTGGCTATTCGGTTTTGAAAGACCTTTACAAAACGACTGTGTTTGCGCTTTGCCATTGGCGCAATGCCCATCATCCGGCGGGCGCGCTTGGCCCGGATGGTATGGTGATCCCGGAACGGATCATTACCAAGCCGCCATCGGCCGAACTGCGCCCGGATCAGAAAGACGAAGATAGCCTGCCGCCTTATGACGTTCTTGATGATATCCTTCATCAGATGATTGAAGGCGAACGGTCTGTTTCCGAGATTGTCGAAAGCGGCCATGACGAGGCCACGGTGCGCCGGGTCTGGCGGTTGCTTGACCGGGCGGAATATAAACGCCGACAGGCACCACCCGGGGTCAAGATCACCCCGCGTGCCTTTGGCCGCGACCGCCGCTATCCGATTACCAACGGTTTCACGAATTTAGTGACCTGAAAAAAGTTTGAAATGACAAAACCTGTCCTGCGATTTGCACCCAGCCCGACCGGGCTTCTTCACGTCGGTAATGCCCGCGTTGCCATGATGAACTGGCTTTATGCCCGTAAACATGGTGGCGAGTTCATCCTGCGCTTTGACGATACCGATCCGGTCCGTTCCAAAGACGAATATGTCGATGCGATCCGTGAAGACCTGAAATGGCTTGGTATCGACTGGGACCGCGAAGAACGTCAAAGCCTGCGTCAGGACAAATATGACGCGGCGATTGACGACCTGAAATCGCGCAACATGCTTTATCCGTGCTATGAAACCGAAGGCGAACTGAACTGGAAACGCAAGGCCGCACGCCAGCGTCATCAGCCGTTCATCTATGACCGCAAGGCATTGACGCTTTCGGATGATGAAATCGCCCATCTTGAAGCGGAAGGGCGCAAACCGCATTGGCGCTTCCTTCTGACCGATGGCGTGGTTGAATGGGATGACCTGACGCGCGGGATTTGCACGTTTGATACCGAACATGTGTCCGATCCGGTTCTGATCCGCGAAGACGGATCGTTGCTGTATATGCTGGGCTCGGTCGTTGATGATCTTGAAATGGGTGTTACCCATATCATCCGCGGCGAGGACCATGTGACCAATACGGTGTCGCAGATCCTGCTTTATATGGCGATGGGGGGTAAGCCCGGTGCGCTTGAATTTGCTCATATGCCGCTTCTGGCGGGGCCGGGTGGTTCGCAGCTGTCGAAACGTCTGGGCAGCCTTTCGCTGCGTGAATTGCGCAATGACGGGTTCGAGGTCGCATCACTTGTCGGGCTTCTGACCGGGCTTGGTGCATCGGACAAGATCGAACCTGCGACCCTGACCGAGGTTCTGGGCAAATTCGATCTGTCGCATTATGGCCGTTCGACCCCGAAATTTGATCCGGCGGAACTTGCCAGCCTGAACGAAAAAGTCATTCATGACATGTCGTTTGAAACGGCAAAGCCAAAGCTTGAGGCCCTTGGCCTGGGCGACGCACCCGAAGAATTCTGGAATGCGGTGCGCGGTAATTGCTGGCGCGTGGCAGAAGCGGTTGAATGGTGGGATGTGATCACCAAACAGGTCATCCCGCAGATTGACGACGCCGATGCAGAATTTTTAAAGCAGGCGGCCGATATGCTGCCCGAAGGCGACCTTGACACAACCAGCTGGAAAGCATGGACCGGTGCGATCAAGGATGCGACCGGCCGCAAGGGCAAGGATCTTTTCATGCCGCTGCGTAAGGCGTTGACGGGGCGTGAACATGGCCCGGAAATGTCAGCGATGCTGGTTCTGATTGGACGTGAAAAGGCGTGTGAGCGGCTTTGTGGAAAGGCGGTCTAAAGCAAACAGCTTTGACCGCCGGAAATATCCCGCAAACCCGAAAACACAAGCCATATGGACCGAAAACATGACCAAGACGACATTGCGTATCTATGACACATTAAGCCGCGAAAAGCAGGTGTTCGAGCCGATCGATGCCAACCATGTCCGGCTTTATGTCTGCGGCCCGACGGTTTACGACTATGCCCATGTCGGTAATGCTCGGCCTGTTGTGGTGTTTGATACGCTGGTGCGTGTATTGCGCCATATCTATCCAAACGTGACCTATGTGCGCAACGTGACCGACGTTGATGACAAGATCAACGAACGTGCCCGCCAAAGTGGCGAGCCCATTTCGGAAATCACCAAACGTACCCATCAGGCATATCTGGATGATATGGGCGCGCTTAATGCCGCCAAGCCCGATATCGAACCGCGCGCGACCGAACATATCGCGGAAATGATCGCGATGTGCGAAAGCCTGATCGAACAGGGCTTTGCCTATGCCGCCGAAGGGCACGTACTGTTTTCCGTTGGCCAGTATGAAGAATACGGCAAGCTGTCGCGTCGCGACCGCAAGGAAATGATCGCCGGTGCCCGGGTTGAAGTCGCCCCCTATAAAAAGGACCCGGCGGACTTTGTGCTTTGGAAACCGTCAGATGACGAGACGCCGGGCTGGGAAAGCCCATGGGGCCGCGGACGTCCGGGCTGGCATATTGAGTGCTCTGCCATGTCGACGCGCTATCTGGGCGAGAATTTCGACATTCATGGCGGCGGATCGGATCTGGTCTTCCCGCACCATGAAAACGAAATCGCGCAAAGCTGCTGCGCGAACAAGGGTTCTAGTTACGCCAAATACTGGATGCATAACGGCCATCTGATGGTCGAAGGTGAAAAGATGTCCAAGTCGCTTGGCAACTTTGTCACCGTGCATGAGTTGCTCGAAAGCTGGCCGGGCGAGGCGATCCGTCTGGCGATGCTGGGAACCCACTATCATCAGCCGATCAACTGGACCGAAGAAAACCTGCGTCAGGCCAAAGAGGCGCTGGACCGGTTCTATACCGCCCTCCGTCAGACCACGGATATCGAACCGGAAAACACCCCGGTGCCGGAATCTGTTCTGAATGCGCTGTGTGATGATCTTAATACGCCGCTTGCGATTTCGGAGTTCCATGAACTGGTGACCGAACTTAACAAGGCGACGAAGAAATACGATAAGGCCGAAGCCAAGGGCCGTGTTCTGGCGGCGGCAACTTTGCTGGGGATTCTGGAAAATGATCCGGAAGCCTGGTTCACCGGTTCTGCCGATGAAGACGAAGCTGCCGAGATTGACAGCCTGATCCAGCAGCGTGCCGAAGCGAAGAAAAACCGCGACTTTGCCACCGCCGACCAGATCAGAAACGATCTTTTGGCGCGTGGTATCCTGCTTGAAGACTTCAAGGAAGGTACGAGCTGGAAGCGCGTTTGATCCGTCGGATTTGAATTGGAAAAGGCACCGCAGGGAGACCTGCGGTGCCTTTTTGCTTTAATTGGCGGTGGCGTCCAGTTCGTCAAACAGTTCCTGTGCGGCATTCAGGCCGTTGATCGCGGCGGGAAGACCGCCATAAACCGCCATCTGCCAGATCGCTTCGATGATTTCTTCGCGTGTCGCCCCGGCAGCAAGAGAATGTTTGATATTGACCTTAAGCTGCGGTGCGGTTTGCCCGCCCAGAACCGTCAGGGCGGAAATCGTGCAGAGCTGACGGGTTTTCAGATCAAGGTTGGGCCGGGCGTAATGACGGCCATAGGCCCATTCAACAAGACTTTCGGCAAATCCGGGCACCAGGGTATCGTATTTTTCGGCCAAGGCGCCTTCAAGCGGCGGGTTCAGACGTGCGACAACATCGCGCCCGGCGTCGAGCGCGCTTTTATGTTCAGCCATAAGGGGCTCCTGTAAGGTATTTTTGAGGTCAGGCCGTTTTCTTGCGGCCGATTTCGTCGTAATTGGCGATTTTGTAATCGAGCACTTCGAGGGTTTCGGTCAGTTCGGCGATTTTTTGGGCCAGCCCGGTCCGATAGATTTCAAGAAGTTCGCGCCGTTCGCCAGCCGTTTGTTCGCCTTCGCTGCGCAGACGGGCAAAACGGACCCGGTCGCGGATTGGCATGCCAAGATCCTTAAGCCGGCTTATGAAAGTCAGCCAATCGAGAATTTCCGGGTCATAGTACCGTCGACCGCCCGCATCGCGTGACGGTTTGGGCACAAGACCGATTTTTTCGTAATAGCGCAGCGTGTGAATGGGCAAACCGCTTTTGGCCGAGACTTCACCAATCATCATGTCGGTCACCTTTCAGCTTGGGGAACTTTCAAAAGGCTAGCTGCTGGAGTGTACTTTAGGTCAAGCGTAAATTTTTTGCCAGTTTGTGCAACAGCTTGCAGTTGCGCAGACATGACATTCTGACCACCTTCTATCCTGTGACCGGTTCGAAACGACAATGTTGGGATTGCGATGTTTTTACTGGGTCGACGGAATTTTCTGCGCGGTGCGACGGCAATTGGCGCAACAGCGGGCCTTGGCGCGATCAAGCCGCTTTGGGCGCAAACGCTTGATAATCGTGCGGTGCTTGATGTGATCAAAAAGCCGATCCCGTCAACGGGTGAAATGATCCCGGCGGTTGGTCTGGGTAGCTGGATCACGTTTAATGTCGGTAATGATCCGGTTTTGCGCGACCAGTGCGCCAATGTCATGCAGGCCTTTTTTGACGGAGGCGGACGTATGATCGACAGTTCGCCGATGTATGGATCGTCCCAGGATGTGATTGGTTACGGGCTTGATAAACTGGGAGCGCGTGATCGGGTATTTTCAACCGACAAGGTCTGGACGTCGGATGACGGTGCAGAACAGATCGCCGAAACATCCGATTACTGGAACATCGACAAATTTGACCTGTTGCAGGTCCATAATCTGGTGGGGATCAACGACAATCTGCCGCTTCTGTTCGATATGAAGGATGCCGGACGACTGCGTTATGTTGGCGTGACGACGTCGCATGGCAGGCGTACCGATGATCTGATCGCGGTGATGAAAAACACGCCGCTTGATTTCGTACAGGTCACCTATAACCCGGTGGATCGCAAGGTCGAGGATTACCTGCTGCCACTGGCCTTGGAACGCGGAATTGCCGTGATCGTCAACCGACCGTTTCAGGGCGGCCATCTGATTGATCGGCTTGAAGGTGAAAAACTGCCGGACTTTGCCGCCGAGATCGAAGTACGAAGCTGGGCGCAGTTGATCCTGAAATATCTGATTTCCCATCCGGCGGTGACCTGTCCGATCCCGGCAACGACACAGCCGATGCACGCCATGGAAAACATGCAGGCGGCCACCGGCCCAATGCCCGATGACGACATGCGCCAACGTATTGCTGCCGTGATCGGGGTTCTGTGATGAGCGAGTGGTGGAGCTACAGTCTGGCAGATTTTCTGCTGTTTTCGCCGCGCGTTTATTACCGGCTGTTTGAAACGCTGAATACCACATGGTGGCTTGCGGTTACCGCCGCATTGGTAGCAGGGATCATCACCTTTGGCCTTTCCATCCGGCATGGCAATCGCGGCAACCGGGTGGCGCTTGTACTGTTGGCTATGATCTGGGGCTGGGTGACTGCGGGCTTCCTTTGGTATTATTACCAGCCGATCAACTGGATAATCCCTTATTTCATTCCGGCATTTATCACAGAGGCATTGTTGATGGTGATGTTTGCCGCGCGCCGGATGCCGTTGCGATTTGGCTGGCGCGGTGATTTTTCCAGCATTGCCGGGGTGGTGATGATCGCGATTGCGATTTTCGTCTATCCCTTTGTCGGTCTGATCGAAGGGCGCGACCTGATACAGGCGGAACTGTTTGGCAGTGCCGCCGATCCGACGGCAATCGGGACGCTTGGCTTTATCCTGCTGGCGCGCGGGTCGTGGCGCTGGGTCCTGTTGCCTGTGCCGTTGGTGTGGTGTGTACTGTCCAGCGGGACATTATGGGTGATGGACCAGAATATCGCGCTGCTGCCCCTGATTGCTGTCTGGTTGACGGTGCTTGGCGGCTGGATGGATCAGAAAAGCGGTGTCACCCGCCGGTCATTGCCTGATACCGGCGGGGATGACTAGAGTCCGTGCCGCGCTATTTAACGCCCGGCAAGCAGGCGAATACCAACCGCGGCAAAGAACACACCCAGCAAACCATTGATCCAGCGCGCCGCCCGACGATACAGCGAAATCGCCGGGGCGGTGGAAAAGGCGGTGGCATAGGCGAAATGTACCAAGGTTGAAATAGTGCCACAGCCAATCACGATCACCCATCCTACCCAAAGCGGCGTGCCATCGGCAAAGCCGATGGAGATGATGGCAATCCATGTCAGGATTGCCTTGGGATTTGTCAGGTGAAGGCTCAACCCACGACTGAAATACCCGACCGGCGAGATGGTTTTATCATCGCGCGCAATGGCATCGCCAGCCGGTTGGGTGGGCCGGAAAGCGGAACGAAATGCCTTGAAAGCCATCCATAAAAGATAAATCCCGCCGGCAATGCGAATGATGGTCATGGCATCAGCCCAGCTTGCCAGAAGGGCAGAAAGACCCGTCAGGGTCAGAATGCCGATGCAAAGCGAACCTGTTCCGATCCCGATGGCAAAGCAATGACCGGCACGGCGACCGCGTTCAAGCGAGACACCCATCAGACCCAACAAGGCAGGGCCGGGGCTGATCAAGCCCATCAGAAGGGCGGCATAGGCAAGAAATATTCCCGGCAAATAGGGGGCGATATCGGCAAAGTCGATCATGGGGCGATCCTTTGTCAAACATGGTGGCAAACATGCCGTGGTGGCGGAATGAAAACTGTACGCCCCGGTTGTAGTTCTGTCGAGAATGCAAAAGCCCCGGTGCGAAAGGCAACCGGGGCTTTGGATGATCATATCCGATGACGGTATCAGTCTTCAAAAATGACTTCGTCGTCGGCAACCTCGACCTGACGGGCGATTTCGGACAATGCCTGTTCGAAAACTTCGGGCGGATGGCCGCCGGAAATGGCGTATTTGCCGTTCACGACATAGGTCGGAACCGATGAAATACCGGCATTGCGGAATTCTTCCTCTTCGGCGCGGACTTCCTTGGCGAACATGTCGCTGCCAAGAATTTCGTCTGCCTTTTCCGGTGACAGACCAACCTCCTCGGCGGCGCGTTTGATCACGCCGTGATCGCCGGGATTTTCGCCTTCCTGGAAATAGGCGCGGAACAGGGCCAGTTTCAGTTCGGTCTGTTTGCCTTCCTTGCCCGCCCAATAAAGCATCCGGTGCGCATCAAAGGTATTATAGATGCGGCTGTCCGAGCTAAAGCGGATGTCGAAGCCGACATTTTCACCCATCATCGAAATACGGTCGCGATTTTCCGCACTTTGATCCGGGGTAAGGCCGTATTTTTCCTTGATATGTTCCGACAGGTTCTGGCCTTCGGGACCCATATCCGGGTTCAGTTCGAACGGGTGCCAGCGCAGTTTGATGTCGACCTGACCGTCCAGACGCTCAATCGCCTGTTCAAGGTTTTTGTAGCCGATGATGCACCAGGGGCAGACAACGTCGGAGACGATATCGATCTGCATCGGGATGCCGTTGCTCATGAATTGTGCCTTGTCTTATGAATATCTGGATGGGTCACACATAAGCGGTATGAAGCCAAACGCAAGGACAGAAATGCGTAGGCTTAAAAGAAACGGCCTGTCCGGGGGAGACAGGCCGTCATATGTGCAACAACTCGGCGGGGGGAGGTAGATTAATCATCTAATCCGAGTTTCGGGGTGTGCACGTGGGACGCTTCTGATGGCAGCGCGGCCAACAGGGGAGGCGAACTTCAATCCATGCCGTCGATATTCTGGCGACGGGCGTTGTCGACCATATATTCGGCAAAGGTTTCAAGGGTAGGACAGGACCAGTCTGCCGCCGTTTTTTCGCCGTCACGTTCCCATTGACCATACCAGCGGTCATCAGGTTCGAGAAAGATCGTATAGGCGGCGAAACGGTCGGACGCCGTCCAGCTGTTTTTGCCAGCACGGTGCCAGGTCAGACCCGCAAGCAGCATAACGTCAAAATCTTCGGCGGCTTTCAATGCCATCTTGGTGTCCCTATCCATGCGAAGCCCGAAGAAATGGGGGGGTGTATTCCCAGTCACTTCACAATGTATGGTAGAGTTAATCATTACTACCATGCCTTTACAACCATTCAGGGGGACAGGTTTGCTATCCTAAAGGTGGGCAATTAGGCGATTTTGGGCAAAAAGAAGCGCATAATTGGCATGTCTTGTAATGCGGTTGCGTAAATGACGGTTTTGCGGCAATTTGCCAGACCGTCCGGCACATGCCGGAACAAGAGAAGATCGATCAGTTTTGGAATGAATATGTCAGACAAGCGCGTCTATCTATACGACAGTACCTTGCGCGACGGGCAGCAGACCCAGGGCGTGGATTTTTCGGCAGCGGACAAAACAGCAATTGCCAAGGCACTGGACGAGCTGTCGATTGACTATATTGAAGGCGGTTGGCCAGGTGCAAACCCCACCGATGACGCATTCTTTGCCAATCCACCGAAACTTAAAAATTCGAAACTGACGGCATTTGGCATGACGCGGCGCGCGGGGCGTTCGGCATCAAACGATCCGGGATTGACGACGCTTGCACAAAGCGCGGCGATTGTTTGCATGGTCGGTAAAAGCTGGGATTTTCAGGTGACCGAGGCGCTCGGGATCGAGCTTTCGGAGAACATTGCGATGATTTCGGAATCCATCGCACATCTCAAAAGCCAGGTTTCCGAAGTCATGTTCGATGCCGAACATTTCTTTGATGGCTACAAGGCCAACCGCGACTACGCGCTTGCCGCGATCAAGGCGGCCTACGAGGCCGGTGCGCGCTGGGTTGTCCTGTGCGATACCAATGGCGGTACCCTGCCCGATGAGATTTTCGACATTGTCACCGATGTTTGTTCCCATGTTCCGGGCGAGAATGTCGGCATTCACTGCCATAACGATACCGAGAATGCGGTGGCGAACTCTTTGGCGGCGGTTCGTGCCGGGGCACGGCAGGTGCAGGGCACGCTGAATGGGCTGGGTGAGCGGTGTGGCAATGCCAACCTGATTTCGATCATCCCGACATTGATGCTGAAGATGGGCTATGACGTTGGCATTTCACACGAACAGCTAGCCCATCTGCGTCGGATTTCGCACATCCTTGATGAACGGCTTAACCGCGAACCAACCCGTCAGGCGGCCTATGTCGGGGATAGTGCATTCGCGCATAAGGGCGGATTGCATGTGTCCGCCGTGGAAAAGAACCCGGCCTGTTACGAGCATATCGAGCCGGAGCTTGTCGGAAACCAGCGTCATATCCTTGTGTCAGATCAGGCGGGGCGTTCAAACATTCTGGCCCGGTTCCGCGAAATCGGGGTCGAGGTCGATCCGAAATCCGATGCAGTCGGCAAGCTTGTCGAAGCGGTCAAGCAACGCGAATTTGATGGTTATGCCTATGACGGTGCCGAAGCAAGTTTCGAACTTCTGGCGCGCAAGGCACTGGGCGAGCTTGACCGTTATTTCCGTGTGACATCGTTCCGCGTGATTGACGAACGCCGCTGGGTGGACGAGCAGGATGAACAGGTCATCACCATGTCCGAAGCGACCGTCAAGGTCGTGGTCGGCGATGGACAGTTCATGTCCGTGGCCGAGGGCAATGGCCCGGTCAACGCGCTTGATGCCGCGTTGCGCAAGGTGCTTCTGACCGTGCCGGAATATGTCGAAGCCGTGCAGCAGATCGAACTGATCGATTATAAGGTCCGCATCATAACACGTGGTGATGGCACGCGCGCAGTCACCCGCGTCATGATCGAAAGCCGCGATGCCGAGGGCAATAGTTGGTCAACGGTTGGTGTTTCAACCAACATTATCGAGGCGTCCTATAACGCGCTTCGGGATTCTATTACCTATAAACTGTTCAAGTCCGGCGTGCGTAGCCAGCATGCATGACTGTTGGTTTAGGCGATAAAATTGCAAAAGGGCGCGGTTTGATCCGCGCCCTTTTTGTTTAGCTGTGATGGTGATGCAGGTGGTCATGATTGTGCGCATGTCCGAAGCGTTCGGCCATGAAGCTTAGCAAATCGATATCGGCGCGTTCGGTCATCGACACATAGGTAAATGTCATGGTTTCGCGTTCTTCGATCATGCTGCCGGGAAACGGCAGATAGGCCAGTTCGCGGGTGGCAAAGGCCGGGCAGGCGGTGCCGATTTGCCAGTGCGTGGTGATTTTGGCATCGACCAGATGCATGGTCAGGCCATCCTTGCCAGTCTTTTGAAACGGGATGTCGGCAAGGCGAAGGTAGCTTGCCTTGTCATCGGCTTTGCGGAAGCCTTCGACGAAGCTTGAGGACAGGACCTGTAATTCTTCGGCATGGTCGGCGTCGCTTTGGCCGTGAACATGCGAATGCAGGTGATCGTGGTCCGGGGCGTGATTATGCCCCGGTCCGTGTGAGTGGTTGTGCCCGACATCATGATGATGGTGGTCGTGATCATGTTGATGATGCGTGTGGGTGTGGGGATGATCATGGGGCATCGGGTTACTCCACATCCGGGCCGGCGGGGATACTTACCGGTTTGTCGATGATGCCGCGATGCGATCCCATTTTGCCGTGCGACACCAGTGTGCCCAGCACATCGACAATCACGCGCGTTGCCAGTAGGGCGGTAATGTCCGAACAGTCATAAGGCGGGGAAACTTCAACGACTTCAAGGCCGCAAATTCCCTCTGCCGCGACAAGCGATACAAGTTCCAGTGCCTCGCGCGGCAGGAAGCCGCCAGGTTCCGGCCAGCCGGTGCCCGGAACGAACCCGCAATCGACACTGTCGATATCAAACGAGATATAGACAGCATCCGCATCCTTCCATGCCAGTTCAAGCGCGCGCGCCGCGGTTTCGGCCAGTCCGAGTTCCTCGACATCGCGCATGGTGAAGATGTTGGTATTGCGTTTGCGCGCAACTTCGACCCCTTCGCGCGGGACCTGCCAGCCACCAATGCCGACCTGCACAAGGTTCACCGCCGGAACATTGACAAGATCGGTGGCATGGAACCATGGCGTGGTATGCATCCGTTCATCAAGGTCCTTTTCCTGAATGTCGATATGACGGTCGAAATGTACGATACCGATGCGTTTCGACGTGCATTGCGCAATGCCGCGCACGCACGGGAAACCGATGGAATGATCGCCACCGATCATGATCGGAAGCGCGCCGCTGGATGCGACGTGACTGACCGCGCGCGTGATCTGGTCAAAGGTCTTTTCGATATTGGCCGGGATGGTGAAAACATCGCCCACATCGCACAGCGTCATCTGTTCGCGAAGATCGACCCCCATTTCATAGTTATAGGGCGTGTAAAGGGCGGATATTTTGCGAACCCCCTGCGGGCCGAAACGCGTGCCGGGCCGGTATGTCGTGCCACCGTCAAACGGGATACCGATCACGGCTGCATCATAGGCGCCGACCTTGGTAACGTCTTCGATATAGGGCGCTTTCAGAAAGGTATTGATCCCGGCATAATGGGGCAGTTCGCCCCGGGCAAAGGTCGGAATTGATTTATCAGTCAGGCAATCGGACCCGGTCAGACCCATGCGAAGCGCCCACTGCTTTTCCTTTTCCCAGGCGGCTGATGGCAGCAGGGCTTCTTTTTCCGCCGATTTCCATCCGCGCAATTGCAGCTTGTCGAAATTCGGGTGGTGATGGCGGGTTGCAGTGGGGGCGGGCAATGTTCCGGCCACGCGATGTCGGCGGACATTTTGGGGGGCAAAGAAATCGCGCATGGTTGTTTCCTTCGGGTTGCGTCAGTCTTTGTTGGGTTGGCTTTCGGGTTCGAAATCAGGGAACGGGCATGGTCGCCATCAGAGCGGTCGAAAAATTCATGCCGTCGGTTTCATCGGTTTCGCCATTGGCACCGGGAACCGGTGCCGCAGACAGGTCAATCGGCAGGTCATATGTGATGGTCGCACCATAGGCTTCGGGTGTGACCGGATCGTCGCGCAGCTTGTCAAACACCAGCATCCTTGTGCCGAGTTTGAAGGCCTCGTGGATGTCGTGCGTGACCATGAAAATCGTCATGTCATGCGCCTTCCATAGGCCCAGCAGCAATTCATGCATGTCATTGCGAATACCCGGATCAAGCGCGCCAAACGGCTCGTCGAGCAACAGCACGCCGGGCTTCATCGTCAGGGCCTGCGCAATGGCAAGGCGTTGCTGCATGCCGCCCGAAAGCTGGCTGGGATATTTGTTGGCCGCCGGTGACAGGCCGATCATTTCAAGCAATTCGGCAATGTCGTCGCGGGCCTTTTTGCGTGCACGGCCAAACAGGCGGCCGGTCAATTTGCGTGCGGCAAATTCCGCCCCGATCATCAGGTTTTCGGCAACGGTCAGATGCGGAAAAACCGAATAGCGTTGAAATACGATGCCGCGATCCGGTGTCGGTTGTTGCGGCAATGGGGCGCCATCCATCAGGATATCACCGCCGCTTGGCAGTTCCTGGGACAGCAGCATGCGCAAAAAGGTCGATTTACCACAGCCCGATGCCCCGACCAGCGTGCAAAAAGCCCCGGCTTCGATATCCAGATTGATGCGTTCAAGTACCGGATATTCGCCGTAAGACTTGCTCAGGTTGCGGATCATGAATTTCGGGTCGCGCATCACAGACTATCCCCCGAAAGGTGGTTCCACGGAAAAGCCCTGCGCGATGCCATCAGCAGCAGGCGATCAAGAATAAAGGCCAGAAGCGTGATCCAGGCTACATAAGGCAGGATCACATCCATCGCCAGGTAACGGCGGACCAGAAAGATGCGATAGCCAAGGCCGCTCGTGGATGCGATGGCCTCGGCCGAAATCAGGAATATCCACGCCGGGACAAGGCCAAGCCGGATGGCGGTGATCAGTTTGGGCATGACTTGCGGCAGTACTACACGGGTGATCATTTGCCATGTTGATGCGCCCAGCGTTTCTGCCTTGATGATCAGTTCGCGCGGGATTTCCATCACCGCCTGCGACACGCAACGGATCATGACGGGGGCGGTGCCGATCGTAATCAGCATCACCTTGGATGTTTCGCCCAATCCGAAAATGATGAACAGGATCGGCAGAATGGTAATCGGTGGGATCAGTGACAGGGTGGCGACAAAGGGCGCCAGACCGCGCCTGATGTGCGGAATGAAGCCGATGGAGATGCCAAGCCCGATGGCAAGCAGGGTGGAAATGAAGATACCAACCGCAAGGCGCGACAGGCTATCGACTGTATCAAGCCACAGCAGATAATCGCCCGACCGTTTGTCGGCCTCGAACCCCATGCGCCAGATCGCATCCCCCATGCTGCTTAGTGACGGCAGCAGTTTGTCCGCCGGGTTATCGATCCGGCGCAGATGGCTTGCGATGGCATAGGCCCCGATCAAAAGCGCAAACGGGGTCGAACCCAGCAATATAGCCGCGCGTCTTGAAAGAGTGCGGTTGATGATACGCATGGCCGTCACCTTGCAATTGCAAAAACGGTGTAGGTGTCAAAACGGGGCAAAGTTCACAAAGGTCGGCCATCCGAACCCGATGCAACCGGTGCAATGAATGTTACCGGGCCGAATGGCCGACAGAGTTAAACAGCATTAATCAGCAGAGCGCGTGGTGACGCGAACACGCTGCGCTCAAAGTTCGCCCTTGGCGGCCATTTCCATATAGGTCGTGTTGAATTTCAGTTTCACATTTGTGCTGTCGCCATAGATGCTACCATCCGGGAAGCTGACGCCGACAAATTCAGGGCTTGGCGCCCCTTCGCCAAGGATGCCCTTGTCGAACAGGAATTCGGCGACAAATTTCATGGTTTCGGGAAGCTCGGCCGATTTGGTGAATTCAACGGCCTTGTCCGGGGTAAAGAACATCGCCGTGCTGGCAAGCTGGGCGTCATATCCGGCAAGGTCGGTTCCAGATGCTTCGGCCATTGCAGTGCGTGCGGCAATGCCTTCGTCCGTGTCGGATGCCATGATGCCCATCAGTTCATACCATGCACCGACCAGTGCTTTGCCAAATGCGGGGTTGTCGGCAAGGGTTTCGGTGTTGACCATCATGATATCGATGATTTCGCCGGGAATGCCCGCACTGTCAAAGACAAGCGTTGCATTATCGTTGGCGGCGATTTCCGATAGAAGCGGGTTCCACGTCACGACAGATGTTACATCATCGGTGGCATAGGTCGCGATCATGTCGGCATCGGATGTATTGACGACGGTGACGTCCTGTTCAGACAGACCTACTTTCTCAAGGGCGCGTGCCAGTAGATAATGGGAAACGGAAAGTTCGACCAGATTGACATTCTGCCCCTTGATGGCGGCAAGGTCGGTTGCGTCTTTCAGGATGATACCGTCATTGCCGTTGGAATAATCGCCAACAATCAGGGCGGTGGTATCAACCCCGCCACCGGCCGGGATCGAAAGCGCGTCCATATTGGTCATGGAGCAGCCGTCATATTCGCCAGCGGTATATTGGTTGATCGATTCAACGTAATCGTTGATTTGCACGATATCGACCGAGATGTCGTATTTGTCGGCCCATTTTTTCATGATGCCGCTGTCTTGCAGATAGCCCCACGGCATCCAGCCGACATAGATCGACCAGCAGACTTTGAATTCGGATTTTTCTTCGGCGTGGGCGGGCAGGGAAGCCAGAGAGGCAGAAAGGACGGCGGCAAAAGAAAGTGTTTTAAAAAACGTCTTTAACATGTGTGCGCTCCTGCTTGTTTTGCGGATCACTTCGGATCAGTCAATTCAAGAAAGGCTCTTGCACACAAACCGGGAGAAGGCTTGTGCGCGACAAACCTGTGCAGTTGTCTCCCGGGATTTTGGCCCGCCGTGTCACCGGTCTATGAAACGTCGACCGGCTTGCGCCTCTCGGACCAGCATCCCTTTCGGAACCGGAACCCTAGGCGCGCTGCACGATCAAACAGAAGCAATGCATATGCCAGTCACCTGAAATGTATCTTCGGATGATGGTAGTGTTATGGAAATAAAGGATAATACTGGTGTTGGTGGCGCTGCCCCTCGTGCGAAATGCATATATGCACCGCACAATTTATGATTAAAAAATAACCACAAAAATAAAAATGTTTAAAATATATGCATTATTTGTGTGTGTAATGTGTACTGGCATCGTGCATTGGCTTTTGGTAAAGAAACGCCAATATTGACGGGCATGCCCGCACTTTACCCCATGCAAAGACCGGAGAATTCAAGCGATGAGCGACGTCGCAGACGCGGCTATGCCGGATGGCGCAAGACCCGAAACCGGCGGAATTGCCAATCCGCCTGTCATCATCCTGATCGAACCGCAGCTTGGTGATAATATCGGCAAGGCAGCGCGCGCCATGCTTAATTGCGGATTGGTTGACCTGCGTCTGGTGCGGCCGCGTGATGGCTGGCCCAATGAACGGGCGACGGCCAATGCATCAGGGGCTGATATTGTCATCGACAATACCAAGGTGTTCGAGCGTGAAGAAGATGCGCTTGCGGATCTGAACCGGGTTTATGTGACGACCGCGCGGACGCGCGACGCGATCAAGCCGGTCTTTACCCCAAAGGGGCTGGCGCCTGAAATGCGCGCCAATGTCTCGCGGGGGGAAAAGGTCGGGGTGCTGTTCGGGCCGGAACGCACCGGTGTGCGCAACGAACATATTTCGATGGCCGATGCGGTTGTAACCGTACCGCTTAACCCCGGTTTCACGTCGCTTAATCTGGCGCAGGCGGTGTTGCTGATCGGGTATGAATGGTGGCAGGCCGGTGTTGATGTGCCCGACTACCAGATGATGATGAACGATACCTTTCCGGCCACCCGGGACGAACTTGACCGTCTGTTCGAACATCTGGAGGCGGAGCTGGATAATTCCGGCTTCTTCCGGGTGGAGGCAAAACGCCCGAATATGGCACGCAATATCCGCAATATTTTCAACCGCGCCAACCTGACCCACCAGGAAGTTCAAACACTTCGAGGCATGATCGTTGCTATGCGGGGCGGCAAATTCAAAGCGTGACGGTCGCGGACATGGCGGCAAGGCTGGTGTTTGGGTGATTCTTTTCGTTTGACTCTCCGGTCTTGATCTCTATATTGCGCCTCACTTCCGAGAAAGTGGGGCGAAACGGGTGTTTTCGTCCCCGTTCCTGTTTAGGGTAACCGAAACAGGAAACTATCGGGACAATAAAGTGATCTTAAAAAAGAGAGTTACAAAATGTCGAAACGTATTGCTGCAAAGCATAAGATTGACCGCCGCCTTGGCGTGAACCTTTGGGGCCGTGCAAAATCGCCGCTGAACAAGCGCGAATATGCACCGGGCATGCACGGCGCGACCCGCCGTAAAAAGCCGACCGATTACGGCACCCAGCTGTTCGCCAAACAGCAGCTTAAAGGCTACTACGGCTCCATCTCCGAAAAACAGTTCCTGCGTTACTACAAAGAAGCATCGCGTCGTCCGGGCGATACTTCCGAAACGCTGGTCGGTATTCTCGAGACCCGTCTTGATGCCGTTATCTACCGCATGAAATTCGTTCCGACCGTGTTCGCAGCGCGTCAGTTCGTTAACCACGGCCACATTCTTGTCAACGGCAAGAAAGTCACCATTCCTTCTTACCTTGTTAAAGAAGGCGACGTTGTTGAAGTCAAACAGGCTTCGCGCGAAATCCCGATGGTTATGGAAGCTGCCAACCTGAACGAACGCGATGTTCCGGAATATCTCGACGTTGACGCGAAGGCCTTCAAAGGCACCTTCGTTCGCGTTCCGAAATTCGCAGAAATTCCGTACCCGGTTCAGATGCAGCCGAACCTGGTCGTCGAATTCTACTCGCGTTAATCTTTTATCGGATTTCGCGAAGACGAACACAGAACGCCCGCTGGAAACAGTGGGCGTTTTGCTTTTTCAGCCTGTATGAAAAGCCCCGCACGGTTTTCCTGTGCGGGGCTTTTGATTTGTATCGCGTGCGAAGGCCTTAGGCTTCAGGGCTTTGGCGGGGCGACCTGTTCGGATGCCTGCTGTGCGGCTGCGGCAATCGCTTCTTTTTTCTGTTCCGGTGTGGCGTCGTCGGGCACATCGACCTTCACATTGCGGGATGCCATGTGGATGCCGTTTTCCTTGAACATCGCCAGAACGCTTTGATAGACGGTTTTGCGGATAGTGAATTGTTCACCGGGCTTGGAGGTATATTTAAGCCCGATCACCATGTTGAATTCTTCCATCCGGCGAACGCCCTGCGATTTCAGCGGTTCGATAAAGCTGTCACCGATCAGCGGATCTTCCAGCAGTTCGGCAGACAGCTTTTTGACCAGTTTCTTGATCTTGTTGACGTCGGTTTCGAACGGCACGCGGAATTCTAGTTTGACGATCACCCAATCGCGGCTGTGGTTGATGATCGATTTGATTTCGCCAAAAGGCACGGTTTGCAGGGGGCCACGGTGATGGCGCAGTTGCATTGACCGGATCGAGATATTTTCGACCCGCCCGCGCAGGTTATCGACCTCGATATATTCACCAAGCCGGAAGGCATCATCAAGCAGGAAGAAAACCCCGGCGACCACGTCACGTACCAGTGCCTGGCTGCCAAAGCCGATGGCAAGGCCAACAACCCCGGCACCGGCGATCAACGGGCCGATATCAACGCCAAGTGCTGACAATGTCACCATCACCACCATGATGACGATGACGGTAAGCGCGAAGTTTTTCAGAAGCGGTAAAAGGGTTTCAATCCGCGATAACCCGGTACCGCCACCTTCGCCGTCGCCATGTCCATCTCCAGCACCGCTTTGGCTCATGCGTTCGTCAAGGAATGCCTTGATCAGGGACCAGACGAGATCGGCAATCAGCAGGATCATGATGATCTCGGTCGAGGCATCAAGCGCACGCGCAATGATCCCTGCATCCTCGGCCAGCGCAAGGCGATCAAATCCCCAGATGCGCCAGAAACTGGCAAGGACAAAGACAATTGCCAGAAGCCGCACACCACGTTTCAGAACCGGGGTAAAGACCGGAAGGTCCGGCTGAACTGGTTTGAATTCTTCCTCGGCCTCCACCGCGGCGGCTTCGGCACGGGCATTGATCGCATCTGCTTCGGCTTCGGCCAGTCGGGCTTTTTTGCGATGCTGGCTTTCGATGATGTTGCGGAAAATCGCATCAAACAGGCAGGCAATGCCAATCGCCAGCAGGCACTTCATAAAGCGGTCTGCCGCCAGAAGGGTCGTCGCGCCGAGTGCAATCAGATAGGCGCAGACAATGACGGGCCATAAACGGGCAAGCGATACGGGCAGGGCAATCTTTTCAACTGCGCCCGTGAGCTGGTGAGTGGCGAAATAACGTGCCAGCGAAACCGTTGCGAGGCAAAAGGCCAGGACACTGATCACGACCGCGATATCAAAAAGGATGATGTCGCCATGTACCATTGCCGGTGATTGCCGAAAAACCCCCGCCAGCGCAAAGGCAGATAACGAAACGCCACTTGCGATGGTGATGGTGCGCGTCAGTGTTGCTGCAGTCTGTGGGTCGACATTGATCATCCGAAGGCCTTCGGCCTGTGGCGCAAACAGGAATTGCAGCACGATCATGACGAGACGCAGGACAAAGAACGCGGCGAGCAGTGACAGGAGTGCTCCCTTCATCAGGGGTGGCCATTCAAAGATCATGAAGGCACCGATCGAGCCGATGGCAAAGACCGTCAAAGACAGCAGCGACAGGACGGATAAAAGCGCCATTTGACGCAGCCGGTCGAGAAACCTGGTGGGGTGCTGTGCTTCAAGATAGCTGCAAAGCGGGGCCGCAGCGCGGCGATACAGGAATTCGACGATCAATCCGACACCGACAAAGATCACGGTAAACAGCGCAAGGCGCATCAGTCCCCTGCGGCCGATATCCGATGCCAGGAAATCACCGGTTCGTGCAATTTCATCGGGAAAGGTTTCAAGACCGGTAAAGGTATCTGCGATCTGTTCGCGGGTTCGTGCAACCCCGGCATCAAGAAAGTCGTAATAGCTGAAGGTCGTTTCAGCCGTCTCGGACAAGGCATCATCGGACGGGTCGGTTGTTTCCGTGGTCTGTACTTCGTTTTGGGCGGCGATTGTAGCCAAGGCAGCCTGTGCATGTGCCCTGTCTGCCATAGCCGACATAGTGCCGGCCACCAGCAGCCAGAGCCCGAGGCACATCAGGATTTTTGTTGTGATTTTCATAATGTCCCGCCCAACGTCCTGTTCGTAAAAACGAATTCTCATCTGGAAGATGGTACAGGCAAACAGGGCCTTCAAGGAATAGTTTTACGACGTCGGCCCATATGCACGCAGGGCTTGAGGTGATGGAAATCGCAGCAGGGCAAAAAAACGCGCCGGGCATCCGCACGGCGCGTTTCATCTCTTCGGCTGTCAGGCCGGATCGGGTCTGTGTTATCCGCCTTTTCAGGCAGCGACAGCAACGCCCTTGTCTTTCAGGTGCTGGGCCAGTTCGCCCGAGGCATACATTTCACGAACGATGTCGCAACCGCCAACGAATTCGCCTTTGACGTAAAGCTGCGGAATGGTCGGCCAGTTCGAGAAGTCCTTGATGCCCTGGCGGATTGCCGGGTCGACCAGAACGTTGATGTCCTTGAACGGCGCACCGAGTTCGGCAAGGACCTGCACGACGGCGGCCGAGAAACCGCATTGCGGGAACATCGAGGTGCCCTTCATGAACAGAACGACGTCGTTATCGTTGATGTCTTTCTGGATGCGATCAAAAACCGGATTGTCGGTCATGTTGGTTGTCCTTGGCTGCAAAGGCGGCGATCTCTCTGCCGCGATATTTCAGGTTATGGTTTTATGGCCGAAGATATGGCTGGAAGGGGCGGTTCTGTCAACTCTTGCGGCGCAATTGCCGTGCGGTCCGCAGATTGTCCCATGTAAAAATGCCAAGTCCTACCCAGACCAGCGCATAGGTTATCATATGTGCCTTGGTAAAGGTTTCGCCAAGCAGCAACACCGCGACGAAGAACTGGATCGTCGGGTTGAGATATTGCATTAGGCCAAGAGCGGAAAACTTCATGTTCCGGGCAGCAAAGGCAAACAGCACCAGCGGAATTGTCGTTACCGCGCCAAGCGATATCAGCAAAATATCATTGCCGATTCCCAGATTGCCGAAGGCCATATTGCCCGACATGCCGAGCCAGACCAGATAGCCAAATGCCATTGGGGATAGCAGCAGACATTCGATAAAAAGCCCGGCAATCGGGTCAGCCGGGACAAATTTGCGGATCACCCCGTAAAAGCCGAACAGCAAGGACAGGCTAAGCGCGATCCAGGGCAGGGAGCCGAAAAACACCAGAAGGTTCAGAACCCCGGCAAAGCAGACCAGTACGGAGACGATCTGTATGCGATTGAGTTTTTCGCCAAAGAAGATGCGGCCAAGGATCAGCATGATCAGCGGCATGATATAATAGCCAAGGCTGGCCTCAAGCGCATGCCCGATATGAACCGACCAGATATAAATTACCCAGTTCCCGGCAATCAGCAGGCTGCTTAGAAACAAAAGCCCCATGGTGCGCCTGGATGACAGCAGTTCCCACAACCGGGCGCGACGTTTCAGAACAAAAACCAGCGTTAATGTCAGGATCGCGGACCATAGAATGCGATGGGCGAGAATTTCAAACGGGCTCGCGAAATCGATGATTTTGAAATAGAAGCCCAGAAAGCCCCAGATGACAAAGGCACCAAGCCCGGCCAGTGGTCCGGCGCCGATCAAAGCCGGTTTTTGGGATGATGTCATCGTTATTGAACCATGGTCATTTTGTGGGGCCAAATGGCATGTGCCGATACTGGCAAAACAATTGTTAGTCGGCAGGGCCGACCGGAAGTCGCGGGAAGGTCGGAACATCTGGGGCGCCGAAGGTCATCGGCGCCCGTCATGCTTCTAGCCGGATGCGATCAGGGGTGGCGTTCGCAAGCGGTCATTTTCACCCGGAATTTATTCCGGTGCAGATGTCTGCAGTGCAAGGGCGTGCAGTTCGCCGCCCATTTTGCCCTTGAGTGCGGAATAGATCATCTGGTGCTGCATCACGCGGGTTTTGCCGCGGAAGGACTCGGATACAACGATTGCAGCATAATGGTCGCCATCACCGCGCAGGTCCTCGATGCGGACCTGTGCATCGGGAAGGGCTTCCTTGATCATCGTTTCGATTTCGTGGGCTTCCATGGCCATGGCGTTAATTCCTTATAATTGGTCGGACACCCTTGCGCCCTGTTTTGCGCATCCATCCGGGTGCCCGGCGATATTTGTTAATTCTGGTATATGTTGTCCCTGTGGGGGCTGTCAATTTCTGCAAGTCGCGAAGTGCTTCACAAGGTCAAAGATGCGGCGATGCTTGTGTTTCGCGGCAGATTGCGCTAGGAAAATCGCGGTTGCTCACACCGGCCGTCCGCCGGGCATCTGCCCATGGTAAAGTGATGCAGACGATTTTATCGGTTCCCCGTCTTCTTTGACGCCGGACCGGCAATGCGGACACCCGGCCTCCTGTCAGGAGACGAAAATGAGCCAAACTTCTCAAAACCTGTCCGTGAAACCGGAGCAGACATCAGCCGATTTCGCGAAAATTGGATCGGGTGATTCCGTCGGTATGCTCAAGGCACAGGCGAAACGCCTGCGCAACGCACTTGCCAGCCGTAACCTGACGGTTTCCCACGCCGGCAGCCTTGAACTTCTGGCGCAAAGCCACGGTTTTCGTGACTGGAACACTGCGATTGCAATGACGCGCAAACGCGAACCGGTTCGGATCGCCGATCTTGGTATCGGCAAACGGTTTGCCGGGTCCTATCTGGGGCACGCAGTGTGCGGGCAAATTCGCGGTGTCACCAAAACCCCGGTCGGCGGTGTCTACCGGATCGAAGTCCATCTGGACCGACCGGTTGATGTCGTGACATCGGAACGTTTTAGTGCCTTGCGACAACGCATTGCTTCGCGGATCAACGAGGATTGCGAACCCGTACTTGCCAATGGTACGCGCGGCCCCGGTCTTTCGGTTGATTTGCTGCTGTGACAGTGACTGAGCTTCTTGCGGACATAAATCCCGAAACCCTCCGGCAGCTTCCCAAAGTTGCCGGAGCCTATATTCTCCAGATCGAGCTTTCTGCCGATCTGGCTTTACGGAACAAACGCTTCGCGGGAGCGATCCTGCGTCAGGGAACTTATTTTTATTGCGGTTCGGCCAACGGGCCGGGAGGCATTGCGGCCCGTGTCAAACGTCATTGCCGGTTGGATAAAAAGCCGCACTGGCATGTCGATGAATTGACCATCGGCATCGGGCGGGTGGTTGCGGCATTGGTGGTGCCCGGCGGATGCGAATGCGATTTGCGTATGGCATTGGCGGCTGTGAAGGGCATCAATGCGCCAATCGCGGGTTTTGGCAGTTCAGACTGCATGAGCTGTCCGGCGCATTTGCTGGTGGCGGAAAGCCATGCCGCCGGGATGGTGGCAATGGTTGAAGCCAGTAATGTATCGGCTTAGTCCTTTTGCGTGCCCGCCGTGCCGTCAATAAGGGGGCGGAAACCCGACGCAACAATCTTTGGGCCAATCTTGCGCATCAGGGTATTGCGCAACCAGACACCCGCCTCGCCACGGATTTTGGCAAAACCCATGCGTTTCAGGGATTGTTGCTGCACCCAATGTGCTTCGGGCAGGCGGGCGGCCTGCCAATCGGCAAGGGCGGTTTTGATATTGGATTGCGTGCGAAGAGCATCCGCCAGTGCCAGGCCATCCTTGATCGACTGGGTTGCCCCCTGCGCCATGGTCGGAAGAGTTCCATGTGCCGCATCCCCGATCAGGATCACGCGGCCCGTAACCCATTCTGGCATGATCATTTGCTGAAGACGGCCTTCGTGAATGATGGTGTCCGTGCCGATTGCGTCTAGCATCTCGCGCACCGGGCCCTCAAACCGGGCAAAATGCGCGGCAAGTTCGCCTGCCGGTAGGTCGCGTATTCTTTCGCCCGGGTCATAGGTGCTGGCATAAATATAAAACCTGTTGTCCCCCACTGGCATCACCAGAATGACCTGCCCGTAACCAATAATGAATTTGGGCGCGGTCAGGCCAAACGGGTAATCCGTGATCCAGCGCCAGCAGATATAACCGGTTGGCTGCGGCATATGTTCTGCGCCAAAAGCCAGACGCCGAACGGTTGAATTGATGCCATCCGCACCGATCACAAGATCAAAGCTGCTGCTCGTGCCGTCGGTAAAACTTACCTGCGCCTGATAGGGTTCATCATGAATGGCGGATACGGAAAGACCAAATCGTATTGTTGGTGTTGTCAGTTTGGTGCACAGGATTTCGTGAAAGTCGCTGCGCGTCAGGGCCTGAAATGTTGGCCAGCCGAGCTGTTCGGTTTCAAGCGCAAACAGTTTCTCGTCACGATGATCGAAATAATCCAGTCGCGGAAAGGCGCAGGATTTGGCCGCAACATCCTGATCAATGCCAAGTGCACGAAGGGCCGCCATCGCATTGCCCGGCAGATGCAACCCCGCCCCGGCCGGTTTCCAGTCATCATGGGTTTCGACAATCGTGATGTCGTGCCCGTCGCCTTGCAGGGCAATGGCCGCAGACAAACCGGCGATGCCGCCGCCGACAATCAGAATTTTCATTTTATGCCTGTGACTGGAATGGAGTGATGTCCGGATCAGCCGCCGGTCATGCTCATATGACGGCCGACTGCCGGTTTCTGACCTTTGCGGTCGATGACGAAATCATGCCCCTTGGGTTTAAGCAGCATGGCTTCGTCAAGCAGCCGGTCAAGGGCTTCGGGTTCACCCGAGCGCAGGGCTGCGCGCAGATCAACGTGGTCTTCCTGCCCAAGGCACATGTAAAGTGTGCCGGTGCAGGTCACGCGCACGCGGTTGCAGCCTTCGCAGAAATTATGGGTAAGCGGTGTGATGAAACCAAGACGCCCGCCGGTTTCCGCCACCGTGACATAGCGTGCCGGACCGGGGGTAACATGGTTGCTGGGCACCAGAGTATATTCCTGTGCCAGCCGTTCACGAACAGCGGTCAGTGGCAGATACTGATCGGTGCGATCCCCGTCGATATCGCCAAGCGGCATGGTTTCAATCAGGCAAAGATCAAAGCCTTCCTTGCCGCACCAGGCGACAAGACGGGAAATTTCGTCTTCGTTGAAATTGCGAAGGGCGACCGTGTTGATCTTGATCTTGAGCCCAGCCTGTTTGGCGGCTTCAAGCCCGCCTAGCACTTGTTCAAGGCGGCCTCGGCGGGTGATTTCGGCGAATTTCTGATGATCAAGGCTATCAAGCGAGATGTTGAGCCGTTTGACACCAAGGCGCGCCAGATCATCGGCATAGGTGGCAAGCTGGCTGCCATTCGTCGTCATGGTCAGTTCGTCAAGCGCACCGGATTTAAGATGGCGCGACAAATCCCTGATCAGGTCCATGATGCCACGGCGCACCAGCGGTTCGCCACCGGTCAGGCGCAATTTGCGCACTCCGCGTGCGATGAAGGCCGAACAGAGCTGATCGAGTTCCTCAAGTGTCAGGACTTCGGATTTTGGCAGAAAGATCATGCTTTCGGCCATGCAATAGGTGCAGCGGAAGTCACAACGGTCTGTCACCGATACCCGTAGGTAGGATACGTGACGGCCATATTTGTCGATCAGCGGTCTGGTCATGGCGATGGCGCTTGTTTCTGTTTTGCGGATCCGGAAACGCTATGTAGTACGCAAGTTCGACTTTTGCACAGGGGGGATCGATTTGGCCACCCCGATTTGCGATGAAATCATCACCTTTCCGTCAGATAGGACAAAAAAACCGCGGGGAATATCCACCGCGGTTTTTTTGGTTGTCGGGGAATGACTAGTTGCCTATTTCCAGTTATCGGCTTCGCGGATATGCAGGGCTGCGATATCGCGATCAAGGGCTGCCATGACATTGCGCAGGGTTTCGACATTCTCGCTGCCAAGCTTGGCAACCAGTTCGGCCGAACGTTCCGGCTTGGACAGGGCGGAACGTACATCGCGGAACAGGGCGCGCAACAATCGTACACAATGTTCCTCGGTAAAGGTCCATGCATGATCGCCATGCGGCATGTTGTCATTGACCAACTGGATCATCCAGTTTTTACGCCGCTCGTAATCCTTGAAATGCAGGGCCATGCGCGAGAAGACCAGATTAAGCCGGTTGGCGACCTGTGGCTCTTCGGCAAGGTGATCCCAGTAATCTGTCGGATCACGCAATTCATCTTCTTCGTCGGCATGCTGTTCAATGATGGTCTGTATTTCGCCATCAATTTCCTGCAGCATATCCATGCCAACCATCATGCGGATGACCTTGAAGAAGGGTTGCAGGATTTCGCGCGACAGTGCCCCATGTTCCAGATCGCCCGCTTCGCGGCCTTCAAGCTGATGGGCAAAACGACTAACCAGAAGGCGGCCCAGCGGATCGTGGCGGACAGCAACATTCTGGCGGGTCTTGACGGTATCAAGATCGGCCTCAAGCGTCATCCATGCCGCGTCAAACAGCTTGTTCTGCCCGCGCAAGGTTTCCAGCGCGCTTGAAATCTGTTCGGCGCTGATGGTGCCGCCATGCGCCTTGGCCTGTTCGATGAGGCCGGCGGCAAATTGTTCGAGTACGGCGAATGCGGCGGAGTGGTGACGCTGTTTGAAGCTGTCCCGCGGTGCTTTGACGATTGCAATCATTTACCCGTTCCGACCTTAGTTATCATTTAAATCAGATCACCGGATTGGTTCGCCCGGTAGCCGATGGATGCGATCTTGCGTATCAAATTCCGTCAAGACGCCGAATTATTCAATCTTTTCATTTCAGCAAGTTCCGTGCCATCGTAGGCGGTTACGTGCTGTTATTCATAGCCGACGGCAGCCTCGACAATTTCAAGCACGACATGACGTGGGCGGATGATCTGGCGTCCGGCCTCTTCGAAATTGACGGCGATCCTGTCGCCGTCTACCGCCTGAATGCGACCAAGGCCCCAGTCGGGCTGGCCAGGATGGCGGACAATGGTGCCAGGTGTGAGCAGAAAATCCATGATCAAGCTCTTTTGTCTGATGTAGGTCTTTTTAATATAGTCAGGCAATAGGCCCGGAACAAATAATGCGCAATGATGACAGTCACATCTTTTGAGGCCCGTCGATGATGGGCAAAATTTGCCGGTCTGCAAATGCGGCAAAAATCCGCAGGTTAAAGAAGGTTTTAACACATCAGGCTGCAATCTGGGCGCGGTTTACAACGACCGTGATCCGATCATGTCCCAAAATCGACCGGGCGGCCAGATGTGAGCCACGTATTGTTTTGGGCAAGCAGTGCGGACCTGTTGAACAGAATTCTTGGAGATACCCGTTACATGGAACAGGACAGAGCAGTGGAACTGATCCTGATCGAGCTGATCAGCTCGCGCATTTGCCACGACCTTGTCGGGCCTGTGGGGGCTGTGAATGCTGGTGCCGAACTGATGGGGGAGGCCGGTGTTGCCGATGACGAGGCGCTTGCGCTGATGCGCAAAAGCGGGCTTGAGGCCGCGCGCCGGTTGCAATTGTTCCGTCTGGCATTCGGGCGCGCAGGCAATAGCGTTGACACAAAATCGATGCGCGATGCGGTTGCCCAGAGTTTCGAGGCCGAAGGCAAGGTGACCCTTCTGTGGGATCAAACTGGAATTGATCCAGCTCATGGAAGGCTTGTGCTCAATATGGTGATGTTGGCCCGCGAAGCTTTGCCGTTTGGTGGGCATGTCGTTGTTACATGCGAATCCGGGGGGCGGATTTCGGTCAATGCAACCGGAAAACGTGCAGCGTTTCGCCCGGATGTGGAAAATGTCATGAAAAATGAAGTGGCCCCGGAACAGCTTGATCCCCGGACCGTACATGGCTTTTTCCTGCGAAATCTTGCGCATCGGACTGGTGGTGCGCTTTCAGTCTTGCAAGAGGACGGAAATGTTGCATTGATCTATGATTAAAAAAAACACATGCGGGTCTGGTAATACGGTGTGCTAGGTTCTACGTAAGTAACGGATTGAACGTGTGTTTCGCGCACTGGTCGTGGGGATGGGCGTTCCGGTTCCGGCAATCAGTATGATTGTCGGAGATGTGGAGGGGGTTTATGGACGATCTTTTAAGTGAATTTCTGACAGAGACTTCGGAGAGCCTTTCGACGCTTGACGTCGAGCTGGTCAAACTGGAGCAGAATCCGAACGATCCGGATATTCTGTCGAATATTTTCCGCCTGGTGCATACCATCAAAGGGACATGCGGATTTCTTGGTTTGCCGCGACTGGAAGCAGTTGCGCATGCCGGTGAAAACGTGCTTGGCAAGATCCGTGATGGCGAACTGGTTGTAACACCGGATGCGGTGACGCTTGTTCTTGAATCCATTGATACGATCAAATATCTGCTGAGCGAGCTTGAGCAGAACGAAACAGAACCGGACGGCAACGATGCCGATCTGATCGCGCGTCTTAACCATTTTGCCGATACCGGTACGATCATGGGTGGCAGCGCCGCATCAGCCGCCGCCACCCCGGTCGAGGAAGAAGTCGCCGAAGAAGTGCCGATGACTGACGACGAACGGTTGCAGGCGATTTTCGATGCGACCGAAGTCGATCCCGATATTCAGGAACCGGAGCCAGAGCCCGAGAAACCCGCACCGGCGGCAGCCCCGCCAGCAGCGGCAAAGTCGCAGGCTGTTGCACCGGCAAAGGCCGCAGCATCCGAGGGACCAAAGGCCGAAGCGCCACGTGGCGAGGCCAAGGAAAGTTCCGTCGCAGCCCAGACGATCCGCGTCAACGTTGAATTGCTTGAAAACCTGATGACACTGGTTTCTGAGCTTGTCCTGACCCGTAACCAGCTTCTGCAGATGGTTCGTGGCAAGGATGACAGCGAATTTACCGTTCCTTTGCAGCGTCTGTCGCACATCACTACCGACCTTCAGGAAGGTGTGATGAAGACCCGTATGCAGCCGATCGGCAATGCCTGGGCGAAGCTGCCGCGTATTGTTCGTGACCTCGCGCTCGAGATGAACAAGAAAATCGATCTGCAGATGATCGGTGCCGATACGGAACTTGACCGTCAGGTGCTTGAACTCATCAAGGATCCGCTGACCCACATGGTTCGCAACTCTGCCGACCACGGTCTGGAAGATATTCCGGGGCGCCGGGAAGCAGGCAAGCCGGAAACCGGTACTGTCACGCTGAACGCCTATCACGAAGGTGGTCACATCATCATCGAGATTTCCGATGATGGTCGCGGGCTTAATATCGAACGGATCAAGGCCAAGGCGATTGCCAACGGTCTCGCAAGCGAGAGCGATCTTGACGGTATGGCGGACTCGCAGATTCACCAGTTCATTTTCAAGGCCGGTTTCTCGACCGCCGAAAAGGTGACTTCGGTTTCCGGACGTGGCGTCGGTATGGACGTTGTTCGTACCAACATTGAAAAGATTGGTGGTACGGTCGAACTGAAATCGGTCGAAGGCCGCGGGTCGACCTTCATCATCAAGATTCCGCTGACCCTTGCCATCGTTTCGGCACTGATCGTTGAAAGTGGCGGCGAACGCTTTGCCATTCCGCAGATCAGCGTTCTGGAACTGGTTCGTGCTTCAAGCAATTCCGATCATTCGATCGAACGTATTCACGATACGCCGGTCCTGCGCTTGCGCAACCGTCTGCTGCCACTTGTCACGCTCAAGAAAATTCTTGGCCTTGATGATGGTGAAACGACGGTCGATGACGTGGATGAAGAAGCCTTCATCGTTGTCACGCAGGTGGGCACCTATTCGTTTGGTATCATCGTTGACCGCGTGTTCGACACCGAGGAAATCGTGGTCAAGCCGGTTGCACCGATCCTGCGCGATCTGTCGCTGTTCTCGGGGAACACCATCCTTGGCGACGGCAGCGTGATCATGATCCTTGACCCGAACGGCATTGCTACCCGGACCGGCGAAATTACCGTTGGCGGTTCGCAGGGTGTCGAAAGCAAGGCGCGTTCTGATACCGGTGATCGCGAAACGACTTCCATGCTGGTCTTCCGGGCTGGCGGGTCAGAAATTCGTGCAGTGCCGCTTGCACTTGTCGCCCGTCTCGAGGAAATCGATGTCGAAAATATCGAATACTCGAACGGTCGCCCGCTGGTGCAGTATCGTGGCAAGCTGATGCCGCTGGTCTTTATCGATGGTTCCTATCAGATGAAGAGCGAAGGTCGTCAGCCGACCCTGGTATTCCAGGATCGCGAACGGACCATGGGTCTTGTGGTGGACGAGATCGTCGACATTGTTGATGACGTCCTGAACGTTGAACTGACAGCCGATCAGGATGGTCTGGTCGGTTCGGCGGTGATTGATGGCAAGGCAACCGATCTGATTGATGCCGGTTACTATCTGGAACTGGCGTTCTCGGACTGGTTCGGCCACGAGGATACAGGCGGCGAGAAGAAGCGTGTTCTTCTGATCGATGACAGCCCGTTCTTCCGCAACCTTCTTACGCCGATGTTGTCGGTGTCCGGTTTCCGTGTCATTGCGGTCGAGAATGCCGAACAGGCGCTTGATCTTAAAAATCGCGGGGAAATTTTCGACGCGATCATCAGTGACATCGAAATGCCGGGCATGAACGGTTTCGAATTTGCCGAAAGCCTGCAGAATGATGAACATTGGGGCGATACCCCGATCATCGCGCTGTCTTCGCACACCAGCGAGGAAGACTTCGAACGGGGTCGTCAGGTTGGCTTTAGCGACTATGTCGCGAAATTCGATCGAGATGCGCTGGTATCGACGCTGATCCAGACGCTGAGCGCAGTGTAAATCGGGGAAAAGTCCAATGAGCGATAAAAAGGCACTCGTCCCGAGCAAAGAACAGAGCACGGCCCTTGACCTTGGCGGGGCAACGAAGGATTTCGTTACCGCCTATATCGGCAAGCAGTTGTTCGGTATTCCGGTTCTGACGGTTCAGGATGTTCTTGGTCCGCAGCGTATCACCCGCATTCCGCTGGCTCCGCCAGAAGTGGCTGGGTCGCTGAACCTGCGCGGTCGTATCGTGACGGCCATCGATGTTCGCAAACGTCTTGGTCTTCGTGAACGCGAAGATGATGTACCGGGCATGAGCATTGTGGTCGATCAGGGTGGCGAACTTTACAGCCTGATGGTCGATCAGGTTGGCGAGGTTCTGAGCGTTCCGCAAAAGGCATTCGAACAGAATCCGGCGACGCTTGATCCGCGCTGGCGTGAATTTTCCGATGGCATTTTCCGCCTCGACAAGAAGCTTCTTGTCATTCTGGACGTAACCCGTCTGCTTGATTTTACCGTTTCGGTAAAACAGGCGGGCTAGGTATGATAGTATGTGCCGGGTGCAAAATGCATCCGGTACAATGCCGGTATTGGCTTAACGATCTAATTTGCGAGAAGGAAGTCGATGAAGAGTTGTCTCGTCGTCGATGATTCGAAAGTCATCAGAATGGTGGCACGCCGTATCCTTGAAGAAATGGGATTTGCGGTCATTGAGGCTGTGGATGGGCAGGAGGCAATTGATCGATGCCTTGAAGCCATGCCAGACGCGGTGTTGCTTGATTGGAACATGCCGGTGAAAAGCGGGATTGATTTCCTGCGGGAACTGCGCGCAGCACCTGGTGGCGATGAGCCCGTCGTCGTGTTCTGCACCACAGAAAACGATCTCGAGCACATTCAGGAGGCCATTACGGCCGGTGCGAACGAGTATATTATGAAGCCGTTCGACAGCGAGATCATCCAGGCAAAATTTGAGCAGGTGGGTCTGATTTAAGGTTCCTGTCAGCGTCGCTGTGCATTTGCCTTGGTTTTGGTCCGGTTGCTCTAACGGGAACGTCGGTACGTGGAAGACACGCCAATCCATCCGCCCTATAAAGTCCTGATTGTCGACGATTCCGCAATCGTGCGTGGTCTGGTAACCCGTATGTTGCAGGAAGACGACGATATCGAGGTCGTCGGTTCCGTTGCCAATGGCGAGGATGCCCTTGTGGTTATGCGCAAGGAAATCGGGATCGAGGCTGTCGTTCTTGATATCGAAATGCCGGTCATGGATGGTCTGACGGCATTACCCAAACTTCTTGAAATTGATCCGACGGTCCGGGTGATCATGGCATCAACCCTGACCAAGCGAAATGCCGATATCAGTTTCCAGGCGATGACGCTTGGTGCGGTGGACTACATTCCCAAACCCTCATCGGCCAAGGACCTTAATGTTGGCGAAGGCTTCCGGGCCGAGCTGCTGGACAAGGTCAAGGCATGGGCCGAACAGCGTCGCAAGATGCTTGGCGCCGAGCAGGTCCGTTACGAGGATCAGGCCGAGAGCGTCGTGCAGGTTCCCAAAAACCCGGATGCCGCGTCAGAGCACGATGTTCCACCAGCCAGTGATGAAGATGATCATGGCAATGCAAAGCCGGATGGGACGGATGCCCCTGCGCCGTTCCGGGCCGAGCTTTCGGTCGAACATCAGACTTTGCATAAACCGGGACGGGTACAGCGAAAGCGTTTCACCGCCGAACTGCGCCCGCGACCGACGCATCAGCCTGGTCGTCACGGACCGATGTCGACCCGCCCGATGCCCCAACCACAGCATCAGGCACCGCAACATCCGCAACCGGCTCCAGCAAATACCGACGCCAAGGCTGCCGGTGCATCGGCTTTGACGCGTGATGCTGCCCCGTCTGCAGCCGCGACGCAGCCGCGTGATCCGGGTCGGCTGATCCGTGAGGCAGCCATTGCTGCAGGCGATACCAAGGCCGTTAATGCTGGTATCAAGCCATCTCGTCCGGCAGGCAGCACCATTGTTTCCGGCGGCGCAACCGCACGCAATGCACCGGTTAAACCGGCTCCCCAGCGCGCGGCTCCGGCCGCACGCAGTCCAGCAGCTGCGGCTGCGGCGCGTGCCAAGGCACCTGCCGGTGCCGCCGCACCGGCGCCAGCACGACGCGCGATGACAACTGGGCAGATCAGTCTTCTTCCGGAAAAACGCATCAATGTCGAAGTGATTGCGATCGGCAGTTCGACCGGTGGTCCGCAGGCTTTGTTTGAAGTACTACGCGGGCTTGCTGGTGTGCGGCAACCGATTTTCATCACCCAGCATATGCCTGCGACCTTTACCACAATCCTTGCAGAACACATCACGCGTCTGACGGGGCTTAAATGCCAGGAAGGCCAGACCGGCATGCCAATTCAGGGGGGGCAGGTTTACCTTGCCCCTGGGGATTACCACATGGTGGTAGAGGGCCGCGGTAACAGCAGGAAAATTGTTCTGAACCAGAACCCGCCTGAAAATTTCTGTCGTCCGTCGGTTGACCCGATGCTGCGCAGCCTTGTTGAAAGCTATGGTGGTAATATACTGACGGCTATCCTTACAGGTATGGGGCAGGATGGTATGTTGGGCGGGCGTGCTGTTGTGGGTGCCGGGGGAATGGTTGTTGCGCAGGACGAGCAGACAAGCGTTGTGTGGGGAATGCCGGGTGCAGCAGCGCATGCAGGCATTTGTTCAGCGGTTCTCCCCGTGGGTGGCATCGCGGCCTATATCAAAAAATTTGCAGGGGGTCGTTAAGCCGAGATGATGAGGCCGGAAGACTTCGATTTCGTTAGCAGACTGATAAAGTCAAAATCCGGGCTCGTTCTGAGCCAGGACAAGACGTATCTGCTCGAAAGCCGGCTGATGCCGATTGCGCGCAAGCGCGGGCTCAAGGACCTGACTGAACTGATCGCGGCGTTGCGCGGTGGTGACCGTGTCCTTGTCGAGGAAGTCGTCGATGCTATGACGACCAATGAAAGCTTCTTCTTCCGCGATACCAAGCCGTTCGACCAGTTTCGCCATGTCGTTCTGCCGCACATGATCAAGGAACGTGCTTCCAAACGCCATCTGCGGATCTGGTGTGCTGCTGCGTCCTCGGGGCAGGAACCTTATTCGCTGGCGATGATCCTTGATGAATTTAAAACCCAGCTTTCAGGCTGGCGGGTTGAAATTATCGGGACAGATATTTCGCGCGAAATCCTGACCAAGGCTCGTGCGGGTCTTTATTCCCAGTTCGAAGTCCAAAGGGGCCTTCCGATCCAGCTTCTGGTCAAGTATTTCCAGAAGAAAGAGGACCAGTGGCAAATCTCGCAGGAAATCCGGTCCAAGGTTCAATACAAGGAATTCAACCTGCTCGATGATTTCCGTCCTTTGGGGCAATTTGACATCGTCTATTGCCGCAACGTGCTGATTTATTTCGATCAACCGACCAAGACCGATGTACTGGCGCGCATTTCCGCATTGATGCCCGATGACGGTTTCCTGTTCCTTGGCGGGGCGGAGACTGTTCTGGGCATTTCCGACAAATTCAAACCGCTGGCCCGTCAGCGCGGCATTTATCAGCTGAACCGTCCGGGAGCCCCGGATGTGGACGTTTCTGCGCTGGAAAAAATTCAGGCAGGCGGCGCTGCTGCGACGGCCGGGGCGGGTGCGGCAACGGGGGGCTTTGCCTTCCCGAAACCGAAACACATGCAGAATGCAGCGGGTGGTACGACTGCCGGTGCCGGAACCGCAACGCCGCCGCGTCCGGGGCTTTCGACCGGAACTGCCGCGCGCCCGGCAACCACCACGGGCACCGGTTCAACCGGGACAGCGACCCGACCGTTGACAACAGGAACAACCGGTACTGCAGGCAGCACATATTCGCGCCCATCTTCGACTGGGACCAGCAGCACCGGTTCCGCCGGCACAGCCGGATCAACGTATCGTCGTCCATTGGGAACGACCGGTTCGACGGGAAGCACGCCGCCTGCACGACCATCCAGCGGAACAGGCAGTACGGGAACCGGTACAACGCGCCCGTCGACCACATTTGATCGTTCGCGTTTCGGTAAACCCGAAGACAAGAAATAGAAAACCGGTACTTCTCGGTAAGCCACAAAGTACAAAGCAAAACGCCCCGATGAACCATCGGGGCGTTTTTGACTTTGGGCACAGCGGAACGCGACGGCAGATGCGTTGCGATCAGGCGGCTGCGCTACTGTTGACGTCGGGGTCGCGCAGGACATAGCCCCGGCCCCAAACCGTATGGATGTAGTTGTCACCCTTGGTGGCGGACTGGATTTTCTTGCGCAGTTTGCACACGAAAACGTCGATGATCTTGAGTTCCGGCTCGTCCATCCCGCCATAGAGATGGTTCAGGAACATTTCCTTGGTCAATGTCGTGCCCTTGCGCAGCGACAGCAATTCAAGGATGCCATATTCCTTGCCGGTCAGATGCAGCGGCGACCCGTCAACATCAACGGTGCGTGCATCAAGGTTCACATTGAGCCTGCCGGTGGCAATCATCGATTGGGCATGGCCGCGCGACCGGCGAACGATCGCCTGAATACGTGCCAGCAATTCGACCTTGTCAAACGGCTTGGTCAGATAGTCATCCGCACCGAAACCAAGTCCTTTGACCTTGTCTTCGGTTTCGGTCAACCCCGACAGGATAAGCACCGGGGTTTCAACGCGTGCGTCGCGCAACCGTCTGAGAACTTCATAACCGTCGATATCCGGCAGCATGAGATCCAGAAGAATAATATCGTAATCATAAAGTTTACCGATCTCGAGGCCATCCTCCCCAAGATCCGTGGTATCGACAACCATGCCTTCTGATTTCAACATCAACTCAATGCTGTCAGCAGTGGCATTGTCGTCTTCGACAAGCAGCACCCGCATGTTCCGCTCCGTTACCGTGTTCCGCAAAAATTCCGTGTTGATCCGGCTTATTCCGACAAGCGCCCCAACGATTGCCGTGTGGAAATTTTATTCCATTCCGTTAACGATACGTTGCTTTGCGACTCGTGGCAAGCAGGCGAGTCGCATCTTGTTAACTTTTTTTCACCGATAAAGGCGACTCGGTTCCGGAATGTGAAGTTTCCCAACGGTTTGCGCCGTTAACGACCATGCATGCCGATACCGGATTTTTAATGCCGATTTGGCATATACGGGTTTTTAATACCGTTTATGACACTTATATCTGGTGCGACGCGGACGAATTTGCCACCCTTTGACAGAGTGGTGACGATAAAATTCCGGATCGCATCACGTATTGACACCCGTCAGACAGAAAAGTGAAAACGTGTTTCAGATTGGCCGAAACATCATCGCCGAACTTCGCCGCATTCCCGATTACAGGATTGTCGGGCGGGTTACGGCTGTTTTGGGGCTGCTGGTCGAGATTGGCGGGGTCGAAGGCGCCCTATCGGTCGGGGATCGTTGCAAGGTCAGACGCCGGGATGGCGAGGCCGTCATTTGCGAGGTTGTCGGTTTCCGAAATGAACGCGCTCTTTTGATGCCGTTCGGGATGCTTGACGGCATCGGTATCGGTTGCGAGGTCGAACTGGCCGACACCCAGCCACAGGTCTATCCCGATGAAAGCTGGCTTGGGCGTGTGGTCAACGCGTTCGGGCAGCCGGTCGACGGCAAGGGGCCTCTGACCGAAGGTCCAACACCCTATCCGATCCGCAATGCACCGCCATCCGCCCATTCGCGCCAGCGTGTTGCCGGAAAGATCGATCTGGGTGTGCGCGCGATGAACACTTTCCTGACCTGTTGCCGGGGGCAACGTATGGGGATTTTCGCCGGGTCGGGTGTGGGTAAATCCAGCTTGCTGTCGATGATGACCCGCCACACGACATCCGATGTATCGGTCGTCGGTCTGATTGGCGAACGTGGCCGCGAGGCACGCGAATTCATCGAAGACGATCTGGGCGAAGAAGGTCTGCGCCGTTCCGTCGTCGTCGTTGCCACATCGGACGAACCGCCGCTGATGCGTCGTCAGGCAGCCTACATGACAATGGCACTGTCGGAGTTTTTCCGTGATACCGGGCGCGATGTCCTGTGCATGATGGATTCTGTAACCCGTTTTGCCATGGCCCAGCGTGAAATCAGCCTGTCGGTGGGCGAGCCTCCTGCGTCAAAGGGCTATACACCGACGGTATTTGCCGAATTGCCGCGTCTTTTGGAACGTGCCGGGCCGGGCGGGCCGGGGCAGGGATCGGTCACTGGCCTGTTTACCGTTCTGGTCGACGGAGATGATCATAACGAACCGATTTCCGATGCGGTACGCGGTATTCTTGACGGGCATGTTGTGCTGGATCGCGCAATTGCCGAACAGGGCCGATATCCGGCCATCAATATTTTGCGCAGTGTGTCGCGTACCATGCCCGGTTGCAATAACGAGCACGAAAACCAGATCGTTTCGCGTGCCCGCCAGTTGCTGGCGACATACGAGGACATGGCCGAACTGATCCGTCTGGGGGCCTATCGTCTGGGGACGGACCCGAAGGTGGACGAGGCAATCCATTACTTCCCGCTGATCGAGGAATTCCTGAAGCAGCGCAAAACCGAATGCACCCGTCTGGCCGACGGTTACGCTGAATTGGCACGTCGTCTTGATCTGGCACCTGCCCAGCAGGAAGCCCCTGATGGAGCTGGTCAACCGGCAGCCAATCCACAAGGCGCAACCGTCATGGAACGCAATCGTCTGCGGCCTCAGGTCAACAGCCGTTCAACCGCCACAAATGCGGGGAATGATCTGAATGCAGCGAAGCGTGCGCTTCGGCGTGATCAGCAGTGAGATCATGATCATGCTGAAATGCGGTGCCAGCGATATTTCGGATAACTGACAGCGATGGCCAAGGATTTCAAAACCCTGATACGTATGCGCAAATGGGCGCTGGATGACAAACGCCGTGAACTTGGCGAGATGCAGGGTGTGCTGAATAATCTTCTGGCGGAAAAGAATGCACTGGAAAAAGCGGTGGTCGAAGAGCAGAAGGTGGCGGCCGAAAACCCCGAACTTGCCGGTTTCGCCTATGGATCTTTTGCCAATGCTGTCATTGCCGAGCGCGCGGCACTGGTCAAACGGATATCCGATCAGGAAGCCAAAATTGACGCGTTCCGTGACGAGGTCGCCGATGCATTCAAGGCCGTGAAAACCGCCGAAATTGCCGAACGCAACCGCGTCGAGGCGGAGCGTGCGGAAGAAGACCGCAAGGAACAGGCCGAACTTGATGAAATCGGTGCACGTTCCGCCACCCGTGATGATGGCCTGATTTAAGTTGGGTCAGGCCGAGATCGAAACACCTGTTTCAACGCCTGTTACCCGGCGGAGTTCGTCTGGGGTCATGGCAAAGACCGTCTTGGGTGTTCCTGCCGCCAGCCAGATCGTTTTTTTCGACAGCAGTTTTTCATCAATCAGGGTTTCGACTGGTCCGACATGGCCAAAGGGCGGCACGCCGCCAATGGCATAGCCGGTCGAGGTGCGGACATCGTCTGCCGTCGCCTTGCGGATCGAAAGGCCGCCGATCAGGCCGACAACGCGTTTTTCATCGACCTGATCGGCACCGTTCATGATGATCAGGATTGGTTTGTGGCGTTCGGTCATGAACACCAGTGATTTTCCGATATCACTGATATCGCAGCCGATTGCCGATGCGGCATCCGCAGCTGATCTTGTGCCATCGGGAAATTCCAGCACCTTGATATGATCAAGGCCATGCCTGTCGAAAACATTTTGCAGGCAGGAAGGAGGTGCGACCTGTTTCATTTGGTGGCTCCGAGCTCTTTGGCTTTGCGTTTACGCTTCTGATTGATCAGGTTCAGCGTTTCGACCCCAAGGCTGAATGCCATGGCGAAATAGATGTAACCTTTGGGGACATGGATTTCGACACCGTCCAGTAGCAGGACAAATCCGACCAGGATCAGGAAGGCCAGTGCCAGCATTTTGACCGATGGGTGTTTCTCAACAAAATCGCCAATGGTTTTGGCCGCAGCCAGCATGACGAGAACCGACAGAACAACCGCGATCATCATGATCGATATATGATCGACCAGTCCAACGGCGGTAATCACACTGTCGAGCGAGAAGATGATATCAAGCAGCATGATCTGGGCTATGGTCATCGCAAAGCCCGACATGATCTTGCCAGGCCCGTGTTCTTCGGGTTCGTCGATTGTGTGATGAATTTCCTTGGACGCCTTGGCAATCAGGAACAACCCGCCGACAATCAGAATAAGGTCCCGGCCACTGACTTCCTGCCCGAAGGCGGAAAACATCGGGGCGGTCAGTTCCATTACCCATGCGATACAGGCCAGAAGCACAAGCCGCATGCCCATCGCCCCGATCAGACCGATACGACGTGCCGATTTCTGCTGATTTTGCGGGAGTTTGGATACGATCACCGACAGGAAAACAATATTATCGATGCCCAGCACGATTTCGAGCGCGGTCAGGGTGGCAAGCCCCATCCACATATGCGGATCCGTGACCCATTCAAACATGATCTGTTCCCGTTTCTGTGTTCCTGACCGCGATTTCCGCAGCACCGATAAGGTGTAATCACCAGCCATCTAACGCAAGCGTGAATTGATTTTAGTCTGCCAAGATTGGAAAAATGATGGCAACAAAAACAAACAGGTAACGCGGATGACGCTCGATTGTTTCAATCGGCTGTCATTTGCGCCTCATCTAGTAACAAGGATTTCCAAGATGCGCGTTTTTCTTGCCGGTCTGAGCATTGTCGCCGGTCTCGCGACAGCCGCGGTTGCCATCCCTGCCAAGGCCGACCCGGCACCCGATATCGGCAACTGGCAATCGGTTCTGGATCAGGCGCGCGGTCAAACGGTTTACTGGCATGCCTGGGGTGGGGAGCCGCGTATCAATGATTACATCGCATGGGCCGGTGCGCAGGTGCAGGAACGTTATGGCATAAATGTCGTACAGGTGAAACTCTCCGACACCGCCGATGCGGTGGCAAAGGTGCTTTCGGAAAAGACGGCTGGCGTTGATGACGGCGGGGCGGTCGATATGATCTGGCTGAACGGTGAAAACTTCGCCGCCATGAAGCGCAATGATCTTTTGTTCGGTCCATGGGCGGAACAGACGCCGAATTTTGCCTATGTCGATGTCGAAGGCAAGCCAACCGTCATCAATGATTTCACGATACCGACCATGGGTCTTGAAGCACCGTGGGGCATGGCGCAGGTCAGTTTCTATTATGACACCGCGCGCCTTGATAGCGTGCCCAGATCAGCACAGGAACTTCTGGAATGGTTGGTCAAACATCCGGGGCGCTTTACCTATCCTCAGCCGCCAAACTATATGGGTTCGACCTTCCTGAAACAAATCCTGACCGAACTGGTTGAAAACCCCAAAGTTCTGCAACAGCCTGCAAATCAGGCGGACGCCGAAAAGGTATTGGCACCACTTTGGGGATATCTTGAAGATTTGCAGCCGCTATTGTGGCGCAATGGACAAGCCTACCCGCAAAACGGCGCGTCATTGCGCACGATGATGGCCGATAATGAGATCGATATCGCGTTTTCGTTCAGTTCCGGCGAAGTATCATCTGCGATCGAAGCTATGGAGCTGCCCGATACAGTCCGGTCCTATGTGTTTGACAACGGCACGCTTGGCAATACCAACTTCGTTGCCATTCCCTATAACGCATCGGCCAAGGCAGGGGCGGTTGTGCTGGCCGATTTTCTGATGTCGCCCGAAGCCCAGTTGCGTAAACAGGATCCGCAATATTGGGGGGCCGATACGGTACTGGCGATGGATAAACTTCCTGCGGATATGCAAAAGGCCTTTGCCGATCTTGATCTCGGCATCGCGTCGCTGTCGCCGTCCGAACGTGGGACTGTTTTGCCGGAACCGCATCCAAGCTGGATGGAACTGGTTGAAACCGAATGGCAGAAACGTTATGGCGTGGCCCAATAGACCTACATGCTGCGGTTTTTTCCGGCTTTCACCCTTATTCTGATGATCGGTCCGGTTTGCGCCGGGCTGATCGGAACGATGTTGCCCGCATTCGGGTATCTTCCGGCGCTTGGTGGTGACGGAATATCGATTGATCCTTGGCGTGATTTGTTACGTCAGCCTGGATTGGCGATTTCTGTGCGGCTATCGCTTGTGAACGGACTTGTCGCCACCCTGATCTCGTTTTCACTTGTCATGCTGTTCTGTGCGGCGTGGCAGGGCACGCGGATTTTTGCGGTGATGCAGCGGTTATTGTCACCAATCTTGTCCGTGCCACATGCTGCTGCGGCTTTTGGTTTGGCATTTCTGATTGCACCAAGCGGCTGGATTGTTCGGGCGGTGGCACCGTTTGCCGGATGGGATCGACCGCCTGATATCGTGACCTTGCATGACCCGATGGGAATTGCCCTTATTGCCGGGCTGGTTGCCAAGGAAATCCCGTTTCTGTTGTTGATGACACTTGCCGCCTTGCCGCAGGCAGATGCAGACCGGACCCGTCAGGTGGTTCTGACGTTTGGCTATGGTCGTGTGGTCGGCTGGCTGAAAGCCGTATTGCCGCGGATTTATCCGCAAATCCGTTTGCCGGTATTGGCGGTGCTGGCTTATTCAACCTCGGTCGTTGATGTCGCGATGATCCTTGGCCCAACGACACCGGCCCCGCTGGCGGTACGTATTCTGGGCTGGTTGTCCGACCCCGACCTGTCGCATCGTTTTCTGGCCTCTGCCGGGGCGATGTTGCAGTTGATCCTTGTCCTTATGGCGATTGTGATCTGGCGGGGAGGGGAAAAGCTGGCCGGATTTTGGGGGCGTGTCTGGGCCGAAGGCGGGATGCGTGGGCGACGGGATGGAACCCTCCGCCGTTTTGCTGCGGGTGCGGCGATCCTGTCGGCAGGGGCCGTGTTCCTTGGGCTGGCAAGTCTTATGGTCTGGAGCTTTGCCGGATACTGGTCGTTTCCGGAATTCCTGCCACGCAGTTTCAGTCTGCGTCTCTGGATGCGGGAATACGACATGCTGGGCGCGATACTGTGGACGACACTTGTGATTGCAGTCTTATCGGTGATGGTTGCGATTGCACTTGTTCTTGGATGTCTTGAAAACGAAACTCGCCGGTTCCAAAAACCGGGGCAGGGGGCGATGTTATTGATTTATCTGCCGCTTTTGATGCCGCAGATCAGCTTCATGTTCGGGCTTCAGGTGTTTTTCACTGGTATCGGGCTGGAACGTACGTTGATTTCTGTCGCGATCGTTCACTTAATTTTTGTGCTGCCCTATGTTTTTCTATCACTTGCCGATCCGTTTCGCGCCCTTGATCCGCGATATGGACAAACGGCCCTTTGCCTTGGAGCATCACCGGCACGGGTGTTCTGGCGGGTACGGTTGCCTTTGCTGACCCGTGCGGTTCTGACGGCTTGTGCGGTCGGTCTTGCGGTCAGTGTCGGGCAATATCTGCCAACTCTTTTGATCGGAGCGGGACGGTTTGCTACGGTAACGACCGAGGCGGTTGCACTGGCGTCGGGTGGAGACCGGAGGATGATCGGGATTTACGGGCTTTTGCAAATGATCCTGCCTTTTGCCGGTTTTGCTCTGGCTCTTCTGATCCCGGCTGTTGTGTTCCGTCAGCGGCGCGGCATGGCCGACCATAACAGGGTATAGTTAGCATATGAGCAGAACCCTCAACCCCGATAGCACCACATCCAGCGGACTTGAATTGCGCCGGGTTTCCATTCGCCTGAACGGGCGGGGGCTGGTTGATATTGATATCGGGATCAAACCGGGCGAGATCGTGACGCTGATGGGGCCAAGCGGTTCGGGGAAATCAAGCCTGCTTGCGCATATTTGTGGAACATTGCCATCGGGCCGTGCCGCCGGGTTTGAGGTTGGCGGGCAGGTCGTGTTGAACGGAATGTCGCTGGATGGTTTGGCACCACAGGATCGTCATGTCGGTATTCTGTTTCAGGATGACCTTCTGTTTCCGCATTTATCGGTTGGGGGTAATCTGGCATTTGCCCTGCCGTCAACCATCCGCGGGCGCGACGAACGCAGGCAACGGATTGACGAAGCACTTGAAAGTGCCGGGCTTGGTGGCTTTACCGACCGTGATCCTGCAACATTATCCGGGGGCCAACGTGCGCGCGTGGCCTTGATGCGGGTGCTGCTGTCCGAACCCGATGCGCTTTTGCTTGATGAACCTTTTTCAAAGCTCGATACCGAATTGCGCGACCAGATCAGAACCTTTGTTTTTGATCAGGCACGTTTGCGCGGTCTGCCGACCCTTATGGTTACCCATGATCCCGAGGACGGGGCTGCGGCGGGTGGCAGGATCGTGAATCCGGTATAGCATGCAGGCGGTTTCTGCATGATTTTCACGCTGGTCAATCCGGGCGTTTGGTCCTAAGAGAAACCCACCGCAAAGAATTGTCTTGGGTCCGGGATACAAAATCAGAAGGCCCATGCGGCATCGGAGAATGTCGTGAATGTTTCCAGAAGAAATGCATGCAATCGTTCCGGATGCGCTCGATACCGCAACCTGCGACCGGTTGATTGACGGATTTTCGACCGAGCTTGATGACGGCGGCCTTGTTCAGGGACAATCGGCAAGTCATATCCGCCGCTCACAGATCACCTGGTTCAACGAAACGCAGGAACCGGTCGTGATGCGACGCATTATCGACATGGTTGCGGACGTCAACCGCAATGTGTTTGATTTTTCTCTGTCGGAGTTTGCCGAAGACGCACAGATCGCCTGCTATGCCGGGGATCAGCGCGGCCATTATGACTGGCACAGCGACGTTGGCGCATCCGATATTGCACGCCGTCGCAAACTGACCATGGTGATCCAGCTATCCGAACCCAACCAGTATGAAGGCGGTTTGTTGCAGCTAAACCCGGCGGGGCATGTTTTTGATGCGCCGATGGAACGTGGCACGGCGATCTTTTTCCCGAGCTTCGTTTTGCACCGCGTGGCACCGACCACCGCTGGTTTGCGTTACTCCCTAACCCAATGGGTGCACGGAACACCTTTCCGCTGATCAGTAGCGTTCCAGCCGGTCGAGCAGGCGTGGATTATGCCATTTCGGCTGGCGGTCTTCGAGTGCGGCTTCGTGGTGCTGGACGCTGGCATTGTCGGCCTTTTGTTTATCAAGGCGCAAATTGATCCAGCGCGGAATGATCTCATTGTTGAAATCTTCCATCAGAAGCACGGCGGCTGTTTCGAAATTGTCGAACGGAATACGGGCGATTTCGGCAAAGTATGCCGCCAGACAATCCGGTCTGAGGATCAGCCGGTCAGGAACATAACGCAGCGTCATGCGTGCGGGAAAAACGGTTTCGCATCCGGTCAGCTCGCTTTGTAACGTCACGACATAGTCAAGCTGCGCCCCCGGATTATGTTCGGTCAGCAACAGGTTTCGACGTTCAAATATTTCCAGCATCAGCGCGACCTGTGATTATTCAGATGAATATTCAAGATTACTCCTGCCCGGCAGGAACGAAAAGGCTTCATTTCAAGGACATATCCCGGCATAGCTGAAAAGCTTATGCTTCGATCCCGTGATGGGAACCCGGCTTGGGTTCGTTGGCCGGTGGGGCGATTTCGACGAAGCGGCTACCATCCTGAAAAATCAGGTGGCCCTTATAGCCGGAAATCTGCAATGCCTCGCGGAAGATACCGCGAATGTCGTCGCGATTATCCGATTGCAGCGGATTTTCAGTGCGCACGATCAAATCGAACTTGCTGTCTTCGCCTTTGACCAGACCGTCAAGCTGGGTGTGGCCCACCTCGCTAAAAGACAGATCAAGCAGGAAACGCGTACCGGGTTCTTCCTTTTCGCCCTTTTCGTTTTCACCGTCGCCATGTCGCCACGCAAGGCGCACCTGTTCGATCCGTTCGCCCATCTGAAACGGCATCGGCATCACACGCCAGCCATCCGGGCGTTCATCGGCGGCCATACCGCGCAGGGTGGCAAAATCACCTTCAAGCTTTTTGAGGATATCACTGCCGCGGCCGTCAATTGATGACAGGCTGTTGCTGGCACGGTCCCCCATCCAGCCGCGTGCCGAGCCGCCGGGGCCGGTCATGGCCGCAAAAAAGAACATCATGGTGGTGGTCAGTTTCGGTCCGGCCTGCGGGATGCTGTTTAACAGGGCTGCTGCCGCACCGGGATCATGTTGTGCGAGTGCCGTAACGGCCTGCTGCAGGCTGCTCCAGTCACGCGACAAGGCAGCATTCTGGCCGCGTGCAATAAATTCCGCCTCGGTCATTTGGGGGATTTGTGGGCTGCGTCCGGTCGTGGTGCTGGCATCAATGCTGAATGAAAGGGTCGCACCAACGGGCGCTGGAACCGGCAATCTGACTCCTACGACACCAGCAGATGTGCGAAGGGCAGTAAAGCCATTTGGTAACATGCGGGCTTCGGCGCTGTCAGGGGGCAGAACCGTCCCTGTCAGAACCAGCGGTGTCGGGGCCGTGCCCCCAGACCCGCCTGCAACGACCTGACCGGCAAGACCCGCTGTCGAAGGCCCTGTCAAAGTACCACCGGTAGCAATCGTCGGCGGTGTGCCGGTTGTTCCCACGGAAGTCATGTTTGCAATCTGGGCGGCTTTCCCGGCGCTGACGGCACCTTGTCCGACAAAGATAACCTGTGTCTGGCTTCCGGCAGGCAACTGGCTGCCATTGGGCAGCGTCAGGCTGCTTGTTGTGATGGCGCCAAAGGTTTGACCGGGGATCAGCGGATTGCTGTTGATGCCCGCAGTTGGCAAACCGCTGCCAGTTCCGGTTGCCCCCGGTGTCAGTGTTTGCGGCAGAACCTGAAGACGAAGGGATGCTGCTGGATCGCTTCCCTGCTGCGCCTGGGGCATGATACGAACCCACAGGAAGTCACCAAGATTGGCTGGAAGTGGTGTCGGTAGCTTTATGTTCACCTGACCCAGACTGGTCAGAAGAGTCAATTCATTGCCCGAACGTGATTGGACCGACGCCTGAAGCAGGCTTTCGACCGGCAGTTTGGCAATGGCATTGGCGACCTGTTGCGCGGCACTGACCTGTGCCGGTGGCGTGCCTGTCCCACCTGCCGCCGAACCACCCTGACCGCCGACTGCGGTACCCGGTGTTATGGCCTGAGGCGGGAGTGTCATGGCATCAGCCCTCCAGCAGTTTTTGCGTGATCGCTTCCATGTCTTGGGCAGCATCGCAATTGGGATGGCGCATCAGAAGCGGGGTTTGCGAACGAATGCATTCCGAAACACGTGGATCAGCACGTACAACGCCCAAAAGCGGCGGACTGATCTTCAGGAAACCTTCGCAGGCTTTGAGAAGCTTGTTATAGATCGCCTCGCCTTCCTTGCGGTCCTTGGCCATATTCACCACCACACGGATATCGGTTTTGGGTCGGGCCATATGGGTGACCTTGATAAAGGCATAGGCATCGGTCAGCGACGTCGGGTCACCGTTGGTAATGACAATGACCGTGTTGGCAAGGCTGGTCATCTGGCGCACGCCCTGATCAACGCCTGCGCCGAGATCAATCAGCACCTTGTCATAGCTTTTGCCGGTCTGGATCAGATCGTCGGAAAGGGCCTGAAGGCGGGTGACCGGCAGATTGGCAAGGCTTCCCGATCCGCTACGTCCCGCAATGATATCAAAGCCGCCGTCAGGGAACGGAGTTACAGCTTCGCGCAGGCCGATCCGGCCGGAAATCACGCCGCCCAGATCATGTTTGGGCATCAGGCCAAGCTGGATATCAATGTTGGCAAGACCAAGGTCACCGTCAAACAAAAGGGCCTTTTTGCCTTCGCGCACCAGCGAATGGGTCAGGGTAATGGCAAACCAGGTCTTGCCCACGCCCCCCTTGCCCGATGCAATGGCAAGGACGTTGCGGCCTTTGGCACGCGGAGCAGTTTTGGATACTTCATCAGACTTGGCAGTCATTTCACGACCTCGGAGAAACTCGGTTTCGCGTTCTCGGCGCGATGGGACGGTATCAGAAGTTTGGCCAGAGCGACGGGGCTGATCGCGGTCAGTCCGTCTGCAACCTGTGCGGTCATACTGACATTGCAAAGGGAAAGATTTCCTGAATCCGCACCGTATAGCGCGCCGCCAAGGCGCGATGCAACATCCAGTCTGGAAATCACCATGCGCGAAACACCGCAATCGGCAAAGGCACTGGCGATATCGGCACATTCATCGGCGTCGACCCCTGCGGGATTGACCAGTACGGGTTCGCTGGGAACGGCTGTCATGAAATCGCCCAAAGCCTTTATGTCGGCATCGACATAGGGATTGCAGCTTGCCGTGTCGACCAGAACCATATCGGCATCCCGCATGCGGGAAAATTGCGATTTGAATTCTTCGGGGGTTCTGACCAGTGACAGATTGATGTTCAGAATACGCGTGAAGGCCTCAAGCTGTGCGACACCACCCGCGCGTTTGTAATCGGTGGTCAGTACCGCGACCTTGCGTTTTTTCATCACGGCACGTGCAGCGGTTTTGGCAACGGCCAATGTTTTGCCACAACCGGGCGGGCCGACAAAGGCAAGAGCGCGCGGCGTGTTTTTTTCCGGTAGCGGTGAGAAATCGAAAATCTCGTCAAGGGCGGATGCCAGAAGCTGCTGGGCATTGGTGGCACCGCTTTCACGGCCCATAAGATCGGTCAAACGCAGTCGCAGCCGTTCAGGCAGATTATGGCGCAGCAGGGCCTTTTCGGCGTGATCAAGCAGTTCCTGATGGCCCGGCGGGCCCGCATCGACAATATCGAAATCAAGATCGGGGTCGCGGTCAAGGGCCGCGGTAAGGCGAACACCCGTGCCCGGGATATCCTGTGTCGACACGATAATGGCATCCGATCCCATATGCTCTTTGACCAGTGCCATCGCCTCGGTCATGGTCGGGGCGCTGAAGGTCTTAAGGCGCATATGCTGTCCCCTCGCAACGGATCATCATATTTGCCCCATGGTTTTAAGTTGAGCCTTGGGATGGATTTCGTTCTGGGACATCACAACCGTGGTTGGCCGGAACCGTTCGACAATGGACCGGACATAGGGACGAATACCCGGGCTTGTCAGCAGAACCGGACTTTCGCCCATCATGCCTAGCCGCTCGAACGTGGTACGCACTTTGTTGATGAATTCCTGAAGTTGGCTTGGCGGGATCGACAGTTGTTTTTCCTCGCCAGAACCAACCAGACTTTCGGCAAAGATCTGCTCCCACTGCGGTGACAGGGTCACAAGCGGTATGACGCCATCATGGTTGGTATTCACATCCGACAATTGGCGCGCCAGACGGGACCGCACATGTTCGGTCATGAAGGTCGGATTGCGGGTAAAGGCGGTTGATTCCGCAATCCCTTCGAGGATGGTCGGCAGATCGCGGATCGATATGCGTTCAGTCAGAAGGTTTTGCAGAACGCGCTGAACCCCACCAACGGAGACCTGACCCGGCACGATATCCTCGACCAGCTTTTTCTGGTCGTCGTCGAGTTCGTCCAGAAGCTTCTGTGTTTCGGCATAGGACAGCAGTTCGGGCATATGGTCCTTGATCACCTCGGTAATGTGGGTGGTGATCACGGTTTGCGGGTCCACAACGGTATAGCCGCGGAACATGGCCTCTTCTTTCATGCCCTGTTCGATCCACATGGCCGGCAGGTTGAAGGTCGGCTCCATGGTCTTTTCACCGGCAAGGGTGATTTCCTCGCCGCGGGGGTCCATGACCAGCAGCATGTTGGGGCGAAGGTCGCCACGGCCGGCCTCGATTTCCTTGACGCGTAGCACATAGGTATTGGCGGGCAGCTGCATATTGTCCTGAATGCGCACGCTGGGCATGACAAAGCCCATATCGGTGGCAAGCTGGCGACGCAGGGCCTTGATCTGATCAGTCAGTTTCTGGCCGCGTTCGGTACTGATCAGTGACAGCAGGCCGTATCCCAGTTCAAGCCGCACATAATCCATGCGAAGCGCATTGGCGATCGGTTCTTCGGGTGGCGGGCCTGCGGCGTCGGCTGCGGTCTGGGCTTCTTCCATCTGGGCGTTGGCAGCGGCTTCTTTCTGCTTTTTGCCAAGATGCCATGCCAGATATCCGAGCACGATCGCTAGACCAAGGAACCAGACCATCGGAATGCCGGGCAAAAGCGACATGCCCGCCATCATGGCGGCCGCAACACCAAGGGCGGCGGGGTAATTGCTGACCTGTCCGAAAACGGCCTTTTCGGTTGCTCCGTCAAGGCCACCTTTGGTGACCAGAAGGCCCGCGGCGGTGGAAACGATCAGGGCGGGGATCTGGGACACCAGACCGTCACCAACGGTAAGGATGGTATAGGTTTCGGTGGCCTCGGCCAATGACAGGCCCATCTGGGCGGTACCGATGATGATACCACCGATCACGTTGATGAAGGTGATCAGGATACCGGCAACCGCATCGCCGCGCACAAATTTGGAGGCACCATCCATGGAACCGAAGAACGAGCTTTCGTCTTCCAGTTCCTTGCGGCGTGCCTTTGCCTGGGCTTCGTTGATCAGACCCGATGACAGATCGGCGTCAATCGCCATCTGTTTACCGGGCATGGCATCAAGGGTGAAGCGTGCAGCGACTTCGGCGATACGTCCCGAACCCTTGGTGATAACCACAAAGTTGATGATCACAAGGATGGCAAAAACAATAATCCCGATCACGAAATTGCCCGAGATCAGGAAACTGCCGAACGCCTCGATCACGGCACCGGCAGCATGGGTACCTTCGTGGCCATGGCCCAGAATCAGACGCGTTGTTGCGATGTTCAATGCCAGCCGAAGCGATGTCGCCACCAGCAGGATCATCGGGAAGGAGTTGAATTCAAGCGGCTTCTGAATGAACAGGGATGTCATCAGAATCAGAACAGAGAAGCTGATCGATAGGGCGAGCAGAAAATCAAGCAGCCACGGCGGCATCGGGAACATCATGACCACAAGAATCAGGATGAAGCCAAGCGCCATGGCGATGTCGCCACGTTTCATGGCCGAGCGGACGCGCGACTGGATACCGGCCATATTCAGGCCGCCTGCGCCGCCCGATCCTTCCGATCCGTCAGATCCTGCCGGTGTGATGTCTCGACCGTCGGCCATGTTGCCTGTTGGTTACCCTATTGTTGTTCGATCCCGGGAATGCATCCCTTAGTTCTGATATGGGGTGCACCGGTCGTTTTGTAATATTCAGTCCTGGCCATTGCCGGGTTGTGGCACGGCAAGACCTTCATCGGTATATTGACGCAGTTTGTTGCGTAGCGTGCGGATCGAAATGCCCAGAATGTTGGCCGCATGCGTACGGTTACCAAAGCAATGTTTCAGCGTATCAATAATCAGATCGCGTTCGACATCGGCAACAGTTCGACCGACCAGTGCCGCGGTTACCGAAGAATCACCATAGGTTTGATCTGTGGAACCGGCATCATGGTCGACAGGCTCAGCCGGGCAGGGCGATGCGTAATCTTCGTGATGATGAGGCTGCGGCGCAGGCGCTTGTGGCGCCTGATATGCGGGAGGAGCCGGACGATAGGCCCCACCACCATAAGCTGCGTTGGCATTGGCATAGGCCGAACTTGCGCGTGACGGGGCACTTGGTGCCGGTTGTGCCGGGGCAGGTGCCGATGTCGGCGCGGGCGCTGCTTCGGGTGTCGGAGCTGATTGCCAGCCCGGTTCGCTGCTACCCGCGCCGGAAAGCATGATGGCTTCGGGGCCGATTTCGGTTGGACCGGCAATCAGGACCGCTCGATGCATGGTGTTTTCCAGTTCTCGAACGTTGCCGCGCCAATGGTGGCTGCGCAAACGTGCAATTGCCAGCGGGCTGATCGGGCGGATCGGCACATCATTAGCTTCGGAATATTTTTTCACAAAGAATTCCGCCAGAACCGGAATATCGTCGGGCCGCTCGCGCAGCGAGGGAATATCAAGATTGACGACGTTCAGTCGGAAATACAAATCCTCGCGGAAATTGCCGGCATTGACTTCGGCCTCGAGATTACGGTTGGAGGTCGCCAGAATTCGGACATCGACCTTCACCGGGCTTTTACCGCCCAAACGGTCGATTTCCTTTTCCTGAATGGCGCGCAGCAGTTTTGCTTGCAGGCGGACATCCATTTCGCTGATTTCATCAAGCAAAAGGGTGCCGTTATTGGCTTCTTCGAACTTACCGATACGTCGGGCCTGTGCGCCGGTAAAGGCACCTTTTTCATGACCAAACAGTTCGGATTCCAGAAGGTTATCGGGAATGGCAGCACAGTTGACCGCAACGAACGGTTTATCTGCGCGGTTGGATTTCCGATGTACGAAGCGCGAGATGATTTCCTTGCCGGTTCCACTTTCGCCCGTGATCAGGATGGATGCACTGCTTTTGGCGACCTGTTCTGCAAGACGCAGGGTTTCGGCCATGCGGGCATCGCGATGGATCAGGGCATGGCTTTCTTCGGTAACGGCTTCGAGGATGGCGGCAATCAGATCTGCTTCGGGTGGCAGCGGGATGAATTCCTGTGCACCGGCCTTGATTGCATTGACCGCACCATTGACGTCATTTCCGATACCGCAGGCCACCACCGGAACATTGATCCGTTCACGGTGCATTGCCTCGATCAGGGCGGCGACATCAAGGGTGATGTCGGCCATGACCAGATCAATACGGTTACCTGCGCGCAGGATATTCAGCGATGTCGTGACACTTTCGGCCAACTGGACTGTTGCGCCGCGTGCCATCGCGATCTTGCTGGCTGCGCCGATCTGACCGCCCAGTCCACCAACGATCAATACCTGCATAGTCTCATCTCTTTCCGCTTCGTTCCCAATGGCAATTTCAATTGGCGGCTTTCACCGATCAATCGAAATAGCTGACCCGTTTTGACGGGGGCAGGATGGAGTTGATCAGCATTTCCAGACGACGGGGGTTTTCCTGTCGCCCGATGGAGACGGCCCCCACCATATAGACCGAATTCAAAAGTTCTTCTTCGCCCGAGTTGCGTTCGAGTTTGGCTGCAAGCGGCATAAACACCATGTTTGCCAGAACCGCACCATAGAAAGTCGTCAGAAGCGCAACCGCCATGGACGGGCCGATCGAAGACGGGTCATCAAGGTTGCCGAGCATCTGCACCAGACCGATCAGCGTCCCGATCAGGCCCATGGCCGGCGCGATATCGCCAGCCTTTTTCATGATGTTCGCACCTTTCTGGTGGCGTCCGATGGTGGCGTTCATGTCCTTGCGCATGATGGCTTCGACTTCTTCGGGGGGCGTGCCGTCGACAACAAGTGACAGACCCTTCCAGAGATATTCTTCGCTTTGCAGGCTATCAAGATGGCCCTGAAGCGACAGAACCCCGCCTTTACGCGCAATTTCAGCCAGTTGCAAAATCTGTAGGGCGGCATCGGCCGGGTTGCGCGATCTGTGAAAAATCGTGCGCATCAGGACTTTGCCGGCGCCAAGAAATTCGCCCAAAGCAAAACAGACAGCGGTAATCGAAGCCGTCCCGCCGATCACGATCAGAACGGACGGAATATCGATAAATGCCCCAGGCGATCCCCCCAATACGATCGCCGCAATCACAAGTGCGAAGCCGATAGCCAACCCCGCTACCGTCGCGATATCAAACGACGTTTTAGTCCCCCCGTCCGCCATACCCGCTCATCCTCTCAAAAGACTAGTTTTTCTCGGACTTGATGATTTCCGTCATGGTTACCCCCAGACGGTCTTCGACAACCACCACTTCGCCGCGTGCGACCAGACGGTTGTTTACATAAATATCAATAGCTTCCCCAACCTTGCGGTCAAGCTCTACGACGGCACCACGCCCCAGTTTTAGCAACTGGCTCACCTGCATGGTTGCTTTTCCAAGGACTGCCGAAACCTGAACGGGAATATCATAAACCGCTTCGAGATCCTTGGAAGTCTTCATGGCATCGCTGCCGATCTCGGCGGCGGCCAGAAGTTCGGTGCCTTCGCCCTCTAGCTCGATATCGTCATTGTCGAGTTCCGAGAGTTCAAGATCGTCATCATCGGCCATTTTCGTCTCCTGGTCCTTGAGCTTCCTGCGTCACATCGACTTTTGTTTCGTTTTCGACATCGGGTTTGTGATCCGGCTGCAACGGGTCCCCATCCTGTTGTAGCTGATCATCTTTATCGTTGATCCCGATTTCTGTGTGCGACGCATCATCCTGGGGGGATGTTGGCATATTAACCCGTTCTGTGCCATGACCTTCTTCGGTCTGACCGGTCGATACAGTCGTGTCGTGTGATCCTGTTCCCTCGGCGTCAAGCCGGTTTCCAGGTGCCGGTTCCGGATCGGAAGCCGGTACCTCGGACCTTGCCGGGGGCTGTTTGGGCGGTAGGTCGGCCAGACTGGTGTCTTGTATGACAGGATCGCCCATATCGCTGCCGTCGAGCTCATACTCCTCGCCATGGCCTTGAAGGGCGCGCTCCACGATATCGTTGATCTCGGCCCATATGCGTTTGGTATCGCGAACCGCTGTTCCGTCGCCCCATGAAACATGGCAATCACCAAGATCGATATCGGGTTCGCCAACCACACCGACCTTGCCCGAGAACCCCCGCGACTGCGCGATTTTTTCAACACTTTCCGAAACCATATGGCTGATATCGGGATGGACCTGCACAATCACCTTGGGCGCGTCAAACAGGTTTGCCAGACATTGACGTACGATGCTTTCGATTTCGATCAGTTCAAACTGTTTCGACCAGGCCGGCGCAATTTTGCGCATCACGCCGATAGCAACATGAATGGCGTCCTCGTTGATGCGGGCGTTGGCGCGTTTTTGCTGCTCGTCAATCCGGGCAAGGGTCTCGGCAAGACGTGCCGAAGTATCTGCCATCGCCTGTTCAAGGGATGATCGAATTTCAGCATGTCCCTGTTCAAGGCCACGGGCAAAACCTTCGGCATCGGCGGCTTCACGGGCCGCGGCCTCAGCTTCGGCTACCATCTGGGCGGCTTGTTCTTCGGTGTAAATTGCCGGAGGAGGGGGCGGGGCCTCTTCCTCTTTTTTCTTTTTCTTTTTGCCCAGAGAATAATGTTCATCATCCGAACCGGACGAACGAATGACGTTATCGGCATCATCGAAACTGAGCGAGAATTTGAATTTTTCAATGGCCGTCATATCGAACCGCTGGTTTGGTTTGGGCGACAAGCGGGCCGGTGGCCTTATGCCAACCTGCCCATGAATGAACCGTAAAGCATATCAGGTTTCCTGATAAAGCCAGTTTCGAATGATCGCCAAAGCTTCTTCCGGGTGCTTTTCGACAATTTCACCGATTTTCTTGACCGAAGATGCCTTTACCCGGCCCTCGACCATCGAAAGGTTGATCAATTCTTCGCCTTCATCACTCATCCCCGGCGCCATTGGAACCGGTGACGGACCCGTAAGAGCTGGTGTCCCGTCGGCGGTCATTTCGTCGGCTAACAGCTGATTTTGTGCCATATCGGCTGCATTTGGCAGGGTTTCGAAGGCACGAGTCAGAAGCGGGCGAACCACTAGCAGGATAACTAGGATCGCGACGATGGCCAGGACCAGCATTTCCGCGATGCGGAAGATTTCGGCCTTATCAAGACCAAGGAACGTTTCGACATCTTCGTCCGGGAACAAGTCTGCTGCGTCGGCAAACTGCATGTTGATCACTTCGACCTGGTCGCTGCGCGCAGGATCATAGCCGATTGCGCTGCGTACCAGCGCCGCTATTTTTTCCAAATCTTCCGGTGATCGCTCTTGGTAGACGCGTTCACCATTCTCATCTGTCGTGTAGGTGCCATCGACCAGAACTGCCACTGTAACTCGCGAAATTTCGCCGATTTCCTTGACCTTGGTCGTGGTCGTTTTTGAAATCTCATAGTTGACAGTTTCTTCTGAGCGGTTCTCCTGGCTACTGGTTCCAGAACCTTGACCGCCATTAAGATTGGGGTCAGGAAGGTTGTTCTGAAGTGTAACTGGATCTGCGCCATCTGTTTCAGTATTGGTCGAGTTTTCGTCAATGGTCTGACTGGACCGTACGACCCGTTCGTCGGGGTTGAACCGCTCATCAGCTGTCGTCACCTTGTTGAAGTCCATTTCGACCGATACCTCGGCACGAACTTCGCCATAGCCAAGAGACCGGGACAGAAGATCTTCGATCGTGTTGCGCAGACGCGTTTCGTTGCGGATGCGCATCTCATCGGCGGTCTGGGTCAGGAAGGTTGAAGACTGTTCTTCACCCTGACCACGCGCCAGGAGACGACCGCGTTCATCAATGATGGAAACCTTGCTTGGTGTTAGCTGGGGAACAGCCGCAGCAACAAGATGCTGGATCGCTATAACCTGTTCGGGTTTAAGTTCCCCACCGGCCATTTTAACGGCAATTGATGCGCTGGCTTCCTGAGTCTCGCGCGAGAACATCTGGCGTTTGGGCAACACAAGATGAACACGCGCCTGCTGCACGGACTGTATGGCCGTGATGGTACGTGCCAACTCGCCCTCAAGGGCGCGAACATGGTTAATGTTCTGTTCGAAACTTGTTGCACCAAGGCCGCTGCCATTATCGAACACTTCGTACCCGACAGATCCGCCGGTCGGCAAACCGTTTTCGGCCATAGACAGGCGCATGCGATTGACCTGATCGGCGGGAACAAGAATTTCGGTGCCGTTATTCAGAAGTTGGTAGGAAACCTGCTGTTCTTCGAGACGGTTGACGATCTGGCTCGCATCCGCCGGGTTCAGATCACGGTAGAGCAACTCCATATTCGGTGCCGAAACACGCAGAATAAGGAATGCAAAAAACACAAGCAGCAACACCCCGACGCCACTGATGGCCATCAGGCGTGTCGGTCCAAGACCTTTAAGCGTTTGCAATAAACCGCCCACGTTCGACTGCTCCGGATCGATTGTTATCACTGTCCCCAATACCAGCAGATGTCCGCACAATAGCTACCGGTATCATCAACGAATAGAAGCGCATATTGAAGAACAGGTTAACGACCGGCAATTATTGCCCAGTAATGTGTTCAAAATTCGCCAGCGATTTGAATCGCTTGTATCTTTGTAAAGATCAATATGCCTAAAGATATATAGGTAGTTTGAGCTCCAAAAAGAAGCCCGGCGCTGAGGCCGGGCGAGTCTCTATCACATGCAGCAGTTCCAAAGAGTATAAAATTACTCTTTTTCGGCATCAATTACCGTTTGACGCGGATCAGTTCGTCGAGCATTTCGTCGGTCGTGGTGATCGTCTTGGTGTTCGCGGAATAGGCGCGCTGGGTGACGATCATATTGGTGAATTCTTCAGCAAGGTCTACGTTGGAACCCTCAAGTGCGGAAGCAACCACTTTACCGGCACCGTCGATGCCTGGTTCGCGCAGAACATAGTCACCGGAATCACGCGTCTGACGGTATACGTTGCCACTTTCAGCACCGAGTTCGTCGGGCGCTTCAAACGTTGCGATGGCCAGCTTGAACATCGGACGTTTAACACCGTTGGCAAACTGAACTTCAAGGAAGCCGTCGCTGGAGAAGCCATAACCAACTTGGCTGCCTGCACCTGCTCCATCCTGATTGATAAAGTCGGTCGAATAGGAAACCAGATTGCCGTTAGCGTCAACACCACCGCCCTTCTGGGTAATGCCGTTACCGATCCCGGGATTGCCTAGATCAAGGGTTATTTCCGATGCGTTGGAGCCATTGGTATAGGTGATGCTGAGTGGCTGATTGACCAAACTAGCACCAGTGGAATCGGTAAATGAGGAAATCACGCCGTCACCGTCGAAATTCAGGTAACCGGACTGAATAAGACCATTCGGGTGTGCCGATGGATCAAGGTTTCCTGCCGTTGTTTGGCCTGTAAGTTCAAATGCCCAGCGGTTCTGTGATACTTTGAGGAAGCGCAGGTTAACGGTATGCGCAGACCCAAGAGAATCATAAACAGTGATCGGCATGGTGGTGTTTTCGTCGATAGTCCCTGCGGCAATGCTACCCGGTGTGTAGGTTGCGGCCAGTGTCGCCGGGAATGGCCCTGCAAAACCAAGAGCAGTCAGCGGTGTGTTGTTGTTGTTCGTCACAGTAACGTCTTGATCACCTGGGCCTGTGATCGTCAATGTGTCGTCAGTACCTGTCGACGTCGCCGATGCATTCACTCCCGGTATCGCGCTGATTTTTGCTGCGATATCGTTCAGGGTATCTGTACCAGTAATCGTAATTGTCGTCGTGTTACCATTAACCGTAATGTCAAAGCTGTCACCAGCGGCGATGCCCGCTTGTCCAGCAAGTGCTGTGGTCCCATTGATACCCAGAGTTGTCGAGGTATCGGTACCCCCGGCAAATGGTGTTTCATCTGCGTCAAGGTTACCGCCAATGCTGATGTTACGGGTATCAGCAGAGGCACGCAGGATGCGGTTTACGTCAATAACCTGAAGGTCGCCTACGGCCGCGCTGTTCGAAGACGTTGTGTTACCTAGTTGATCAAGAAGGTTTCCGTCGCGGTCAGTCGCCCAGCCCTGTACAAAGAAGCCGGCTGTATTTTTCAGATAACCGTCATCATCAGGTCTGAAGTCGCCCGCACGGGTAAAGAATACTTCGTCATTCGCATTTGGCGTTGCTGTGTCGCGTACGACAAAGAAACCATCGCCCGAGATCGCCGCAGACGTTGTCGAGGAAGAAGATTGCAGCAAACCCTGTTTGCTGATCATCGCTGTTGGATGGAAGCGAACACCACCAGGAGTGTAACGGGTCGGAGTGGCGGATTCCGTTACAAGTGTCGAGAACCGGCCGAGAGTCCTTTTATAGCCGATCGTATTCATGTTGGAGATGTTATCGGAAATCACACCAAGATTCTGGCTCTGAGCGTTCAAACCGGAAACGCCGGAAATCATTGCACCGAAAAGGCTCATTTTCTTTCTCCTGCACTTACAGGCTGTTAATTACAATACCGTGTCTGAGCGTCAGGCCGCTTGGTCCTGCTCTTCATCATCGGTTGGAGTTTCGTTTGTCGGAGTTTCATTTGCGCCAAGCTTGACGTTGGTCAGTGTCTCAAACGGAACAGACACTCCACCGATACGCAGGTAAATGCCGTCATCGGCAATATCGACACTTTCGACGATTCCTGAAATTCCGATATAGACTTCTGCTGGTTTGCCGGACTTATCAGCATACGTATTCCCGCTGCCATCCTTGGGTTTGACCACAAGGGTATAGGCACCTTCTGGCTGGGCGACGCCGCTATTGCTTTTCCCATCCCAACTGAAATCTTGAAGGCCGGATTTGTCGGATACAGTTTTGGAATAAACGGTATCTCCATCCTGATTAACAATCTGAAGCTCCACTTGCGGAACGTCAGCTGGCGAAACGTTGTATTTGAAATCGATGCTGCCGTCTTTTTCCAGCCAACTCGTATCACCAACAGCTTCAATCCGGGCTCCGACATAGGATAGAGCGGACAGTTGGCGCTGCTGTTCCTGCATTGAAAGCAGATCTTCCAGATTTTGGTTGGTCTGAATGCCTTGCTCGACCTGTGCAAACTGGCTTAGCTGATCCGTAAATTTGTCCGTCTCCATAGGAGAGGTTGGATCCTGGTTTTTCAGCTGCGTCGTCAGAAGCGTCAAAAACGTATCCAGATTGGCTGCAAGTTGCTGCGACGATGCGCTGGAAGTAGCGTTCTTGTCGGCTTGAGAAAGGCCAATGTTTGATAGGGAGGATACAGTCATAACTTCATTCCCCTATTTCGCTAAATTCGAATATCGACAAGGCCATTGGGATTGATCCCATAGCCAATGGCGACATGTTCTGCGAGCTCGGCTCCGCTTAAAATATCGCCGTCATTAGGGCTTGATCCAGAATTGCTTCCAACCCGTTGCTGACCTTGGTTGTCCCGACCATTGCCACCTTCATTACGATGTTCAAAGGTGAAACTTTGACTGTCTGCATTCAGGCCAGCGTCTTTCAGCGCTTGCTGCAATGAACGCGCATCTTGTCTCAGCAGATCCAACGTTTCACGGGTGTCTGCTTGAATAACACCCTGCACCCTGCCGTCATGGGAAATTTCAAGCTTCACATCAACACGCCCGAGATGTTCGGGGCGAAGCTGAACCGAAATCTTTTCAACGCCATCATTCGCGGCGTTTCGAATATGCACGGCAACCTGTTGCTGCACTTGCTGGGCTGGGGTTTGTCGCGCGTTTGCCGCAGTGTGTCCGCTTTGCAAATTGCTGTTCACGCTGTTCGATGAAACGCTGCCTGCATTGTTTGCTGTCGGCGACGCGCTTCCTTCAACGGACGAAGTTTTTACCGTTTTCGCGGGGGGTGCGGCTTGGCCGTTTTGCGGCGTTGTCTGCTGTGGGATGGCTGTAGCAGCTGCCATCTGTTGTGATGCAGTGCTGTTTACGGCAGAATTTGCAGTGGCCGTGCTTGTCGTGCTGCTTGCTGCATTATTGCCGCTGCTTGCATTTGAATTGTTGTTGGTGGTGGAAGTCGTATCACCCTGTTTGGCTGATTTGGCGACACCATCACCGGACATATCGTCAAGGAGGCTTGCCAAGAAATCATTTTTCCCATCTAGAGGGGATTTTTTGGTCTCTGCACCGGTTACGTTAGCCGCCATTGCGCTTTGTGACATGATCGCAGCGTCACTTGCCGACTTGCCGGTTGACATGCTCGGCGAATTGGATAACGCGGTAGACCCCATCAACTCAGACGTGGTGGTCTCCGGGGACTGAACCAAATTCGATCCTTCTCCAACCTTTTGGGTGGGGTGGACCATCTCGGCCAAAACCGTAATTATTGTTGCCTCGACACCGTTAGTTGCCTTTGGATCCGTGTTATCTTCGGTTGCAACTTCTTTCTGGGTGGGATTGCCCGTCTCGTCTCCAGAGTTAGCTTCGGATGAGGGCTTCTGCTCTACTTCGGTACCTTCGGTATCTTCAGCTTTAACAGCTTCCTGCTGATCCGGCTCTTCATCACGTTGAGCTGAGTCTTTTTGCTTTACGTCCTCGCGCGGGTTGACGTCTTTTTTCTCGTCGCGGGGCATATCTGTTTTGTCTTTTACCGACTGCTCGGCAAATTTTACCTCGTGTTGGGGATGTCTCGTATCACTCAGCGGCTGGTCATTGCGATCGCTCGCCTTCATCGCATCCATCACTTGCCCGAACGCCATATTGCTCTCGCCAGCCAGTCGTGGGGCTGCGGCGCTTGCTACGGCAGTGGTGCGAAAATTGATTTCAGAACTAATCATGACAGAGGTCCCTTTAAAGACAGTGCAATGATTAGAGCAAAAGGCGGGCCAGTTTCGCCAATGTGGTTAAGTCACTAGAAAATCACTGATTTAATAGAGAGACTGGTTTGAGGTGAGGCTTTCAATGATGCATGTCTTGCCCAAAGGGCAAAAATTGCCTGTCTTTTCACGGTGTGCATACGAAAACACCGCCCTGCAAGACAGAGCGGTGTGTTACTGCGCAACGAATACACGTAGAGGCGGGCATTAAATGGACACAGAAATACCTGTCCGTGGTGGAACAGATTCCTGTTCCTGGCTGTAGGAAGTATTCTGCTGTGGTGCGGGCTGATAACCATTGCCCGAGAAACCAGCATTCCCCAAAGCCTGATTAAGCTGAGAAGTGTGCGCTTTTCGCATCTCAATACGAAGTTCTTCGGAACTTTTTTCTGCAAGCTGTTTCCAGCTTTCCCGGAGGGGAATAAGCAGGTCGATGACATCCTGGGCAGGCTGTGTTTTGCCCACAATATCAATTGAGACCAGATGATTGATGCAGAATCGGTACAGCTTGTCCATTCTGGCTGCAAAGTCCGGCGCGGCTTCATGGTCCAACGCGTCCATCAGCTGAAAGATGATTTCCTGCGCCAGACAGTTGGATTCACACCGGCCCATTACATCCTTTGATTCGCCTTTGGCAATCACGTCACGCAAGTGGATAATCGCTTTTTCATACAACATGAAAACGATCTGCGCCGGGTTGGCGCTATTCACCTGCTGAGCTTTATAAGCCAGGGCTGCATTCCCGTTCATGTCATACTCCTATTGATTTCCACCATGTTTAAGCAGACAGAATAGCTACTGATAAAAACGGGTACTTATTGGTCTTTCTGCGAGGCAGCCATCATTTCGGTCAAAGACTGCTGGATCGTTTTCATCTGCGCGAGAGCTTCTTCCATTTTGATAAACTGGGTAAGAAGACTGTCCTTCTGGATCGCCAACCGGTCATCAATCTTGGTCACTTTTTCACTATACGACCCATTCTGAGTCTGGAGCTTGTCAATTTCTTGTGAAAGGATGCCATCACTCTCGTCAAGAAGCTTCTCTAGGCCGAAGAAAAGCTGAGCACCAACACCGACGGAGACAGTAACATTAGCCGTAATCGTCGCGTCATCGGGACCATTATACAACAATACCAGCCCATTTGCATTGGTTGCATCGGTCGCCGAAACACTGTTCGAGCCGAGTGTTTCTGTCGATCCTGCTACGCCGTCTACATCTGATCCGGTGATGGCGCCTGCGGTGGACGTGATATTGAACGCGTACGTGCCAGCCTGCACTTTTCCGTTGAAGCCAGTAACCGTCACGTTAGGGTTATCAGTTGTCGTTTTTAACCCAAACAGTTCGATGACTTCTTGTGGTTCAGAAAGAAGAGCCTGATTGAGCTTGGTTTCATCAAGTTCAAGCGTGCCCTTCAGATAGGGATCTGTTTGCAGAGGGGACACTGTTGATATGCCGATGTCGGCCAAAAGCGAATAATCTTCTTCATCCGGACCGCGATTGGTGACACCTTCAGCTTGCGACGACACCATCGTTTTCAACTGCTGCTGAATGCTTCGAACGGTTGGATTACCAACCAGATAAGCATCTTCACCAGCTTCGCCCGTTACCGGATCGACATAGGTCTGTTCGTTGATGAAGGTTTGCAAGGCGTTGTATGCCTCGACGACATCGAGGATGGCTGTTTTGGCCGCGTTCAGGTCACGCTCAACTTCAATCCGCACTGTTGTTCCGGGTTCAGCATCATACAAATTGATGCTGGCGCCGGTAATGATGTCGTTGATATCGTTGCTGGAACGCGTGATCGTCACACCATCAACTACCAGAGTCGCATCTGATGCCACTTGTGACTGATGCGCAAGTTGTAAAGGATTCTCTGGATCAGAAATTCCGCCGTCAAACACGCCAAGAGAAGACAAAACAGAACCCGTCGTATCTTCAAATGTGGTGACAGCATTTGCTGTACCTTCATCAACAGACGAAAAAACAAGGGTGCTTTGCGTGTCGCTGACTTTGACAACGCTTGCACGAATTCCCGTCGTTCCGGAGGCGGCATTCACCTTGTCGCGGATATCAATCATCGAGTCGCCCGCTTCGACCGAAATCGTTGTCGAGCCTTTGGCCGTTCCCAAAGTGAAGGTACCCGTTCCGGTCACGGCTGTCAGGTCGGCCGACGTGGTGATGTTCTGTGTTGCTGTCGAGAATTTCTGACGCTGAGCTACGGACTGAACCTCCAGCTCGTAAATCCCTTCCGGTGTCGCATTTGATGCCGTTACGCCAACAAGTTGGGCCGCCGGAGTTGCGGTTCCCGAACTGCTGGATGATGTTAGATAGACACCTTTGGCTTCAAACGCATCCTTGGAATTGTCGAAGCTCATCGCACCATAGAGGGTGGAAAGCGCGTTCTTGAGCTCGGTCGTCAGCGACTTTATTGTATTAAGAGAGGTTAGAGCATTCTTATTAACATCTATCTTGTCTTCCAGATTCTTGGCGGGAATCCGGCGCGCTTCAATCATCTTGTCAACAATGTTGACAAAGTCGATGTTCGAGCTGCCGCCAGACAGTTGAACCCTGCCGTTTGCTCCGACGTAGATGTTGTCGAGATTAATACCGCTCATAACCTTACTCCGGAATTCGGAATGTGTGCTTGTCCCGGCAAATCAAGATTTTTGCGAGACATGGGCATTACAGAATGTTCCTCGAACGAAGCAATCTGTGTGCCATTAAACAGTCGGAAAATGTTGCCTACACTTCGACGTCGATCAGTGGGCCTAAAGAATCGCGCAATCTGGCGATCAATGTCTGCATGCTTTCAGAGGGAATCTGACGCAAGACCTCTCCACCTGCATCGCGTACGACCGCAATGACGCGTCCTGTATCTTCGCTGTAGCTCAACTGGACATCCAGATTGTCTATACCTAGCTCGGCAGAAACATTTCGCGCAATTTCCTGACTAAGCGCTTGAGTAAAACCGCTTACATCATTGCCTTGATTTAGACTGGCTGCGGATCCGGTAATAGATGCGCTTGCAGAAGACGTGTTCTGCACATTGCGCAAAGACGAAGCAACTACCGGGCCTCCAACCTGCTGCGTCGAACTCTGTAATTTAACGGCTTCCATTTTCCGGGCTCCAATACCTGCGCGGCATCTTAACCAGTTGATATCACGGGGGGAGTTTGCCTACCCCCGTGATAATAATCAACCGGTTACTGCAGCAGACGCAGAAGGTTCTGCGGCATCTGGTTCGCCTGACCAAGCATCGCGATACCCGACTGCATCAGGACCTGTTTTGACGAGAAAGCTGCCATCTCAGAAGCAACGTCAAGGTCGATCAGGACCGAGCGGGCATTCTCGCTGTTTTCCGAGACAGTCCGCAGGTTCTGAGCTGCAAATTCCAAACGGTTCTGGTTCACACCAACACTTGCGCGTGCAGTCTGAAGTGCGTTAATCGCCGCATCAATCAGGGGGATCGCCGTGTTTGCGTTCGTCGCGTCGGCACCGCTAAGGTCAACCGCTGCAAGGTTAAGACCAGCCGCAGCTGTTGTAACGTTGACCAGTGTAAATGCCAGATCGTCCTCAGCGGCAGTTGCGCCCGTACCGACCTTGAAGTTGAGTGTCACGGTTGCATCATTCAGAACATTGACACCGTTGAATTCGGTGTCGTTTGCGATACGAGTGACCTCGCCAAGCAGCGACTGTGCTTCATTGTTGATATAGCCGCGTTCGGTGGTGCCGAGGTTTTCAGAACCCGCCTGAACGGCAAGCTGTTTTACGCGCACGAGAATGTCGTTGATCGTGCTCATGCCGCCATCCATAACCTGCAGGAGCGCGCCTGCCTGGCTGGCGTTAGTGGTGGCCACCTTAAGGCTGCCGACTTCCGCATTCAAACGTGCGCCGATGGCCATAGAGGCAGCATCGTCGCGCGCATTCATCACGCGTTTACCGGACGACAGTTTTGCAAGGGAATTTGTTGCCGATGCGTCAGACGCAACAAGATTGCGGTGCGCGACGTTTGCGGCATAGTTGGAAATAACACCAAGACCCATGGTCTTTACTCCTACTTGGACTAATGTAAATCGGCTTCTTGCCAATCCTGCAGGGTATCTCATCCTGAGATATCCGCAGATGCGCGAAGTTTTATTTCATTAAACCTCACGGTGATAAAATAGGGGATATTTATACAGGAGTCTAGTAAAAAAATGCCGAAGCGTCTTTTTTAACAGTTATCGCGAGTTCGCGCTGCTTGGTGTTCTGGGGGGGGGCTGATCAATTAACAAAAATCGGTGCGGATCTGATCCAATTTTGAGGTGAGAAGGAGCAGGTTAGATAAATAAAAAAAGGCTGGCCAAGATGGCCAGCCTTTTGCCGAAAGCTGTTTTTGATTACTGCAGCAGACGCAGAAGGTTCTGCGGCATCTGGTTCGCCTGGCCAAGCATCGCGATACCCGACTGCATCAGGACCTGTTTCGACGAGAAAGAAGCCATTTCAGACGCAACATCAAGGTCAATCAGCACTGACCGGGCGTTCTCGCTGTTTTCAGAAATGGTGCGCAGGTTCTGTGCTGCGAACTCCAATCGGTTCTGGTTCACACCAACGCCTGCACGTGCAGTTTGCAGGGTGTTGATTGCGGTATCGATCAGGCCGCTGGCGGTGTCGGCATCTGCCTTCGTCGTCAGGTCAATCGTCGCTGCATCAATACCAAGAGTCGTTGCCGTCACATCAGAGGTTGTGAAGGTCAGGTCATCTTCAGCTGCAGTTGCGCCGCTACCAATTTTGAAGTTGAGGGCGGTTGCCGAGTTCAAAACTTTCACACCGTTAAATTCGGTGTCATCAGCAATACGTTCAATCTCGTTTGCAAGGGCTGTTGCTTCGTTGTCGATATAACCGCGCTCAGTGGCGCCTAGGTTGTCCGAACCAGCCTGAACGGCAAGCTGTTTCATGCGAACGAGGATGTCGTTGATGGTGTTCATACCACCGTCCATCACCTGCAGGAGCGCGCCCGCCTGGCTGGCGTTGGTGGTAGCAACTTTAAGTGCACCGACTTCCGCGTTCAAACGTGCACCGATGGCCATAGAGGCAGCATCATCACGCGCATTCATTACGCGTTTACCGGACGACAGTTTTGCAAGGGAATTTGTTGCCGATGCGTCAGACGCAACAAGGTTGCGGTGAGCGACGTTTGCGGCATAGTTGGAAATAACACCAAGACCCATGGTCTTCACTCCTACTTGGATTAATATAAATCGGCTTCTTGCCAATCCTGCCGCGCATTTCATCCTGAATTGCGTGCAGATCGTAAGGTTTGATTTCATTGACCTTACATAACCAAAAGATAGGATTTTTTTATACGGGAGTCTAGAAAAAAATGTTGAAAAGCCTTTTGCTGGCTATGGCGAGCTTGTCTGAGTGATGTCTTGGCTGTGCATCAATTGACGAAAATCGGTGCGAATCTGATCGGCTTTTTTGGGGCAAGTTACATAAATAAAAAAGGCTGGCCAAGATGGCCAGCCTTTTGCTGAAGCTGTTTTTGATTACTGCAGCAGACGCAGAAGGTTCTGCGGCATCTGGTTTGCCTGACCAAGCATCGCGATACCCGACTGCATCAGAACCTGTTTCGACGAGAAAGAAGCCATTTCAGACGCAACGTCAAGGTCGATCAGGACTGACCGGGCGTTTTCGCTGTTTTCAGAAATGGTACGCAAGTTCTGTGCCGCGAACTCCAGACGGTTCTGGTTCACACCAACGGCTGCACGGTTGGTCTGCAGGGTGTTGATTGCGGTATCAATCGAGGCGCTCGCGATATCTGCAGCAGCCTTCGTGCCCATTGCAGTGGCACCACCGCCAGTGAGAGTCGCAAGAGTGTTGTCAGAAGTCGTGAAGGAGAGGTCATCCTCTGCTGCAGTGGCACCGCTACCAATTTTGAAGGCAAGGGCGGTTGCAGAGTTGAGGACTTTCACACCGTTGAATTCAGTGTCGGCGGCAATACGGTTGATCTCGTTCCCGAGGGCCGTTGCTTCGTTGTTGATATAGCCACGCTCAGTGGCACCCAGGTTTTCCGAGCCTGCCTGCACAGCAAGCTGTTTCATGCGAACGAGGATGTCATTGATGGTGTTCATGCCGCCATCCATAACCTGCAGCAGGGCACCTGCCTGGCTGGCGTTGGTGGTGGCAACTTTCAATGCGCCGACTTCCGCGTTCAAACGTGCGCCGATGGCCATGGAGGCAGCATCGTCACGCGCATTCATCACGCGTTTACCGGATGACAGTTTGGAAAGAGAATTGGTTGCCGATGCGTCAGACGCAACAAGGTTACGGTGAGCGACGTTTGCGGCATAGTTGGAAACAACACCAAGACCCATGGTCTTTACTCCTACTTGGATTAATATAAATCGGCTTCTTGCCAATCCCGTAGCGCACCATCTTGGTGCTGCCTACAGATTTGTAAGGTCTAATATCAGACAACTTACAGTCACTTTAGTACCGTATTTCTATACGGGTGTCTAGTGCAAAATGCGTGTTGATTGATTTTTTTTTAATAGAAAAGCTCAGGGTTTCGAGATGGTTTTATGGTGCTATTTCAATGATTTAAAAAAAGGCTGGCAAAAAGTGCCAGCCTTTTTTGCGAAATTGGAATGCAATTACTGCAGCAGACGCATAAGGTTTTGTGGCATTTGGTTCGCTTGGCCAAGCATCGCGATGCCCGACTGCATCAAAACCTGCTTTGATGAGAAAGCTGCCATTTCAGATGCAACGTCAAGGTCAACAAGGACCGATCGAGCATTTTCGCTGTTTTCAGAAATCGTACGCAGGTTCTGTGCTGCGAATTCTAGACGATTCTGGTTCACGCCAACCGCAGCGCGGTTTGTTTGAAGGGCGTTAATAGCAGTATCAATAGACGCACTGGCAATATCAGCATTAGCCTTTGAGTCCATTGCTGTTGCGCCACCGCCGGTAAGGGTTGCAAGTGTATTGTCAGACGTTGTGAAGGTCAGGTCATCTTCTGCTGCAACAGCGCCACTGCCGATTTTGAAATCAAGATCTGTTGCCGAGTTCAAAACTTTGACGCCGTTGAACTCTGTATCGGTGGCAATACGATTGATCTCGGCGGCAAGTGCGGTCGCCTCGTTGTTGATGTAACCGCGTTCAGTTGCACCGAGGTTGTCAGAGCCAGCCTGAACGGAAAGCTGTTTCATGCGTACAAGAATATCGTTGATGGTATTCATACCACCATCCATCACCTGAAGCAGGGCGCCTGCCTGACTTGCGTTGGTGGTGGCGGTTTTCAATGCGCCGACTTCCGCGTTCAAACGTGCGCCGATGGCCATAGAGGCAGCATCGTCACGAGCGTTCATCACGCGTTTACCGGACGACAGTTTTGCAAGGGAATTTGTTGCCGAAGCGTCAGATGCAACAAGGTTGCGGTGAGCGACGTTTGCGGCATAGTTGGAAATAACACCAAGACCCATGGTCATTGCTCCTACGTGGATTGTAATTGTTCAGCGGAATGCCGAATTTTTTGAGATACCTTCCTAGTATCTCTGCTTCTTCTGCGTGCATTAACCTGCATTTAGAAGATGTTTTGCGTGTAAGTGGTTCCACGTAGGACGTAAAGTAAATAATTGTTTATGCTGTGAAAATTCATGAAAATAGAAAAAGCCCCGCAGATTTCTCCCGGGGCTTTTCTCGTATAGGTTTGATTTGAGGTGCGTTAACCTTGCAACAGGCGCAGAAGATTCTGAGGCATCTGATTCGCCTGACCAAGCATCGCGATACCCGACTGCATCAGAACCTGTTTCGAAGAGAAGGCGGCCATTTCAGCTGCAACGTCCAGGTCGACAAGGACAGATCGGGCGTTTTCGCTATTTTCAGTGATCGTCCGAAGGTTTTGTGCGGCAAATTCGAGGCGGTTCTGGTTGACGCCAATTGACGCACGCGCGGTCTGCAAGGAGTTGATCGCTGTATCAACCAGACCAATACCTGTGTCGGCGTTTGCCTTAGTGGTAAGGTCAAGAGCTGCAATGTTAAGACCAGCAGCACCGGAAACCACGTTTACAAGCGTAAAGGTCAGGTCGTCCTCTGCCGCAACGGCGCCGGTACCAACTTTGAAGCCCAGCGACGCCACAGAACCGTTAAGGACCTTCACGCCATTAAATTCAGTATCTTGTGCGATACGTTCAATTTCGGCGACAAGCTGTGTTGCTTCACCATTGATGAAACCGCGTTCGGCCGCGCCCAAGTTTTCAGATGCGGCCTGCACTGCAAGTTGTTTCATACGTACAAGAATCGAGTCGATCGTTGTGACAGCACCATCCATGACTTGCAGGAGTGCGCCCGCCTGAGTGGCGTTGGTGGTTGCAACTTTCAAAGCTGCAACTTCTGCATTCAGGCGCGAACCTATGGCCATAGAGGCGGCATCGTCGCGGGCGTTCATGACGCGCTTGCCGGAAGAGAGCTTTGCCAGGGAATTTGTTGCCGAGTTATCTGAGTCGACCAAGTTGCGGTGCGCAACATTGGCTGCGTAGTTCGAGATTACGTTAAGAGCCATGAGTGCCCCCTAAACTGGATCAATACATATCCCATTATCGGGTCTGTTTGAACGGTCGGTGACCATTCGCAATGCCTGAGCTATCAGGCGGTTCGGGTGAGCACGCAGATTCTTTCTGGATCCGGCCTGCTCGTGAATTCTTACTTTCGAGGTCTTTGTACAAAAGTTTCCATCATCTATGCAGGACGTGTGCCAGTTTTTGAATATCTGACTAATTATTTGTTTTTATTCATTTATTTTAGGGGCTGTTGGGGCGCCTGGCGGCGGGGACTCTATTCGAAAGGAGCGGCTTATGATCTGGCTAGGAATATTATTATCCCATTTGCGCCATGCGCTATCGGACCCGGCAAAAAATGCCTCCGCAATTTCAAGTAGGGGATGATTGTGATGGGCTGAAAAAAAAACGCCGCCAATATGGCAGCGTTTCAAAACTTTTTAGCTTTAACTTCTCGTCGCGGAATCTCATAGGGATCGAGATGGGGATTATTAAAGAGCAAAGTCGACCGGATATTTGTTGTGCGGAAAGATATGCTGCCAAGCGGTTTGTTTGGCAGTATCTATGATGATGGGCGCTTGCAGATTGACACTTAGAGATAGTTTTCCATCTTCGTGCTTGTCAATTTTGACAACAAATACAGCAGCCACGTCTTCTGGCGCTACCCCGTGATGGGTTGCCGCGTCCTGAATTTCCTGAAAATCGACAATTTCGTTGCCCGTCATATAGGGATAGACGATGAATGAAACGTTTTCGTTGTCGTAGCTCTGCCAAAGTTTGTATGGCAACTTGGCATTTCCAGGAATATCAATCAAACCAAAATGACTGCTGTCCGAGAAACCCAGCATTTTCGCGTTCATGCTGATAGCCTTGCTTCGGTCAAGCGTCAGCTGTCCAAATCGCGTATTCAATTCGACGCTGTTGGCCTGCTCATCGAGCGGCTGGCTTTCGGCCATAATGTTGGTCTCCAGAATCATCTGATTTCTCAATTATCTTGAATATGGCGTTTTTTACCTACTGCTTCAACGAAGATAATCCGTAAGGGATAGTTGTGTGCTCTTATTTAGGACCATATAGCTCGCTTGCAGCGAAGTTTCATACTGCGCGAGAATGGCAATTGTCGATGGGATGTCAGCAGCTTCGAAACTTGTAACCGCTTCCTCGTAAAACAGTTTCAGATCAGTGTTCTGCGATTGAACATTTTCCGTATTGTGTAAGTCGACCCCGATACTTGTTTGAACATCAGTCAGGGATTTAATTGCGTTTTTTACGTGTCCCAAAGCAACGTTCAGAGACGCAGGGTTTCCTGTTTCCGCAGCGATTTTCAATCCGCGGATCAATTCCTCAAATGCGCTTTCGTCAGCGTTGATTCCATATTCAATAGTAAACTCCTCGTTCAACCGTGCTGAGAGTTTCTGTTGGTTTCCCTCGTAATACGCATAGTCCGCAGCCGGGTTCGGGGCGCTAACCATTGATAAGGAGGTCTGCAGGTTGCCGATATCGGCAATTGCCAGCGGCCCGCCGCCTGTTGCTTCAATCACCAGCTTTACCTCGCCGCCTTCGGGATCCTGGCGCAATGTCGCTGTTGCTCCAGCGCCGGCAGCATTGATGTCATTCACCAAAGTTTGCACGTCTTGAGCATCGGTATAGGGAATAAGGGTTCCGTTGATATCAAGTGTTCCGCCCGGAGCCGTCACACCGAGGCTTGCCAGTGTTGCAGTACCGTCACCAACGGATCGTTCGGACATTTGTGTTTCAGGCAGGACTACATTGTCAAAATTAACCGCACTGCTTCCGGTGTCCGAACCGCCAAACAGGTAGCGGCCATCAAGTTTTGTATTAAGCAAGACCTCAAGCTGCTCAAGAGCCGATCTCGCTGATATATTTATCGCGGCTTCGTCTGCCTGATCAGCATTTGTTGCACTCAGAATCTGGGCTTGCATATCCGTTGCAAGTTCCAGAATGTTGCTCACTGCTGTTTCCATACTCTTCAGGCGCAAAGATGTTTGCACACCATTGCGATTATATTGTTCCAGGCGATTTAGATTGTTTTCGAAGCTCAAAAGCCCCTGTGCCTCGGAAGCAATGCCTGCGTAATCACGCGACTTGTAGCCGCTTGATGCCTGGTTCCGTAAGTCGACAATATTAGATGCTTGGCCGAGCGCCTGATTGGTCAGCAAATTGTGATTGGTGAAAGTGGCAACTCTTCCGATCATGATAGATATCCTCTTCGCTACGCGAGGCTTTAAATGACGTTCATGAGGCTGTCGAACAACTCGTCAACCGTTGTAAAAACTTTTGCCGAAGCCGAGTATGCGCGCTGCAAAATGATCAAGTCTGACATTTCTTCATCCAGGTTTACCCCAGCAATATTTTGCAGCCTGTTATTGAGGTCGGCAGTTTGAGTCGCGCTGAAATCTGCCTGACTTTTGGCTGTTGATGCTTTGGCGGAATTCGTCGAAATCAAATAGGCCGCATAGCCGGTAAAACTGGTTTTCTGGTTTGGCAATCCACCTGCTGCATCAAAATCGATACCATCAGAGTCAAACAGGTCTGCCATCGCGAGTGCTGCGCTATTGTCACCGGAACTCAACCCTGTTGTGATGTCGAGGTTGATGGCAGCGATCAGGTTGCCGCCGCCGGCGTCTTCAAGTCCCAGAGAATCTTTGTTTGAATCATTGATCATCAACACATAGCCGCCAACACCACTATCAAAGCGAACTTCTGCTGTCACATTCGCAGCAGTTAGCGTTGCATTGTTGTTGATCAAATTTGCAATGTCGTCCAACGATGCGCCAGCCGGATAAGTCAAGGTCACGGCTGTTGTTGAGCCGAACTCGCCGCGAAGGACCAAGTCACCACCGGTGAGACCGGTAATTGCATCCGTGCCTGTTGCTTGTCCTGTTGAGGACGCGTAGCTTGAAGCGTTCATCGTTCCGCGAATAATTCGTCCCGGATCGTCGGAGATCGAGCTATTTACGGTCAAACCCAGCGCTGTTGACGGTGAGTTTTCTGAAAGTCCGAGTTTGGACACGAGACTTCCCGTGTCGGAATAAGAGATGTTGGCGCCACTATCGGAAGTGATTTTCAGTCGGCCTCTGCTTCCATCTTCCATAACGGTTGCCGAAAGACCTGGGATAGCGTTAATCGTAGCCGCCAAATCGGCCATGCTGTCTGAAGTGGTGTAGGGAACATTGACCCCGTTAATCGTCAATGTTCCAGCGACAGAAAGCGCTGCATCGGGGTTGTTCACAGGAGATGAATAGAGGGTCGCACCGGTTTCGTCGCTGGCAAAGAAATCATTCAGCCCAAAGTAGTGTGAGAAGCCTCTGGTTTCGATGCCATTTACGTCAATCGCGCTATCCATTTCGTTGATCGCGACTTTATTTTCACCGATGCCTTCGATTATGAGTTTTCCGCTCGGCGAGGGTTCCAGGCGCGCTTGAATTCGTCCCGCGAGGCCCGGTGCACTGTTGATCTGATTGATGATTTCATTAACCGTTGGCGGTGTTAGTCCGGCAAGGTCAAGGTCAAGGTAGCTGGCTCCGGCCGTTAGCGAGCCATCGGCATTCAGGGCCGCAATACGGACAGTGTTGCTTGGGCCGGCAGCCGATATTGTATCGCCCAGGTTGACAAGACGCGTTCCGCTGAGGTTTGCGGGGGGCGGAAATGCTGTGCCTTTATTATGAATTGCATTAAGTTCGTTACGCAGGTTCTGAGCAAGTTCATTTATCTGATCCTGCATTTCCGGCAGCTCTGTATCACGCATATCAAATAGGGCGCGTAGTGTGCCGGATTTGAGCTCGTCAGTGATGTCTTCACCGTTCAGCGACAATCCGTCACCACCGTAGCCTGCCGAAAAGCTCGACGTTTCATTAAAGGTCAGCTGTTCAACATTACGGTCAAGCAGCACACGATTACCGGTGCCCGTCATGACAACGATTGAACCGTCACCACGTGTAAATGAGTTGATATTCATGATTTTGGACAGCTCGGTCAGCGCGTTGTCTCGTTTATCGAGCAAGTCGGCAGTTGGCTGTCCCAGATTTTTCAGCTGTACAATAGAGCTGTTTAGCTGGCCGATTTCGGACAAAAGCTGATTGGCACGGCGAACGTCTGCGCCGATTTGGTCATCGGCTTCAGCACGAAGACTTTGTAACCGGTCAGACATTGTCGCGAACGATTTCACAACTTGTTCGGCTGCCTCGACAACCTCGATTTTTGGGGCATTCTGTTCGGGAGAGGTTGCAACTTGATCCATCGCGTTAGCAAGTTCGCTTATGCGCTGGCTAATCGCGGAATTAGACTCAGGTGAGCCAAACATTTGTTGCAGGCTCTGATAAAAATTGAGACGAACTTCCGTGCGCCCTGCGTCAGCCATTTCGGCGCGCAGGGTCTTCATCAAGCCCTCGTCGATGTTCCGCGATATGCTTGAGACAGTCGAGCCCGCGCCAGTTCCGTTAAGGGTGATTGTTTCCTGCTGGGAAATCTTTCTCGAATAGCCGATGGTATTCACGTTCGAGATATTTGATGACGTCACAGCAATGCGCGCTTGTGCGGTATTCAAACCAGAAACAGCGCTGTTCAGTGCAGAGGTCAACGACATAACAGAATACCTCGTTAAAGGGTTTTATTCAGTGAAACCGAGAGAGACTTTTGCTGTTGCGGTTTCGAATAGCTGCTGATTGGTGCGGACGCTGCATTTCCATATTTGTCATATGGACTGAAGTCGCTTGCCGCCTGCTTTTTTATCGAGTCGACGATTGTCTTTACGATGTGATCTGTGGTGCGCCGCATTGCCAAAAGAACTATTCGGTTTTTGTCGGCAACGTCATGAAAGCGTTCTTGCAGTTCTCTTAGCTCTGCGCGGATTTCTGTAGGTAGCTTTTTCAGCTCATCCCCATGTTTCCGAAGGGTTGTTACCAACTGCTCATACCGCATGCAAAGCGCTGTTTTATCATTGATAAAACGTTCATATTCTTGCATTGGAATAGCCCGCATCCCCTGATTCTCACGCTCCAGCAGGGAAATAAGGTCATATGTGACGCTTTTAAGCTCGATAACCATCTGTTCGGTGGTCATGGTCATTATCCTTCCTGCACTTTGAGAATTTCGCGTGTAACGGCATCTGCAATTCCGATGCCACCTGCTCGGGTCATTTCTTTGGCGTATTCGTCAACCAGCAGGGAGCGCATCATGGTCTCGCCGTGACCGCCACCAAACATTTCGTTGGTTTCGATGCCGGCAAACATGTGGCTCAGCATCTGGCCAAGAAACATGGATTCAAATTCTTCACCGGCTTTACGGGCCTGTGCTTCGGTTTTGATGTGACCATCCGTCAACTGGCTGGCACGGCTGGTTACGTTATTTTGTGCGCCATACTGGGCGGAGGCCTGGGCTTGCGCCATCAGGGCGCTGGTGCTGTCGATCATCATTACATCACCTCGATTTCGGCCTGGAGGGCGCCGGACGTTTTGATCGCCTGAAGGATGGTGATCATGTCGCGCGGGCCAACACCAAGACTGTTCAGGCCGTTGACCAGTTCCTGCAGGCTGACGCCACTTTCAAGCACGCCAAGCTGGTTATCCTCGCCTTCATCCACTTCGATATTGGTCCGGTCGACAGTTTCGGTCGTGCCGGTCTGGGAGAACGGGGAAGGTTGCGATACCTGCGGGGTCTCGGTGACACGGATGGTCAGATTGCCCTGTGCGATTGCAACGCGGTTGATGCGTACATTTTCGCCCATCACGATCGTGCCGGTGTTTTCGTCAATGACGACGCGTGCGATCTGATCCGGTTCGACGCGAAGCTGCTCGATGTCGGTCAAAAGAGCGACAACATCCTGATTGTAGCGTTCCGGAATGTTGATGCGAACGGTGCCCGGGTCGCTTGGACGGGCTGCAACTTCACCAAGATAGGCATTAACGGCTTCGGCGATGCGGCTGGCCGTTGTGAAATCGGGGTTGCGAAGAACAACGGACATGTTCTGCATGGAATTCAGGTTGAAGTCGATTTCGCGCTCAACGATACCGCCATTGGCGATGCGTGCTGATGTCGGAACTCCCTTGACCACAGTCTGCGCATTGCCGCCGGCAGAAAATCCACCAACTGCAAGATTGCCCTGGGCAACAGCGTACACTTCGCCATCCGCGCCCACCATCGGGGTGACAAGAAGCGTACCACCCTGAAGACTTTCGGCGGTGCCGATTGCGCTGATGGAAACATCAAGGCGCGAACCCTGACGAGAGAAGGGGGGCAGGGTGGCGGTGACCATTACTGCCGCGATATTTTCTGAATCAATGTCGTCGATCTGACTGCGTACATTGATGCCAAGGCGTTCAAGCATGGCTACAAGGCTTTGGCGGGTAAAGTCGGCATCGCCAAGGTCGTCACCTGTGCCGTTCAGGCCGACGACAAGGCCGTAACCGACCAGCATGTTGTCACGAACGCCTTCGAAGTCCGCGATATCCTTGATACGCGACTGGGCATTCGCCGGAGCAACCTGCATCAGGGCAACCATGCCAAGAATGCCAAGTGCTGCTGCCTTCACTACATATTTGCCAAGACCTGTGATCATATTCTTTGTTCCGCTTCCGGGGATGGGAGCCATCCGATACAATTCGGAAACCACTTCTGCGAAAACCGTGCCAGATGACAGAAAGCGGTCGCTTTGGATCGTGGATTGCGCAAGTTGCAGGAAAATCGGTGCTTGTTTGATGCGCAGAAGAGCTGCACGGCGATAGAAGCATGACGACCCGGCATTTTTTTCCCGTTGCGCCAGGCTGCGCTTTGGGGGAGACTCGATCCGGCCCGGTTCACTGCCAAAAGGCTATCCGGATCGGGCCTACGAGCTTTGCAGTGTAGATTGACATTATCAAGGCTGCAGGTTCGACCCGGGAAAGCTTACCACATAGCAGGCGGAAGTTAAAAATGAAGGTCAGCGGATCCAAGGCAACAGGTACAAACAGCACGTCACGCAAGAAAACATCTGGCGGTGGCGGTGCTGGTGGTTTTGCCGATGCCATTCGCTCCCTCGATTCCAGCGGCGGAGCAAGCGGAGCCGGTGGTGTGCATAGTGCGGGCACTGTTAGTGCGCTTGATGCCCTGCTGGCTTTGCAGCAAAGTGGTGATGCGCTTGACTCCCCGAAAAAACACGCGGTTCTAAGGGCTGAAAGCCTGCTTGAGCAGCTTGAGGGAGTGCGTGACGCGCTGCTGAGCGGGACTCTGCCTGCCAACCGGTTGCGCCAGCTTGTCGGGCTGCTGGATCAACAACGCGAAAACATTTCCGATCCTGCTCTTTCTTCTGTGCTGGACGAGATTGATCTGCGTGCGCAGGTGGAACTGGCAAAGCTTGAGGTTTCGGGATTAGCTTGAAATCAGCGGTTTCGAGAATGATTTTGGTCGTGAAACCCAAGGTTTCGAAGGCTTTCTCACTAATTCAGATTTATTTGTTCAATCAGCTTGCACCCATTGCGCGCGCCCTCTATATTGCCGCGCGTTCGATGAGTCCTGTATAGAGGGCGTACATGACTATCACGCTACCACCAGACTATCGTCCTGCTGAGGACGAAGAGTTTATGAACCCGCGCCAGCGGGAATATTTCCGGCAGAAGCTTTTGGCCTGGCGGGCTGAACTGCTGCAAGAATCTTCGGAAACATTAGCGAGCCTGCAGGATGGCGGGGGACTTCAGGAACCGGATCTGACCGACCGTGCTTCGGCCGAAACAGATCGGGCCTTGGAACTCCGCACTCGTGACAGGGCGCGTAAGCTGATTTCAAAAATTGATGCTGCTTTGCGTCGAATTGAAGACGGATCATACGGTTACTGCGAAGAAACCGACGAGCCGATCAGCCTTAAAAGACTTGAAGCTCGTCCGATTGCGACCCTGAGCATTGAAGCCCAGGAACGCCACGAACGGATGGAGCGCACTCGCCGCGACGACTGATCGCGTCGGGAACAAACAAGGGTCGCGCTTGCGTAGATCCGGCCAAAAGGCAAAAGCCAAGGCTCTGTGGGGGAATACTGGTTAGGGATAACCAAAATCAAAGGTCCGGTTGCGATGCGCAGCCGGACCTTTTTTCTTTTCGGCATGTCTGGGAACAATAAAACCGGCCTTCGGGAAGGCCGGTTTTGATTGATGGGGACTGCCTGCGGAAACCCAGGAAAATGCAGGCGATCAGGTTTGGTCAGAAGGGCAGGATGACATCCATGATTTCGCTGCCGTAGCGCGGCTGTTGAACATCGGAAATCGTACCGCGCCCACCGTAAGAAATACGTGCTTCGGCGATTTTATCATATTCGACTTCGTTAGCGGAGCTGATGTCGGCTGCGCGGATAACGCCCGCGATCTGAACTTCGCGAACTTCGCTGTTCACCCGGATTTCCTGACGGCCATGAATGACATAGTTGCCGTTCGGAAGAACCTGAATAACGATGGCTGCTACACGCAGATCAATTGCTTCGTTACGGTCAAGCGTGCCGCTACCCCTGTTGGATGTCGCGCTGTCCATATCGAACATTGACGACGGGTTGATCGTTTCAGGCAATACTTTGGTGAATTCAGACTCGAGGCCGAAAAGGTTTGGTACTGCAAGATCCTCGCTGTTGGTGCGTGATCGTGCGGTTGTGTTGGCTAATGCGGCACTATCCTGCATATCTACGACAACTGTCAGGATATCGCCGACCTGGTTGGCGCGCTGATCCTTGAAGAAAGAACGCGCACCGGAACGCCAAAGCGAGTTCGGGTTGCTTTCCGCGACCTGCGGGGCCGGCATTGGCAGGCTCACCGGTCGGTAGGTCTCGGATTGGGTCGGGTTATCGATTGCCGACAGTTTTGGTGCTTCGCCAACTTCGGAAAGACGCTTCATGGCATTGCAGCCAGAAAGCAGCGCTGTTGCACCAACCAAACTGGTTACGAGCACCAGACGGCGCATCGAAATCTGGAAATGATTACCGGGCATTTATTCCTCCTGGGATTCCTGCCGGTAATTACGCAATCCTCATGCCAGATTTCTTGGGTGATTAGGGCAAAGCTTGCCGGGTGTGCAAGTCTTTGAATTTGATTGGGATTGGTCGGTAATTGTCTCGTTACTGCGACATTGCGGGCAGGGCGCGAACCTCATTCTCGGCAACAACTTCCACCTGAATGGTTTTGTTGCTGGTCATGTTCATGACGCGAATGACTGATCCTTTTGACCCGTCTTCAAGCGCTTTGCCGCGCGCGGTTAGCGACATGTTGGCGGTGAACAATCGGATCGTAACCAGTGCGCCGCGCCGAACAAGGATCGGATTGGAAAAGTCGCGGAACATCAGGGGTTCGTCTGATTTGATCGGGCGCAAAGCTTCTTTACCGATAACATCGTTGATGTCGCGAATGGCCCCCGCTGGAAGTCGTTCCGAGCGGACATTTCGGTATTCAGCCTGATCCGGGCGCACGATCTCGCCACGACGGATGGGTTCGATCACAACGGGAACCTGTGCCAGGGGGAAATATCTGCCGCTCATGCGGTAAGTGCGGCGCTGCGCTGTTTGTGTGCCGGTCGTGACGCTGGCAATGAACCGGTTTGTCCGTTGGTTGACGTCAAGACCGGTGATCTCGACTTCGGCCGGTACATCGACAGGCAGGTGGATTTGAAATGTCTCGCCGGAAAGGTCGACGGTAAAGGGAGGCTTTATTCCGTGGTCGACAAGCGCATCTTTAATGGCTTCGGAAATTTCGTCGATGGAAATTGTCTGGCTTGCGCGGGTGATGACGATCTGGTCCGCCGTCGTTCGGGGGCGCCATGCAATTTTGTTTCGCTGCGCGATGCCATAAAGCCAGCGGTAATCAAGAACGCTTTGCCGTCCGGGCTGCGGGGAATGGGAAACCGGAATATCAGCCTGTTCAACGTCGATGCCGCTGAAAATGTCTCCCAATGTCACATATTGCCCTTCGACAACCGCATCAGGGCGCAACAGGATATTGGTATCCAGTTCTTGGGAGCTGGACGACGATTGCGCGTGCGACGGTCCCGGGTTGCTCAGTAGCGCCGGAAGCAAAAGGGCAAGGACAAGGAATATTTTCTGCATTCTCATGCGCCAACCATAGCACGGAACTGTGTAAATCACGTAAACACACTTAACGCGGGCAACTGTTTTTTCCATAGCTGCCCGCGCATTCATTTTCCGAGAGTTTTTGTTAATTCAGAACTGGATGGCATTAACGCAGGTTGCTGACTGCACTCATCATTTCATCCGTGGTCGAGATCGATTTGGAATTCATCTCGTATGCGCGTTGCGCCTTGATCAGGTTGGTGATTTCCTGAACGACGTTGACGTTTGAGGACTCCAGATAGCCCTGCTGAACGGTACCAAAACCAACAGAACCAGGAACACCGGTGGTGGCATCACCTGACGCCTCAGTTTCGAGGAACAGGTTATCGCCAAGCGCATCAAGCCCGGCCGGGTTGATGAAGGTTGCAAGCTGGATTTGTCCCAGATTCTGAAGCGCAACCTGGCCATCGATTTCGGCGAGCACTTCTCCTGAGGTGTTGATGGTGATGGACGTAGCGTTGTCTGGCACGGTGATACCAGGCTGAACGGCAAAACCATCTTTGGTTACGATCTGTCCATTGGCATCGAGTTTCATAGTGCCGTCACGAGTGTAAGCTGTTTCACCACTGGGCAAATCGATCTGCAGGTAACCGCGTCCCTGGATGGCAACATCAAGCTCGTTCTCGGTCAGAGATAGGGTGCCCTGACCCATATAACGCCCTATGGCCGCGGTTTTTACACCGAGGCCGACCTGAACGCCAACAGGAACAATTGTCCCTGTATCGGATGACGGGGACCCGGCGCGACGCAGATCCTGATACAGCAGGTCCTGGAATTCGGCGCGCTGGCGTTTATAGCCGGTGGTGGTCATGTTGGCGATGTTGTGCGATGTCACATCCACGTTGGTGGATTGTGCCTGCATGCCAAGGGCTCCAATATCAAGTGACCGCATCTTCTGTCTCCTGGGTCTGCGCCACGGGCGCATATGAATTCTTTAGGGCGGGCGCCCGTTTAATCAGGCGCGAACATCGCCCAGTTTGCTAATCATGTTACGTTGACGCTCGTTCTCGCTTTCCAGCGACCGCGTCACGGACTGATAGGTACGCAACACATCAATCATCTGTGTCATTGAACTGATCGGGTTGACGTTGGATTTTTCAAGGGCACCCTGAACAATGCCGGGATTCTCAACCGGCTGGGCTCCATCGGGATCGTTCGGGTTTTCTTTAATGATGCTGTACAGGGAGCTACCCGTTTTATTCATATCCTGAACATTATCAAACGTTACAACCTGCAACCGGCCTATCTGACCGATATCGGTTGAAATGCTACCATCGCCTTTGATTTTGACTTGTCCGTCAGCTTCATTGAAAAAAATAGGCTGGCCAGCATCGCTCAAGACCGGTAGCCCTTGATTGGTGACAAGCTGTCCGCCTGGGTCCACAGTGAAGTTACCGTTGCGTGTATATTGCACACCGGTTGGGGTCTGCACTGCAAAGAACATGTCCGGCTGGCTCAGTGCCACATCAAGCGGTTGCTCCGTGATTTCAATGTTACCCACGCGTGTGTCGCGGAATTGCGCGATATCCTGGACAAGCGAGATTTCACGCTCGCCCCGGAACGGCGCATCCTTGTTCTTCGCGATCCAGTCCGTGAACATCATTTTCTCTTCCTTGTACCCGGTCGTGTTCATGTTCGCCAGGTTCTGGGAGATGTTGTTCATCATGCTGCGAAGCGTCTTTTGGCGCGACAAAGCGATGTAGGTAACGTTTTCCATATTCTCAGTTTCCCAAATCGGGTCAGTGATCTGGGCAAGCTATTTGCGAAAGGTGTGCCAGTTGATATAACATGTTGAAATTATGTAAATAATTTGGGGCCGGCATTTGTTGCCCTGCGGAAAGGCTGGGCTTTTTGGAAGAACTTGCCGTGCTATCAGGTCGGGTTGGTCCCCTGAAGGGGTGGCAACCCTAGGTCCGTATATTAGATTGATAACTATGCCCGCTATTCTGTTGGATGCGGGAAACGGAATTTTAACGTCGAGGCGTTATGCCTCATCATTCCGGCATAGTGTTTGCTGGACATTGTAACGGGTGTGAAGACGGGATAGTGCAGGCCGATGGGTGATGATGTCGACGAAATAGAAATGGATGGTGGCGGCGGGCGCAGTAAAAAGCTGCTCGTTGTTGTTATCTTGCTGGTATTATTGCTTTTGGGTGGTGCTGCGGCTGCGTATTTTACCGGGCTTTTGCAGCCGGTGATTGATATGCTTACCGGTGGTGGAGGCACGCAGACCGAGGAAGTCATTTCGGAAAGCGCAATCGAGGAAGCACCGGGAGTTCCGGAAAATGTCGGCTTTGTTGATCTTCCTGAAATTCTGGTGAACCTCAATGCCGGTGGTGGCAAGCAAAGCTATCTTAAAATACGTGTCAGTCTGGAAGTGGCCGATCAGGCCATGTTGCCGCAGATCGAACAGATGATGCCGCGTATTGTCGACAACTTTCAGGTTTATCTTCGCGAGTTGCGCCCGGAAGACCTGGCCGGATCCGAGGGGATGTTCCGCCTGCGCGAGGAATTGCTGATCCGGGTTAGTGCAGCCGCCAAGCCGGCAAAAATTAACGACGTTCTGTTCAAGGAAATGCTGGTGCAATAGGGTGCCGGCGACAATGCCAGAGCTACCATCAAGAAGGTAACGGGCCAAAGAGCCAGGGACAAATCGCCGATGGCAGATGAAGATGATGATGACGCACTCGCCGCCGAATGGGAAGCCATGGCCGGTGGTGACGAGGATGGAGATGACGGCGGCGAGGATATGGCCGCCGAATGGGAATCCATGCTTGGTGACGAAGATGGCGGTGGCGAAGACGAAGATGTCGGCCCCGGATCCGCGCGTGTTCTGAACCAGGACGAAATTGACAGTCTTCTGGGCTTTGATGACGGATCAGGCTCAGGCGACCAGTCAGGTATTCAGGCGATCATCAACTCATCAATGGTCGCCTATGAACGTCTGCCGATGCTCGAAGTTGTTTTCGACCGGCTGGTCCGCATGATGTCAACTTCGTTGCGTAACTTTACATCGGATAACGTTGAAGTGTCGCTCGATAACATCCTGTCGCTACGCTTCGGGGACTATCTGAACTCGATCCCGTTGCCCGCGATGCTGGGTGTTTTCAAGGCCGAGGAATGGGATAACTATGGGCTGCTGACGGTCGATTCTGCGCTGATTTATTCCATCGTGGACGTGTTGCTTGGCGGACGTCGCGGGACTGCAGCAATGCGTATCGAAGGGCGTCCCTATACCACGATTGAACGCAACCTTGTTGAGCGCATGATTCATGTGGTTCTTGGGGATCTATCGGCTGCGTTTGATCCGCTGAGTCCGGTGACGTTCCGGTTCGAACGCCTTGAAACCAACCCGCGTTTTGCGACCATTGCACGACATGCCAACGCCGCCATCGTGGCGAAGCTGCGCATTGATATGGAAGATCGTGGTGGTCGTCTGGAACTGCTGATCCCATATGCAACACTGGAGCCGGTTCGTGAACTGTTGCTTCAGATGTTCATGGGGGAAAAGTTCGGTCGTGACTCGATTTGGGAAAACCACCTGGCGAACGAGTTGTGGCAAACCCACGTCAACCTTCTTGCCGTACTTGATGAACAGATCATGTCGCTGGGTGATGTGATTAATCTGGAAGTTGGCAACCGTTTAGTTCTTAATACCAGCCCGACGTCGCCTGTCGAGGTTCGGTGCGGCGATGTGCCCCTGTTCAAGGGGATGATGGGGCGCAAGGGGGACAGGATCGCGATCCAGGTACGTGACCGGGCGCGGCATAATGAGGAAGACAGTTGATGGACTATGCCATCTATCTTGATCTGGTAATGATTGTCCTGCTTGTGGCAACAATCATATATGCCATGATCCTCAGCCGTCGTTTGGCGGCCTTCCGCCGTAATCGTGAGGAAATGCAGAATTTTTTGACGGCTTTCAACGCTGCCAACGAACGTGCCGAAATATCGATCCGCGCATTAAAGGAAATGGCAGAGCAATCCGGTGAAAAACTGCGCGAGGATATTGAAAAGGCAAATGCGCTGAATGAAGATATTTCTTTCATGGTCGACCGTGGAGAAAGCATTGCCAACCGGCTGGAAAAGGCGGCAAGCGATGCCAATGCAACCCGGCGTGGCGGCGGTGGGGCAAAGTTTGCCGGGGCAGGAAATTCCGCCGGACATGAACGCAGTGATATGGTTGACGACCGGCAGGGTGTCGAAACCCGTGCCGAAGAACTTGCCGCCCGTCTGATGCGTGATGTCGAACGCGGCACGGGACCGACAGCGTCTTCGCCAGCCGAACCGTCAGGTGACAGATATAGTTCAGGTGCGCGTTCTGGCGGATCATCCGTACCGGAAACTGCGACCGATCCTTACGGGCAGGATGAGGATGCGGGGCGGTCGGAAGCCGAACGCGAACTTCTTGCAGCGTTGCGTTCTGTTCGGTAAGGGCGCATCTGTGTCGAGAAACGGATAAGATCGTTATGTTTGCTGAAAAACAGGATTGGCGTCTTTTTTCGACAAATTTGGTACCTACCTGTTAGTATATGATTTGAAATTCAATGTGGACGCGAAAGCGTTCCGTCTACCGGGTGAATGAATGTCTGCTGTGCGTATCCTGCCGTTGGTGGTCGTAGTCGGTTTTATCGTTTTGACGGTCAAAATCGTCGGACTGTTTTCGGATGAACCGAAAGGCAATGATGCCACTGATGCCTCCGGTGTCAGTGTGATGCAAGTTGCGCGTGCGCAGGCCCAGGAGCAGCCGGCACCAGCAACCGACCCGGCGACCACGGAAGGGACCCCGGGCCCTGGACTGGACGATCCTCTGGGGATGATGGAAGGCGACGGGGCTTCCGGTCTGCCTGAAGATGCGGGTGATACTCCGCCGATGCTTGGCGGGGACCCGACCCTGTTTACCCAAGAAGAGATCGATCTTTTGCAGAACCTGTCCGTCCGGCGTTCAGAGCTGGATCGCAAAGAGCAGCGCCTTGATGAACGCGAGAGCCTGCTGGCAGCCGCCGAAGCCCGGATTGACGCCAAGATCGAGGAAATGAAATCGCTGAAAACGGCCATCGAAGGTCTGGTCGAGACGAAGGAAGAGCAGGAAAACGAACGGATCACCAAGCTGATCAGCGTTTATGAAAAAATGAAACCAAAGGATGCCGCTCGCATCTGGAACGATCTTGATATGGATATATTGTTGCAGGTCGCACTTGGCATGCGCGAGGCAAATACTGCCGCTGTTCTTGCTGAAATGTCCGCAGACCGCGCCCGTGCCCTGACAACAGAACTGGCCTACAAGCAGGATATCAACATGTTGCCGCTTCAATAATACCTAATATGCAGCTTCGGGTAAAATCCCGTCTGTATCAAAGGCTGTCAGCCGGGGGATTGTTCAAGCATCATCAACATGATGGACGTTATTAGGGAATTGTGAAAAGCCTTGATTAACCATTGTTAAATAGGTACATCACGATTATAGGGGCCTTACCCTTATGCACAGGGAATACAGGGGTAAGGGTGAGAGATTTGATAGCATGATGGAGTGGTGAATGGCCGTCGATCCGAATATGCCGATCCTGATTGTGGATGACTACAAAACCATGTTGCGTATCATCCGCAATCTCCTGCGGCAGCTGAACTTTACCAATATCGAAGAAGCGACGGATGGCAGCATGGCGTTGCGCAAACTGCGCGAAAAGCCGTTCAGCCTTGTGATTTCCGACTGGAACATGGAGCCGATGACCGGTCTTCAGCTTCTGAAGGAAGTTCGCGCTGATACAAAGCTGAAGGATCTGCCCTTCATCATGATCACCGCTGAGGCGAAAACCGAAAACGTTGTAATGGCAAAAAAAGCCGGCGTTTCGAATTATATCGTCAAGCCGTTCAACGCAGAGACGTTGAAGGGCAAACTCACCACCGTTATCGGTGAGTTCTGATTAGGGGCGCGGGGCATTAGTCCCGCGATACCATGATGTCCAAAACGTCCAAAGACGAACTGCGGCAATTGTTGCTGGACCTGAAGGCGCGCCTTGATGGTGACGAGCTTAAGGTCGAACAGTTGTCCGATCTGATGGATCAGCTTTCCCGCTTTGTGTCGGAAGGTGACAAGCCATCGGATGACCAGAAACGCCTGTTTGGTGAACTGGATGAACTTTCGGGCATCATTCGCAAGATGAAATCCGAAATCGCATCTTTGCGGCCGGACGATATCAAGGCGGAATATATCCCCAATGCCACGGACGAGCTCGACGCGATTGTCGATGCCACAGCCGGGGCAACGCATGAAATCCTTGATGCGATGGATACGCTTGAGGAGTTCGCGGCAACTCTCCCCCCCGAGCAGGCGGAAATCGTTACCAGTGCAACGATGCGTGTTTACGAAGCCTGTAACTTCCAAGATATCACAGGTCAACGTACCACCAAGGTGATCAAGGCCCTGAAATCTATTGAGGAACGGGTCGAAGGACTGGTCAAGGCATTTGGTGACGAGATTGCCAAATACGCCGCGTCCAATCCCCGGAAGAAGAAGGAACCCGAAGGCGAAGCGGCCTTGCTGAACGGGCCGCAGCTCGACGGTAAAGGTGTCTCGCAGGCTGACATCGACGCGATGTTTAGCTAAATGGGACGGTTATGGCGGAAATAGAGGACGACGGACCAAGACCACCAAGCCCGCCTACAAACGGGGCGGTTGCGCTGTTCCTCGCTCTCTATCTGCTGCTGCTGGCTTTCTTTATCCTGCTGAATACCATTTCGACCTTTGAGGAAGTCAAAACCCGCGAAGTTCAGGAAAGCCTTTCTTCTGCTTTTGCCGCCATTCTGCCACCGACCACCAGCCTGCAAACCGTCACCTCAATCGAGGGACCGGTTGTTGCGGCCGAAGATACCCAAGACAAACTGGGTTCCCTGTTCCAGACTGCAATCAAGGTTGTTCGTGTTCAGGTCATCCAGCCGGGCACGCTGATGGAAGTCATCATGCATGTCGAACAGCTTTTTGATCCAAATTCCATTTTGATCCGAGAACGCCAGAACGAATTCATGGACCAGCTTGCAGAAGTGCTGGCCGATGAAAGCGGTTATGCGTCTTATGAGATGGAAATGGTGATGGGCAGCGAAGTCGGGTCAAAGGGGGCCGTCGAGATTGAAAACAATCTTCAGATCGGTCGCGCAGGGGCGTTTGCCCGGGACCTGATTGATCGCGGTGCACCTGAAAACAATCTTTATGTCGGTATTGATCCCGGGGCTGATCCGTTCATCGTCACCTTCCGCTTTTTCTGGGATTTCGGCCCGAAAGAGCCACCTGTTCCGATCACGACACCGGCGCAATCGGATAGCACGGATAACGGCGCGATACCTGCTCCGGCATCAAGTGGTACGGGGAATGGAAATACTGGCAAAATGCTGATCCCGCTTCCGGGGGGCAATCGACCGGGAATTAACGCGCCCATTCCGTTGGCACCGCAAACGGGGGGGAATGGCTGATGGACGAGATTAAGCGTAATGATAGTCCGAAGGGGCCGCCGCCGTGGATGCTAAGCCTTGCGGATTTGATTTCGCTGTTGCTGACATTCTTTGTGATGTTATTTGCCATGTCCAAGGTCAAAATTGACCGTTGGGACGAGGTCGTCGACTCTTTGTCGCAATCAATCAAGCCATCCCCGGTCGAAGAGAGTGATGAACCAACCGCGCAACTGAACATTCCGCGGGTCTATCGCAAACCTGCGATGAACCTTGATTACCTCAGTGCCGTGATTGATGACGCGATTGATGACAACGATGTTCTGGGCGACGCCACACTTAGTCGTGATGCTGACAAACTTGTCATTTCTTTGCCGGGCGATATCCTGTTTATCAGTGGTAGTTCCGATATGACGGATAAGGCCCGTCAGGCTTTGTTTGTTCTAGGTGGCGTCCTGAGGAATATCGGAAACCGGATTGGCGTTCAGGGGCATACTGATCCCCGACCGGTCAGCGGGCGGGGCCTTTATGCCTCCAACTGGGAACTTTCCCTTGCCCGTGCTGCTGCCGTTGCCAACGAACTTAAAAGATCCGGTTACACAGATTACATAAATATTTACGGATTTGCGGCATCAAGATACGACCAGCTTCCGATTATGGCAGACGAGCAAGCACGTTTTACAATGGCTCGTCGGGTCGACATTGTGATTGAGCCCCATAGCGGAAGCGGGATCGGAGGTTCGTAAGAATGCTTTTGGTCGTAGCGCGTCTCCTGCTGGCTGCCGTTATTGTGGTAGCCGGTCTGGCAGTATTGCCGGTCATGGTAACGCGCCCCGCACTCGCCCAAGCGGCAGATCCGGTGATCATCCGCTCGGGCGCACATAGTGGCTATGGACGTATCGTTCTGCAATGGAACAAGCCCGTCAATTACACCGCTGAAATCATCGGTGATCAACTTGTCGTGCGTTTTGACCAGCCGCTTGTTGCCTCAATGCGTGGGGTTCTCGGACCTGTTTCCGACTATGTGAGTGACGGTTTTTTTGATCCTGACGGACGTACTGTTGCTTTTGTTCTGCGTGACGATTTTGAAGCCCGGGTTTTTAATGTCGGGAACAACGTGGTTCTTGATATTCTGGATAAACCAGCCCCAGCCCCCGTACAGCCTGCATCGCCGGAACCGACACCACCCCGTCCGGCACCCACCCCCCCGGCCGAAATTGCATCCGAACCGTTGCCCACGCCGCAAGCCCGACCAAACACGTCATCGGCGCCAGAGGCTACGGTCACACCGGCTGCCGCCACACCTGACCTTGAAGTCCGGGTCGGGCGGCATCCAACATTCTATCGACTGGTCTTTGATTGGCCCAATCGTACCGACTACGCGTTAAATGGTGATCAGGGCAACCAGACACTGGCCTTTACCAGTCCTGCCCGTATTGATGCGACTGGCGTGACACGCCGTTTACCCGAAGGGGTCACGCTTCGCCAAAGTGCAACAGATCCCTTATCTGTTGGTATCGAGACCAATCCGCCGCGCGCGTTAAGGCATTTCAGGTCCGGCAACAAAGTCGTCGTTGATTTGATGGGC